>Ga0209726_10000054_pt1 | contig 227104 bp, 64 predicted proteins | sample Subgrocontami54m_FD_187453 | JGI IMG/M metagenome (GOLD analysis project Ga0209726, IMG submission 187453) | Subsurface groundwater microbial communities from S. Glens Falls, New York, USA - GMW46 contaminated, 5.4 m (SPAdes) (version 3) | ecosystem: Environmental > Aquatic > Deep subsurface >...
CGCTGCATCATTGAAGGTGAGGTTGAAATAGTCGATTGCACCAAAATCTTTAATGGTGTGGGCCGTGCCAAGCGGATCTGCGTCGCCGTTGCCCGCATACTCCCAGGTACCGGAGTCGGTGTCTTGGCTTGTACAGGTGGGCTGAGTTAAGCAAACCGATTCAGACCCCTGCAGTTTTAAGGTACCGTCGTTGGAGAAACTCCCGTTTACGGTCAAACCAAATCCGTTTAGCGAAAGCACTCCGCCTGTTTGTATTTGAAGCCCTTCTACGGTTACCGCACTCCACAGCACGGGGGGAACGGCCGGACTGATTACGTTAGGAATAATAACGGTGTCGGACGGAGTAGGAACTAAAGCGATATTCCAGTTTGCGCTAGTGTTCCAGTCGTTTGAGATCGCCCCCGTCCAAGTGAGTGTATTTCCACCCGTAACAGTGATATTAACTTGTTTAGAATCAAAATCTCCTCGAGCATCGGAGACATAAAATGTTACGGGGTAGGCCTGCAATGCCTGCGTGGCCGGAACTACCCAAGTAAAAGTTCTTGTTACCGGAGGAGGCGCGCTTCCGGTGGTGACAGCAAAATCCATACCGATTTGAATTGTGCCGCTCCAGTTAAGATCCACGTAATCACCGGGCGTGTCATTGCCGGTGACATCTATCGTGAGCGTTCCGCCTCGCGCAATGGATGGCGTCAGACTTCCAGGGTTGAGTGTGAGCGTCGGAGGAGTATTGACGATAATGCTGACCAATGCATTCGCTGCGGAGTAAAGGCCTAAGTTATCCCTGACCTTAAAGGTAAAGCTGTCGGAACCGCTGTAGTTTAGATTGGGTGTATACGTGACCGCAGCGATGGGCGTGTCTACATTGGGGGCGATGCTTAGGCCGCCCTTTGTGGGAGCCGTAACGATTTGGTAATAGTCAACGGTACCATCAGCATCGGTACCGGCTAAGGTAATGGACTTCGCAGTATTCGCCGGTGTGGTGACCGACTGTGCGGTAGCAATCGGAAGAGCATCGGTGAAGAACCAACCGGGGTTGTTATTGCCCGCGTCGAAACTATTATTGGTGGCATTGATGGCAGGGCCGTTGTTATTAGAATCCTGGACGTTTACCCCGGCAACAAAAGCGGATGTAGGGTTGATATTCCAGCGGGTGGGCGACCCTGAACTCCGGAGCAAGAGAAGGTTTGGACTTGTACAAGTCATGCAACTTAGGCTTAAGAAGTTAGAAATGGTCTGTGTTAAAGAGGCGGGAAATGTGAGCGTTACTGAGCTCGTTGCTTGCTTCGTTAAATTGTAGAACGTGGTTGAACCTTGAATAATTTGGCTCCCTCCCGTCAATTGCACCGTGCCGTTGTTAGGTGTAAACGTACCGCCTGTACGGTTCCATGTTCCCGTTACTTGAAAGTTCTTTCCATCAATAGGGGCGCTAAGCGTTCCGCCCGTTTGAGTGAGGTTATTCAAATACAGGTTAGTGGTTGAAGCGTTGAAATTGGTAACACCGGTGCCCTCCGCCTGAAGGGTTAACGTGCCGCCGCCGGTAAATCTAATCTCACTCACCTCAGCATCAAACGTTACGATGTGGGCAGATCTTGAGTTGACGAGAAGGCTGCCGCCGTTTGAGAAAGTCAAATTGTAGTTATTGGTGTGAATCGTCCAGTTGTTTCCCCCATCCGCTGAGATCGGAGCCACTTCGTGTGTTAGCCCTAATGCAAATGTGCATGACTGGTTAAAGTAAACGTCTTTCGTGTCTCCGGGCGCACCGCTGCCCAGTACAAGTCTGGCGCCAAAGGTGTTTGTATCGATGTAGTAAGTGTGCGCACCGATATTAAATGCTCCGGGACCGCTGATCGTGCCTGCGGAATTTTTTGAAAGTGTACCTCCGTCGGCGTACGCTTCGAGAGGTCCTGGATCGATCTTCAACGTACCGGGACCTACGGTAACGCTTCGAATCATATAGCCGGTAGAGCCGGTCACCGTGGTTGTTAAGCCTGATGATTGCGCCACCTCAAGGTTATAGATTTGTACACTGCCTGAACTTCCAAGTTTGAGATCGCCGGTTCCGGTTAAACGTATCGTGTCGTTTGTACCCGAACAGCCGACGGTACCGATGCCACCAACAGTTCGAGTGAAATTACGTCCAATGGTTACGGTGGACGCTACAGCTCCACCGCAATTAATGGATGCGTCTGCATAGGAGAGATCGCGCGTGATAGCTGCCGTAAAGCCGTTCGCCTTAAACGTACCCTTTGTGGCGATAAGGTCATTGGCGACGCTAAGATTCGCCCCCATGCTAAACGTATCCGCGTTTGTTGCTGAAACGTCATTAACGGTGAGGTTGAAGTAATCTGTCCCGGCGCTGAAATCTTTAATGGTGTGGATTGTGCCGCCGGCATCGGCTGTACCATTCCCCACATATTCCCAAGTGCCGGAATTGGTGTCCTGACCTTGGCCAAGCGTTACAGACTCGCTGCCCTGGATTTTGACTGTACCGTCGTTAGAAAACGCACCATTTACTGTAAAGCCGAATCCGCTGAGCGAAAGAATGGATCCCGCGCCGCGGAGTTGCAGCTTACCGAAGGTAGTTGCGCCGCTCAGAATCGGTGAATTTGCAACGGCGGGAATAATGACGGAATCATATAGATTTGGAATGCTGGAAACGGTCGCCGGATCCCAGTTCGTAAAAGTTGCCCAGGTCGAATTTGTTGTTCCTGCCCATGTAGCGCTCCGGTGATATCCGTCATAGAGCGCGGCGACTTCATCAGCGCTGAGCGCCCGCTTATAAAGCCGTATATCATCAAGAGTGCCTGTGAAATATTCGCTCACACCTTCAGCTCCGCCGAATCGCAGCGAACCGGTTCCGTTGCCTGGCAAGGCCGTTGTTATACTCGACGGAAAAACGCAAGACCCTTGATTACCGTCGATATACATGGTTCTTGAATTGCCAGGTCCATTTTGAATGCCGACTATGTGATGCCAGCCTGCGGCTACAGGTGTATTGCATATTGTGTTTTGTATCGCGGCTCCGTTATGACCGGCAAATACCCAGAGGGGGGTGTTTGGGACAATAGCATTGTCCCATCCAATCCAGATTCCGTAGCCCGGATTATTGATGCGTGATTTTGAGATCACAGCTTTCCACTGTCCAACGGAAGGAGGTGCCGGCACATACACCCACACACTTATCGAATAACTGTATCCCGAAGGGCATGTGGCTGCATTCGAACAAAATCGCATGGCGATGTTGTCCGGCACATTTACGTAATCGTTGTTGTCGTTGGTGTAATTGAACCGAAGGGCTCGTGCGTTGGGATATTTAATGGCCGGCGCAATACTGGTCACCCGCTCGTTGATCGTATCTGGTATATTCGTCAAAGTTCCATTGAACGTGCCGTCCGCAGCGTTTGGTTCGCTATCAGCAACCGTGATGCCCGCGCCCGGCGCCTCGTCTAACTTCCAGTGACCTACCAGTCCCGGGATGGGCTCATCGGCCGCCAGGGCTTTGCCATTTCCAAGGACGAGCAGGAGCGCCGACGCCAATACCACGACCGGCAGTCGTACCGATCTTCGCTTGAATCCGCAATAAGCTTTAGGATTGAGGTTTATTTGTGATATTGACATGGCAGCTATTATTATTTAAATCTTTTAATAACCTTTCGCTATATGTTAATTAACATAAAAAAGAGAAAGAGCCTTATCTCTGCCCTTTCTCTGTAATTATTCACGTATCCCTTCGCTTTTATGTATTGATACTGTGTTAATACTTATTACGTAAATACTTACATATAAGTATCGCTTACAGAAATTGTCTTGTCAAATCCGCTTATCATTCTTAAGTCATTATATATAAATGACTTAAGTTGAACAAAACCAGCATATGGTATAGTTTGATATGGAAATGAGATATTTGAATTTTGTTGCAGGTGATCGCAATGTTTGCAAAAACCCCCTTCCTACCGCGTCCCGTACTTACCGGGTGTTATCTTTTGACTTTAATCACCTTTTCATCCGGATGCGCTTATTACAAACCTAGTCATATTCGACCTCCAGGAAAACTTCCGTCCGAGCTTATCGCGTATTATCGATACCCAACAATCCGGCCTGAAATTAACGTCACTATCGTTGCAGAAAAAAGACTTTATACAGTAAGACGCATCGAATTTCCTATCTCTGTCCCCGATGATATGCGCGATAAATCATGGAATGAAATTAGATCGGAATGGGAAGCATTCACAGAAGGTGAAAAGAAGAAAGGCAAGGATCTTAAATACAAAGTCCGCATTGATTTTTATGAACGAAAAACGCAAGAGAAACTTCCGTTGATTATCATCTCGCCTATTTTGGGTGGCGGTAATGACGTTGCGGAAATGTTTGCCGCATTCTTCGCCCGAAATGGTTTTCATGCCGCAATTCTTCATCGAGAAAAACTAAAAATAAATCGCGACGAGGATCTAGCTCAAATAGAAAGATATCTACGACGCACGGTAATGCGCGCGCGGCAAGGCGTAGATTGGTTACTTGCCCAACCTAGCGTTGACACCGACCGTGTAGGTACATTTGGAATAAGTTTTGGAGGAATCGTAAATACATTTTTGGCCGCTATGGATAATCGGTTGAAGTATCACGTGATTGCGATGGCGGGAGGTAATCTTGCCCATGTCGTGGCCGACTGCCCGGAAAATTCGATTAAGCCGCATCTCGAATGGTATATGAATAAAATGGGGATGACGAAAGAAGAATTGCAATCGGCGCTGCATCACGAACTTAAAACAGACACGCTCACTTTTGCCCAAGCGATCGACCCTTCGCATGTGTTAATGTTCATCGGAATATTTGATCATGTAATCAAACGTGAATTAGCGCGAAATCTTTGGAAAGCCATGGGAGAGCCGGAAGCGGTTTATTTTCCGTTTGGGCACTATACTTCGGTATTTGTCATGCCTTATGTAGGCTATAAATCTTTAAAGTTCTTTCGACGTAATTTCTACGATGAAAAAATCACTGGAAACCAGGGCATGTTTCTCCAAGGCACTTACGTCCCCGAAATGTCATTGCGAGGAGCCCCGATAGGGGCGACAAAGCAATCTCAAACCGGTCTGGAGATTGCTTCGCCCCTTCGGGGCTCGCAATGACCGTTTAGTTGTCCAACAAATTCTTCACATTAAGCCGTACGTATTTTGATTCCGCAGCACGTGCATTACCTACCGCATTGGCCACCCATATATCGGGGTAACCAAAAATAACCGATTGTATGTTAGAGCCGGGTGCTATTTTCCGAGCTATTTCAATCAACGAGGTTTGATTTAATTTTGAATAATTCATTTGAGCGAGCTCTGCTTGTTTTTTGTAGCGCGTTTCATAGGCCCTACCGGTGGGCGGTTCCAGCTCGGGCGTTTCCGGATTTCCGCCGGATGCGGTTTGCAACGATCGTATTCTAGTATCAAACGCCGTGTCGGATCTTATGAGAACATCTTCGAGAATAAGCCCGTATCCCGACGCCTTTTCTTTCGGGTCATTTGTCAGAAAAACAGAAAATTGCGTTGCAGTCGTTTCTAGCGCAACAGCGCGTTTGTTTAAGGCATCCCCGAACACATAGTTGTATCCATAAGTGCGTTTAGCATTTTTCACGATGGTAGCGGCGTCCTCCAAACTTTGCGATTCTTCGAGAACGCGCCTTAAGATAAATGGCATGGGTTCGCCTTTCAGCGTGAAATCAACAGTATCGCTGCCGACTTGCCCAACCGAAAGTCCGTTCTCATTAATGCCGGATAACACGCCTATGAATCCGGCGTAGCCTAAATTAACAAAACTATTTTTGCCTGTGGGTTTCATGACAAACACAATGGGATAATTATGAATGCCCATCTCTCGAGACCAATCTAAGTTTCTCAAATGATAGAGCTTACCGTCTGCTACGGCCCTTCCGTAATAAACTCCGTTAGCACAAAGCATTGGAAAAAGATCCGGTATGGCGTGCGCCCGGTGAACATTCCGAAGTGGAATGCCCGCGCCTTCGGCAAGACCGCGCATTTCTTCTTTGTAGTCTGCAGGAATGTAACGCCTCATTTTCCAATACGCCCAATCCAATCTCAGCCCGATATAAATGTGATTAATAATTGGGATGGGCAATTGGGATTCGGCATATTTCATAATATGCTTCCATTGCTCATGAATTTCGCTACGCAGGAAATACCCGTGCTGATATCCCAAAGCATAAGGATCGCCGATGAGTGTGAGAATTTTAGCGCCATGGTATTGTTTTAATCTGCTTTCCACAATCAGCATGTCACGCTCTTCCGAAGAGAGTTTCGGGGTATGCCCAGCGGAACCGCACACCACTAAAGAAAAAGCCACATAAATGACAATCCATTGAGGTTTTAATGTTATTTTTTTCATGGGTATGCCTCCTCGAATATTATCTTTTGTTTTTGTTCTTTGTTTATTGTTCTTTGCTGTCAGACTTGAATTTCAGTTCTTTCCCGGGAGCAAATCCCTGTAAACTGCCCTCGAAGGTAACCAGAGGGCTGGTTTGGGAGGATAAAATACGTGACTCCTTGAGGCTTAAGACCTCTATCGAAAGCGTGTATCCTCTGCTGCTTGCGTTATTGCTTCTAACACGCTGCTTGCGCGGCCCGACGTGTCTTGGCCTTGAAGCGTAGGGTCTTCAAGGGTGCATCCCAAGGTGCTTTGCGGTCAGCGCTCATTTGCCGCGAGGCTGTTGGACGCAAGATATGGCCCGAGGATTTCTCCCGGATCAGCTCTCCTCATAAACCAAAGGAGGCTTCATCGTGATACGAACCGCTTATCTTGGTGTGAACGTTGCTTCCCGGGAAAACCAATTTGCTCTTCTCTCCCAGGAAGACAATCTCCTATGTCCCTCACTGCGCCTTCCTAACTCTGTCTTGGGCGTAGAAGAGCTTCTCTTGAAGCTTCGTCCCTTTCTCAAAGAACACGACATTCAAAAACTCTTAGTCGGCACCGAAGCCACCTCGATGTACGACTGGCACCTGCTGGAATATCTGGCTCAAAGCACCCTTGCCCAAGAGCTTACGCTTGTGCTTTACCGGCTCAATGCCCGGGAGATCCGGAATTTCAAGAAAGCTCTTCCCAACAAGGGGAAAACCGATCGTCTGGATGCTGTCGCCATCGCCGAGCGGCTTCGCTTTGGCAATCTCAAAGAGCCCTATCAAGCCCAAAGTCCTTACATGCCGCTCCAGCGGCTTACCCGGTTCCGTGTACATCTGGTCGAGACTCTTGTCCGGGAGAAAAGCTTCTTTACCGCCAATCTCTTTCTTAAATTCTCAAGCTTTAAACCCGTAAAACCCTTTGGAGAAAGCGTATTCACCAAAACAAGCCTGGCCGCTATTCATGAGTTTCATTCCTCGGAGGAGATTGCCCAGATACCGCTTGAGGATCTCATCGACTTCCTTATCCGGCATGGAAAGAATCGTTTCCGCGAGCCCAAGAAAGTAGCCGAGGCGCTGAAACGTGTCGGCCGGGAATCCTATCGTCTCCGGCCGGAGATTCGGCCGACCGTGGACCTTATCCTGGCCGAAACGCTTAATAACATCCGTGCGCTCGAGAAAAGCGTGAAACATACGAGCGAGGCCGCCGACCATGCCTTTAAGGCGTTTCCTTCAACCCTTACCTCCATCCCCGGCATTGGACCTGTCATTGCCTCGGGACTCCTGGCTGAGATCCAGGATATCCGCCGTTTCGAGAAGGAGGCACAGTTGGCCAAATTTGCCGGTTTGGTCTGGAACCCATTTGAATCCTCAGACTTCAAGGCCGAAGAGCGTCGTCTATCAAAGAACGGCAACCGTTATCTCAGGTACTACCTCATTGAAGGAGCCAACCTGGTGCGGATGCACGCACCGGAGTTCCGCACCTTCTATGAGCTCAAATACCGGGAAGCTGCCAAGCATCATCACAAACGTGCTTTGGTGCTTACCGCCCGTAAGCTTGTAAGGCTTGTCTTTGCCCTACTGAAGAAGGGCGAGCTTTACATGCCTAAGGAGGTGCTTTCGACAAACACGTTTTGATGCGGGATAGGCCTTCTCCGGCTTTTTCCAATGATTCGGCTGAAAACTTGGTTCCTATTTCGCATTAGACAAACGATCTCGAGAAGACCGAGGGGTTGATGATACCCCTCAAAAATCGAGACCAGAGAAAATCATTTCAAAGAACCAGGAACTTTTCAAAAAGGCGCTTAACCCTTGAAAAACTTCTAACGCCTTTGGTGTCGAACGCGACTACTCATTTTTCAATTGACATCTTACCGCTGCGCTTGATCATGGATCCTTCTTTGAGCAGCAGCTCCGTGATAAACTCGCCAAGTCTTGGTCCGTAAAAAGATACACTTGCTTCGTACTCGTCTAATTTATATTCGTCGCGCGTTAAAATATAGGCAATATAGTCGTTGGTGTAGCCTGCAATCACTGGGACGAATCCGTCTGCTTCCATTTTGTTTTTTATGTTCAGCCCTAATGCGGTGCTCATTTCGCCGGGCACCGATAGAAATAAAACATTTCCAATGCGGGCCGCATTTATATACGTTTCGCGACTAAAAAATCTATTGCCGAGCCAACCTGGCAAGCTTAACCATCCCCAGCGTAATTTTACAGGCGGAAGTTTTAAGGCTGTTCCCACGCTAACAATTTCGTTTACATTTTCTGTTTTAATGTTTTCTGCCGTAGCAATGACTTCCACCCCAAGCCGCTCACCGTATTCAACCGATTCTTCATAATCGGTAGGCCTTTCATGCGTGCTTGGTTTTATATCGGCCGAAGCGCTGTTTGAGAAAAGGCACAGCGCGCCAGGAAACTTTTTTTCGACGGTTTGCGCTAGATGTCCTGGAAAATCTGCAGAAAATTTAAAATTACTCGAGCCTAAAATAGTGGGGTGAGCCGAAAAGTTAGTAAGCAAAGCCAACGGTTTATCCTGCGGCCCATCGATGCGTATGACAGTTAACTGCGAATCAACCGGTCCGTTCTCAATCATCCGGTTTTGATTAAAATTAGAGATCGGCCGCTTTCCGGCTCCCCATTTCACCGGAACTTGATTTAAAAAAGCCTCATTGATAGCATGAGCTATTGCCGCCGCTGTCTTTTTAAAAATGAGGCGATTGTACTTACCCGATACAAGCTCATAAGTCCATCGATCCGTTAATCCGCCGGAACCCGAATGCGTATGCGATGCCATTAGAAATAAATCTTCAGGCCCAATACCTGCTTTAGCGCTAATATTTTGTAGAACCTCATCCCGCAATTTTTCATGAACCGCCATCAAATCCAGAGAAACAAAAGCAACAGTGTCTTCGCCGTCAGAAACTACCAAGGTATGTGCCCAAAGCGGGTCAAGTACACCTATCGACGGCTTCCCTTTTCTTTTTCCAAAGCCCGCAAGCGGTGTACCCCAAGGCGGTGTGATTTCGTTTTTAGCTATGCCGGCGGTAAGTCCGCGCGATTTACCGCTTACGCGTATTTGGCGCTCGGAACTTTCCAGCTGAGCCAAGTTTGATTTTTGAAAGGAAGGAGTAGCGGAATTGCTGAAATAGGCGCAACCATTTATCCCTATTGCAAAAATGGCGCAGCACAGGCCTAAAATCACCGGCCGGATGATTAACAGAAAATAATTTTTCATTCTTGACTGACTTCGGAAGGTACCTATACTAAACACTTCGAACTCCCTTTTGCGGCGGTGGCGAAACTGGCAGACGCGTAGGATTCAGGGTCCTATGGCCGCAAGGCCTTGAGGGTTCAAGTCCCTCTCGCCGCACCAGAATTTATGCATTTATTACTTTAATCTCGCCGGTCGTCTCCTTTTCTTCGCTGTTTTTGTCTACGCTCTTCCTTTCGCCGGTTTAAAGACGGCGCAAATGCAGAAAATTGCGGAAATATTTTACGCCGTTCCCCTTTACGCCGTTCCCCTTTACGCCGCTCGCCGTACCTGCGATTTGCCTCCGCCCCTACGAGCGCTAATTTTTTCATTAGTTGCAAGCGATAAAGCAGCCAGAGGCAAAGCATGCTGATGAGGAGAACGAACGGTCTCGTTTCCGGGATAAGGGGATCTAATATCATCCCGCGCGAACTGTTTTTCATATGCATGTTTGCTGAAAACATATCTGGAAACGTGGCGACTCTGACGGATGTTTGAATTAGCTCAGCTTGTCTCATTAGATGCAGCTTGAGCACTTCTCCCGGCGTACGCCCTCTCACGAATTCATAAAATTGTTTAGCGGTCTCCGGCCGAAACCCATTTATATCTACTACAATATCGCTTTTTTGGAATCCCGCATTCACGGAAGGGCTGTTGGATTGCCACCCATCAACAAAAAGTTGAGTACCTCTGGTCGTTGTCTTTTTTTCCGTTACTTTAACCCCGATCCAGCCACGTTTAATTTTACCTTCGGTTAGTAGTCGCGCTAAGAATTTCCGGCATTCATTGATAGGCATGGCAAAAGAAATATTTTGGCCCTGCGGGACAACGGCCAGATTCAGTCCGATGACCTCACCGTCCATATTTACCAAAGGCCCTCCACTGTCACCGAAATTCATAGCGGCGTCGGTCTGTAAAACATTTTCAAACACGCGCCCAAACTCATCCTGGATATGGCGTCCCTTGCCGCTGATTATGCCTTGACTGACGCTATTGGAAAACCCCAGCGCGTTACCCATAAGTAAAATCTGCTCGCCTACTTTAACGTCGTCCGAATTTCCGAATGTGGGAACTTTTAAATTTTTAGCGGCTATGCTGACAATGGCCAAGTCATACCACCGGTCCAAGGTGATGACTCGAACCGGAAATTTTCGTCCATCACTTAACTGCGCGACAATTTGCTCAGCGTCCGTTATTAAGTGTTCGTTAGTCACGATTAAACCGTTCGAATTAATGACAAACCCTGTTCCGGTTCTCATATTGTATTTAGCAGCAGGCAAAGCTTCTTTTTTTATGTGGCTGTACCAAATCACACGCCACCATGCAGTCCAGCCGTCGCCAAACCAGTAGCCCAGTATATTTTCAATATCGATTTTTTGCTTTACAGGAAATTTGACTGAGAAGCTTACAACGGATGGACGCACGCTATCGGCAGCGTGGATGTTATCTTTTAAAACTTCCGCAGAAGCGATCGATTTAAAGATGATCAAACATAAGAAAATTAAAATTATTTGAAGAGAAATTAAATATTTATATTTTGAAAGATACCTGGTTTTCAGGTCTACTGTGGAAGAATACATATTAAGAGGGCTTTAGACGGTCTTTTAGCTGGGCCAATTCACTTTGCAGACTTTTGACTTCGCGACCTCGTGCTTCCAAATCAGCCATAAGCTGGACGAATCTTTGCTCGCGAATCCGATCTTGAGATTCGCGCCGCATTTGCTCGCTGATATCCCGCGCGATGGCAAGTCCGCCGATAAGCTTACCTTTTTGCATAATGGGTGTACCGGTTAGCTCGAGAACGGTAGTCGATCCGTCCTTCGCCTGCATCGACAACAAACACAATATCGGGACAGAATTTGGCAAGCAGTCTAAATTGATTATTAATAAACCGTTTAGGGTTGAACCACCGAGTGGAAATGAATCGGCGAAGGCTGGAATGCTTCCTTTTGTAATCTTTCCTATTATCATCCATGAATAAATAAGTCTCCATCCAAAGTCTACCCGGAAGCGCGTTGTTTTACAATTAAGGGTTAAACATATTTTAACTAAAAATGTATAAGTAAACTAAATGTCTATGAGAGAATCCTTTAATACGGCTTTATCATCAATTATATTATTTAAAGCCAGATCGAAGTAGTTGCTTACGGTCTTGGTAAAGCTTCTTTTGCCTTCGCTATTTTTTCCGTAACCGCCAATATAGTGAAGAGGTATGGCCACGAGAGAGATGGCCACCAACCCGATAGCTACGAGTGTCCGTTCCGTTTGAAAAAGAAATGAGTTGGGGATCTTATATTTCTGGTTTATTTTAGGCTCAATTTCTAATCTTTTACTTTGAAAGCGCCCCCACGCTTCTTCTTTTGACGTGGGATATCGATTTTGATTATCCAAAATGAATTCAGGCACTAACACATTATTTTTTGCAATTCCGTAGAAAACATCCGACTTTCCGGTCTCTTGTTCGGTCAATTGAACTACACGGACAGCCCGATACGAAGCGCAAGAAGTGAAAAAGGAGAACATATGCAACAGAAGAATGGGGTAAATGAATTTGCGGATATAAGACAAATGATTATCCCGGCATAGGCCATGATGATGAATATGGTGGGCGTAAAAGGACTCGAACCTTCGACCTCTTCGATGTGAACGAAGCGCTCTAACCAACTGAGCTATACGCCCATAATGAGTTACAACTATTTATTTTATTAACCACCCAATTACCACCCAAATAGGTGTTGATTTCTGCTCCTACGTCCCTATAATGATAGCCAATCATGGCATCAAAACGCTTCGACAAAAGAACTCAAACTTACTTCATTGACTACCGCGCAAATGGAAAGCGTAAGCATTGGTACGTCGGTCCTGACCCACGCCAAGCTGATAAAGCCCTTAAGATAATACAGGGTCGGATTCTAGACGGACGGCTTAATCTCGTCAATACGGAAAAAACCCTTTCGGCTCTCATCGATGAATACCTCCAATATGCAAAAGCCAACAATTCCATCAAATCCTACGGCCACAGTGAAATTGTTCTAAAGAAATTCTTCCTACCCCTTGCGGGCAACCGAAAACTTACCGAAGTTACGCCTCAGTTGATTGAACAATTCAAACAATTTAATCTCAAGCGCGGAATAAAACCCAGCAGTGTTAACCGTTACACCGATACGATTCAAGCTGTGATGAATAAAGCCGTCGAATGGGGCTATCTTCCCTACAACCCGATTAAATCCGTCAAAAAGTTCAAGAACATTAATAAACGCCTGCCGCGCTTTCTTACTGAGTCGGAAATTTCCAAACTGCTACTAATCTGCAACGAACATCATCTGGATTTTTATCCTGCTTTGTATGCTGCCCTTACCACCGGCCTCCGCAAGAGTGAATTACAGCACGTAAGATGGCGTGATGTTGATTTAGAACGCAGGCAACTCAAAGTCGAGAACCGAACCGGTTGGCATACTAAGTCTTACAAGCCAAGGACGATTCCCATCAATGAAAAACTTGCAGAGGTTTTGAACAACCTTCCCCGAGGCAATAATGACGATGCGATTTTTTCTTCGGTAAATTTCCGCAAACTTTGGGAAGACACGAGGAAGAAAGCGGGGCTTGATTGTAGATTTCACGATATTCGCCATACATACGCCAGCCACTTGACTATGAAAGGCGTTCCGCTTAATACGGTGCGCGAACTGCTTGGTCATTCCGATCTGTCCATGCTTCAAATTTACGCCCATCTTACGCCCGATCATCTCGCCGAAGCCACCGAGAAGCTGCCCTACTAGACACCGCTCTCAATTAACTCCGTAACGCCTCGACACCGACCTCTGTTCATATAAAAGTGTAAATCCTTCGGTCTAAAACGAATCTTCCGTGTTCCGGGTACACGATAATATGTTATGAAGCCCGATTGAACAAGCCGTCGTACAGAGCGTTTACTAATCGCAAGAAATTGCGCTGCACCGATCAAGTCCAAATAACCTATGTCGGCACCCGCTCCCATCCCACTTAGATTCATCTTTACCACATCAACACTCATTAAATCGTCTTCATGGATTGGATCGCTTGGGCCCAAGCAGACCCCTTTTGTGAAGAGATACAATCAGTTCCGACAGTTGCGAAACTCGTTCAAGGGAAACACCGAACTTCGACACCAGTACCCTGATCTGGTCATTTGCATATATCCTCTGAAATTCGGTGCTCCAGTATGCACTAAACCTTTCGATCGAGTTATCGAGGTTGTGGGGATCAAGAGTCGGACCAGAATATTTATCTTCCTTCCCAGACAGAAGGCCGCCAGCATCCATCAGCTTTTCATCAGCTCGCTGACCTAGGGGGTTGTCATAATGCATCTTGGCCCTTTCCACAGTCCTCCCATGAGCGTCGATAGCTTCCAAGCGAATATGCTCCTGAAGAGACTCTTGCGTCTCAAGAGCCTTGGCATGTTGCATAACTTTTAGATTGGCGTAATTTCGCTCTAATAAGCCGCCTTTGGAAAACCAGTTGCGCACTGTTCCATGAGCGACCCCCACGGCTTCAGCGATTTCCTTACAGTTCTTTCCTGCGTATCTCAACGTAAGCGCCTTCTCGTATAATCCGTTTGTCGGCTCTGCGGTCTTAGCATCAGAGATGACAGTTAAGTCCTTGGTGTTATCTTGTGTCATTGGCTGTCATCCTCATTTATGGGTTGCACCTTGGCATCATATTCTTCGACGATCCTTTGGAAGTCCTCATAATGAAAGCACATGAGATAACCGTATTTACCTTTGGTTTTAAGATATAGACATGGGATCTTGCCTTCGCGCGAAGCAGCCGTTCGCACCTGTTCAAACAAGCTCCAAACCTGCCATTGCTTACGGTACTTACACTCCGAAAAGATACGTTTATGAAGCGTGTCAGCAGCCGTATGACCAGACGCTGAGCCTGAAAGCGGCGTACGTCTTACCCCTTGATCTTTGGCTACTTGCCTTTCGAATCGTTTCCATGTTGATCTGTGTGTCATAAAATTCGATCCTTCAAAGCCACCCCCGTTCCCTCCTCCGAGGAAATCCCCCCGACGAAAGCCCGGACGGGGTACTGAGGGGTGACAATATCTTTTTCAAACCTACCTAACCTAACCAACCTTTTTTCTACCTACCCACCACCATATAAAAATAATCATTCTTCTCATTAACCTTGGAAATAGGTTAGTGAGGTTAGTTTGTCCTACCTAATTCACCGTCAATACAAGCTTTAAAAAGGTCAACCTCAAGAATTTTCTGGTTGCCCATGGTTAGAAGGTTTGCCGATCACGACAAACCCATAAAGGATGCTATTCTTGTGACCCCTTGGTTCAGCCACGACTTTGAATTGCCTCCCGTCGACATCGATCGTTTTCCCTGCGTACTTGTGGAAGATATTGCCAAGTATTGTTTGTTTACTCCTCTCGGATTTATTGATGAACCGATCGATTTTCAACAAATGCGGATCGCGCTTCTCAATCGTATGAAGCCACTGGCTTGGCTTATAATTGCCACTTTTCATCGCAGATTCGGGCACAAAAGTGATACACATAGACTCGACAATGTCCCTGTCACAATCAAAGCTTTCGTTCGATTCGTCGCAGTTGGACAAGAACCCTTCAAAGCCATTTACTTTCAGGATAGCGTCAACCATTGCAGCTAATGCGTTACCCATACTGTGTCCAGGTGAATCGGGAAGCGTCGGCTTTCCCTGCTTAATCCACTTTATAACCATGCCCGCGATTTCGCCAAGAAGTTGTACTCTATTCGCAAGAATGTGTTTTTCCAATTTAGGAATCTTAAATCGCCGCTTTCTCGGATCTTCTTCGCAATAAAGGTTGATCGGAACCAACCTACGCCTAAGATCACGAGAAATCTTTGTTTGGTTCATAGTTAGCAGGAACATAATATCGTTAGGTTTAGAGAATGCTTTGCTGCTGCCGACGAGACGGAAGGTTATCACAGGACTCGTGATATTTTTTTCCAAGGTGGCGTTCTCAAACTCACCGCTTCTAGTTTTGATGTTGTCGATAACGACAATGCGGGTTCCGTTCAAGATCGCTGCTGACATCTTCCGCTCAAATTCCTCACCACCTCTCTCGCACGATATTGCGTTAGCAGGTTTCCCTTCAAAAATATATGAGGCAGATTTAACGAGCATCCCTTTTCCAGTGCCTGAACCTTCGTCGAACCCGTCACCGTTAAATACAGCGCCCCAGTGGCAAGAATCTATCCAGTGCGGCATTGTGATATGGGTCAACAAGATTCCAAAGTAATTCACTCGATCTGCGGGCGACTTCCAGCAAAACTCAGAGAACGTCTCCTCCAAAAGCTGGGTCCCCTCGACAGGAACGATCTCTGGGCCAGCGTAATAGATACCGCTTTCGACATGGAAGCCAGGCTTGCCGATCAAATTGCAGTTCAGGTCAAACACCGGCGACTGGGTAAAGGTTTTAATCTGAGGAAAACGCGCAAGGATAGTTGGGTTTTCGAGGAACGTACTAACTTGCTCTGCGGTTAGAAGGCCTATCCTTATTGTCTTAGCAGGACCGTCGTTCTTACCATGTTTAAAATGAATCTCCAGAAAATCAAGTAGCTGTCCGTTTAGATTCCCTCGAGTGATATACGTCAGCTTACCATCTCTTAAACGTACAAATGCGTCTCCGTATCGGAAGAATTCATTCTCCGGTGCGATAGCACGTACGACGTCATTCAGAAGATCTGTCAAAGAATCCTCCTCGATCACGTATTCGATTGTCAACTTTACACCGGACAAATCCACTTTGAATCCTTCTGCATCTTGGTCGGTCATAACTTAATAATTGTGTATGAGGGCTTTCATATCCCTGAGTTCACGAATGAAATCAAGAGCTTTTACCTCGTCATGACCGTTGTAAAAATTGCGAATCAAGTCATTGCTATCGTGACCTTCTCCATCGAATATGAATGTAAGCCGCCCATCTCGATCCTTGCGCATATCGATTATTTGCAACTTGTGCTTTGACTTTAAGAAGACAGCAAGATAGAGGTCGGATACTTCTACAAGGTTCCCAGATTTACTTTGTGGATGGAGGCTGTTTGCTATTCTTGGCATGATTTTTATTTCTTCCTTCTTCATGTTCATTTGCAACTCGAAGTCTTGACGGCAGGTTACCATTGTGATACGTTTATGTCAACGTTGTGTACGTACAACAACCGATAGGAGGCCAACATGCACGTTACACTCGATAAAGACGAAAGTGATTTGGTTCTGGCAACTCTAGAATTTGCCAGCATGCCGAAGATTGAATATGTGGACGAGATCCACAACCTGTTTAACAAACTAAAGATTGCTGGGCCACGCTTCAAGACCATCCCGCAAACAAGCGTAGGAGCTTTCTCTAATGATCAGCGAGAGCTCAAATCGTGGCTTTTGAATTTGATTTCAGGGAGGAGGCTAGATATCAAAGTAGTCCTACGCGAAGTACAAAAAAGATTAGAAACCGTAGATAACATGCGCTTTTTTTTTAATGGGAATCGCTTGCGGCTGTTCTTTGCCACATCGGGGGTACAGGCTTGCTATTCCTATGCAATAGCTCTAATACTCGACAGGAACTTATCCGATAGATTGTATAGGTGTGCTTACAAAGACTGCCAGAGTAAAGAAGGTGGTCAATCCAAATTCGGGATAGTCCTAAAAGGAAGGAAACAAAAGTACTGCGATAAAGAACATTATCGAGCGGATGACAAACTAAAGATTTATGACAGGATTAAAAGCTTTCGTATACGTCAGAAACAAAACAAAGGTTTGCGCTGATCACCCAGGATGGTCCCGTCTTCGGAAAAACTTTACCGCTGAAAAATCTACTTCAAGGCCACCCTTCAAATCGGTGAAGTTGATGTCGAAAAGCGATTCGTAATCTTTTCCTTGTTGAGACGTAGTTTAACATTCATAATGGTGATAGTCCCAAATCAAAGCCGCAATAAAATCATTCATTATTTGAGTCGTAGCCTGAGACTTATCTCTTTACGACAAGCATTATGAAACACTTTCAACGACCACATCCCTAAAAATGAGCTCGCCATAGCAATAGCTCCCTGCATAAGACCCCATTGCAGAAAGAACCATTTTCCTGAAACAAAGTTCGTAAGTTTAGCAGTCTCATATTCGCTCATAATACCGAGAACGGTATAGAAAATGCCTATAAAAATTGATAAAACCAAAAATCGGGATAGCTCCTTTTTACGTAATGAAAAAAGCTCTGTTTTAAAACTTCTAATGAATCGCTTCATAATCGCTACAACGATATAGACAAATAATTGAGGAACGCCAAGCAGAATACAAAATAAAAACATGGGGAGGTTGATATTCTCCTTAAATACTCTCCAGTGCTCTCTCAACGGAATAAAGGTCAGCACTTGTTGTAGTTGCTGTTCAAAGACGCCTTGCTGGAAATTGGGTTCTTCTGCGAAAACTTCTTCATTTTTCAAAACACCTGCATTTGTAAAACGAATTATTGCTAAGAGCCAGCTCTCGACTTTCTTGTGATCTATTCCAGCGGAGTTCTGGACGTACTGCCGAACGTATTCTCTTGCTTTACTTGCTTGGGAGTCTTTAGCAAAGTCACTCCCAACGGAAGCAAATCTAGGCGTTTTAAGCACCTCACCCCAACGCGGGGTTTTATCAGATGGATTTGCTTGTGGATCGTTTAATTGATTTAATTTTTCCCACTTCGGAAAAAATAAAGCCATCACATAGTTACGATTGCTTATGTACCATGGGGCGCTAATAACGATTTCCTGATAATGTATTCGTGAGTAAAAAAATATGAATAAACTAAAACAGATTACTCCGTACAAAATTATCAATCGAGATGCTATTTTCTTCATAAAGCTACCTCCCACACCGCTTCGCACACTTATTTTCCTTTTCGCTTGATCAATTTTTGGATGTGGTAACATGCGGTGCGATAAGACTCAAAAAAACGCATCATAAGGAGAATCTAAGCGACAACCTTTTTATAGAGCATCGATCAAACGACCCATCATTGTTAGCCTATAGGTCGATTGATTCGAATCAGGAGATCTCACAGAAAGGATTTCTCCAGGACCCACGGGAAGTCCTGCATTAAACGATAAGAATCCTTCCAAACTAGAAGGCTGCAACAAAAGAGGGAATCTCATCAATACCCCTGTTTCATTACTAAATTCTAAACCCTTGGCAGCCGACCCATTCACTTGAACGACAACATCAGTCATGATAAGTCGTTTACCTAATGGAACAGTGAACAAAACTACGGAAGCATCTAAACTAAATTCAACATATGCGCTAACAATCTCTGAAGATCCGTCTGATGTGCCATTCGTAACTGATACAGGTAGTGCCTCAGTAGCGGATACGTTGACTGTGTTTAAAACGTTCACATCTCTCGGTGTTACAGGTTCTCCTACAACATGTACATCCCTTGGTGCGGCGGGTTCGCTTACAACATTAACGTTCCTCGTTGTCGTTGGCTCACTTACTACTTTTGTGGGTAGCGGGGTGTTAATTACTTGAACAGGTACAGGGCGAGAATATGTGGTTCCTAGTTGCGTAGTCTGAACTTGTGTAGAGTCTAGGGCAAAAATATTGGTCGGAATTAAAATCAATTGGGCAATCAAAAAGAATAAACAGATTTTCTTGTTTCTCATTTTATCTCTCCTCATTTTTCTTTTCATTTTTTCTTTTACTTCTGTAAATCTCCATCAGTTTTTCCCCGCTATCAAGATGGGCATCCCATACACCTTTTTCCTCATCTGTTTCATATTCGCCGATTAAAGTGGTTGTTTTATTATTTCGGTTTATACGTAAAGTTAATTTTCCTGTACCAAATGTGTGGCCCAAAAGGCTATATGGAGCTGATGTTAGATAAGCTTCGACTCCATCCTTATCCCATCTAACTATTACGTACTCCTCGGAGTGAACCATTAAATTTTTCGGAATTACATATTCCTCAGAGCCAACCATTAAATTCCCCGACAGAGGGCTGACTTCTGCCCTAGACTCAATGCAGCTACCAGTAGATTTATTACAAATAATCTCTACCGTATTGATAGTTGGCATCCCTTCGTAGACAAAATTACCGCCAGCATCTCCGATCCAACTACCTTTGATTAATATGCTGTTAAGATCTGGCGCATCCGTAAACTCATACCTTGGCCATGGTGTAATTGAAATTTTTGTGCTGTCTTGTTCTTGTTCATTATTTTTCACCTCAGCATAAAGGCCCTGACTCCAGCACATTGTCATAAAAGTCAGAAGTACTGATATTAAAACTTTTTTCTTAATCATTTTCTATTCTTTTTGTGGTACTTGCACCGACGGTCATCCAAAACTTTTCAAATATAACTTTTCATCTGCGTCATTTATCGGGCAGCGTACAATCGTGTCGCTTCGCCGGATCGTCTGACAGATACTGGATAAACTCCGAATCATTACCCGAATTTACTTTCCTAAATCATTCGCATTGTCGGCCTGAAGATCAAACCTAATAATCCAAATCCAAAAATTAGAATCGTAGAAGGTTCTGGAATAACTGTCCCACCACTCTTTTCAAAAGACTGACTGACCGTGATGTTAAATTGGCCACTATTATCAAACAATCCACCATCCCCAGTTCCTAAAGTAATATTTTTTGATTCCTGACCAATATCGATGACAAAGTTGTAATAATGATCAAGATTATAATCCGGCCTTTCAAAACTTACATAACCTCTGCCATCGATGAAAGCCATGTAATTGATGACATGCACTCCATCTGCTTCTACTTGTCTTGCATCACCAGTAAAAGAAATATGAAGCAAACCATTATTAAGCAAGTCAGACTGATCGTCCAAAAAATAGAACGCATCATTAAACCTTTGAGCTTTCGCTTGTCCTGTTCCTGACACTTGAACTTGAACAAAATCTTTATAGAGGTTGGATGTCGTACCTGATCCAGGTACTACAAACGCAGCAACAAGTGATTCTGAAATCGTTGTAGTAAACACATCATTGATGAAAAGCGCAGCAAAAGCAGGACTTGTTATGCTCAGAAGAAAACTACATGGAAAGAAAACGAGAGCAAAGCTCAGTAATAATTTCTTCATTTCTTAATTCCTCATCTTTCTTGGAACCTTCCTGGCGGTGGGATTATGCGTCCTGCAGAATTAGGCAAAAGTCTACTCAATAAACATAATATGCGCAATGAATAATAAGCCAGTTAGGTGGTGGTTCTTAAGTGGTGTTGTGATTATGCTTTACGCATGCAAAATAATATCCGAGCTAGATTTGGTAAACGTCTACGTCAACTCCGCAAGCGATATGGATGGACGCAAGAAGAACTTTCCGAAAAAGCTGATATCGCTTACAAACACGTCCAACGACTAGAAGGAAAAACCCCTTCCCCTGTTAAGATCGACACCATCGAAAAACTTGCCAAAGCGTTCAAGATTTCCTGCGCAAAACTGCTCGATTTCTAGCCCAACTAAAGCACAAAGAAAGCGGCGCTTTGATTGGCCAGATTTTACATGTCACTGTCAGTATTAAGCTTAATAAAGAGCAACAAATAACTTGAACATACTGAAAGCATACGGTAGAGTTGTATCGGACTTAGGTAGCAGGTGGAGATGTTGGTTAGCCAACTATCGCTATTACACCTGCCGCACCTGAGTCATTCTTTTTTTGGAGCAACCGTCAACATGCACTTAGAGCCTGCCTTCTGCACATCTCGACAGATTCATTAAAATTTTGTCAGGTATGAATTTAAGCTGCTCAAAACTGCTTGATTTTTAAGCGCCGTCCAAGCGTGCTAATGAGAAAAGCGCGATTGACTAGCGGGTTGCCAAAGCTTTCGGGGGAATGGCGGAGGATATATCGTGAAATGTTTTTTTTAGCAGTACGCCGACATTTGTAATTCTAATAATTTCCACACCGATCACTTCACCGCCTTCATCGTAATCTACACTAAGACAAGCATTTAATCTCTCTGTCCGAGCTACTTCTTTCTCAGAAAGTTTAAAATAGATGGCGCGGGCTTCTCTATCGATGGAAACGCTGGTCGGTGTCTTTCCATGCAATAAATTATTTATGCTAACTTGATTCATGCTTTCCCAGACTCTCCTGCGGTGAATGGGGGCCGCTACGGCGACCCTTTCTCATTAACTGCTACTGGCTACTGCGGATTGAGTTCAAACTCAACGATCTTTTCATTCTGCCTAAAACTAACCGATCGAAAAAGTTCAAAGAATCCATGGCGGCCCAAGAGGCCGATGCCTAAATCACTTAATCCATCTGCAAATCCGCAATAACAATCAAAAGAACAAAGTTTATCTTCAATCTCTACAGAAACTTTCATGTTATGAAAGTATGCCACTCCAAGCCCAGCAGCACCCGCATAAGGATACTTTTTACCTGACTCAACCGGAATGCCTATCCGCCGGCCGTAGATAGCTGGAAAGATGCAATTATCGGCGCCAGAATCTATAATAGATAGAAACGCAAATTGAGATATTTTTCCCTGAAATTCAACGGAAGTTCTAAGAAGAGGATAGTGCCTTATTTTTTGATCTGGAAATGCTTCATTTGCCGCAATGGGCATTTCCGCATAAGGAACTCTTAAGATCACAGGAGGGCTGCGCTATATTGATCGGGCGATTTAATTATGACGGGTAAATTCTCGCCGTTTTTCTTGGCTTCTGCTATCGCAATATCAATCGTGTTTCCTACGCCTACCACTTTTTTTTCGTCATGAGATAGGGCAACCCATTTCCCCTTGTGCGGAGATAACAATTTGGCTAAATGCATTGGTTCTCTAGTTTGTGGCATGATTTGTTACCCTCGGCTAAATTATAACAGATTCTATCACCCATTTTCCATTCTCGGAAGGTTCTACGTAGAGAAGGGTAAATTCAGGGTGACCTTTGGACTCAGCTTCTTCGGCAGCCTCTTTCGCCGTATCGCCAGACCCATAGACGGACGAGTTGTCATCCGATAGAGCCACCCACTTCCGTTCATAGTCTTTCAGAATTAAAGTCAAATCTATAGGCGCCATACATTCACCTCTGCATTAAAAAGCTTAACACATGGCGTTCCTGAATTCATCTCATTTTTCAACACACATTTTTCAATAGATATGCAATTTAGCGAGTGGGTATTTAATATAAATTCGGGGTGGGTGGGGGCCCTCATGCCCTTCAGAATTTCACCACCCATCCACCACCCATCGAGCGGTCGATTGTGGCCATTTCTGGCCGCTTATGTCACGGCGTGCATTCGTGAAATTTGTTGTATTCAAAGGAGATCGTTGATTATCAATGGTTTCAGCGGAACGACTGGTCTCAATGTGAACGAAGCGCTCTAACCAACTGAGCTATACGCCCGTGACGCAAAAATGTATAATGCGCGCGTATTCTAAGAAGGTCAACAAAGCTTGTCACCATAACAACATATAATCGTCTATCCGTTCAAATGCAAAATCCAACCGGTGTTTTGCTGATCAATTTAGGAACCCCAAAAAGCCCTTCGGTAAAAGACGTTCGGGCATTTTTGGGAGAATTTTTGCGCGATCCTTATGTGATCGATGCTTCCCCCACTTTCCGTTGGCTTCTTCTGAATTTTGTCATTCTGCCGTTTCGACCACGTATTGCCGCCGCCGCATATCAAAAAATTTGGACTGCGCAGGGTTCACCGCTTCTTTTTCATACACGGCGCGCAGCCGAAAAATTACAAAATCATCTCGGCGCCGATTTCCTAGTAAGATACGCGTTGCGTTATGGCGCGCCGTCGATCGAAAGTACACTTACCGCTATGCTCAATCGCGGTTTTAGCCGTCTTATTGTTATCCCTCTTTATCCTCAATACGCCTCCTCTACTTTTGACTCTACGAAAGTTGCTGTTCTTGAAGTCATTCAAAAAATGAGTAAGGATATTAATGTAATTATTGCCGAACCTTTTTATAGCGATCTCGGATTTATCGGTTCTTTCGCCGCGCAAGGTAAAAAAGCAATGCCTGGTTTTTCTCCGGATCATATTCTTTTTAGTTTTCATGGGCTTCCCGAAAGCCATATTCGAAATACAGAATTGGTAAAAAATTATTGTTTGAAACCCGACTTTTCCTGTTGCAATAAAATTACGGAAGTCAACGCCAAATGCTACCGGGCCCAGTGCGTACAAACGGCGAAATATATTTCCGAACAATTAAATATATCTACTTCGGATTATTCCGTTGCGTTTCAATCGCGCTTGGGACGAACGCCCTGGATACGGCCTTATACCAATGAAGTTATCCCCCAATTAGCATCGAGCGGAAAGAAAAAGCTCCTGGTTTTTAGCCCTTCGTTTGTTGCGGATTGCGTGGAAACGCTGGAAGAAATTGATATTCGCGGCCGGGAGAGTTTTTTGAAGGCGGGCGGGAAATCGTTTATGCTCGTTCCGTCGTTAAATGCTGAGGATCATTGGATAGAAGCTCTGGCCCAAATCACAAAGAAAACGCTGGAACAAAAACCCAGCGAGAAATTAGTCTGACGCAGCCTGTTTTGCCGTGGCTTTCATGGCATCGTACACGGCCGGGTAGCTGGTAACGGCAGGCAGAAGCTCGATCTTCAGTTTCAGATGTTTAGCGGTAATTTCTTGAATTTGTTTCGGAATGTCGCGATCCAAATGTTTGCCCATAGCCATAAATAAAGGCAGCACGCGAATCCTTTCAACGCCTTCCTTCACAGCTTCCATTATCGCTTCTTCTAAGGTGGGTGGAATTAGTTCTAGATAGGCAAGCGAAACCGAATGTTTCCCCAATTCACTTGCAAGGTCGTCTCGAAATGTCTCAAACGACTTACGCCATTGGACATCACGGCTGCCGTGCGCCAAAAGAATCAATCGAATGCGGCTCATGCTGACCCTTCCGGGAGTACAACATCGTTTTTCATAATCTCACGGAGCACAACCGTTGCATAACTTCCTTTAGGCAGCGTAAACGAAAAAATAAATCCTTCCGGTGAACGGTCGTATTTTAAATCATCGATCCAAATTTGCGCCGCTCGCCGGCTTCCTCTGAGCGGCATATCGGCGATCCATTCGGGTTTACAGGCTTCGCGCTCGAGCAGCTCATTTTCAAAGGCCTTGGCCTTATCGAAGGATTCATACATATCCGAGCCAAAAATGGGCCCCGCTAAGGCAATTTCTTTTTGATCAAGACGATTACTTTCCGTTTCCGGATCAAACACTCGAAAGAGGCCTCCCGTATCGGTTTTTTTGGCAATATCCCCCATTAAAAATGTTGAAAAGTGGCCGGATTCCATTCTGGCTACCAGCCAGCGATTAAATAGATAGCTTTGAAACGCGGAAATAAACATGCTCTTGAGCCATGAATCTCCGCAAGTCGTTTTCCCGCTCACGATTTTTTTCCCTTCGCTAATATTTTTCCGCTGGATGCCAAAACGCTGTTCGCCGTAAAAATTTGGAATAGCGATACGGCTGAGCAAATTTACAATTTGAGCGACCGCTTCCTCCGAAGTGCTCGAAGTTTCGGTTACGACAACACGAAACAGGTTTCCTTTTAGATGTCCCCGTCTAAGTTTGTGGGTATGTTGTGCTATGGCGTGAACTTGAAACGGCAGGTGGTCTTGTATTTTTTTCTGCACAAGCGCTAAGGAAGTGTCTTTCAACAGCAATGAAAACGTCTGAAGGGTGCGAGCTTGTTTGTCTTTTAGCCCCGCATAACCGACATCCATTTCACGAATATTAAAAAGCTGGGCAAGTTTTATAGCCGCGTCGCGTGTGGTAAAACCTTCACGGCCTATGCGAACATATATATGATCGCCGGAGCCGCTGGGTTCGTACAGAGGAATTTCTTCAACGGAGAAATATTCGGGCTTTGCTTTGATTTCTCCGCCGATTCCGGCTAGGTGTGGCGTGATGTATTGGAAAAGCTTATTTGCGGAAGAAGTATCGCAGATATTTTCCACGCGGATCAACCTTTCCGGCGGGCAAATTCCTTCATAAAATCGATAAGCGCCTGAACACCCTCGAGCGGTTGTGCATTGTAAATGGACGCACGCAAGCCGCCGGCCGATCGATGTCCTTTGAGGCCGCTTAGTCCGCTCTTTTCCGCTTCTTGATCAAACTCTTTTTCGAGCGCTTCGTTTCCCTCGCCGATTCGTACGATCACATTCATGAGCGAACGATCCGATTTCTCAATGGGGCATCGGTAAAATCCGCTTTGATCGATATAGTCGTATAAAAGCTTTGCCTTTAGCGCGTTCCGTTTTTCAATGGCAGAAATTCCGCCCTCTTTTGTGATCCAATCCATAACCAAACTTAAAATATAAATGCCGAATGTGGGCGGCGTGTTGTAGCGGGATCCGCTCTCGATATGCGTTCGAAATTGAAACATGGTGGGCAAATTCTTATCCGCACGTTCCGCTAGGTCTTTTCGAATAACGACAAGCGTCACTCCCGACGGTCCTAAATTTTTCTGGGCACCGGCGAAAATTAATCCGAATTTCTTAACATCCACTTGCCGCGATAAAATATCGGAAGACATATCAGCGACAAGAGGAACGTCACCCGTTTCAGGAAACTTTTTCCACTGCGTTCCGTAAATCGTATTGTTTGAAGCAATATATACATAAGACGCATCTTTGCCTAATTTGATTTCATCCGGACGCGGCAAGCGTCTAAAATTTTCCTGCTCACCCGTTCCTGCAAGCCGCATGGGCGCGATTTTCTTAATTTCTGCCATGGCCATTTTTGTCCACACGCCCGTATGAATGACATCGATTGGCTTGTCTTTTATAAATAGATTGATGGGAACCATGGAAAACTGAAGACTTGCACCGCCTTGCAGAAAAAGAACGGCGTAATTATCGGGAATGTTCATGTGCTTACGAACGCCGGCTTCTGCGCTTGCCAGAATTTGATCGAAAGCCTTCGAACGGTGGCTCATTTCCATGACCGACATGCCTGAATTTTGATAGTTCAGAAGTTGATCGCGAGCTTCTTCGAGAACCGGCACAGGCAATACGGCAGGGCCGGCGCTAAAATTAAAAATTCTATCCGCTACTGTAGTTTTCTTCATGCAATCGTCCTTCTAAAAATTGAAAAAAATGATTCCGGTGAATATGTAAAAGGCTGAAAGTATATCAAAAATACAAGGCATGAACCACGATTTTATTCATTTTCATGTAGATCAAACGGAGAATTGTGAGAGCTATTTAAGCAAACTCAAATAATATATGGGCCGGCCTTCTTGCTTGTACTTGACTTCGTAATTGGTGAGAACTTCCGGGTGGGATATTCTCTGACCGTCGGAGTAAGCTATGGTTTGCCACGGCAGAGCTCCTTTTCGCGCGACATTTTCGATGTGCGCAAAGTAGAGCTTGTCATCCGTAGCGATATCGACGATGCCGCCTGATTGTAATTTAGCGAAAATCGATTCTACGAATTCGTCCGAAATTAGGCGACGTCGCCTGTGCTTATTTTTTGGCCAAGGATCCGGAAAATAAATGTAAAATGCCCTGACGCTTTCGGGCGGTATGCATTCACTGAGAAATGCTTTTGCTTCTGTCTTGATAAATTTTAAATTGTTTAATTTACGGCGCTTTTGCTTACTCTCGCCTTTTTTCATCCATTTTCCCGAAAGGTCGAGTCCGATGAAATTGGTGAAGGGAAATCTTTCCGCGAGCGATACCAGGAAAATACCTTTTCCGCAACCGATCTCGATTTCCACGGGCCGGTCGTTGCCGAATAAATCAGCAAAACAAACATAGCGCGGCAAATAGCGGGTGCATACGGAATCTTGCTGTGTTGTTTCGAGCAATGTGGGCATAAACAATGTATGGGATGAGTTTAAACTTTTCTTGTCTGATGGACGGCGCGATTATTTAATACTAATTTTGCTAACTCATCGGCCGGAAGCGGATGGCTAAATAAGTGCCCCTGTACCCTGTGGCAATTATTTTTCTTAAGGAAATCCAACTGCTGATCGGTTTCAACGCCTTCCGCTACCACTTGTAGGCCTAGATTATGTGCCAGACGGATAATGGATTCAACGATCGCGGCATAATCGCTATCTCGGGTGATTTTTCGCATAAACGACTGGTCGATCTTTAAGACATTAATAGAGAAATCTTTCAAATAGCGTAGCGATGAAAAGCCGGTTCCAAAATCATCAATGGCAACCGCTACGCCGATCTTTCTCAGTTTTGAAAGCGTGTCGAGCGTTGTATCTAAATTTTCCATAAAAACGTTTTCCGTGACTTCCAATATCAAGTTTTGCGCCTTCAGGTTGGTTTCTCTTAAAATGTTTTCGACCAATTCGGAAAATTCTTTTTGCTTAATCTGCTGGACAGAAATATTGACGCTCACCGAAAGCGGCGACATTCCGATATTATGCCAAAGGTGGCACTGAAGACAAGCGTTTCTGAGTACCCATTCTCCGATGGGCACGATTAATCCGCTTTGCTCCGCCATGGGAATAAAGTCGTTAGGATATACAAGTCCCATCTCGGGATGGTTCCAACGAATAAGAGCTTCGGCTTCGGTGATTTGATTGGATTTCACGTCAAACACGGGTTGGTAAACGAGTTGAAATTCATTTCGTTCCAGCGCATGCCTAAGACTATTCTCTATGGCCAAGCGGCCGAAAGCCTTTGCGTTCATTGAAGGGTTAAAGAGTTGATAATTGCTGCGGCCTTGTTCTTTCGCGTGGTACATCGCCGTTGAGGCGTGCTTCATAAGTGTTTCCGCATCTTTTCCGTTACCCGGATAAACAGATAGGCCGACACTGGCCGTTAAATGAAGCTCATGGCGGTCTACCCAAAACGGCTTTTGAAATGCCCCGACCACCCGTTCGGCAATTTTAATCAGATCCGTCTCCTGCCCGCTGCCCAATATCAACAGCATAAACTCATCCCCGTTTACGCGAGCCGCGGTGTCGCCGTCACGCAAACATTCCTTTAATCGATCTGCCGCGGTCTTGATAATCGTTTCACAAACATCGGCTCCGTGTGTTTCCATGACGGCTTTAAAGCGGTTCAAATTAGCACATACAACCGCGGGAAATTGGTTTGTACGGCTCGCTTGCGCTACAGCATGCGAAAGCCGTTCTTTAAAAAGGGAACGGTTGGGAATGTTGGTTAACGAATCGTAGAATGCCGCTTGCTCTAATTTAGCTTCGCTCATTTTTCGCTCACTTAGATCTTGAACAAGGGCAAAAAATACGGGCGGCGCTTCCAAACGCGAAATTTGAATCTGTACGTCCACCGGATACCGGCTGCCGTTTTTCCGCTGCTGGACGGTTTCGAAACATACTTCGGTAGTTTCGCCGATTACTAGCGGTTTTAGCAGCTCACTAAATTTTTCTTCCGAAATATTGGGCATGAAGGAAAGTGGGCGAAGTTGAAGCATCTCTTCCGCCGAATAACCCAAATGGCGCCGAGCCCCCCGGTTGGCCTGCATAATACGGTGACCATCCATGCTAAAAATAAAAATTTCATGCGCGGCGTTGTCCAACACACGGCCTAATCGCGTAGCCACGTTTTCCGCTTTGACGCGAAGCTCTTCGCGGTATTTAAGCTCCATAGCATAGCGAATCGAGCGGCTGATCGATTCGGGATTTAAACGGTTTTTACTCAGGTAATCCGTAGCTCCGGATTTCATTAATTGAACGGCCGTATCTTGATCGACAAGCGAGGTGAGAAAAATAATGGGAATTCGCCGAAGCTCGGCGTTATTCATAATTTCATGGAACGTTTCTTGCCCGCCTTTATTCGGCATTTTGAGATCCAAAAGAATGATATCGGGATTTTTAAATTGCCGGCGGTCCTGAAAAGCAGCTCGATTCAGGAGAAAATCCATTAGCTGATCTCCGTCCTGAACCCAATCTAATTGGAAATCGATACCGGAATCTTTTAGGGTGTTGGCAATAAGGTGTTTGTCGGATTCGTTGTCTTCGGCGAGTAAAATTCGTATGGGTACTTCTGGGCGCATGCGGATATCTGCCACTGTGTTGGATTCCATCCTTGGTTCAAAATTCCGCTTAAAGGCTTAGTAATCATTACTCTTACTGTAAGTACACTAACCTAATGAAGTATACCACCCGGGGTCGGTAAGCGCTAAAAGCAGGCATAAAAACACCCCAAGCTCTAAGCTATTGGGACGGATGTATTTAGGGATTAAAGCTCTTTTTTGCAGAGGTAGAAATCGAGCTTTTCGTAATTGGCTTTATTGCGCTCGTCTACTTCTTTCTCGGTCTTCGGCGGAAGAACGATGACCTTTTCTCCGGGCTGCCAATTTACCGGGCATGCGACCGCGTTTTTATCCGCGGTTTGGAGTGCGTCAAGCAAACGAATGACTTCGTTAACATTTCGCCCCACATTGAGCGGATAATAAATAATAGCGCGAATCACACGATTGGGATCAATTACAAAAAGAGCCCGCACCGTTACGGTAGCGCTTTCCCCGGGATGAATCATGCCGTAAAGTTGTGAAACTTTTGTAGAAAGATCGGCAATAAGCGGATAAGGCAACCGGACTTTCAATATTCGTTCCAGATTTTGAATCCACGCCAGATGCGAGTGAATGCTATCGATGGAAATGCCAATCAGCTTAGTATTCCGTTTTTTAAATTCATCGAAACGTTTGCCGAATTCGGTCAATTCCGTACTGCATACCGGAGTAAAATCGGCCGGATGGGAAAAAAGTATGACCCAATCGCTTCCCTGCCACTGGCTGAACTTAACTTCTCCGTGCGTAGTAGGCGCCGTAAAGTCGGGCGCTAAATCTCCGATGCGTGGGATGCCTTTGGTTTCAGTCTCGGTAATCATTTGAATTTCTCCTGTAGTTGAAAAGGTAGCGGTTATATTTTTCCTACAAGATCTAAACACGGCTTTAACGTTTTGGATCCCGGTTTCCATTTGGCCGGACATACTTCGCCATTATGTTGTTTGACGTAAATAGCGGCTTGCAGTTTTCGGAGAAGCTCTTGCCCGCTTCGGCCGATGCTATTGTCATGAATCTCGTAGGCCTTAAGCTTTTGATCCGGATCGATAATAAAACTTCCGCGGAGCGACAACCCGACATCTTCGATATACGTGCCGAATGCTCTGGCCAATTTCCCGGCGGGATCTGCAGCCATGGGAAAATTAATTTTCTTAATCGAAGGCGATGAGTCGTGCCATGCTTTATGAGCATAAACGGTATCGGTGCTTACGCTTAAAACTTCCGCTCCGGCTTTTTGAAATTCAGGATAGAGTTCCGCCAGCTCTTCTAATTCCGTTGGGCAGATGAACGTGAAGTCAGCCGGATAAAAGACCACCGCGATCCATTTCCCCTTAAGATCGGATAGCTTCATTTTCTTAATATCGTTATTTTGATATGCGTCAAATTGGAAATCGGATACCTGTTGATTAATGCTGATCATGCTATTTCCCTCTGATTTAAGTTTCTAGAAGTGTGGTTACTCGAGAAAAACGAAAATATTCTAACATCTTAGGTAATGGACGTCTATGCGCGTTTTTCCTTAAGTTCTCAAGTGTGTATTGATTGAATAAGAAGAAGTGGTTTAGGCGGCTGCGCCAATTATGCGCTGTTCGGCAACAACGCGGATTACCCAGGCAGTCATTTCCGTATTGTTCTGTGCTACAAATCTCTGAACTCCGGACGGGAGTATCTCTGGAGAACCGTAGAGTATGAAGCCCTTTTTAATTTCATCAAAAATTTCTTGTTTGAGCAAGATCTTCTGCCCACCGGCGGCCGTGCGGCGAAGAATATCTATTCCGAGATAGCGGCCTAAAAACGCAGCATAATCAATCGGCCGGCCGGGCAGCTCTGCTCGAACCCATTCTTCTTTATCAATCGCAATAACGATTCTTCCCACCTTCCCTTTTAAATGTTTGAAAAACGTATCCGAACCCGCTGCTTCTAAAATTTTCTGCAATGCCTCGGGAGTGTTGATCACGATAAGTTTTTGTTCCTGAATTTGAACATCAAATTCAGAAATACCGAAACCGGTGTTTTCGGGAGCCAACCCGCGAATTTTTCCTTTGAGACTTTCTAGCACGGTCTCCAAATCAATACGCTCGTTTGTGAAATCCCGGGCTATTTCATGCCGTGCCGTTACACCTTTATCAAGGTAAAAACCTCGTATGTATTCATCATGCTGGGTCCAAGGACTTATTATTAAGATGTCTTTAAGCAGACCTTCCTCAATTTCGGATAATCCAAATTCGCTTCGAAGTTTCTTTTGTATGTTTTCGATGATCTCAGGTTTTACGCGACCAAATGTGTCAAATGCGGATTCGGTTTTGTCTAGCAATTCAGCAGTCCTGACCCCATTCTCATGTATGGCAACGAATAGTTCAGAAATATTATTTTCAGTAGCTGCAATAGCTTCATCCTTTAGCCAGGGATGCGGGAGTTTATCCGGCTCGCTCAAATAACCAACATACTTTAAAGTCCAATCCCTAGGCCCCTTTCCGCCAATATGAAAAATGCTATGGTTAAAAACGCCTGGATTGCCAAGAGTAGTTTTAGAATCCTGATATAAAAGTCCGTTCGGATTGCTTGCAGCTAAATTAAAAACGATTTGTACGGCATGGCGAGCTTCCGCCAAATTCAAATAAACTTTTACGCTACCATCGCGAATAAAATTTACTCTGCCTCTGAGATGCTCGAATCTTTCTGAACGAATATCGGCCATTTGGAATCTTAAACGACCACCGAATTTCATTTTAGGGTATGAAACAAGACCCTCCGCTAAAAGTTCCGTTGGTATATCAAGGGCGGATTCTGCTATGGCATCCGGGTGAATAATATCTGTGCCAATAACGATTCCTCCAACGGTCTTACGCAGAGCGTCGGTTGCACCCATCCAGCTTGCGCCTCGATCAATGCTGATTCGTTTCCTTCTATTTGGTTCAATCTCGCTTAACAGCCGATCGACTTGACGATCCATATAACGGTATCGTCTGTCGGAAGAACGATGAATCGGTTCTGCGAGTGCTTTTATGATACCTGTCCTGCCCCATTCTGTATCTACTAACGCTTCTAGCTGACTGCCAATTTTATTGTGATCTAAAACATCTTTAGCTTTATCTCCGGCTTCGTCCACGATTCGTTTAAATTTCATGTAAGTAAAATAAGCTATATTTGCTGCGTCGGGTATCGCCGAAACCAGAAAAACACCGAACTTGCTATTTCGTGCCACCGCACTTGTAACGGCTGCATAAAATTCCGCTTCACGTTTATAAATTTCAATGGTTTCGGGCAACGCTCTGCGTGCCATTAAATGAACAAATCGCTCGTCGTTTTCTTGGTGCCGACGCAGAGAAGTGAGCGTTTTTTTCACGGTTGGATGTAAAGCGGCGATTTTCTTGGCTGCCGATGATTTGGCGGTATGAGACATGGCAAGGCGTGCGTAATTCATTGTATCCAACTCGAGCGCTTCTTCGAACGGCATTGTGTATGATAACTTAACGGTCCCAAGCAATGCTTGCACCGCCTCAACATGTTTTTCAGCGCGCCTTTTCAGCTCAAGCTCATTAATCCGAGCATTATTTTCATTTACCATAAGCCGGTTGAATTTTGAACTCGGATCAAAAATATCTCCAAATACTTCCGATTTCTGCCGTGCGGTAATGGCATCCCAGTCACGAATTTCAGGTTTAGCTCCTGTTTCCAATTTTTCGCTAATTATTCGTATAGCTTCTTCCGCCGGATTATGGGCTACCGCGTGAATCAATCCTGAAGCTAACGCCTCTGAGGCTCCTATTTTGTCACCGCTTAAAAGAAATTCGAGCACCTTTCGCACCCCCATGATTCGCGGTAGTTTAATCAAACCTGAGAAACCGGGATTTACATCCAAGGCAATTTCAGGCATACGAAAAGTGGCGTTGGGCGAAGCAATAATCAAATCAGCGCCTATCGCGAGTTGTAGACCCGCACCCACGGCTGACCCTTCTATAATGGCAGCAACCCATTTAGGACTTTCTTCCTCTTCGCGGACCACGCGTTTGGCCAGACGCGAGTATTCCGACGCTTCTTCTACAGTTTGGGACTGAATCAGAGCTCTTAAATCGCCACCGCCTGAAAAAACCCTGTTGGCGCCTCTGATAATTATGGCTTTTACCTCATCGCGCGCGTTGAAATCTTGGATCGCACTACTTATTCCTTCAAGTGTATTGCGATCGAGAACATTTGTCGGAAAAGACTTTGCGTTATCAATCCAGATGGTTCCTATTCCGTTGCTTGAGCCAATCTCGGTGCGGACAGAACCAAATCCTTTCGGCGGCGGTCTCACGAGCGGTGCGTCTCGAGAACCGGATTGTTCAGCGTTAGGAATAGATTCTTTAAACTGTTCCTCCTGTTCATCTTCTTTTCGAAATGTGCCCATAAAACCGCCGAAGATAATCATAGCGCTCGATAAAATGAGAACCGGATTTGTCGTGCCGGTGACCATCCATTGCCACAGAACCGTAAATCCGGAAGTCATAGCCAAAATGGGAGTAAGCCGTGATGCGCTAAAACCTTTATTTTGTGTAACCATAAAGATAAGCACCCACATTCCCGTCCATACCAAGGTATTGGCAAGAACCAAAACGAAATTGGCTGTAGCAAAAAATGCGGCGATACTAATTGCCCGCCCATTTATGATTTCTCCCGTAAGCGCGATGGCTATCATCACCGCCGTACCCATTAAATAGCCGAGGCGATTCACAACCATGGGCAGTCGTGCCTGCTCATAGACCGTTAATAGGCTGAGATCTTTCTTAAATACTTGTTTATGGAAAATTTGCCGTAAGCCGTAAAATGCCGCAGAGGCAAAACCCAAAGTCCATGCATGCCAGGGGGCGACTCGTTCCCCAGCCCCTGCCAGCTCAGGATGTTTTTGAAAAAGCGCTCCCACAAACATCCCTACGGTTAGGAAAGCATATCCTTTAAGCTTACTAAACGGAAATATATCCCCCATCCACAACCACCCCAAAAGACCGGGGAGAAGAACAATACCCAAAGGCGAAAGCATGGCATAGTCATTTGGCGTTAGTCCGTAAGAAAAAGACCAATAAAGCGTTCCGGCACCGAGTGTTTGTGAGAAAAGCGAACCCAATAAAGCCAGTTTCCGGGGTCCTAGTTGTGAAAAATAGCGGCCACCAAAACGTTGTGTTCTAGGCAAAACCATTTCGGATTTTATTTTTTCATCCGTCCCCCAGCGTTTAAGCATTAATTTTACGTCCTCGGCTAGAGGAAAATATCGCTCCCAAAATGTCCGGATGTGCCTCTCTCCATTGGTGCTTACCGTTGGTTCCACGGCGCCAAACAAACGTTCATACACATAAAAGAGAAATCCGATAGCCATAGTCCAGAGTGTGATGCTATACGGTAGAACACCTACGCTTCCCTTTGGTGGAAGTACAGGACTGGCAAATACGGTACTCCACCCCAGAAGCGCTGCGGCTGCTACACCTAAACCCCATAAGTGAGTTTGCGAAGTTGTTACTTTATGCCGGATTTTCTTATTTCCTAAAATCATGGCGCCGAGTATGACAAGCGGCATGATAATCGCCGCGGCCCAATCCAGCCGCGGCATTCCAGAGCTGAATCGCGTGATTTGTAAATAACCGCCATACACGCTCGCCGCAATCAACGTCGCGCTTAGAAATGCTTTAATATTCTTAATGATCCACATCGGCAATCCAATGAGCGGGAAAAGCGTGAGAATTATTTTACTTTCATGCCACCACGCCGGCCATTTCGACGGATTTAAAATAAATCCTTCTTTATTCACCGCCCAGGTATAGAACAGTGCAAAGAACTGGGTGAACATGGCCTCGACAGCCACCTGGACTGCGGGCGGCAAATCCAATTGGATGTAGGCGTTCTTTGCGTAGGAAGGTAGTCTTGACATCCAGAACGCTTCTTGTTGTTTCTCATGATAGCCGGCTCCGTGTTTTTCTTTCCCGCGTATGAATTCTACAAATTTTCCGTACACATACGTTCTTTGACGTACCACCGACATTGCCCACAGAATCTTAAGCGTTGCCATGGCGGCGTAATAACCGGTGATCTGGATTCCAAACGCATAATTTAAAAACCAAAAGAGCGCGAAGATAATCGACGTCGCCGCAGGCGCAAGCAGTAACGGTTCCACGAGTTGCTTGGCGATTTTTTTGAGTTGTCCTGACTTTGCTTCTCCCTTCATGATTACACCAAATAAGTATGTCAACACAAAAAACTGGGTCGCGTAGAATGTCGCGGTGACAAGCGTCAAGCCCGTGGCATCGGCCGGAATGAGCATATTTAATGTCCAGAAGCCGAAAGAAGTGATCAGACCGAGTGCGGCGCCGAGCGGCAGTGCTAATACAGCTTGCTTCCAGTTCATCCCCCTTCCTGCCATCCACTGACCAAATGCGTCAGTCACGGCGGTAAAGAAAGAAAACACGAGCATGTTGCGAATTATCGCAGCTGTAATAGCAGAAAGAATTCCGCTGGTTGCCGTGATTGCGGAAAGGATACCTACGAGAAAGTAGCTTGCGATTGTTTTTCGTTTAAGAGTCCAAAAATTCTTTGCTGATTTGGGGAGCTCGGCGCTCGGAATATTATTTTTAAGCACCTCGCTGCCGAAACCGCTTGTTCTTGTGCGAGCGTGTTCAATGAAATTCAGCCGTTCCCTATTCCCCATGCGCGCGTAAAGATCAAGCATTCGAGGTCCATCATCCATAATGGAGATGGCCCGTAGCGCTGAAACTTTGGGAGCTCCAATATTGAGTACCTGCGCTGTATTTGAAACGGCACGCTCATAGCGCCTACCCTCGCGTGCTAAATCAATGCCTTCAATATGGGGCGTGATCACGTAATACGAAATACCTTTTTGCTTAAAGTAGCGCGTCAGCCCTGAGGTGTGAAGCCCCCCGCTGATCAAAATGACGGCGTTCGCATTAAAGGTATCGAGCGTGTTTAATGTGTTTGATCCGAGTGCGATATCCCGGCGAAGGGCGATTCGATAAAAACTCAGATTGGCTTTAGCCATTCGATGGAAATCATTGAAGCTGCCTCGCCAATATTTCGCTGATTTTAATATTAAAAATAATCGCTTCGTCTTTTCAGTGGAAAGTAAACTCGAGTGTTTTTTAAAAATATCCAATTCTTCCGCAGTTAAGCGGAGGTTTAAAAGTTTTTGAAGTAAACGCATTTGATAATGTAGCGCGTAAGCTATTTTCTCATTTCGAGTTTTAAACCACTTTGAAACCAGCTCCGCTTCAATTAATGCAAGCGACAGCTCCGCATTCGTTTCGTTTAAGATACGATTGAGTTCCGCCAGAAAAATTTCCGGCGGCTTATTTCCTTCATGCAGTCCATCAACTCCTTCTAATAACAGCCGTTTCTTTTGCGACAATGTTGATCGCATAATCGCGCCAACCGCGGCTTCCATTTCTCGCGTTAAGCGTTGCCTTTTTTCTTTTTCATTTATCTGATTCACATATTGCGATACATTTTTCCGGTAAAGAGGAAAGTCTTCAACCCCTACAAGCTCAAGCCCCTTGGGGTTATCGCTTATCACATAAAATTCTTCGCCGGAAAGCTTGCCCATTTGCAAAAGGCTGTGGCTTATCTCCCGGCGCACCTTTTGATCAGGAAAAGAACGCGCCGCGCGTAAATTCCCGGCCGCGGATCCGGCTTCGACGGCAACCAAGTGGATTCCGTAAGTTTCATAAAAGTATTTAACTAGCGCGGCTAAATTTTCCTGGGCGGAAAGATTTCCATGCGCATCTTGAATGTGAATAACCGTTTTAGCTTGATGTCCTACGAATTGATCCTGAATTTTTCCGAATTGCTCCGGAATGACGAGATTGGAGAGACTACCCAATAATGCAGACGGCGCCGCGGTCGGCGGATTTATGGCGTCGCCGAATGTGTCCGCGTGGATTTCGGATGAGGCCAGAGTTAGCACCAAGATCAGCGTGATTTGTTTAAACCATATTTTTCTCATGAGTGTTTGCATGGGATCTTTAAACTAAGCAGCGACCTGTATGTTTTGTGCGGTTTTTAGCTCATGTTCAAGCGCATTTCCTAACCATACCGCCCATTCTGTGATTTCAAAATTGTTTTTATGAACAGCGCTTTCGAGATAAATCGGCAATTTATCTTTAGAACCGACATAGTAAAAACCGTATTGTTTGAGAAGAGCGACTTGCTGCGCATCGTGTAACAGAGCTTCGCCGCCGCCCATAATATTGCCACGTTTGACTGCGTAGAATTTGCTGAGTAATTTATAAAACCGCTCGCTTAAAAGCTCCGCGCGATCGGCGTCTTCGATCGCAATAATAATTCGAGACGGGTTATTTAAAACGCTTCTTCCAGCACGTGTTCGTAAGGCGTTGAAAATTTTATCGACGGAATCGGTTATAACGAGCGTCGATCCGTTTTCTTCAATCCCAAATCCGCGATCGGCGGGTTGTTTTTTAGCTTTTGGTTGCACGCTAAACCGGTATTGAGTTTGAATCTTTTGCAAGAATGCCTTCATAGCTTTCCATTCCCAATAAAACGGAATTCCGTATTCCGATCGCGGGATGCCATCCTCTACATAATCGCTTTTCATGGCGCCATAACGTAGTGACATGGGCTTCATTCCGACCGAAAAATGAAATCGATCCGGTTCGCCCCCGAGCCCCTCCGCTATCGGCGCCGATGTGGCTGTATATTTAATCGACTCGTTATCTGCGTTTGGATCGAGATACGACATAGCGTATGCTATGGCACCAAAAAGAACGGACCCGGCTCCTTTTAAATCACTACGCGTGATCATGAAATGCCCTTTGAATCTCGGGAATTTTGCCTTGCCGATGAATCGTTTGTCATCGGAAAAAACACCGAAATCTTCCATCGCCTCAGGCGGTAGGACCTTGAAGTTCAAAACACCTTCAATTCCTCTTTCCCTAGATTCCAATGACAGCCATAGATTACTTCGATCTTTGGAAAATGAGCTTTTTAGGAAGTCACGATACAGAGGAAAAGCGTCGGTAACTTCTTTAAGACGGCTGGGATTTAGAACACGAACAAAGACTTCGTGATCATGCTCAAGGGTTGCTTTAATTTCTTTCCTTCGAATCAGTTTTCGAATGGTAGCGGCAAGCTTCGCGGGATCGTCAGAAATCGCTTTTTGTTGCGCAACGCCAAAGCCGGCTTTTCTTAATCGTGTGTGTGCGGGATAAGGGTAGAAATTAAATATCTTTCCTTCCCCAAGCTGACCTTTAACTCTGTTCCAATAGTCAATTTGGAATAGCTGTGGGTGCTCTTCTTCCAGAATATGCCAGTACTCCTGCGGCAGATCCAAATCCACTAAAATATCCTTTACCGGAACTTTCGCATAAACATAGCGTTCTATATAATCACTGTCATAGCCGACCGGCGCCTCGCCATCTTCCTCCCGCGGATAATAAACAGGCGCGATAGAATCAACGAACTTTCTCGATTCAAAACTGACGAGCTCGTCATAATCGTATGAAACAACCCGGCCTCCGGCATCACGTCCTACGGCCGGGTAGGATGTGACGCCGAAATTGCGCAGTTTAAGATCGCGAATGCCCGGCCATAAATTTATTTTTGCCGAGTCTTTAATCAGCCATCCCAGGTCGGTTAAAACCCGCCTAATTTCATCCGGATTTCCCGCATTTTCTTCTATATGGTCATCAAGGGGTTTTAATTTGCGCTGAGCGTAGACATGTTTAATGATGATGTCATCACCGTCGTCGATAATAACGGAAGGGGCCCAGCTTTTAAGTTCGGCAAAAACGTCGGACGAAAAATCTTTTTTCCTGAATCGTAAATTACGGAAAACCATGGTGTCAAGAAACCGGCCGATGCGGTCCTCCACGTGCACTTTGTGATATTTTGCTTCCACTTCGGCGCGTTCACGCGCAGGTTTCTTTCTTTGCATATCCCGGTCGGAAATGACTTTAAAAACATAGTCCAGTGTAGGCAGCGTAAACGTGGACATGACCGTTCCTTTTTTCCCTTCGGTAAAAACAAACTGTTCACTCGTCCTTTCCAAATGTTCGCGAAGATTTTTCCTGAATTCAATTTTTCCCGGATGGATTAATCCGATGGATGACATGATATCGGCCCGGCTTCGATTAGGTAAAATGGTCTCAAGAAAATGTATTAACTCCCGATGAAAGCTTACTTTTAACGCGGGATGGGATATGGCGACATGAAAATTGGCGCGAGTTTGACTAAAGACCGCGCGAACGCTATTGTCGTCCATAAGTACGGCGTCGAGTTCGATGCCGCCTTTTTCGTGAACAAGCGGCAGGACAAACGGAATGCTTTTATCCTCGAGCTTCATGCGACCTACCAGGTAAGCTCCCTTGTTTCTATAAAATACCGATTTTAAAATAGTGATTGAATTGAACGCATCATGTCCCTGTAAGCTTTCAAGTTCCGCTCTAATTTTCTCGGCGGCAATACGAATATCAGCTTCCTTATTTTTGAAAGGCGACTCGAATCCCGGCAAATCAAGTATTTGCTCAAGAATTTGTTCTAAGTTATTTTTTTCCGTTTTGCGAAATACTTTGAATACGTTTTCCTTAAGCCTGAGAGGGCTGTATGCCCGAGCCGTAACGCCGTCATCATCGTATTCGACCGGCATGTTGCTGTCCAAATACATTCTCCTCATAACCGAATAAAAAAAAGTCATGGCCAGATCTTGGTCATAATAACCCAGTATGATCGTCTTGAATTTTTGCCGTATCTGCTCCCAAATGTTCAAGTCATTAAAGTGTTTCCCTAAGCGCCGTCTTATTTCTTTCTCGATAAGGTCCGTATGGATCCTGTAGAGATCAACTCTATCCTCCCCGTCGTGTATGGCCTGCCACCAGTCTTTATTTTCGAATGTGTCTTTGGCGCGTGAGGTGATTTCCTGCCAGGCATCAAAATGACGGCCGTAAGCCATGAAAATTTGTATCGCGATGTCTTGAACGGCGCTTGGGGATTTTGCCCCAAACCCGGTATTTTTCGCAAACTTCTCTGCAACAAGCCGGTTTGCTCTCGCGATAAAACGTAGTCGCCGGGCACTTGCGTCGACATCCATACTTGCGAACGAAGGCGAAAGGGGGATTTCCGATGTGGTTACTTGAGGTGGTCTGAAGCTTTCTAAATGAAGGTCTTCGGCCGATAGCGGGAGAGTGTTAAAGAGAAACGTTATAAGCGTGGCGAGCGAAATAAAAATACGGGAAATCTGTCTCGTTTTGCGATACACCATAAATTTTGAGCGCTCTCTCCAAAACTAGCAGGGCGACCGTACGGTCGCCCTGCATATCCATCCGAATTTTCAAGTCGATGCGCTTATGCCGATTATGCCGCAGCGCTTGTAAGCCGTTCGGCCATCTGAGCGTGATAGAGCTGGGTAAAGAGCTCAGCCACGAAGGTGTAGTAACCGGCCGGTGTAGGCTGAATAAAGGTTCTAAGGGCTACGACACGGCGCTGTTCCGGATTAACGGTAAGCAATTCAATCACCGCTTCCCTAACCTTGGCGGGTGATCCGGCCAATTTTCGATATTTGCTTCCGTTAAACTCTACCGCCATACCGAATTCTTTAAGAGCGGTCTTTCTATCTTTGCTGCCGTCGGTGACAAGGGATTGGAAATCGGCAAAGAGAAATCCGGTGTTTGCTAAAGAAATACCGTATTTCGAAACAATACGGTTAACCTGGGGAATAGCACGGCTTATATCCAGCTTGGGTCCGCTTGATATATCCTCTACATGTTCTACATGAATTACGCCGCGTCCGCTTGTAGGTTTGGTACGTGCGGAGAGTAGTTTAAGGTATTCCCATTGGTAAGGTTCGGTAGCTGTCCCGATAGGTATGATTAAACTACCGTCGGGAAAGCCGGAAATCTCTTCCTTAGCCAGAAGTAAATCAGGGCTTAAGGTATTAAGATCGATAGCCAGCGCTACAGGACCTGTTTTAGATACGGCAGTACGATTTTCGGCACTGTATTTTTCGATCTGAGTCGATACCACCGAAGGCGTGAGCGCCTCGGCTTGGAAGAGCTCATCTTCGGCCAGGTTACGGGTAACGCCATAGATTTCCATAAGCGTACGGACAACGGTGTCTTCCAGAGTAATATCCACCGCTCTGTCCGTAAGCTCTAAAGGCAAACCTACGGAAGCAATGAGCCTATCCCCCGAATCAAAGGATGAGCTGAAGTCGGAGGGAACTAAGATCGCCTGTCCGTCCGGCGTAATGACCGGAGAGATGGGAGCCAGTCTTGCCGCCAAACGAGGAGGAAGAGCTAGTTTGATCTTAGCAAGCTTAGGTGAAGCGGCGATACCGAAGCCACTAACTTTCCGTTCTAAAGATTGAGCAAACGGCTTTAATAGTTGTCCGTTTTGTGCTGTAGTTATGGCGTTTTGCAGAGCTTGCAAAACAGCTAATTTTACCCTCTCAGGTGCGTCACCATTCATACCGCCCAGCAGCGTTAAGTCTCCCCCTCCGTTCAGAATGAATTGAAATGTACTTAAACCACGTTTTTGGTAGGTACCCCGTGGAAATTTATACGCGACCATACCTTCTACTGTTTCAGTCCCTTTAATCCAGATTACTTTAAACTTAAACTCTTCGTGCGGCGCTGTGGAGGTTGTAAAATCCATTTCTATGCGTACATTTTCTTCGCGTTGATTGCCGAAGCCGGTGCCTGCGCTACTGCTTCTGCTTCCGACCGGCGGAATATTGAACTGATCCTGATATTCTCTGAGCGCGGCTAACGCAGCATCTTCCCGGTCACGTAGGTGGTCAATTTCAATTCTACCTTGATCGGCAGGCGAAACGGCATTTAAATAATCTTGAAGTTCGCCCTGCGCTGCTCTTACCGCTTGTTTTCTATCCTCATAATCAAGCCACCTTTTAATTAATGTCACCTCTGTGGACTCGTCTATTTGTAAAAACGCAAGCGGCGTTCTGGGGGTAACTCCATGTGCGGTAGTAGCCGCCGTAAATGAGGCGGCTAAGAATTTATTTAAATTATCCCTCGCTTCTGTTGCTTTCGTAGCACGTTCGCCCAACTCACTTTGCTCGTTACTAACTCTCGCGTAGGCCTCGCGTCGCGCCAATGCTTTGATGTACGCAACGTAGAGATTGAGTAATTCCGCGAGTTCGTTTGGTTTAAGGAACGATTTTAATTGTGTATTCAAATACTCCTGTAATTGTGTTTTATGCGCCTCAATACTTGTGTCGTATGCCCCGTAGCGTACATCTTCACCATCCGCAGGCAATGAAAATGCCTGTTTCCTCAATTTATATGCCGCTTTTCGGGCCGTAACGACAAAACCAGAACGGATAAGCTCTGCTACATGATCGCTAATTTCTTTACGCACTCTTTCCATAGTGTCAAAATCAATTCCGGCAACTACGGGAGGCCCGAACTGCGCTTCCGTGGTTCCCGCGCTCACTGCACTAACAGACGAGGTACCTCGATTTACAGCCTCATCCTCGGCATTGTCTCTTATCGTACCGGCGCCTTCTTGGTGCTTGAGGAAGCGTGCATTAATTTCTTGTTCAGGCTGCTGCACATGAGTCACGAATCCGCCGGCGCCGTATTTTATTAAAGCGAGAAACGCTTTATACATGGCCAACGAGCTTGTGTGGTCTTGGAAAATAGTTACAAACTGAAATGAAAATCCCACTCTCGCCATCTTATCGCTGAAGCTCATAATTTCATCCAACATAGCTTGGACATCTTCTTCAAATGCGCCCCACGTTTTCGTATCGGCCCATTTAAAGTTTTTAGATGACATAGCGCTTTGAATATTCTTGATGCGTGTTCCCGCAAATTCCTCTGCGGCCTTACCCTCCAAACTGCGGGCCTTTGCTTGGGAAATAAAAGCCGATCTCCATCCTTCCGGATTGCTCCAGTTGAATGAAGGCGATAAGTTGAGGGCAAAAAATACCCCTTTAGCGCGTGCATCCGCATTTACATTTTCAACAAATTTTGCGGCTTGCGCTACATCGGGGCTTTCCTGCTCCATCCATACAACATCGGCGATCTGCGCGAATTTCCTTGCGCGAACCGACGCATTTAAAACGCCGAGTTTTTTATCAATCTGATAAAAGCCTTCGTACGTTCGCGGCTTGTCCCAGTCCCAATGAATTTCAACACCGAATTCAGCTTTGGCCAGAGCGCGCATCTGATCAATAGAAAGAGTGTGATTAAGCGGATTGGTCAAATCGCGCCAGCGGGCTTCTCTCTGTTCTCGACGGGTATCCGTGCGATGTTTTAGGATCGCCTCGGCTACCGCATTGACAAATGTTTTTGGTTCAGCAATTTCCGTCCAAATATCGGAAAGTTTTTTTACTGCGGCTGATTCGCGTTTTAATCGCGCCGGGCGACGTTCTAAAAGTTCTTTAACCGTAATGACACGGCCTTCGAGATCTTCCAGTTCCGTTTCTAATTTTAGCTGTTCATCTTCTCCAAACTCAATGGCGTAACGATGATCCCAAATCCACTGAGCATCAACCACAATTTCAGTTTGACTACGAAGTTTAAATTGATCTTGCGCTAGATAGCGTACGCCCGCTACTTCTCCGCGCATTTTCCAAATAACCCGTATTTGGTCAGCCAGCTTTGGAAATTTTTTAGCCAACTCATCGACAATTTGCTCCGGAGTTTTTGGTGTAAGACCGTGAGTGGCTTCTTCGGCTTCTCGTCTTACCAAACGCAGAATGAATCTAAGCGCCGGAACATCCACGTTCGTGGTCCCCTTTACGAAAAAGTGATCAGCGGAATCTTCCGTACTTTGCAATAAGGTTGCCGCCTGCGCATCGGTTCGCCCTATGATGACAAGCCGCGAGCCAAGTTTATCCGCCTCTTTTCTTGCTTCGGTGAGCCGGCGATAATGTTCCATCACCGATACAAGAACTTTTCCAGCCATATGACCGCATTTCTTGCAGCCGTGCGCCTGATCCTCTATATGAATACCTGCCGCGTTAGCTTTTACAAATAAGCGCACCATTTCTTTGATCGATTGATGCCCTGTATCCCCATCGGCGTAAATCGGAATCAGGTAATTCACGAGCATTCCTTCCAACGCTTGAAAAGCCGCCAAGCGTACGGCTTCCCGCGTTTTGTGACTTGCTTTAGCCTTTTCATTTATAGTCTTTTTAACTATTTCACCGAATAAAGCTTGGAGAAAAGTGTCGGTATCATCACGAAATGCATTAATAAAAATCGAGAGATTCCTCGGTTTCGGCTTCTCTCCGGGTTCAATGTCAAATTTAACGGCACGGATTAAGCGCTGTATAAACTCATCTTTTTTAGCTTCCAGCTGAGTAGCGTCCAACGTGCGAACGGCTTCGAAAAGTTCGCCAAAAATTTCATTCAAATCTTCTTTTATATCCTCGAATCGAACGCGCTGATCATCGTGTTTATTCTTTAGATATTTGTAGATCGGCTCTACCTTGCTGGGAATCATGGTTAACTCATATTTTGCCAAGTCGGGTTTACCCCAGTGATGCGAAGCCTGCCAGCCGCTATCATAAAGCGCTTCCGCTCCGGCCTCTGCCGCTGTTGCCGCACTTGGGCCGTCCATTACGCCGCCTGTAACGATGTATTTTTTTTGCGCAGCTTTTTCCTCAATTCCATTAAATAGTGCGTCAGCCATTTTATTCTGAAGCACCCATTTCTCCTCAACATCACTTGAAATAGGGGAAATATCTTGTGCATTCCATGTGCGGCCGCCAAGTCCTAATCTAGAAAGCCTGTTGATACGATCAAAGCGTGGCGCTGCCATAAATTCTCGCGTCTCTTTCAAAGTTTGAAATCCAAATCCGGATTCGCCGCCGTGTACGCGAGCTACTCCACTGCTTTGTTCTTCGATTGCATTAAGAGCGGCTAATAGCGTATGCGCGGCTGCTTTAACAGCAGCGGCGTTGGTTTCTGGAACACGAACGCCTGTTTCGGATGGAATCTTCTGAATTACACTTTCAAGTGCAGTAATGGCGGCTGGAATTCCTGCTTGCTCATTATTAATTAACGCCCGAATTGTTCCGGCTGTGTTTTGGGCATACTCTTGCTGAGTTAAATCTTCAATCGTAGATTCGAAAGTCGCCAATGCCGAAAGAGCTCTTGCGGTAGCATTAGCTTCCACCCCAAACCCGACAGCCTTCACCTGCGGGTATACGTCGTAGACATAATCATGGACAGTAAGCGCTTCAAGGGGGAGTTGTTTACGCGCAATCTTCTCAAGCAGCTCTTCTCTTGAGTTTACAAATACGGAAGCAACGGTCTCCTCGCGGGTAAGTTCCTTGGTTTCATCCGCCTGGACGATAGAGAGAAGCACTCTGGATCCGTAGGTAATCCACCTTGTATGAAGAAGCTGTTTCTCCAAGATATCCATCACCAGATCGGCTTTACTGCGGTCAAACTTGGCGGCGGTGCCCACCGGAGGATGGGTGCGGAAATATTCAGCGACGGTTGCTCTTCGCTCACCTAAGAGTTTTTTAATGAGAGCGGTATCGACCACATCACCTTCTTTAGAGAGGCTTCCGCCCTTGGTGAGTTTCTTCTTATGCTGGACGACCGTCTTAAGCCAATGCCAGAAGATCTCGTAGGTGGCAAAGTCATTCATGAGGCGGGTGCCCTTGGGTTTCATCTGGCCGTTCTCGCCCTCGATCATGTCATCGATCGCCGCGGCATTGTTGCCGTTTAATTGCTGAAACATATATTCGGAGGCCATGTAGATGGCATAGCGCAGGCCGAATTCCGATATTCCTCCGGACGGCTTATGGAAAAGTTTGGTCCAGGATTCTTTGGAATAGAGTTTCTCTATGGTGAGATCTTCGTTGGAAAGCTTTAAAGGAGTGATCTTGCCGTTTTCATCGATAAGGCCTAAGGTCTGAAGCTGTTTACGCTCGGCGTCGCTCAGGCCTTTTAGCTTACCTTGATCATCGATTAAACCGATGGCTTTTAAGACTTCGGCTTGTTCGGGATTTCCGGCTTTAGCGAGGTAGATGCCGATCTTGCCGTCGATGAGATCTTGAAGTTGCTCACGCGCAAGCTTAAGAGGCTCTTCCCCGGCACGGACATATTCATCTTCGGTAGTAGCTACCCAGCTTTGGCGGTAAGTGTCGTAATCATTAATAAGACCGGTTAAGCGCTCACGGAGTTTATCAAACCACATGGAGCGTACCGCAGAAGCATTTTGGGCCGGTGTAGCCGCCTTGTTTTTCATCACAGCCGACATACCTCCGGTGGGCTGGCCGCCTACGAGTAAAGTAAGCAGCGCGTTTCTCCGGGTGTACTCGGTCATGATGGGTGCGGTCATGGTAATGGTATGGGGATCGGGAAATACCATGTCGGGATCGTCTTTAAACATCTCGATGAGGCTGTTCATATAATCCCATCTGCCTACATTGGGACCGATCAACCAATGTTTTAGCACCCACATAATAGGTACCTGGTTGGCGGCATAGCGGCCGCGTTCGTTTAACATCTTGATCTTGATGGTGCCCCGTTTAACACCGATGAGGGATTCGAGCTCGCTTAAAAGATGCGCGACCACCAAAGCTTCCTCGGGCGTCTCAATCTTCGGCTGGTAGTAATACACCCCTCTTCCGGCTTGGGTTAAGGAGCCGTAGTTATTGAGAAGGTGGATTAAGGTCATGGGGATAAAGGCCGGTACGACAGTGCCGTCTGAGAGTTTCATCTGGCGGCTTCTTAGATGGATTCCGGGTATACGGTGGAATATGGAAGCCCATTTCTCCCTAACGAGCTTAACGGAATAGGTTTTGGGCTTACCCGTCTTCTCGTCGATCTTGGTGGGATGGGTGAAGACTTTGTTGTCCCATCGTCCGGAAAGAATGTCTCTTAAGTTTCTCCATTGAAGGAATAAAAGATCCCGGAAGTCATTACCGGCATCTTCGGAATCAAACATCCAGGATGAGGTGGCGGTATTCAAGGCGCTCATAGCCATGCCGAGGTCATCGGCAGGGCCGGTGCCTTCAAGGCCGGGATGTTTCTCTGAATCCGCATCATTTGGAATAGGTACTTCGGCATTAAGACTCCAGCGATTGGGTGAAGCCACATTAAAGAAATTATCGATGGCGCCCTGGAGAATACCGCGGTTTGTGACCTTCTTACCGTCTACATCCTCTACGAGAGCTTCCAAATCGGGAAAGCCGTAGTAGCCGGATGTTTCAGGCCTTACTTTTCCTGCGGCTACATCGCTTTGCATGGCAGAGCGTGCGCCGAGCACAGAAGCAACCCGAGGCTGTAAGGTCTTCGTCAGACGCACAATCTCGGTGCCTACATCAACATTGCGGTTGTTTACAAACTTACTGCCGAAGAGATCCGGGTAGTCTGCAGCAATATCGGGACGGACGGTGAGGGAGACGCCGAAGCCGTAGCCCCAGGTGTGCGGATCTGATTGAGCCCAGGATGGTATATCTGACCCATAATGCCCCGGCCGCGACTTGTCTCGTTCAACTGTCGTTTGCGTCCCTTTTGCACTTTGTGCGCGAATTTCTTCGCGGCGTTTGGCTTGCGGGTATACGTCATAGACATAGTCATGGACGGTAAGCGCTTCAAGGGGGAGTTGTTTACGCGCAATCTTTTCAAGTAACGCTTCCCGGGATTCGACAAATACGGCGGAAACGGTCTGTTCCCGGGTAAGCTCCTTCGTTTCATCCGACTGGACGATGGAGAGAAGCACTCTGGATCCGTAGGTAATCCACCTTGTATGAAGAAGCTGTTTCTCCAGGATATCCATCACAAGATCGGCTTTGCTGCGGTCAAACTTGGCGGCGGTACCCACCGGAGGATGGGTGTGGAAATATTCAGCTACGGTTGCTCTTCGCTCATCTAAGAGCTTTTTAATGAGCTTGATATCGACGGTATCGCCTTCTTTAGACAGGCTTCCGCCTTTGGTGAGTTTCTTCTGGTGTTGTACGACGGTCTTAAGCCAATGCCAGAAGATCTCGTAGGTGGCAAAGTCGTTCATAAGGCGGGTGCCTTTGGGTTTCATCTGGCCGTTCTCACCCTCGATCATGTCATCGATGGCGGCAGCGTTGTTGCCGTTTAACTGCTGAAACATGTATTCGGAAGCCATGTAGATGGCATAGCGGAGGCCGAATTCCGATATTCCTCCGGATGGCTTATGGAAAAGCTTGGTCCAGGATTCTTTGGAATACAGTTTCTCTATGGTGAGATCTTCGTTGGAAAGCTTTAAAGGAGTGATCTTGCCGTTTTCATCGATAAGGCCTAGGCTCAGAAGCTGCTTACGCTCGGCGTCGCTAAGACCTTTAAGGTTGCCCTTGTCGTCGATTAAACCGATGGCTTTTAAGACTTCGGCTTGTTCGGGATTTGCGGCTTTAGCGAGGTAGATGCCGATCTTGCCGTCGATGAGATCCTGGAGTTGCTCACGTGCAAGCTTAAGCGGCTCTTCCCCGGCGCGGACATATTCATCTTCGGTAGTAGCTACCCAGCTTTGGCGGTAAGTGTCGTAATCATTAATAAGACCGGTTAAGCGCTCACGGAGTTTATCAAACCACATGGAGCGTACCGCAGAAGCATTCTGGGCCGGTGTAGCAGCCGGGTTTTTCATCACAGCCGACATACCTCCGGTGGGCTGACCGCCTACGAGTAAAGTAAGCAGTGCATTTCTCCGGGTGTACTCGGTCATGATGGGCGCGGTCATGGTAATGGTATGCGGATCGGGAAAAACCATATCCGGATCGTCTTTAAACATCTCGATGAGGCTGTTCATGTAATCCCATCGACCTACATTGGGGCCGATCAACCAATGTTTTAGCACCCACATAATAGGTACCTGGTTGGCGGCATAGCGGCCGCGTTCGTTTAACATCTTGATCTTGATGGTGCCCCGTTTAACACCGATGAGGGATTCGAGCTCGCTTAAAAGATGCGCGACCACCAAAGCTTCCTCGGGCGTCTCAATCTTCGGCTGGTAGTAATACACCCCTCTTCCGGCCTGGGTTAAAGAGCCGTAGTTATTGAGAAGGTGGATTAAGGCCATGGGGATAAAGGCCGGTACGACAGTGCCGTCTGAGAGTTTCATCTGGCGGCTTCTTAAATGGATTCCGGGTATACGGTGGAATATGGAAGCCCATTTCTCCCTGACGAGCTTAACGGAATAGGTTTTGGGTTTACCCGTCTTCTCGTCGATCTTGGTGGGATGGGTGAAAACTTTGTTGTCCCATCGTCCGGAAAGAATGTCTCTTAGGTTTCTCCATTGAAGGAATAAAAGATCCCGGAAGTCATTACCGGCATCTTCGGAATCAAACATCCAGGATGATGTGGCGGTATTCAAGGCGCTCATGGCCATGCCGAGGTCATCGGCGGGGCCCGTGCCTTCAAGGCCGGGGTGTTTCTCTGAATCGGCATCATTTGGAATAGGTACTTCCGCGTTTAATACCCAGCGATTGGGTGAATCCACGCCAAAGAAATTATCGATGGCGCCCTGGAGAATATCGCGGTTCGTGACCTTCTTACCGTCTACATCTTCTACGAGAGCTTCTAAATCGGGAAAGCCGTAGTAGCCGGATGTTTCAGGCCTTACTTTTCCTGCGGCTACATCGCTTTGCATGGCAGAGCGTGCGCCGAGTACGGAAGCGACTCTAGGCTGTAAGGTCTTCGTCAGACGCACAATCTCGGTGCCCACATCGATATTACGATTGTTTACAAACTTACTACCGAAGAGATCCTGGTAGTCGGCAGCAATATCGGGACGGACAGTGAGGGAGACGCCGAAGCCGACTGTGTCGGATCCGGCAGAATCAGTACGGCTGGTGGCGACGCCCCGTTTTGAATTTAACGCCTCGCGTATTACCGAAAGGATGGTTTCCCTGCTATCTTCATTGACTATATGCCTAGGAATTCTCGTCTGCAGTTCCTGTAATTCAACCAAATTCAGCCTATCCACTGAAGCACGTATCTGTGTCTGCGATGGCGTTTCTGGATTGCTAAACATTGTTTTCAATTCATCGACAGCGCGATCTACACCGCTCCCAAATCCGGCGGTGGCGATATGAGCTGCATTCAAATAACCAATTAGCCTGTCCAGTTGACTTAGGTATTGCGCCGTTTTCAATCTTTCAGCATAGCTGCGATATGTTATAAGCTTTGTTTCCGCATCGCGAAATCTATAAGCCCTGATTAAATTTTTGACCCGGTAAGTTACTGGGCCGAGGTCGTTGTCCATTTCGGTAAGTAATTTCAATACATGATCAGCAATTTTCGACTTGACTCTGCTCGCGGCTCGTTTCGCCTTTCTCAGATCTTTCCGCAAACTATCAATTTCATCTCCCAAACCATGGATCCCAAACCCCGCCGGCGCTAATTCCTTCTCACGCCGGACAGGCGCTTCACGTACGGTGGTAATAGATGCTGATGGTTGTTGAGACGTTGCTCGCAATCCGGTAGTCGTGACGGTGAAACGTGTAAGAGGGATGACTTGATCCACGTTTCCGTATTGCACGCGTACACCGGAAGGTACCGAGCCGTCGGATCCGACGATGGTTGTTCTAACATATCGATCGGGATTTAAAACAAAGGTGCCCCTAGGATTAAACGATTCTATTTGTTGAAGTGTTAAACCATCAGCTTCGGCAAGTTGAAAAAACCCGTTAAGGGCTACTTCGCCTGGAAAATCGAGACTTCCTCCCGATTGAGCAATGATTTGTGCGAGTACATCCGAAGGCATGGTGAGTCCCTGGGGCATGATGTGGGAGGTTTTAAAAGAAGCATCTTCCATCATGACCTTGTAGTAGTTCTCTCGTTCGGTATCTAAGGTATGAATCCTTGGGGTAAGGAGCATGTAGGAAGCTTGGTTAGTTTTAAGTAACTCCTTGATAGAGTCGGTATGAAAGCCTCCGGTAATGAGGACGGCTTTGTTGTTCTTATACTTCTTCATGATGGAGAGGGCGTTTTTAACGATGACTTCATCGCGTTTCTCAGAGCCGGTGTAGAAATCATTGACGGCGGAGAGAAAACCATCTAACTTGGACGCCACCTCACGGGTTTGATAAATCAAACCCCTACGCGCACGACCGTCGTCTGTAGGGGCCCGGTTTACCGCGCCCGATGCGGGCGTCGTAAACGACGCCCCTACGGTATTGATGCGTTTCACCAAATTCGCAGGCTCGATCTCATTCATTCTTTGTCTGAATTGAGTAAGCCCCTTCTTATCTAAAGAAAGGGTTACGGCTTGATCCAGGAGATAGAGATCGTCTAAGAGCGAGATGACGGATGTTTCGGATGGCTTTTCTATTAAAGCCCCTCTCACCTTCTTAGATAATGTCTCAAGCTCTTCCTGCAACGAGAGAGGCTCTAGCTCGCTTTGCAAGATCGTTTGTTTGGCGAATAAAGAGAGTGTGGGATAGTTATCAAAGCTAAAGCCTTTGTCCAGCGTTTGGATATAGAGGTCTTCAAAGATTCTTCTCGGAGATAAGGTATTCGGTTGTTTAGTAAAAAGCTCTGTGGGCTTAAGAGAAGTAAGGTTGGTTAATTGATCAATGATAGTAGTGGGGATATTCCATCCTTTAAGGTCTTTTTCGAGTTTTTCCGTATCGGAGATAAGCTTCTTCCGATCGATCTTATCCTTATAGTTTGAAAGAAGGGAGAATCGAAAAAGCTGGGGCCAGTCGATCTGGCTTTCCGGATTCGTTAGATCAAGACTTAGTTTCTCATTCGAATATTTCGTTAGAAGGGTTATGAAATAATTAAGTTCTAAGCCGCCGGTCCTGTAGGCTTCGTGTTTTTGCGTAAAGTCTCTTAAGGCACGGTTAAGGAGATGGTTTGAGAGACGATCGATCTCTGATCTTAGCGAAGTAAGAAACGATTCTGTCTTAGATCTGGCGTGAAGTACTCGTCTAAAGGCTTTGAGGTTTTCGGCATAAAGCGACGGATCTTCTACGCCCAAGGCTTTATAGCTTTTGTCGGAATCAAAGAGATAAAGCTCAAGACCGTTTAACTCCCCTTCTCTTGCGAGGATATCGGCGAGCTTCTTATTTAAGGTATCGTCGGGAAAGAAGCGAAGACGGTCTGCGTTTAACTCCTCAGATGCACCTTCTATTAAAGCTAGCGTGACGCCTTCTTCCTTCTTGAGGTAATCCAGGAGCGCTTTCGTGGAATTTTGAGCATCGTAGTTACCGTGGGCATCCTGAATATAAAAGAAGGTGGGACGGTTATCTTCGAAATTACCGCCGTAGTCTTCTACCGTAGCTAATTCCGTAGGAATGGCGATCGGAGGTACGGAAATAGATACGGAAGCCCCGAATTCGGGAGAGGTCGGTAAGGATGAAACGAAAGGAACCGCACCGGCGGTTGAAGTAAAGATGAAGCTAAGCGCAGTGAGAAACGATGTGAGACGGAGCGCGGAATGTAACTTAGTTGTGCCTTGAGAGAAATTCATGAGAAAAATCCTCCACATTTTCTTTGAGATTTTCCACGACGGTGGAAATGATTATTCCGATTAAGGGAAAGATAATAGGCAGAGTTACCAATACAATAACGCATCGAATAATGAGCGGTAGATTTAATATTTCTCCAAATGCTCTGGCCATCTTGTCTTTAGGCTCGCTTCTTCTTAGGCATTTAAAAGCTCTAAAACCTTGTGGGCATAAAAAAAGCTTCAAACGTGCTTTAAATCGCGATCGCAGATCCGCGATTTAAAGAACATCTGAAGCCCTTTGCGTCCTTCAGGATTGCAAATCCTAAAAAACTTATCGGAATATACTAAAAACCTCTTACATAGTCAATAGAAAATTTAACATTATCGCCCGTTGCCACTGCAAATAAAGGCACTTTGTTTGCAACCCTTTATTTTAAAGCCTTTTAGCAAGGCCAACAGCCTTAGAAAGACCGGATTTGAGCATGTCCATGGTTAATTTACCCGTATTCGTATTTTGCCTGCTGGGATGGTAGACATCCACCAAGTGAAACGGCCTATGATGGAAATGATGCACAAAACCATGGCCGAATTTATATTGTGACGGACGGATTCCCTCTTCTTCAGCTTTCATTCTGAGGAAAGCATCGTGGGCAACTTTTCCGAGCGCCACGACGACCCGAACCGTTTTAAGAAGTTTTATTTCCTCACGGAAATAGGCAGAACATTTCCGGATTTCTTGAATAGAAGGCTTGTTTTGAGGGGGTGCACAGCGAACCACCGCTGTGATGATTGTATTTTTTAACCGCAGCTTATCTGCCCGATGTACGGCTTCACTTTGATTAGCCAAACCAAGATCGTGAAGTGCTTTATACAGAAATTGGCCAGAGGAATCTCCGGTAAACATGCGGCCCGTCCGGTTTGATCCAAAGCGCCCCGGTGCAAGACCGAGAAGCATCAATGAAGCGTTTGGATCACCGAAAACAGGAACCGGGCGACACCAGTAGGTTGGAAATCGATCACGAATTTCCGAAAGATAGCGGACAAGCCTGGGACATTTCCGGCAGGCGACTATTTTTTTCTGTAATTCTTGAAGCAACTATTCCATTCCGGCAAGACTTTTGAAAAAATTCTTTACGTGCTGGAACGGCCCGCGAGTTTGCTTTCGCGGAGGTGGTGCATAATAAGGCGGAGCCGGAGGAGCCGGAGGTGCGTAGGTCGCCGGAGGCGACGTATTTGTATTGGCTACGGGCTGCGCAGTCATAACGACGGCATTTGAGGGCGCAGATGCAGATGACGCGGATAGTTGCGCAGGATCGCGCATGTTTGTGGTGGTTTGCGTAGCTTCATTCATCGCCGTTGTTGGGGGTCCGGGGGGCGTTGTTGTATCATCCGCCAAAACCTGTGTACTTAACATTAGCATAATGCCAACGGCAGCCGTTGAAATTGATTTCATATGTTCATCCTCGCCTATTTGCGTTTTCGCCATTCAACTAAAAGCGTTACACCTGCCACAAAGAAACAAAGAAAATGAAGCAAACCGAAGCCGGAAGATAAACGAACGCTGCCAAGAAAAGCCCACGCAATGCACACAAGACCTAGAAAAAATTGCCCGGCTTTCAACTCTAAGCAGTCCGCTTTGGGGTTACTTAGCAGCTTCAACGACGTATTTAGCGAATCTATCGGGGTTTTCTTTTCTTACCTTAATACGAATGCCGGCAAAATTACCTTCGTTTTCGCTGCGGAATTCTTCGAGGACCTTTGATAAAGAAGCGGCGCTGATAAACATGACCTTTCGGTCCGATTCGCCGTCTACTTCAATATCGACCACCGGGGCGTAGCCTCGTGCCGTAAGCACAACGTACGGTTCGGTAACTATTTTCAAAGTAACAGGTTCTATCGTGAATGAAATTGCGGATCTGCGACCCGATGAAGCCTTCTCATTTTCTGCTGTATCCATTTGCCCTCCTAGTTCGGCATGCGCGAATTATAACACACCAAATCGTATTTACCGTTAGAATTTTCTAGCAATCATTCCGCTGTGGGTAGTTACCTCCGTCGACGCTTCATAAATGCCGTCCCGGCATTTACTGCGCTCGGTGAAAACTGCTCTCGTACGTCCTGTACTTCGCAGTTTTGCACAACGCGCCTGCGGTAACTACCCACAGCGGAATGTCTCTTTATTTATCTTATTGCAAAGGCACGTCACGGCGCGTCGCGTAGTCCATGGATGGACGAAGCAACGACGTGCCGAGTGAGAAAATTACCTGGAGGGTAATTTTCGCCCCTCTTATTTTTACGTCCACCGTACCAACGGCGGAAGAGGGACTCACCGAGCAAGGCCGTTGGTGCGAGCGTTGCCACCGCAATAAGATAAATGAAGAGACGTAGGGCGATTTGCATGAGCGGCTCTACAATTTTCCGATATCGATACTTGAATCCTCGGATAATTCATCGTCATCGCTAAAGGGATCTTTCAAAACTTCCAGTTTATTTTTCTTATTCCCGTCGATCGTAAAAATATCGTCTTCGTCTTCTCTTTCATTTACGCCGTCGTGCTCGGTCGTGAATTCCAAAAGTGCTGTAGGGATTTCTGAAAGAAAACGTGAAGGCTTGCTGTAATTTCGGATGCCGTAAATATGCCGTATATTGGCAAAGCTCATATGCAACATATCTTTTGCCCTTGTCATACCGACGTAGCACAGTCTTCGCTCCTCTTCCACGTCGCTTACGCGCGCGAAATCCCCCGAGGCATAAGGACAGAGCCCTTCTTCCATGCCGACCATAAAGACAACCGGAAATTCAAGACCTTTTGCGGTATGAAGCGTCATTAAGGTAAGCATCTCTTCGGTCTGATTCCAGCGATCGATATCGGTGGTCAGGCTGATGCTTTCCAAAAAAGCTTCGAGCATGCCTTCGGTTGTTTTCTCTGCCCAATGGCGCTGGAATTCCCCAATCACTGTAAAAAATTCGCGTATGTTTTCCATGCGAATTCGCGCTTCTAACGAATGGTCCGCCTCCAGCGTACTCACATAGCCTGTCTTCGCAATGATTTTTGTTAAAAGCGTGATTACGTCCCAGGTTCTGAGGCGCCTACGGCAATCATCCATAAATTCACGAAACGCTACGAGTGTCGCGCGCGCCTTGGGTGAAAGTAAACCCAACGCCTGTGCGTTTTCGAGAATTTCATAAAGCGGGACGTTACCCTGCTCCGCGGCTTGATCTAAAATTTCACATGTTTTTTTACCCAGGCCCCGCGGCGGCACATTCAAAATACGCCTGAGACTGACGGTATCGTACGGCGCGGAAACCACACGCAAATAAGCAATGACGTCTTTGATTTCTTTGCGGTCATAGAAACGAACGCCACCGATGATTTTATACGGGATTTTATGTATGCGAAGCTCATCTTCAAGTACGCGTGATTGGGCATGCGTACGGTAAAAAATGGCCATGTCGCGCAACGTTTTCCCTTCCGTAAGATAGGACACGATTTTGCCAACCACATTCCGCGCTTCGCCTTTATCATCGTTTGCCTCAAAAAGCTGAACGGGTGATCCAACTCCCCGCGTCGACCGGAGTTCTTTTTCTTTGCGGCCGGCGTTATACCGGATTAATGCGTTCGCCCCGTCTAAAATATTACTCGTGGAGCGGTAGTTTTGCTCAAGCTTTACCACTTTAACGTGGCCAAAGTCTCTTTCGAAATCCAAAATATTTCGAATATCGGCTCCCCGCCAGGCATAAATGGACTGGTCCGGATCGCCGACAACCGTTATGTTTCCGTAGGCTTTGGCCAAGCTTACGACAAACCGGTATTGTGCGTGATTGGTGTCCTGATATTCGTCCACAAAAATATATCGAAATCGATCCTGATAATTTTCTAAAATGGCCGGATTTTTTTCAAATAAGCGTACAGTATGAGCGAGCAAGTCGCCAAAATCCATGCCACGCAAATGTGCAAGCATTTTTTGATAACGCTCATATACGTTCGATACGACCTCTTCGTAACGATCCTCAACCGTCCGCTCGTATTCTTCGGGCGTGATTAAATCGTCTTTGGAGCGGCTGATGACTTCGAGAATACTTTTAGCCGAGAATCTCTCTTTATCAAGCCCTGCCGCTTCCATACATTCTTTAATGATGACCATTTGATCGTGCTCATCATAGATGGTGAAATTTTCGGGGTAATTAAGCTCCGCGGCATTTTCGCGTAATATGCGAAGTGCAGCCGAATGAAACGTGCCTACCATTACCCGGCAACGAGTGAGATGGTCAATCCGGTCGCGCATAACACCCGCTGCTTTATTGGTGAATGTCACGGCGAGGATAGAATGGGGGTCGATACCGGTTTCTATGAAATACGCGATTCGGTGCGTAAGCACACGCGTTTTTCCGCTGCCGGCGCCCGCGATGATTAAAAGAGCGCCGTCTTGATGCGTCACAGCTTCTTTCTGCTCTTCATTTAGGTGGGAAAGAATGGGAGACGATGAGTCGAACATTCTTACTCATCATCGAAGAAGCGCTGAATGGGTTGGTTGAACGCCTCTTTAAAATCGTAAATGTTGCGAAAATCATCGAGCGAATCTTCATCGGTCTTCGTCATAAATCCCGCATCGACGAGCTTAAAAACCACTTTTCCAAAATCGAGCGTATCGTGAACACCCCAATGATTAAATACCATTCGCGCCATGGGCCCGTATTGCTCTACCGCATAGGTTTTGATGCCTCGCAGCAATTCTTCGCCGCTCAGATGACGGCTTTCTTCCAGTTCTTTAAGCGTGAAATGAAGCGCCGACATAACAAAGCTATAGGCTTCGAGGCTATACGCTCCGTCAGAGTCAGCCATATTTTCGAGCCGGCACAGGTATTCTTTGAAACTATTTAATAATTTTTCCGGGATTTTTCCCATAATTAAGTTCCGTCACCCCCGCGCTGCTTGGCCGACCGCCGCTCAGCCAAGCGGCGCGGGAATGACATTCCTTTGAGGTTCTGAAAAGCTTGAAAAACCTTCGGTATTCCAAGCGGCCGCGCCGTATTTCTCGTTTTTGAGTCGAACGGCTTCGTTGGCTTCGTCCAGAAAAAGGCCGCCCGTATTTAACTGAACTCCGAAGCGGTCTTTAAAACCTTCCTGAAAAGCTTTTCTCATTTTCTCAAACCATATGTAATATTCCGTGCGGCTTGTCACAAAAGGTTTTAAAGAAATAAAACCCTGATGCAAAAGATAGCTCTCTTTTCTCCGCTGCGCGCCACCGGCAATCTTGTGTTCTTTGTAAAGCAAATCGCCTTTCACAATATCATCAGAGCACTTTGAATTATCCGATTCTCTCTGCTTTCCCTGCTCGGCAAACGCCACCTCGATACCCTCATGACGAAATCCGGCATAAATGGCCTGATGAATGGCTTCGTACGAATCTTCGGTAGATGAAAAATTTAAATGTAACTTCGTCTGCACCACAAGCGAATAACATATATCAAAATCGTGAACAACGATCCCGCCGCCCGTTGGACGTCGCGTAATTTCTTTTCCGCTCTCACTAAGTGATTTTAACGCCGAAGAATTTTTATAATCCTGCGAAATCCCGAACGTAACGCAATCGGGCATAAAGCTAAAAAATCGAAGCACCGGATACGTGACTTCGCTCCGGGCGCAGGTCAGGAGAAGCATCTCATCGATGGCCATATTGAGCGGGCCATGCTCAAATCCGCTCTCGACGCAACGCCAATTTTGTATAAATTTAGACATGTAGCGCTTTATCGCTTTGTTTTTTATCGAAATAGTTGACGCGCGGTTCCCTGGCAGCGCGCACATCATCCAAACGCCTAACGGGGAGTGTATGTGGAGCTTCTTTCACCATTTCCGGGCAATTTCGAATTTCCTCGGCAATAGCACGCATAGCCAATATAAATTTATCAAGCGTCTCTTTTGATTCCGTTTCCGTAGGTTCGATCATAAGTGCGTCCGGCACAATAAGCGGAAAATGAACCGTGGGCGCATGAAATCCATAATCGAGTAAACGTTTACCAATGTCGAGTGCGTGAATATCTTTTCCATCTCCTATGGCGCGGGAAGAAAGCACGAATTCATGCATACAGAAACCGCCGAACGGATCGTGAAAAACCTCGGAAAGTTTTCTTTTCAAATAGTTGGCGTTGATCACCGCATCTTCGCTAACCCGTTTCAACCCCTCGGCGCCGAGCATTCGAATATAAACGTATGCCCGGACGAGCATTCCTACGTTTCCATAAAATGCCTTGAGTCTTCCGACCGGCGTCTTGCCTTTGAAATTCAGAAAATACTGCTTCCTATCGTTGTCGTAATTCACTCGTGGAATGGGGAGAAACGGCGCAAGTGATTTCGTTACACCCACCGGTCCCGCTCCCGGTCCGCCGCCGCCGTGCGGCGTTGTGAAAGTCTTATGCAAATTTAAATGAACGATATCAAATCCCATATCTCCCGGCCGGGCAATTCCTAAAAGAGCATTCATATTGGCGCCGTCATAATAAGCGAGCGCGCCCCGGTCATGAATCAAACGTGTCACTTTTAAAATATCTTCTTCAAAAAGGCCGAGTGTGTTCGGGTTGGTTAGCATAATGCAGGCCGTGTGTTGATCAACAAGCTGTTTCAACTTCTGAAGATCAACCCGTCCGCGCGCATTGGATTTTACTTCGACCACCTTAAAACCGTATAACGCGGCGCTCGCCGGATTGGTTCCGTGCGATGAATCGGGAACAAGAACGACATTCCTCTGCCGATCGCCCCGGCTTTCATGCCATGCGCGTACAAGCATCATACCGCAAAATTCACCATGGGCACCGGCCGCCGACTGAAGCGAAAAATCATGCATGCCGGTAATTTCGGACAAAAGTTTCTCGAGCTCGAACATGAGTTGTAAAATGCCCTGAGCATCCTCAGCGGCGGTATATGGATGGAGTTCGCGAAATCCCGGAATGGAAGCCGCGGATTCGTGTACTTTTGGATTGTATTTCATCGTGCAGGAGCCGAGAGGATAGAAATGAGTATCGATACTAAAATTTTTTTGGCTCAGACGCGTAAAATGGCGAACTACTTCTGGCTCGGTTACCTCAGGCAGACGCGGAGCTTTTTCGCGACGCAGGCCGGCAGGAAAATTTTTTTCAAAATTCCCGGGCACCCGGCCTCTTTCGGGTAAGCTCCAGCCCTGTTTACCGGGATCGGAATCATTGTAAAGAAGCGGCTCAATCATAGCGATTCCTCAACGGCCTTTATAAAACGATCGACCGTTTCTTTATTCTTGGTTTCCGTTACGCATATGAGAACGTCGTTCTTGCGATCGGGATACCAACGATTTAACGAAACGCCTCCTAAAAATCCCCGGCTTTTAAGTGAGCGTAAAAAATCTTTCGCAGGATGTTTCGTTCTAAAAACAAATTCGTTGAATATCGTTCCTTTGTAGGGAATAGAAACTCCGGAAATCTGCGCAAATTTTTCGCGCAAATAATAAGCATTTTCCATATTAAGCTCGGCAAGGCGTCGAAGTCCGCTCGTTCCCATTAAAGAAAGAAAAACGGTCGCGCGCAGAGCACAAAGCGCTTGGTTTGTGCAAATATTGGAAGACGCTCTTTCACGGCGGATATGCTGTTCGCGCGCTTGTAAAGTTAGTGTGAACGCGCACGCGCCTTCCGTATCAACTGTTTCTCCGCATATTCGCCCCGGGATTTTTCTCATAAGCGCACGCGTTGAAGTGAAATATCCGGCGTACGGCCCGCCAAAACTAAGCGGGATGCCAAAAGGCTGAAGTTCGCCCGAGGCAATATCCGCACCCCATTCACCGGGCGACTTCATATATGCGAGGGCTATAGGATTGGCGGTCATGATCAAAAGCCCGCCCTGCTCATGCACCCAATTTGAAACGCCTTTTAAATCCTCAACCAATCCAAAAAAATTAGGTGATTGAACGACCAGCGCGCCTATATTGTCCGACCATAATTTTTGTACAGCTTCTTTATTGATCAATCCTTCGAGATTCGCGGGCAAAATTCGAATCGAAAAACCCGTTCCTTTAAAGTAGGTCGCAACGACTTCCCTGTATTCCGGATGAACTGTTTCGGCGATCAAAATTTCTTTGCGTCCGGTAGCGTTAGCAGCTACGAGGCAAGCTTCCGCGAGACTTGTTGCGCCATCGTAAAGCGAAGCGTTGGAGACATCGAGTCCGGTGAGCTCGCAGATCATGGTTTGAAATTCAAACATGGCTTCAAGCGTTCCTTGCGAAGCTTCAGCTTGATAAGGCGTATAAGCAGTTACAAATTCTCCCCGGCTGGTAATCGCATCCACGGCCGCGGGAATAAAATGTTCGTACGCTCCTGCGCCGGCAAACACGGGCAAGCGGTTGGCGTTTCCGTTACTTCCCGCCAATTGCGTTAAAAGCTGGGTAATTTCCAGTTCGCTAAGCGGCTTTGGTAAATTGAGATTCGGTGATACGATTTCCGAAGGAATGCCGGTGAGCAAATCCCGGAAATTGCGGACGCCAATATCGGAGAGCATCTGCTTTCGTTGTTCGCTTGTGATCGGAAAATAATGCGTGTTGGGCATCTTAATGCGCGGCCTGGGCGATCAATTGCGAGTAGGCGTTCTTATCCAATAATTTTTCTATGCCGGAGCCTTCGCCGGTCTTGATTTCAAAAAGCCATCCCGATCCGTAGGAATCGCGATTAATTAAGCCGGGATCGGCCTCAAGGTTTTTATTAACCGCACTTATTTCGCCTGCAACCGGCGCATAAATATCAAAAGCGGCTTTTACGGATTCTACAATCACGATGCTTTCTCCTTGCTTAACTTTTCTTCCGATCTGAGGCAGCTCAATATACACAACATCAGAAAGCTCCTTCTGGGCGTATTCGGTGAGACCGGTTTTGACGGTTTTTTCAGTTACGGAAGCCCATTCGTGCGTTTTTGTATAGCGTAAATGATCGGGAATATTCACTCGGCCAACTCCTTTTTGAAAAATGGCAATTTTTCTATTTTTGCATGATGTTCGTTGTCACGAATCTTGATGCTGATTTCTTTTCCGGGCTTTGCGTACGAGGACTCGACATAGCCGAGTCCGATGCTTTTATTCAGCGTCGGTGCAAACGAACCGCCTGTCACGTGCCCGATATTTTTTCCTTCAGAGAAAATTTCGTAGCCATGTCGGGCGGCTGCCCGGTCGTTCATGGAAAAGCCGGCAAGCACTTTCGATAATCCGGAGGCTTTCTGTTTTTTGAGCGCCTCTTGGCCGATAAAAAATTTTTTATTTAAATCAACGGTCCACGCCAGACCCGCTTCCAGCGGCGTAGTCGTTTCGTCCATATCTTGTCCATGCAATCGATAAGCGGCTTCGAGCCGAAGTGTATCGCGCGCGCCGAAACCGATGGGTTGAATCTTTATCGATCCGCCGGCCGTCATAATGTCGTGCCATAATGCGGTCGCGGTTTTCATCGGCGCAAGAAATTCATAGCCATCTTCGCCCGTGTAACCGGTCCTCAGCGCCCAAAGAGCCTCGCTCTTGTACGTTGAATGCAGGAAATGAAATCTTTTTATTTTTTCTATCGCGCCGCCCAAGACTTTGAGCGCGACAACTTTACTTCGCGGGCCCTGGAGCGCAAACATGGCCATATCGTCCGAAAGATTTTTTATGGAAGTATTGGGAGAACGATGCGAATTAAACCACTGAAAATCTTTCGCTATGTTAGCGGCATTTACGATAATCAGAAATTGCGTACCGGTAATTTGATAAACGATGATATCGTCAATCACGCCACCGCGTTCATTACATACGAGCGAGTAAAGAGCTTTTCCGTTTTCAAGCTTGGCGATGGAATTGGTAATCCAGCCGTCGATATCCAGAGCAGCGTTCGGGCCTTCAACCAAAATCTGCCCCATATGTGAAATATCAAAGAGACCGACATTTTCCCTTACACATCGGTGCTCGTCCAAAATACCGGTGTAATAGGCAGGCACTTCCCAGACGCCGAACGACATTAATTTAGCGTTATGAGCAATGTGCCACTCGTGCAGAGGTAGGTGTTTCAATTCGTTATGCGCAAGCGTTTCTACACTTAGAGTCATCTATGGGATAAAGCAATATTGGGATAATAACGATTAGTAGTAAGCTTAATAATGCTGCTGATTATAACAAGTTACTTTAGAATTGCAACGGGAAAACCGTCTAAGATGGGGGCTGCTATGAGCGTTGGCAGAGTAGAATTTTACGATGCGCTTAAAATGCCGCCGGCCGCTTCGTCCAGGAAAATGCCTTTCATATTCATCGCAAGCTGCTGCGGATTATCGCTAGCTTTAAATGCTTCTTCCTGGGTAATTTTTTTGCTGTTGTAAAGTTTCAAAAGTGCTTGATTGAATGTCTGCATACCATCCTGTCCGCCCTGTTGCATGACTTGCGCGAGCTGGCCCAATCGGCTTTCTCGGGCTAACTTACATGCGGCCGGCGACATTGTTAAAACTTCAAACGCAGGCATGACGCTTACGTCATCGACTTGCGTCAGCATGCGCTGTACGGAAATCGCAAGCAAGTTGAATGATAATTGGTTCATAATTTGAGTATGCTGTTCCGCAGGAAAAAATCCGAGAATTCTCTCGAAAACCTGAATGACATTTCGCGCATGTATGGTCGAAATCAATAATCGCCCCGTTTCGGCCGCGGCCAGAGCAGCCGTAAATGTTTCTTGATCGCGCATTTCTCCGATAATAATGACATCCGGCGCTTGTCTGACAATATAGCGTAGCGAATCATGAAAACTCTTGGTGTCGGCGCCTACTTCTCTTTGATTCACCATGGCTTTGTTATCTTTAAATGAGTACTCGATTGGGTCTTCTACCGTCACAATGTGACGTTCCAAAGTATTGTTAATATGCTGAATCATGGCAGCAACGGTGGTTGTCTTACCGCTTGATGTCGCGCCGCCAATTAAAACAAGTCCGCGCTGTTGTTCGGCGATACCTTTCAATACGGGCGGTATGTGAAGCTGCTCAAAGGACGGAATTTCGTTTCTGACACGTCTCAACACAAGGCAAAGTTCGCTACGCTGCGAGAATATGTTTAAACGAACCCGGCCCGCATCTTCAAAATCCAGGGCAAAATCAACGCTACCTTTTTCATCCAGAAGTTTTTTGTGGTAATCGTTTGTGATTTGATTAACGAGGGATTCTACTTCAGCGGCGGAAAGTTTATTGTCGTCGAGGATTTTAACGTTCTGAGCCAGGCGATATCGGAATTTTTCGCCTGCTTTGATGTATAGATCGGATCCGTCCAGTTTCGAAATTTTTTTTATTTCTTCTTTTAAAAATGCTCGCGCGTCCATTCCAGAGCTGCTCCAAATACTTTTTTTAAGGGGTGAATCGAACTTCTATATAAATTCTGTTTCTCTTCGTCTTCCCTTAAAATAATACCACGTCCCAGCAACGGTGCTTGGAAAAGTGGGTAGTGTCCTATATTCTTATCTTGCGCCCCCTTAGCCTTTATTCGACAGCCGCATTTTTCCTCTAATTTCTCTACAAGTTCACCTAAATTTACACCTCGGCCGGAAAGCAAAAGCTCTGGAACCTGCTTAAAGTGGCCGAGGGATATCGAAATGCCCTCGTACAATTCATTCGAAATTTTATTAATTCCATCATGCAAGAATCGATTGAAATCCGAAGCCGGCACAAAGCTGGATTCACCGGCAGCCCTTTGACGAAACGGAATTCGTTCTTCGCCATGGGCGCGCGTACCAAAGGCACCGTATTCTTCGGTAAGAGCAAGCGCTTCTTCGGCCTCCATCGGATGCGCTTCTTGCATTAGGGCCGCAACGGTTTCAATGCCTACCAGGATGGTACGATAAAAGCTCACCATGCCGTTTTCTATACCTATCAATTCGGTGAGGGTGCTACCTGTGTAAATCAATAGAACGCTTCCCTGCCACTGCTCTTCGCTCAAAATAGCCCGGCCGGCGGCGAGCGAGCGTGGATACCATGATCTGGCCACGATATCGCACCGCTCAAAGATTTTTTCAAACTGACGAATCAAAACATGCGGAAGCGTAAACAGCGCAAGCTTAACCGCAATTCGTTCGCCCGCTAAGCCAATCGGGTTTCGGATACCACCCAAGTCGTTTACGGTGTATTCCTGAACATGCTCAGTAATAACTTTTTCATTTAAAGGAGTATTTATAACGCGGCACGTTTGGGCATGAACTTCGTGGATATCCTTTTCGGTAATTTCATCGTGCTCTGGGCTAAAATTGACAGATGTTTCAAATTCGTATTTCTTTAAATGGGAGTGAGATATGAGGATCTCCACTTCCCCGTAGGCTTCTTTTCTCTTACCGTTCGCATGTGTTAGTTTCTTAATTTCTTCGACCACCTTTTCTGCCGATGTTGGCTGACCGCGAAATAAACTGATGGCTTTACTTTCTTGAAAATCAACTACGCGCGGTGTGTGGCCATCTTGCCATTCGATCATGGCCGATGTTAAGTGGCTAGAGCCAATAGAAAGGATCGATCGCTGAATAATTTTTTGTTTATTTTTCGCCATAGGCTACGCTCGCTTTTTACGTTTAACGGCCACGTCGTTAAACCGTGCATCAATATATTCTATCGAGCCGGTGTCCGCCTTAAAAAGTTCATGAAAATACGAGAGCTTTTTCAGCGCGGCATCATAATTCTCTTTCACGTATACCTTAATACCGGACTTAAGCCTGATCTCAAATTCGTCCTGCGCCATCATGGTGATGTAGGAAATATCTTCAAAACGCAAAAAGTCATTCTCGTAGATTACCAAAATGAGCTCTTTGGCTTTTTTAAATTGCGGATCGAGATACTGCATTCCAATTTCAAGCGGATGTTTCGCAAGTTCGGGCAGTATCAGAACGGGCAGATGCGGACGTATCTGATTTGAGGCTGAGGGTATGACGAACCCTTCCTCATCCATCGACCAAAATTCGGTGGACTTTTCGCTGACTACGGCTTGCAAAAAAATGCGTCGCTCGCTTATAAAGAGACCGATCCGGTTCGGCATTTTTCGCGTAAGCCGGACAGATTTAACTTCCGGATGGCGAAGTAAGCGCCGTTCAACCGCTTTTAAATTTATATCAAAAATGTTCGTGCCGGGTTTTATTCCGCTCCACTGAACAATTTGGTCTTTATTCAAAACTCCGGTGGTTTGAATATCAACAAAGCGTAATCCGAATGTAGGATCGGCATAAATAGAACGCTGGATGGCCAATCCGGAAAGCGCTACAACCAAAAATAGCGTTAACTTAAACCATTGCTTTGCCAGAAGTTTCAATATTCCCGACGCTACCTTTTCAATGCCAAAAAATGTAAAACCTTTTCTCCCCACCGGATCTCTCCTTTTCCGTTTGTCACCCCGTGACAGTGGACATTTGTTTAAGCGAGGCGTTATTTAAAATGCGCAAACACAATTCATTAAAACCGATACCCGCGTAACGAGCGGCCTTGGGTAATAAACTGGAATCGGTAAAACCCGGAATGGAGTTTGCCTCAAGTACATACGGCTGACCGGAACGATCGAGCATGATATCAATCCTGGAAAAATCCGATAATCCAAGCGCCTTATGCACCCGTAATGCTATATCCTGGACTTTCTTGGCGATTTTATTATCCAAAGGCGCGGGTACGAGGTATTCGGTAAATCCCGAAGTATATTTTGCTTTAAAATCATAGAATTCTCGGGTTGTTTTTAATTCAATGACGGGCAGCACTGATTCTTCTAATATCCCCACCGTAAGCTCTTGGCCGATGATTCTTTTTTCAACCATGACCTTAGAATAATCCCGAAGCAAATTTGTTATTCCTGCTTTTAAATTACTTTCACTTTCTACCATAACAACGCCGATGCTCGAACCTTCAGCGGCCGGCTTTATAACCCACGGGCCGGAAAAATTGATTTTTGCAGCCGCATCGTTTCGATTAAAAAGTTGATATTCCGGGGTAGGAATTCCCGCCCGCATAAATATTTCCTTCGATTGGTCTTTGAAAAAAGCTGATTTACTGCCTTCCGGACCTGAACCGATGTAGGGAATCCTGCGAGCTTCCAGAATTTCTTGAATCGTTCCATCTTCCCCGCCCATTCCGTGCAGCGCCAAAAACACAGCTTCAGGATTTTTTTGTTCAGGCAATTCTAACGAATCGGGGCCGGTGTCAACTTCTTCCACAAGAACCCCCACCTGTCTGAGCGCGTTGGCAATGGCTTTCCCTGACTTAAGAGAAATTTCGCGTTCCCGCGATATACCGCCCATCCATACGGCCGCCGAACGAAATTTTTTATTCACGGAAGCGAAGTTAGGCATGAATTTTTTCTTCCAAATTCACGGTTTTAATTTCAAGTTCCAGTGCTATTCCATAATGCTTCTTAACCCGGTCCTTGACCAATGCGACAAGCTCCAAAACATTTTGAGCTTTGGCATTTCCCAGATTTACAATCCAGTTCCCGTGAATTTCTGAAATCTGCGCATCGCCGGCTCTTTTTCCGCGAAGACCTAAATTTTGAACCATGCGTCCTACCGTAAGCTGAGTATTTTCGGGATTTTTGAATACGGATCCTGCGCTTGGATAGCGCAAATCTTGTACGGAAATACGGTAGCTATAGTTTTGTTTCATTTCTTGTTCGATTTCACTTCTCTCCCCGGGCTTTAATTTGAATTTAACGGCAAGCACGACGAAATCCTGCAAATTACTCCAACGATACCTGAACGATAATCTTTCTTTCGAAAGATTCGTTATACCTACTCCTTTTTCGAACACGCGCACTTCATCTATAAAGGATCCGACACACTCACTTCGGTTTCCCGAACGAGAAAAGCCTGCGTTCATAACTGCGGCTCCGCCCGCCGTCCCCGGAATCTGGCTAAGAAATTCCAGCCCGGATAAACCGCATTCGCGACATAATCGCCCAAGCCTGGGAATGGAAAGTCCGGCGGGCACCCAAAGTTCACTGCCATTCACGCTTCCTCCGGAATGGACCATCTGTGCCATACTAATAATGATTCCGGGAAATCCATGATCGGCAAACAGAATATTGCAGCCGCCCCCCATAACACGCCAGGGCAGGTTTTCGCTCTCGGAAAAATCGATTACGTCCCGCAGCTCTTCTTCCGTAGCGGGCTTTGCAAAATAACGAGCTTGCCCGCCGATCTTGAAATTGCTGTGCTTAGCGAGCGGTTCGTTCTCAGACAGGCATTTCGGTTTTACGCTTTCCAAAGGCATACGCTAATTCTCCAATATCACCTGCGCCAAAAAACGCGATGATTTCTTGCGGGATTCGACTCGACTCAATACGATTGATTATTTCATGACGGGGCAATTTTTCAGCATCCGGATGGCTGCCTTTCCGCACCGCTTCAAGAATCAGCTGCGATGAGACCGACGCCAAAGGTTTTTCGTCTGCGGCATAAATGTCCGTTATCCAAACGCGATCGGCTCCGCGAAAACAATCCCCAAATGTTTCCGCCATGAGCACGGTGCGGGAAAATCGATGTGGCTGGAAAATTACCGTCAGAGGCCGCCCGAGCATTTTGAGACTTTGTATACTCGCCTGCACCTCTGTCGGGTGGTGCGCATAGTCATCGACAACAAGAAGATCTTCCTCATCGATTAGTACTTCAAGCCGCCGGCGCACTCCTTTAAACAAAGGAAGCGCTTTCAACACCTCTCCCATATCCATACCCAGAGCATGCATCGCTGCGATTCCGGCTAATGCATTGGCAACGTTATGTTTTCCCGGAATGCTAAGTTTGGTTTGCCGAATTCGATTTCCTTTGAAGAGCACGTCAAAATTACTGCCCAATCCGCTTATCGAAATATTTTCGGCATAGAAATCGGCTGATGAATCAAATCCAAATGTATAAAAATGAGGCGGTTGAACATGCTGGGCAACTCGCTTAAATACTTCATCATGTTTAGCACCTATGACCCAACGTTTATCCAGCCCGTCAACAAAGCGAACGAAACTGGCCTCCACAGCGGCTAAGTCACCGTACTGATCCAAATGATCTGCTTCGATATTTGTAATCACGGCCACATCCGGTCGTGCGAGCTCCTGGGTCTGATCGCTCTCATCAATTTCGGCCACTATATAATCCGACGAGCCTAAAATGACATTGTCGCCCGCATTGCGAATATCGCCGCCAACGAGACAGGTGGGCTTTTTATTGAGTGCGTTCAGTAAAAATGAAATCAAAGCGCTTGTCGTTGATTTCCCATGCGTTCCGGTCACGCCCACCGAAGTAGATTGATTCATCATATGGGCAAGCATTTCCGCGCGATGGAAAATAGCGAGGCCCTTTGAACGTGCCGCCCAAAGTTCGGGATTGTTTTGCGGAATAGCAGAACTATAAACAACCGCTTCTGTGCCGTCCGGGATTTTTCCGCTGTGACCGAGACGAATCGATATTCCAAATTTCCGGAGCCGTTCGAGCTCCTGGCTTTCGTGGAGATCCGTACCGGTAACCTGGCAACCAAAATGTTTCATAACTTTGGCGATAGCGCTCATACCGACGCCGCCAATGGCCAAGAAATCCCATTTTCGATACGGAAAATTAAGCATACGCAATTTCCTTCCCTGCCAATTCCTGAATCCAATCCGTTAGATTTACGATACCGTCTGTCGGCACCGTTCTCTTAAGTCCCTGGATTAGATTTTCCCGCACTTCTGAATTCGCATACAGTTGTTCGATAGCGTTTGTTAATTGCGAAACAGCTTCGCGATCGGTTTTAATCACAAGCGCCGCATTTTGTTTCTCTAGAAATTCGGCGTTGGCTTTTTGATGATGCGAAGGAAACGGGACTAAAATTAAGGGAACGGACATCGCTGACGCTTCGGCCATCGTTCCTGCTCCGGCCCGCGCTATCACCGCATTGGCACGTGCATAGAGCACTGCCATATTTGAGCAATAATCATAGACCTCATATCGAATGCCTTGGGTTCGATAAAAATCTAGAGCTTTTTCTTTGTCACTAGCACCGGTTATATGAATGCAGAGCAATTTATTTTTAACTTCGTCTTGTAGGTGAGTAAGGGCTTCGAATAAGAGCGCGTTAACCTGCCTGGAGCCCTGGCTTCCTCCTATGATAAGTAAGCAGAACGAATTTTGATCGGGCCGGTGTTCGTTATGTTTGAATTGTTTTCGAAGCATCTGACCGCAGACTCGTACAATTAAATTTCGATTGAGATGTCCGGGGAGGTCTATTCCAGAAAGCCCCAAAGCAATCCCCGTCACCCAATTAAGGGAGATTTGATTTGCCCGGCCCAAAATTACATTTTGCTCGTGCGTTATCACAGGTACGCCACGCCGCTTGGCCCAAAGAGAAGCCGCAACCGTTAAAAAAGCACCGAAACAAACAACCACCTCGGGATTGATCTCATCCAAAATTTTGTGCACCGATTTAAATAAACGTAGCCACTCGCTCGCCACAACAGGATATTGCCACGGTCTCATGATATTTAAGCCGCGCCCCGGTACGCGGTGTACGCGGAAAGCCCGCGCTTCTGATTCGTCAAACTCAAAAAGCATTTTTTCCGGCAAAATGAGATGCACATCGGAGCTGCTAATGCTTTCCTTCAAATGTTCGGCGAGCGTCATTGCGGGAAAAGCGTGTCCGCCCGAAGCTCCGCCCGTTATAACGATACGCATGCTGTCTCCGATTTTCGATCGACGCCAAGAAGTAAACCGACTGCAATCATATTAAAAAGGAGCGCCGAGCCGCCGTAGCTCAAAAATGGCAGAGGCAAACCTTTGGTGGGAAGCATTCCGGTCGTTACGAGCATATTTACAAGCGCTTGAAGAGCGATGACTAAAACCAAGGCGGCCGAAACGAGGCGTAAATAGCTCGAGCCGGCTTTCAAAGAAATTTTAATTCCGCAAAAAAGAAAGAGTCCAAATAAAAGCACGATCGCAACCGTTCCAAAGAAACCCCACTCTTCTCCGATGATGGCGAAAATGAAATCGGTATGGCTCTGTGGAAGATAAAATAATTTCTGGGTACTGGACCCTAGACCGACGCCCCACATACCTCCCAAACCAAACGCGATATAGGATTGAATAATTTGAAATCCTGAGCCTTGCGCGTCGTTCCATGGATTTAAATAAGTAAGTACACGCAGAACACGATAAGGCTTTAGCGCTATTAGAAATCCCAGGCATGGAATGGCGGCTACGCAAACGGTTATGATATATCGCAACTTAATTCCCGCTAAAAAAAATAAGATAGCTGCTAAAGCACTTAGCATGGCCACGGAACCAAAATCCGGCTGAATCACAATCATACCGCCAAGCATGAGCAAGACAACGCCGGGACCAAAGAGAGCTCGAACTTTGCCCGTCGATATCCAGGCTCTTTTTCTCGCAAGATAGTCTGCCAGATAAATACAAACCGCCAATTTAACAAATTCGGCAGGTTGGAATCGGAAAGCGCCCCACCCGATCCATCGATGTGCACCGCCGGCCGGCCGGCCAATAAAAGGAACAAATACCAGCACAAGCAAAAATAGCGAAGCCGAAAGCCATATATAACTTCGGCGCCGAATCCAGTAAGGATTTATTCCGGCGCAAATAAATAACGCGGTAAAACCAAGAATAGCAGCGATAAATTGCCTCCAAAAAAAATGACTTATGCTGCCTATTTTTTGCTGCGCATACACGGCGCTGGCGCTATAGGTCATAACCAGACCGAGACAAATGAGCGCAAACACAACCACCAGAAGTAACCGGCCGGTTTTAGACATGTGCGCCTGCTCCGATCAGCTCATGAACACATTTTTTAAATATTCGCCCACGATCTTCGTAGTCCTTAAACATATCAAAACTTTTACATGCAGGAGAAAGCAGTATCGTACTGCCTCGCGGCGCGATTTCCAAAGCACGTGCTACGGCTACCTTCATTGAATCTGCAACTTCACGTTGAGGTATGCCCTTCCAGATGTTCAGAAGGTGTTCGCGCTGTTCTCCGATCGTAATAAGCGAAGAAACCTTCTTTTCTACCAGATCCGCGATGGATTCAAGCGGCGCGTCTTTGCTTCTTCCTCCCGCAATGAGAACGATAGAATTTTCAAGCCGGTTGAGCGCCCACACAAGCGAATCTACGTTGGTAGACTTTGAATCGTTGATAATGGAGCGCCCTTCAAATTCTGCAACCATTTCCATTCGGTGCTCAAGCGGCTTATATGTTTCCAGACGTGCCAGCGCCTCTGCCGGCCTAATTCCAAACGCCTTCGCTGCCTCAACCGCAGCACTTTTGTTTGGATTTCCATTCGTATTGGAAAAATATAAAAGTTTGGAAGCAATCTTGCGACGCTCGGCTTCACTTTTTAATTCCTCATTGATAACAGCCGATTGACCGGGGCGTTGGCTTTCAAAAATCGACCATTTTGCATCTGCATATGCTTCAAGCGATCCGTGCCATTCCAAATGATCCGGCGTGATATTTAAAAGTACTGCGGCTTTGGGTTGAAATTCAGAAAGCCGTGAGAGCTGAAACGAGCTCATCTCCATCACTACAACAGTATCGCGTTTTAAATTTTCAAGCTCATCAATAACCGGATTTCCAATATTGCCACACGAAACGGCTTTAAAGCCGCATCCGTTTAATACGTGGCGAATCATGGTGGTGACCGTGCTTTTTCCGTTTGTTCCCGTTACGGCGACTGTTTCATTCGTAATACGGCTGATGGCTAATTCCATTTCCGTTGTAATCGGCACGGCCTTTTTTTGCGCTCTGACAACCACTTCATGGTTTAGAGGAATTCCGGGCGAAACAACGATGAGATCGCTCTTCATCATTCGGTCGAGATCGTGCCTTCCAAGCTTGACTTCTGCTCCCCGGTTTAGCAGAACGCTAACTTTTTCATTTAGCGAAGGTGTTTTCTCGCTATCGGAAACAAACACGTCAGCACCTTGACGCAATAAAAACTTGGCAGTAGCGAATCCGCTGATTCCAAGTCCTAACACCGCTACTTTTTTATTTTTTAGCTGAAATTTTCTCATCGTAATTTGAGCGTGCTTAAGCCGATCAATGCCAGAACGAATGCAACAATCCACAATCGGATCGTAATTTTTGATTCGGGCCATCCGCACATTTGCAAATGAATATGGTAAGGCGAGCATTTAAAAATCCGTTTTCCGCGAAGCCTGAAAGAAGTTACCTGTAAAATAACGCTGAGCGCTTCCCACACAAAAACCCCGCCCACGATAAGCAGCACCAATTCTTGCTTTACAAATATCGCGATGGCGCCCAAGCAGCCTCCGAGAGAAAGCGATCCCGTATCACCCATGAATATATTCGCAGGGTACGCGTTAAACCAAAGAAACCCGGCTCCCGCGCCCACCAGAGCGGCACAAGCGACGGCAAGTTCGCCGGCTTCGGCCACAAACGGTATGTTTAAATATTTTGAAAAAACGGCATGCCCCGTAGCGTAGGTGATGATCGTGAACGCGCCTGCAGCCATAATCAAGCAACCTATGGCAAGGCCGTCCATTCCATCCGTGAGATTCATCGCGTTGGATGTTCCCACCAAAACAGCGACGACGAACGGGATGTATAAAATTCCGAGCGGAATAAAAATAGATTTGAAAAAAGGCATGTACAGCCCTATCGGCCCGTGGGGCCTAACGAAAAGATACCAGCCCAGAACGGTTCCCAAAATAACTTGGCCCGCAAATTTAGTACGGGACCTGAGACCGATTGAATATTGGCGTCTAATTTTTATCCAATCGTCGATAAAACCGACAAATCCAAACCATAGCACGATTGCGATAAGCCAGAGAATAAACCGATTCTGCAAATTACCCCAAAGCAAGAGCGCTGTAATTATGCTCACAATAATTAAAAGCCCGCCCATGGTCGGAATTTGCGATTTCGTCTCGGACCATGCGTGAATGGCTTCGGTAAAAGGTTTCTTTGAGTCGTGGCGAACGCCAAATTGCTTCAATCGCTCAATGACATAGGGCCCCAGAAAAATACACAGCATGAATGATGTGATGGCCGACATAATCGAACGAAATGTAATGTAGCGAAATACGTTAAAAATAATATATGAATCGCCTAAGAGGCCGGAGAGGAGGTAAAACATTCCTTTAAATCCTTAACGATTTCTTCCAGGTGCATTCCGCGGGAGCCTTTAATCAAAACGGCATCGCCCGGCTTCAAATAACTTTTTAAAAATCGGAATGCTTCCGAATTTGAATGAAAATGCCAACTGTTTAAATTTTTATTTTGACGTTGCGCTGTTTTCGAAACCGCTTCCGATTCTTTACCAACCGAAATCACCGCGGAAATGAAATCGGTTTCCGCCATTTCCCGTCCCAACTCTTCGTGATAATGCGAAGAGCGAGAGCCCAATTCGAGCATATCGCCCGAGACAACAATGTAACGAGATGCTTCTACTTGCTTGAGCGCTTTTAAACTTGCGGAAAAAGCTGTCGGATTAGCATTATAGGTATCGTCAATTACTATAATATCTTCACCTAGTTTATTAAAATTAAACCGGCCGGATGGCCATTCGACGGTCTCCAGTGCATGACTGCAGACTTCAAAACTCAAACCCGCTAATCTAGCGACCGTAACGGCAGCTAGGGAATTCCAAACTTGAAAGGGCGCGAGCGATGGAATCCGATATTCTTCGCCGTTGTTAAGCTTTATGACTTGCTTTGACTCTTCCAAGCGCGTTTCTTTAATTCCCCAAGGGCTATCCGGAGATCCAAAAGATACCTTTCTTAAATTATTTGACTTCAATAACTTGTGTATATTTAAATCGTTACCGTTAAAAATTAAAGTTCCGCCAAACTGACTCAAAATTTCGGCTAATTCTAATTTGGCTTTGTAAATTGCGTCCGGGCTTCCAAAACCTTCAAGATGCGCTATTCCAACATTGGTCAATACTCCAATGCTTGGACAAACCAGCTCGGCCAGCCGCCGTATAGATCCGATTTCACTCGCTCCCAATTCCTGCACATAGGCTTCGTGAGAACCATCTAACTTCAAAATGGTTAAAGGCACACCCAGATCATTATTGAAACTTGAAGGTGATGCCAGGACTTCAAATTGAGACGAGAGAATATGGGCAATGAGTTCTTTTGTGCTGGTTTTCCCCGCCGTACCGGTAACCGCGATGGTGAGTGGCGAGAAACGTTTCCTATGAAATTTAGCTAATTTCCACAGCGCTTCCCGCGCGTCGTTTACTACAATGATGTTTCCAAAAGTACGGCTGAGGTTTTCCACAAACGAATCTTCGAGCTTGTATTTCTCTTTAACCCAACGTCGATCCACAATCGCAGCGGCAGCTCCGGCCAGGAAGGCGCTTTCGATAAATTCTCCCCCGTGCGTACGTTCGCCGGGTAATGCGATGAAGCAGGCGCCTTGCGTACACTTTCGCGAATCAATAGAAAACGATGCGATCTCGAGATGATCACGCGAGCTTAAAAATTTTCCTTCAATTATTTGAGCCAGCTCATCGATTAAGTACAAAACTCCGCTCCTTTAAGACTTCTCTAACGGTATTTTGATCCGAAAACGGGATTCTTCTATCCCCTATAATTTGCACTTCTTCATGCCCCTTTCCCAGGATAGCTACGACGTCATTTTGGCGTGCTAACGAAAGCGCGTGTGCGATAGCTTCTTTTCGATCAATGATCTCCGCACAGTTTTCTATTCCGCGTTTAAATCCAGACTTGATTTCTTGAATAATCACTGACGGATCTTCGGACCTGGGATTGTCCGACGTCACGATAACAACGTCAGCGTACTCCGCAGCAATGCTTCCCATGTGAGGTCGTTTAGTCCGGTCCCGATCTCCGCCGCATCCAAATATGGTGATAAGCCTCCCGGACGTAACACTTCGTAAAAAACGAAGAATTCGTTCCACCGCATCCGGTGAATGCGCATAATCGACGAACACAGAAAATGGTTGGCCGCAATCCATTCGTTCCAGCCGGCCGCGCGGAGGTTTCAATTTTGAAATTTGATTTAAAAGTTCGTCGCGAGAAACTCCTTCATTTAAAGCAACCGCGGCGGCGGCTAAAAAATTGTAAACGTTGTGTCCTCCTAAAAGTGGAAGTAAAACATCCGCGTCGAAATGAGGCGTTTTCAATTTAATCAGGGAGCCTTCAAGACTATACTTGGCGCTCTCAGCGCGAACCGCAGCATCGCTACGAAAACCATACGTTGTGGCTGGCTGCTTGACTAAATCAATCAATCGCCTTCCGTAGGCGTCGTCCATGTTAATGACCGGAGGTTTGGTCGATGGAAAGTCACTGAATAGCTTTGCTTTCGCGCGGAAATACGATTCCATATCGCCGTGATAATCCAAATGATCTTGCGTTAGATTGGTAAAGACGGCGGATCTAAAATGCACTCCTCGTACACGCTCCTGAACAAGGGCATGCGAAGATATTTCCATGGCGCAATAGGCCGCTTTTTTAGCAAGCATATCGTGAAAATATTCCTGAAGCTTACAAGGATCCGGCGTAGTCATTTCCGCCGGCTTGGCGAAATCGTCGATTCGGTATTCGACCGTTCCGAGAACGGCACATGGTCCTTTCGGTTCCAGCAAAGTTGAAATCAGATTGGTTATCGTTGTTTTTCCGTTTGTCCCGGTCACACCGATAACGTGTAAATTTTGAGATGGGTCGCCGTACCACCGGGAGGCAAGCCGTCCGATGACCGTGTGCGTGTCATCTACCAGTAAAACCGGAATATGTGGAGGAACTTTAATGTGCTTTGTCTGGAAAACGGTAACCGAAGCAACAATGGTTGAGACATCGGAGCGAACGGCGTCTGGAATAAAATCATGCCCGTCCAGTTTCGCGCCTTGAACGGCAACGAAAAGCCAATTTTTCTCAAGTTGTCTCGAATCGGCAGCTACGCCATCAATCTCACGCTCGTCGGGCTCGGCGCTGCCAACGTGAAGATGAATACCCGCACATAATTCTCGAAGTCGCATGGCATTCTTTTGGTTAGCCTAATTCAACTTGAAAATAATCAGAGACCAGACGGACGCTTGGATGCTCAATATTTCCCTGAAGAAAGCATTGTATTACGGTGGGACCGGCGAGGGATGCCGCATCATTTGGAAGAAATCTTTTCATAGATGGATCGACAACCCATGTGGACTGCAGATCGATAATTCCGTTAGAATCCAGCGATCCGGCTGCCGTCCCCTCACCCAGAGAACCGTTTGCCTCAGCCTTCTTGATGACCAGACTGCCGTCGGAATCCACAATCAAGTCAACTTTTAGTTTCTCAATAAAATTTGAATGGCTGGCATTATCTTGCATGAAAAGCTGCTTTAAATATTCAGACGATATATTTCGGCCGGTAATTTTAATGTCGTAACGATCGCCAAACCAGACCTCCCAAGGCTTATACCGGACCAAAAAATCCCCCGCTATAAAGGCTTCTTTTTGCTCTGACTCATACACACGAAACCCCTCAATATAAACAGTTCCAAGCCCATTGGCCCACCATTTTCTGGTTTCCATTTCAAAGGGTATGGAATAATCCAAAGTTGTAATGAGTTTATAAAAAGAGGCGAGACTTACAAGCCAAATAAAACCGGCTGCAACAAAGGGTAACCATATCACTTTGCGCAGCCGGTGTGCCATGGGCGTCTTAATCAAAATTACTTAATAAAAGCAGTATCAGCTCCAGCCGCAATCACGTCGGACGCTGGATTTGCAATTTGAAGAGCGGCACCGTCGGTAATCTTCGACGGTGAAATAACAATCTCCACACGGCGATTGAGAGATTTGCCTTCGGATGAACTATTTTCCGAAACCGGGCGAAATTCACCATAGCCGCTGGCTACAAATTGGTGCGGATCCAAACCGGCCTGCTCGGTGAAATAGTGAATAACTTCCGTGGCACGCGTCGTGGATAATTCCCAATTTGATTTCCAACCCGACATACGAATCGGATCGCTATCGGTATGCCCTTCAATGTAAATAACGTTTCCGCCCGCTTGGCTGCCAAGCACATCAGCAACTTTTTGGAGCGTATCTTCGGCCGAGGTTTTCAGTTCAGATTTGCCCGGATCAAACAGTACCCGGTCGAGCACGGTAACAACCAGCCCGCGGTCGCTCATGGCAACACCTAAATCGCCGGAAGCGAGTTCGCTGCTTAATCTCGATTCAAGTTCTTTTTTGGCTCGAGCCAAATCGTTTTGCTGCCGTGCCATCATGTCCAATTCATCACTCAGGCGCGTTATTTCATTATTCAGACTTACCATTGTTGCGGCCTGCTGGCGATTTATTTTTTCAAGTTCCTTCAGTCTTGCGCAACCTGAAGTAGCCAAAGCAACCGACAACAAACCCAGCATCAATATTCGTCCTTTTGTGTTCATAGGTACTCTCCTTTGCTCCTATTTACTGTTGATAACACAATCCGTCCGAGGAAAAATGGTCCTTAAATTTTTATAATAAACCGAGCCAATGCCGAATGAATCCAAACGGAGTTAACTCAAAGAACTCAATGAAGAGGAAGTATAATACCATAGTCATACCCACAATGGACAGTACAAGAAATACAAAAATGATGATTGGAACGTTTTCATCTTGCGGATCCATGATTCTAATCCCGACGCGCCCTTCCACTACTCCGCTCCTCCCTCGGAGGGCGTTTTTGAGACTGCGTTTTTAACCATTTCTACGATTTCCGGTCGATCTAATGTCTTTAAGAACGCTTCAACCACCCCCGGATCAAATTGTTTGCCGGATAGCTCTTTAATCTCACGCACAGCCACCTCTGCGCTTTTCCCTTTTCTATAGGGGCGATCCTCTATCATAGCCGTAAATGCGTCCGCCAAAGCCACGATCCTGGCTCCTATGGGTATTTGAGTACCAACCAAATGATCCGGATAACCCGAGCCGTCGTATCTTTCGCGGTGGTACAGAATAATCGGCATTACGGGCTTTAGAGAACGAATGGACTTTAAAATATTTACGCCTCTATGTGGAATAGTCTTGATTTGATTCATTTCACGCTTAGTAAGTTTGCTTGATTTGAGGAAAATTTCGGGCGCCATGCCGATATGACCCGTATCCAGGAGGTGAACGGCACGCTCTAAGTTCTTCAATTCAGAGGAGTTAAGCTTTAATTCTTTACCGATTTCCGTTACGAGTTTTGCGAAAAGCGGTAAATGGATGTTTTCGTTCTTATAACTCATCTGAAGTATATCGTTGATGGATTTAATGCTTCCGAGCGTAATGGCTTCGGCTTCCTCATAAAGCTGGGCATTTTTTATAGCAATAACAGCTTGTTCGGAAAGAGTTTTTAAAATCTCAAGGTCCGTTCGAGTAAATGGCGTCCTGCCTTTTTTGTTGCTAAGCGTAATCACTCCAATGACATCATCCTCAATAAGGGGCAATGATATGCAATTTCGATCAAAGTGGAATTCACCCGTTGAAGCCACCCGGCCTTCGATACCCCGTCCTATTTTCAGCCTAATTTTTGAGCCGCCTTTACCCATACAAAATTTTGGAATTAAATGCTTTCTATCCTCATCTACCAGCATAATGGAACAACTTTCTGCTTTAAGAACCTGGGCGCTTAACCGGGCTACACGAGGTATTAGTTCATCTAAATTGAGCGAAGAACTGATGACCCTGTGAACCGAATGCATGGTAGACAGCGCGAGAGCGCGAGGATGGACGGTCTCATAAAAGTTATTGAGCTCGTACGTTCGATAAGCCAAACCAACTTGGGCGTCTAAAAAGCTCTGAAAGGCGCCTAGCAATGTCTTATTGTTCACCACTTCATGTGCTAAGTTGCATAGCATTAAACAACCTCTAACCTGACCCACATGCCTCAGTGGAAAAGCCGTGGCGGGCCTATTTCCTGCGCAGGAAATAGGGTCTGGATTTACAAAATCTCCCTTCGCACATAAAACTCGGGCTAACCCATGTAGGCAGTTTTCGCATTCTTCTACATGCTGTCTTGCGGTGTGGTAATAGGAACAGGAGGTCTTACGGTCTAGGCGTATTAGAATATCTTGAAGAGGGCTGCCTTCAGCGGATGGCTCGTGCAGATACATCCAACCAAGGGGTTTGCCGAAAAGAATGCGGAATTGCTGATATCCTTCTTGCCAGATTTGGGTTTCTAAAAGGCAGGTTTCCAGGACTAGAGGTTCGCGTTTTTTCCGGCGCGGCATGTAGTATGGTTCCGATTCTAAAAAGGTAAAGCTATAGGTAAAAAGTACTAAAACCTATGGATATGGCTACTGTTAATATCCATGGTTTTCTCAGGTTATAGAAGAAAAACTAGGGCGTATAATATCATTTACGTGGGGTCAGGGCAACTTTAAATAAAGATTGGAGCAGGTCTTAGGTTGGAAAGGTAAGTTAGCTGAATTCGATTGGGGCAAAAAGCTTTGTATATTCCGCAATGGCATAGCGATCAGTCATCCCGGCCAGAAAATCGCAAATAGCTCTGTATTTACCCTCTTCCTCGACCTTCTTCTGTACCCACAATTCTAATTGCCGGGGATTTTTCACGTACGTATCAAAGAGTTGCTCGACATAGCGCTGAGCTTTCTCACACATCCGAACCACATAAGGATGAAAATACATATTTTCTCGAAGGAATTTTCTTAGTTCCTCCTTCTTTTTATGCATTTCGAATGAAAAACAAACCACGGGATCCGGAAGACCCACAGCGTCTTCGGGATCCTGAATGTTAAATTTTTTTATTCTTTTCTCGGTATTTTCAAGCAAATCCATAACTTGCCTATTAATGAGGAGGCGGATACTCAGGTAGTTCTTGGCCGATTGATTTAACGACTTTTTCTTATAATTTCTACTAATGTACCCTTCGATTTCTTTCCACACGCTAAGTTCTTTAACCTTTTCCAGACTCAAAAGCTGTGAGCGAAGCCCGTCGTCAAGATCGTGGCTGTCGTAGGCAATTTCATCGGCAATATTTACCAACTGCGCTTCTAACGAATAAAATCCTTTATGAACACGCTTCCCGCCCTTCACATCATAATCGTGCTTTTTGAGGCCTTCCCTAACTTCAAACGTAAGATTTAACCCTGGAAAATCAGCGTAGCTATGCTCTAACTTTTCAACAATCCTGAGCGACTGCCGATTATGCTCAAAACCGCCGTGATTTTGCATCTTTCTAGTAAGGGCCCATTCGCCGGCATGCCCAAACGGGCCGTGCCCTAAATCATGCGCAAGCGCAACAGCTTCCGTCAAATCTTCGTTAAGTCCCAAACCGCGCGCAATCGTCCGGGCAATTTGCGAGACTTCCAAAGAATGGGTCAAACGAGTGCGGTAATGATCGCCCTCATGATTAACAAAAACTTGGGTTTTGTATTCCAAGCGCCGGAAAGCGGTGCTGTGCACAATCCGGTCCCGGTCTCGTTGGAAAGCGGTTCGTGTATTGTGTTCTTTCTCCGGATACGCGCGGCCCCGCGACCCAGATGCTCTGACCGCAAAAGAAGACAAATATTCGTCTTCGTGCTTTTCGATATCGGACCGTTGTCTCATGCGATTGCTCAAAATTTTCGAGGAAATTTTTTAGCTGTGACGCGAAGAAGCTTTGCGAGCGAATTCAGCGAGGCCGAGATAATCTTTGTACCGGCAATAATCGGCATACAATTCGTATCGCCAAGCCATCTCGGCACCACATGAACATGAATATGCTTCCAAATTCCGGCACCGGCAAATTTACCCAGATTCATTCCGATATTAAAACCCTGCGGCTTAACGGATTTTTCTAATAAAAACCTTGCACGCTCAACCGTCTGAAAAAGATCACACATTTCTTCGTATTTAAGCTGGGATAAATTTCGAACATGGCGCTTTGGCAAAACCATGACATGGCCGGGATTGTAAGGGAAGATATTTAAAATAATATAAGAATGAAGAGAAGCCTCAATAACGTGGCGGGAATCTTTTTGGCAAAATACGCAACCTTTCTTTCTCTTTCCGGTTACGTACGTAACTCGCCATGGTGCCCAGATGCGCTGAACCATCAGATAATGACTTTGGGCTGATCGTAAAGGTGAAACAGATGGTTGAGATCGCGAAGACTCCAAATCGTCAACCCACGCTCTTTCGCCATCAGTTTTGCGTTCAATTCACTTCCTTTTAGCGCGATCATGATACGCTGATGCGCACGTTTAGGCAAGTCCTGCTCATCTTTTACAAATTGCTGAACGTCTTCTTCGCGAAGCTTTTCATGAATCACCTGCGTCAGCCAAGTGCCCTGTCCGGTTTGTGCATAAACGGGAAATACGCGGCCGTTCGACGCGCGGCTTCGAAGATCTTTAAATAGCGGGCATTTAAACCGTCTTCCCCCGAGCAAAACCAAATCATTATTAAACCGCTCAAATAGTCCGACGATTCGTTCGGGAAGTTCCTTGCTGTCGGTGGATTCCGAAGTCCTGACTAAATGGTGAAGACGCGATCTAAACAAATCGGCCAAATTTCCATTGTCTAAATCGAAATGAAGCTGGCGTAACATGTACACTTCTTTCAACCAAAAAGAAAAAAGACTGTCGGATATGGTAAACATCGTATAGTCTTGGGAAACAAGCCCTTCCTCAACCAAGCGAGCCAGGGATTTTTTTACTTCCGGTAGTTTTCTCCGAGTAAATCGTGCGATATCCCTCAATTTTTTATGCCCTAAGGCAAGCGCGCTTAAAACGTGCACCGCGTAGGGGCTCATTCGAGCCTTGTTAACCAACTCGAGCAAACCCATAAATCGTAAATGAAGCAGCCCGGATCGGAAAAAAAGCTCTTCGGTAATCGCCTCCGAAAAGATATTTTCGTTGAGGCGCCACAACCACTGCTCTTTTCCCAAATGCCGAATGCGTTGGATAAACACATCCAAATAATAGGGATTTCCGTCGGTAATCCTGAGCAAGAAGCGTTCGAGTCCGCACTTCAAATCCGAGCGGCCCAAGCGGTGCTGAATGAAATCATGGCATTCCGAAAAATCAAGCGGCGTAGCTTCAATAATTTCAAAATTTCCAAACAATATGGAAAGCTGTTCTGAAAAAATATGCCGTGCTGTTTCCGGCGCAGAACTCGCTACGATAAAAAGCGTATCTTTCTGCAACATGATTTCTTTGCCGAAAAACTGAAATATGTTTTTTAATCCAAATTGCTCGAGCCGATGAAATTCGTCAACCACCAATATGACTTTCTTTTTTAATTCCTCCGAGACGCACGTCGTAAGCGCTAACATTTCTTCGAAGGCAGAAACGTTTTCCCCTTTTCTTAAAAGCATGCGCACATGCCACATTCGGCGGACGGATTCTCCCGCCGCAGCCTTTGCGCGACGAATCACATCTTTGCGGGAGCGAGGAACTTCGTCGATTTTTGCATCCGTACGCGAACGGAGAATTCCGTAAAGCAGCGCGCCGAGCCATTTGTGAACAAAATGATCGAACGGATCGATGCCGACTTCGATGTAAACCGGAATGATGCCGGAAAGATCCGACGTCAAGAGGAAATTTTTTAAAATAGAAGATTTACCGAGAAATTTTCGGCCGATGAGCCCAACATTTTGCCGGTAGTCCTGCTTAAATGCGGCCAGGCGTTTAGCGAGTACATCCGTGATTTGAGCACGCGGAAAAAAATCTCTTCCGAGTGCTGCGTCGGTTTCCATATTTACTTTTTTAAGGATTTGATTGAGGTGGGAATTTATTTAGAAATGAAAACGGGAACGTATCGCTTTAATCCCACTTACCCAATCTTTATATTCGTCATTCCCGCCGCCGCCGACCGCGCGGCACCGCAGAACCAAGCGCCGACCGGCGCTTAGCCAAGCGGCGCGAAAACGGGAATCCAGAGACTTAGATCCCCGCTTACGCGAGGATGACAATTAATAGATTAACGAAGATACTCTAGCGGGTCTACCGGCCGATGATTTTTTCGAATTTCAAAATGGAGAAACGGCTCTGCTGCCCGCCCGGTGGATCCAACGAGCGCTATTATATCACTTCGCTTAACCGTTTCACCTACTTTTACCAGATTTTTTTCGTTGTGAGCATACACCGTTTGAAATCCGCTACCGTGATCGATCACGATCATTTTTCCGAGACCGCTTAATTCGCTTTCCGCAAAAGAAACAATTCCGTCGTTTGCCGCCCGCACTGAACTATCAATGCCTGAGGCAATATCAATTCCTTTGCTGGTGATCTGATCTTTTTTTACACCAAATCTTGTGATGACCTTGCCATCGAGGGGCCAGATAAAGTGGGTAGTTAAAGATTGCTTCGTCGCGCCTTCGGCGCTCCTCGCAATGACGTCATTGCGAGCCCCCGAAGGGGGCGAAGCAATCTCCGAGTTACCTTCATAACTATTCAGCAGCGCAGACCTTTTCTGAAGCGGAATATAAAGTAATTGGCCGGGTTCGATAAGACCGGCATCGCTCAGCTTATTTGCTTCCCTGATCTTTTCTGTGGGGATACTAAATCGTTTAGAGATGCCCGATAACGTATCGCTTACTTCTACTTTATAGTAGAACCCTATTAAAGGTGGGGCGCCTATACTTTGGCTGAAAGGATTTTCAACTAGGGGCTCTGTAGCGCAACTGGCGACAAAGAAAAGAAGAGCGGAGATTAAGGAGAGTGAAAAACTAATTCGCAACCGACGCGCCATTACATCATCCATGTGTAAAAAGGTTAATACCATGTCAGTATGACAAGCTATTTAAATTAAACCATCTAAATTACGTGATTTCAAGGGCTTGCTCAAATTGCTTATAAAACCAACGAGCGTGCCCTTGCGGACACGCCCTATTGGTACCGCCCACGGAGTGATGCCCCCACCCCGAGGCAGATTTAACTTTTTATGCGGCGATAGCTACCGCACGTTTCGTTCTGTAGACCTCCTTAATTACCTCAAATAACAGTTCGATAGTACGGCGGGATAAAATCGCGGTTTGCGTATCCTTATTCCATGATTCGCCCAGTTTATTAATAAGTTCCGCGCGTCGATCTGGAGTCAAACTGATAAAGCTCCGCCCAAAGAAGTAACTCATTTTCAAGACAGAGGGAGTCCGTTCGAGATCCGATACGTGCATATTCAACAGACCTTTGGTGACAATTATTTGCTCGAATCGACGCGGCGTCTCACCATGAATAACAACGACACGGTCAGCCGTAGTACCAAGACCTGCTATAAACTCAGATGTAATCTGTCTAAGCGAATCGACTTCGTGAATGTGAGCTTGCTGATATGCGTTAGCTTTGAATAATTCTTTAATTCCCAAATCACTTGTCGCAATGATATGAATATCGGTTTCAAGTGCCTGGTCTTTCTCAGAAAGAACCGACATGATCGTATTTACGGTTGCTCCGTACTCTACCGCCTCCTGATCCAACCCGAAAATTAGCCGAAGCGCTGCTTCATTGACTCCGCCGTTCATTTCCAGAACTTGGATTTCGTGTTCCAATGCTAAACGATGCGCACGTATTTCTTCGTTTATTTCAAATGTCGCGTTCGGATCGCCTTTGCGTTCCCTGAGTAAATTATTTAATTTGTTAAGCACATCCAACTCGGCTTTGCGCGCGGAAGCTTCGTCCTGCGCCGCATAAGCGTACATTTCTTCAAGTGACATATCCGGCTTTATGGGATATATTTTTCGGTTTAAGATATGCGTTGCTTCGTGAACAATGCGAAGAAGCATGAGCACTGGATGTGTCAAATCAACAACGTCTCTATTAATAACTATTCTCCCAGCCTTCAGATCTGCATAGGCGTTGACATTATCGATACCGAGATCGCGAACTTCTAAACTCGCCTCGGCAAGAACTTTGGCCAGCTCCGGTCTAAACGACACCGCATCGGCTAAAAGCTGCTGCACATAGTTCTCATTAAGCTGGGGCACGAGCGGCTCTACAATCACCTGCGTTCTTACGCTCTGTTGAAAATTAACATAATCGATCAATCGTGCCATGCCGCCCTTCTCCCGGATTTCATTTAATCCTTCGAGCGTTGGCGTTTTAATTTCCTTGGCAGTTGACGTGGCAAGCGGCGTTTTAAGCGACGCCAAGAGCTTTCCAAAGTTCGGTAAAATTTCATTCGCTGACATAATGCCGGTCTGTAGTAAGTGACGACGCAATTTTTCCAAAAGATCGCCGTGATATTCTCCAAACGCTGCGTAATTCTGCCCGAACAGCGTTATCTCTTTTTTCCTGTCCGGATCCCAATATTTGCCGGTTTCGAGAGCGCGCTCAACAAGCTCAATCATTTTCTGCTCGTCTTCGATGCTGAACGATTCGCTATCCATTTGCGCAGGCATGAATTCAAGTCTTTCCTTACTTACGAGCGCTTCCATAATGGTATCCGCGTCGGCACGAACCTTCCGTTCCTCTGCACCGTTCTTTAATGTGAGCCCCTTAGCCATACGGCTTATTCGTACGCTTCCAAGGACAAACGCATACAACGCCATAATTTGTTCGTCGGTGAAATCTGCGGGAGTGAATTCTTGATACACCAACTCTTCAAGCGATAAAAGCACGGATTCGGGCAAATAATGCATACCTTTGGCGGGTTTAAATGTTCCGATACGACTCGCCCGCTCTGGCTTGGCGTGAACCGAGAGCTCACCGTTAGGCATCGGTACAAAACCCAATCGCATTCCAATAACTTCGTCGCCGTATACTTTCTTGACAATATCCGCAGAATTCAAAACAAAGGTTTCTTGTATGCCAAATCCGTTTGCGGCGGAGGAAATCAGATCGACTAAAGCGGTCTGACCGCGATTTTCCAATTCAACGCTTATGTTTTCAATTAAATGGGCAATGGACTGAGATTCTAAGTCCGTTAACGTCCTGGTGCGTTCCTTATACGGTGCAACAAAACGTGACGCTGTAGCCTCAATAGCGCTTACCACCCCAGCCGGTAAGGCGATGCCAAATCCTGCTTCTTGAACAGACCGCGTTATCGTGCCGTTAATATTCATCGTTACTAAGTAATTGGTAATCTTGCCTTCTGATACGGTAAACGGTTCAATATCGATAAATTCTATACGAGCATCCTGTCCGTGAACGTTGTCTCGCAAAAATTTGTCTAAATTATAGAGAGCGAGAACTCCGTTCGAGAGATCATCGCCGCTTATCGTTGCGGTCACAAATTGTGCGACCCAACCCTGGTATTGATCATCGGGAATGTGCTCAGTTACAAAACGTTGAACAGCGATTATCTTTTCGTCGTATCCAAGACGCTCAGCCCAATAGAGCGTTTCACGATAGGCGGGCTCTTCGCTTCGTGCCTGCCCTTGTAAACTTGTATCTTCAAAATTAACGCCTCCAAGAGCACGCTCGAGTAAATGCCTGCCTTCGTGCATCATGAATAAAATCCAATTCTTTATCAGATCGACTTTCTCATCCGCATTTGCCGCCATGTAACGTTCAAAATCTTGTCTCGGCATGGAAATCGCGCCGGTTTCCAGATCCGCATGATGGAATGCATGTTCACCGATGGCGATGCGTTTTATGTATTTGATATTTTCAAGCGCACGATCACGATTCACATCAAACGCCTTCTTAAGCGCGCCGGTAATGAATGAGATTGCGGTTTCGTATTCCTGACCGCTTGCAACTGAGTTTCTGTCAAAAAGCTTTTGCGCGATTTGATTCGGAGTCATTTTGCTCATATCAAGCGTGTCGGCCTGCGAGACTTCGCTTACGTGAGACGTCGGAGGCTGTGCACTTTCCGGCTTACTCGTTACAACGGGTCGGATCCATGCACCGTTGAACGAAACTATGAAACCGGCGGCGAGTGTTTTAAGCCAACGATAACGCGGCATACTGCGCATAGCTTTAATAACAGGAGCCGCCACCGCACCGAATCCTGCACCAACTCCGGCGCCGAACAATTCTTCCTCACGCACCTTGATTCGCTCGGCGCTTTGGCGCTCCGCATAAGTCCCAATCTGCTCAGCCAGTCGAACCGATGCATTTTCGTGAGCTTCGAGAATACGGTCTTCTAAATTCTGAATAGCTTCTCGTTGTTTATCTTTAGAGAAAATTATTTCGAAATTCCCCGAAAGTTCTTTTCGGTATTCCTCAAATAATTCGCTTTCTCTCTGATCCAGCTCGCCTTCTGCGCGTTTAAACATCTCTTGAATATTGGAATCCTCGCGATCGATATTTTGCGGCAGATCGACGGCTAATCGTTGATATCCGGGTTTCAGGTGATCCGGAATTTCCGTGGCAGAAAGTCTTAGCGGAGGCTTGCCCGATTCAAACGCTTCAATAATTTTGTCCAGCGCTTCAGCGTGCAGCCATTTCAACCAACTGTAGGCCCTCTTAGCCTTGGGCGCTGTATATCCGCCGTATTCCATCAAATAGCTAAAAAATGATTCCTTTCCGGAAACGTCGGGGAAGAAAACGGCATTCATCCTTTGCTCTTGCGAATCTCGACCCCGCATTGCACGCATGAGACGCGTTTCGCCGGTCAATTCAGCCATCCACTGCTCCCATTTAATAACTTCCATGCTCGTGTGACCGCCTAGCAACGAAACGCCGCTCATATGTACTTTATCTTGGGGCCGGTTCGCCTTTTCTGCTGTTGCATTCAGCTTTTTCTGTTTCCAAGTAATCTCTCTTTCGGCAATTTCATGGAATAACGTGGACTTGAAAGGATATTTGTCCTTCCAACGGCTGAGGTCCACAAGATTTTCTGGGCGGAATTTTCTGGGCTTAGAAATCCCGAGGCCTTTTAAATATTTTTCTACATTCTCACGCAATTCATTCTTGCGATTAACGTCGGTTGTCTTCGCGTGCTCAGGATAGCGCTCGGTAAGAATCCGATTGACTATCTTTTCATAACCTTCATACGGCAAAGCGAAGTAAGAACTATAAATCTCATCTTTGACAATCGCATCGTCTTTAGTATCAATAAGACTTGCGTTAAGGAATTTCGCCCACTGGTCTTTAGGCATATTAAAGAAGGCCTCGACGCCCATACGGTCCATTTTTCTCTTCATGGCCATGAGCATGGGCCTTATCGCCTGCGATTCCCAATCTTCCGCGGGGGCAGACATGATGGCGTTGTATTGGTCCATAAAAATCTTTGTCTTGCGCTTAACGCCAACGCGATCGCGATACTTACCGCGCTGTGGATATCTCGGCCAGCTTTCCGCCGTGGAATTATTCTTTAACCATTCCATCTTTTGGTCAAAACGCCCGCTCGCGTTCATTTCCACAATTTCAGCCAGCACTCGACCGTAACGTCGTGTCTCGCGCTCAAGAACGCGATCGATATGTTTCGCATCAAATCCGCGTTTCTTCAATAGCGCGCGTTCGCGCTTAATAATATCGCCGGCGTAACTGTCTTCTTCCGCAGACTCTAGGTCTGCATGTTTCTTTTCTTCGTCGCGGCGGAACCGTTCGAGCAATCCTCGTCCGCCAAATAGATTGGCAAATTCAACTTCGTCAAATACGTGAAGTGTGTTATGACCGCCGATAGTCTCCGCGCGCGTTATTCCGCGGCTATGGTCGTTGCTTTCCTCAAGCGTCCTATTTTCACTGAAAACTTTTTCGATGTACTCATGGAAAATCGTAATCTTGGCAAACTCATCGCCATACTCGAGTACCGCGGCGCCGCTTACGAAAATGACAGAATCATCCGGGCTAATCGGCCGCCCTTGAATGGGCTCGCCCGGCTTGGTATCGGTAATGCGGCGGATCAATTCTTTGTTCGTGTTAAAGAACTTCCCATCCCTTGTATAAGCCGGCGCATCTTTAGGAACTACCTGCAATGCTTCCGCCTCATTCGCATAGGCTTTGATATAAACGGCGTTGAAGTAAAACGCCATTTGCGCGGCGCTCATTTTTGCAAATTGGCGTAAGCCTTCGTCTACGTTGCCGTGGCCGATTGCGGTTGCTTCTTTCAGTACTTTTCTCCACACGAACGCTCGACGCTCTTCCGTTTTTACCGCTCGGGCGATCAATGCCTTAATAGTTTCAGCCGCATCACGAAGTTTTTCATTTTGCTTTGATTCGTAATCCCCGTAAAGCCCAGTCACACCAGCCTCGTAGACACGCATAATATCGTTCTTAACTTTCAGGTATTGTCGGACCAACGAATTTTCCAAATTCTCGTCCAAAGAATTTTTCTTTGGTTTCAAATAAGTTTTGAGTGATTTAAGCGTAGGAATTAGATTTTCTGCTTGCTCTTCGGTTAGGCCTGATGTTTTCATTTGCTCGATTTCTAAGCGATGGCGAGCTTTTTCGAATTCATAACGCGCATAGCCTTCCTGCAGCTTCTTCGTTTCTTTATCCAACCGCTTTTTAAGGCTTCGCTCTTCGGATAAATCATTGGCAAGTTTTCTCAGATCTTGAATCGTTCTGCGATTCTTATCTCCGGGTACGTAGCTCTTCAGTTCCTCTAAACGGTTTAGTGCATCGTAAATATTTCTCCGCTTTTCATCCGTCGCTTTGCGTTGTGTCGTTTGAGCTAACAGAGCAAGGAATTTTTTCTGCAAAGCTGCGATTTCAGCGCTTCTCATAGGAACCGCGTCCAAGAAGCTAAACGATTTCCAAGTCCACGCGAGATCATCGGCCAAGTCTTTGACATCGTAGTTCGTTAAGCGCTCATAAATTCCGTGCCACCATGTCCCGCGCCGTCTCGCATCCTGCGCGGCAAATTTGTCCTCCAGTTCTCTTCGCTGAATTCCATTTGTCTTCCTCAGGCGGAACGATTGCCACATCTGCCGCATCTTTTCGCGGCCAATGAGCATGGTAAGCGCACTTATTCCCCAGCCAATGAATGCGGCCGGGACCGCTACGCCCAGCGCAATAGCAAACGCACCGCTTAAAACGGCAACCGCGATCTTCGGAAACTTCGATCTTTCCTCTTCGGGCCTTAGATCCAAAGCCCGGCTCTTGGCAACATCTTTATCAACTTCTTGCATGGTTTTTTCGCTATACGGAGATCGGCCGAGATAAATCTTCTGCCGCTCTTCAGCGCTGAGGCTCTCGCCCAAGCTGGCTTTTATTTCCTTTTTAATTTTATTTACACGGAGACCTTCCTGGCGGCCTTCTTTAATAAGCCTCAGAAGCATGCGATGAGCATTTTGGCTATCACCCATTTCATCGTAGAACTTTGCTTTAAGGATACGCGCGGTTTCGGGAAACGGGTTTAAACTCGCCGCGAGTGAATATTCGTCGTTGATATCGCGGTTTATGCGCTCCATTTCACGCGCATCTTCGGCATTCGAAGCAAAAATGCCGGCCTTGCGTAAAGTCTCCAGCGTAATCTTGGCCGCGCCCGGCGGATTAATATCTTTATCATTAAGCAGCCGACGCTCCGCGCGCGATCGTACCGAAGGATCCTCGGCCCATTCGCTTTCTAACTGCTCACGCAGTTCTTCAATTTCAGCTCGAGCTTTTTTTGCCGCTTCCAGATGCAATTCGCTCTTTTGTTTATCCTCCGGAGAAAGTTCCCCATCGTATTTCACTCTAAGAGATTCAATAATGTCGTACTCGGTGGCAATCTGCCGCGCTGTATCGTCGATCGCGAGCATACTTTTCAATTTTCTCGCCCGATCTTTGTTGCTCAAAACTTTAGCGCGCTCCGCGGCACCGTCCGAGACTTTAACAGCCGATTGAACGGTTTCTTTTGTATGCCGTGCGGTCGCAGAGTTTCTGACAAACTGTTTCGCGATTGTGTTTGATTGTTCGATCAGCGAAGACATTTCGGTCTCAACCGTTTCTGAGCCCACCGCACCTATTTTCTTCAAGCCTTGCAGCCCAGAAAGCATTCGATTTAAATCGCTCCGCAGATTGCGCAGCCGTTTAAGCGCTGCACGGAATTCCGCACGGTCGGTAACGTTCCGCGCTGCCAATGCCGAACGTTTCAATTCATCCGATAGCCGGCGTGCTTCTCTGAGATAATCTTTCGCTGTCTCTCCGCCGCCGAAGAGTTGATATATGAAATTGATATTGTTCGCACGGCTTGCGCGTATGGAAATAAGTCTCTCCGCCGCTTTCTTACTTCTTGCTTCACTGAACCCGATGAAGCCCAGAAGCTTCTCGATATTACGTTTCTTCAGATCGTTAATATCTCCCGCCGGAGAACGACCGGTTTCGGCACGCAATAGGCTTAGTCTCGAGACTTCGCTATTATGTGCAGCGATATAATTCGTGAAGGGCCCTTGCCGTGTAACGCGGCGCCAGAGGCGGTTAGGCCATGTCCAAAATGCAAACGCATTGGCCTCGGGCAAGACTTTGAAATCTGTCAGATCGACAAGGGAAATGCCGGTATTGGCAAGTTCATGCGTTTCTGCTCGACGGGCATCTTTACGAACCTCCGAAACCTGGATGAAGAACCTTAGAAGCGCGTTTGAATTATTTGTGCGAACCGTGTTTTGGATCGCGCGCGCTAGTTCTGTGCTCTCATCAGCGCTCAAGCTTGCGGTGTTCTTCGCAAGCAAGGTTGAGATCTTTGATATTTTCTCGTCGGCTGATATTTCGCGGCTGGCTAGGATTGCTCTGACTTTTCCACCTAGTTCTCCGCGGGCAACGTCTTCCGGAACGGCTGAAATCGCAGGCGCAAATTGGCGATCGGCACGTTCCATGCGCTCATCACGATCCAAGTATCGGCCGAATAGGCGCTGCCAGATGCCGGTAAGTGAATCTAAAATAGTCTTCTCAGGGGCCCGGTCGCTCCGGACGACAATCTGCCTGGCCATCGTGACGCGGCCGATGCGATGCGCGCCATTATAGCGATAGCCGAATACGAATTCATTTTCGCGCACATGAATTTTCTCATTCGCGAATACACCGTAAACGATGCTATCGTCTTCCGCTTCGATAACTCCGCCGGTGGCCGCAGAATTCTCAATAAGCACATTCTTACCCGTAACGTACTTACCAGAAGAATTGCGCAGCCGGTTACCGGCGCCGAGCTTGGAATTGCGATAAAGATTTACTTTGCTCTCAATTCTGGAATTCTCTCCGATGCGCGCGTCGTCACCGACAATCACATCGCCTTTCAGAGTTACACCGCTGCCGATATCCGCATCCCGGCCGATATACTTGACATTGTCCGCAAGCACGCCCGTTCCAATTTTGGCGGTCTTATCGATAATGCTTCCGACGATCACGGAATTTGCTAGGACTTGTGAATCGTTGACGACGCTATCGAGATCGCGATAACCTCCGGCAGGCGTCCGTTTCATTCTGGGTCCTTTTTCATTCTGTTTTTTCCTGAGTTCTGCTTCCGTCAATCCGTATTTGGGATTGAGCAACCGAGCGAGCTCCGGACGAATCCCACCGCGAATTTCCTCCACATAAAGAACACCTTTGTCCTCTTCCTTATTATTAGCCGCAACAAAGCTGTGCTTGCCCGGAATCACGGTCGCACGGCTATCGTCAAACGCAATCTTCTCGAATTGCGCGCGAATGGGCTCGGCGTCGGCTATCACGGCACCGCTTATCAAAAGTTTCATAAAGACATGCCGGGTTTGCAACACAGGCGCTTCTTTTTCTTCCGGCGGAGGAGGCGGAGGAATAAATTCGAACTGGAACTCGTATTGGTCGTCTTCGCTAAATTCAGGCGGCTTGTTTGCGGCTGTTGTTTGCGCAACTTCTTTCACGATCTTGTCGTTTAATCTTTCCACCGCCGCCATGATTTGGTACTTCCTTAAATCTTCATCTTCATTGTCCACATAAACGGTAACTTGGCGGACACGCTTACCGTCTTTGCTTCCCGCTTCTTTAATCGCGCCTAAAATCACGCTGCGGCCTTTGGCCCTCTGTTCTTGAACATCCGCCTTGGTTTCGCCTCCTACATAAAATTCTTCTAAGTTTTCGTCGCTCAGTTCGGGTTTTGCTTTCTCCAAACGGTTTTGGATAACTTCAACCGCTCCGGCAGATTCCACCGCACGCGCGGATCCGAAACGCGCCGGCGTAATCATCGTTTGATGAATCTTAATATCGATCTGACCTTGGCTGATCAAGAAACGCTGCATGAGGCGATGCGGAATTCCGGCGGTCCACACCAAACTGCCGCGTAAAATATCCAGATATGTCGGCTGGTATTTCTGAATAATATCTTTCGTGATTTCATTAAGCGAACCACCGGCGAATTCCTTCTTGTACGCGACGTTTAATTCGCGGTACATCTTGCGAATCGCCTTACGCCCTTCTTTTGTCTTCGAAAGCTCCGGAGCGCTTTTTTCAAGTTTTCTTCTTGCTTCTCCGACCCTCTCAGCCCTCGCCGGTATTTCTGCATCGTTATATCTTCTTCTGGCATCGCTGGTGATGCCGACTTCATCGAGAATGGAGGCCACGAGTTCGTTAACGTTATTCCCAGGATTACGCTCGGCTTCGTCGTCTTCGGATTTCTTAATACCCATTTGAATGGCAGCTTGAGCAAAACGGCTGATCATATTTTGTTCGAGTGATTTTTTGTATTTTCTTCTGTCCCATCGTCTGAGCCATTGACCAAACCAGGTGCCGTATCGTTTATCGCCAAACTTTTTAATATCTTCCAGAAGTATCGAGTGGAGCTGGCCGTGAATTTCTAAGCGCTCCGTTTCATTAAATACTTTTTCTGCACGGCTTAAAACTTTCGTTTCGATTTCGTTCTGCGATGCCCGGACATTCGATTCGTCTAGATTAGGAATTCGGAGGTGGAGGGCGCGAAGGGAATGAACGAACCGTTCAAAGCTCTTCGTGCCGTTTTCAAGATCGCTATACATAAGGTCAACGATCTTTTTCGCAATGACTTTCGGCAAATTATTGCGCTCGTCGGGCGTAAGTGATTTCAATCTTGCTTCCGCGAGGGCAAGACCTGTTTCGCTTTCCCAACGTGCCAAATCTTCGTCCCCGTCCTTATCAACGAGGTCGTAAGCGCGCTGCTGTTCGGTAAATTTTTCTTGGCCCAGGGCCGCCACTTTGCTAATGATGGGCCATGCGATTCCAAGCTTTTCTTCCACTTCACCTATTTCTCGATTAAGCCGCGCTAGTTCGCGCCGATTATTTTCGGATTCGGCTTTTCTTCTTTCCTTAGTCAACCGGGCATATTTTTCTGTAATCCGGTGCAGCTCGGCTCTAAATATGGCGTCCGCGCTAAAAGGATGCGTTGCGGATTCAACAAGACCGAACAGGCCCCGGATAGCACGCTCCATCAAATTTCCCCGGCCCGTCTGGGAATACAAACGGAGTCGGTAGGCCATTCGTTCTATTGTTTTTCCATAAATCCATCCAAGCACCCGATTGACTATGGTGAAACCGGTCCGGAGCATACCCAGAGATAAAAATTTGGCCCAGGCTAAATATTTCCAAACGCCTTTCGCATTTTTCCGGTCTATTTGATTCCACTTACCATAAATTTCCCTTATAGCCTGCGCCTTACGGAAACTTGCGGTCTGATCAAGAGCCGCATTAAGACTCTTTTCATCGTCGGTTAATTTTTCATCACTTTCTTTGCCGTTTATGATCTCGCCGCTGTCATTAACCACATCATAGAAGAAAATGCTTCCGTAATTTTCCTGGCGCGCCGTACGGCCCATGATCTGACGTTTGATACGCTCATTAATGTTACTGTTGGCAACAATTTGGAAGCCGTAGAACTTCGCGAACGTTTGATCACGAAGCGCCGAGAAATCTCTACCGTAACCCGCCTTTGCGAAAATCGTTTTAGCATCCGCAAACTGCCGTTTAAGTTTCGCCAGCTCCCTCTCTCGCTCCCCAGCAGCCGTTAATGTACCTTCGCCGACCAGCTGCTTTTCTTCCGCGGTCATTTTTTCTATGGACTTCGTTTGGCGGAAATAATCTTTCGTGAAATCCCCCTCGAGCGTGCTCAGACGCACCAGCAGATCGATCGACTTATCGATTTCCGCATTCCGTTCACGTTTGGGAATCCGAATGGACTGGGCTTGCTGACGCAGCGCCGTTATGGCCGCTTTAAGCATCGAATCTCTTTGTTCATCAGAAGCCAAATAATAATCTTTCTGATCAAGCAGCTTGAATAATTCATTTTTGGTTCCAAAATAAGCTACGGCGACAAGCATGGCTTCCTTATCCGCTTGTGAAGCGTTTCGAAATTCATCCGTTTGCCCGGTCAGCCGCGCGATATCGGCTTTGGTACTTTTCCCGTACATGGCAGCACGAATGATCCGTCCTTTGATTTCTTTCTCTATCACGCCGGTTTCATCATCGATACCCGCGTCCTTGAATGCATCCGAACCCATCGATACGGAAAGTGCCGCGCGGCCAAATTTAAGTGCCGTCATATCGATGAACCTTGGCAGAACATCACGCGCAAAATCCGGCAGCATGTAATCCGTACCGCGCGAACCATCGGCGGTGATGATGGTGATATGCCCCGGATCGCCGACCACATCCAGAATTTTCTTTCTTTCTTCCGGAGAAGTGCCGGCCAACATATGGAGGTTGCTTGGTTTTAGATATTTACGCAACTTTAGATTTGTCTTAATTTCCTGAAGTAATCGCTCCTGAATTTTAGAAGCAACGCGGAGGTCGCCGTTTGCAAGAAGCATGGGTGCGCTATATCTCTCCTCACCGTTCTCAATGATCTGCTGAACGATCGTTTCAAACTCATGTTCAAAATTGGCAAGTTGCTTTGTGGCTTTCTCCTTTACCAATAAATCGTAGGAGCTGGGAATTTCTATGACACGCACCTCTTTGCCAATATGTTTGCTATAGGTATCCCTATATTCGTCCTCCTTTTCCTTATTGGTAGCGCTCATGCCGCTGAACTGCCTGTAGAATTTTACAACGGCTTGCGTATGGATCTTGGCGGTTGTCGCGCTTTCAGGATCGCGAATGATGACATGTTCACGCGAAAGTCCGTGTGGATCTAATTCCATGGCGCGTGCATCGCCGTGTTTATAGCGCATTCTGTGCATAGCTTCGAGGGCCGCGTGCCGGCCGTCTTCCATTCGACGGGCCTCGGCTTCATTGGTAACTTTATCGATCAAGAGAAGTTCCGAACCCCGCCATTTGTAATCCACGTTTTCTTCCATAGCAAAATTGTCATGAAGTGCGTTTTGAATTAATCGCTCAATATCTTTACGGCCTTGGTCGTTATCCGGATCCGGTAAAATCGTGCTGTCTTTTTCCCTAATCTTCCGAACAATTTCCATAAAATATTGCCAGCCCGCAGGGGTGATGTGGACATTCTTCTGCGCGGTATCGATCGTAAAGTAGGTTGTCTTGATTTCTTGGACATCTTTATTTTTGAATGCATCACGAGAAGCGGCACGTAAATCTGCGTATGTTTTAGCGCGGCTGCTCACGGTCGCGCCAAAACTATATTCTTCGGTTTGCAATTTCTCAATCCAGTCTTGAATGAGAATGAGAGGTCTTGCCGCCGGTTCATACAAAACCCCTTTTTCATAATCATAGATAGGCTTGGTCACCGAGGCGAGAATGTAATCCATCACGGCCTGGTCGATAAAGATTTGATCTTGCTCATCGAATATGCCGTAATAGAAATCGGGCGTTCTATCGTTTTCTGGACCTTTATATTTCAATACTTTTTGAGCGGTGGCACGATTACGATCTTGATCAATTTCAAACGCCTGGTCGGCTATGGGCCAATAGACGATACGCGGATTACCTTTCTGCCTGGGCTCGGTGGGCTCGGCATGATGAATGGCTTTCTTTTCTTTTTCTGACATGTGATCCCGGTCATACAAAACGATGTTTTCACCGAGAATTTCGGCAGACTTCAGTTGGTTCTCATAGCCTTGTCGTGCGAGCGAAGAAGACGGCGTTATGACATAGGTGCTATTCCCGCTGAGCGCCATGATGCCTGCGCTAATATTGGAAATAATTTCCTTACCGCTACCGGTTTGCACCTGAAGGAACGTGCCCTTCTCCGTGGCTAAAAGGGCGCTGAGCAATTGATAATCATGGAGAGCGAATTCAAACGCGAACGCATCGGACAACGTTTTCAGCACGAGATACTCTGCTTTCAGCGCAACACCGATCTCTTTATTATCGCTAACGGCTTCGGTACCTTTGGCTATTACGTCCCGGTTTCTGCGCTGCAACTCTTTCACGATAAAGGCGTACAATTTTCCGCCGTCATGATTTTTGATCTTCTTAATAGCTTCGCGAATTTGACTCGGCCGTTTGAGTTTATCGCTAAGGCTAATTTCTTTTAAAAGCGAATCCGTTCTCTTTCCGGGTTTATAGAGATAAAGAGCGGCGGCTCTGCTGATTTCATCAACCGCTCTGAAGGTAGCTTTATGAATTGGTGCGGCACGGTTGCGTAAATAATCTTTACTCGGATCCCGCTCTTTGATATCCGAAACATCGAGCGCCGCGGCAAGTGCACGAAGACCATCCGCCGTATCCAGCGAATGTACGTCGCCTTCCAATCCCTTTGCCGGAAAATCGACGACGGTTTCTTTCTTCGTTAATTTATCAAATTGATCTTTATAATCTTCCAAATCCTTCAGCGCGAGATTTAAAACGGTGTCACGCTCTTCCCTCGAGAAACCATTCTTTCGAGTGAGACTGCCAAGCATACTTCGGACCGCCACGACGACATTTTTAAGTTCGGCTGGATCGGCATCAATTGCTCCAAGCGTATCTTTAAGAAGTTTCGCGCCGCCATCCGCCATCGCGTTCTGGTAAGCCTGGAGCACTTTTTTCTGCAAACTATCCTTTTTATATTCCTCCGGATTTTTAACCGTCTGGAAAAGCGTGCGGCGCGCTTCAAGCACCGAGCGAACTCTCCGGAGTAATTTTGTATCGGCGGCTTTATATTGATCTTCCGCAGAAATCTTTATGCCTAGCAACCCAAGGAAGGTTCCAAAAACTTTGCCGTTGACCAAATACGCTTTATCCACAGCGCCGGTTTTGATTTTCTGATTAAATTCGCCGAAGAAATAATCCGCCATTTGGGGCCGGCGTGCCATATTGCGGATGAAGAGATCGATATCCGCTTTGTCCGGGTCACCCACATCTTTCTGTCCGGCATCCCGCTCATCACGCTTCGAGAAAATAAGCCGGATGAGATATTGAACCTGCTCTTGAATATCGCTATTGAGGTTGAATTCTTTTCTCTTTCCTGCTTGCCTCTTTTCTTCTTCGCCGAGTTGGAGATTAAGCTGCGCCTCGTCATATTGAGCCCTGAATTCTTCGCGAGCTCTCTCCAGTGCTGAAATTTTATCAAAAACTTTCGAGAATTCTTCCGGCGAGGCAATATCCTTGATATCTTGAAGGTCCGCGATTTTGCGATCGAATTCTTCGAAATCCAAATACAACTCATCGCGCCATTTCCCCGTCGGATCGGCCTTAACCAGGTGATCCATATTTTCTTTTTCTGCGGCAAGCGCACGGCCGAGATCCCGATTAATTTTATTTACGGCCGCATTGTACCGGGTTAGATCTTCTGCACCGCGATCGGTAGCGCGCTGCCAATCGATCATAAGGCGGCGGGATTTAGCATAGAGTTCAGTTTTGTCTTCGCGCGCTTTTCTTAAACCGATGACAAACTGTTTAACTTCTTCAGGCAGATAAACAAGGGGTTTACCCGTCTTTTCATCAACATGGAGATAGCGAAGTGTGTCCTGAGCTTCTTTACTTTGTTCAGGTTTAACGGTAGGACTTTTCTCTAACAGATTAGCTTTCGCTTCTGCGCGCTCGCTGAGTTGCGTGAGAAGCATCATCGGGACATAGCCATCAAGAGAAATCAAACCGTTACGTATCAAGGTGGCGGCGGTCGTGACTGGATTAAATATCTGATCTTCATCGCCGGAAGGCGCGTGGATCATGTAGCGATGGAGCGCACGGCGCTCGGCGGTGCGTGATTCTATGTTGGAGATGTCTTGAATAAGGAGATGGAAGGCGCGGCCTCGGGTATTGAGATTGCCTTGCATATCGGAAACGAGGCCAAACTCGTTGACTAAATTACGTGCGTCTTGTTCGGAAATCTGCTTTTCTTCGGAAAGGGTTTTTTGCTGCTCGAGTATGGTAGAAACAAGTTTTTCCGCCGTTGCCGGGGGCGCACGGGCCTGCTCACTTAAATCATAAAGATCTTCGCGAATCATCTTGGTCTGATCGGAGAGAATGTAACTGCTCAAATCACGCGCTACCATAAGCGCTTCTTCCGTGTTGGCGGCATCCGTCAAAGCGTCTTTCACCTTGGCGTTTTTAAATTGCACTTTACTTCCCGCATCAAAGAAACCGGCAGTAACGGCGTTCTTTATGCGATCGCGATTATCTTTAATCTGTTCGATCTGAGCGAAGAGAATTTTCGCTTCATCGCTGGCTGCAAGCGACTTATCGGCTTCGATTCTTGTCTTAAGGGATTCAAACGACCGTTCGGCTTCCGAAATGACTCCGAGTACGGTCTCTCTAACGCGCTGCGATCCGCTGACGATGAGACCCAGTTCGAAGTTTGCATCTTCATTTCGATGCGTCAATATATCTTCCTGGTACACGAGTGCGATGCGCACGTAAAGTTCGGCCGAGCGGCCAAGTTTCTTCACTTCCGCGAAAAGTCCTTCTTCGGAAAGTTTACCCTGTTGCTTACGCATAAGAATGGATTCCACTAAGCTGCGAACGGTTTGGCCGTTCACAATTTCCTCGCCGTATGTACGCATGAACTGCTTCATGATCATGAGAAGTTCTTTCTCGCGGCCAACTTCGTAAATACGGAAGAGCAGCGTTCCGGATACCGCTTGCGCCGTGCGAAATTTCACAAGAAGCATTAATTCGTCCTGCAGCGTCATTTCTTTGCGGTTCGTTTTATATTTATTGAGGAGATCAACGCCGGCTTTGTAAACGTTGTGCTCGCGCAGCCAATTCAACCGCTCGAGCGTAATTTCGTCTTCGCGGTATTGAAGCTCGAACTTGGCACTCGCCTCAGCAGCAGCGTGGGACCAGATATTCATTAACTCTTGCCATTTAGTTTCGAGCACCTGGCTAAGTTCTTGCTGCAGGTGTGCGTTATCGACAAAGTAATAGAAATTACCGCGCTCGCCGTTACGCGTGATACGGCCACGGCCTTGCACCAGAAGGTTCTCATCAAGCACATCGACGCCAAAGAAATGCTCGTCAAATTCACCCAGATAATCCGTACCGGTGAGGTTATCTTTGTTGTACGTTAGGATAATATCTTTGTTGGCGCTCGCGTAATCGCCAACGGTATTCAAGAGATCGAGAGAAGTTTTTTCGGTAAGAACGAGAATGCGCTTTTCTCCCGGTTGTTTGGTGGCAATTTCATTCTGCTCTGTGGCTTTTGCGGCTTCGACTTTGCGTTCCGCAGACATTTCAGCCAGCATAGCACCGCGGTATTTGCCAAAACGATCGTTAAAAAGCCTGCCGAGCCGTGCCATACCCATGACCGTTCCCGCTTGACCCAAGGCTTGTTCAGCGGCTGCCGACTTTGCTAAACCGGCTTCCATGCCCGTCCACGTTCCACTCACAATCATGTACGCTGCGGTCAGCCCACTCTGCGTAAGATTTCTTCCTAATCGCTGCTGATCGACAAGTGTTGTTTTATTCGATGCTAGTTTTTCTTCGGCCGCTTTTATGCTCCGGTCGAGATCTTCCATAACTTTGACGTCATACACCATCTTCTGGTCAGCTTTGGCTAATTCTTCAAGCCGGTTCTTGAATTCTTTCCAAGCGGAAATTTCAGACCTAAGAAACGCTGGATCGTTCTCATTTATGTTAAGCGATCGCGCTAATTTATATTTTTGCTTACGAATTTCTTCTAATTTGGCTTCTGCCGATTCAACTTTTTGGCCGACCACATAAGCGTTGTAACCAGCGCGCTCAAGTTCGCCTTGAACAAACGCGAGAGCATCAGGCGTATCCAGATAAGAAAGCACGGCCCGAATATTTTCCTTCTGTTCATCCAGCGTCGAATTGGAAGCCAGAATATTAGCCGCAAACGCCTTAAGCGCTTCTTCGCGATTCGTTACTCCCACCAAAATACCGGCATCGATTTGTTTCTTAATTTGATCGGCGGTAAGAGATCGACCCGATTTTGTGAATTCCAACGCACGGCCCTTCTTGGCGCGAATTTGAGCTGCGAGGTCGTAAGAATCGGAGCGGAGGAATTCCGTATCGAAAACAGAAGATCCGTTATCTACGATCTTTGTGCCGAGAACTTTTTCGATGGAAATAGCCGTCTGACCGACAAATGCAACGGTACCGTACTTAAATACCGGCGGTTTACCTAAACGTTCGCGTTCTTCGGCTAAATCAAGTTCGATTTCAAGCATGGACGCTTGACCGCGAGTGCGGCCGAGCTCGGTTTTTTCAAGATCAACCTTTTGGTTTTGAAGCAATTCAATCTGGCTTTGAATATTTTTATACGCTTCGCTGCCGGCTTCGGCTTTGGACAATTGCTCATTGAGAACAGAAATCGCACGCTCGGTTTCTTCATTGGCGCGCGTGCCGAGAATAGTGACCGTCGCGGGATCCGAGAAATCGCGCCTTTGGACCGTACCGCTTACGGGACGAATTTTTCCTTCCTGCGTGCTTGCGAAATCAATACCAAGCCGCATTACGCCGGCGCGTAATACCCCGGTGATTTCACCTCCGGTGGGAAGCTTATTGGCTTCCTTGATTTCCTGGACGCTAAAGCCTTTCGTATCCGGCTTCATGGAAAGTTTCTGAATGCGAGTCTGTTGATCGGCTTCGAGGCTGTGTTCTTTTTTGATGCGCGCGATCAATGCTCCGCGCTCGAAGATAATGTCATTGACCGCATCGCTTGCATAAACCGTATCAAATTCGTCCGCCGCAGTAATATTGGCAAAAACAAGCAGGAAGTTATGCGCCGCTCCTTCGCTAATTTCTTTTTCTCCCGTGAGTATCGCCAAGAAAGTATCGGTATCGATCTTTTCTTCTTTCCATGCTGCCTTTAACTCTTTATAGAGCTTATTAATTTCCTCCACGGCCTGACGTGTGGCAACTCCGGTTACTTTAAATTCGCTGTCTGCTCCGAATAAGAAATGGTACTGGGCCTGATATCGGGCGATGTCTCCCTTTGAAATCCTGATGGGATTGGTAGGATCGGAGGAAACAAATTGTTCCTTGGACTTCCCAAAGAGATCGATTTCATCTTTTCCTATTACGGAAATTCCGAGAAGCGCTTCGTTTAACTCTTTGCTTTCGCTGCGGTGCAGGTTATTGAAACCGGCCTGCGAAGGACTAAAGAGCAGGACCTCATTTTCGGTCTTAAGTGAATCGGCAAGCGACTTAAATCCGTCCGGCCGTTTCGCAAGATCGTCACCGTTCACCAGTTTAATACCGAAGAGTGAAGCGATTTCATGATGGAGAAGTTCTTGTCCACTCTCCTTAAGTTTCATACCGCCGGCGGATCTGCGCACATACTTATCAATGGCCGCTTCTTTTTCTACGTAGAGAACCGCGCTAAACGGCTCGCCTTTAGCTTGCGCCAAGTTATACAGAATGCCGAGCGTAATAATATTGGCGATGGTCTTGCCGCCGCTTGTCGCAAGAAGCGCGGTACGGCCGCCGCGCAGGAGCGAGCGCATCATGTCCATTTGTTCTTTTCTGAGACGGACTTTACCCAGATCGGTTTCGGCAATTTCGCCAAGCGCTTTATCCGCAAACGCAAGCAGTTCGTCAACGGTAACATCTTTACGCAGACGCCCGTCGCGATCGGCAAGGCCGACATCGGTAAGTAGGCTGCTAAAATCTTTAAATTCCCCGTCCCTACGCGGCTGACTGATCTTGGATCGAATCTTCTGCTTAACTTCATCCGTGAAACGCACGGCCATATCCGCTTCGAGTTTCGTGAGATTTTCCGTTCTGGGGAATTTCGGAACCTGGACGGAGCCGTCCTTCATCACGATTAACATAATGGAGCGAGAGCCCTCGACGGTCGTGCTTACTTCAAGCGTGTAATCAATATTAAGGTCTTCGGAAGCATTTTGCGCATCGGGCCGAACTTCGCCAATCTCACCTTCCGCCGAATCAAGCCAACTTCCTTCCGAATTGTAGAGCGTAGTGCGCCCGCCGATGCTGCTCGCCACCAAGCTTAGCCGCGCCTGAGGCGTTCCCGGCTCTGCAGTTTCCGCGCGGACAAGCACGTATTTGTTTCCGCGATCGCTTATGCGTACTGCCGCGGCATTTTCATGTACCGATTTAATTTCTGCGCCAGCCGCTTCCATGTTCAACATGAAATCCGCCACATTAATCGCATTGAGGAAGAGCGGGACTTTAGACGCCGGAAGCGCTCTAAATATTTTTACCCTGGACTCGGGATTCGATAGTTGCGAATCATTTAATAGCTTTATGCGCTCCCCGTTGCCGTCGAGACTTTCTAAAAGAATGCCGATCTGTTCGCCCTTCAGCTCGGCCAGATTTCCGCCAAATGCGCTGAGAACGTCTTCTGCGGTTAGCCTTTCGCTCTTTTCCCCGGTAACAATCGCGGCGGGCAAATCCCAAATATCATCTCCCTCTAAAGAATTAGCCGCCGCTATGCGTTCCGCCATGCGGAGCTTACGAATATTTTTTAAATTGCCGAGCGTAACGTTATGGAAACCGTACGTACCGTCTCCGCGCCGGCCCATGACCATGCTTACATCCTCGGGGAATTTCGCCGAAGTTGACTTCACGCTCACCATTTCGTTGGCGCTAAATGTGAAACTCATCTCGCCCTTATCCGTTATGACGCGCACAAACATATTTCCATCGCGCGCCTCGGCCTGGATCGTTGTGATTTCTCCCTCAACCATCGCCTGTCCGAGCGCCCGCACGGGCCCGTACGCCGTTATAAACGTTTCGCCATCAATCGTTTGAAGCGTTACGCTCTGTTGATACGGTGCCTTATCCGCATTGTTCGTCAGGGCAAAATTTCCACGCTTGCTGCTTTGTTCTATTCCTTTACCCAATAGCATATTCACCTGGGCAACTGCTTTTGCCCGTGCCGCTCGATCAACGGGTCTGACTTTTTCCTTTGTTTCTACGGCAATCGGCTTAGCTTCTTCAGCCAACTTTTTGGCCTCTTCCTCTCGTCGATCCAATTCCTGCTTGCGCCCTACCGCCAATCGTGCGGCGGATTCAATAGATGCGTTATTAAATTTCCCAGTAACTAAGGCGAAATCGCCGTTGGCGGCGTAAACGTTTAACGCTTTATTTTGAAGTTCGCTTTCTTCACCGCGGATTGTGGATTCGATAAGCTGAGCCTGCTCACGGGTTAACTTTCCATCCCGGATGAGCGGATCGAGCGACTCACTCAAAACCTTTGTGATGGTTTTCGCATAAGCATCCGCTTTATTCATTAACTCAACTGCGGATTTAGATAGCGCATCTTTCGCTGCTTGGAACGCTGAAAAAGCTTCAACCACCGGAATAGCGGGAATCTCACCCATCTTCGATGCAATGTAAGCATCGCGATACACGCGATAGGCGCTTATATATTTAGCCTTTGTTTCTGTGTAGTCAATTTCGGCAACTTGGAGAGCCAATAAAGCCAATTCAAGTTTTCCTCGAATTTGCTGGATCGTCTTCTCCGATAGTTTCTCCTGCTCGGTTTTTGCCGACTCCACCGCTTCTTTGGCTTCTTGCTTGGTTTTCTCGATCTTGGCTAGTTCGGCTTCACGATTGATTTGCTCAATGGTATGGCCTGCCTGACTGCTCGTGCTTTCAGCCTGACGAATTAAAATTTTCGCTTCGTCGGCATAATTTGACGGAATGCTTCCTAAGAGACCGTTCATTTCTTCGAGCACCTTTTCAGCCTCCGCCAATTTTTGACCTGCTTCGTCCATTCTTCCCTGGTGAGCGGATTGAACGGCGGCGCGCAGAACGGCATTTGCCCTCTGCCTTAATTCTTCAAGCTTGGCTAGAGAAATTCTGCGGTTTTGACGTTCCTTTTCTTCAAATGCCCGCGCCGCTTCGCCGGATTTCATGAGCGCTTTAATGTCACTCAGCGCGCGGTCGGCCGCATCTTTTTGCGCGCGCGCGTCCGTTCTTTGCCCCATTAATTCCTGAAGGGCGGCTTCTTTGGATGTGAGTTGGTTATTGAGATGTGCGATGACATCCAATTGGATTCCCGCTTTCGCGGGAATGACAGCCGGCGCGGGAATGACATCCATATCGGCTGCGATTTTTTGGGCGTTATCTAATTGACCGCTCAAGGAAGCGATATCTTTTTCAAGCGAACTGATTTTTGATTCTACAACTGCATTTTCACCCGTCTTAACTACTGCTTCGGCTTCCTGTTGTTTTAGAGTTCTTGTTTGATTACGCCACTGCTTATCGGTAATCAACGTGTCTCGACGCGCTCTGACCCGGTCGATTTCCCGGCGCATCGCCTCGAGCGTGCCGTTTTGGCCTTCATACCGTGTGAGCTGATCTTCGCTAAAGGAGAGAATATTGGCGCTTTCAAATGCCATCTGATCACGCCCGCTTACCACCATGACCATAAAGCTCTCCCTGTCCCTGAGCATCCTCAGTTCGTTAGCGGCCCGTTCGAGCATGTTCTCCGCGCTTTCCATTCGCGCCCGCCCCACGGCTGCATTCAAGACAACACGTGCCCTGCCGCCGCTGACTTTTAATTGGCCGGTACCGATTAGTTTTCTGCCGTCTTGCGGCAGAGCGAGTTCTTCCACTTGACCGTTCATAATTTTCATGGCGTTTTCAAACGCGTCTTCAATACTCTCAAGCGAGAGAATGATTTCTATATGGTTTTCAAAGGCCGGCATCTTTTGCATGTGCTGAATCATTTCAGCAATTGCCGAAAAGCCTTTGACCTGAGCATTCTTGACGTCAAGCTGTTTAAATTTCATCTCTTCGGCGGCCTTTACAAAATCTCTGAGAAGCTGTCTGAAATTGATGGCATTTAAAAATTCGATACGTTCTTCGGACGAAACATGGGCTAATTGAATTTCCATAGCGTGGAAAATAGTGGCTAATTGAATGGCGAGAGCGGCATAGTTGCCCGTCGTTATACCTCGGGCAAGCAGGTCGTAATAAGCCCGGATAAGCGCTCCGATATGCAGAAATGCTTCGAATGGGCTCAAAGGCGCCCTCTTCTCGTCTGTCTGGAATAAATCGCGGAGAAGCGGTGTGAAATCATTTCTAAATTCAAACGGCGAGGTGATATCGTTGGAATCAGTACGGGAAGGGATGAAGGAATTAAGGTCGATCAGTTGAGATACATGAGTAAGACGGAAAACATCCAACAAGCGTGTAATGCGGGCAAGGTCCCCGTCCCGCGCTAAATGATAGAATTGATTTAACTCCGCCGGCGTAATAATCGTCCGAGTCATCCGGATTAAGCGGCCGTCTTCGTCAAGTTCACCTAACAACATGATAATTTCGTCTTTTGCCAGATGGAATTCGATCGAACGGCCCGAAAGCTCGAAGCTTTCCCGGGCTTCCTTATAGTTTTGGATATTCAATTCTCCGGGATGCACATTAAGCAGGAAGCGGATTTCAGGGCCGTTTATGAATTGCTGAATTTGCGGCGACAACCTAATGGCATCCTGCCCACCGATTATGGCAATTAATTCGCCATTCAAAAGTACGATGGAAATCTCGATACCCAAATTAGCAAGGAATCCTTGTATAAACTCCTGATTGATTTCTCGAATCTGAAGATGAATCGCAAGGGGCGCAGGAATGAGTTCGATCTTTAGTTGAATTATGAGGCGTAACTGCGCCTCCAATTGAATTCGAGCCGTATTGGAGTCTGTAAAATCGATTCTAATCCCGTTAATGCGAATGCCAAGCGCATTGGCTTTTAGGATCAAGAGGCGAATCGCTTCCACATCCGCGAGATCAAGCGACACGCTTTGTCCGAGTTCCACGCTCTGCCGGAGTTTGGTGACCAGTCCTTGAAGGTTGTTTTGCAGATCTATGGTAATGGTTGCGTTAAGCGCAGCCGCTCGGTCGAATGCCGCTTGTAACCGCGCGCGCTCTTTGGCAATATCCAAATCAAACGATAAATTATTTAGCTTTAGCGCTTGAATGAATGCAGCATTAAGCCTTGCGCGTAAGTCATCAACTTCTTTCTGTTTCAGATTGAGTGTGTCGAATAAAGCACGCATCCTATTATTCACCTCGGCAAGAGCCTCCGCCGTGGACAATTCAAGGTGGATGGACTGTGAGCTGACGATGGAGAAAACCTGATTAATGATCGATTCTAAAATGGCCAATCGCACTTCCGGAGTGCTCGCCAGATCCAGGATCACTTTTTGTATGAATTGATTGATCTTCGTCACGACCGCATTAATGTCGGCCAATTGGCTTAACTCGAATCCGGCCAAATCCAGGAATATCGACGGCGCGGAAACATCGTTGACGAATACTTGAATCCCGCTGGCATTAACCACATTGATGACGCCCGGCACCTGCGAAATAAATTCCTGCACGATAAAGACTTCACCAGGGGTACTGGTGGGAATGATTTTCACAAGAATTTCAACAATCTCTCCGGTACCGAGCTGGACGGTGGCTTTAATTTGATTGGTCACAAGCGAACTCGCTTCCAAGCTCTTGATGGTAACGTCTTCCCTGTCGAGCAGGCGTTTCACCAATTCCGTCACTTCAAATGAAAGACCGCTGGCCGCTCCATCTTGTAATGATTGGATTGCCATTTTTGGATTTTCGCCTTCGCCAATGCCGATCATTACAAGCGCCTTGGTATCGGTAAACCATCTCTTAATATCTGCAAATTGACCGGCGCTAAGAGCATCGCCCGGAAGAACAACGTAGCGCCCATCTGCGGAAGGTATTTGAAGATCGTAGGTCACTCGACCGTCTACAACTCCGCGACTGACAATATGCATCGTTCCAACACCTACGTGCATCTTGGTAAATACTTCCTGAAGCAGCCAGTTAATGAAGTCCTCGCCAAATTTTTGCGCTACGCTAAACTCAAGCGCAGTAAACCGGCTTAAGTTGCTGAAGAATCGAACCTCGGCCGGTGTTACCCGATCGGTCTCGGGATTCCTATCGCCGCGCAAAACTACTGCTTGCTGGTGGACGAGATCCAAGAATCTATTCAAAATTTCTCCGGACGTATTGCCCCTTGTAATATCGAGCTCGGCTAGAGAAGCTAAGAATTGAGCAATATCGGGCGTGTTGGATCGGGCAGCCGCCGCATCATTCAGGAATATTTCAACTTTCACAACATTACTTTTTAGAAGTTCCGCAATAGCATTCAGGTAATCATTCAAATTACCCACCGGCTTCAGCTTGGTAATATCGATATTGGCAATGACATCGGCTACTTTTTCAAGCGCCGGGTTGGCTTGCGGCGCCGCTGCATCTAATTTTAGCGAGCGGACAATGAGCTCCCTCTGAACGAGCATTTTAGCGAGATCGGCGGGACTCAGCTCTTTTAGACGGACGATATTAATGTTATTGAGTCCGTTTGTAACCGCCGTTTTGATGGCATCAATAGTCAAATCATCAAGCGGTCCAAGTTTCACCGTAAGATTAAGCTCGGCTACGATATTTTCAATCTGAGCTCTGCTTAAAGCGTTAATTTCGTTTTTCAAATTTAAAACGCGCTCGATAACGGTGTTGATCGTTCCTAATAATTTGGCATTAATGTCCGCAGCCGATCCGGCAAGATCAAGCAGGTCGCCGACCGAAATGTAGCGAATGGCTTCGACAAATTTGGTGGGATTGAGATTAATCAGATTGGCAAGCTGATTCAGCATATCGGCAGAAAACGCCAATCCGGAATTTTGAAGCGCTTCGAGCGCGACGATTTCACCTCTAGCTACGGCTTCCGCGGCTGCGACAATACGTGACCGGATATTAACGGCATCCAGCATTCGCCCGATATCGAATTTACTCATGAGTGCGGTTGAGATATTCTGCAACGCTTCCCGCTTGGATTTCAATGCGGCCAGTTCGATTTTTTGCGATACATCAAGCGTCGTGAGCGATTCTAAAGCAGCGATGCTCGTGTTCAATGTTTTTATCTGCTGAGCGCCCTGGATTAAATTGGTAATCATGAGATGAATGCTCGCGACTGAGGCGAGTTGATTTCCGATGTCGTGAATGGCCTTGAGTAAATCGTTCAATTCCGAGCCGTTTAAGCTATTGATAATGGCCGGGAAGAATGCGTCTAGCGGATTAATAATATTGGCATTGATCAGCCCGTTAATGAGTTCAACTTTCGCACCGGCCACTGCCGCTGCGTCCGTAATATTTTCCATGACTTTAGGAATACCTGTGAGAATAATACCTAAATTAATCTTGTTGGTTTGAATGTAACCACGAATGGAAGCAAGCGTTCCTATATCAATGATATCCAACTTGCCTAATACGTATTCCGGCACTCCGGGTACGCCGGCGAAGAGAACGCCGAATTCCCCGAGAACGCGCCAGAAATCGACATCCGAAATGAATCCTGCTTGGCTTGCATTTCTAATCTGTTTCAATTGTTCGATGGCCGCCGTTAGCGCCGTCAAGAAACGCACATCCAAGCTGAGGTCAACCAAACTCCCCGGAATCCCGGTTATGGTGTTACCGAAATGGTGGAAATCCACTTCGATGGCTCTGAAACGCGCGATGTCGGAATCCACAAATCCCGCGTTAACAAGCGCCAGAACATCGGCGAGGTTAAGATTGGTTAAACCGGCCAGAACGCCTTTCAGTGCGTCCAGTGTGATTTTACCCGTACCTATATTTAGAATCTTTTGAGCCGCCGCCTTAATAGCGTCTAATTTCTCAGGTAAAATAGCATCGTCTAAATGGCCAGCAACGATATCTTTTACGAGGTTGAGCGTACCGAAGTCCGTGTACTTCATTTGCATGAAGATATCGATATTCCGGATTCCAAGATTCTGCAGATTCTTGAGCGAGTTTTGTATTAGCCCAAGCTGGGATGTATTCATGGCCGTAAATCCGATGAACTTAAGGAAGTGAATAAACTCAAGGTCGGTCACGATCCCGTTGGCCGGATTAAGCGCCAGCACAGCCAGATTTCTTAAATTCTCTAATCGGATCGGATCGAAATTCTCAATGGAATTCAAGAGTGCCGTAAGCGCCTGAACCATTTGGGCAGCCTGCGTATTGGTCGGAGCAACCGGCACGAGGATAGCTTTTAATTTTGTTACGTACGCACCGATCTGCGCTGAACTCACGTCAAATTTTGTAGAGGCGGGGGGCGTTGCATCGATTATATTTTGAACGGTAATGACGCCCTCCAATCCGACGAACTTTATGGATTCCAGATCGGATAGCGTGACTCTCATTGTAGAAATTAAATTAAATATGGATAAAAGCTCCTTGCTAATTACGCCGTTCAGCGTCACATAACCAAGGACGTCTGAAATATGTAAGCCGCCCACAAAAGAACCGAGATTCTCCTGATTATTGTTTACGGCCGCCGCTATGGCCCTAAGCTTATCGATCATTTCTTTTATGGCCGTGACATCCGCCAACCCTAGAGCTGACAATTTCTGAATCGCCAAATCAATGATCGAAGGCAGCGTCATAGCGCCTGTCGCGGCTTGTTCCAAAATATCGTTGATCGTTAAATTCAAATTCAGCCGGGCGCCGGACGGAATTCCGGAAATGGATGAGAGGATCGTATCTACTCCCTGCATCAGCGTAACCACTTGGGTAAGACGTAAAATATCGGTTTGCGGCGACAATATACTCAATAGATCTATCAGAAACCGGTTTGTAAAAATGTTCTTTGACGAAGGCGTTACAAAATCCGGCGTATAGCCGAGCTTCTTTAATTGTTGATTCGCCAACTGTTCGGCAAGAGAAACAACTTCGCTTAGATGTCCGAGATCCGACAGAATTTGTGTTGAACTTAGCCCGCGCCAATCCGGAATAGTCGGAAGTCCGCTTCTTGAAACAGCGCCCTCAAGGCCTGCAATAGCATCCAACTGGGCAACGAGCGCGAGCTGTGCCGTGAAATCAAGGCCGAATCTGAACTCGGGCATATTGAGAATCCTGGAAAATGTGATTGGGTCGTTTATGTCGTAGGTGGTTCCCTGCAGTTGGTCTTTTATTAATAGGTAAGCCGCCGCAGGAGTTCCGATCCCCTCGGAACGAACGACATCCAGTACGGCAAGAATCGATAGGAAATCATCCGCGTGCGTGACCAAGCCGCTTATATTGGGAATATTTGTGTTAATGACGCCTAAATTCTGAATACTCGTAGTCATCAATTGACTTAATGCCGCGCGCAGGGATTCAAACCCCGGTTGGCTCAACTCCGCACTTAAACGGCCGAGATCTCTGATCAGGCCCAAAAGTTTAGCGGCACTTAAATTGGCGAATGCCTCATTACCGGGAATTCTGGCGAAAGCGGCAAGCGCCAGATCAAAGCTTTCGCCAGTAATACCGCGATAAGAACCTCGGACGATGGAATCGAGAATGCCTGCGAGTTCTACAAGGTTTAAATTCGCATTGATGCCTAAACTGCCTAAAAATGTGGGTAAGCCGTTCGGAATTCCGGTTACAACCGCTCTAAATGTGCCAAGGTCTAACTTTTGCGCGCGAACATTTTGAATAATTTCTTGAAGCTGTATTAACCGGGTGACCACTTCAAGCGATTCGGTGTTTAAGCCATCCACGGAAGATCGCGATATAGCGTTTAAGACATCATCAAAAGTTAAATTAGCACCCAATTCAAGACCGCCCAGCAATTGGAATAAAGTCTTGAGCTTTTCGGCCGATTCAACAGTTTCCAGAACGGACATAATTTGCTTGAAGTCGTCAAAACTAACAAAACCGTTGACATCTACCTTTCCTTTCAAAATGTCTAACTGTCGAAGTGTCTCGGGATTAAATCCCAAAGTAGAACCGTGCTCGATCAGGAGTGCAAGTATGCCTTTATTCAAATCGGGAATGCCCACGAGATTATTGAAGAACGGGAGTACGCGATTTATTTCTCTGAATTGGGCCGCCGTCAAATCCCGTCCCGCTACGATCGAAGTGAGACCTAATAAAATCTGATTCCTGAAACTACCGATATTCGGAATGCCGTCAACAATGCCGGCTAAATATTGCATCGTTACGATTGTGCCGGGATTGGCATTTAATGCGTCTATTAATTGCTGGACAGCCGCTATCGTGACGCTACCGGCCGGCAATAGCGATTTAAGCACCTGAAGTCTATTGGGCAGATTGGCTTGATTTAATATGTCCAAAGAAATATTTTGGAAGCCTTGCGCCTGGAATTTTTGTGTCAATACATCAAAGGAAGTGTTTTCCAGGCCGGGGACCAACGATCCCAACGCGCTTCGTATGACATTCAGAACAAGATTCTGTTGCTGGAGCGGCGAAAGAATTTGCGCAAGGGCTTCCAATTGGCTAAACAAAGCGTTGTTTGGATTTGTAAAGAGATCGTTTGTAATGTCTAAATTTGATAAGCCGGAAAGGCTGCTTGCGAGTATAGCGTCGATCAAATTGCCAAACGCGTCCGGATTAAAAGCGAACCGGCTCGCAAACGCTAAGCTCGCAAGCACTTCATCAATCTGCGCCAATGTAATTTGACCATCCGTAAAGAGGCCTTCAAATTCTGAAATAGCCGCTGCCTTAATGGCATCCAATGTATTGGCCGAGACCGAAATTCCGGCAGCCCTCAACATTTGAGCTAAATTTTCTAGTTGTGCCTGGGTAAGTACGGAAGGATCCGTCGTAATGATTGTTTTAATCACGTCAAGCGCTGCTATCTTGCGTGAAAGAACATTTGAAATCTGATCGAAGGAGACAAACGCACCGTTTAACTTGAAGAGTACGGCATGATTTACCGCGAGCCGTAAAATGGAGTTAATTTCTGCATTGAAACTTTGTCGGAACGCGACATCGCCCGCTTTAAAATTAAACAGCTTTTGAATCAATTCGTTTGCCGGCAGTAAATTCCCGCCCACGCCTATTACAAGCGCAAGAAGGTCCGCGTCGATAAAATCGGCTATGGCCGGCACTTTTCCCATGGCGACTTGAGTGGGCACGGCAAACGCTTTGGCGGCAGCTTCAAGTAAAGACGTCTGGAGAAAACCGAAAATAGCGTTTATTGTAAGCGGGGTCGTAAATAAGTTGTCTACATTAACGGAGGCGATATCCAGCGCGGGAATAACCGGCGCGTTTATGTTTTCAAAACTGGGCACCGATGGAATTTCCAGCTGCGCAAGTACTTTAAGAATGGCAGCGCCTTGGGTATCCACAATATTCACGGCTGCATTTTTAAAATCGGCGAGCGTAATCTGTTCCCCAACCGGCATCTTGGCATTGGCCATATTTTGAAGCGTGGTTAAAAACCCGAGGAGTGACGTGTCGACACTTCCGAAAAGCGTGACAGCACTAAATTGTCCTGCTAATACGGATGAAATAAACGGAAGCCGGTCAAATGCGGTAATATCCCCCGCTTTGAATTCACCAATAGCGATTTCTAAATTCTTTCTGAATGAGCTTGTGAGATTTTGAAGTTCGCTCAGAATGGCGTTCACGCGGGCCGGCGTAACGGGTCCTTTCGCCACCTCCAGATGAAGATTCTGAATCACTTGAACGGCGCCGAGTTTCAAAGCAATTCCATTTAAATCAAATTGATCTTGAAAATTCGCTAATATGTCAAACGACTGGAAGGCAATCAGCTTGGCGGTTGCTTGATTGAGCAATTGAACATCCAGCGCCGCTAATGAGTTATTCAAAACATCCATAACAAGTTGGACGGTAGCTGCATCGCCGGAGAATCGGCTTTCTAAACTATCGAGTGCGCGAAGTGCCGTCAATAAACCACGGCTTGTTATTTGTCGAACGTTTAGCGCCGCATCGAATCGATCTAATTTTGCCGAATCGGCAGCTTCGAGAACCGTTTTCAAGCTCCTCAAATTTTGGATATCAACGCCAAACACGCCGTCGACCGTTGTGCTGATCTTTGTAAAATTCACCTTTATCGTCGATAAATCAAATGTGATATTGCCAAGGCCGGCAAAGATATCGATCCTAAACTGTAAGACTTCTTTCACAAATGATCTGTCAACTTCGGGAATGGAATCGATGAGACGCGTAATTTCTTCGGTCTGAATATTGCCTGCATCAATTCTATTTTGAATTTGTTTAAGAATGGCCAGCGTCTCTGCATCCAATTTTGTCTTGGTCAGAAGCACATTCAATATGCCTTTGTTAAAATCGGTCAGGCTGATCGGTGATGATGTTTCGCGCTTGGCCGATTGAATCGCGTTTATTACATCCTCAATATTAGCGACTTGCGCATTGGTCAATTCCCTTCCCACAACAAGCTGAATGACGCCGAGCTTGAATTGGTCTCTAAGATTCGGATCTATCGTCTGTGCCAGTGCTTCAATGAAACTAACATCAATGACGCGAGACTCAACTACCGCTTTTCTAATATCATCCAAGGCTTGGATCACAGCGGTACTGGTTAATGATATGTGTTCAAAGAAGGTCTTGATTAATCCAAGCTGAACGCCGAGATCTTCGGTACGAATTTGACCGCGTTTTGCAAGTTCCGTGATAATCCGGATCGCTTGAAAATCACCGACATTACCTGTAAACCCAGCAGGCAGCGCAGCGAAATCAACAGGCGCGAGAGCCAGCGAAATCAGTTCCTTTTGTAACGTCAGAAGAAAAGGATCGATCAGGATGTTCATGAATGTGCCGATCTTTGGCGTTACTATTTGCTCAAAGGCTAGACGTATTCGTAGCGCTCTAAAATTTATTAAGGCCGAACTTATTCCGGTCAAATCCATCGCGGCTATTTCGGTCAGCGGGGCGCTTAACAAATTCCCAACATCCGGCAATTGTGCGCTTAACATCTCAAGATCGGCGATGGCCTCAAGGAACTGCGCAGCCGTTAGATTGATTCCGCTTGCAGACAGAATCTCTGAGATACGTGCCAACTGAGCCGGAGTGGCTTTGGCGCTTAGAATGGCGGTCCTTAATCCGGCAAGCGTGGTAATAGATCCGGTTGCCTTTAGTAGAGCTCTGATTTCACCGATGGCTGCCGGGAGCTTACTGAAGCTCGCAACATCAAACCCTACCTGCGTAGGTACGAAGAATTGTGTTAATACCTGGCTCAGCTGGATCTTTAGAAGATCGGGTAGATTGGGGGCTTTCTCGGCTACGATTCCTTGAATGATGCCGAAATCCATCGGTACGTTAACATCGGCGGCCATAGCATGAATGGCTTCCAGGACAGCCGATATGTTTGTACTGACACCGGCCATGAGATCCTTGATTAAGGCAAGACGCGTAAGACGCGCGGCCGGACTAAACTCACCTTGAGCCATGAGCGCTTGAAGCGTACGCATGGCACGAAAATCTCCGAGTACCGTACTGACCTCTTGAAGACCTTGGATCGCTCCGACATCGGTGAAGTCGGTACTTAAAAGTTTTGCGACCGAAGCCTTGAGATCCCCCGCTAAAAGCTTCTCTAAAATCTCAAGATCGGCGATGGCCTCAAGGAACTGCGCAGCCGTTAGATTGATTCCGCTTGCAGACAGAATCTCTGCGATCTGAGTCAGCTGCTCCGGTGTGGCTTTCGCGCTTAGAATGGCGGCCCTTAATCCGGCAAGCGTGGTAATGGGTGCGGTTGCCTTGAGTAGAGCTCCGATTTCACCGATGGCAGACGGAAGCTTACTGAAGCTTGCAACATCAAACCCTACCGGTGTGGGTACGAAGAATTGTGTTAATACCTCGCTCAGCTGGATCTTTAGGAGCTCGGGTAGATTCGGGATATTACGTATAAATTCGTCGATGACGGCGGGTTTAATGACTACGCCCGAAGCCCTCTTGGCCTGAAGAGCTTCAATAATGCCAGCCACCTCATTGCTTACCGCCTTAAGAGCGTTCTTGATTGTTTCAAACCGCATCGCTGATGAATCAAAACCAAGCTCGCCCTGCTCCGCTAAATTTCTTAACATATCGACCGCTTTGAAATTCCCCATCAAAGATGATACTTTTCCGAAATGCGAAGGTATTTCGGCAAGCGAACCGGTAAGAATGCTATTCAGCGCTGCTAAATCTTCTTCCGGCAGTTCCATATTGGCCAACGCTTCCAAATCAGCGATTAGGTTAAGAACTTGCCCCACTTCAATTTTATGAAGTTTTAGAATGGCATTGATTGTTTCAAGCTTTTCGGCGTCTGCGTTTGCAATTAAAGTCTTCAGATCAGAAAGGCTTTTAATATCCTCACCGAGACCCGTGCTTACCGCCTGGACGATCCGGCCGATATCGCCTCGCGAAGCTTGAATGGCGTTAACAGCCAAATCAAATTGTATGCTTGTATCAAAAATCTGAACCAGAAAATCATGTTCGGGTACCTTGGCCGCTTTGATTGCGTTGAGCAGATCCTCGGGTGAAATCATGCCGAATAAGATTTGCGCTTGAAGTTTGGTAAGTAACTCTATTGTTTCCGGGCTTAAGCTAAGTTTTGTGATGAGAACATTCATGATGCCGCGGTTAAAATCGGTCACGCTAAGATTTGCGCCGGATTTAAAGCCCTTGGCCAATTTCATTACCTGCGCTATTTCACTAAACTCCGCACCCGTAAGCGTGCGTCCAACCAACAACTGAGCAAGATTCAAGACAAATAAGCGCGCAATATTGGGCGCTTGGTTTCTAACAAGACCGTTCAAGAATTCGACGCTAATGACTTCGCCCTGGCTGAGCGCATCATTTAAGGCGGCAAGAACCTTGGTTATTTCTGTGCCGGCAAATCCACTGCGTTCAAAAAATCTTTGTATCGCCGGGATTTGAATACCCAGCATGTCCGTATTGATTAGACCTTGGGCAACAAGCTGACCAAGCATTGCGATGGCCCTAAAATCCTTGACCGCTCCCGAAATATTCGAAAGATCCTCAATTGAAGTTACCTTGGTAAAATCGATGCCAAGCAACCCTCCGATGCTGATGCGGAGTGAATTGTTTGCAGGCAACCGGGAAGCAAGCGTTTCAAGCTCCCGGATAGCGTCAAGAATTTTTACATCCGCTCTTTCCCCGAATTTAGCAATTAAAAATGCTTTCAAGCGTTTGGCGCGCACCGAATCGGCACTGCTCAAAACCGTTTTTAAATCGCGGAGATTTTTAATCCGCTCCACATTCGTCAAATTAAATTGCGCCATGGCCGATGAAAGGTCTTTGGTAATAATATTTACATCAAGCTGAGAAGCGTGTAGCGCGCTGAGCGATTCTTTTAGGCCTTTAGAACCATCCAGACCGATGAGAACGGCCAGAATAAATTTCTGCTCGGCGCTATTAAGATTTGCCATGATTGAAATAAAGTCTTTACGCGAAAGGTTCTTTTGATTTTCAGCAAGTGCAACAATGGCCCTCACGGCATCAAGACCTTCTTTACTAAATGTTCCCGCATCTTTCGCAGATTGAACCCGATCGAGTAAGATAACCAAAACTTTTGGCACTTGCTTGATTCCAACGTCGGCGCTGAACACTTCAAAACCCAATTCCGGTAGCCGGCTAAATTGTCCGGCGTGCAAATTATCGAGAACGGCTGAAAGTATCTCAAATTGCGCGGCATTGAGCGGAGCGCCGAGCGCAAACTGAACAAGACCTAAAATAGCCCGATCGCGCGGGACATTTGGCATTTTTAACGCCGCGGCGGTCAGAACTTCAAACGTAATGAGGGAAGCTCCCTGCTTTGCGGCGGCGATGGATTCTCGAAGCGCCGTTAGCGCGTTAATGGCCTCGGTAATACGCGGGTTATTCTGGAATTCCGGTATGTTTGCCTGTTTATTTTTCAAAAATTCGATGACCGCTTTCAAACGCGAATCGATGCTCCCAGCATCAAATTTTCCCAGCGCTAAATCCAATCGTGCGACGTCCACATCTTTAATTAAATCCACAAGACCCGGATCAAACGCGGCGAGGGCCGAGTTAAAAATCTTTGCGGTAAATACACGCATAACTTTCAGATTGCCGACCTTTATTTTATTTTTGGCGCCCGAGGCGGCGTCAAACGCATCCATAAGCGCATTGGATAAAATTTGAATACGCGCGTTGATAATATCCTGAAATTCCGGCAAGCTAAGAATGCGGACAAAATCAACGGCAAGAAGTTCCACATCAAATTTTATGGGTGACTCGCGAAGCACGTGCTTAAGTAAAATAGATAGACCCGGAAACGATACACTTCCGTTGGTTTTGGCTACGTCCGCAACCGCGCGAATGGATTGGATAGCATTGGCAAAATCTACGGCGCTGTTTGGGATCGCTACTCCTGCCGCCAAATCAACAATATTGATGCCGGCGAGTTGCCCCAATTGCCCAATCATTGATGCGTCGATATTTAAACCGCGCGCAGCGGTGCTATCGAGCGCGCTTAAGAAATTCGTAAGCTGACGCACATATCCTTTGGGAAGCCCTTGGGATTCGAAGAAGCGCTCAATCGCAGCAAACTGTCCATTTTTGAGATTCTTGAGTGCCGAATCCAAAATACGCCCAAGCTCGCCGAGCGTTTTTGGCATCTCAAGCCCGATAGCGGTGAGGACACGCTTGAAGTCCGGCTGCGTAATGGTTTTTGCTAAATTACCGAGCGCCGTTGCGTCAAAAGATTTTCCGCGCGCGGCATCAACGGCCGCTCTTAACGCAAACGAATTCGCTAAATCTGCGAGCGATTGATTATTAAACGCTTTTACTCCACCGGCAGCTTCGATTGCTGCCATGAAGTCGTCGAAGGTAAACGTAGATCCGGCATCCAAACCGCTAAAGATGTGGAAGAGAATGTCGATTTGCGCATTTGTTACAGATACCTTCTTGGCTAATGCTTTAAGAGCACTCGCGCTCGCTCCGCTTTTCTGCGCAGCTTTTAACTCTTCTATCGCTGCGAGCGAGTTGTCTTTAAGTATTTTCCCGAAATCTCCGAGTGTAATGGCGTTGTTGCTCTTGGCGATAGCATTTAATTCTTCAAGCGCTTTGATTGCGTTCGGACTAAAACCGGCTCCTTCCAGAAGATTGGCCAATCCCTGACCGAAATTGACAAGGTCCACTTTTCCTAATTTCGGAAAATCTTTAACGTGTGCATGAAGAACCGAAATAATCCGATCTATCGCAGCTAATTGGTTGGCGTCAAATGTTCGTCCTGTTACAATTTCGGCGATCAAGACACTTAATTGATTAATTTTAGCCGGCGTTGCCTGCTTGCCGAGGATTCTTGTGGCAATTTGGCGAATCGCTTTTACATCGATCAACTTACCTTGTTTAGCCGCATCAGCAACGCTGCGAATGGATTGAACAAGATCCTCAGCCGTTAATACGCCGTTTACCTTGCTTACCAGATTCTCAATATCCAGCGTAATAGCGTCCTTATCGATTAATCCGCGAACGATATTTTTAAACGCAGCGGCATCAATATTGGTGAAATGCAAATCACTTACAAGATCTTTTCTTACCTGCTTGGCAATTTGGTTAATTTGAGGAATCATGAACCGCGCGGCGATACCGCGGATGGTGTCGACGTTCACAACTTTATTTTGACGTTTTAACGCCCTAACAGACTCAAGAACAGCACGGACATCCGTATCGCCGCTAAAGAGCGCGATCTTAGACGTTAGCAATTTATCAAATTTATCAATTCTAAATCCCAGCTTGGCGCCGTTTAGGTTGTCGAGCGTAAGCCCAAATTCGCCGGCTTGGAAGAACGTGAAACTCTTTGCCATATTCGGATCGATTTGGAAGAGAAATGTTTGCGTGATGCTAAAACCGTATTGCTGGCGCGCAATGGGCCCTAGAATATCGGCTAAGGCATTAATGGCGTCGTTCTCAAATAAATGTTCATTATCCTTAAGCATACTGAGGCTGAAATTGTTCAGGATCGGCGTCTTCAAGATACCGCTCTTGATAGCCTGCTTGAACGCTTTTGCCGAATCGGCATTAACGGCAATGCGGCCGGCAATCAAAAGATCATGGAATCCCGTTTGGGTTGTGCGGAGACTGCTTAAGCTCGTTGAAAAATCGGTGAACGTAGTAACACCGCTCGGAACCGCACCGGCACGAAGCGCTTCGGGAATTTGAGAGGTCGCAAATTGCGTAAAATTCATGTGTTGAATTCCGCCGCGGCTTAGGACTTCGGCATCAAATGCGGTTTGAACGTCTGCTAAAGTTTGATTGGAAGCGGCCGCAACAGCCCGTAAAAATTCCAACGTGAATGCTTCTACTTTCTGTTTAACCGAATCAATTTGATTCATGACGAGCGCATCAAGCATAAAAGCGAAATCAAACGATTTCTGGCTCGCCATCAGACTAAACAGATCGTTAAACAATTCCATATCGCCCGTTTCGAATGCTTTGAGGAGATCATTAAACACCGCCGGGTTCTTTACCGCTAAATGAAGAGTGGCTTTCCAATCGCTATCGAGACTTCCCGTGATCCCTTCAATTCCGGCCTTATGCATGGCCTCTATCACAGCGAGATGACGCACGCCTCCTCCATCCAGCGCTGTCGCAATTTCGGCAATGTACTGAGCAATAAGGTTGGCTGTCGTTGTATCAACGCCAATTAAAATAAGAAAGGGAGTTACCAGCCAATCGCTTATTATATTTTCGATCACCGCTTCTTGCAATAAACCTGAGATGGCTTCTTTTGCAAAATTCGATTTAAAGAAATCGGAATTTAAGAGGTATTTATTAATCTTGCCTAATACAGGTATGCTTTCGATTTTGCTGCCAATTTTGAAAAACGCTCCGCCAAACAGCGTGAAGAATAGACTGAACAAATATTGACTTGGGTCGGTAAGCTGTGTGAATAGAGATTCGAGAGGAGATTGTGCACCAAACTGAATTATGGCATCAAGGAACAGTAATGACCATTTTGGCATGTTTCCGCTGTTTTTAAACGCCTCGGCAAAGGGCGCGAGGACAAACCGAGATACAAAATTAAGATCAATGAAGAAATGCGCCATTGTTCCCGTCCGGAAAATATATCTTCCGATAAAACGGGGGAACAATTGCCAAAAGGCTGAATCCGGTAATAGATTTCGGCCGAGAAAGCCGCCGATTAGCCTTGCGGCGTCACCCGTCAAAGCCGGAGCCAAACGAACATTGAATCCAATAATTTTTCCAAGCGCGTTGCGTTCAAAGAATGAGACCAAAGGCTGGTCGGTTATTTTTTGTATCTCAAGCATAGATGCCCTAAATCTGCCGAATCCTCCACTTTCTATACCCAGTATCCTCGCAATAATTCCTCTTTTCGCTGCGGTGGTTGCGGTTTCTAAGGCAATTTTAGAGCCAACGCTTACGACACTCGAACTGGCTGCTTTAAGACCGATCTTAACCAAGGCCGATGCGCTAAATCTCAAAACCATGCGCGCAAATCCAAATGCGAACTCGAAAACTGTGCCAATAAAACTTCCCAGCCCCAATCCCCAAAACGCCACGTCAATAGCTATAAAGGCGGTCACTTCGGCTGCCCAATTCCATATACTGCCGTCCGCGTTTTCCAAATTCGCCCAACTCGTAAGCGAACTGGTTGCAAAAAGTGCAGTAAGTTCATCCATGGGTTCACGAAGTGAGATAAGAAAGTTATCTAATCGTACGTCGTCCCATCTCTGGCTTAACCTATTGTTCGCAAATAATATGCTTTTTCCTGCCGCCAGAGTTCCGAGATCTCTTTGAAGCGCACGAATTTCATGAGGATCGGTTGTACCACCTCCGGATAAGGCGATCTCCCAGGTCTGGGGTATGCCGTTCCAGTCCAAACGTATTGATTCGACAACCAGACCTCCGGCCGTAACGTGAATAATGGCATCGAAAAATTTCTTCTTATAAATATGTTCATTTGCATTCTGAAAATCTTCCATTGCAGAAAGGCGGATTTTTGTATCGAATGGATTAAGACCATCAACTATGGAAAAGATGAGCTTGTCATCAAGCCCGATAAATTGTTGACTAAATACAATTTTTCCATCGACGCGGCCATATGAGAGAACAATACGTTTAACATCCGCATCTCTAATTTTCGATGCTAAGTAAGACGTATCTCCAGGAAACTCATCTGGATTAACCAGCCCTTTAACCCAATCGAGATGCTGCCTAATTTCTGCGGGATCTGTTAGGACGCGCTGAATGAGGCCTTGTTCATCGATATGCACTATGGGAATTCCTTTTGCAATGATTTCGCCTAACAAATCGGCTATTGAGCTTAACAAGAGATCGCTGATATCCATGCTTCCTTTAACTGCTGAACTCGGAAATGGAATATCAATAACATCGCGCACTTGTTCGGCCGTAAATTTGCCTAGCAGATCGCCATAAATTCCCACAGGAAGCAGATTCCCTCTAAATACACCGTCATTAATATCTTTCACGGCCAGGTCTATCATAAGTCGAAGATTTCCGGCGTTATCAAAAGCTTCAAAACTGATCTTGGGTGTATACTCCAAATGATCGCCTATCGGTACTCCTTCCAATGCCGTGATTAAGAATATATTGTCAGTTATAGGAGCAAGAACGCCATTCACCATATGTAGATCCACTTGGATTTTATTAAAGAATGGATTGTTTTCTCCCTTAATAACGCCGCCTTTTATCTCAAAGACCTGTATACCGCCGGCTGATATAACATTGCGTAGTAAATCACCAAATCTGCCTTTAATAATTCCTTTCTCCGTTTTCAACTCAATTTCTCCCTGTAATACCGACAGTGCCTGGATTTGTTCAGGCGAAAGATAAAGTTTCATACGTCCATCTAACAAATTGCGAGTAGTCGATAGGCTGCCGAACAATTCGGTTGTAACCCCGCCTATTTTTCCGCTTTCTGCGCCGCCGATTACAAGGGTGCGAATGAATTGCATCGCATCAAATCTGCCCGTTTCCGGATTCGTGCCAAAGAAAATATCTGTAAACACATTCTCAATCTGTGTTATGAAATGCGGCGACCCGGCAAGTTTATAGAGTTTTTGGAAACTGCGGTGCAGTGCCAAATCGGTCAATTCGGCAGAATCGATTAGTTGCCCGCCTACGACAACTTGATTCATGAGTCTCATAATAGTTTGGATTGAAATATCCGTTCCGAGTTCCCCGCCGGTTTGGAAAGGAATCATTCTATCCGGTAAGCTGGAGTCGTGAGGGTGAACTAGAATTTGGCCCATGGTTCCCGTAAACGTAATTACCGTTGTTGCAAATTCATCCCGACTGATGAATTCAAAAACCCCAAAATCCGTTAGCTGCAGCGCCTCGTTAGCAATCTGGACCTCAAGAGTGCGGGTGAAATTCGCTAGATTGGGCCCGCTGAAAATGGTGGTTGTAGTAAAAATATTGTCTCCGAATGTAATTACATCCTGTACAAGAAGCGGATTACCTTTAATATCGGTAATGGCAAAGCGTATACCAAAAGCCGATGGTAAGCTCATCTGAGGAACGCGGCGATCTTTAAGCCGCTCAACGACTCTTTCAATTTCATCCATACCAAGCACTGAAAATGGTACGAATTGTTTGCCAACAAGGAATTGCCCAGCATTGGTGCTCAAATTGAGCACAAGCCCCGTTGTATCGCTAAAGTTGAATAATTCAAACCCGTCTAAATTCTGTGCTTGATTCTGAAATTTTATCGCAGCCTCGTTTATGTCCATGCCCAAAAGCGCTGCCAATTGATCTAAATCACCAAAAGCAAAAAGAAGATTATCTCTTGAAACAAGATATCGTAACCCGCCGTCTCCTGAAATAACTTCAAAACCAAACTGCCCTATCCCTAACCTGATTTTATCGCCCGCTACAAGCGTATGAATGGGAAAATCCAAACCAATGAGATCTTTCAAATCGGAAGGATCCTTGAGGAAGGTGAACGTGGTTACACCTTTAAGAACGCCGAACTCATCGGTGACAAATTCTTTTACTAAGCGAATGTTTGAGTTTTGGAAAAATCCAATATCGCCCGTTACGGGATCGACTCCGGTAAATACGGCGTTAAAGAAGAACTGTCCGTTCTCAAATGAGAGCATATTGACAGCGCTGAAGGCAAGTCCGCCGCCGGCAAAATCCTGCGCGGCAAAAACGATGCCCCGGGAAGTGAGAAAAGCAAACGCCGCTCCCACATCTCCGACAGAAAGATCGGCCAAAACCGCATTGCTGACAGAATCAAAGGCGCTCATATTTTCAAGCGTGTCCTTGATGTAAAGAACGCCCTGAACACCTTCGATCTGCACAATTCTCACTTTGCCGAGTAAATCCAGCGTGGTTGATTCGTGAATGCCGTTTCTGATTACGTCCTCATACCAAATGGGAACCAAGCCGAGAACCTTCTTGCCGTCGTTAAATATGACTTCGTTGAATTTTGAAATGCTGATTTTGGCGCCGTTGGCGTCTTCGACGACTTCGCGGGCATTTCGAATAATCCGGGTTACTTCATCGAATGTGCCTTGTGCATTTTTAATCATTTCGGTGAATCTTAATTCAGAACCGTCTTCCATTTCGGTAATAACCGTCTCGCGCCTGTCTTTGCCGAGTCCGCTTGCATAATGGAACTTATCCTGGAGAATCAAGAGATTGGCTTGGCGGCGGCCGGCTTCCCCAAAGGCATTTCCGGTAACATTCGAACCAAGCAATCTCCCCTTGCTGTCGTATTTAAATTCCTCAAGCAAACCAAACGGCAGATCGCCGTAGGTTTCGCGGCCAAGAATCAAACCGGTCTTCTGATCGCGGACGACTCTTTGGATAACTCCGCCCTTGAAATCTTCCTGTTCTGACCAAAGGCCGCGCGAATAATCCTGATAGTTTCGGAAGGAGAAATTATGCGTTGAACCGTTTAGATCGACGCCGAGCACTTCCAGCGTATGCCGGCCGATGTCTTCGAGATGGTTGTAGAGAGGATCGTTTGTGAACAAACGTTCAAGCGTGTTCGGCGCATCTTCGTCTAAAAGATTTACGGTGGAAAATTTCCGGGCGAAATGAGCCGCGTAATCGCGAATGTTGTTGTAACCTTCCAAATAACTTTGCGACAGAATATCTCGAACGGTACTGCCTTCGGGACCGTTTCGAGAATAATCGATGGAGCGATTCCAGACATCTTTATACAAATCAAGCTGAGTTGACGTCAGCGTAACGAGATCGCCGGCCACAGCTTCAAAAGAACCCTCATTCTCCCGCGCGGGGAGATAAATATTTTCTCTAAGCTTCCTGAGCTCACCGGAAAGCTGTGCATCTTTGGTATTTTGCGCAGCAAAGAGCGAGGTCGAACCACCCGTCAGAAGCTTGTTAATTTGATCGCGGAATTGGCCGAATATCTCAATGGGCATAACTTTTCCGGTGTGAAGGCCCTGGGCATCCCGGTCTTCTTCCATTTTTTGTTTCCAGAATGTCGCGAGATAGCCGTCCGGTTTATCGAAGCTTTCAAAGGCAGCGACTTGCTTACCCGCCTTCCAAGGATGGAGGAATATATTTTGCAGGCGGCCAAAGAAATCCTCACCGCCGTCCTGTGTAGAAGCAGCGCGTTTCGTTAAATCTTCGCTGAATTGATCCAAGGCGCTTTTCAGCGTGCTATTGTAACTTGAAACGATGCGGCCCTGCTGCGTAACGGTGGGAAGTAAATCCAAATCTTCCCAAACTCCCGACTTGTCTTTGTATTCAAAGATATCGTCCCCCGTGCCGCCCATGAGCTTCATCTTAAGATCGATCTCGTGCATCTTTTTTGCGTACGTGCCTTTTTCATCCGTGTATCGATCTTCACCGACCACCGCGTACTTATATTTGCGATCATCCCGTTCATTAACGCGGCCTTTATATTGGAATTCGCCCATGCTTTGACCGCGAATGGCCACGAGAGCGGCTATGATTTCTCTTTCGGATTCGGTGGAACCGTTTTCCATAGCGTACGAAGCCACTTTTTCAAGCCACTTGCGACCGACTTCGGCCGCATCCGGAAATACACTTTGCTGAAGTTTTTTGCCATCGCCCGTCCACCAATTGCTGACCAAACCGTAATCGGTGAACGTGCCCTGGAAAACCGTCTCGAGAATCTGCATGAGCGTTTGAGTAAATTCGTAGTAACGCTGATCAAGGGTATCCTGACGCGTACCGGGCGTGAGAATGCCGCCCCAATAATCGCGATTGTATATTTCCCAAACCGTGTGCATTTCTTCCCCGATGGCGCCGATGACGGACATCGCGGTATCGATCAATTTCTGGCCGAGAAGTTCGGTGGATTTATATATCGGATCATTACGTACCGCATCGGGATGATCCCAATCAATAACATTGTTTTCGCGGCTGAATACATCGAGCGATTTATGATCGAGACCTTCTACCGCCTGAAGCATCGTTTCGATATCGCCGCGGTACTTGACCAGATCTTGCGTTACCTCGGTCTTGTAAACATCGTAAACGCGGTTTTCGTAGAAACGGAAATCGTTATGAATGCTCGAAATATCAAATTGGGTTTGATCGGCGCTCTTGGTCCGTTCGTAGAGACGGCCGCTCGCATCAACCGCCCAATATGTTTTACCATTATGGAGATCGAGCAGCTTGCCTGCCGGATCTTCACGGCCCGGAACACGTGTTCCAAAGTGCGTCGTTAGGTCCCAACTGCCCAATCCGGGTTGTTCGCCAACGTTTCGGAGATAAATGTCATAGATCATCTCGCCAATCGATGCCGGTCTTAAAACGCCGTTCCAACCGGCGATCTGAGGTGTACGGCCCAATTCATAATTAAAGAGGAGGCCTTGGTAATCCTGGACAACGGATTCAAAGAGGCCATTCAAGCGGGTCTTTAAGCGCGTTAACTCCTCGCCGTAGAGAAGTTCTTCCAATTCTTTCTGCGTGAAATAAGGCGCGATATCTTTTAGAATTCCATAATAATTGCTGACGTTTACACCGCCGATTACGGCATCTTCGGCAGGTTTGTCCACTTGGCCAAGCAGGAACAGCTCCCAATATCTGCGTTGTGTTTCAATGCCGATCCGTTCCGCTTCGATGGCTTGTTTTAAACGGCTCTTGCTGTCGTCTGAAATGGTATTGATCGTGAGCGTAGCGAGAAATGACTCAAGCTCGGCGGGATTTTCGGGAAGCGCCTTAAATCCGCCGTTCACATATTTCATGATATCGAGCATCAAGGCATGAGCTCTTGAATACTCGAGCGCAACAAGAATATCGGATAGGACAACACCGCCCACGCCAATCGTGCTTGCGTACTTGCGGAAAGCTTCTTCTTCCTTCAGCCCAAATACGTCTTGACCGATATCGTTCTGGTTTAAATACTGCTGCTCAACGAGATCCTTGTTACCAAATTTGCCCGGCGTTGCATGTTTTAATTGATATTGATAAATTTGCTGATTGAGCTTATCGTTTTGCTGTGCGACTCGGTAGGCACTTAAATCAGCATCGTATTGCTGTTGACCTGCTTCATTATTTTTATAATCCGATCGCTTAGGCTCAGGCTTATCCAGAGTTGGATCGCGTTTCGGTTGTTGAATAATCTGTCCGCTGATGCTTTCAATGGTTTTTCGCGCTTGCTCAAATTTGCCATCCGGATCAAGCAAGAAATCTTTTTTCTCCTTCATCAATTTTTGCGCGTTGACTTCGAATTCATGATTAGCAAGTTTGGTGGTGGCGCGGTATCTGACCGCAACGGCGTTCTTGATTTGGGATGAAAGCGAATCGTCGTTTAGCGCGGTAAGCGCGAGCTTGCGCTCGTTTTCCAAATCAGGATCGATGCTGGAAAGATCCATGCCTTCGAGGTCGGCGCGAAGCGATTTGATCAACGTGGTAAGGCCGCGCTGATCACGCGTTTCCTGGTAGCGGTTAACGAAATCGATTCCAAGCCGGAGCATTCCAAACACCGCTTGATTGGCCAAATCGAGATAATGCTCGCCCACCGCCGCAAACTGATCGGGCTTTCCGCTCGCTAATTTGTCGTGCGCATCTGTAGTGCTGTTCGGATCGTTGGTGTAGGTTTTCTCGCGGCGGAGTTTGGTGGGATCCACGAGTGACATCGCTTGATTCAATTTATCGATGATTAATTTCAATTTATCGATATTTTCCAACTCGGCATTATCGATAAAGGTATGCGGATTATTTCTATCTTGAATCTGCTTGGCGCCCGCCGGCGTTGTCTTGCGAAGCATAACGAGATCGTAAATACTCGTGATCAATTCGTTCGTAAGCGCATCGATATCCGTAAGCGCTTTTTGAATTAGGCCGCTCGATGCGCCTTCCGGATTTTCATAGACAAGACGGCTGGTATCCCAATATTCCTTAAGGAAGCGCAAGAGATAATCCCCATCAAATTGTTCGTAGGTAAGTTGCCGCGGCCGGAAGGATGGATCGAATACCGCGTTACCCTCGGCGTCGGCGCCGAACATATGATCGATGATTTGAAATTTAGAATTGGTGTCTTTAGCTACACGGAAGAGCTCGTCTTTGATGCGCGTAAACAAATTCACGACTTCAAAGTCGTATTGGTCCAGAGCGCCGGGCGCGTAATTCGACGCGGTCTTAAACGCATTTTCCGCTTCGTTAAAGGCGAAGCCGTTGAAGAAATCAATCTGGGCCGATTCCTGCGTTTGATTGGCGTAGGCGTTGTGCACCCAAACCGCGACGACGTTGTTGGTCAGATCCGATACCTGTTTTTCATAATCGGCTTTGGCTTTGTTGAATTGTTCTTTGTCGCCCCCGTACATTTCTGCTTTGGGTTCGGGCGTTCCGACGGTTCCAAGTAAACGCTGAGCAATGGTTTTGGCGTTGTCCTTGGCATGCTCGCGCGTGTTAAGAGCGTTTTGCTGGCGTTCGCTATAAATATTTGCAAATTCATTCCCTGTTTTTTCCAAAAATGTCTGCGCGCTGGCCGAATTGGTGCCCGCGGTGAGGAAGTCGTAGACAAGACTGTAGGCACTTTCTTTTCCAGCCTCGTCTTCCCTTTCCTTGCGGCCGGTAACTACACCGAGCTGTTCCTTAATCGCCCTCTCTTTGGTTAAATCGTAACCCGAAACTGCTTGGGCCACCGCCTTCACCGTGGTAAAGAGCGATTTGCCGAGAATTTCTTTATTAATCCAATCGATCACTTGCTGATCGCCTGCATACCATTTTTTAAGATCTTGCAAACTGCCTACCGCCTTCGCTTCGTCCAAGTCGGCGTAGCCATTCGCGGTAAGCAGGCCTTCGTTAAATTTCCCGCCTTCTATTCCCTTTAATCCGTAGAAAAGTGTCTCGCCGTTGCCCTTAGTTTTAAGCCAGGTTACAAATTTTACAAAATCGCCTTCTTCGAATTGCGCGGTCTTTAGATTTCCTTCTTTCATCCAATCCGCCAGATCGCTTACTAAACTCATGGCCAAATATTCCCGGACCTGCATGAGCCATACTTTAAACGGCTCGAGACTTATGTGACCCTCGGTTGTCCAGGCATCCTCCGACCCGACATAAATCTGGTTTCTCGCATCCACCCAGGTCTTCTGCGGGAAAAGAAGATTCGTCGCTTGTCCAGAGTACGGATTTGTGTTGCTTAGAAGAAGATCACCAAGGGACAGAGCGCCCGTAACGGTACCATTAAAAGATTGCATAAATGCGTTAGCCCATTTCTCTTTGTCATCGCCCGTAAAGATCGTATTGCCAGGCGAGGTCACATTGGGCGCAGTCACAAAATCCCAGGAGTAATTAATGATTTCGTTTCCGCGGTCGGTTTTGTTTAGATAATCAGAAATAGATTGCGGGACATCAATTTGGCCCAGAATCTTCGTCGCTTCGGCTAAAAGCGTCGGATCTCTAAACGATTTATCGTTTATGAATTTATGAAGCGCTGCCAGAATTTCCTGGTCCCGCGTTTGCCGCGCAGTAACTAGCTCATTCTTCAAATCCTGCAACGTTTCTTCGAGTTTGGTGAACTGCACTTCAAGCGGCGGCCCGTATCCGAATATGCTTTCGGGTGTAATACCGTAGTTCAGGTCTTCCGGCTGATTTGCCTGCACACTCCGCGGATCGGTTGTTCCATCAACAAATGTGCCTCTGCTAAAAAACAGCAGTTTGTCGAGTTTCTTGACGGCCATTTCTTCCGTATATTCTTTGGGCACTTCGTAAACGACTTGTTGAATAATTTCTTCGTGTGAAGTTTGGGTTACAGGATCGCTAACAATTATGCTAGCCGGTTTGGTTACAACATTTCCATTCTTATCCCGCTTGGCGCGCTGAATGAGGACGCTGCTGCCGCCGTTCAGTTCAAACTGCCGTATACTTTCGCGTGAAGTGAAATATTTCTCCTGAATCGTCGTCGGAAGTTTAAGTCCTGTCGGATCGATCTGAACATGGCCGGTGGTGCGCGTATTCATTTCCGTTAAAATTAATTCAAACCGATCGCCGTTCTTATTGATATCATCCTTGTCTTCTTCGTACGTCAACGTCATTCCGGCGAAGAATTTATCTGAGAATTCAAGCCGGTCCGGCTGATTTTGAACAGCTTCTTCCTTACCTTTGTAAAGCACAACCATGTAGCGCTTGCGGCCGTCGGCGGCGGGGTTAAGCTCCTGGAATGTAAAATCAAAATTACCGAAATCCTCCGGTATGGGGAATTGCTGAAGTTTGTTTGTATCAATCGCGAGAGTACGCGGGTCTACCGGAGCAATAATATTTCCTTTCGCATCTCTTAATGGAAGATAACTTGCCTTATCAATAGCGCCGGTCACCGGATTTACTTTGAGCTCGAAACTTGGGCGGTCTGCCCAACTTAACTGTTCGGTGCCGTCTTCTAAGATTTGCCGGGATAGAAAATATCCGGAACGCTTCATCTCATCTTCAATTAATTTCGGATCGAGCCGCCCATTATCCGTAAAGAGACCTTGAATGCGTCCGCTTGGGTCGACGTATGTTTTCACATCCCCATCTTGCGTGGTGTATTTCGCCGGAATAATTTGGTGGCTGGTCTGCGTTCCGTTCCGGCGTGTGACCACGTGAATAAATTGTTCATTCAGACGGCCGCCTTCAAAGTTACGGAGAAATTCAATAGCTTGTGGCCTGTATTCCGCCCAGACTTCGGTAAATTCCTCAAACGATCCGTCCGGCAGTACCTTTAATTTCCGTGCGCGTGAAAAATCGTTGTAATACATTCCGTCCTGACGCGCATAGGTGTAACCGTGAATCGTCGGCTTGCCGTCGGCCGTGAGATTTGTAAAATCGCGGAATTCAAGCCGTTCGCCGTTTGGTCCCTGAACGAGCGTGTCACCGTTCGAAAATTTAATGAAAACTTTGTCCATTTCCGGGCGGCAAGCAGGATCGCTTCCAACGCATACGCGATCGTAGAGACTGCTATCGCCGGCCGGAACCGTAAGATTCAAATGCGCATCCGGGTCTAACCCATAGAAGAACCGCTGAATCAGACCGAAACGATCGATAGCCAGCACCACTTGGCCTTTTGAATTGATAATCGACGTGGTATGCTCACTCGACGGTTCGTAATCCGGCTTCGCAAGAATGGTTTCCATCTGCGGCGTCATCATGAGCGAACTGAATTTGAGAACATCTTCTTTCAAACTATGCGGATTGGTGGTCTTAATGGTCATCAATTCCTGATAACCATTTCTCTGACGATCTTGGTAGCGGAAGAAGAAACTATACTGGCCTTTGTTATCGATTTCTGCGATCGGGAGCCTGTCTTGATCGGCGCTTCCGGCCGTCACCAGATTTCTAATGGATTGATCCTGCGGACGCGTGAGAAATACTTCGGTATCTTTCGGTCCGCCGAAAATGGTTCTCGAATGGAGCACACGATCCGCGACAAAAGCTTTGGAACCAAACGGAGGATACGAAGTCGTGTCTGTGAAAAGTAAAATATCCGTGCCTTTTTGATAGGTAAATCGCGTTTCCTCAGCGAGCTCGGTTATGCGATTGGCGAATGTGGAATCGTCTGTCTCACGGTAAACCCGGCGGCGTTGAATGATCGGCCGCCCCGTTTCTCCGATAACATAGTTTTCGTCGCTAAGGATTACCCCAAAAAGTTCGCCGGTTCCGAGGAAACGCCCGACCGCTTGCGCCGTACGTGTGCCACCCTTAATTTCAACTACGCGATTCAACAGACGGTAATTGTCATCGTACTGGAAGTGGCGCTCGGTCTTGGCATTTGCAAATTCCACCGCGGCTTCGGCAAGCTGCTGTGCAAATAACGCTGTGCTTTGGTTGCTCGCTTTCCGGAAACCTTCATATTCGTACGTTACTTCCGGTCTTTCTTCGCGTTCTTTACCGCGGTAAACAGTTAATGACGTATTGGCCGTACCGTCCGCTTGATAGGAAACGGTCAAGCTCGCATCCAGATCACCGCGATCTTCCGTTACGGCGCCCGTTCCGATATCGTCAAAATCTAAATCCAGCTCCCCGCGATACCCATTACTTGCAAGAACCATCGGCCCAGTTCCATCGTTAAAGGGTGCATTAAGCGGCGTGGCAAGGGTGCCATTATAGAAATAGTAGGTTGATTCAAACCGCGAAGCCGCTTTGGGTGTGGCCATCGCGCCAAAAGCGTTAAGCATCATGTAAGCAAAACCAACGGGATCAATAATGTTGCCAAATGTTGCCGGCAGTGTGCTGTCGAAATCCCGGTACGAATGCACTTCGCGAATATGTTCAAACCGGTCCTGCGTACCATCAAAGAATTGGTCGGTTAAAATGCGGTGCGTTTCTTTCGTTAATTCAAAATTTCTATTTATATCAGCGAATTCTGTCTCCTTGAAATCCACACGCTGGACTCGGAATAGATAATAATCCGGCTCGGGATCGTTATCCGGCGGAGCGGGCATGTAAAAATATCGTGTAATGGCCTTTGGCGTTTTGCCATCGCCATAGAATTCAACTTGGAGAAGCGGCGGACTGCCCTGCGCGGCATCACGATGAATGATGACGCTGGCAACTTGATTCGTGCCGGCCGCAAATTGAATCGTTTCTTTCATGCCGGCCGGTCCGGTGCGCGTCACCGTATCGTCCTGTTTCTGTCCGTCCACGGGATGGAAATTGGTGACGCGGAGAACCTGTTCGTTACCCGCACGGCCTTTGTAATCAATCACGGTTTCAGGACGCTCGGCGCTCTGGCCGGCATTCGGGCGGTAGCTCACAGTCCGAATGAGCGATCCCAATCCGCGAACCGAATCGCTTCCGAAACTTTGGAGAAGCTCGGCCAAACTTTTTCCGTCCGTAACGCTCGCTTTATAATTCCCCGCTAATTTCTGCATGTCTTTGAGTACATCATTATTCGCATTTTGGCGGACAAGATCTTCTACGGTGGTGTAATTGATTCCGGCATCCGCCGCTAGAACGCCCATTTGATCTCCCAAGAGCTTCTCGAGCCCCGGCATCGGAAGCGTCGAGAGAGCCTGCGCGGCGCGAGCCTGCTCGGCTAAAATTTCAAGCGTTGATTTTCCGCGGAATTCGGAATAGAAATTCGATCCACTTTGATAGCCGTTATTGAGGAGATTTAAGAAACGTTGGCGTTCTTCCGGCGTAAGCACGCTATATTGAGTTGAGCCAAATACACCGCCGAGTTTCAGCGCCGCCTCTTCGGCAACCAATTGGCCCAGTATTCTTCGCGCCGCGGAATCGCTTAGCTTGGAATCGAGAATCGTTTTCTTGGCAAGCTCATGATTTTGCTTCATAATCTCGCCGTAGGCCCTGACGATATCGTAATCGCTTAGAATTTGTTGAACGGTCGGCCACTTAGCCGCCATCGCGTTGACATCATCCCGAAGCGCAGTGATATCGGTGGTGATGCGGCCTACTTGCTCCGCTTGCGTCTTAAGCAGAGCGTTGCGCTGTATAACACTACTCAATATGTCTTCCGCTGCTTGCTTTGCTCCAGAAGTAGCTTTGGTCATGGGAACAAGCGTTCCGCCGGTCTGCTGTGCCGTTTTCGCTATACTGTCTTTTACTTTCGTAAGGTATGCTTCGCGATTAGCCAGCCCTTGCTGAATGGCGTCCGCTTCCGCCTTGGCCTGCGCTGCTTCGTCAAAAAGTTTCGCGACGGTGGATTTCAATTGATTGGAAAATTCTTTGGAGATAGGTGTCCTGTCGAGCGCGGTAAGACTATAAAGTTTCTCAAGATACTTTTGATTCGCGCCCAGCTGGAATTTCAGATCGACATTGAAATTGCCGATGAGCGTACCGTTCTTCGACAAAATGAGCCAAGCAAGATAGGCCTTTTCCATTCGATCTTCCTGGAGCTTGGACAACTCGGCGAGCCTATCCTTATCTTCTAAGGTATTGTAAAAAAGGTGCGCGGCGATATCGGTGGCCACCGCGGCGCCATAAACACGATTTTCCTTCCGCAGATCTTGATCAAGTTTGGTTTTAAGATTGGCCGTATCGCGACTTAATTCATCGATTCTGGTTTCGGCTAATTTCCGGTTGTCATCTATTTTTTTCTTCTGTGTTAAGTACGCATATCGGGATGGCTCATCGCGTTTCATGGCCGCTTGCGTTAACGGATTATAGTTGTCGAGTGAATCCGTGAGACGGCGGTTGAGTTCGTTTATGCGTGCCACCACGGTTTCGCGTTCGTTCTTGAGTTTATTTAGAAACGCAGTCTGCTCATCACGAAGCGCTTGAAGGGATTCCAAATCAAATTGCGCTTCTTCCGCCAGACGCTGGACGCGTGAGCGCTCCGCCGTGAGGCTGTCGCGCCGCCGATTGGTGAGTTTTAATTCACCTTCTTTAACCGTCAGCGCCAAATTCGCTTCGCTGAATTGCACCTTTAAGAGTTCGTTGGCCGGATCGGCGCTCAAATTAAAGCGAGCGGTTTCGACAGCGCGGCGCGCGGTGTTCACAGCTTCTTGGCGTTCCGCCAGAAGTTCGGTCAATGCTTTGATGTCATTATTGAGAACGATGAGACGGCCGCTCAAGCCGAGGTAATTCGCCTGCGCCGAATTCACATCTAGAGTAATACCCGCGATTCGGCCCCCGCTTCCGTCTTCGTTCGTTCCGCCCAAATTGACAATTTGGCGGTCCAAACCAAATTTGACTTCTTCCTGTTTATTCACTTCCTGGAGAAGCGGCCGGCGCAAGTCTTCCAGTTGAACGCCAAGGTCAATAATTTTTTGTTTATAACTTCTGAGCTGCATCTCCCAAATTCCCAGTTTCTTGATATCGACGAGCAATCCCGTGGAATCTTTATCCGACAACTGCGCAAGAGAAGCCTTGATGTCGTCCGACGCAGAGGCGTCGGCCAATTGTTCGGGCGCGCTTTGAATGAAATTCACAAGACTAATGGCTAACTCGCTCGCCATATCCACCGTTTCCAAAACGAACCGGTGCTCCGCGAGTGTTTTTGACCTTGAATTGCCGTTGGTATCTAAAACAAGGGCACTCGCTTCGGCCACAAATTTTTTACCGAGCTCGCTCGCATATCGTGCCGTTTCTCTGGCGCGCTCGGCTATATACTTTACATTCGAAAGATCGGCGGACTGCGCACTCATGATTTGGCGCACCGCATCAAACGAATTCGCGTCACGCAGCGCCTTCGTAAGCGCCGCCCGAGCTGCGGCCGACGCTAATCCGGCGGCATCTCCTTCAAGCCACTGTTTCGCATTATCAATAATCGAACGCACTTGTTCTATATTGCCGATGGCACGGTCGACATAGCCTTGGACCTTATCGGCAAGCTCCCGGTAACGAACGGTTTGGGCAGCAAAGAAACCAACGGAAGCAAACTGACCGAAGTTTGTGTACGTATTTAATTTTTGCAAACTAACTTTCTGTTTTTCTTTTACGATCAATCCTAAGTCCGCCTCGGCCGTGGATGCCCGGTTAAGCGCATTCATGCTGTTTAGAACATGTTCCGACCAGCCGGACGGAACTGGGCCTTCCTGCCCGATTGCATCGGTGAGGAAGGAGATATTTTTATCAACAGCTTCAACGGTACCAAAATCCGGATCGGTCTTAGCGAGATACTGGCGTCTTTGGTTTTCAACATTGAGCAGCGCTTCAAAGAATGGTTGTAAAATATCGTTTGGCACAGTTACGGCCGGATTATCGTTTTTAAAGTCTATGTAGATCGTCCGCACTTTGACAAATTGCGCGAGCGCAAGATCGAGATCGTTTTTATCAGCCTGGCGAACAGTGAGAGCGCTTTGCTTGGTTCCTTCGGCTTTATTCCGCTGATCGGCGTGAAGGGCCTTTATCTCCGTGAACAAGCTGGTCGTACGTTCAAGTATTTCTATGCTGTCCCCTTTATAGTCAACCCTACCTCCATCAATTACTATATAATCGTCGTGGGCACCAAACTCGAGGAACGCTAGCGCACGTTTATAATCGGCCGCTTCATAACTCGCTTTGGCCTTCTCAATTCCGAGGGCGTACTTCTTGGCTTGGGACAATCCTTGATCCTGGAGCGCTTGCTGCAATACGTCCGGCATATCTTCTTCTGCTCCAACATAATTCATGTACCAACCGGCCGTATCGTTGAAACGCTGCCGTCTTTCATGGAAACTTTCCGCCCGTGCCGTCCAAATATCCAGATCCCTCTCTGCCTTATCTAAACGTTGCATCAAGCCACCGGAGCCATACTGGTATATATTTCCCATGACCAATTTGTAATTAGTCAACGACGACGAGTGAGGCGTGTTGTGGTCAAGCTCAGATGTTGAGAGTAAATAGGCCGTATCGAACATCGCGGAACCGTCCGGCGCTGTTCCGAACCAGCCATTGGCTGAAAAAACTACTTCCAACTCGGACCGGAGTTCTGCCTCATGTTCGAAACTATAGACATTCATATCAACCTGTTGAAGTTCCTGGGCTTTGGCGATAAGCGTTGCTCGCATAGCTTTAAAAGCAACTCTTGCTCTTTGATACTCATCAAATGCTTGGTCGGCCGCCCTATTAAACGCCGCCTGATAATATGAATTCCCATTCGCCATATTGTTGATATCTTGCTCATTTAAAACGGGCAGGATTATGGGGGGTCTTATGTTGAAAATTTGTTTGTATATAAGCTGACCGTATGGATCCGACTGGCTGCTCAGATGGAAACTTTGTAGGCCAACCTCAAATTTATTCCATAGGTCCTGGGTTTCTTCCCGATTCGCTTTGGCCGTAAACATATTCTGAACGGCGGTTAGGTATCCTTTCATAGCGGGATCAAATAATTCTACTTTGATCTGCTCAAAATTTCCTTTGTAAAGCGTCGCGCGGTCCTCGGCTAAATTGACTTCCCTTTCGAGCTGGTTCTTAGAATCCGCCATGTAATTTGCAAAATTTGAAGCATTCAAGCCGGATACGGGGGCATTCCCGTACGCAAGATATTCTTGGTCGTACGCCTGCCTCCAGGCATTGATACGCTCGGTTTCAAGCAGGTTCCGATCAAACAGTGTTGTGGAACTAAAAGCTTGATAGAACGACGCGGTGAGCCGCGCTTTTACAAAGTTAATAGCTTCCTTCATGGTGGGCTCTGCCGTAGACAGATCACCTAAATCGCGAACCAAATACCGCATATCGGCTTTGAACTGTTCATTCGCAGCGGATCGCTTGCGGATCTGTTCAATTTTTTCCGCTGTGTCAAGGGCGGCTTGTTCTTCACGAATGGAATCGATGCCGCCTCGCTGAATACCATTAGCCGGAGAAGCGTCGAGTTGACCGGTAAGCGCATCGGCAAGTCGCTTCGTAAAGCTGTCGCCTACTGACCCGTCAGCTTGCTTCGGTGAATCTACTAAACCTTCAGCTTCCGCAATTTTTTCATCTAAAACCTTTTGTGTATTCCAGTAATCCTGCCAAGCCGAACGCGCACTATCCTGAAGACTGGCTAAGGTCACGTTGTTTGTGCAAGCAACTTCCATCTCCACTGCTCTTGCGCATTCGTCAAGTTGATGTTCGATCTTAAAGTAAGCGCCGAACGAGCTGTCTCGCGCGGCAATCTTAGAATCAATAGTTGTCAAATTCATATCCAAGAAAAGTTCTTCGGTTACATCTGTCTCCGCCGACGGATTTCTGATCGCATTAAGTTGATTTTGAATCGAGGAAATTTTTGAATTAACGGTCTCAACCCAGGCGCTAAACCCGATAGAAGCTAACCGATCGTTCGCCTGTGCGCCGTATTTCGAACGATACGATTGCCCAAGTCCGTTCGCACCTATTAGAGAATTTTTTTCCGTTTCAGCGGCGTATAATTCCACTTGCAGTTCGATTAAGCGAACTTCGAGACGATCGCGAATCACTTTCACCGTTTCCTGCGTTTCCACCATGCGGGATGCTTCAGCGAAAATGCTGTCAGCTTTGCGCTGCTGGTCCTGAATTTCTGACTCGTAACGTTCGATCTTACTCAAATTACTTTTCTGCACGGCGTTAAGCTGAACGTTTTCTTTTAAGCTTTCAATATCGCTGTAAAGAGCTTTTGCCATTTCCTTGAGCTTCACTTTCTGATCTTCCATGACTTTAAGCGAAGCTTCAAGGCCACGAACGGCGGTCTCGCTTTTTTCGCGGACTTCGCGCTGCTTGGTGAGCAGTTCGGTTGAGGTTTCCTCCGCTACTCGGGCTTTCTCGCTTAAATTCTTGAGCGTGATTAAGTCTTTAAACGCTTTTGTATAACTTTGTCGCGCAGCTTCAAGTTCGCCTTCGGCCAAGCTATGATTGGTTTGGGCCTGCCTAAAGTCGGACTCGGCTTGCCCTAACGCCTGCTGACGTGTAAGTGCGTTTGTGGAAGCTTGATCATACAAAGGACGGAGCGTCGTATTAATGTAAGCGGTTAACGCGGATTGGGCAGATTGGTACGCGCTAAACACCGTGCCGCTTGTCGGACGACCGGCTTGTTCCCACGCATCGGTTGTTTGTTTTAATTTAGATTTTAATTGCAGGAATTGGTCTCTAAGAGTACGCCGCTCGGCTTTATCTTGAAGCACTTCCGCCGAATCACCGGGTTTGTCTGCTTCAACTCTAAAAATTCTCGCTTCCGCATAATACGCCTCGCGTTCGGCCGCAATCCAGCGCGGGCGGAGATCATTTTCAATTTCGTTCTTGAGTTGATCGGCTTTCTCACGCGCCGCACGGCTGCCTAATTTCGCAGGGACAGTAACAAAATTTCCTTCAAGCGCGAGTTGATAATCTGCGAGAGCTTTTTGATATTTACCCAAGGCGCTGCCGGCCGATGGTTGACCGCCCTGACTTCCGCGATATAGATAAAGTTTTCCATTAGCTGTATCCCTTGCACCTTGCGCATCATCTTCGGCGCGGGCGGCGTCGCTTTCAAGTTTCGTTGCTCTCGCTGCTTCCGATTGAGCCCGAGCTTTGGCGGCCTCGACTTCGCCTTCTTTAATGGTCGTGGCCGAATCATCGGAAAGTTTCCACCACAACGCTTTCATAGCGATAAAATTATTCGTTAAGCTGCTTATGCGAGCAAACAATTCCGGATTATTTCCGAGTTTAGATTTTACGATCCGGAGAAATGCTTCTTCTTCAGCCAACGTGGTCGTTAACAATCCATCGGCGGCATTGAAATTGATTTGGGCATTATCCCGCCGTTGAATGAGTACCTTTAGATAAGCTTCTGTGTAAAGCGGTGTTTCCAGAACTTCTCCCGCAGTGCTGCCGGGATGCGCAAGAAGATAATTTTCTGCTGTCTTCACGTCGTTAACCAGTTCTTGCCAGGCTTCGTAAGCGCTGTCACGAATCTGCTGTCTACGGGCGGCAAGATCGACGAGCGATCTAAATTGCTCTGCGTCTTGAGGACTTTGAAGCGCAGAAGCCATGAGCAACTCGACTTCATCCTGTGTTGTTTTAACGATGGAATCGATTTCCTGCCGGAATTGAATGAGCTGATCGACAACTCGATTGGCTTCTACTTCGGATTGCCGGGCTTCCTCCGCCAATTGGCCAAGCGCAATCGCGAGTGTTTCCTTTTCTTTCGCGCGCGTATCGGCTTTTTCATATTCAAGCTTGGTCTGCTCCATCTTTTCCATAGCGTCATTTAATGTATTGAGCGCGGTTCGCGCATCCGCTTCGGCTTTACGCGCATCCGCTTCGGCCTGCTGATATTCTGCGAGCGTTTGAGTAAGCGATTGTTTAAGCGCATCGGCCGCGGCGCGTTTCTCATCGGCACTTACGATCCATTCGGGATGAGTCGGCGTTAATCCAAGTCCTTTATCGTACGGATCGGCTTCGTTAATGTAGGTCCAGAGAATCTGGGCGCGTTCATCCATAAATTCGTACTTGCTTCGCGCTTCGTTAAACTTGGCTTCAAGCGCGTAGAGACCGGTTGCTGCATTGAACAGCGCTTCGTTCATTTGTGTCTGCTCATCCCCAAATGCTTTCTTGGCGTCATCAAAACGCTTCTGAGCTTCACCCAGCGTCTCCGGAGATACCGCGATCAGATCGGCGGCTTGCGTAGACTGAACCAAGGCCGCTTGCGCACGCGCGCCGAGGTATTTCAAGAGTCCTGCTTTATCGTAAGCAAGCAGCGTACGCACGCCGGAAACTTCCAGAGCAAAACTGGAATTTACAAATTCCGCCGCTTTATTTGCGGCTGCTTTGGCGTCGAGCGCATCTTGTTTGGATTGCGTAAGCGAAGCCTGTTTCTTTTCGTGCACTTGAATCAAAATCGCATAAAGCGCATCTCGTTCTGCGGGCGTCTTATCGCCTTTGATTTGACCGATGAGATCGGTTTCCATATCGTGCGCCACAAGAACCTGCTCGCGATGCCGCTCGGATTCCGAAGTCTTGGTAACTACCGTTTTTACTTGTTCGAAAACTTTTCTGACAAGTTCGGCTTCGCGCACAAACGGGAAAAGTCTGGATTCAAGTTCTTTAATCGGCTCGTTTCCAGGATTACGGATGCGTAATGTTTGAAGCGTGATAAAGTTGTCAGAGATCTCGTTTGTAAATTGAATAACTTGATTAACCAAATCTTCTGTTTTATTTTTATCCTCAAGTACACTGATCAGACCGTTGACGTTCACGGTATTTGTGAGTTGTTGCTCGACCGTCTGTAAACTTTGTAAATCCTGCTGTAATTTACCGAGCTTCTGTTGATCTTGCGGCGTGGGCGGCGTGGGAATGGATGCCATTTGCTCTTGAATAAGTTTGATATCCGCGGTGATTTTGCTGAGACCGTTATCGCCCACAAGCACATTTAAGATGCCCATGTTCATTTCAATTTGAGCGCCGAGATCACGCGATTCTTGTTCGTCCTTTACCTGCTGCTCGACGATGGCTTTGATATCGTTATAGTAGGCTTCGGTAAGATTATGCTCGCGTATGGCCCGGTAATTGACCGCAAATGCACGCCGCTCAGAAGCCGTTAATTGATCCTGAACCTGGTGCAGAAGATCGTTAATGGGATCTTCCGCCGCATTGGCGCGGGCCTTATCCTCATTTAGTTCAGCTTGACGGAGATCCGCTTTTTTACTTTCATAATTGGTGTAAAGACCCGCACTGCTATCGCGGCCAAGCTCTTCATTGAACAGAACGAGTTGCGCATTGATCTCGCTTATGGCGCCGTTGGTTTGCTCATATCTACGAATAAAAATTTGATCAACGGCATTGGCTGCCGTATTCAGAGAAACAGAACTGTTTTCAAGTCTTCTGAGAATTTCACCAACAGCAGGCGTAGCATTCGATAGTTGAGTTTGAATGTTTGTGACCGCAGAAGTAAGTTGTGCAACGTTCAAGTTGGCCGGATTTCCCGCGGCATTAGCCGCTGAAGTCGCTCCATTAATGAACGGGGTCAACTGCCCTATCCGGGAATCAATGTCGTCGCGCAGCACGACCGATGCATACGATTTGGTTAATTGGTTGATCGCGATGAGAATTTGATCGACGGCATTATTCGCAGCCGCATAATCGTTTTGAGCTTGTGCGGCAGTTTCCCCGGCAACCTCAGTCGCCAATGCTTTTGCCTTCAGCAAGGCTTCGTAAGCGGTGTGATACTGGGTGCGCGCGGTGTTCAAATTCGACAAGAGCGTTGATGCTAAAACCGCTTCAAAATCAGGCGATAAATTAATACCGGAGATTATGCCTGCTGCCGATTGCGCACTACCCTTGGCTTGGGTAATCGCTTGCATGATTTGGTCATTCGTCATCGAGTCTGCAGCTTTGGACCAGCGCGCAACGTTGATTTGATTCACCGCCTCATCCAAATGAAGGAGAGACACGGTTGCATCCGGTCCGTGCGTAATGGGTAGTTTTCGTTTGTGGTAAATCATATTCTCGATATCTATAAATTTATCGAAGGCTTCTTGGCGTTTGGCAAGCGCTTGCGTTAATAAAGCAGCTAACGCGGTTTGATCTAACGCGGCCAAATCACCGGCAGCAAATGCCTCAACTTCGCTGCGCCGGTTCGCAATATCATTCTCAAGCCCGACCACAGAAGTCTGCAAAGCGGTCGCGTCCGTACGATCTAATACTTCATCGTATTTCTGTCTAATTTGCGAAAATCCATTGCGAATACCGGACAGAACAGTTTGGATCTGCGTTCTACCCGTGTCTTCAATCGTTTCGCCCAAGAGACGTTCGGCTTCGGTGATCTTGGCGCTCGTATTGGAAAGCGCAGCGGTGTAATTAAACGCGGGATTGCCTGCGACAAATTGCGGATCGTTCAAATACACATTCACGGCAGCTTGCGCCGTTTGCGCCTGAGTAATGAGCGTGCCGTTGGCTGTACTAAGAGCCTGATTCATTCCGATTTCGGCCGTGTTAGCGGCATTTTGAAATTGAATGACTTCGCGATTGATAACGGCGCCCGTATTCGGATTTTCATAGCGGGAAATAACGTTATCCATCAAACCGGTATGTTGAGCATTTGTGAGAAGACCGAGAATTTGAATAATTTGGTTGGCCTGAGCGGCTACGGTTCCGGCATCTTGCGTCAAACGCTGGGCAATGCTTTTGAGGCCGCCGGCCATGCCACTATCGCTCACGTCGTGACTGACGCCGATGAGCTGTTCGACTAATTCTCGAATCGCTCCCACCCGAACATCGTGCGGAACTTCAGAAACTCTCGTGAAATTCTCCGTCGCCCGCTTGGCAGGAAGCGCCTTCGTTTGCCAATGCGCACGAAGCGCGGCCGCGCGGGCTTCAGCAGAGGAAATTTTTGCCGTAAGCGAACTGTCCAAACCGAAGATATCCGCGGCCTTCGCTCGTTTGAGACGATCTACTTCAGCATCTGCCACTGCTAATTCCCGGCGTACCTGAGCTTCGTAGAGATCGAGAAGGAATGCGCCCACCACATTACGGCTTGCTAGATCGGCAGCATCATTCACCCAAACATTGGCGGCATTTGTTTGAGCTCCTGAAGGGATAAGCGAGGAAAGTGTATTTTGGGCAGACAATAATGCGTTGTAATCGGTTTGTGCCTCGGATTTAGCCGAGGTTAAACTTGCAATCGAACTGCCGGCAGCAATCAATGCGCCTTGGAGGGTATTGTTTAAATCTCCTGCATTCGTTATGATACTTTGTGCATTTGGAACGAGCTGACTCAAAATGGTATAAAGAACATTCCCAAAGTTTGCGGCTTGGGGATCCGCTAAACTGTCCTTAAATGCTTGTGACGTAAATCCGCCGAGTTGCGGCAGAATGCTATTTTTAATTTGGCCGTACATTCCGTTAAGCAAATCTACGCGCTGCACGGCCAGATCGTAAATCTGTTGGAACGAAGGATTGCCCGGATGCGCGGCCAAATCATTACCGGCTTTCGTCTTTAACGCCTGAGATTTCGCAAGCTCACCCGAAATCATGCTCTCAAGCCGGATCACCATATTCACAAGCGCGCCGGCCGGAGCATCCGAATGCGCTACATTGGATTCTTCAATGGTTTCAAGCGCCATCTTTAGCGCTTCCTTCGCCTGCTCCGCTAAATTCTTGGCTCGGAGCGCAGTCTTGCGATCGGCGAAAAGAAGATTGGAAATATCTTCAAGTTGATCGCCAAACAAAACAATCTGGGAAACCGTGGATTGATTCACACCCATACCGGGAATCGTAGCCGTATCCAACGCGGTATTCAGTGCCGTAATCTCGGAACGGAATTGCTGAGCTTCCGCAAAGCGGGCATGGCCGGAGAACCGTGATTGCAGTTCGCTTGTGAGGGCTGTTTGAATCCGGGAAATCATTTCCAGCATGTCTCTATCAAAGAAGGCCTGATTCGGATCATCCGCCGCCACGGCATCGTAAACTTCGTCTTTGATTTCCTTGAAATCGGCCTTGAGCAGATCCATTAAGCCAACCAATTCTTCGGCCGTATTCGAGCCGGTATAATTTCCACTCGAAATGCGCGTGTATAGTGCGGTTAATGCGGTAACGCTTGTAAACCAGCTTCCCGTTTCTCCCGCCAGATCACCGCGATGGGCGATCAGGAGATTTTTAATTCTTGTCATCTCGCTTTGATCTTCGGCGCTCACGCCGGCTAAATTGCCAAAATCAGATGCGGCCTCAATGGCGGCTTTCTCGGCAGCGAGCAATTTTCCGTATTCATATGCCGCTCTAAGCGGTTCGCCTTCAGGTCCGGTGGAAATTACTCGATTATGGGTTTCTTGTCGAATACGATTTGATTGGGCAAGAGCGTCGTCTGCTTGACGGCGGGTTTCTTCAACAACCGCCATCGCCAAATCGGCAAAAATGCCCGCTTGCTCGGGGGTTGAGCTTTCCAGAATGGCCGATTGAAGATCCGTAATAGCGCCCAGATAATCGGCGCCACTTAAAATATAATTTCGGTACTGATCAATGCCGGCGTTGTACTTGTATTCCGTAACGGTATCGACGTCACCCTTGATTAAGAACTGATTAGCTTCGTTACGCAAGGGCTGACCATTAACCATCACTACTTCACCCTTGAGAGTGCGGGTTTCACCTATATTGGCTTTAACGGCCTGGACATCAAGCCAATTGACTTGGCCGTCTTTATTCACATCGCCGGCTTGGCGATACTTAAAGGCCGTTTCGAAGAGACGGGCATCGACATCATCAACTTTTCCGTCCGCATTCCGGTCCGCAAGTCGAAGCGCATCCGAAAGTGACAAACCCGTCTCCTGCAACGTCAGCCACGCATGGAGTGCTTTTAAAATCGGAATATCCGATCCTTCTTTGACACCGTTTCCATCGCCGTCGATGAAATCGGCAATATCTTTTGAATACTCGGCATAATCAAATCCGTTTACTTTACCGTCGCCGTTTACGTCAAACGTAAGCACGTCACCGAGATTGAATTTAAGCCACAAAAGCTTCTCATTTACTTCCGCCTGCAGGGCGCCGTATTCGGCTTGCGCATTTTCTGCCAACGTACGAACGGCCGCTAAATGGGAAGCGATAATGACATTGTTGGGATAAAGCCCGGCCATTTCAGAAAGCTGCTCAAGGCCGCCCTGAACACGGACATTCGATTGGCGGGCAATATCTTGATAGGCAATGACGGTATCGGCTGTATTCAAATCAGCCAAGATGCTCCTAACGTGGGAAATAATGGCTGAATCTACTTGCGCTGCGAACCCGAGGGAAACGGCGCTATCCTCGGCAGCTTTTATTACAGGAATAAATGCGGCAATGTCCTCTTCGAACGCTTTAGTTATTAGTGCGTCGTTCTGCGTGACTTGGGTTTTTAGTAACTGCAATACCGTGTTATTCGGATACTCGGCGGCCTTCGTACCGATAAATTCAATCTCATCTCTTAGTGCCGCGAAATCCGCGGCAAAATCATCGCGGGCCATCTCTACGGATTTCGCATTGGGCATTCTCGCCATGGCGGCAACAAACGCAGAAATCGAATCGGCTAAGGCTTTAATTAAGGATGCGCCGTGGATGGAATCGCCTTCCGCCTGTTTAATCGCCTGCAATGCGGGTTGGATTTGCTGGCTCACCTTGTTCTGCATGGCCAAAACTCTCGGCTGAATGGCGTTACGAGTTCCGACAAGCGCGGAATTGCGATTCGCCGCTACAACAACATCGGCGTAAAGTTGATTGGCGGCGTTATAAATGACGACGGCGTGATTTAGATAAAGCTCGCCGATGGCGGCGCTCTCAAGGGTCGACGGACCGCCGACGCCGAACGCTCGCGCAATTTCCGTCATTTCCGCTTCCAGACGCGCCATTTCATCTAGCGCAATCTGGCCGACCGGCTGGCCGAAAGCGAATGCGATCACTCGCGCCAGAGAATTTACGGCATCAAGCGTCGTGCTAATTTCCGTCATCAACGTATTCGCGGCCGTGAGATTCGTGCCGAGCGTCGGGTCATCCGCACCCAATTGAGAAAGGGTGACAAATTCTTGCTCGAGTTTTTTCAGCCATTGTCCGGCCAATGCCGATTCCGCTTTGGCTTCTGTGGCGTTCGCAATCGTCTGCTGTTGTTCTAATTTGTTTTTGAGCGCTAACACGCCGGATTTAAGGAAGGTGAGCGTTTGTACAAGACCGACACCATGATCAGTGGCATCGGAAGTTTCTTTAAGCGTGTTTTCAATCGTATCCAGCGCATGTGTAGAATCGCTGAGCAAGGCATACACCTGACCCAGCATAGCGGCCTGATCAACAGGATCTTCAAAACCAATCTCTGCCTGAATGGCGGGAAGAAGCGCTTCCATTTCGCTTTTGGCGGAAGCCGCTGTTTCCTGAAGTTTATTCAATTCGCTTTGGCCCGCAGCGCCTTCGGATTCGGCCTCGGCAAACAGAATAATTTGCGAATACGCCTGAGCAAGTGAAAGTCCCGAAGCAGCGGAAGAAGCCCCGCCGGTGGCTTTGGCTGCATCGGTGGAAATTCTCTTAGCGCTGCTAAGTCCTATCGATACCGCACCCTGGATCGCCGTAAGGTTGTTTTGATCTTCCGGCAAAATGTTTCCGCCCGCGATAGCGGCATCAACGGCGCCGTCCATGCGTTCTAATTCTTTAATACCATCCTTCCCCAGCTTGGCATAACCCTGGGCAATTTCTGCTTCGTTTGATAAGACCACATATTGGCCAATGGTCTGTGCGTATTCTTTTTGACGTTCGGTTTCACGTAAGAAAAGTCCGGCATTAAAATCGTTCTTCGCAATTTCCATAAGCCGAGTTCGTATATCTTCAAACACAACCGCCGAAGCAGCGCTGCGTTCGATTAAGCGCTGTGACACATCGGCCAGACCAACGACAGAAGGTTGTGATAAACCTAAAACAAGACCGGCGCTTGCGGTAAACTGCGCACGATCCATAAGCGCTTCGGCCATTAAGGCCATGGGTAGTGCCGTAGCAAATTCTCCGGATGCCTGAAGCGCTGTCTTAATAGCCGTAACAGCCGCAAGAGCGCCTTCAACAATTTCCTTTTCTTTAGCACCGCTCGTTTCGGCAAAGGCCAGCCGATCTGCTGTTTGGCGGCTCTGACTACGTTCGCGCAGAATCTCGGCTTCTTTACTATTGATCTCGCTTAGATCCATCTTTTTCTCTTCGGCTTCGGCTCTCAAAGCTTCAAAAGAGGCGATGATTTCACCTTGCAACACCACGTAATAGCCTGCTTTCTTGTAATCTGTTTCGCTTGCGATCTTTTCTAAAATCCGATCGGCAGCATTTTCAAAATCGCGCGCCCGATTTACAGGATTGGTACTCAACTCGGCCCATGAGTAATTGTTTTGAACATACTGCGTGACGCTTTGAACATAGCCGGCGAGCGTTATCTCTCTTAAATTTCTCGCGGCTTGAAGATTTGCATTAACTTGAGCGTTCCCATGCATTGCAGCAAACGCTTCAAAATCAGTAAGTGTTTTTTCTGCTCGCGCTACAATTCCCGTGTTCACAAGATCAAAAATCTGTTTAATCTGAAGCACTTGATCGGGATCGGTAAGCGAACGGATGAATTCCGACACTGTACCCGCCAATCCTACAGCTTCCTCAACGCGGGACAGAAGAGCCGCGCCTTGCGTCTCCACACCGTCGGCCGTAAGCATGGCCGCAAGCAGACTCGCCACTTGCGTTTTTAATACGCCAAGTATTTCGCTAGCCGCTGCCAAATCACTCGAATTCATGGCATCCAGTTTGGCCACGGCTCTTGCCGCCCGGTCGCGAATTTCCTCGGCAATCGCGTAAAGGGCATGACGACCGTTCATATTAAGTGAACTATTCATCAGCGAAATAATCGATTCGACTTTACCTTGCTCGTTTTGAACAAACGTGAGCAAGTACCGGCCTTCATTAATACGGCTCGCAGCGTCGATAAAGAGCCTGTCCGCATCCTCGCGGGCAGCATCGAGCTGAATGAATTTCGCTTGAATCGCATTCTTCATATTTTGCATGACCGTATCGTTCGCGTAGGCGGTTGTGATTTTCCAGGTCCTCGCAAGGAGACGGTTTGCCTCAGAGCCGACATGAGTAAGCAATCTCTGAATCGCTTCTAATTCGGCCGCCGATACGGAACCCAGCATGGAGGAATGAAGCGAAGTGACTTGATCGTTGTAATCGGTGATGAGGATTTGGACATCGAGGAGAATCTTTTGATCCAGATTCCTGACGGAATTGACCACGTTCTGGCGTGTGTTACGAACAAGCAAGTCAATGTCATCAAGCGTATCGCGGTTGATGCTTAGCGTTCGCGCCACAGCCAGCCATGCTTCCATATCTTTAGCCATGGCCTCAGCCAGCTTGGCATAGGCCAGCGCCGCATATACATCAGCGCTTTCAAGCGAAGCGTTCAGTAATTGATTTACAAGTTGCTGGCGCTGCGTTGCCTTCTCAAGCAGGGTCGCGCCGTCCGAAGCCCGAGCGGCAACCGAGATTAATTTAGTCTCGACGGATTCAACGTTTGCACGCGCTTCGGCTACTTTTTGTTGAACCGCGTTTGAATTATCAGTGAGGGCACCGTTGCCGGGCATCGTTAAAAGCAGCGAAGCTAAAATTAAGTTTGAAGATTCAAGGCTCGACAAGTAATTCCGCGCCTGAATCAAGAGGTTAGCTATGGCCGCGGCATCGGTTGAGGAATCAGCCTGAGTTTTAATACCGGCAATTCTTCCGGCAAACGATTCGGCCTCCAACTTTACGGCGGCGCCGCTATCTATAGCCGCGGTAACCTTTCTCGCGTGATTGACAGTATCCAAAGCTAATTTCTGAACCGCGCTAAGAATGCGCGTAGCCTCGGCCAATCTTTCCTGAAGGACCCCGTTCAGAGGAGCGCTATTAACGAGTACGAGAATGGATTCAACTTTAAGGCGGGCCGATTTTACGGCTTCATTTAATGCACCGGCAAGAGAACTAACCAACGGAATGGAATTGGACGTTTTGGCCTTCTCTGCTTGGCTAAGTGAGTTTTGATGGATTTTATGAATGTCGTCTATGGCGATGGCAGCGGCGTCTTCGGCGTCTTTAGAACCGCTCAGCAGGTTATCATTCAATTGGAGCGTGGTAATGTGATCAGCAATATTGGATTTCGCCGAATTTAGATTGCTGTGTATGGCCGCTTTAGCTCCGGCGCTTACGGCATCTTCAGCGTCGATTAAACTAGCAATATGTTCGGCATCGGAAATCGCGGCGGAACTTAGCTCGTGGATGTAATGAGCCAGGCGATTTAATTCTTTATACGCTTCGGCAGAATCAGCATTGTGAGTTAAGTTAATGAAAGAATTGAAGAGACGATCTTCTGCGCTGATGTCATCCGGGAGGGTTTCGTATACATCGGCTCCGGCTTTGGCAACCTTTGCACGATCCGTTACCCGGGCAGAATTTGATAAAATACTCGGAAGAACGGTGAGGGCATTCTTCGCATTATTTACTCCATCTGTATCGCTCGGGTCGGCAAGTGCGTTGCGTATGAGAACATTTGAATTTTCGCGGAGCTCGGCAAATACGGCTTCGCTTATGAGCGCGATCTGATTCAAGTACGCCCGGTCGCTTGAAATATTCAAGAGCTCGGGTAATGCGGCCATGAATTTTCGACCGGCATCATATTCAGCCGACACGTCACGCTCGGCCGTAGCATGATAACCAACGAGTGCAAAAAGGCTGCTGATCTCGCCCATCATCGCTGCCGCTAGACCCTTGCCGGCCTCAACTGCTTCACCGGCAATCGCTGCAATGTCGGACAATTCATCATGATTGTCTTCAGCAAGCTTCTGAACAAGTAAGAAAATGGCTTGAATCGCCTCTGAATCAAGCGCGGCCAAGCGTTCGGCCAAATTCTTTCCGTCTATATTTAATTGTGAGAATCGATGCGCAAATTGCGTAAGCGCTTCAGTGGAACCGTAATTGATTTGGCGGTCGGGTGAAGCAGAAATCAATAAAACAGCTTCTTCTCTATTTAATGTCCCGTTCGAAAGCGGTCTAACCAAATCGAGCTCTTCTTCAGCGCTTGGCCTTCGACCTACGATGATTTCAAAAATCTTATTAACAAACGTGGCGTTATCCAAACCGCGATTGGTGAATTCCTCTGAACCGGTAATGTCAACGATGAGCTGATCCACATCGCCGGCGGCATCCATAGATTTCAATCCCTCCGCCCGCTCCGCTTCCGTTGCTTGACGCCCAAGAAGAGCGGTGTAAATATTGTCGACTTGCGATTTCCGCTCGCGAACATGACCAAGGGTGGCGAGAAGAACAACAAACCAGCGACCAAGATCGACTCTTTCATTAACCTCTTCGGTCAGTGAAGCGAGATGAGTTGCCTCTGCTTGTTTCTTAATTATTTCGCTGGCCACCTGATCAAGTTTACGTTGGAAACTTACCTGGTTGGTTTCAATCGCAACGCGGCTCTCGGCTAAAACTTTATCTTTGTTCCAATCCAGGCTCTTTGCAAGAATCAATTCGTAGGATTCACGAATGCTTTGTGCAATATGTTCGGCGAGATTGCGAATGGCATTTTGATCTATGGAATCTGTCGCATCAGTCAGTCTTGACTTAAGTTCATGCATTAATTGAATAGCCAACACCGATTCCAGTTCGGCGTTTCTCGCTTCTACCTCCGCAGTTTCCAACTGAGCAACGAGGATCCTAAGATTCGGCAGAATAACATCGCGCACCTCGGTCTCCGCAGCAATGACACGAGCCAGAATATTGCCTTGAGCTCCTGCTTTAAGGGCTGTGATTTGAATGAAGACTTGTTCAGCGCTGGAAAGTCCCGTCTTTGCCTCATCCAAGCTTTCGACGGAATGTATTCCATCCAGAATGCCCTGTGCCGTTGCCTGGAGAGCTTCCGCCTGGACTGCTTTATCGGTGGGAGTAGGTGTGGCATGCAATGCGGCTAAAATCGCGCCCGCATTGATTCCAAGAGGACGCGCTTGGTTGATTAAAATTTGATCGAGATAGCTAATGATACCGTCTATCTCAGAAGTGCTCGGATACACCGGCTTGGCGAGGAAAGCCATGTTCTTCAGCACTTCAATTTGATTCACGAGAGATTTCACGAGGTCGTGATGCGGCTTACCCTCGATTTCGGTTGCTGCATCATCTAACTTCGCAAAACTATCCTTAGCAATAGCCAGATACGAAACCGCCAATTCCTTCATATTTGTGCCCCAAATATCCATGAACGCAACGACGTCGTAAGCATTCACAAGTCCATCACGATTCATGTCGTATCTGGGTGCTTCTGCGATTAAGCTTTGTAAAATATCGAAGTCGGCAGCGTCTATAGTGAAATTATGATCCAGATCAAGTGAGATAACATTCCGAGCAGTCACATTGAGATTACCCGCGGTAGTAATCGCTTTCAGATCTCTAAGATCGAATGCATCGACACGTCCGTCGCGATTAAAATCAACGTGGAAGTTAATCGCGTTATCTAGCGAGTCTTTATCACCGGTATCAATGGTTCCGTCACCGTCTATGTCTGCTTTACTCACGTACGAAATTGGTAATGGCCCGTATCCAACCACGAGGGTATCGAAAATGCGTTGGAGTCTTGTAACGTCCTCTTGTCCAATTCCTCCCGTGCCTGTCACATCGATAGAATCGGAAATACGTTCTTGAACGAGAAGTGAATCTTTGGCGTTCACAAGGCCGTCGCCGTCCCAATCGGCTTTCATAATTTCAGCAATCGTAAATCCGGCATCGAGGATGGCCTTGGCATGAACCGCCGCTGCAATATCTTTAGCATCTTTCTTGCCGTCGCCGTTCACGTCCACGAACCCGGGCAATGCCGCCGCAAATACGTCAAGGTCGTGCTGCGTTAAAACTAGATTCCCGTCCATGTCAGCCTTTTTCAACTGAAGATCGATGTCGGATTGATCCGCGATGCCGTCACCGTTCACATCTTGTTTGATCCGATGATTAAGCGCCTGCCATTCGCGGGCTAGTTTAATCCAACTGTAATCATCCGAAGGCGGCGTGCTTGGATTTCCGTTCCAAATGAAGGACTCATTAGCTTCTACGGTTCCGTCGCCGTCAATATCGCGCGATAGATATCCGCTTACGATTTCGCTATAAAGCGCGAGATCCCGAATCGTAAGCTCACCATCGTTATCAATATCGAGCTGCGGATGTTGGGTAATATCAAAATCTTTAATTAGAACTCCGTGAATATCCCTCAAACCTAATCCGTCAACAACACCATCGGGTGTTCCGGCCGGACCCGTTAAATCGCCCGTAGCTTCCCCCTCAAAAATGTCCTGTAGCCGCGCGAGATCACGCATGGTGAATTGACCGTCGTGATCCAAATCAAAATTGGCCAGGCCGGAAATAATGCTTTGTAATTTAGCTCTCTCTGCCGCCGTAGGCGTTTGGCCATCGTTTGCAATGATGCTCACCGCATTTTCCAATTCACCGTAATGCGGGAAGGCGGGTCCGAATGAATCCATGAAACTCATCATATTGGCCAGATAGGTAATATCGGCGTTGCTAATCGTAGTGTCATTCGTAACATCAAGAACGCCGGCTGCATTTATACGAATGCTATTGATCAGATCGAGATCGCGCTGATCTACCACACCGTTCTTATCTACATCTGCGAAAGCAAAATGCTGGGCATTGATGTTCATGCTACGTTTAATGGAATCTGCGGTGATAAGATCTTCGAAACGTCTTGTATCAGCGGCCGTTACTTCAAGATCTCCGTCGAAATCGTACTTTTCCAGGAACTTTGTGAGATCTTCCGCATTGAGTGTACGATTTCCATCGGTATCAAAAATGGTGAAGTCCGCGATATCCACAAAACCGTCTTTGTTCGCATCCGCCTTCATGAAATCATCGGCGGTGAGCGTAAGACCCATTTGCGCCAACGCAAGTATGGCATCGATCGCCATTTTGTCATTGATGTCCGGATCGATCACGTTTGGATCGCGAACAATCGTTCCGTCGTAGTTAAAATCAAGGCGGGGAATGTTTAAGAGTGTTGCGCGCCATATATCGAAGTCATCTTCCTCAAGCACGCCGTTGTGGTCGATATCGATTCGCCCAAATTCAGGCGTACCCACTTCGGGTGCGGCAATGGTTTCGGTACGGATAGCCGCTGCAATTCTTTCCGCATCTGCCAAATCCACACGACTGTCGCCGTTCACATCGTGAGTCAAATACTCTCCGTTCGCGCCAGTTGATTTTTGCGTCATGAACGCAATCGCGGCTTCGAGAGGCTCCCAGTCGTTCTTATTAACGACGCCGTCTCCGTTCCAATCCGCCGCGCGGTAATCCGCAATCGAAGTGATTTGCCCGGTCTGAATTCCTTCCATAATGTTTTGAACGTAATCAAAATCATTCCCATCCACAAAACTGTCACCGTTGGCATCCACGGAAGGCGCCAGATCAATGGCTATTTCCAATTGGGCTTTGTCGTTCGCATCAACAACACCGTTGCCATCGAGATCAAGATTAAGATTATTAGCCTTGACGATGGTTTCCATGGCAAACGTTGTGCCGTCGAGGCGAACTTCCCGGGCACCGATCGACACCGTTACGGTTTCTGAATCGCTCTTAAACGTAATTTGAGCTGTTCCGACATCAACCACATAGGATTTATCGTGAATACGAACAATCTGGTCGTGTGCATGTTCGCTTGAGAGATTAAACTCTTCCGTACCGACGAGAGAACGCGTAAATACATCTTGCGTTAAATTGAGCACGCGACCTTGCAATACGACGCGGTTGGATTCTCCGTTGCTAAAGGTGCTTGCAAAACCGTCAAAGAATTCATAGACATGGGCGCCTCGGTCCGGACGGCGCTTCACAAAATATTTCACGCCTAAGAATTCGATCATTTGATCGTATTCGGTAACGCTCGTGAGATGCTCTTGGCGTAAAACCAGCTGTCCCGTAGCTTGACTATAATTCCAAGTGAAATTCATGCCGTTTACGCCTTCAATACGATTGGCCACCGATTTCGCGCCGCCCACGTTCATTCGGCCATCGGGCTCAAAATACCAGGTTATTTCGTAGGGCTTCCCCTGGCCATTCTTGCCAACAATAATTTTTCCGGAAGTAGCTCCGGGATTTACCGGTGATGCTGTAACGATGAACGCTTCTTCAAGTACAAACTTGCCTGTGTCGTAATCGGTGTGGATATCAAAATTATGATTGAAGAGTCTTACGATACGCGTCGACATATTTGCCGTGCCGAGAAGCGTCACGCCGGCCTCGTCGTAGAATTTAAGTTTGCCGTCGTAGGAAACTTTTAGCATCACACGATCATCACCGATGCGGAGCACTTGATCGGCAAGCGTCACCGTCGTCTCATGCGCTTCGACCAGCTGAACATTACCCGTGAACGGATCGACTTGCCGGTCGTAGTTCACACCGTCGATGCGGACGCGTTCGGTAAGCGGATTTTCGTTAAATGTATTCTCGCCGTCAAAATACTTATACGAACCGTCTGCATTTTGCGTAACCCAATATTCTTTATCGCCGATCGTAACAACCTGATCAGCAATCGTTTCGCCAACGCCTGACTCGGCATATACACTTACTCGACCGGTTCGTGCATCTACCCTCACGATATAATCAGCACCGCTTAAGGTGATGTGGCCGGCAAAATCATTCACCACCTTTGGTGAAGTCCGATCATCAAATTCATAAAGCCCGTTTCCGAGATTTTTGACATACCAGGTAATGCCTTCCAGCTCCATTGCCTGGTCAATGACAAATTCGCTGGCCGTCACGCCCTGCTCGGTTTTTAGAATGACTTGACCGGTTTCATCATAGAAAAGGTTATAAATAACATCCTCCCACTCAACGAAATCAAGGCCGACAAAGCTTCCGGAGAATTTGCCGGTTACAGGATCGGTAAATGTGTAAGACCCGTTAGCATTTCTAAGGACAAAGATTTCCTTACCGTTTAACAGAATAACCTGATCGGCCCTGTGAATACTTGAAGTCGCGTTCACGTCGGTGAGCCTTAATTCGGGACGCTGAGTCACCCGGTAATTAAGGAACTCCAGGACCTTGCCGAGCCACGCCGAATCGGCGTCTGTGAAATGCGTATCCAGATTAAGATCCAACCGGTACGAAAGAACCATGCTGAGCAGGAATATATCCAATTCATCTACGGCCCCGTCTTTATTCACATCCGCTTTCGCTAAATCACCGGGCTGGAGAATGGTTTCGGAATTCAACACTTCATTAACTCCTTCTTGGAGCGCGAGAATATCCTCGCCATTAAAAAGCCCGTCGCCGTTCACATCGCTGCGAATTTCATGGAACACATCGAGCGCCTTACGCATCAGATCTTTGTCGGCTTCATTAACCAAACCGTCTTTATTGAGATCCGCAAGCAATTCTTCGGTTGCGCTAACGCCGAGATCAAGAGCCTCGTGAATTTCTTTAAGCCGCTCGATCTCTTCTTCTTCATCGAGCTCACCCTCGCCCGTTATATCCAAACCTTCCAATCCCCGCGTAAGCACATTGACCAGATCTGTCCGGTCTTGTTCACTCACAACACCATCGCGATTTATATCGGCGCGGTTAAGCTCTTTCGGCTGAAACACTTGACCGGCTATAATCGCGGCGAGCAGATCACGTGCAAACCGTTCATCCTCGGCATCGATTTTCTTATCGCCGTTCAGATCGTATTTATCGTGATTAATGACAATATTAAAAAGTGCGTTAGCATCTTCGATGGTCACCTTGCCGTCTTTAGAATTGGGGTTTTCGGGTGAACTGATATCCGCGCGTTCAACCAAGCTCATCATTTCACCCAGCTCAAGCCCGTCCACCGTACCGTCGTGGTTCTTATCCGCGATACCAATGATCGTCCAAAGCGCCGTTACATCATGACTGTTTACCACACCGTCGTGATTGACGTCGTGGAGGTATTGATAGAATTCCTGGAAAATTTCAATGTCTTTGCCGTCAAAACTGCCGTCGCCGTTCAGATCGGCTCTGCGCAGTACAAACGGATGGAAGAGGAAGTCTTGAATAATATCGAGAACGTTGTAGAGGGTGCCTTCGATATTGATGGTTCGGTCCACAGGATTGGAGAAAAACATCTTTTGATCGCTCAGACGTTTAAGGCGGAATGTCTTATTCTGCGCATTGTAGGTAACTTCGTAATTTTCACTACCCAAATTGACAACGACCTGATCGGTGGCGTCATCGATTGCCGATTTAGCCGTTTCAACGCGTTCCTTAAGCGTCACGTGGCCGTTTACCAGATTCGGTGTAATATCAAATTTCTTTCCGGCCCAGATGCTGTTATTTCCAAAGTCGACGACGGGCTTGCTTTCATTACCCATCATCTCAAAATCACTCCAAACGGTAAGCTCTGCGCCGTTTGTTCCGAACTTTCCTCTAAACGACCAAACATCCGGATTATCCGGCGAGCGCGTTACACGAATTTCAATTCCACCGAGCAAAATAACTTGATTAGCAATATCGGTTCCCATCACGGTCGGTACGCGAACCGAAATGAGCTGGGTGGCTTCATCAACGAAAACTTCCATGAGAATCTTGTCGAGCGTGATCGTTCCGTTCGGGTCACTATTAATTTGGTCTATACCATCAAAGAAGGCGAAGATCGGCGGTTCGGCATGATTCGAGGTAACCGTGTAAAGTTTTCCGTTAATATTGAGCAACTGGCCTTCGCCTTCCGTGCTCGTTGAAAGAGAGAGTTTTGTGAGTTCTACTTGACGGGTCGGACGGCTTTGGCTATCGAGTAGTTCTCTAACCGCATAAATAACCCCGGCAATTTCGACCTGACGCCTGGTTGCACCGCCATCATTGGCCTCAAAATCACCGCGCGTAAAGTAATACACAAACGTATTCGGGTCGTACGTCACGAGATATTCGGCGCCCATGACAGAAATAAGCTGATCGCCGATCGAATCCGCGGGACTGACCTTTTGAAGCAAGCGAATATGGGACGGTATCGGATCCGGAATAATTTCGAATGTGAGATCTGCGAGCGTAATTTCCGTTCCGGCCACATTACTTTCTTCCGTTCCCCAATTGGACTGGAATATGTAGCGGCCGTTCCCGAGCTGCTTTACCTTCCAGAGCGTTCCGTTGACCTGAATGATTTGATCGTAGCCTGTTCCGATCGTAAGAAAGACGTCCGGCGGAGTCGTTCCCGAAATAAAGTAGAGCTGTCCTTTGATAGTAACGATGCTCTTCTGAAATTCGCTCGTAAATTTCTGGCCGGCACCGGTAAAGACAAATTCGTTACCGTCGACCGATACTTCATAATAATCGGAGGCCAGACGGATAATGGACCCGGAAACCCTGGCCGCTGTGCGGAAAACCTGGGTGATTTTGAGGCGTCCGTTGGCAGGATCCGTCTCGATTTGATAGGTGAGATCGTCTCTCAAGCGGACCGTTCCGTCATCGAGGCTTGAGTAAAATTGCCCCGTGCCCTCGCCGCTAACGGGATCGATATATTCGAGAATATAAAGCCCGTCATATTGATTGAATACAAAGTAGGAATCGCTTCCTACCTGGACGACGTCGTTGGCGAGTGTATTTTCTTCGATAAGGATCAGCCCATCGGCGAGCGTTCCATAAATGACATAGTCGCGGCCGTTCAAATTGGGGACGAATGTCTTCTGCGGATTGCTTCTCCATGTACCGCTGTCGAATCCCGTAAACACGAGCTGTCCGGTGGCAGCGTCTTCGGCTACGCGGTAGAATTTTCCTTCGACCTCAAGTCCCACGCCGGATGAAACTTCATGCACTCCGCTTTCCTGGATCTTCAGCGTATTCAGATCCGTGCCGCGGATAACATATTGAACGCTATTTACCGTAAACGTGTCGCCGTCTTTACCGCTGGCGTTAAAGGTGTCGCCCGTAATGGTAAATCTACCGGCTGCTTCTTCGATCCGGGCAATTTGTCCGGCCACTTCCATATAGGAGCCGAGCGCCTCGCTTTGGTAATTTGCCGGTGTGCTGGAATCCACGACGATCTGCATATCGTCCAGCATCTTCTTGAAGTTTGGCGTAGCAAATCCGCCGATTAAATATTCGCTGCCGAACACGTTTAATTTCCATCGTCCATCGGCTTGCTTGACAGCTTCGACATCACGCCCGAGCTGCTCGTTGAAGTAATGCATGCGATCCGAAGTAACGTTTCCGCGCGTATCGGTTTCGAAGGTGTAGAAAAGTTTCGGAATAGTGTCGGCACCGTTTAAGTTAATGTTCGATCGCTGCCAAGTCCATTTCACGCTGCGCTCGCCGCCCGCTTGCGCTTCAATCGATACGGCCCAAACGGTGCGGTAATCGTTCATATCAAACCGCGTTTGTTCGAGCGTGCTACCGTTATCCATCATGCCGGTGAGCGAAAGGTCGGCGGTATTATTGAACGTGTAGAATTTCCCGCCGATCTTATAGACCACATTTCCAACGGTGACGTAATGGCCATCGCCGAGGAATTGACCGATTTCGGAATCGAGTTCGTCCCCTGTTACCGAAGTATAAAATTCTGCGGCATTGGCGGCGTTCGTTAAACGAATTCGCTCGTCACCGCTTGGCGCAACGGAATAGGACCAATTGAAGGTTTTTCCGGCCACGCTGATTTGATGCGTTCCCGCACCGAGGCTCTGACCGTTTGCGGCAGTAGCAGCAGTGAAGAATAGGTATTGCTGATCGTTTACAAGATAGCTGAGTTCGTTCTCAAATCTCAGCTTGTAGGATTGCCCGTCAATGGTGAATCCGGTATCTCCACCCATCATAAGATCGGTATAAGGATCGGAAACATAGCGAGATTCGGAATCGCAAAGCGCAGGATTCGCCGCGCAACCGGCTTCCGGTCCGACATTCAAATCGTATCGTTCGAAGAATCCGGCGGCATTCTTACCAAAGCGATATTTAATTTCGAGGCCTTGCGCACCGCGGCCGGTATTGAAATTGAAATAGAACGGATAATCGTTCTCATTTGTCGCCCGGACGGCATTACCCGTCTCAAGTTGGAGGGTGGCGAGACTATCGCCCAGCACAACAAAATTCCGGTCGCGAATGGTTAGCGCACTGCCGTTCGGAGCGAGACGCGGATCGATATAGCGTTTGGGGGTTAAAACAAGTGCGGGAACGACGCCGGCGCCGTATAGATTTACATTTTGCTGGGAAACAACGTAGGTAATGCGGCCGAGATCTACAACTTTATCAGCGCCTTCTAATCGGGTAATCGTTGATTCCCCACGGGAGTTAATGAAGGTATAAACGCTTCCGTTAAACGACCAAAAGTAGCGTTCGCCGTCAATATAGACGGACCGGAACGAAGCATCGCCGTAGATCACTTCTTCGCTAGCAATGGGCAGATTAAACGTAGTAACGGTCTGGCCGTCCTTAATGATGAAATGCCCGGGCGTTTCTTCTTCGATAATGAGCTTGAGATTTCTCTGAAGTCCGAGCTTCGCGCCATCCAGTTCGATAGTACGGCCGCGTGTAATCGTATGATCAATTAAGCCGTCGAGTGCAATACGGCCGTCGGCCAGTTCGCTTACGCGGAAGGTTCCGATTTCAAGAACTACTTCCTTGGTAAACGGATCGCTTGTCGCTTCAAAACCTTCGTGCGTGAAGGTAAAGGTCGGAACTTGACCGGGGTTCTTTGTAATGAGGTAGGTATATCCGCCCACTTGAATGATCGGAACCGATTTCGCATAAAGCGGACGTCCGTCGATTAGGATTTCTTGTAATGCCGGATCGAATTGAACGGTATGCGTACCGTCGTGCAGCGTTACTTGATTTCCAACGCTCGTGGCGAACGGTGCGCCGAACGGAGGTCTTGTATTATAGAAGTTGAAACCGGTTCCGGTGTAAACGACATAATAGAGTACGCCGCCGATTTCAACGCGGAGGTCGGCGAGGCTGATGGATTCGATATGGTCTTCCGTAAGCGTGATGTCTGAAATACCGGTGCCGAGCAGTTTAAAGTGCCGACCGCCGAAAACAATGGAATCCCCGATACGTGCTGTGGTAACTCCGATTCCGCCGCTGATTTGATAATTTCCGCCGCCGAGATCAATAACCGTGTAAACGATATTATCAATATTCAGCGCGGCGCCGGGAGTCACATGCTCGCTTGTTTCAAACGAACCACCCGTAGGTCCGAGCGGCTCGATTTTTTCCAAATAGCGATTTACCGCAATAACGCCGCTCGTCGTATCCTTATTGACAACATACAAGCCATCCGGCAGTGTAATAACGCCCGCCGCATCGCTTGTCGCTCGGTAATTGGGCGATTCAAGCGTGTACGTTCCGCCCGCATTTTCGGTAATGCTGTACCAATTATCTTCAACATGAATGCTCTTCTTCCCTGAAACCAATTGGCTCTGCCGCCCGCCGTAGACGATGGCGCCGGAAACCGCACGATCATACAGATTGCGATCTTCCTGATTTATTTTTCCGTCAACATTCAGATCGGCCTTAACGTTGTAATTGCCGCTCTTGAGTTCTACTCCCTTAATTTCCCACGACACGCCGTAACGATCCGGAATACCGGAGAAACTTGGCGTTCTTCCCTGCAGTAATCGGTTTCCATCACCGAAAATATCCATTAAATAAAACCGGAGTTTATGACTACCCTCCGTTAGGTAAATCAAGGTTTGGGCGATATTAAATGCGTGGTTACTTGCAGAAATATTTAACTGCGCATCGCTATAGCGATTGTCATCCACCATGACATCGACTTCGATAACATAGGAGTGGCCGGCAGGATTGTTGAACATTTCATAGAAGTTCCTGGAATTTACAAGCAAGTCATAATTGCCGTCTTGAGGAGCTTCTACATCGTATTCGATATAGTAAACAGCGTTCGTGGAACCGAGACTGATTGCGCTCCGCTTTGTTCCGGTACGTGCCGTATCTTCGGACAAATACCAGTCCACCGAACTCTCGCTGGTGTATCTCGGCCCGGTTTGATCGTTATAGCCGTAGCCCGAAGCAGAATCGTACCACCAGCGCGTCACGCCGTCCGAACTCGTGCGAGAATAATAGCCGCGCGTTAAGTCTTGATCGGCTTGTTCGTAACCAACTCGACTTCCGCCGAAACTATTTGTAATAAGGGTCAGATCTGCCGCCTCAGATCCGGTTCCGTTGCCATTAACATCCGTAAGATTTCTTTCCTTTAGAACAATCTCGCCCGAAGCATTTTTTGAAACTAAATAATAGCGATCTTGAATTTGAATGACGTTATCGTTCATGCCGTCGCCGTTCAAATCAACGGATTCGGGGAGCGTAGTAGCAACAAACTCTTGCTTGAGCGTCTTGGAATATACGCGATAAACACCGCTCAGGTCCTGAAAGGCTACGTACTCTTCCCCACCCATGCTGAGTACGTGAACGCCGTTGGTATCTTGATAATCTTTGAAGAATACGGCTAAGTCTTCGGCGTTTACAAGTCCGTCGCTATTGATATCTGCTTCACGATTAAACCGTGCATCTCCAAAATGAAATTCGCCGAGTTCCATCGCGGTATTGCGATCGACGTTATTCCATTTAATGCGTACAAAATAAGATCCGGGGGCAAGCTGCGAAACGACCGAACTTCCCAACTTAAATTCGTTTGCATCGGCGAGAATTTCAAAAGTTCCCGTCGCAACGGCCGGATCATTATCGTTGGCGTTATCAACACTCTTAATGACGTAACTCATTTGATATTTTCCGCCCGCCGGAAGAACATGATCGCCGTAGCTTCTACCCGTAAGCCCTATCGTATAATTCCGCGGATTATCCGATACAATGTCCAGGTAATAATCGACGGTATAATCACTATTAATACTTTCTCTGAAACAACGGGAGGTTGCTAGATCGGGGCAGCTGCCATACGAATTCGCAAGATACCCTGCAAATCCTTCCTGTAGTCCGGAAGTCGGCGTGCCTTCTACACCATAAATGACATTACCGCCTTCGCTATAAATAGACACAAAATTGGAAGCGCCCAAGCGATCAATGGCCGGACGCGGGGCAATATATTGAGAACCCAAACTATTTTTGATGGCTAAATAGTCTTGGTAATCAATGACGCCGTTTTGATCAATATCGCTCGCGGAATACTCAACAAGAGAAACTTTACCGGCGGCCGGATCATCCTTACGGATTCGGTATTCCTGGCCTTCGATTGTTATGCGGCCAGTCTCGGAATCGCTATGTATTTGGCCGGGACGGACATCTTTAAATTCCTGGCCGAATACCGAGAGCTCTCCGACTCTCCACCAATTTCCTGCCGGCTGTTCGGCAACAACAACTTTTATAAACCGGGCTTCGACCGGATCAAATTCAGCCAACTTCATGGTTTCGCCGATTCCGAGCTCCAGCCAAACCGTTTGCCAATTTTCTCCGTCTTTTGAAGTTTGGATTTCAATGCCGTGCGCGAAATCTTCATACTGGCCTTCGTTTATGACACCGCGGCTATCGATAAGCACACTTGAAACCATTTGAATTTGTCCGAGGTCAATACCGACAAAATCACCGACTTCGGCGCCGATGCGTGAGGCAAATTCCGTTTCTTCCGTTCCTTCCGCCGTATGCCCATCGGTTAAGGTCTCAACTCCGGTAGCGCCGTTGGTTATTAAACGATCGTTTATAAACGCGGTGGCGTTTAATGCGAAGTTAGTATCGGTGTTAACCCATTGCTTAATGATCGTCCGGTCGAGCGAATCAAAGAGATAGCTGCCGTCTTCAAGAAGTTCGATGGTGTACATCTTTCCGGCAATTTCCATGAGTTGAATTTCGATAACGCTATCCGAAAGTGGTTCGGGCGTCAGCGTGAGATCAAGCGTAATCGGATTTTCGATATAGGTATAACCTTTGCCGCCCATATCAAACCGCCCGCTGCCGTCGGTTCGGAAGCTAAAGACGCCGTTGGTAAATTCATGAACGCCTGCGCTGACGTGACGGACGTTCCATCGTATTCCGCCGATATCAAAAACTTGATCGGCCAAATGAACACTGTTTATGCCGACTTGTACCGCTTCGAGTTGTCCGTTCGACGGATTTCGGCCTACATTAAATGTAAGTCCCGCAATCTCGACCTGGCGGGTAGCCGGATCGGTCGTAAAAGTCTCAACATCCGGGAAGAAACTGCGGAACTCATAATTGCCGGGCGTAGTTTCCGCAAAGAAATACGTAACACCGTTCGTCTGAATGGTTTCTTTGGCGAGGCGGATGGGCTTGCCTTCTTCATAACTTCTCAGATCAGCCGCATCTACAAAATGATTTCCATCCAGATCCGCGCGCTTGTCGTAACGCTGCAGGAAAATCTCGCGGATGGACGGCTGTGCTATATTTCGATACGCTTGATTCGTAATCGGCACAATCTGGTCGTACGCATTTCCGGGAACCGTATGTGCAATATCCGTCCATACAATTTGAATGTCATGCTGGCCGGGCGTTAAATGGAGTTCACCTAGGGCGAGCTGGGGTGTCTGATTATCCCATTTGGCACGAATCCGGTCGCGGAACTGGCGATCTACGAAAACATCAAAGGTGAAATAGGCCGGCTCGGCATCCGGCTTAAAACCCCAATCCATCGTCGGCGCGGAAGCGGCATTGGGTTTAATGGCTATTCGTTCAAGGACAAAATTATCGTCGGGCTCGTTCGGCCATACGCGATCGGACGGATAGAAAAGTAATTCTTCAATTTGACCGCGCCAATTAGCTTGGCCGCTCAGATCAACAACGTAATGATTCATCTCGCCCACACGGCTAACGTTGATCATCACCGGACCGTCGAGCTGGCTTTCTCCTTTTCTCTTCCAGCGAACCTGTGCGCTTGTTCCGGCGCCGGATTTGAAATCAATTTCAACGAGCTTGTTCACATCGGCGTCAATATTTAGTCCGGTCTTATAAATCACCGAGCCGCTGTTACCGGTGCCGATCCAACGTCCGTCGGCATCGTAATTACGTACAATATTAGTCGACCAACCGCTCCAAGTAATAGGCTGTGCTGCTTGGCTGAGGTTTTTGACGGAAACGCCGAGATTGTAGTTGCCTTCTTCTTCCACGGTGAAGAGGTAACTCAACGGTTTTGCCGGCCAATCTAAACTCGTATCGTAATCCAGGCTGGTGCCATCGGGCCCAATCTTAAATCCCGTTCGGTCAAAATCTTCGTCCGCTTCATCGTTATCCACCTGTGAAGCCGGGCGATTCTGAATAGGTTTATTGGCCGCGGCTCTCATCAACACGTCATCCGATTCATTCACAAATCCGTCTTCGTTAACATCGCCTTGGAGACGCTTCTTAAGCGTAACGAAGCCGGCTGCGTCCTTGAATATCAGATAATCGACACCGAGCACATCGATATGATTTGTTCCCGGCTCGCTCACGTATTGACCTTGAGTGCCCTCCAAATGAGTCCGGCCAAATCCATCAAAGGTAACGCGATAGGTTTGATCGTTCAGTGTAATGGACTGAACATCCGTATTTTTCATCGTGAGATTGCGGAAAATAGCGAGATCGGCGCCGTCAATGATTCCATTCCCGTCCAAATCGGCTTCGGCGACATAGCCGACATTATTGACATACATATGATCTACGGCTAAACCCACGCTCCATTCCGGATTTTTCCAAACGAAACGCACCTGGTACATTCCGGACGGAACACCCTCAACCACAACGCCGCCGTTTTGGTATTCGTTACGATCAAAAGGAACGGAAGCTGTTCCCACGTAATTTCCGACAAATTCATCGTTGATTTCTTTCCCGAGATAAACATCAAATTCATAATGGCCGTACCACGGGCCTTGAGGGAACTTGAAATTAAGATTACGGGCGCTCAGGCCAAGTTCATATTTCCCCGAGCCTCTAATATCAACGTTATAAGTGAGCTGGAACGGCTCCGAATCAGGGCTCAAATTTTGGAATTCACTCGCCGGTATCGGCACGCCAAACGCATCGCCGGCATAGAGCAAAGAAGACACGTCAAGATTGCTTGGGGGATTATGTTCAAAACTGGAATGGTATTGATCTTCGATATATTGAGTGCCGTCAACCGGCGCGACACTTTGCGTTCCCAAAGCCTGCCCCATCAATACTTCATCGGCGGCGTTGATCATGCCATCGCGGTTCAAATCTCCGGCCAACTTTTCGATAAATTTGTAACGTCCCGGCGTTTCCGCATCCGGAAGAACTAAGTAAGTGATATCAATTACACGAATTGTTTCGGCTTCATCATCGCTCGGATATTCAACGTCAGTCTCGACATCTTTCAAAATAATGCGGCCGAAACCATCCTTATGCATTTCGTATACTTTTCCTTCGACTTCATACTTCTGGACATCGCGCGTATCGGTATAGTAACCGGTAAATACATCGCGATCTTGTTGATCAACGGTCTTGTTGTTATTGAAGTCCACACGTGCATCGTAGCCTTCACTCACAAATACTTTGTCAATTCTGACTCTGTACTTCGCGCTTGGATTCACCAGCTTAAAATAAAGTCCTTCATCTTGCGTTGGCTTCAAATCCAGATAAATTTCAGCGCGCCCTTCTCGATACTGCGCCGTATCAGCAGATATCGTAAATCGTCCGATCGGCAACCTATATTGATTGCTGTTAGCGCCACTCTGTGAATAAACTTCAAACTCAAGCGTGGGTAGAGGCTCTCCCGCTACAAGATTCTCGATCTTCGCACTTAGCCCCACATCGTATTTTTGGAATTCTGGTCCTCTGAAGTAATAACCCAATACAAAATTTTGATTTGTTCCAGGAACGTATACGTTGCTTAGAACGGTGCCGTCGGTTGGGCCGGACCCATCCGTAAAATCTTGATTACGAATGCGAGCCGTTCCTTCAGGATTTAATGGAGGAATCTCGGTAGCGCCAAACGCCGCATCGAATAAAGCGCGGTCGACTTCGTTCACACCATTTTGCTTGTCGAAATCAGCCCAGAGGATTTCTTCGACGCGATTAAACGAATTGTTAGCATTGGTGAAAATCTGGAAATTCACTCCGCGCAAATTAACTTGAAGACTTGCGTTTGAAACAGAGAGAACGCCGGTAACCGGATGTGTAAATTCAAAAAATCCGGTTACTTGATTCTTAACCACATTAAAATTCTCACCAAAAACGCTAATGCTTCCGTTGCCTTGAAGCGGCGGAACGCTGATCCCCGGCAATGCCCCGAGTGTAATATCAACCCCTACTTCCTTAATGGCATAGCGCCGGCCGAGCAGATCGACCGTTCTCGGCTGGTCTGCGTTATCCATCACAGAACCACCGGAAGGCGGAATAAATTCGTACCTGCCGTTGGCTAATTTGTTCACTGTGTAGGTAACGGGGTTTTCGGTAAGCTCGCTCGTAATTGTGAAGGCTTGTGCAACATGGCCGTAAATGCCGTACGAAGCCATTAAACCAAACGGATCGCGTGGATTCGGTGCGCCGCGGAAATGAACGGTTCCGCCGCGATGCGTAGAATCATTTACCGAAAAAAGCTGCGTATACGACGGTCCAAAGGTTACATTCTGCCCGCCCGTGCCAATGCGTCCTACCCGCGCTTCAACCGTAACCTGTCCAGCATTTTCAGTGATGCGGAATTGTGTATCGTATCTTTGATCAAAGCCGGAAAGCTGGTCTAGTCTAAATTGACCCAGCTGCGTTGTCTGACCGTTGACTACTTTATTCAAAATCGTGTAATCATCCGGCGGACTATTCAAATTATCATCAACGCCATCCTGATTATGAATCAATTCATAATAATTATTGGCGTCTTTGTAATTAAAGAGCATGCGCACGGTACCGTAGCCTTCCGGATGCCGGCGAATCGCATTGATATTCAAACTGCCTGTGACCGTAAATGTCATTACGCTATCCTCAGGAATATTGGTAACGGGCTCAAAGTAAACATCCGACGCGACCGAAGGCGCATATACGGCAAACTCGCCCACATCCCAGAAAATCTGGCCCCCGCTAATTTCGGTGAGTTGAACCCGTACATATCGCACCGGTTGAGCGGCAAATTGCGCCAAATGCGCGATATTGGGTTGGCCGCTGATCTGCCAAACTTGCTGCCAATCCGTTCCGTTTTGCGAAACCAGCACTTTAAATCCTCTCGCATAGTCATTAGTATTTATTTTTGAAGTGTCGAAAACCACGCGATCAATAACCATTGACTGACCCAAATCTACTTGAACATAATCGCCGACTCGCGCCTCTTCAGAAAGCGCTGCATGGTTACCTGGATTGCCGTCGAACATGCCCTGCAGACCGGTCGTATATGTCTGATTTCTCAATACCGAGAAATACGCACCGGATCGTTGATAGGCCAAATCTTTATCACCGAAGTAATAATAAACTTGGCCAGTCGTGTAATTCATCACTTGCCAGTTCAGATCGCTTGAGAATCGCCCGTCCGTTCCGTCGGCAAACGTTTCCGTAAATGTTTCAATTTCGATCGGAGGTGTGGCTACGACAAAATAAGCCGGGACGGCGTGGCCCTGATCCGCCGTCACAGAAAGACGAATCGTTGCGTCACCCTCACGGATAATGGCGTAGCGGACAGTGCCGATTGTAATCGTGCCGTCTGCCCCGCTTCGAATCGGCGTGTGAACGCCATCGTTAAATTCGTATACCGGCGGATTTTCACTGACGATTTGATATTGGTAAACAGCCGGGCTGGTCTGCTTGTACTGAGAAATCTTTAGATCATCGAATTCGACCACCTTGCGTTCGGCTGTCGAAGAGCCGTAGTAGAAAGCTTCAAATCCAACCTTTCCGCTAAGGAAGCTGGATTCCTCATCCCGAGTATCGAATACCTTAACGGCCTTGGTCGGATTGATTTCTCCGGCAAACACGGATACTTCAATCACGTTTCCAGTAAGTCTTACGTTCAGATTAAAATCTTTGAGGTCGTAGATTTCCGGTGCGTATCCGTCAAAGAAATTAATATTCTTATCGCTCGGAATACCAAGCGCCGTGTCTAAAGCTTCGCGCTCGAGCCGTTTGAGCTCGGTGGAATTTCCATTCACCGTCTTTCCGACAATAATGGCCGTATCCCGTACTTCAAGCCAATAGTAGTTATCTTCATCCTGATAACGGAGGTAATAACGAACGCCCATGTACCGGTCAAACACTTCGGGTGCGATATGCGCGCTGAACGCGAAGTCATCCAAACTAGAATCTTTGGAAAGTGCGGGCGAACGCGCAACGTCCAGTTTTGTATATTGAAGCCATTTGCCGTTCTTAATTGCCCAGCTAAGACCGTCCGCATTTTGAGCTATCCACTCATCGGCTTTTCCATCCTCAAAATTCTCAAGCTTTTCGACCAATTGATAGTTATTAATTAAAATGGATTGGCCGTTGGTCACGTTTTCGCTTTGGATGGGCTCTTCATTCAGCAGGAATACATCGCCTTTAGCATCCTTTAAAATGAAATAAACATTGCCCTCAAGCTCCACGCGTCCGTTGCTTGAACTGACCCTCAGCGCGTCGGTGCCGAGCGTAAACGTACCGTTTTCGTTTTCGCGAATGAAATATTCGATTCCGTTTATGCGAATGCGGCCGGAACCTAAAATTTGTATGTCGGCGGCTACTTCGTGGAGTTCGATCTTACCTTGCGGCAGTTCAGTCACCTGATAACGTACCCCGTTCAGTGATACAAATCCGTCGGTGACCACTTTCATATGAACGCCGTCGGAAACCCAGATTTGCTGTGTTTGGCTATCGCGCCCGTAGTTATAAACACGGCCGTCCACGGTGAGCGAAGCGCCTTCAACAAACTGAACGTTTAATAAAATTTCACTGAGAATAAGATCGCGCGTCAGCGGATTTACGCTCGGCTTAAAGACGCTTTCTTCAAGGAGAATCGTATCGGCTTTCGGATCAACGGTGATTACTACGCCTTCTCCGTCCGTAAGTGCGTACGTGCCATCCGTGTTTACTTTAACTTCGTAGAGATGCCCGTTTACTTCGATGACCTGATCGGCAACGATAACGCTTGTATCGTAACGGCGCGTCAAGCTGACAGAAACAGTGGGCGTGAAGAGATCCTTATAAATTTGATAAATCTGACCGTCCATCGTGACCATTGCATTTTGATCATCCGTCGCACCGACCCAATATTCTTTCGTACCATCGTTGATGTAATAAGAAAAGCCGGAGGAATCGATAGGCTTACGTTTGTACGCGCTAAATGTTTTGCCAAACTTTTCAACGGTCCAAGCTCTGTTCTGCGTAATATCCGGCCAAGGCAATTCGTGATACCTGACGGCTTCTTTCTTGAGATCGTAGGCCTTGCCGTGAATAACCACCTGACCCGTCGCATCGCTTGTTCTCTCCTGCCCGTCCGGCAGTGTAAATGTAATGCTTCCGTTCGCATTAGCAACATAGCGAACGGAACCGACGCCTTCGAGCCACAAATACTGGCCCGCGCTGGTTACGGAAGAACCGGCGCCCGTTTTCGTTCTGAAAATGCTTTGGTCAAGCTCATTGACCTTAAAATCGCCGTTCAAATCGGCCGCCAAGACTTTCGGATCGACCACGAAGAAATCTTTTAATTCGAGCGATAGATTTCCGAAAAGCTTATCGTTGTAGTAATTGCCAAACTCATCATCGTTCGGCAGGCGCCAAATAATTTTAACTTCATGCATGCCCTCGATGAGATCGACGCCGAGTTTTCCGGCGACAAAATCCTTACCGTTGACCTGAATCCAGAACGTCCCGCGGAATTTTCCGTCGATAATTACGTCAAACGCATACGGTACCGTCATGAAATTGGAATAATTCGGATCGCTGGGATTGTTATTTAAGTCGCGGCTGCGCTCAGCGAGCGCAAGATCTTCGAAAGACTTTGCGGAAAGTCCGACATCAAACACACCGCCCTGGGCCAACGTGACGTTGAAATTAAGCTCGTTCGTGTCGTATCTCGAAACGTTAAATCCCCGTTCATCTATTCGCTGATCCCAAAGGGTGTAATGCGGTTCATCGATGCGGAGCGGGGACGGCTGTTCTTGGTAATACGTCTGGTAATTGGAAGGCGATAACGGATAAAGCTGCTGGCGTTCGTGATCTTCCTTGTACAGATTCGGTGCGGAGTAAACCGTATTTCCATTCAAATCACGATAGAATCCGTACATATCGGTCTTCGATGCGTAACTGCCGTAGCCGTCATTAAAGAGGAACTCACCGCCCGCCACCCGCTCCGGATCAATCGTTACCGTGTAAATGCGACCGTTAATGAAGAGATTCTGAACTTGAACGCTCTTCGTGTCCGCTTCGTAAATGACAAGCTTTCCGTTATCCGGATCTTCCGTAACGCGGAAAAGTGTTCCATCGCCGAGATCGATCAGCCCTGTGGCCGGATCTACGAACCGCTTCCTTAGATCTTCGACAAAGACGTAGGTATTTGGATTTTCGTTGTTTTGCTGTTCAATTCGCGTGTCGTTTAATCCGAAATCTTTTCTCACCGAAGCCTGTGAATCGTAAACGATGAACTGCCGGTCGCCTTCCGGATATTTGATGGTAATCTTCTCGGCGTTAAAACTTTCCTCGTACGCTTTGGTAAGAATAATATCCGACATCTCGGGCCCGATTTGCATGACCAGGTATTCCGTTCCTTCTATCGTTACCGTTGCCCGGTAAATCGGATCGGTATAAGGCAATTCGTCCCGATCGAACTCGACATTGACTTCTTTGGTTTCGTACACATGCACGCCATTGTTAAACCGGTATTTTCGGAAATATCTATCGCCGTATACGTTCACACCAAAGAATTTATCGTTCAGAACAATTCCGCCGTAGGCCGGTTTAAAGATCTCGTGTTGTTCAATGAGTTTGATCGTTCCGTCGGTTTGCCGTTCGGCGGTGAATTTCCGGCCGGCGATGTCGATGGGACCTTCCGCCGTTCCTGCCGCACTGTAATTCAACGTGCTGTTGAATACATTCGTGAGTGTGATATTTCCGGGAGCTTCCGTAACAGTGAAAAATGTATCGAAGAGTCCGATGATCTGCCCAACGGCTCTGGTAACCGCGATAGGTTCGCGCTTCGTGAGCGTAAATATATTCGTACCGGGCATGCGATGAATATCGTAGACGTCGCCGTCGATCGTAACTTCGCTCACTTGCGTATTGCTTTGGTATTCGCGAACGTTCGTCGTATTTGTCGTGCGGAACGTCACTGACCCGTCGGTATTTTGAATTACAACCAAGTCTTTCTTCCCAAGCTTCAGATCGGGCGTTCTGAAACTGTTCACCTGATTCATGATCAGATCGGCATTATTCGGATTGTTCGGATCGATAACGACATCGTATAGATTTCCGTCGTCCAGGCGAATTTGCCCTGTGTGCGGATTACTAACGGATTCCCAGGGATAATAAGGTTCTCCTTCATTTTCCCTCAAAGGAATCATGCGCTTGCCCGCGCCGATGCTTACGGTATACGTACCGCCATGCACATCGGTTTGGAAAAATTTATTGTTTTCGATGGCGATTCCCGATTCGACTTCAAACGTACGCAGGAGTTTCGTAAGCGCGGCGGTTTTTTCAGTCTCGTTAAATCCAATGGCATAGTTGGAACCATTGATGCCAACAATACCGCCCCGTGCTTCGTATACATTCCCGTCGTTATCCGCAAACCAGAATCGCGACCGGTCCTCAGAAGCGAATACGTAAAGAAGTTCTTGCTGGCCGCTTGCGGGATCAAGCCCGAGCTCCATAACATGAAGGAAGGGATTGTATCCGTCTTCGGGCGCATAGCCGGTCATAATGAAATTATTGGTCTTCCAAACGTTGTCGATACGGCCTGAATAGGTAACATGCGTAACCATCATGGAAATATTCCATTTGATGTCATCCGCAGGACCGAACACTTCGTCCTCGACAAATTGTGGGGCGAACTGTGCTCCGGCGGCAATATCGCGTCTGACCACCGAAGTCTGCTCATTCTCGGTAAGCGTAAGCACGCCAGTCATGGGTTCTTTGGAAACTTGGAGATTAACGCCGCCCAGCGAAACGGTGGTTTCTCCCGGATGAAGTGTATCTTTGAGCTCCGCCGATCCGCTCGCTCTAAATTCAAGCGCTCCGCCGGTCACCGGTCTCACTTCATAAATAATGTTATTTACCTTAACCGTATCGGTTGTGGTGGAGCTCTTCGGGGAAACACCTTCTTTAAATATCAGGTAATCCCCGCCAATCACTTTTAGTTTTTTGCCACTCACCGGATCAAATTCAACGTCCTCGTCGTAAATCGTCTCGCCCGCAGTTAACGGAACAAAGCGCTTCGGATTTTCAAACAAGCGAACGCTAACCTGTTCCACGGAATCTTCGTTCAGCACAAAGGTACGGTTGAAAGAATCATAATCGAACAGATTATTTGTGATGATGTCATTTAAGGTGAAAACCGAGTACCGGTTATGCGGATTCTGGTAATCCAAATTGGGGTAGGCCGGCCGCTCCCGAATAAATTCGCCAAGCCGTGCCAGATCATAGGAAGAATCAATCATTCGATCATCGTACGCGCCGTAAATGCGGATCTTCCATTGATTGGCGGCACGGTCGAAATATTTGTCCCGTGAATTTTCCTCACCCGGCCTGAGCGCACGATCCTCTGTTACGATTTCGTAGCGGTAGACCACGGGCTGATTGAGATCATCGGCACGCCAAACGTAATGCTCCTTGAGTTCGAGCTCTCCGGTTATGGCATTGTAGGAGATGTCGTACGGGACACCGTTAATGACGAAACCTTCCTTACGGATATTAAGATCACTGCCCGCGTATTGATAGGCATTGCCGTCATCGATGCTTAACCCAAAATCATCGTTGCTTGTTGGCGCATGAACACGATCAACCCCCGAAATCGGTGAATCGCCCAAGCGGCTGCCGTCCTGATAAATGGCAAGTTCGGAGGCAGGTAAATAGTTCGGATCATTAAATACGGTCCCGTTCCTGGAATTAAAGAGAATATCAACCACACTCATGGGATGCAGATCATCCCCTAACGCATTTTCATACGCTCCGCCCGTATTCCAGAGATATTCAAATTCGCCAAAGAAATCAGGATCAAGCGCAGCCGCGTAATAGCGTCTCGCCAATTCCATCGCGTCGAAATTATGTAGAAATTCGTTGGTGTAGCCGTTTGCTTCGTTATGAACGTAATGCAGCTCATAAAGCCGTTTCATGAATTCACCGATCGAGCTTATTTCCTCATTTTCAAAAATAGACCCGGCGGCAAGAGCATCTTTAAATAAATCTTGAAGCGTTTTAATTTCGTCCGTAAATTCAACGATTCGGCGATAATCGATCGGCTCGCGCGCAATATGCTCTTCGGTAAATATTGTTTTCCCGTCCTGATCTTTTGAGAGTACATAATAGGAAGGCCCGACTTTAACGCGGCTGTAGGCATCGAACGAACGCGGACTGGCTGTGCCGTCTTCGGTGAAAACAATGTTCTGATTTGGATTGAGATTGAGCTCGTCGGGGGTGTTGGCGTATTTAAGCGATAATATTTTGGATTCGCCGTTCATCTCGGTGACTTTAGTTTCAAGCACTCCGGGCGCTACTTTGCGGGATACTTCAGCCGATTCAGCGAGAGTCACAAATCCGCTCTCCTCATCGTAGAAAACTCTCCATTTTGTTTCCCCGTCGGCCAGAAGAACGGTTTCGACCCCCTCGTCAATGAAACTCACATATGTATTGAGAGCATCCGTGAACGAAGTAAGCCCATCCTGCCTACGTATGTAGCTGTAACCGCTGCCGTCCTGGCCGACACGCAGCGCAAATCTTCCCTGAATGGGCGCGCTCACGCGATGCTCTTCAACCAGAGATACCTCGCCGCTTGCATCCCTGATTACGAGATACGCGCTGGCACCAATAATTACTCTTTCTACGGGCGCATAAATCGACCCATCGGCCGCCTTAATATCAGAAATTCCCGCTGCTTCAGCGGAAGGTTCGATGAAGTGGAAGTTCGTGCGCTCGTGAGTGGCGACTTCCAACTGGTAATGCCGCATCGTTTCAAGCGTGTGATCGGTACCCGTTCCATCCGCGTAATCGATGGGCAGTGTCGCGATTCTGAGTCCGCTTCCGTCAAAAGCCGGCTGCATCATAGAAAAGGCCCCGGCGACAAGCTTTACAATATCCGGCTTACCATCGCCGTCCGTGTCTTCACCGGGCAATTCCACAATTTCGCTTACGGATGTTTCGGTTTCCCCTTCTGCATTCACGGTCGTCTTAACTTTAATATACGATTCGTACGCCCGTCCGTTACTATAGTAGGTGTGCTGGAAAGGACCCTTGTCCAGAATCGTGTAAAGAACGCCGTCCAGCTTAATGGCATTGACCGTAACAATCGGATAGCCATACAAATCAACGGTGCCGCCGGGTAAATCCACGAAAAACCGGTTTCGTTCGCCGGTGAGCGTAAAGCTTCCATGACCGAGCGTTTCCGGAACTTCGATCGGAGTGGCATCGCGATTGGTAAAGACATGATCACCGTGGGTGAGCGTGAACTTGGGCTCATACATTCTTTGTTCTGTTGCTGTTTCTACGGCAATTTTTTCGACGGCTTCGTAGCTAATTTTATATTCGATACCGTTCAGCTTGATGAACCGATCGTACTGAGGCTCTCCGATGTCATATACTTGTACAAGTTTGCTCTCGATTACATTTTTTCGCGCCAGCGTGTACTTTGAGCCGTCGAACATGATTCCGTACGTAATGGGATTGAGACCGCCGGGCCCGTCGAGATCAAGCGTGACTTCCGTCCGGTCAGTATTGGCCAGATAGGTATCCGTACCTCCGTCAAACAAGAGCCGCCCATTTAATTCGTAAATGGAGAAATATTTATCGCCAAGCTTTACGATAACGTTATCGCGTAGTGATCCTACATCGACATTGCTAAAGAGCGTGGGTACGCCAGCGCCTGCTGCAGCCCCGCAATCCCCACCCGCGTCATCACTGCATTCTCTGAGTATGTATTCCACCGTATCAAGCGTGACGGTTTCGCCAATCGCGGCGTTGCCCTTCAAAGTTTCACCCACCATGAACGAATATATGCCGCCGACGGGCCCCGAAACTTCATAGACAAACCCATTAACGGCAATGCTGCGGATTCTCGAAGACTCACCGTCCGCAGCCAATTCCGTCAATTTGACCATGGCACCGGCCTCGTCTGGCGCAACGCTGTAGTTAAGCCCGCCCAACTCAACGGTGCCGCCGATGCCACCGGCGCTTAAATCGCCTTCGCTTGATAAATCGGCATGCGCTTTAAATCTGTATTCCCCACCCTCTTGCATGACAACATAACGGGCGCCGTTCAGCGAAACGACATCGATCGGAGCCGATCGCTCGCCCGCCGGCCCTTCCATAGAAAAGCGTCCTGTTACTCCATCGAATGTCAGGCTGAAATCTTTTCCGGCGATATTAAGAACGGTTTGCGTATTCGGAATTCTAAAGAGAACTTCGCCCGTATCGAACCGGCTGAAGAGAAGTTTCCCATCGTCGGTTTGCTTGACCGTGTAGAACGTATTGCCAAGCATGAACGGCTGGAGAGGAATTTCGGGAGTTTTATGATTGATCAGGCTGATGCGACCATCCGTTTCTACAGTGATGTCGTAGAGAATTCCCCGTCTGCGCTCTAATTCCGCTGCTGAAAGACCGGCTTTGTATTCTTCCGCAGAGGCGCGAATAAATTCATGGAGACGAACGGTAAGAGCTCCGGTTGCGGCATTGTACTCGCTATTGTAGGTATGAACTCCGTCGTAGAAGGTGAAATTCGTCGCGCTATTTTTCTTCACGGCAAAATTCATGCCGTACACTTCTATGACTTGATCGATATTCTGCGGCACCATCGACGTATCGGCTTCTTCTTCGAGCCGCAATCTGCCATCCTGGCCGCGCACAACGTGATATTCAATATAGTTTTCAACAACCGCACGGCCTTCGGCATCGCTCGTGTACGCTCTGTCCCAAGCTTCCGACCTGAGCGTATACGTACCGTCAAAATTATCTTCGATACTCACCACGATCCGTTCTTTTAAGATAGGATCAACCGGCGCTTCGTTTTGATTAGCCGGTTTAAGATCGATAATATTGCGGCCGCTTAAGGAAACAACGCCGGTTTGAGCGTTGACTTCAATGGAATAGCGTATATTTCCAAGTTTCACGAAGCCAGTTCGCGGATCGCTCTGGAACGTATCGCCGTGCCCAAGTTCTTTCTCGAGTAGAGCGCGGTAATACGCTTGATCGGCCGGCAACACACCGCTCGACGCCATGATTTGATCGATGTCTAAACTGCGATCTCGGTAAAATGTAGCAACGCCGGTTGTACGGTCATACACGGCTTCGTAAACGGCCCCGCCAATAATCTCAAGCGTCGTACGTGTCTTTGTCGGACTCTCCATTACCGCATCACCCAACTGAATACTATGCACGAGCTGATACGGCCGGCCTTTTCCGTTTTCTTGATCGAGAAGCAGTTCGACGCCGTACATGTTGGTCGGTTCGTCACGACGGCGATCTTCAAGAGAAAGCTTAAGCATGCCGCCTTCGTTCGTCATCGCGTACCAGCGGCCTTCGATAGCGATACGCGTACCGATGTCATTGCTTAAATACCGTGCGAATTTGCTTTCGAGCGCGAGACGGTTTCCGCCAACACTCGTAATTTGGTAAGAAATTCCGTTGAGGTCAATTAAGCCGTACACATTTCCGATTGGCATGCGCGTCGCCGTTCCGGTCATTTCCTGCTCTTCCAGATGTAGCGCCATCGTAGACGGATCACGAACAATTTTATAGGTGCGGCCGTCAAGCAGCTTCACGGTTCCGGCCGCCATATCGGCTACCATTAATTCCGGAATCTTCGGCATGGCGCTCGTATCCGAATTGAGATACGGCACATGGTGAAGCTGACCGATGTCCGATTCGTCGGCCGTTAACTTGGCAATCGCGTGGGGCTTTCCGGAAATTTCAAGCAGGAAGGCATCGGTCGATCCTTGGGATCCGGTCACGACATAATAAAGCGTTCCCTCAATATCAACGACGTTACTCTTGTAAAGCAGGCCGCCGGACGGATCGACATCGCTAAACTGGCTTAGCGTTTGAGCCGCGTAAACTTTATTCGCGCTTGAAACAAAATACTTGCCATCCCCGTTCTGGAAAATTTCGTAGATCTTACTGTTAAGCTCAGTGACAAGATTGTCGCTTTCGTAACCACCACCGAAGCCCTTAAACGTTTGCGCCGAACTTACCAACGGATTTTGGGTGAGCTCGACAAATGCCGCATAGCTACGGCTTCCGGAGATCGCGCCGATATCGCCGAGCATACGATAGGACTTACCTTCGATCGTAATGCTCATCGTATCGTAATCAACTAAGTACGTTTTAGCGGCGTCGTTTTTATTAACCAGGTAAACAAAATACTTTCCGTTCGGGCCGGTCACCTTGCTGATTCTGTACGTGATACCGCCGACGATGACTTCGTTTTGCGGATCAGCGGGGCTGGGGAAAACAATTTCGTTTCCAACTTTCTTTTCCACGATGAATACTTTTCTCGCTTGGACGTCTCCTTCGCGCTTGATTTCAATAAGGAAATAATCCTTACCGCCAAAATTAAACGGTGTTGTCGCATCCGTATCGGCCGAAACTCCGGTAATTTCGGTCCCGCTATTGCTACGAATCGTATACGTTCCGGATGCGCTGCGGCGAATCTTCCAAATATCGGTTCCCATTTCAACCGCGCCTACTTGGATCTGGCTGCGCATATCGGCACCGTCAAAAGTGCTGTAGACATCGCTTGCCATCGTACTTTTAACCAGCAGGACATATCCGCTGTTGATATCTCCAAAACCGGAATACTCGATACCATCACTAAGCGTTACTTTGCGGGTAGCTGCGGCGTACGTGTACTTTGTATGCGTGACTTCATCTTCAAACTTAAAGATCCCCGATTCATTTCTAATAATGTAACGTTTACCGTTGACTTCAATGCGGTTTTGCGTATGCCATCCATGGGCGGATTCCGATCCGGCATCGAGAAGTGTGAAACGATATTGGCCGGCAGCGGGTTGTTCTACGTAATAATCAAAATTGCCGGGAATATTTTGAACGATGCCGTCCTGGCCGACATAATATCTAGTGCCCTGCGGATTGGCTTTTTCTCGGATCCAAATTTGTTGGCCGGCCGGAGCAAGCGGATCGGTAAAGATAGAGTAAAGTTTTCTATTTGTATCTAAACCAAGGGAAACATCGGCGCCCGCATTTACTTCAACCAGGCGCTGGGTACTTGTTATAAGCCCCGCTTGGTCACGAATAAGGGTGATATTGCGCGGCAAACCGGAAAGGCGGAAATCGTTATCGTTAGGTTCGGTAATAACGCGATAGTTAATACTGTTCAAACTAATCAAGCCGTTAACGCTTGTGGCTGTATTCATCCCGTCCGTGAGTGTAAACAAACCGTCGTCGTTGTATTTCGCCAAGTAATTCGTTCCGTTCACCGCCATCCAGCCGCCGTGGAAACGCGTACCGATCTGCGGACTCAATCGTTCGACGAGTTTGATTTCGAAATTGCCGTTTAATTTTTGAATTTCAAACGTGAAATCGCCAAGCCGGACAATGTCTTTGCTGCCTTCTTTTTGGCTAAACACCATCGGATCGGATCCGTGTTTAAAACTAAATCGCGGTGTGGCCGTACTTGTATCGTATCGGAAGGCATAATCCAGACCCACGAGCTTAATCTTACCTGCGGTGACCATATCGGCGGCTCTGAGCAGTTCGCTTTCGTAAGCAACGCGAACAAACGCGCCTTCGGCATCTCTTCTATAGAGAAGACCGTCAGGAAATACAATCGGTACCGAATTGTAATCCACCAGATAATCAAGAGTATTATCGAGCTTGATGAACTTACCGTCAGTGCTGTAGAGATACGGCGTAAAGGTATAGGCATAACGATCAAAGGCATTGTTTTCGTTATGCATGCGGACCGGTTTATATTCAACGGCGTAATAAGCACCCGCAACACGGACAAATACGATTGGAGTACCCAAATCATGCTGTTCGGTAACGCGCACAATGCCGTTTTCAACCGTAATGTAATAACGTACGCCGTCGATTTCCACGTACTGGCGGATATCTTGGGCAACATTTTGAACAATACTGACTTTACCCAGCGCATCTTCAAGTAAAGCCGCGTCGGCTTGATCAACATTGCCGTCCTTATTGATATCGCCCAGCGGAATATGCCTGAGCTCGACATCGCCGGTCGCATAATTATGAATAATCCGGTACTGATTCCCGTCGATGGTAATGAGATCCGATCCGGGTGTATTGGTGTACGTGTTCTCCCCGTCTTTTATGACATATTGGAATATCGTTTCAGCCGATGCGGTACCGTCGGGAAGAACGAGGTCGTAATCCATGAAATCGTTGTCTGCCGACGGATTCATAACGTCGATCAGCGCGCGACTAAAATTTTCGTTGATTCTTTCTATTTGGATAGAACGCTCAGTACCGGTGATCGGGTCTTTCAAGAGAACCGTTTGCGTAAATTCCGAACGAATCGGCTTACTTGCCTCAACGAGCGGCCTGGAAAGAATAACTTCTCCCGTTCCCGGAACAACGCGAAGGTCGTAGACATTCAATCCGGAAAGAGCGACCCATCTCTTGATGAAACTTTTAAATTCGGCGCTGGGTGTTGCAAAACTATGTGTGCCGTCTAAATTGGTTTCAACCGCGTAGGCTTGACCGGTAATAATCACCTGCCCGGCGACTTCAAAGAAGAAGACGTCGTCCGATGTATAGGGCGTGCCTTTTCTATCGATAAGCTTGACCACGCCATTTTCGATCGCTACCGCATATTCAGTATCGCGGATAACAACTCGTTCTTCCTGTTCGCTGTAGTTCGATACATCGCTTCCGTTCATATCGTAGCCAAGGAAGTAATACCGGCCATCGGGCTTCAGCGTGTATCCGTAGGTCGCGCTATCAATCTCAAGCAAGCCTTCCACCGCAGTTTGCTTGGTCCAAAGACTCGGATCTACCGCCACGCTTGTAATCGAATTCTTTTCGGTGAGTGTAAGTACACGCGTAAAGAAATCGTAATTAATGTCGTAGGGAATTCCTTCGATCCAAACAACATTTAAACCAAGCTGGCTTGTGTAGGATTTGTTGCTGGCGGCATCTTGTAACGTAATCGTACCGTTGTGATTGTCCGTCACATTGAAGCGCTTGCCGCGGAAATCGATCACCTGCTCATGGATCGTTACGCTATTGGCGTAGAGCCGCTGGAGAATGGCGTTTCCGGTGTCCGGATTTTGCGTGAGGAAGTATGTTACGCTTCCGACCGTTATCTGCTCACCCGGTTTTACCGTACCGCTATGAATGCCGTCGGAAACATAGAACGAACCGTCCGCATTTTTTCTTACGAACAATGTGACGTCGCCAACCTGAACGACTTGATCGTACAAGTGTTCGCTTATGGCAGGATTTTTCTCAAGTGTGACCGTGAAGAAACTGATGAGATTAATGACCCATTGAATGGTTTTGACATCCAACTGGCTGATCACACCATTCAAGTTCACATCGCGAAGCGTTTGAACGGCTTTCTTTAACGCATCCAGATCGAAGAAATTAATCGTGCCTGATTTATCAATATCGGCTTTGAGAATTTGAGCATCGGTAATCTGGCGTCGAATACGCTCGGCCCGGGCAATTTCACGCACACGTGCTACATCACCCGACCAAACGATACGGTCGGCATCGACATCGCCATGCTCGGCCATAAGCTGAATATGACTGCTCACCGCTTGATAATCGAGCGCATTTACAAGCCGGTCCCCGGTGACATCAAGCTTCTCAAATTGCCCTGTATGCGTTTGAATATCGCCGGCCAGAATTTGATGGATGACGTCTACAATCGTATCCAGCGTGAAACCACCGGTGATTTTCAGATCGCCAATATCGCCAAGAGCGTCGGAGAATATCTGAATATCAGCTTGCGTAATAGCGCCATCGTTGTTCATATCCGCAAGCGCGAGCTCTTCCGGATCGAAACCATAGTTAACGAAATCCAATACTTTCTGATAGAGCGCGGCGTCCGCTTGATCAACCTTGGTATCGTTATTGAGATCGCCCATCATGTCGACAGCATTAAAAAGTAGCGTACGATCGAAATTATTAACCAGCGTGTCACGATTAAGATCCAAACGCTGGAGTTCGTCGGATTTGATTACGACGTAATTGAGCATCGAGCCAATGACCTGCGATGCGATCGATTGTTCGGTTTGATCAAGCTGGCCGTCGCCGTTCAGATCGAGACTTAACCAAGAGAAAGTTTCGGCGATTTGCTCGGCATGCTCGGAAGGTTGGTTAAACCCGCCGGGGCCGGCGCCTTCGCCTGCTTTAAAGGTAATCCCGACCTGTTCGACGAAATCTTTAAAGAGTTGGACTTCGTCGGGGTTCGTAAGATCGATGCGGCCATTGTGATTAGGATCAAGTACCGTGAGCGCAGCTCTTACGACTTGTTCGAGATCAACGGCGGGATTCTTGACATCGGTAAGATCCAGAAAATCGTTTACAAGCCCGGCGAGCACTTCAATATCCTGCTGCCTAAGCTGTAGCGCTTCGCGAAGCGTAAGTCCAAAATTCGAACTGTCTACCCGGAAAATGGTTCTGTCGATTTCAACGCTCTTGGACTCGGCAAAACTGTGAAAGCTGGACGTGCCGTCAAAAAATGTGAACGTACCGTCGCCGTTATTGGTTTCGCGGAAGAGACGGCCGAGTAATTGGTGAACCGGAATACCCGAAGGTACGGCATGGCTCGTCTTTGCACTGTCGGCTGCATCGGTTAATGTGATGGTTGAGCCATGCGTGATGTTGTACAGCTTTCCGTTCTTTAATGTAATTTGCGTATGCGCGCCGGTTGTTTGATAAAGCGTCGTACCATCATGAAAATAGACTTTTCCGGCAGCGCCTACTTGTCCTTGATACCAATATTTATAAATTACGCCGTCTATATCGAGTGCTTTAATCGGATTGTTATTCGGATTAAGCGTGCTATCGACGGTGTTTTGAATAAGAACGCTGATCTTTCTAGGTTGGCCGTTGTAATACGTCAGAAGACCGTCAATAATATCCATAGCTTTACGCAGGTTACGCGCTCCGATGATTCTTCCTACAATACCTCCTTCTTCATCGTCGTCTTCTCCCGTGCCGCCGAGCAATTCACTATCTTCCTCGGTAATAAGACCATCACCATTGACATCTCTGGCGGTTGATACAACAAAGTCAAAAGCTTCGAGGTCTTTGACTGAAATTACGCCATCCGGAACGCCATTAGGCCCCGTAAAATCAGCGAAGAACCGGTCAATGATGGACGCCTCTTCGCCTTTCTTCACATCGCTTATGGCATTCTGAATGATGGCCCGGTCAACATCGGTAACCAACCCGTCACCGTCCAGATCAATGCTTTTTGCTACATCGCCAACTTTCAAATCGGGATTCTTATTCTCATTAATAGTATGGAAGAAAATCCCGTTCATGTAATAACTGAGATCGTTCCATTCGCTTAAATCATGAATGTCCTCTTCATCTTGACCGTCTAATACTCGCTGACCTCCCTGATCTATAAGACCGTTTACAATACCGTCGCCGTTCAGATCGTAGCGGGCAAACCCCTCTTCCGTCGCATCGAGCGAAATGTTTAGCGCACGCAGTTTTTCGAGATTGCGTACATCGCGGATCGTAATCAGATTATCGCGGCGGGTGGAGATAAGGCTATTCTTCGCTTCGTTAACGGCCTCGTGATCTATCAAGTTGATCACGAAGTCATTGTTCAAATCGAGAAGATCGAATGTTTCGGGATGGAGAATGTCCGGACTTAATCCGCGGGTAGCTCGAATAAGCTGTTCGACCAATTGCACGTCGCGAACTGTAAATTGTCCGTCGTTATCCAGATCGTAATAATTGTTAGTCTTGGCTTCAAATCCAAGGCGTAAATATTCAAGATCCTTATCATCACGCACGCCGTCGCCGTTCATATCCGCCTTTCGAATGCGAATATCGTTCGGATCGGGCGTTTCGCCTAAATTAAGAACGCGGAGAAGCTGGTCGGCTTGAATAAGTTTATCAAGATATCTAAGATCGGTCGTCCCGCCGGCATAATCCACAATGCTGTCCGGCCCGGGCGGTGTAGCGCCCGCTAAATCAACGAACCCGTCGCGGACGGCGGTAATTAAATCCACATCTTTGTAATCGACCACGCCGTCGTTGTTCAGATCGCGCAATGTATAATCGGAAATTCTAAAAATTTCACCCCGCGACTGCGCAAGAAGAATATCGTCGATGAGATTGACGTCGGTTTGATTAACGATGCCGTCGTAATTCACATCATACTTGGCGGCGTTTGTAACGCGATCTATAATGGCGTCGAAATCGGCTTGATCAATAACATTATCGTTATTCACGTCGGCATCTTGGATCATTTTGGGCGAAATACCGTAGAAATTGTTTTCTATCTGATCGCGCATTTGGGTAAACCGCGCCAGATCGGCTTCGTAATTCACTTTGCCGTCGCCGTCTATATCCGGCGCATTGGCCATAACCTTTTCAAATTCAAGCGCACCGTACGAAATATAATCTTCCACCGTGCGAAGTTGCTCGCGCGCATTATCAATCACAGCATTGAGCGCTGTTAAGTCGGCTGCGTTTACAAACCCATTGCCATCGTGGTCCCCGCTTAAATATTCGCCCTTACTTAACAATTCACCGGAGGTGAATTTCAATACCCAGGCTTGGTACGCTTGCGTTTCGTTGCCATCGATCTTGCGATTATTATTGCTGTCAAGCCAAGCTAAAAGTGCTTTAGCCGATTCGTAGGTGTCGATATCTTTTTGATCAACAACTCCGTCGCGGACGATATTCGCCCGGTCACGCTCAGCAGCGCTGATATCCAATTGTTTCTTCCTAACAATATCGATAACGGCTTTAACATCGCCCGCCTCGTCAACGGTTCCTCTCTCATTCACATTCACATGGTGGCGAAGCGTTGCCGATAAAAGCGCTAGATCATCTCCGTCAATGACACCGTTTTGATCCACGTCTGCCGCACGTGCCTGTTCAACTGTTAGGAAGGAGTGGCTATCCATTAAACTCTTGATATGCGACACAAACGCCACATCAAGTCCGTTAAAAGCCCCGCTCCGGTCTACATCGTAAATATTCAAATCAACCATAGCCAGAAGCGTGGCGTTATTTTGAACGGAATTCCAAAGATTCGTAATCTCGGTGACATCGGCAGCGTCCACCGTTCCGTTATTATTCAAGTCGGCACGCTCAATGTGCTCCGGTAAGGCCAATTGCGTCGGAACGGTCGCAAGCCGTGTGATATAACTCTGCAGTGCCGATTCGTCGGAGGCATTTTTCTGACCGTCTATATTCACATCCGCCCTGTCCCAATATTGAATGCTCGATCTTAAATCGGCAATATCCTGGGCGTTCCATTGACCGTCCGAATTCACGTCGGCAAGGCGAATTTGCGATTCGGGATAACTCAAGGTATCGTTAAGCTTCGCGTCGTCAAGCAGTTGGCGATCGACCAGCGTAAAGAAGTTGCCGTCTAGATCGAGATCCACTTGGCCAACCAGCCTTGCAAGAACCGACGCTATATCGTCATCGTTAACGAATCCGTCGTTATTACCGACTTCATCCGTCCAATCAAACCATCTGGGCGTTTCGGTTCTCTCTACAACTTTGCGGAAAAGGTCAGCATCGGTTTGGTCAAAGTTGCCGTCGTTATTAAGATCGATCAATAGTTCATCGTTTACGTCTACCGCGCCATCGCTGTTCATATCCATACGGCCCACATACGTCAGAACCAAATTATCCATCGCCTCTCCGGCACCGGTGATATTTCTCGCGAGAAGCGATTCGAACGAAGCGAAGATTTGCCGATCAAGCGAGTCGATTTCGCCGTCTTTATTCAAATCCCAAGCGACGTCACTACGGTTGAGAACATCGGTGAACGAACGAACCGTATCAACTTCGAGATTATCAAACGAAGCCGCCATTTTCTGGGTAAAGAGGCCGACGCGGCCGCTTGTAAATTCAGAATGCGAGAATTCAAAAACAACCGGCGACGGCAAATTCCCGCCGGAAAGTGTGAACGTGAACGAGCTGCCTTGAATGCTGGTGGTAAGCGAATACCGGACGTTCACAGACCGATCCGACTTTTGAATATCGAATATCTTGCCGGCATCTGTTGTTGTCGCAAGAACTTCTATTTGTCCGCCGGCCGATACTTTTCTAAATTCCATTTGATTCTTGCCTGCGTTCACATAAATCTCGTAATGTGCACCGCTAGCCTGCTCGCGGAATATAAACCCGGCACCGCCGGCATTTGCATTGTCGTCGTCAAATAAAATGTCGGATTGAATCATAACGTCGGTAAGCGCATCCGTATCGTACATCGTACGGAGAATCTGATCGCTCGTATCGGTTTGCCTATAAACACCGCCGCTTACGGCAAACCGGCCGTTTACCGGAGTCCAATTATCAAAATCTGCGTCACCAAAAGCTTCGCGCAAGACGATTTGCATGAGCAGTTCGTTTCCAACTTGGCTGATTTCATAATTAGGAAGTCGATTGAGCATGCCAATAACCTGATCGGTCGTGTAATTGATATTTCCCACAGAAAGCGCGAGATTAATAGTTCGTGCTTCTACCCGATCCATAACGGTTCTGAAATGATTGCTGCCGGCCAGGTCTTCGGCAATGGCTTGATCGCGCACGGTTAAAAGACCGTCTTTATCGACATCCACTCGCCCGATTCGGTCAAACGGCACTTGCTGGAACGCTCCACTGATGCCTTTTATACGGGACACGCCCAAATCGGTAACGGCGGTTTTATGGCGAATGCTCTCACTCAAATCAACGATATCTACGAGATTGATGAAACCGTCCTTATTTACATCCGCCTTACTTATGTAGCCGATGGTTTGTATGATTTGATCCACGGCCGTTTGGCAAACCGTGTCAGTACCGCAAGCTGTTCTATCCGCACCATCCATTACGCCGTTCTGGTCGGTGTCGTAACGTTTGAACGTATCATCGCCCGCTTTGATCTTATTAAGCATGGCTTGATCGTCGGGTGTGAGTCTGCCGTCAAGATTGATGTCGTAACGCGGATCGACAGCTTCGATAATGGATATTCCGTGGATTTCAATGCTGTTTGAGCTTCCGGCATCTTTTCTAACGAATCGAATGGTATGAGCGCCGGCTTCGAGGTCCACACCGATGAATGCGCTCGTCTCGGATGTGGCATTGACCGGAATGGAAAGCGTGTTTACTTTTACGCCATCAACGAGCACATCAAATTGCGCTGTGAGATTGGCGGCACCTTGGAGAGTAAGTCCGATGGAGTAAATACCCTTTCGCGGGAATTTATTTGCTTCCAACTCAAACTCAAACCAATGATCCGCACGCCCGCCCACAAGAGCATCTCCGGCGATAGAGAAACCACGACGGTCCGATGCGGTTCGCGCCAATTGGTCAAATCGCTCAAGACCGACGTTATTTAATAATGTAACGTCTACATCATTAACGAATCCGTCTTTATTAATATCCGCCTTCTGAACAGAGCCCTTCGGCAAGTAGAATTGCGGTAAATCATATTTGATGAATTGTGCGGCGTCTCGATTGCCGGTTGGAAACATCATAGGAATGAGAATTTCCTGAAGAATCGTAACGTCTTCTTGGGTGATCGCCGGACTTCCACCAATATCAACATTATTTCTCAAAACCCGATCAGAAATTAACTCATCAAGGAACGTTACGAGACCGTCTTTGTCCAGATCAGCCTTGCCGACATCAGCCCAGTTGGTGGTTACTCCGGCATTAATGATGCGCGTCTGAATATAGAGTTTGATTTGATCAAAGGTTATTGTGTCGTTGCCGCTTCTCTCCCCGTCCAGATTGATATCACGTGCATGATCAAACAAACCGGCGAAGGCAATGATTTCGTTCCGGGAAACACGATCGTCATTTCCAATGGAGTCCGCATAATCGTTAAAGAGTTTGGTTCGAATTTGCGCACGTAGGACAAGTTGACGGAGGAATTCAAGATCTAACACATTAGCAGCACCGTCGTCATTTAAATCAAGCAGCAAGCCACGGTTTATGTACTGATCGACGTCATTTTGAGTAAACACACCGGCGTAACTGATAGAAACGGTGCCGAGACCGGAGAAATCGATATCGGCTCTTGATAGAGACAGATTTCTCTGAACATAGGCACTTACAATAGCCTTGTCTTCGGTCGTGATGAAAGAATCGCCGTTTACGTCAAAAGGAGTCCCATCCCATGCGCTAACATCTGCGCCATTTACTTTGCCGTCCGCATTGATATCGGATTTTAATTCCAGCACAAAGTCTCTTAAAATTTCGTGCCGGTCAAATGGGGTGAGTTTATTCGGATCGCCGAAGAATGCCTCTGCGACAACATTAAACACTTGAGTCATCCACAGTTGGTATTTAGTAACGCCTTCCTCTAACAACACGCGATCATTATTGTCGCCATTTACATAACCATTGCCGTCAACATCGGCAGCCTTCATTTGCGCCGGGCTGAATGCATCGGTGGAATAAATTCGGTGATAAAGCTTATTAAGCTCTTCCCAATCCCTTTCGCGGCCAATAATTTCCTTCAAAATATCTACCTGTTCACCGAGCATGGTATCGATATCGCTTTGACTCAGAATGCCGTCGGGATTCCGATCGAGTTCTCTGAAACGGTTGAGAAGTTCGGTCAATTTTTGGAGGTCTTCTTCGTCCACTTTCCAATCATCGCCGGCTTGAACGGCATAATAGCGATTATCGATTTTAATGACCTGACCCGAAACCGCATGGCTGGTAAAGATTCTTGTAAATGTGTAAGAAGCGCTGGCGGAATCGTATTCGTAACGGTAAAGGTTCGTACCGATCTGAATGGTTCCGTCGCGCTGTCCGAGATACTGAGCGGTGGGGCTTGAAAGTGTAATCGTGCCATCTTCGTTTTTAACGATGGAATAAAGCTTGGTCTGGATTGTGACATTAATTCCCGCCGAACGGGCGGTTTCGGGCAAAGGCGCAGGGATAATTTGAACAAGCGTTGCAAGCCCCTTACCCAAATCAAAATCGATACGATAGGTAGCCGTTCCAAGCGTAACGCGTTCACGATAAATATCGCTTTCAACAGAAGGAGCAGCGCTACCGTCATTAAAGCTGATTTTACCCGTTCCCGAATCGTAGCCGACCCTGTAAATCTTTCCACCGACGCTAATGGACAGCATGGCCGGAACGCTGACAAAATTCTTTGCAATGGAGAACTGGCCCGGCGGAGCGGTTGAATTAGAAACCATAAACCGGCTGTTTCCGAGCAGGATTTCGCCCGACGCATCGGTGTGATAGAAAATAGCAGCGTTATCCGTACGGGTAAGCTTGAATACCGGTTTTCCTTCTCCCGAATTTACACCGCCGATTTGATATTCAACGCCGTCCAGCTTTATTCTTTGCGCAACTGTCGTAAATTCCTGACGCTCGGTGAGGCGAATTAAATTCGTCCCTGCGATCTTGACGATGTCGTAAGCAATGCCGCCAATCGTTACAGTCCCGCCCGCGCTGATATGTTCGCCGGTGAAGGCGCGGAACAGGTAGTCGTTTAATCCCGCGCCGCTAATCTGATATTCAATGCCCTTCAAATTAATAAATCTTGTGGGATCAAATGGGGATTTCACATAGGCGTCGTGAACCCGAATTTCGGTCAGAATTACCCGGTTCTCGACATCAAAACTCATCGCATAGCGGATACCCGCCACCGTAACGTAAGGTTCGCCGTTCACGCGCTCGCTTACTGAAAAAACTTTGCTAACCGTATCAACGAAAGTATGCGCGTTGGCTGCGGCATTGTAGATCACGTCATAGATACGGCCGTTCAAACGAACTTGCGGATAAAGGAGCATGGTTTCGCTTTCGGTATGCCGCTCAACCAATTGAATTCGATTAGAGCCGGGATAGGTAGTGACTATATAAACTTTTCCGGGCATGGCCTGAAGTTGTACTTCGGCATTTAGAAGCGCGGAAGCGGTTCTCCCTAGCTCATCCTTGAAAACATAATTGGCGTTGGGACGTGTAATTTCATAATGCATTCCGCCCAGCACCAAATAATCGCCGGCAAGTATCTGAATCGTCGGATTAGACTCTCCCTGTCTCAGATTCTGCTTCGTAAGAGCAATAGCCCCGGTTTCGAGATTTTCTTCGGCAAGCCAAGTCGCGCCGGAAAACATGATTAAATCATCCGCATTACCCGCGATTTCTCCTTCACCGTCGGAAACAATAAACGCATTGCGCGCACGATCTTTGTAGATATGGTAGGTGACGTTAAATAGTTTAAATACCTGCCCGCGCGCAATCGTGCTTACTTCATGCGCCGACTCAAACGTCACTTCGCCGGTTGCGTTATTGACCGAACCTATATGGTTAGCGCCGCCGATTTGGACGTTCGTTAATTCACCCGGTGTGCGTATGAAATTGGTTCCGTCAAAAATCACGTAGGTATAATCGCGCGTTACATCGGTATTAAGGAAGCTCTGCGGCGTGATATGGAGATCCATTTGGCTCGCAATGAGCTTGGCGATTTCAAGATCGCTAAATTCACCATCGTTCGGATCTTCAGTGCTTGTGATGCGTCCATCGCCGTTCAAATCAACGACTGAAGCGGCATGCCTTATGGCCTCTTGATCATCGGCTGTAATTTCGCCATCGCCGTTTAAGTCAAGTTCGTATTCTTCGAGTACCCGGTTGACGCGCTTCTGCATAACGTAATAGTAAGCCACTTCGCGCACCATATCCGCGTCGAGTTGATTAATTACATCATCATTAACGAAATCGTATCTTGCGTTGTACGGCTCCCCGCGGCTTATGAAATCTTCCAACGCTTTCGCGTCATCCATTACGTTACCGATTCCGGTCCAAATCCAGCCGTCACCGTTAATGTCCATTCTCGACGGATCGTGATCGAATTGATTTACAAATGCTTCTTTAATCTCGATGAGTACGTTTGCCGGCACTTCGGTAAACTTGAAGTTAACTTTCTGAAGACCCTTGCCTAATTGAATCTGAATTTTTCCTTCGTTGAAGGCGCCGTGCTCTGCTAATACCGTGAACTCACCGCGATATTCATTCTCCCCAGTCTGCTGGTTGTACACTTCGACTTCAACGCGGAGCGGTACTCCCTCAGGATAAGCCGTTGTGCCGGCATTGCGCACCGATACGCCGACCCAGTTTGCACCCGTTTTCTCTACATCAAGCATGTAGGTCGCTACTTTATCTTCATCGTTGCCTCGCGATACAGCCGTTGTAAGCGTTACGTCAAATTCTGACTTTTCTATTTCAAAATCATCTCCCACCGAACCACCAAATTCCGGCGGAATTCTATTGAAATTCTGACCGTTAAATTTCGCTCCGTCCACGCGGCGGCCAAGCCAATGGTCCTCGGGATCAATGAGGTCAATAACGCTCTGGACCCAATCAATGTCCGCCTGATTCACTAGCCCATCGTCGCCAAATTTATCGAATTCGAGATAATTATTGAAGCTGTAGAGAATCATTTTGCGATCCTCATTGTCCACATAGCCGTCGTGATTGACGTCGGCGATTTCCAGACTGCGAATCACGTTCGACGGTACAAGCAAACCGGAATTATCTGCGAAGAGAGGATCTTTCATTAAATTGAGGAACGAAATGAGATTATCCAGGTATGTCACGTCGGCATTATCGACGGTGCCGTCGTTTGTGAAATCGAAGGATTTCTCGATCGCGGCATACACCACGCGAAATTCGGCCGCGTATTCCGGATTGATGAATCCGTTGCCGACTTTGTTGTAATCGTAATCGGGATAGAACTGTTTAATAACCTGGCTGAACCGGCTGCCGAAAGGATTGTGGCTGGCATCGAGTTCGAGGGCTTTTTTCTGCAGATAAGAATTCGTGCTGTTTTGAACCAGTTCGGAAACTTTGATCCAATCGTCGCGATTTACCAGGCCGTCATCAGTCAGATCAACGAGGCGGCTTTGGCCGTTGGCAAGCAAGCCGTGATCTTTAAACGTGACCTTTCCATCGTGATCGTAATCACCGATGCGTGCGCCTTCGTTAGCGCGAATGCTAAACCGGATCGCATCAAGATCGGCGTTATTATAGAATCCGTCCCCGTTCACATCCGTCTTTGAAACTTCGCGGAGCTTTGTCGTTGCGCCTTCTACGATATCCCATAGCTTGTCATCGATCGTCACCTGCCGATCGGGATTGCTTATAAACGTTCTTCCGCTGCCCTGATGCGTAAACGTATAAATAATGCCCTGCTTAAGCACGGTAAATGTGCCCGTCGGTAAAACAACGGCATTGTTTTGAATCGTCGCTTCCAAAAGTTGGCGAGTTAAACGCAAATCCTGCATATTCGAATCGACGGATACGCTAAACGTTTCTGGTCCCGCGCCAACATTGATAACGATCGTATTGCCGTCGTGATTCGGATCGTACGTAAACGTTCTGCCGCCGGAAGCAACGCCCGAATAAACACCGTTCGTACGTGTAACGTCAAATATAGCCGAAGCCGTTTTTCCGCTGATCTCAATTCTCTGATTAAATTTAACGGTGCTCGCCGCAGAAGACAGAACGACGCGGATGGCACCCGCTTCAGAAATAACTTCATACCACGCACCGTTCGGATAAAATTGAACGCGCTTATTAACTGTAGTCTTTTGGCCAAATGTTCCGTTAAACCGGTATTCGGGCCCGATAGGGCTGTATGTCGCGATCTCCGTGCGAATGTTTCCGGTGCCGTCGTCCAACCTGAGCTCAATAACCGTAGTGCCTGCTACCGTAGTGCCTGCGATACTCTTTGCAATCAAATCAACGCCCGAATCATCCGTATGAGGAATAATGGTGAAATCGATAGTGCCGAGCCGCACCACACCATTGACCGAAGTTGCAGGTTGCGCTGCTTGACCCACGATTTTTGTAAACGTGAACTGATTGCCTGCCGCAGGCGTAACGCGATAAATATCTGCACCGAGGGCAACCACATATTCGCTCACGGCCGTACTGCGTGCTCCAAGCGCTTTAAGCGAGATTTGATTTCCGGGAAGCGCTGTGGTTTGATAGGCAATACCACCGAGCGTTACCACAAGGCTTCCGCCTGCTGTCTCGCCAGCAAGAGCGTTTGTGATTGAATTTCTAAAATGATAATTGCCGTCAAAATTCCAGGTATAAACCGTACCCGCTGCAGCGATAAATTGACCCGTTGCCGCTACCGAGCGATCCACGTGGCGAACAAATTGAATTTCCCCAACCGCCGGAATATCTGCAAAAATATCGTAAGCAAACGTACCAACCGTTACGGCTCTTCTTCCGCCCGTGCTTGTGGCCACACGAACGTTTTGTGCATTAAATAAATCGAGTTCGGCACCGGCAGGAACAATCTTGTAATACGCGCCGGCGATATTAACCCAATTGCCAAAGGAAGCATTCTCTGCGCCAGTTATAGCCTGTTTTAAGAATTGAATATTTCCGAAACCGTCTTGAGCAGCCGTAAATCCGGCAGGAATAGCGCCGGTTATATTCGTAATTAAATTACGATACGTAAGGCTTGGGAAAGTGCCGAGAACTTCGTAGGCTGTTCCTGCAATTACAGCAAAACGTCCTGCGGTTTGATTGGCTTGCAGAAGAACGGGCGTAAGCAATACTTTTTGAGCGCTATCCAAACCTACTTTATACTGGCGAGTGCCTAGCGTTACGTTTCCTCCGAGTGGCGCACTAGATTCGGGCAGGCCGCCAAATTGAGGAACGAAATGATAAAGGCCGCCGGCGAAGTCGACTCCATAAATATTATCCCCTGCCAATACATAATCATCGGGCACCGAAGTAAATTCGGCGCCGATGCGTTCGAAACGAACGATTCCGTTATCGATAACGCGTTTATAAACGGTATCCACATTGAACGTTCTTAGATCGCCGTTAATTTGTGGAGCAGCGCCGGCTCCGACAGGCGTTAATTCGTTAGATACATTCAATCGGTAAAGTGCAAGATCTGTACCATTATCGATACGAATAAACCGGTCCGTTCCGGCCGAGCCGGTCGTAATCGTTTCCTGCAGCGTAATAACGCCCAGCGGATCGACAATCTCATAACTCTTCCCGTTATCTAACGCGACCGTGGGCTTGCCGCCGAGCAATTGACTCACTCGCGGTGTTCCGCCAAATCTCTGGAATGTATAATTAGTTGGCGCGGTAAAGGCAATCGTATACGGCATTCCCTCGACAACCACCTGCTTAAAATTAGGATCGATAAGATCGTTGCGGGCAATTACGCGCGTAATCGAATACTGACCGGCGCTCGGAGAATTGGCCGTAAGGATATAATCCCAGTTTCCTACATGAACCGTTCCGGGAGTCATTGGGCCCGTATAAACGGTGCTCGTTTGGTGCTCGAGGTACCGGACCTGAAAATCATCGAATCTTGCTTTGGAATTTGCGGCAGCAGCGGCAAGCGAGCCAGAGGCAATCGTACCGTCGCTGACTTCGCCCGCAAGAACACCGTCAAGATACACGCGGATAATTTCTCCCGCTGCTTTAATACTGATCTTATATTCTTTTCCTTGTTTAAAATCAGACACATTAACGCGCGCTAATTCCGTTGGCGTTCCTGCAATGACTTTCTTAATAACGATATCGTCTTCCGAATCTCCCAAAACGGCGACGTCGTAATAGGTATTGCCTGCCGCGTTCTTTCTTAATTGATAATGAACTTCTTCGTTACCGGTACCGTTATTAAACTGAAGCAACGAATCCCATTCGAAATCATCGTACGGGCCAGAGAGTGACGCGGACTCATTATTCACAAGCTCCATGCGGCCGGGATTATTCGTCAATGCGGTCGCCGGCATTCCGGTCCACAAACCCGCGCCGGCGGTGAAATCGTTTGTGATGTATTTGCGTTCAACCGGCGGAATAATTCTGAGGCTGCCTGCTCCCACAACCGTATCGGTGATTTGAGGCAGAAGCATATTTAGGTCTTCATTGTTAACATCACCGTCGCCGTTTACTTCGGCGCGGGCATCAAACTTCACGTCTTCCACAAATGCATCCTTCGCACGAGTAGTAAGTACCGCTGCCGTATTTTGAATTCTGTAACGGAACGTATGGACGCCTTGCGTTAAATTAAGCAAGAGACTTCCCTTGCGATAATTGCTGTCGGCTACGACTTCGAATTCCCCGGCTTTTGTCGCCGATCCGTTGACATAGACTTCGACGATATACGATCCGAATCCGGTGGGAATGGCCGTATCGGCTTTCATTTCAAGCCCGACACGATATTGACCGGAACCTTTGACATCCATGCTGTACGTTACGGAATTACTCGGCTGGACACCGGCAAGCGTTATGTCGTTTCCGTTTGAAGCGACTTGGAAGCCCTGGGCCGATCCGCTTACAAAGTTACTCGCCAATTTTGGCGGAATGTAATGCGAACCCAACGCAGCATTAATAATGCCGATATCTTCGGGGCTTATACGGTTGTCGTTATTAACATCGCCGACAAATTCTTCGCGAATAATCAAAGATCGGTCGCCCGCTACTACAATTTCATAGAGAATATCCTCGTTAGAAATTGGGTCATGTAATACGACATGTTTATCCGGAGTACTTTGAATTCTTACGGCAGGATTCACTTGATCCATAAAGGTGTACGTGCCGTCCGCGTTGGTTTCGACAAAGAAGGTCTTGGTGCGAAGCGAAACTCTTTGCGTTTCGGATGAATCCGGCCGCGTATCCTGCCATTTGAGAAGATCGGCCGCATCCACCGCACCGTCTTTATTAAGATCGGCCGACATTGCAAGACCCGTTCGGCGAACGGCAATACCTTTAACTTGCGCCGCAGTGCCGGGCTTCTCATTTTGATTCTTCCACTCAAGCGTAATATTGTTTTGGCCCGCCTGCAGATAAACTTTAATTTTTCCAAGCTGATACGTACTTGTATCTGATTGAACGCGGACCATTCCTTGGGACGTACCTTGTACGCGGGCTTCGAAACGTAAGCGGTAATTCGGATCAAGCGTTCCTCCAATTTGCATGGCCGAGATGTCGATATCGTACCAACCGGCTTCTGCGGCTTGTACAGAATACGTAAGCGATTCATTATTGTTTGTAGCCTTTAATGAAATATGATCATTACCAAGCTGCCAATTGGAACTCAGCGAAGCGTAGTCAATCGCATCAAAATAAACCGAGCTGAGCGCAATTTGGGATTCTAGGAATGCCCGGTCTTCCCCGTTCATTAACCCATCCAGGTTGGTATCTGCGGATAAATGTTCTTTGAGCGAAACGGTGCCGGTTACCACATCCTCAAAGATAATAAATTCTTCGGCGCCAATTTGAACAAGCTTGCCGTTCTCATCACTCAACGCCGGCGTACCCGTTCCGTCTGCGCGGGCGAACGCGAACCGGCCATCGCCGCGTTTCGTAGCTACGTAAGAAACGGCGCCCACAAGAACCGATTTAAAGTAACTTTCAACCGGATGAGCATCGCGAAAAGCATTGAGGTCGCTTACATCCACCGCGCCGTCTTTGTTGATATCTGCAATCAAGTTCGCATCCAAACTGCGCAGGTAGACGCCAGAAATTTCTAATCTAGATCCAGCCTTTTCACCCGGATTCTTCCAGCTAAAATCAACGAGGTTATCTCCTGCTCTCAAATAAACCTTATACGAATCCTCATTTATATTCCCGCCTCCATTAATCTGCAGCTTTCCGGTGAGGACGTTCGAGATGGGCGAATTAGAATTTGAGACATTAATATTCATCTCGTAAAGCGGATCGGCCGTGCCCGAATTTCTACCCGCCAGACGAATTTCATAATACCCTTCGTGATCCACGTGCATGCGGTACGTAGCCGTGGTGGTATCGTTAAGAATATTTACGATCCGATTTCCGATAGTGTAATTACCATTAACGGAATCATAATCCCAACCGTCGATACGCTCGACGGCCTTGTCCATTTCACCAAGAATAAGCTGCTCATCAGCCGCATCTGTCGTGCCGTCTAAATTAATATCGCCGCCGTGTCTGCGGGTAAGAACGATTCTGCCGCCCGCTTCGTCACGATCGATAATGAATTCGTGACTCTGAGCGCCTAAGGTGACCAGATGCCCGGTTGCGTCACTGTTCACAAGGGTTAGTTGAGCCGCCGTAGCATCGGAGAAACTAAACGTGCCGTCGCCGTTTTCGATAACGTAGAATTCCCGGCCTTCGGCAATAACCGTATCTACAGCTGCTTCGCGCGGACGGCTTCGTTGCCAGGTTAAAAGATCAAGCCCGTTTATGATTCCATCGGCATTTTGATCAAGCGTAGACGGTATTCCGCTTTGGCGGTGGTAGAAGCGGTCGACGCGTAATTCAACAGCTACGCCGGCTTCGTCTTTATTGAGCCAATTAAATTTGATTTCGTTTTCACCGACCTTGGTAATGTCCTCCCATTCAAATTCCAGACGGTCGCTGCCTTGCGGAACGAGGAATCTCTTTCTCTCTCCGCCGATCGTTACTTCAATTTCATATTGGTACCACGCAGGCCCATTAATGCCGGCCAATTTCAAACCAAATACATACTTGCCAGCCGCTCCCGTTTCAAATCGATAGGACAAGTTATCGTTGTCATCGGAAGTTGTTTTCAAGCTCGCAGCATCGACAACCGTCCAAGCGCTGCCCTTTTCGTAGAAATCGCGCGCGCGAACCGATTGCTGCTCGAAATTGGTAAACAACTTGAGCGTTTCAAAATCACCGGCGTTGAATTGACCATCGAGCGTAACGTCGGCGCTGTCGTGTTCGACCAGCCTAAATCCGGTGGGCTCGTCAAGAATGAGAACTTCTTTTCCGTTGAGTTTCACCAAACTTCCGATTTCATCACTTTCAATCCACGGCGTCGTATTATGTTCGCGGAAACTAAACGTGCCATCGGTATGGCGGAGGACGTCGTAATTTTTGCCGTTGAAGAGAATGCGAAGGGTGTTACCCGTGTCAGGTCTGACCAATTCCCAATATTTGAGATCGTTAGCATCGATCGAGCCGTCGCCGTTCAAGTCGGCGCGTTTATCGACGGTGATATTTCTAAGCACTACGTCAGAAATACGAACTGAAGTATCCACACCCTCCCGGTTATCGTTAATCCACTTAAGCCGTACCGGTCCGTCACCGGCATCTAAATCAAATTGGACGAAGCCCCACGTTTTTGTGGAGTTAGCATTAATTCGAAGTGTCGGAATACCTACTTTCGTCCACTGACCGGCGCGCATAACTTCGACTTCGAATTCATATTGATAATAAGCCGGCGTCGTCGTATCGGTGGGAAGCTTGGCTGCGGAAATAGCAAGTTCGTAACGGTTCGAACAAGTAATGTCAAGGCGGTCTGAGCAAGTAATGCTAAAATCATATTCAACGGTCTGAGCGCTCGTTCCGTCGCTATCGAGCGAAATGCCGTCAGCGGCGAGCTTCCAAACAAACCCTCGTTCGTCAAAATCAACCGCGTTTCGGTGATATGAACCTGCCGTTATGGCCTGTTCGATAAGACCTAAATCTCTTTCATCCACGACCCCATTGATATCCAAATCGCCGGGCAGAACCGAACGCAGATTAAGGCCGTTATTTTCAATAAGGTACTCAGAGCGATTCGGCGCGTCACCGATCCATACGAATTTTCCTTCCCTGTCGCTCTCGTAAACCTTGGTGGTATCGCTTGCATCGGTGAAAATATACCGGGGCATAGTATTGGCCGTCTTAGCCACAAAATAGTTTTTGCCAAGCACTGCAATACTAACAACCGAATATCGGCTGGTATCGGCCATAGCATCGCCCCAAGCACGCAGGTCGCCATCGTTCACAACACCGTCTTTATTGATATCGGCTTTGATATTCATGCCCGATTCACGTGCAAAAACATTTTTAATTTTCAGATCCGGAGGAGGCAGCGGATCGTCGCCCTGATTTTTCCAAACAAAGGTAACGCGATGAACACCGGCTGAAATATTGAATTGATCCAGATTGAGGCTGAGCGATCCGATACCGGCGCCGGAAGAATTCCAAGGCACCCGGATTTCACCGACGGTTCTGGTCTGCGTACCCTCTTGGATTTGAACTTCAATGGAATAACGATATCCGTCCGCGGGCGGTACAGAAGCGTGTCCGGCGACGATACCTAAATCGATCTGGCGGTTGTTGCCAAAATCGAAGAGATACGTAATGCCAACGCCGCTTGCGTTAGTTTCGATGGATTTTCCGTCCGCACTCGCTTTAAATGCCGAATTTCTGTCGGCATAGTCAAGAGCACCGAGCACCTGATCGTATTGATTGAGTTGCTGCTCAATCAAACTACGGTCGGAAAGATCGGTGATGCCGTCGCGATTAAGATCGGCAGGAACAAGCTCGACCAGATAAGGCGCTGTCGTATCCGTATCACGGGTGACGAGATAATCTTTGTTGTTCAGCCGTACGGTTCCAATTTGAGGATCAACGTCACGGCGAATAAATTGATTTCCGGAAACCTCATATACGCTGTAAGCGCGCGGCTCGGTCAGATGAGTCGTTATGTAATAGGTGTTCGGTGTAATCGTTACTTTATTAACCCAATTGGAATTCGGGGTTGTTTCTCGCGCAAGGTCAGCGCCGGATTCCAGGAAAGTAATAATATCTTTTGAATCGACGACGTAATCTTTGTTGAGATCATATTTATAATTCGATGCTTCTTCGGCCAATCTAAATCCGCCGAGATTTAATAGAGCGTTTCCGTTGCTCTCATCCGGATTTTGCCAGGTAAAACGAATATCGTTTGTACCGGCCGCCAATTGCACTAAAACAGTAGCAAATTGATATTGCGTAATATCGTTCACCCACTTCACTCTTAAATCTTCGATACTATCACCATTAAAAGAGTGCGTTCCTTGACGGGTCTCGACGTTGAAATCGAAGTGATATCCGGCGGGTATGTTGGCGGCTAAAACATCGTTTCTTACGAGAAGGCCTACCTTGTAGAAACCGCCCTGCTCGACATTAACACGATACGTAACGGCCTGACCGCTGAAATCGGAATCGTTGGTGAGCGCTTTCCCGTCACTCGCAAAACGCCAAGTACCGGATTTTTCAGTGTATTCAACACCGTCCATACGAACACTGACATTATCGATGGCCTCCGTAAGCGCGTTCAGATCTGCGTCGTTCATCACACCGTCGAAATCAAAGTCACCGCTGAGCTGCTTGGTTAGCGAAGCTTCGGGCCTGCCGGTCGCATTGTTAAACTTTATTTCTAAAATATAGGTTTCGTTATTGATCGTGACAAATTTTCCAGTGCTGTCGCTCGGATACGTCTGGGTAGCGGTATGAACCGAATACGTACCGTCAAAATGATCACGCACATAATAAGTCGTGCCGTTCAAAAGCACCGAATAGGTGACGTCAGTTGAAGCAAACTGGCGGCTGAACAAATCGACATCCGCCGCATTCCTAATCGTATCGTTGTTAATGTCGGAAAGCGCCTGCTCTATAAAGACCTGGCTGACCTCGGGTTGGCGCTCTGCCTCGGGACTGACGTGTTCGATGCGAATTTGGTGCTTACCTTCCGTCAAATTGAGCCGCAGCGTGCCTTCGGCAAAATCGACATGGCTCGTAATGACCGTTAATTCGGATGGAGTCGTAGCTCCGTACGCATAAACCTCGGACCCGTCTACATAAATTTTAAACTTTATAGTGGGGTTCGGTATTCCGTTCGTGTCGCGGTCCTTCACCTTAAGCCCGAGGATATAAGGACCGCTTGAAACCGCGTCAAAATAAAAATTAACGGCCTTATTCTTCTGGGTCGCGTAAATAGTGTTGTTAGCAGTTTTAACCCATCCGCCGTCCGGAATTTCCTCGTAATCAGCTCCTGTCTTAATGCTACGAACCGAAGCCATCGCGGCTGAGAAGAGAGCGGCATCGGCCGCATCTAAAATGCCGTCCTTATTGACATCGGCGGCGAGGTATTCGTTCATCTTAATTTGGCCGGACACCGCATCCCGATAAACAATGAAGGACCTTGTACCGATCGTGACAATATTGGAAGCTGTGTTCACATACGGAGCATTGATATTGCTTGTGCTAACTACTTTAAACTCGTCTAACCGGTCGATGACGTAATATTGTTCGGGGCTTCCGCTCTGGTCGGTATCGATACTCACCTGAGCAATATCCATAGAAACACCGGACTCAAGACGGAATCGATCGGCATCGGCTTTATCGACAAACCCATCCCCCGTCAAATCAGCATTAACGCTGGTTCTTTCTCTAAGGAATACTTCCCCGTATTGAATAGCGAGATTGCCGAGCAAATCATTTCTCCAAATAAACCGGAACCGATACGCACCGGCGTCTAAATGAACGGGTTCTTCAATGGCGCCGCTTACAAATCCGCTGGAATCGGCATTGATGCGTAGCGTGCCGAGGCGTGCGTTGGTTTCATCGTTATAAACATCGATATGGAACGTATGCCCGGTCGGCAGTTCCGGAACAAAATCAGCCATCTTAACAAAAGCGCCCAGTTCGTAATTGCCGCTTCTCTTTGCATCAAATCCATACACAATGGCCGCTCCGTCATCGTTTTGCCTAACGGTCGTATTCTCATCGGTCGGAATAAAGGACCCGGCCGCGGTGAGATACTCTGTGGCATCTTTACGAATGGAAGGATTTAGAAGCGCGCTCTTTATATAAGCAGAATCAATAGAGTCGATCGCACCGTCTTTATTAATATCGCCCGCGCGGTTTTCAACGATGCGGATTTCGGCTCCGGCCGCGGCAGGTTCTATAACGATAAATTGCTTCTCAGAATTATCCGTCTGGCGTTTCAGCGTTACAAAAACAGGCTCGCCCTCTACTTTAAGCGGAGTTTTGCCGAGAAGCGTTCCGTTCGTACCGTAGAACGCGTACGTGCCGTCGATCGCATTCTTTACGATGTTGTACTCTCCCCAGAGCTGGCCGTCCGAGGTGCGCACTTCCGCAACGGTATCGGCCAGGCGATTGCTCACGGTGGGCCCGTTGGTAAAGGCGAGCTCGTCTTTAATATCAATCACGCCGTCGCGGTTGATATCGGAGTGGAGATACGAATATTCGCTCGTGCGGCCCTGACGGAATAAATTAATATCCGTTTGATTGATCACGCCGCTCTGATCAATGTCGGCGGCTTCATTAAACTTATCGCTTTGAATGAAAATATCGCGAATCTGAAGATTCGGATGAATCTTTCTTTCCGGGTACGTCGATGAATCAAATGCCCGGTTTCCGTACGGCATGGTATACGAGAAGGCATTTTTCCAAATAATACGTACGGTAAAGTTATTTCGCGCACCGTTGAATTGAACGTTGGCGCCGGCGGTATTGAATTGATAGTTGCTTCCGGTCAGCGTAAAGGAACCGCCAAGATATTCTTCGTCGGTCGCTTCCAGAACTCCGTCATTATCCGAATCAAACCGCACACGGATTTCAAAGTCAAAATTTCCGCTTTGCGGGAGCGTAAGCGCATTCATGGCGCGTCCGGACAAGCCGATGTAATATTCGCCTGGGTTTAAGGTGACGTTGTAAGCGGTATCGTATTCAAAAACACCGTCGGTGGCATTGGCATAGATGGTCTGGCCGTCGGAATAGAAATTTTTCTCTGCACTAAAACTGGTCGGATTGATTTTTGTTTTTGTCTCGCCAAGCAAACTTGAAATCAAAAGTTCATCGGCATTATCACGCTTGCCGTCGCTATTAACATCGCCGGCGGTAAGCATGTAAACGAGTTCTTTAAGGAAATCGTAATCGGCTTGGGTGATATTGCCATCGCCCGTTAAATCACCCTTCAGCGCGGCTGGGATAGAATTCACATTCTTCGGATCGGAACCGCCATCCGTTTCTTCCTTATCGCTGAATCCGTCCCGATCGGTATCTACTTTAAACGCATCGGTTCCAAGCCTTGCTTCTTCCGTATTGATTACTCCGTCGCCGTCGCTATCGCCGGGCACAGCCAAGGGCTTCGAAGAAGCGTTTCTCGGATCGGTTGGGGGTATAAACGCAACTTCTTCCCCGTCGCTAAATCCGTCGTTATCCGAATCGATATCGTTGATATCAAGCCCACGCGCGATTTCTATGACGTCGGGTGCGCCATCGCCATCGGTATCTTTAAGAATGGCGGCCGGACGGCTCGCGGCATCGGTCGGAATGGTATCGCGCAGGATTTCTTCGCCGTCGCTAAATCCATCCCCATCGCTGTCGGCTACACTAGAATTGGTTCCAAGAGCAGCTTCTTCCTGGTCGGTTATTCCGTCCCCATCGCTATCGCCCGGAACATTGTGCGTAGGTTTGGAATTAATATCGTTAGGGTTACTGCCTAATTGTTTTTCTTCGCCGTCGCTAAATCCATCCAAATCGGAATCCGCCTTAAGCGCGTCGGTGTGAAGAGTATTCTCCACGCTATCGCGCACGCCGTCGCCGTCGGAGTCCGGGTCGGTTACGACAACCGTCGGCTTACTTGAAGCAATAAGAGGATTGGTTCCTTTAAGTCTCTCGAATCCATCGCTGAATCCGTCATTATCGCTATCGGATTTCGAGGAATTCGTTCCGAGCTGCGCTTCTTCGGTATCCGTGATTCCATCGCCGTCGGAATCCGCGGCTACGACTTGCGCGGGATTATTCGCTCCTGCCGCAATGGTCGGACTCGTTCCCTTCCTTATTTCGTATCCGTCGCTAAATCCGTCGCCGTCCGTATCGGCTTTGGTGCCGTTTGTTCCGTAGAAACTTTCATCCGCATTCAAAATACCGTCGCCGTCGCTATCGCCCTGATAAATTTGCATAGCCACGGTCAGGGCGTTCAAATCGGCCGCATCAAGCATTCCGTCCTTATTCAAATCGGCCGCTTGTCTCAGCCACAACGGAAATTCGCTTACAAAGTCGTAATTTTCAATGGCATCGATAATGTCGGTGAGGTCTTGCGTGCTCAATACCTGATCTTTATTCACATCAAATTTCGGGAAAATCTTAGGATCGATGCCTTCGGGTAAATCAAGCGTATCGAATTTGCCGTCTTTGTTGCGATCGAGACGTTGTAAGAGCGTTAAATCGAGCTCCAAATCAGCCGCTATGGCCAACTGCATGAAATCATCGTTCTTCGTGTCTTTCCAAACGCTCATTAAGAGATTGATATTGTTGTAATCGCCGACGTCGCGAAGCTTATCGGCGATAACGCCGTTATTGTCGATATCCAAGAGTCGAACTAAGTGATACGTAGCGATATCTTCGGAATCGATAACTTGATTGAGATTCACATCGGTCAAGGCAAAACGCTCGGACATTTTTTCCAAATCGACGGCAAACTTGAGTGTGCCAATATCAACACCATCGATATAACGAACGGCATGAAGTACGGCATACGCATCTTCGTCCGTGACTCTTCCGTCTTTATTGACATCAAACCGAAGTTTCCGAGCGATTAAATTTTCTGGTGTCTTTGCAATTTCCTGATCAAGCAACTCCCCGATCACCGTTATATCGTTAGCTCCAACTACACCATTTCCATCAATATCGAGAAGCGTATCCGCAAAAACACGGCTGACTTCGATGCTGGAATCGGCCGAAAATTCATCGCCACCGTTTGCCCAGACAAGTTTAACCGTGTAATTACCCACGCCGAGATCTACGCGGTACGCATTTTCGGCAAACACTTGCGTATTGGTAGGAACGCTGAAACTGCCCTTCTTGACGCCGTCAATATAGACATCGAATGTGAAGAATTTATAACCGGCGGGTACTTCAGCGAGATTATACGTGCGCGCTTCAAGGCCAATGGCATACGTTCCGGCGTGGGAAACGGCCAGATTAAAGTTGAGAGCGCCGCCGTTATTCGAATGGGCCACGCTTCCTGTTTTCGTAAATCCATCCTGTACACTCACCGCTGAATTGGTAACTACAAGGTCGGTCGAGGTCATGCCGTTAATGGAATTAAGCATGGAACGATCGAGATCGTTAACTCGTCCGTCAAAATTCAGATCGATCCCGCGTTCTCTTAAAATCGTATCGAGAACGGCACGGAAATCGGCATTATCGACTTTACCGTCGCCGGTGAGGTCTACATAACCAAACTTGACGTCATTATAAATTCGCACGTCTTCGGCATCGAATGCGCCGTCATCATTTACATCCGAGTTGGTCACTTCTTCCGGCGTCAGATAGCGATGCGTTAGTGAGAAAACGCGGCGGATTTCATCGAGATCATCTTCGTTCACAAGGGCCGGATCCCCCGCCAGATTAATGTAATACCGAAGATGCGTATCGATTTGTTCAACCGTATAATTTCTGCCGAGCAAGGTGTTTATTCCGGCGATAAATGACGCTTTCGCGGCAGGATCGGTCAGCGTCAGGTAATTATTGAAATTAAATTGATGTCCGGGCTGTCTTAAGAAATTAATGGTCAGATAGCTCGCGAGAAGTTTCTGTCCGTCGTGGAAGGTTACGGCGCCGTCGCCGTCGATATCGGCTTTGCGAATTTCAGCGAGGCTTACCTTTCCGGCAACGGTGGGGTGCGCATAATCGGTGACGGTTTCCCAAATATCATTAATGAGATCGACATCTTTCATGTCGTAAGCGCCGTCCAAGTTTATATCCACCCGATTATTAATGGCGTCGGCCAATTTTGTGATATCGGATTGCTCAACCAGGCCGTTAGTGTTGAAATCGCCTGCCGAGCGGGCTATGGCAATAAACAGTTCGCCGTCTTTACGATTGAATATTCCGTCTCCGTTGAAATCTCTGTTGGCTTCCGCGTCTAATGCGCTAAGAATAGCGTAATCGGTGCCGTTAACCGGCGAAACGCCGTTTAGATCAACGCCAAGGGTTTGATTCTGGACCATCTGCTCAAACCGCTCGATTTTAGCAACCTTCAAATTATCAAAACGGGCGGTAGAACGGCCTTGCGTAAATAGGCTGACGGTTCCGGCTTGATGATCGCCGTCTTCGTAAACAATCGCAGAACGGCCGTCCACAAGAATTTCGATTAAATCGCCGACCATTCTCACTTCAAGGTGATACATCTTGTCCGTGGCTTTTGCCGCGATATTGGCCGAATCCAATTCGATGGAATTAGCGCCAAACGCCACTTTCCTCAAATAGAGCCTTCCGGATTTCGCATCGATGGACGCCGAATAGAAATTGTTATCGTCTACTTGACGGAAACGAATACCGGCCTGTCTATCTTGCGTGTTCGTGCTATCGATAAGGATATCCGCAGAGATCGATTGATCGGCAAGGGGCGCGGTGTTGACATCGGCTAAATACATAGCACTCGAGTTCGAACCGGCTTGAATCTGTGCATACATTCCCGCAATCACATGCCAATCGCCGTTATCCAGTCGCTGGCTCAACCCTTGCGCTGATCCGTTCTCAAAGGTTTGATCTAACACGCTTATCTTTTGCGCAAGACCGCGCTCCACGTCATCTAGTAAAATCTCGTCAACAGTCAGGCGGTCGATAGTTACCGTGCTATTGCGTTCGGTAAAGAGGCCGATCTGACCTTCTTTAAACGTCTCGTCCGTCAGGTTTATTATTTCCCGTCCATCGACGAGAACGCGTATGCGATTTCCTTCCGCGCGAACAGTAAGTGCATGCTTCACCGTTTCCATATCATGAATATCCGTATCCGCTACTTTCAGAACGCTGAAGATGCCTTCGGATTTTCTGCGAAGTTCTATCTCACCGCTCTTCCGCACGAGAATGTCGTAATAATTTTCTTCGTCTTGGGCGCGGAAAATCATACCGGCCTCACCCTGAATTCCTCCTACTTGAATCGATGTTTCATAGATAAAATTGCGGTAACGCGCGAGGTTCGCTTGGTTCGGCACAAAATTTGGATTGAAAATGGCAATTGAAGGATCGCTCACCTGTTGTTTCTGTTTCAATGCTCCCGCTTCAACAACCCAATTAAGCGCCTGCGGCCCAGCCAATTCGATCCAGGTATTGGCTTCTGTTGCATTGGCATATTCCTGGGTAAGCGCGCGAAAAATCGTCGTATCAACACTTTGATCGACGTACGTAATGTCTTTCAATGCGTGGAGAGCATTAATAACGCCCTGAGCATTCAACGTCACACCGGGAAGAATGTTCGTTCCGGTCTTTAGCTGGAAGGCTAAAATGGACTGGAGGAGTTGGGTATCTTTACCGTCGACAACGGTATCACCATTGATATCTTGGTAATAAAGAAGGCTATTCTGAGCAATCACGACATCGGCGCCGTCTACTTTGTTATCTTTATTGAGATTAGCCAGCACAATCGTGCCTGCTCGCATAGAACCGTCAGGCAACTCGCCCACACCTTTAAGCGTAACGATCGGCACGGAATAAATCGCATTAAAGACACCGTGCACGGTATAGCCGTCAACTTCGTCTAGAATGCCGTCGCCGTATACCGATGAAGCAGCGTAAAGCGCATTGGCTTCGCGAATAAGCCTGAGGTCGAATATATCGATGATATGGTCGCCGTTCGCGTCAAATAAAGCCTGCTCGGCCTGGGAAACATTCAAGAGGAAATAGCGGTCTTCCAAGATCTTACGAAGTCCCTCAAGATCCGCGTTGCTTAAAATGCCATCTTTATCGACATCGGCCTCACCCACGGCTTGCCTAAAGAGCGTCGTTGTTGCGATTTCCTCAAGCGTATCGAGATCGGCCAATTTCTTCCCGTCACCGTTAAAATCGGGCAGAAGCGCAATGGATTTCTCAAGATGGCCGGCGTCTCTAAAATCTACGCGTCCGTCGGCATTCACATCGGCGGGAGCGGGGATGCCGCCCGTCTCTGCGGTGAATGTGTTCATTACCGCAAAGGCATTCGCGAGCGATGTATCGAGCGCATTAAAAACGCCGTCGCCGGTAATATCGTAATTAACTGCGTTTTTCTCTGCCGTGCTAACGATTTGATCATGGTTCGTATCCACTCTATCGAATGCATTAATTACGGTAATCGCATCGCGCGCCGCTTTCTCATCGGCCGCATCAACAATACCGTCTCGATTGAGATCGGCAATATGCGCAACAGAAGCTTCTTTAATTTGAATATTGAGATTGGCCGTCTCGGGCGTTGAAACACTAGAGAACCGGACGTAATGCGTTCCGGCCGAAAGATCGAGTTCGATCCAACCATGCTCAAAATTTTCGTCGTTGGCCGGAACGGTAAACGTTCCCCTCGCCTGTCCGTCGACACTAACTTGGAAGGTATAATTCTGAATATTCATATCGGCCGGAACATGATCGAAAGCTTTTACATCAAGACCCATTCGGTAATGCCCGGCACCGTTCGCGGGAATGTCGGCTTTGTAGGTAAAGAAATTATTGGAAAGTTTCGTAATGACATTTCCGTTTACGACCGTACTGGCGCTGCGCTCATGCGTTTGTGAAGCAGGATAAATAAAGGAACGGAGCCCTAAGCTTGCGGTTACGCGAGCTACATCTTGGGCATCCAGATCCGCATCGCCGTCGAGATTTACTTGTCCGCGGTAGGCCAGTAAATGCAGAATCAATTCATCGACAATATCTACTTTGCTATCACCGTTAAGGTCGCGATAACCGGAAACCGTGAACCAATCGTCCATCGTAACTTCACCGTCGTGATTGATATCGGCCAAGCCGTAATTGGTTCCGAAATTGGTGCGTCTGTAGATTTGATCGATAGCGATCCGCGCCTTTTCAAAATCAAATTGATCGATCACTTTATCGCCATTCAAATCGGCGTTTAGATATTTTTCCGGATCGATTAAGAAGAGCTCGAGATCTGAGGAGTCGATATTACCGTCCCCGTTCAGATCGCCAGCCAGACGGTTTTCGGCAAGATCCTGCAGGAATCGAACGACCATGATATCGTTAATGACGTTATTAATAGCATTCGTATCCACGACCCCATCGTGATTTGCATCCACAATGCCGGTCAGAAAACTTAATGCTTGGCTGACATCTTTAAGATCTTTAAATCCGTCTCCGTTCACATCGCCAAGTAAGTCGGTTACACCAAGCGATTGAATGGTGTTGATAATACCCAGAACCGCATCCATGCGATTGAGATCGACTATGTTTACCACACGATCCATGTTGATATCCGCTCGCAGGCGGCCCTGGCCGGGAACGAGTGAAAGCATACCGATGTTTTGCGCGAGAAGCTGCTTATCCAAATTATCGATTTTGCCATCCGGCACGCCGTTAGGCCCGGTGAAATCAACGAGATTCACGATATCCGCATAATCAATTACTCCGTTCGGTTCACCATTCGGCCCGGTCACATCAACGGTATTAATATTGAGCGTTTGAATTAGACCGAAAGCTTGGGACATTAACGCCAAAGTATCCAAATCATCTTCATTAATAAGATGATCCCCATTCAGATCTCTGAGAATTTGGCTTAACTGCGCCACGTGCTCAATATCGCTAAGGTCCACAAGACCGCTGTTATCAATATCGCCTGCCGCAATTGCATTGAGAACATAGGTCTGTACGGTATCGGATAAGCGTGAATACTCGCCCGCTTTAAGCAGATCCGCTTGATCAAAATCACTGTCATGGTCGAAATCAAAGGTGGTGAGTTGGAATCCGTTAAGATCACTCTGATCGATTGACCACTGAGAAGCTCCGGTTTTATCAATGTTGCTATTAGAAATGGAGCGAAGGGTGGTCGCGCTAACTCCGCGGGTTGTTAGTTCCAAAATCGCTTTAAGCAAGGTTCGATCGGCGGCCGTAACCTGATTGTCGTTATCAAGGCTCGTACCAAGAATAGAATTTGAATCGATATAAGCAAGACTTTCACGCGTATGGATATCCACATTGTCAAAGGAAGCAATGCTGTCCTTGGCAAACAATTCTACAAATCCTTGCGTGAATATCTGGTCAAAGGCATTCTGTTTTATATATTCCCGTCCGTTGACCGAAATAGAAACGGTATCGGCCTTCACATCCACCGAGAGTCTGTACGGTTCGTTGATTTCTAAGTTAAAATCAAGCGGTGCCGTGGCTATCGTAGTAAAAGAATTATTCCAACGCTTGCCGAGTCTCAGCTGGCCGTTTGCAAAATCCACCTGGTAATAATTTCCGTCCGCAGGTTGGACGCGGAAACGAATTCCGGCTTCTTTGTCGTAGCTGGAAAATTCGATATCGGCATCAATGCGGACGTCAGCCCATGTATTTTCACCCGCGCGCACAAAATTATTTCCGACGCTTACACGATTAGTAAGCGCGCCATCTTTTACATACCAATCCCCCTGAACGCGATCGTCCCAAACGGAACCGATACTGCCCGAATCAAAGTTTGTGCTAAAAGCGTTTCCGGCGCTAAGTCCGCTCGGCGTAATGGTAAGAGGCGCCAACTTAATAAGCGCCTTAACCAGCGCGGCTTCAGAAAGCCCGGTGTTGGTTTGAAGAAGGCTTGCAAGATCAGTTTGGCCTAAATAAGCGATGGTTTGTTGAAGAGCGGTCCGGTCGGCGTCGTTAATTTTGTCATCCTGATTAACGTTCATCGCAAGATAGAGTTTGTTTAATTCAATAATATCTTCCACGCTTACTTCACCGTTATGGTCAAGATCGACGGCGGTGTATTGGGACAATACAACTCCATCCAAACGTGCCATGGCCGCGTCGACGATGTCGTAGTAGTTATCCTCATTGGCATCGACCCGGCCGGCAATCGCATCGGTTAACGTAGCAACGTCGGATTGATCAACTCGGTGATCTCCGTTCACATCGGCGCTCGGCGGATGGAGGCCGTCCGTAACAAGGCGTTGGAGTACGACGATGTCCAGATCGTTTACAAGACCGTCGTTGTTGATATCTTTTAAATACTTTATGCTGAGCTCGACTTTGGATCCGTCGATGCCCGCTTCGATAATACCGTTCCCGTTCGTATCGGCTTTGGTGAGTCTCGTTAAATCAACCCGGAATCGCTCATAAGCATCGAGGATATCCTGCGTATCATCCCCGTTCACCACGCCGTCGTTATTTACATCGTAGGTAGTAATAAGATTGATCTGAGTCTGAAGCATGAACGCATCAAGTTCATCAACACGGCCGTCGCCGTTGATATCGGCTCGGTTGCGCTCTGCCAAATATTCGGGACGCAGCGTTACGCTGCCCGAGTTGAAATCAATAATGAGCCCGCCCACCAACCGGTTGTAATCAACGATGTCGGCGAGCGTGTTAATATCAAGCTGATCGAAACGGCCGTCGGTGAAAATATCAACCAGGCTTTCAAGTGACGTCTCGGCAAGCATTTGATCGTCAACATCCACGTAGCCGTCGCGATTCAGATCGGCCTGCTTTAACCAATCGACCTGAGCGATAGAAATCACGATCAACCAGAGTTTCTCGAGATCTGCCTTATCGAAAGCGCCGTCGTTGTTGACGTCGTAGCGATTGATAAATTGAGTCATCGTGCTTTGGTTATGTCCATCCGCCAAATCAACATCTTTATCGCCATCGATATCGTTATCGTTTAAAGCTTTTTCCAGCAACTCATAATCGTACACATCGACAACGGTATCTTCTTCGTCCTGGATTCCGTCAAAGGCCGAGATGTTGATATTGTCGTAGTCAGAGATAATTTCATTCATAATCTGAACGTCTTCCCCGCCCACAACGCCGTTTGCATTAATGTCGTAAATATTGTCGAAATAAACTTCGCGGAGTTCGATGGATTTTCCTGTCTCAAGTCCCGTTACCTCCAGGCGGACCGTATGTTGGCCGGTGCCTACGGCAATGCGTTCGATTACGTCGGTCTCGTAATAGGAACGCGACCCTACAATCGAAAGCTGGCCGATGTAATTATTATCGAGGTAAACACGGAGCTGATAGAAGTCGGGCGCGGGTCCGCCGCCAAAGCTTTTCGCCCATGCGCCGATATTGTAAACACCGCTCAGGGCGCCCATATCAATCGTGTAATCAGCATACGCCCCATTTTGTGTAGCATGCGCCGTCCCGCCGGAAACGCTAAAGAGGAAACTATTCTTTAAGAGATCTGCGCGCTTTACAAAAGATTGACCGCCAATCGCACCGTTTACGAGCGCTAAATCGGCTTGAGTGATTCCGGGCTGCCCATCGACATTCGCTCTTAAAACCTGATAGCCGTAAACCGCTCCGTCCACGTTGGAACGCTCGACCAACTTCAAAAGAATATCGAAATCTTTCTGATCAACCGTTCCGTCCCCATTAATATCAAAACCATCGATATTTTCCAGCGCGATGGTAAGAAGCCGGACGTCTTCTTCATCAATTTTGCCGTCTTCATTAATATCTTTCTCCGGGAAAGCAACGCCGGCTTTGAGCGCTTCGAGGACAACGTAAATCAGCTTAACGTCATCGTTATTCACTTTGCCATCGAGATTGAGATCGACAGCCTGACGGATAATTTTCACAATTCGATCGATATCTTCCGGTTCAACCAAATCCCGTTCACCGGCAAGCTCAGCCACTCGCGTTACGGCGCTTGGCGCAAACCGGCTGAGAAGGGGATCGTTTTCAAGGCGTGTGAGATAATCATCGAGAATTGCTGACAAGAAATTCTTATCGTTATCTGTCAAAGGATCAGTTAGCGGATCCGCATCGGCTTCATCTATTACAAGAACGCTTGCTCTCTTATAAATTTGAATAAGCCGTCTGAGTTCCAAGATATCGGCCTGGGTCAATTCACCGTCATGATCCACATCTGCCAAAGCTCTTTGTGCTGGCGTTACGCCGTAGGCTTTAAAACGGATAACGTCGCCAATTCTTGTGAGGTCCTTTCCATCGACCACCAAATCTCCGTTGATGTCCACCCAACCCATGTAAAGATCCATTAGCTTCTTAATATCATCCTGATTGACAAAATCATCCCGATTGACATTTAAGAGCTGGAGCTCTTCCAGACTCAATTGCTGCCCTGCCCGGATTTGATCGTATAAATTCTGCACAAACTCAAGATCGGCATACGTGATCCCATCGACGCCGTTTACATCCAGAGAATCCGGCCGCCGCGCAATAGCAAGCGCCGCTTCAATCAGCGCCAAATCCTTATCATCTATGAATCCGTCATGGTTGAGATCGGAACGCGCCAAGTCAGCGCTTGTAACGCCCGTCGTGGCGGCCGCAAAAATGGTGTCGTAGATCAACAAATCTGCCTCGTTAAACTTTCCGTCGTTATTGGCATCCTCCAAATCATCCAGCACTTCTCTGATCGCATTAAGATCGTCCGCATCAACGATACCGTCTTTATTTACATCCGCAGCATTTACCGCTTCGCGTGAATACACTTCATTACGGCTGACGAAATTAAACACTTCCCGGATCATTGCGGGATCTTCTTCGTCCACTCTGCCATCCCCGTTCACATCGGATTTGGAGCCGGTCATATTGGCATAGAATGTCTGGAGAATAAGAATGTCCTCGCCATTAATAACCTGGTCCCCGTTTACATTGGCACGGCGAAACTCTTCGCCGGTAACAGCGAGATCGATGGATTCGAGAATCTCAAGTATTCGATCGTAATCATGGACATCAATTTTATGGTCGTCGTTCACATCGATAAGCGAATCAATCATGCTCTTGGCCGTATTGGCATCTTCGATAGTTACCAGCCCATCTCCGTTCATATCAAGCCGCTGGAAGGGTGTCTGAGTAAATATCGTATTGATGATGGAATCACCTGTGATAGTCTGCCGGTTAAAGCCTGGAATTTCCGTATTGATGAAATCGAATATGGTTTGGAGTTTCTCAAGCTCTTCCGGAGCTACTCTGCCGTCGCTATTCAAATCGCCGCCCGTTAAGAACCGGTTAATCTGTGCCGTGTAAAGATCGTGGTCCTTCTGATCGATAATGCCGTCGCGGAAAAGATCTGCTTTTGCTAATTCCTGCGGTGTGGGATTGATCTGGAAATACCGGACGATATCGGCGGATATCTGAGCATCAATAGCGTCAAAATCACGATCGCCGTCCACATCAAAGCCGCCCTGCATGTAGCGCTGGAGTAGAGCCACATCATCGGCATCTACTTTGCCGTCATTATTGACATCGGCTGCGCTCTCTAAATCTAAAAATTCCTGAAGCGTGTACGTTCTTGCGCCGGTACCATCCAAATCAACGGGCGGTAATGTTCTGCTCAAAGGATGGCTTGCCAAAAATGCGATTAAACTATCCATGCGCGTAACGTCTGCCGCGTCAACCCTTCCGTCCAAATTAACGTCGGCTTCGTTAAATATGCGCAAATTTTCCGTAAGCTTAGTTACGTCGGATTGAGTCAGAGTAGGATTACCGTCGATTAGGCCGGCTTTGGCAATATCGGCGGCCGTATATCGAGTGCGGAGCGTTTGATATTCGATAAGTTCTTGGAAGCGTTCAACATTATCCGGAATGCCATCACTATCCGTATCGCGATTAACCGGACCGGTGTCCGTAAGATTAATGTAGGCGCTAATCGTTTGAAGGACTCGGTCTTCCTCATCCTGCGTAATAATACCGTCCCCGTCCGTGTCTGCTTTTTCAAAACGAGCCGGATACTCAGCCTTGAGCGCATTCAACTGCGTGTAACGGAGATAATCTTTGAGGCGCAGATAATCGGCTTGATCGATATCGCCGTCGTTATCCAAATCTTTCAAATCCACCTGCGAGGAAGCGATTAAATCGATTTCGCTTTGTTCGATGCTCCCGTTCTTATTGAGATCGGCGTTGCGGAACATCGCCAGGTTAAGTCCGTGCTGGCTAAGCGCATTGACGAGTGCAATCATACGATCAAGATCTGCTTGATCAATCACTCGAGCATCCGTTCCTGCCAAATTAATACCCTGCTGAGAAAGAGCTTTGGCCATGAGATTCCGGTCCCGATCATCGATTTTTCCGTCAAGATTTAGATCGCCTAAGGAGAAAATTGAGAGATTGATTCCGAGGCCGGAGGCTTCGCTTAAAAGCCGGAGATGTTCGAGATAGTTTTTAAGCACGTTAATATCTCTCGCGTCTACGTGATTGTCTCGATTAATGTCACGTGCTTGATCGAGACTTAATTGAATCACTTGCAGATCAACGCGATCGACCACTTTGTCTTTGTTGATATCGGCGCGGCCGAGTTCGCTCGGTGTCAGATGTTTTTCAATGATTTCGCGCACGACCAAAAGATCGCTTTCATTAAATCCGATAACGCCACCGGGCAAGTTTTTATCTAAATCATATCGCCCCGCCGCGTCAATAAAACGTTTGAGATCATCGTGATCTTTTTGTTCAACGGTACCGTTTCCGTCAATATCCGCATTCACGAATTCAAACGGCTGGAGATTGTCTTTTAAACGTTCTACCAATTGCCGGAAGAATATTCCATCGGCCTCATCGACATCACTGTCTTTATCAATGCTTATCAAATACGGCAGATTGGCATTGAACTTGGCTACGTCATCTTGATCCATATCGCCGTCCCGATCCAAATCGCCGTTAAAAACATAATTGGGTAACCGGCCAAGCGAGATTTCATTCAGAATGGTATTCATACGGTTGAGATCCAGTGAATTCGTACGGCCATCCCCGTTAATATCGTAAAGAGCGGCGTGGGATATTGCCTCAGAGATCGCCGTCACATCCAAAACCGTTAAATCAGTATCGTGATTTACATCCAGGCGCATTTTCTCCAAGTCTGTAATGGCGGACGAGACCTCTTGAATTCTTATATCGATTTGTGCCGATGTCATGCCGGAAGCGAGAAGCATTTGTCTGAGCTGGGCTTTCTCACTATCACTTAAGAAACCGCTATTATCCGTATCAAACTGCTCTTTGGTTTCGTTCCGCTCTCTCTGCTTTACGTAAGCCATGATATTATCGATCAAATTTTTGGCAGCCCTTACGTTATCGCCGGGTTCAAATAAACCATCTATCGTATCCAGCGCGTCGGCAATAATTTGCTGGTCGATGCTATTGATGCCTCCGATGCCGTTCACATCAGCTTGATTAATATCGTTTTGCGTATAAACTTTCTGCCCCATCACGTCTGCCAAAACCCGATCGATTAAACCAAGGTCGCTTTGCGTAATGACGCCGTTGCGGTCCGCATCTAAAGCGTTTATACGGCTGAACGCGCTTTCGAACATATTAAAATCACCGCCGTCCACCGCCCCGTCATAATTTAAATCTGCCATGAGATATTGATTCTCGGAATAATTCCGCAAATAAAATTCAACCATTTTCTCAAGCGCCAGGCGGTCGTTCGCATCCCCGGGAATGTCGTCGCCGTTAATATCATCTACGCCAAATCTAAAAAGAGTGAGATCGCTACTTGTGATTTTTCCGTCCCCGCTGCGGTCGGCTCTCCGGAATTGCGTCGGATCGATGAAATCATGGATAATTTTAAATAAATCCTGGTCTTTAAAATTAAGCGAACCGTCACGATTAATATCGAATGCAGCATTAAACGTACCTTGCGAAACGGCTTGATTGAGAAGCGCACGGTCGGCAAGCGTTATATTTCCATCCCCATTAAAATCAGCTCGAAGCGCGCTTCCGGCTCCGTTGGTATAAAGCTGATCGTCGGTAATAAGCTTTGAGCTTGATTTAATAAATAATCGAACCTGACGAAGATCAAGTTCGTCAACCTTTGGCGGAATTTCATTTGTAATATTAAAGCGTAAATCTCTGAAACCTTCGGCAAACCCCAGCTGAACAAGGAGCGCCTGCTCATCCTGTGCATCTAAAACAGTGTTACCCACCGCATTGAATGCCTTGGACTTATCCAACATTTTCTTTTGAATCATGAAGTACTCGAGCGGAATATTTTTAGCCGAGTACTGGGTTTCGAAGAATTCGAGAATATTTCGATCGGCGGTGTCCAGCGTTCCATTAGGGACAAGATCCGGAATTTGGAAGAGCGCGTTATAAATAGCGTCGCGGTCGGCTTGGTTGATTACCTTGTTTCTATCGATATCGTATTTCTCAAGATCAACGTTAAATTGCGTTTTCTTGGCAACGAAGTTTGCAATATCAAGCATTACTCCGATATCAAGCACAGTGACTTTCAAATCTCCGTCAAAATCACGCTTGGGACTGCCGCTGTCGTTATAGAGAAGTTCTAAGGCCTGCGTGAATAGAACGTCGTCAATAGCGTCGACCACGTGATTTCCGTCGATATCGGCAAGCACTTCTTCCCCGGCGCTGAACGTTACCGCCTCCTTATCAACGATGTACTGTGCTCGTATTACGTCATCTCCATTTACGTTGCCGTCAAATGTCAGATCGATCAAACTTTCTACACTCGTCTGCACGTCATCACGATCTTGCGAATCAATAATATAATCTTTATGCACATCGGCTCGTGCGGCATCTCTTAAAAGGGCTTGATCGATTCCGCGCTGCACAAGACTAAGAAGCGCCGCGCCGTCCTGCCCGTCTACGATTCTGTCCCTCACAAAGTCCGCAATCGGCTGCTGCCCGGGCCCATGAAGAAGATTGAATGCCGCATTAAAGAGATTCAAATCATCTTGCGTGACTCCGCCGATACGATTGAGGTCGGCGCGTGTGAGCATGGCTTGAATCTCCTGATTCGACATACCTAGGCTGGCGAAAAACTCGTTAAACGCTTTGACCGCGAGAATGCGCTTTAAATCGTCTTGATTCACAACCTGGTCTTGATTCACATCGCCCGATACCATTAATTCGAGTGCCGCCGTAAAGGCGGCCAAATCACGTCCGTCGACAATACCGTTCTGATCCAGATCGGCATCTGCAACAATTTGAGGCGTAATGTACTGCACGGACTTACCTTCACCGATCATCTGATCTACACGCATAATATCGAGAATGCTGAATATGCCATCCCCATTGACGTCCGTCGCGTTCTTTATAAGTTCCTCCAGATAAAACACATCTACCAGATCTCGATTTCTATCACCGTTTACATCGTAATTTAGTGTCGGATCAACGTTTAGCGCTCGGTCGTTCAAATATAAATCAAGAATACGAAGATCGGTTCGGTCCACAACGCCATCTCTATTGAGATCGGACCGGGTAAGCGTTTGATGAATTAAGGTAAGCTCATCTAGATCGCGCCGATCGATGAACCCATCATCATTAATATCCGCGCGGTAGGCTTCGGCAACATTCAAATTGAGCCCGCCGCTTGTTAAGCGGCTGACGATCTCAACATCCTTCGCATCCACTTTTCCGTCCCCATTGACATCTACGTAATGGGCAAGCCCGTTTTCAAACGCGGTCGCATCGGCCTCATTTGTAACGTGGTCCCCATTAATATCACCACGCCCTAATTCAAAAGCGGAAATTCCGGCAAGGAAGAACTGGAAGATTTCTTCTGCGCGTGCCAAATCTTTCTCATTTAAAGCAGGATCCCCATCGATCGAAATCATGTTTCCAAGGAAGGTATTTAGAATGGCAAGATCGGCAAAATTAACTGTGCCGTCACTGTTGAAATCGGCGCCTGATATAGCGGTGGGTGAAACGATGGTACGTTGAACGGTATTGGGATTAACGGCTGCATTCTTCGGATCGGTGCCCGCAAGCATTTCTTCACCGTCGCTAAATCCGTCGTTGTCGGTATCGGGATCAGTCTTGTTTAGTCCAAGATTGATTTCGAGCGCATCAGGAACACCGTCACCGTCGGCATCACCCGCAGAACCCGCCGGCTTGGAGCCCGGAAGTACCGGATTGGTATTTCTACGGCGCTCTTCCCCATCGCTGAATCCGTCGTTATCGCTGTCCGGATCGTCCGGATTCCAATTGTTTAAGCGCTCAAGAACATTGGTTACACCATCACGATCGGTGTCTGTTCTAGAATTATCAAGCGCATTATTTTTATTCGTTAGATTTACCTCTTCGAGAGAATCGCTATCGCCGTCATTATCCGAGTCTATTGAGGCGGTTCGATTATCGTTGGCATCATTTGGATTTAAGCCGAGCAACTTTTCAAGTGAATTGCTGGCGTTATCGCCGTCGGCATTTTGAGTTGTTCCGGGCTTGTCGGCAGCATCGAACCAGTTTGTCCCGTTCTGTGATTCGCTAACATTGGTAATCCCATCCCCATCGCTGTCGGTTCCAGGGTTAACGTTCGGATCAAGCATATTGGTGCCGAGTCTCGTTTCCAATTGGTCGCTAAAACCGTCTTTATCTGCGTCGGTAAAGGAAATCGGCGTGTCTACGGCGGACTGTTCATCCGTTCCAAAAGTCATTTCCCAGCTATCTGAATAGCCATCCGCATCGGTGTCTACTTTTGATGGAGAGGTTTCGTAATCGCTTGCGTCAAGGAAACTGGTTCCCAAAGCTTTTTCGCGTGAATCGCTGAAGCCATCACCATCGCTGTCCATTGCATGATTAAGCTGTATGTTCGTGCCTAATTTAAAAATAAAGTCATTTTTATCAAGAGGATTGGTTTTTAATTTCGCTTCGAGCGCATCGCTTATTCCGTCGCCGTCGATATCGATTGCCCCCGTCCTATCGCTTGCACTTGCCGGATCGGTACCGTGCAGGAATTCGTAAAGATCGCTTTCTCCGTCATTATCCGAATCGGTTGTGGCATCCGCTGCATAATAGGGATTCCGCTTTATGGCCGCTGAGTTTTCATTCGCATTAGTAACGCCGTCTCCATCGGCGTCCGTCACCGCTTCAAGCTGGCGCATAGTAATCGTTCCCGCCACGGCAGCCGGAAGAACCGTTTCAAGATTATTGCTGATTCCATCGCTATCGGTGTCCTGTCCCGCCGCAATAACAAATTTTTTCTGAGCAGCGCTCCAGACGGGCTTGTCGACAAAATTCAGCGGATTGGTTCCGACTTTAAGTTCAAAAAGATCGTCAAATCCGTCGCGGTCCGTATCACTGAACGCATCCGGACGGCTGTCTTTGTCGTTAGGATTTGTTTTGACATGTGGATTTGAAGAATTCTCGCCAATCCAAAGTTCTAAACTATCCGAATAACCGTCGTTATCGCTATCTGTTCCCGTATCGGTAGGATCGAACAGATTTCTACCAAGCGATAATTCGAAGGAGTTACTTAGGCCATCGTTATCGCTATCCGGCCCAGTACGGTGATAGGTTTTGGTTAAACTCTGATAAGTAGCACGATCAAACCGGTCGCGAGGATTTGAGCCCGCTGCGATTTCTACAACGTCGCTCATTCCATCTTGGTCACTGTCTTTCGTTATTGTGGATCCAGGATAATCTGTCGGATCGTTCACATGTGTTCCCTGCATAAGTTCAAGGTCATCGGCATGACCATCGCCGTCGGTATCGGGTCCACGATTGGTGGGCGTATTGGCAGAATTAAACGGATTGGAACCCGCCGCTTTTTCTTCTGCATCGGTAGCGCCATCCTTATCCGAATCAATCAGACCGTCGGTGGGATCGGTAATCACGCTTTGCTGGACAAGTTCCTGGAAATCAGATACGCCGTCGCCGTCGGTATCGATCGTCTTCAACCAGTTCAAAAGATTAAGGAAAGTCTGGCGGTCTTTTTCATCAAACACGCCGTTAAAATCAGCATCGAGAATGCGCGTTAATTGCTCAACGCGAGTGCGTTCATCCGCAGAAACAATGCCGTCCCCATTGAAGTCGGCGCGACGCACCAGGTCGCTAAGAGATACCCCCTCTTTAAGCAACGCTAGCACGCCGGCCGCACTCCGAATGAATTCCATGTCTTTGGCATCGACATGGCCATCTCCGTTAATATCGATAGCGACGTTGATTCCTTTCGTCAAGAGAACAACGTCAGTTTGATCAACATCCCCATCGCCATCGATATCGCCGATTAATTTTCCATCTACGAGCTTTCCTTCGATAATATCGGTTCTGAAATTAGTAACGCGACTGACTCGGCCTTTGTCATCATATTCGGTAACGCTTTCCACCGTATTTGATTCGCCAAGCGTCGTCCAAACTTCTTTTAGGGCGTTCGTGTGCTCATCGTAAACATAAATGGCAACCGAACGAACATTCGGTTTCGCATCCGTTGAGAGTTCGGCCCGGTATGTTTTAACTTTGTCAATTCTTTCCTGATTTCTCGCGCCGCTGTAATAAACTCGCGTAACTGTATCAGCTCCTGAAATGATTCCGTCCCGGTTGTAATCGATGACAATTCCGTTTAGGTTGTAATTGAATACCCAAACTTCGCGAAGTGCATCGGTCGGATGCGCTTCTTCGGCGCGGTTCTTGTTGTCGCCGTAGAAATAAATTTCCTTATTAACTTTTCGCTCTCCATCCGCGCGGCCATCTCCATTCCGATCTACCGGTTGATAGAGATAACGTTCGCTTACAATTTCCTCTCCACGTTCGCGGGCATAAAGCGTTGTGCTGATAAGCGTGTTTGTGGCGAGATCGCGTGCGGTCACACTCTCTAGTGCTGCGGTTTCGTGAGCATCGGCCGCGCGTTTTCCACCTTCGTACAGATAGAATAATTCGCTTAAGGCAACGCTTAGTCCCATCGCCGTAGCGACGAGTACATCGGAGGTATCTACCTTTCCGTCGTGATTTAGATCGTGGTTGTCCGCCGGATCTACCGATCCGTCCCCGTTCACGTCGATCCGCAGGAGATCTTCGACGGCAAGCGGAGCGCCGTAATTAACCGTTCTGTCAGGGCGACGATCTCTTGGATCTTCCCCGCCGTAAAAAGTTTGAGAAATGAGTTCGCCGCTTGATTTGACCGTATCCGTTCTGAGAAGACTCGCCAAATCAAATTGACGCACTTGCGAAGCTCTTAAAGCACCGGGCACGCTTGGATCTGTATAATAATGAATTACGCGATCTTCTATACTCCCGTCGGGCCGTTTATTTTCGATCTCATCAATAATCTCCTCCCCTTCTCCGCCGACATACTTCGTGACGGACAGCACCGTATTCTGCGGAGCAGGCAATTTCGTTGTAACACGGACGAGCACACCGCTTATGTATTCATAGTTGTTCACAAGAACTATATTTTCATGGCTATCCAAGATATCTACGTGATCAATAAGCTCATCGCCTACCGCAGCGTTGGTATAATAGGCGATAGAGCTTCTCACTTGCTGTTGGTTATTATCCGGCCCCACCCTAACAAAGTTTTCTACACGATCCAGATCCGCATTGACGTCGTCGTAATGGTATTTATTAATACCCGAGACCACTTCGCGATCACGTTTATAGCTGACAATCTCATCAATGCGTTCGCTTCCTTTAGCGTCACGGTACTTCACTTCCGAAATTTTAATACCAAGCTTCTCTGGTTTTGCTGTATCGGCTCGGTAACTTATTATTTCCTTTAACGCCATAACACCAAGCGCGCCCGGAGCACCGCTCCGAATCGGATCGGTGTTGGCATTTCCATCGTGGTCGTATAAATAAATAGCCACGCTCTCAAGCACATCCTGCCCCGCCTCGTTTCTCTTGAACGATTCGACTTTATCCACGAGCGTGCCTTCGATGTTGTAGTAGCGAATTTCAGAAAGTTGGTCGTCACCGTCAGGATTTTTATGCGTGGCGTCCGGTTGGGTACCTCCGACTCGGTACGAGGTAGCTTTCTCAATGAGAAACGCATTGTCCGGTTGGCTGAATCGATACGTATTCACGATAATTTGACGAACTTTGGAACCGTCGCGGCTGTATTGATGGACAACATCTACGCGCGAGCCGGCCAGATCGTAATAATCTATTTGGCGAATGACATCGTTATTCTCAATTTGAACGCCAGCCGGATTGATATCGGCGTTTCCTACAATCCTTTTCTGTTCAACACTTACAATGCGGCGATAATTATCCGGGTCATTTGGATAATCTTCACTCGCGTAGTGATACACGATCAAATTGACGGGCTGATTATTTCCTGCATCGTATCCGTACGAGAACTCGATGCGAACGCCTTGCGGATCATAGAAAATCGTGTTGACTCGCTCGTCGGCTATACCATCGGTCGACGTGATTCTATTGCCGTTCGCATCGATCGAATCCGGATTTCCTTTCACGATATAACGGTCAATGCCAATCAATGTCGCCGTGGGCTGATTTCCGCTGTAACGATAAGCCGTCAAGCGATCTGCTATTTGATCGCCGTCTTCGTCAAATTCGTACGTATAACTGCGCCGGTTATTCACATCGTTTGTGAGATACGTTCTGGAAGTAATGCCCACATCGTTGGCCGGCCGCAGCGGCGGCTCTTCCAGATCGGGCGCGCCGGGCGGCGGGACAAACTCGTCGATTCTCTCTATCCTGTTCGGATTGTTATCGTAAAATTTAAAGAATGTAATGGACGCAAGCGATTGCCCGGCTTCGGGACCGTTATTTTCAAAATTGTACGCCGCGAAGATGCGGTTGGCCGTGTTCATTTCCCGGAATGTGCGGGAAATTCGCTTAGCTTCATTACCGGAGATCAACGTGGATGGATCGTCGTTCATTCCAATCTGATGATTCGTCAAATCAAACTGATCCGTGTACTTAATGAATGCACTTTCATCAACATTGGGCGTACTCTCTAAATCACTATAAAATCTGAAGATATTGGCAACGGTTACGTCAGTACCGTTACTTGTTTCGTACACGGCGTAGGCTTGATTCCTACGATCCTTGGTAAGCCATGTTCTCTCGATAAACTGACCCTTCGTTCCGCGATCCGGCAGTGAAATTTCCGGAATAACGGCTCCTCCTGAAATTTCAAACCGATCGATATTCTTGATAAATTCAGATTCATCGATATGGGGCGTACCCGGATCGTTTGCGTAATAATAAATATAAGAGATGGAAACCGCGTTGCCGTTTGGAATAGCGTTGGTGCTGTCGGTATCGTAATTGATAATTCCGACTCGCTTGTTGAACTCATCGCTAGAGAAAAATATTTTGGCTTCGCGGCCGGTATTTCCGGCAGGTTCTTGCGGGGCTACGGCAAAGTCCGGCTGTACGGAAACGCCGTATTGATTTACATATTGGACTAACTGTCTTTCGTCCAAATTGGGAGTTGCCGCATCATCCTGTGCAAAATAATAGAAGAACTCTTTGGTTTTAGCTTGACCGCCTTCGATGGTGTACCGGGCGTAGACTTGGTTGGTATCGTTCATTTGATGATAGGTAACGCTCAGAAGGCGGCTATTCGGCGGCGTTACGAATGTCTCACGCGAAGGCTGAGTATCTTCTTCTCTTACTTCGTAGGTCCAGGACGATTTAACAAACTGACTCTCGTCGACTTCCGTTCCCGGAAGGTTATCGTAATAATTGAACGTGACAATTTGGAATACCTTGCCTTGATCGACAAAGTAGGTCGCCTGCCTTTTATTTGCTTTACTTTTTTCGAAGAATGTAATGCCGAGCGGATCGGTTTGAGGCTCAGGAAGCGGCGCGCTAGGAACGCCAATGCCTTCCACTTCATACTGAATGAGACGTTCTATCAATTGGGTTTCATCGAGATCGTTGGTCGCTGCGTCATCCTGCGCAAAATAATGGAAGTATTCGACGGTCTTAGCCAAAATGCCCGCGTTAGATCCTTTGGTTTCAAAGGTAATCTGCGACACAGCCAAGTTCTCGCTTAGGAATAAACGACGCGTTCTTGTGCCTACATGGCTGTTCAGCCATGCGTCGTCCGGAAATGCATTAGCCGCCGGCTTCACATTCTGAGCCATGCTGTGTAAATCGTATTCATCAACATAAAGAATTTTCTGCGGGTCGGTCGGATCGGTATAGAACCGGCTGAGGGTGGTAAGTTCCCCGGTGGTCCGATCGTAGGTATACGAACCTATCGCTTCGTTATTTTCAGAATTTTTCAGGAACGTTCTGCGTTTTATTCCTCCTGCAGGAGTTTCGAGAGTAATTTTATTGTTCCAGTCTCCAGAAGCTTCGTATTCATTGATAAAATGGACTCGGTCGGGTTCGTCGGTGTAATATTCAAAATATTCAAACGTCTCACCCGTTATGCCGTCCGCTTTGAATGCTAATCGAGCCCGAGGTTGATTTCGCGCATCATCCGTTAACCAGATTCGGAATTCACGGCCGCGTTTATCGGCTTGCGGTTCGCTTGTAACCTGAGTCAGATCAACTCCCGTCAGACTTTTTACGCGCGCAGCATTGTATTGATTGATATACGCGACACGGTCCGGATCGTCGCTTGTTGTGGTTGGATCGTCGGGGAAATAAAAGAAGAAGCCCACGCTTTGTACGGTCACGCCGTCTTCGGCATAAGTCCACTGGTACTGTGCATTGCCTTTGGCATTCACGAAGGTTTCCGATACTCTCCGGTCGTCAAAAAGCGGCCCCCGCAAGGCGAGAATACCATCCAGTGTCTGATTGGCAAACATCGCCTTGGCGAGAAGTTTTAGAGAAACAATAGAGGTCACCGTTCCATTGGCATCCACCGAAAATTGGTTAAGGGCCGTGATTTCCCCGGAGGAATTCATCGTTATGGCCAGAATCGGCTGCCCCTGCTCATTCACAAATGTTCGGTTGCTTACTTTTGCTGAATCAAATAACGTGCCGCCTTTATTCTTATCGAGCATAAGCAATTCTTCTACGGTCTTTGAGCTATCGAATGTGAAGTTCTTATCTAAGAGTCGATAGGCGTCGATCCAGAGAACATCGCCATTTCCATTAGCCACATAGGTTGAAATGCTCTTAATGTGATTGTTTTCATCCAGCGTAATCGAGAGTTTGGGAACGCCGTTGACCAAATACCTGCGCTCTGAGATGATCCGCGAATCGTAGAGATTTCCAAAACCGTTCTTGGCATCCAGAACTTCGACATCTTCCAAGCCGTAGCCTCGGTTAAATGGAATTGATTCGGTAAGCATTCGGTAAGAATCAATGGATTGAATTTCGCCGTCGCCGGAAACATTGAGCCGGCTCACCGATATGACATACTGGGTGGTATTTAGCGTGACAGAAATCTCGGGATTTCCTTCGCCGTTAAAATACGTTCGCGTTACGATAACCAAAGAGTCATATAGCGGCACGCTTGGGCTGGGAACAAAATTGCGATTGAGAGCACTAATAAACTGCTTTGTATGATTTTGCTCGTCAAACAATAGGAAATCTTTTTTATTGGTGGCGGGATTCTGATCAAGCATTAAGAATTCATCGGTCCAAAGAATACTTCCGGTGGCGTCGGTTTCAATTCCCGAAACGGAGGTGATGTAGCCATCTTTATTCATGCTGATTCTCAAAATGGCATTGCCATCCTCACCGATAAATGTTCTTGTGGATACTTTAGATTCATAGGCCCACGCCAGACCATTCGGATCGGTCATGGAATCCGGATTAAAGGCCGGCCGCTGAATGCCGTCTTCTGTCAGATCCTGATCTTTTACTTGGTGCTCATCCACCCAAAGCATTTGCTTTGTGGCAGGATCAAATTTAAATTTCGAAATAGAAGATATGTTTCCATTCTTATCTACATTTATAGCAAAGGTCGGATTGCCGTCCGCATCAACAAATCTTCTGCTGACATATCCGTTCTGGTTGAATAGATTCAATACCGCCTGCGCTTCTGGACGATTCATATTTGTTCGATCAAAAACGGCAAGCTGAGTACCGGGCTCCGGATTCTGGTCGGTCATGGTGTGACTATCGATCCAGAGAATTTGTCCGTTTGCATCAACTTTAAAAGTAGAAACCGAAGAAACTTCTCCATTCTCGTTCATAGTTAATACCAAAACCGGATCTTGGCGTTCATTCACAAATGTACGGCTGGTGACCTTATCCTCATATAAACCACGGATGGCAGCGATTGAGTCCATTGTGGAACCATTGAACATAGCCATCTGCATTCCAGCCTCAGGACTTTGGTCAACCAATTTCATCGAATCAATACTCTCCACAACGCCAGCACGGACAGTGAAAACATTAATATTGTTCACTTCCCCTTCGGCATTGATTCCTAACGAAACTTGCGGATCCTGGGTGTTTAAGTTAAGGAAGGTCCTTGAGGTAATCTCGGCGGCATTATAAAGGAGTGCGAAGTCCGCGATCTGATCCGCCCCGTTTAAGGTAACTAAAGAGGCCCAGGTCTTCCGGTCCATCGCGGGGGTGGAGAG
>Ga0209726_10000057_pt1 | contig 218414 bp, 229 predicted proteins | sample Subgrocontami54m_FD_187453 | JGI IMG/M metagenome (GOLD analysis project Ga0209726, IMG submission 187453) | Subsurface groundwater microbial communities from S. Glens Falls, New York, USA - GMW46 contaminated, 5.4 m (SPAdes) (version 3) | ecosystem: Environmental > Aquatic > Deep subsurface...
AATTGATCCCGGTCTTGCTTAGCTGGCTGATATCTGTCCAGTTGACTCCTGATGTCGATAGCTGTCCGATGTTTGACCAATTGATCCCGGTCTTGCTTAGCTGGCTGATATCTGTCCAGTTGACTCCCGACGTTGACAACGTGCCAATGTTCGACCAATTGATCCCGGTCTTGCTCAACTGCCCAATGTCCGTCCAATTAATACTGGATGTTGATATCGTACCGATATTCGACCAATTGATACCCGTCTTGCTGAGAGCCCCAATGTCTGTCCAGTTAACGCCAGATGTCGAAAGCTGTCCAATATTCGCCCAGTTAATTCCTGTTTTGGTCAATTGATTGATGTCGGTCCAGTTAATACTAGCTGTCGACAATGATCCAATGTTCGACCAGTTGATACCAGCATTGCTTAACTGGCTGATGTCTGTCCAGTTAACCCCTGATGTTGATATCGTACCGATATTCGCCCAGTTGATCCCGGTCTTGCTTAATTGCCCAATGTCGGTCCAGTTAATACCCGATGTTGAAAGCTGGCCGACATTCGCCCAGTTAATTCCTGTATTGGTCAATTGACTGATGTCTGTCCAGTTGATTCCCGATGTTGATATCGTACCGATATTCGACCAGTTAATTCCTGTTTTACTTAACTGTCCAATATCGATCCAGTTAATACCCGATGTCGATAATGATCCAATGTTCGCCCAGTTAACGCCAGTGTTCGTAAGAACGTTGAAATCTGTCCAATTGATGACCTTATTACTTAACACACCAATATCGGTCCAGTTGACGCCGGCATTGGTAAGCCTGCTGAAATCCTCCCAGTTAATTGTTTTTTTAGTTAATACTGCCAGATCTGTCCAGTTAATGACCTTTTTACTTAACACACCAAGATCTGTCCAGTTAATGACTGCATTACTTAACATACCAATATCTGTCCAATTAACACCCGCCTTGGTAAGCGTGTTCAAATCCGTCCAATTGATCCCTTTCTGAGTCAACACTTGCAAATCCGTCCAGTTGATCACTTTATAACTCAACACTCCGATATCTGTCCAGTTGACTCCAGCGTTTGTAAGATCGCTTACATTCGCCCAGTTAATTGTTTTTTTAGTTAACACTCCCAGATCCGTCCAGTTGATGACTTTCTTACTTAACACCGCAATATCTGTCCAGTTAACACCTTCGTTTGTAAGCCTGCTTACATCTGTCCAATTGACTGCTTTCTTACTTAACACTCCGAGATCCGTCCAGTTGATGACCTTCTTGCTCATAACAGCGATATCCGTCCAGTTGACGCCTGACATTTGCGCGATACTGTCCCAATTAATGCCCTTCTTGCTCAATACCCCAAATTCTGTCCAGTTGATCACTTTATAACTCAACACTCCGATATCTGTCCAGTTGATCCCTGCTCTTGTAAGTTCTCCAAAATTATCCCAGTTAATCCCTTTCTTTGTTAATACTCCCAGATCCGTCCAATTGATCACCTTATAACTTAACACTCCGATATCTGTCCAATTGATCCCGGCTGTCGTCATTGAACCAATACTCGCCCAGTTAATGCCTTTTTTGCTTAACACGTCAATGTCTGTCCAGTTAATCTCTTTTCTGGACATAACGGACATATCCGTCCAGTTGACCCCGGCCTTTGTCAAATCTGCCAAACTGTACCAGTTGATCTGATCGCTCCAGTTGACGCGCGCGCCGCTCATGATCGCGATGTCATCCCAATTGACGTTCGCCCTTGCCATAAACTGCAGGCTGTCCCAATTGATGCTGGTTTTGGATAACCTGGCCATATCAGACCAATTAACACCCGCGTCGGATAAAGCATTGATATCCAACCAGTTGATCCCTACTTTGCTCAAAACATTTAAATCGGTCCAGTTAATCCCGGCCTTGCTCCACATGCTCACATCATTCCAGTTGACCCCTCTGGTCGTCAGGGTAAACATATCAGTCCAATTGATGGTAGCTGCGCTCATCGAAGCAATATCCGTCCAGTTAACGCCGCGCTTGGACAGGACTGCTATATCGTCCCAGTTCACATTGGATTGATTATTCTTAATGACACCGACATCCAGCCAATTGATGGTGTCAGTCTTCCCTTTGATAACGCCGATATCCAGCCAATTGATGGTGTCGGTTTTGCCTTTGATAACGCCGATATCCAGCCAATTGATGGTGTCGGTGCTGGTTTTAATGGCTTGAACGGTGGGTTTAATAAGTTCCAGAGGTGTGTAGGCACTATAAGAATCCACTCCCCCGCCTCCGCCTATATCGATATTGATATTGGCAAAATAAGAATTAGCTGTCGTGGAAGGCGTCCACGTCGCTGATTTGCACCAGCTATTCGCTGCGTCAAGCGTCATGGTTTTTGTGGCTTCACTGGTGCCATCTACCTTATATATAGCGGTATCATTACAAACATCTCCTGCCGTTAAAGTTGTGCGATTATTGTCGGTTTCTACCCAAGTGTAAATAATAAAATTGGCGCCCACATTGTCCCACACCGCGGCAGCCTTAACACCGGTACCAGAAAACATATCGAATGCCTGGGAAGTAGCGCTTTGCAATCCGGACGCACTGGCTTTAAGCGTATACATGTTGCCGGCGCGATTAATTCCTAAATCAGTAAACCGCGCAACACCATTGACAACGGTCAGCGTGGTTGTTCCTTGCAGAAATCCCGCGCCAGGATTATTTTGAATGCTTAATGTGACTTGGGTGGAATTGTCATCCGAGACAAGATTGCCATCAACATCTTCAATAGAGACAACCGGTTGGCGTTCAAATTTTATAAAGTGCTTGACTGAGGAAGGAGAGGTCGTAAAAACAAGCTTAGCGGCGGGCCCGTGCGCCAAAGATTCGCCGGAGGACGTGCTGGCCGTCGTGTTTCCCGATTGCGCGCCGCCGGTATAAATATCATTGCCTAAGGTGGTCTCGGCAGTACCGGTCTGGCTTCCACCCGAATATTGGGAAAATGCCGAACGGACAGATAATCCGCCGATCAAGAGGCATAAAAAGGAAACAGCCACCCATCGCTGGATGTTAAAATTTTTAATCAACGTTTCTTTATTTGTCATGCCGATAATAACGGGACCTTGTTGACGTCACAAATCCGAAACCCGCCTGTCCTGGCCGACAGGCCAAGGAATTTATTTAGTGCTTCGGATTTCGAATTTCATATTTTTGCCTCTTTAGAAATTTGAATGGGTAAGTATCATCTGTTGCGCTACAGGGACTGTAAGGGGCTATGTCCGGGCGAGTTCCGCAGCCAGATGTTTTCCTTAACGATGGACTGCTGAGGAATCACATGCGCGCTCAAACAACCTTGCTTCGCAAGGAAACTCGCTCGCTATGTGATCCCTCAGCAATCCTTCTAAGAGAAAACATCTGTGCGAGGACTGTCTGAGCCCGGACATAGCCCCTTACAGTCCCCTCGCAAATTTAATGACCCACTCAAAATTTCAAAGAACCATATTTTTTTACTTTAGGGTGCTGTGCGCACAAGCCGCCCGCCTGTCATAACGCCGTACGTGGCGTCATAACGTTGATAAAATCCACTGCTGTCCGGATCTTTCGCCGCAAACGTCCGGTTGGATGTTTGAAAATGACGGATACTGCCGGAAGCATAATCACCACCTCGATAACCTATCCCGACCGTTCCGTTGACACCGTAAGCAATATTTGAATTGATCCCTGGCCAATCGGTATTGGTGGCATTACCTTCATAGCCGCTTGCCGCTGACAATTGGCCATCGCCATGGGTGCCCAAAAATTGACGGCCCTGCGGACGGCCGATGGTGACCACTGGTTCCGCAAGGTTTCCTGATAATTCCAGATTCCCATAATAACCAGCGCCGCTGGAGGTGCGGTTGCTTTCGTTCGCCGCAAATATCCCGGAGCGCAAAGGACCTTTTTGATTATCCGCCGGGCCTCCTGCACGGCCGTCTCCGGAAGCCCAGCCTAAACTATTACGATTCAAGTTGGAATTGCTGTTCAAGAGAACTTCCGTTCCATTTTCATCGGAGTTGGCAGGAGTAATATCTCCAACGGCGGCGACATCATAGGTTGTATTCCCCCAGGCAAATTCATCAGCGACTGCCGAGATATCCTTACCACGAGCGGCTTTTTCATATTCCAATTCCGTCATGGGACGAAGCCCGGCCCAATCTGCGAAAGCGGCCACATCCGGCCAGCCAATGGAACTGACAGGGCGTGAAGGGCGCGAAGTCGTTACGTTATACGTCGGGTGCGCAGAATCCCAACTGATCGTATTGCGGTTAACCACAGCATCTGAATTTTTTCCGCCGATCGCAATAGAGGTTAGATCGCGGTTTGCTTTTTCAGTAACCGTTAACGTATTAAAAAAACTGACCCATTCCCCTTCCGTGAGTTCGTGCTTCATCACATAGAACGGCTGATATCCTTTTGGAAAAGAAGCCGGGATCAAAAAAGCATCGCCGGAATTGCTTTCAGCATTGGCGCCGGTGGATGTGTAATAGAACCCATCCGTAGTCGAATTCGTGGTCGTAATGGGATTTTCACTTGAAAGATACCACGGATCGTTATCAGCCGTCCCCTGTTTAAAATTATATTCGGATGAACTATTGCCATCGCCGGCATAAAACGCGCCTTGGGGGACATGAACCATTTCAATGCCAAAAATTTTATTAATCGTATTCGCGGCCTGAGCTGTCGCGTCGCTCAAACCATCCTGTCCGTAATTCCAGACAAATTTAACGCTCTGGGCCGAAACGCTTCCGGCGCCGAAACCTGTTCGCTGTAAAAAAAATCCTTTTTGATCGTTGGGAACAATGATCTGAAAATCTGACGGAGCAGAGAAACCCATCGGATCAATGCCATTGGCAGCCATAGTGCCGTGATGCCAGGTCACTCCGCCATCCGTTGAATATTTCATAAAGATCCAAGCCGCGTCATTATTAGCAGTGTTGCGCCAGGAATTATCCTGCGTCATGTCAAAGGAAAACGTCATGGTGTTGGATGCTGTGTCGGTTGCCGAAACATTAAGATTTTTCAGCTGCAGATTATTGGCCAACGCCACCGACGGAAAAACAAAAAAAACAAACAAGAACGCCAGGAAAGCGCTTGCCTGAGAACAAACAAAAAATTTAAATGAATTATTCAATTTAATTGCCTCTTTCGAAATTTGAATGGGTAAGTAGCTTTGCCAGGACTGTAAGAGGCTATGTCTGGGCTCAAACAGTCCTCGCGCAGATGTTTTCTCTGGAAGGATTGCCGAGGGATTGCATGGCGGGCGAGTTCCCTTGCGAAGCAAGGTTGTCTGAGCACGCATGTGATCCCTCGGCAGTCATCGTAAGGAAAACATCTGGCTGCGGCCTGTCCTGTGCCAGGCAGGCACAGGGAACTCGCCCAGACATAGCCCCTTACAGTCCTCTGCAAGCTTAATGCCCCACTCAAATTCTCAAAGAACCATTTAATTTCCATCATAAGTGCGCGCCCCTCGTCCACCATAAGTATTAAGCGCCTGTGTCGTGTCGAGCGCTGCCTCAAAACGATCGGAGATCCTTAAACGATCCGACGTATCCATCCATGATCCGCCGCGTAAACCAGAACCCGTCGCAGCTGTCACGCCACGCGCGGGAACAGCATCAAGGCCCGGCCAGCCAGTCACATCGGCATTGCCTTCAAATCCACTCTCCGTCGATAAAATACCGTTGCCGTTGGTACCAAGAAAATTTCGTCCCGTGGCATTGCCGGCCGTAACCACTGGTTCTTTCAAATTGCCGGAAAGCTCCATGACGCCGTAATACCCGGCGCCGGCATTCAAACGTGTCGAAGAATCCGTCGAAAGGATCCCGGCGCGCAAAGGCCCTTTTTGATATTCAGCGCCCGAAGCTGTATCGCCGCCGCTTAACGTTGTGTTGTTAAAATGCGCATCCGCACCGCTGGTGGTCACCGCTTCCGTTCCATTTTCCTCAGCCCCGGAGATCACGGAAACTGCAGTAATGCCGGTTGTTCCCCATGCATACTCACCATTGATGGGCAGCGCCGGGCCCCGAGCGATTTTTTCAAATTCCAATTCCGTGACGGGACGAAGCGCAGCCCAATCCAAAAATGCTGACAAATCCATCCAGTTCAAATAACTGACCGCGCGCGAAGGCCGTTCGGTCGAGCAAGCCAGCGGAGACCCTGAACAGGAAATTGTGTTGCGCGCAAGGACAGTATCGGAAACTTTGTGGGAATTATCTGTTAAATCACGGTTGGCACGTGCCGCCGCGCTGGGAAGCGAATTAATGAATTCAACCCACTGCCCTTCGGTCAGTTCATATTTCATCACGTAAAATGCCTGGTAGCCTTTGGGGAATTGAGCGCCGATCGTAAAGGAGGCGCCTGCTGCATCTTCGCCGGCATTATTGTTGGAAACATAACGATAGCCGTTAGAGGCTGGATTGGAAACAGATAATGCTGATTCGCTATTGATATACCATGGGTCACTGTCGGCAGACCCTTGATCCAAAGAGGCGACACTTGCGTCATTGTCTCCGGCGTAAAAAGCGCCTTGCGGAATATAGACCATTTCCAGGCCAAAAACGCTGGCCATGATCTGATCGTTCGTCGTAAACCCACAACTGGAATAATCAATAACAACCTGAACATCCTGGGTGGAAACAGATGCCGGGGATGCGTTTTCGGACCGGCGCAGGAAGACACCGGTCTTGTCTGCCGGCACATCCAATTCCAAACCGCTTTGTGTTCCGGTTGAGAATCCCGTCGGTGTAACACCAGCGGCAGATATTTGGCATAATTTTTTATTAACGGGAACGCCATCAGAGGCATAAAGACGGACCGTCATCCAAATGGCATCATGATTGATCTTGTTGCGCCAGGAATTATCCCAACCGGCGTCAAATTTCACAACAACCGTATTGGTATTGATATCACGGGCCCCTAAAGCCACGTTACTGATGGAAAGATTGTTAGCCCATGAAGGAGACACACCGACGATTAATAACACACTCAATACCAGAACGCACACTCTTCCCCAAAATATCTTCATAGCACCTCTTTGTATGAAAAAATAAATGATAACGGCTTTTTGGAAAACTTAACGTACGATATTTTCGAAACCTCTGTCTTTATCCAACGGCGAATCAATGCGTGCGCGAATGCTCAATTTTGCCGCGATCATCTTTTCCCTCACCAGATCAATGTCATCAGCATCGGGCTTTAAATAGATGTACCACTGATAATGCTTGAGCGCCGTTTCCTGATCTTTTAAATACTCACTACTGACGAAAGCAAGATTGTAATGCGTATCCGCATCATAAGGGCTTAGATCCACCGCCTGAAAATATTCGACGATCGCGCGCTGATATTCACCGCGCTCAAAGAAAATGTTGCCCATGTTATAATGGGCGCCGGCCAATTCTTCCCGAAAATTCTCGTCGTTGGGATTTAATTGGGCCCCGCGGGAAAGAATATCGTAAGTCTGTTGCTCCATCTGTGCGGTAATGGCGCCGGAAGTCTTATTTTTCTCTTTCTTCGGGGCGCTTTGCCGCTTGACCATCTTCTCTTCTAATTGATTGACGCGTTGGTTGAATTCTTCCTGCTGCTTGCCCATGGTTTCTTTGACGTCCTGGATTTCCTGGCTGTATTTCTTGTTTAAATTCTCGACGCGCCGGATCTCCTTGACGAACTGTTCGCGTTCCGTGCGCATTTGATCGAGGTCATTGTCTTGGGCACGGGCCACCGACACCCAGTCAATCGTCAGGCCGCCGGCCAAGACCAGGGCTAACCCGAGCGAGAACCGGTTAAACTTTAAAAGAATTTTAAATTTCTCAAACATAGATCTCTCTCCAGTTTAATGGTCTGGTTAATTGGCGTTCGCAGCCTCGCTGTATAATTTCGGAGGCTTGATCGTTCCGCGTTCCTTCATCAAAGAATCGCTGGGATCAACGATGTGCGGCGTAATCAAAATAACAACTTCTGTCGATTCAATGGAATCCTGCGTGCGGCTGAATATTTTTTCCAAATAGGGAATGTTCATCAAAACAGGAAAACCTTTTTTAACATGCGACTTATCTTCTTTACGTAGACCGGCCATCACAATGGTCATGCCGTCTTTGACCATCATGGTTGTCTGCACTTCCGTCTTGTTCACCTGGGGGATACCGCCGCCTTTAGATTCAATACTGCCGACGACGTTGGAAATCTCCGGGCGCAAACGCATCGTCACAACACCATCGTCGTTGATGGTGGGCATGACATTAAGCTTCAGGCCGACGTCGATAAAACGCACGTCTTCGCTGGTAATCGAATTATCGCCCGTACCGCTAGTCGTTGAAATGATATAAGGCACGGTATCCCCGATGTGGATCTTGGCCTCTTCGTTGTTATTGACGAGGATCTGCGGATTGGAAAGGATCTTGGTGTCACTGACCTGCTGCAACGCTCTTAATGCCGTCTGGAATTGATCAAAAGCAAAATTCCCGACGCCAATTTTCCCATAATTACTGAATAAATTACTGCTTGAAGTAAGGTTGCTTTCGTTGAGATAAATATTGTTGAAACTAATTTTTCGTAACGAAGGATCGCTACTGTTCCTAAAATCCAGGTTCCAGTCAACGCCGACATCATAATTGGGTTTCATGACAACCTGCAGAACGCGCGCAACAATCAAAACTTCCTTGGTGGGAAGGTCAAGTTCGGAGAGGATCTTTTCCACTTCTTTGCGGCGCTCGGGAAATACGCGTATCAAAAGCTGATTGGTACGCTCATCCGCAGTGATGGAACCGACCGCTTTAGCATCAATACGTGAACGCAATTTCTCAGCCATCACATCAGCCTTGGCATATTGAAGGGTGTAGACTACTGTTTCCAAAGGTTTTTCCAACTGGGCGATCGCCGCTTTCATCGCTTCGATCGACTGCGGAGTATCAATCAAAACGACCGAACCGGTATCTTCATCAATGATAATTTTGCCGATATTCGTCTTCATGTTATCCAGAGCCGCCAGGACATAACTCGGCTTGGAATACTGCAAATGAATGACCGCGACTTCCGTCTTATCGCTGAATTTCTTCCCGTAGATGGATTCAAATTCCGCAGCCGTCATCATTTGGACGATGTCATTTTCAACGTGATACGCCAGTTTGTTGGAGATGACCACAATGTCCATGGCATCTTTGATGCCGACGTTGTGCAAAAGGACCGTGGTCTTACCGTCGACGGTAGGGCTGATGATCACATTGAAATCGCCCTTGACCGCCAGGAACTTGAGGATATCGACCACGTTCATGTCGCGCACATCCAAGGTGATCTTGCGCGCCAGTCGATCCTCCAGGCTTTCCTTGGGCTCGACCAGAATGATGGGCTTGGGCTTTTGGGCCCCATCCGTCGGGTCTTCTGCCCTGGCGACGCCGAGCATCATCACAGGCACGGCGACGTACATGATGATCATCAAAAGAATTTTTAGTTTTGGGGTATGTGTTCTCATAGCTTAATTGTGATCTCCTCTTTATCGTAACCGAAAACCACTCTATCGGTATAGATGGTTTTGACAGTTACGTCGTCTAATTTTTCTCCCTCACGTAAAAAATAAGTCATGCCCGTTTTGGTATCCTCGATCATGACGGAAATGGACTCCGGTAAATCAAGCCACGCCACGCCGACCAGTTTATACTTCGACAGCTTAATCGCCAGGCTGGGCTTAACCGCAACGCTGGCCTTGTCCAACTGCTCTTTTTCGTACGGCCTGAAAATATTGCGCATGCTAATTTTTTGCGCGTAATAGGAAATGTCTTTTGTTTTGGGGGCGCCGACGTCGATAGAACGATGCGGAGCCGGCTCATCCAGCGTCAGATCCACCTGTTGCTGCAATAAAGCGCTGCCGGACTGGATCTCAAGCCCAAGGATCACCATACAAACCAGGATCCCCAGGATCAAAATGACGTTGAGCATTGGGATCGAAAATTGAAATTTAAATTGCGCACCCTTCCCCGTCGAGAGTCCGCCCCCTGCTTTCAGAGAGGACGGCGGCACCTGGCCAGAGGTTTCAAGAATTTTCAAAAGTTTTTGTTCTGCGGTTTCTTTTGCCATAAAAGTTAAGATCCTAACCGATCATCGATTGGCCGCTCATCAGTGGCGGCTGGTTCCACAGATTATTCATTGGCGCTGGTTCAACGCCCTCCTGGTGATTCAGGAGTTGGCGGACAAATTCACGGTCCACAATTTTTTGGTTCTCGACGACCAACTCCTTGAGAATTTGGTGGCACAACATATTGATCCGCCGGGGATAGCCGCCGGTTATGGCATAAATCTCCTGGATCGCCTCATCCAGAAAAATTTTGGATGCGCCCTGATAACCAGCCTTTTTCAACCGGAACTCGATCATCAATTTTGTGTTTTCCAAACTCAAGGGATGCAAGGTATATTTGAAACTGATGCGGTCCATAAAATTCGCCATGGCCGCAACTTTGGGATAAAGCTCCAGCTGACCGAACAAAACGACCTGGATCAGTTTGTACTCGTTGGTCTCAAAATTCAAAAGCAGGCGCAACGACTCCAGAATTTCCTCGTTCAATTTCTGCGCCTCATCAATGATCAGAACGACTGTTTTTTTCTCCTGCACGGTTTTATGGATCAAAAACTTTTCAACGGTATCTCTGAGCTCCATGATCTCTGGCGTTGCGGTGGTAAAACGATACGGCTGCGGGATATTAAAATTCCGGATGAGCGAAGAAAGGAGCTGTTCTTCCGTCGATAAGCCAGGATTAAGGATCATGTGAAACAGGATATCGTGGCGCTGGCGTAATTCCTGGATGAGCTTGCGCGAAAGGGTTGTTTTGCCGGTCCCGATGTCGCCAAAAATCACCATAAGCCCCCGGCGCAGGCGCAACTCAATGAGAACATTTGTCAGCGCGATTTCATGTTCCCTGGTCAAATGCAAAAACTCCGGATCAGGGCTTGTCGAAAAAGGCTCTTTATCAAAACCTAGCAATTTGTGATAGGACATATTTTGTCGACGCTCATAAGTTAAATGATTTGAAAAGCTTGCACTCTCTCCCGCTAAATTATTTTTATAATAACATAGCGAAAGTCGCTTTCAAGGTTTTATTTGATTTTTTTCGACTGATTTTTAACAATTTTTTGGTAAGAAAAGACGAGGATACCCGTCGACAAACCGAAACCGCGCGCAAATGACCGTAAAAACATCACAAAACCGAAATACAAACTCACGGAAATACCATGCAACATCTTAAATCCAAAACAAATTTCTAACATCAAAAATGGTATAGCTATAATTAGAATAAAGAATTTTAAGAACCAAATTCTAAATAGCGAGAACCCCAAAGCCCCGCAAAACAAAAAAGCCAATGGGATCTCAATTATGTCCTTCCAGAACGTGTAGTCATCACCCCGCGCCATCTCGGGATGGTCCCCATACATCTTGGCCCGCCAAAAGCCGTGGCGAAACTGTTCCTTGAGGTACTTATTGATCCTGGTCGTATGATAGTGGTCAACCAGGGCGTCCCTGGCAAAATAAATCCGGTAACCTTTTTTGAAAACCTTGTAACTTAAATCGTTGTCTTCTCCGCTTGCTTGACGGTAGGATTCATCAAATCCGCCGGCTTCAAAAAAAACATGCCGACGGATACCAAAATTGTAACTGCCAAACGCTTTGGGGTAGTGCGGCATTAGCTGCTGATGCCGGAACAAAATTTCGCGATGAATGCACCGCGCCAAAAAATGTTGGGGATTCGCAATTCCGTAACTGCCGCTCACGACGCCGATCGTGTTCTCAACAAAACATTGGATCATTGTTTCAACCCAGTTTTTGCGAGGGATACAATCAGAATCCGTGAACAAAATGAACACGCCTTTGGACGTGGCCGCGCCTTTATTGCGGGCCGCAGCGGGCCCCGCATTATCCTGACGAATATATTTTGCTTCCCGGAAAGATTGAATGACCTGCGGCGTTCGGTCGGTTGATCCGTCGTCGACAATAATAATTTCAACGTCGCCGGAATAGGTTTGCGCAAGAAGAGCCTGGATGGTGTGCGCAATGGTTCGCTGGGCATTATAGGCGGGGATAACAACGCTAACCCTGGGAGTACTCATGGCAATATGTGATCAGTTATTCTTTTGAAGAAATTTTCTTTTTTAGTTCCTGCAATTCGAATTCTAAAATGCCGATTGTCTTGGCCATGCGGTCGTTGCGGTTGTTCTGCTGGCATAAAAATACCGTCAACAAAAGCCCCAGCACCACAAATGTGCACAAGAGCCCGAAAAAAATGAAGTTGCTGGGAAGCTCAAAACCGCAAAACTTCGCGATCGCAAATAAAAAATTGTGGAAAAAGGAAAAAAAGACGGCCAATGCGGAGGCGACAAGCCATCCGAGGGCATATTTGAATGTGAGCCTTTCCCGACGGACAAGCTCGATGACCAAAAGAAAAATTCCTGACGACAAAATGAGCGCAAGCAGTTTAATCCCCATAGTCGGCAACCGTCCTTTTCGATTTCAACATATCCAAAACAATGGCGAACGTCACCTTGATCATATAGTACAAACTTTTAAAATACCGGATGGAACTTGAGCCCCCCTGCCTTTTGCGCATCACAACAGGAAGCTCTTTGATCGTCGCGTTAAACCTCCGGGCAAGGACGATCGCCTCAGGTTCCGGAAAATCGTGAGGGTACTGCTGTGCAAAAATCTTGATCATTTTTTTATTATACGCCCGAAAGCCGGATGTGGGATCATAGATGTGGCAGCCGGTCAAAAGCCCGATCAAATGCACAAAGAAACCGATCCCCATCCGACGGACGAATGACGATTGATCACCTTTTTCCTGTTGGGGCATGAACCGGCTTCCGACGACCATATCGGCTTCATCCTTCAGAACAGGGTCCACGATCGTCGAAAGATAAGCCACATCGTGCTGGCCGTCCCCATCGACCTGGACGGCAATATCATAACCGCGCTCAAAAGCAAACTGAAAACCGGTCTGTACCGCCCCGCCGATACCAAGATTAAACGGCAGCGAAACCACCTTGGCGCCGGCATCTTTGGCTTCCTGCGCGGTCAAATCTGTCGAACCGTCGTTGATGACAATGACATCGGGTTTCATCGGCAAGGCACGGATCTCCCTGATCGTCTTTTGGATGTTCGCCTGTTCGTTATAGGCCGGGACAATGATAAGAATTTTTGGGCTCATAGCGTAACCGTCACTTGCCTCCCCAAAGCGCGTTTAAACGACTGCTTGTGCTGTTGTCGATAACGCTTGAACCAACGACGATCGTAAGCCCGCCTTTAAGCGCGCTGTCCGTCGAAAAATTTAAAGGGACCCCCTTAAATCGTTTGCCGGCAACGGCCTTGATCCTTGTTTGAATCGATTCATCCAAAGCTTTGTGGCTGACGACGACGATCTCTTTTAACTGAGCCAAATCTCCCTGATATTTTAGCGTTTCAAACCGCTCCAACGCAACTTCAATAAGTTCCCGGCCCAAAAATTTCTTAAGAAAGACGACCACCACCAGCGCCAAAAACGCTTGGAGCACAAAAACTACAAATACAATTCCGAAATTCATGATCGAACCCTCGAAAGTTAAAGCTTAATCTCACCCGTGCTGACCTTGAACAGGTAAATAGCGGCGATCTTGATCAGATCCGGCTCAGCATCGGGGTTTACTTTGTTGTCCGGATCAAGCCCGTTAAAACTGAATGTGCGCCCGTCGGGATAATGCCCGCGGGAGGTAATCAGAAGCAGCATGGATTTATCATCAAGATCGAACATGCTCTTGAGCATCACCTGCCCGGCGGTGTTCTCGCCCATCAAGACCGCGCGGCCTTTGCTTTGCATAACGCCGGAAAATAATTCCGCGGCGCTCCCGCTGTCCTTATTGACCAGGATCGCCATCGGCCCCTCAAATTTATATTCCTCGGGGACGGACGGCACATCGAGCTCGGCCTTATCCTGGCCTTTTTTCTGAAAATACGCAAACAGATCGCCGGCTTTAAGAAAAAAAGAGGAGATCTCCCGTGCCGCCAACGGCGGGCCGCCCGGATTGTCACGCAGATCCAGGATCAGACCTTTGGGATCGTGCTCTTTGATGAACGTTAAAAACCGCAAAAGATCTTCTGAGGTCATGCGGTTAAATTTAGGGATTTCCAAACAAAAAATTCCCGGAATAGGCATATCTTTTAAAAAGACCGTCTGCTTAAAATATTCTTTGCTTTCCGGCTCGATTTCATGAGACTGTTTTCTTTCTTGATCAATGTAGGCTATTTTAACCTTGGACCCTTTCAACGGAGTCAACTTTACTTCGATGTCCTTTTGGTTCAGAGAATCCAAAATTTGCCCATCGATGGTGGTAATAAGATCTTCCTCGCGCAAACCCAGCCCATAGGCGTCGGAACGCGGCTCAACATGGTTCACTTTGAAGCCGGCATCGATCTTTTCCCCGTCGATACCAAGATCGACCCGCTCGCCTAACGCGTCTTTGGTATAACTTTCTGCCGGCTTGGGAGGATAGAATGCGGAGAAGACATCTTCTTTGGTTTTTAAAAAATCAACCAGGTATGCCGCGCTGCGCCAACGCACGAAATCATCGCTTTTCTTTTCATTTTTAAGCTGGGCATAGATCTTTGCGTTAAACGCCTTGAGGAACCGGTCGTAATCCTCGCGATGGACGGATTCATAATAACTTTCGTCCATCATTTTGTAAATTTTTTCAAAAAAGACCAAGTATTCTTTGTAATCTTTAGATGATTTTACCTCGGAGACCGCCCCTGCAGATGGACGGGCAGCGTAAACAGGCAGTGGTGGGATCAATAAAACACATAGAAAAAAACCAAGAATTTGGGGAGTGCGTGAGTTCATGATAAATAATATTTAATTATTATAAGATGATTATAAGTTGACTTACTGGAGTGTCAATGGATTTAAAAATGAACTTCCCCTGCAACAAAGTTGCGGGATATCGTTGAAAATTCTTGAAGGTTCATTGCTCCGAAGCCATACTCTGCTTCGTCCCCGATCTGTTGTCGGGGACTTCGCAGCAGCTCCTTCGCAGAATACCCCGCAGTTTGATCCGAGGATGAAGGCGAAGGAAAATAAAATAGGCAGGAAGACAAGCAATTGACATCGTTAAAGATACGCATCGAGGCGAATATTGGCTTTGCCGCAGAGGGATTGCAAAAGAGCCTGTTCGTTGGTTTCTAAACGGTTTTCTTCACCTTTGACAGCAAAGATTTCCGCCAAGGATCGTTTGAACACCTGGGGATCCATGGGAATGTTGGTGACGAAGTCTGTGTGCGAACGGTTACGGCGGTATTCGGGGACATCTTTGGGCATCTTCAGATAACGCGCCATCAGAGTCAGATCAAAATCATAAAGGATCGTCCCGTGATGCAAAATAAAATTTTTACCTCGCCGCTGAGCATTGCCGGAAAATTTCTTTTCGTTGGAAGAAAGCGCAATATCCGAAATGGGACGAAAGACCGCCTCAACATCTGAATTTTTAAGCGCTGTGATGATCTTTTGGGAGATCCATTGATAGGATTGACGCAAGTCTGCTATGACTGGATCAGTATTCTTGGCAAGAATGAGCGTATAATTCAAACATCCCGGGCCTTGTACAACTGTTCCGCCGCCCGACGCGCGGCGCAGCACGGGAATTTTATCCTTTCGGGCCGCGGCCATATCAACGTCGTCCTGTTCTTTGCCGATGCGGCCAAGCACGATAAACACCGTCGGGCTTTCCCAAAATCGCAATATTTCCCCGCCCGATCCTTTATCGGCCGAGACGAACAATGCTTCATCCAGAAGGATGTTTTCTTCAGGGGAATTAAACGAAAGGTCTTTGAGGATCATAGAAGCTGCTATGTCATTGCGAGCGAGCCTGCGTTTCTCCCGGCGAGTGAAGCAATCCCATCCATCGAGATTTGCGATTGCTTCGTCGGCTGAGGCCTCCTCCCCGGCCTGCCACCTGGCCGCAGCCGGGGCAGGCGCAATGACGAAAATTCATTTTAAAAAATAATTCGTCTTCACATCCCGCGCCGCTTTGACCTCATCGGGACGGGTAATAGGCATGGTCTTGGGGAATTCTTTGAATGAGGCCGCATCTGTCTGCGTCAAACGGTCGGCCTCGATCATGATCTCGATGAATTGGTCCATCGTAGCTTTTGATTCTGTTTCCGTCGGCTCGATCATAATGGCCTCGGGAACGCTCAGCGGAAAATACACCGTCGGAGGATGAATGCCTTGGTCGATCAAATATTTAGCAATATCAATGGCGTGCACATCGCGCTCAGCCTGTTTGGAAGCGGAAAAAACACTTTCGTGCATGCAAATGCGGTCATAAGCCAGCTTGAGGTACGGCTTTAAACGCTCCTTGATATAATTGGCATTCAAAACCGCGTGATCGGTTGTATCGATCAAGCCTTGTTTACCCAGCATCAAAATATAACCGTAAGCGCGCAGCAATAAACCGAAGTTTCCGTAGAACGGCGCAATGTATCCGATGGAATCCGGAAAATCATAAGAAAGCGCATACGTTCCGTCGGATTTCTTGATCACGCGGGAGATCGGTAAAAATTTCTCAAGTTTTTTGTTCACGCCCACTGGCCCAGCACCCGGCCCACCGCCGCCATGCGGCGTGGTGAATGTCTTATGCGTATTGATGTGCATGACATCAAACCCGATATCACCCGGGCGGCAACGGCCCAAAACCGCATTGAGATTAGCACCGTCATAATACATAATACCGTCGATGGCGTGGATCATCCTGGCAATCTCATCAATATTATTTTCAAAAAGCCCCAAAGTGCTCGGGACCGTCATCATCAAACCCGCCACTTCATCATTAACCACGGCTTTAAGCTTTTGCAGATCCATGTTGCCCTTGGCGTCCGACGCAACGGAAATCGTTTCATAACCGGCCACGGCCGCGCTCGCCGGGTTTGTTCCGTGCGCGGAATCAGGGATGATGATATATTTTTTCTTGTTCCCTTTGGATTTGTGATACGCGGCCATAAGCATGATGCCGGTCAGCTCGCCGTGCGCGCCGGCCAGCGGCTGAAGCGTGAACGCATCAAACCCGGTCATGGCGCACATCAAATGTTCAAGATCATACATGACCTCCAAAGCGCCCTGCGTCAATTTCTCACCGCCGGCTAATTGCGGCAAGAGCGGATGAAGGTCCATGAACGCCGGAATGCGCGCCAAATTCTCGGTGAATTTCGGATTGTACTTCATCGTGCAGGACCCCAGCGGATAAAATTGTGTGTCGATGGAAAAATTCTTCTGCGAAAGGTGCGTGTAATGGCGCACGGTATCCAGTTCGGAAACCTCAGGAAGCTCGGCGTCGTTCGTACGGGCGTACTTATCCGGGATTTTCACCTGGACCGGCACATCGGACGCTGGCGGACGGAATCCTCGGCGGCCCTTCACACTTTTTTCGAATATTAACTGCATAGTTTAGCCATCCTAGTGAAGAGTAAGGGGTAAGAAGTTAGAAGTAAGAAGTGGAAAAAAAGAAAAAAGACAGAAAATGAATAATTTTTGAATTTCAAAATATTTTCTGTTGATTTTTGCTCTTAATTTTTCGTTTTTTTCTTTCTTCTTACTTCTTACTTCTTACTTCCCTCTTCTTAACTTTATAATCAGCCCCCAACGATCTCTTCCAACGCCTTCGCGTAATCCAAAATTTCCTGCTTCGTGCGTTTCTCGGTGACAGCAACCAATAAATATTTTTCCATGCCCGGATAATAACGTCCTAACGGAAATCCGGCGGCAAAACCTTTTTTGATCATCGCGCCCACCACCTCAGACGCATCCTTGGGCAATACGATCGTAAATTCATTGAACGTCGGCGAACTACGTTTGACCTCAACGCCTTTGATCTTCTCCAGTGTCTGTCGCATGAATTCCGCTTTATCCAAATTGAGCTGCGCGAGTTCCTTTAAACCTTCTTTGCCCAACATCGACATGTAAATGACCGACTGGACCGCGCACAAGGAAACATTTGTACAAATGTTGGATGTCGCCTTTTCCCGACGGATATGCTGTTCGCGCGCCTGAAGGGTATTGACGAATGCGCGGCGGCCTTTGGTGTCAACGGTTTCTCCAACGATGCGCCCCGGCATTTTACGGATCAACTTTTTGCGCGTCGCCATAAATCCCAAATACGGCCCGCCGAAATTCAAAGGCAGCCCTAATGACTGGCCTTCGCCCGTTACAATATCCGCGCCCATAGCGCCCGGCGTTTTCAAAAGCCCCAGGGACACGGGATAAACACTCATCAAGGTGAGCGCACCCACTTTATGGATCTTCTCAATAATGTCGGAAAGGTCATCGATCACGCCGAAAAAATTGGGATTCTGCAGGATCACGGCCGCGGTCTTGTCATCCAAATGTTTTAAGATCGCCTCGCGGCTGGCCTGGCCATGCACAACGGGCGTTTCAATGAATTCATAATGCAGGTGGCTCGTGTAGGTCTTTAAAATTTTGCGGTAAATGGGACTTACTCCACCGTCGATGATGATCTTGGTGCGTTCCGTCACGCGGATCGCCATCATCATTGCCTCATAGAGCGCTGTCCCGCCGTCGTAAAGCGAGGCGTTGGACACTTCCATTTCTGTTAACGCGCAGATCGAACTTTGGAATTCGAACAATGACTGCAGTGTTCCTTGCGCGCATTCGGGCTGGTACGGTGTGTAAGCGGTGTAAAATTCTCCACGGGAAATAAGCGCATTGACCGCGGAAGGAATGTAGTGATCGTAATATCCTCCGCCGATAAACGGAACCAGATGGATATTATTTTTCAATCCCATCTCAGTCACCCGACGGACAACCTCATATTCGGACAGGCCCTGGGGAAGGTCAAATGATTTGGGGCGCAGGCTGGGCTTGATGTCCACAAAAAGATCGTCGAGCGTTTTGACACCGACGACCTTGAGCATCTCCTGTACTTCTTCTGGGGTATTGGCGATGTAGGGGTTCAAGAATGGCCTTCTAAAAAAGGAAGGGGCACATGTTACATAAAAAAATATAGAGTGAATTCGTCATTGCGAGGAGCCTGCGTTTAGGGGTGGCGACGAAGCAATCTTATAATCGACAGATAAGATTGCTTCACCCCTCCGGGGGCTCGCAATGACGACACTTTTTTCATGTGACCCAGTCTGTTATGACTACTGACTTTTGACTCTAATTAATGTTCCAAACTCTCAAGGTAATTTTCGTACTCTTCAGCCGTCATCAAATTGGAAGTTTCATCCATGCTCGCGATCTCGATCTTCACCATCCACCCTTTGGTGTAACAGTGCTTATTGACGGTCGACGGGTCATCTTCCAGCTTGGGGTTGATTTCAATCACACGCCCTGACATCGGCGAAAAAATATCGCTGGCAGCCTTGACAGACTCGATGGAAACGAACTCTTCGAACTGTTCGACTTCCGTATCTTCCTTAGGAAGCTCAATGAACGTAATGTCTCCGAGGGCGGATTGCGCGTAATCTGTAATGCCAATGGTGCCGATGTTTTCTTCAACGTTGATCCATTCATGTTCTTTGGTATACAGATAATGCTCGATAATTTCCATAACCGACCCCTTGATTCCTTTAAGTTGGGTGATGGGTGATCGGTGGTGGCTTACCATCACCCATCACCGATTACCCAACACCTAATTTTTCAACGAACCGTTCTTGTAAAACGGCCTCGCGGCCACATCTGCAGAATTCTTGTTTTTCTCATCTCCGAATGAAATTTTGTCGCCGATTTTAAACGCTGCGGACACAAGCCCGATACCGATGCCGCGTTCCAGCGCGGGAGAAAAGGTGCCGCTGGTGGCCCCCCCCACCTCTTGCCCGTCGCAAGTATATATTTTATGATGACTGCGCGGAGCGCGGCGGCTTTCGGAAACAAAACAGACCGCCTTTCGCTTGACCCCGCTTTTTTCCTGCTTTAAAAGAGCTTCTTTGCCGATAAAATCTTTATCGAAGTCCACAAATTTCTTAAGCCCGGCTTCCAATGGCGAGATTGTTTCATCGAGTTCGTGGCCGTACAACGGATAGCACATCTCAATTCTTAAAACATCACGCACTCCAAGGCCAGTGGGTTTCACATTACCATTTTTCAGAATTTCTTTCCATAATTCTTTTGCTTTTATCCAGGGATAATAAATTTCATAACCCAATTCACCCGTGTACCCGGTGCGGCTGATGATGACCTTCTGGCCTAACAGATCAAATTCATCAAAACAATAATATTCCAGCTTCCCTATATCAGGGACAAGTTGATTCAAAACATCCCGCGACATCGGCCCCTGAAGATCAAGCTTGGCGGTGCGCATGGAAACATCCTGGAACTTCGCGGATTTTGTTAAATGCGCCTGAAAATGCTGACGGTCCTTATCAATATTGGAGGCATTGACCACGACCATCCATTTCTCGTCGGCAATTTTATAGACGATGAGATCATCGATGACACCGCCCTGCGCGTTTAACATCGTTCCATAACGGCAGGTTTTGACCGGCATGTCCTCGAGGGTTTGCGTGATGATACCGTCCAAACCGCTGGTCTTAAGATCGCCTTCAATCAAAAATTCTCCCATATGGGAGCAGTCAAAAAGCGAAACGGTTTTGCGGTTATAATCAAATTCCTGGAGGATGCCTTCATACTGCAACGGCATGTTCCAGCCGCCGAAGCCGACCATTTTGGCGCCGAGGGCGAGGTGTTCCTGTTCGAGAGGGGTATTTTTTAAGACAACATCGGGGGGCATAAATTTCCTAAAACAAATACTGATTTCAAAAGTATGCTTATATTAACGAAATCTATTTTTAAAGTCAAAATGAAATTCAAAGTTTTTAAAACACTGACTTATCTAAATTGTGCTTTGCAAAGGATGGGAAAAGTGGTAAATTGACTTCCTGTTTAACGAGAGACGATGGACGATAGACGAAGGACGAGCATTATTTTTTCGTCCCTCGTCCCCCTTCCATCGTCCATCATAAAAAAACGCCTGCCCTGATCCATCTAATAAAAATTTATGGTAATCAGGATACGGCGCTTCCTCTAATTACAAAACCATTGTAAATGCGCCTATAGCTCAATTGGATAGAGCATCTGGCTTCGGACCAGAGGGTTGGGGGTTCGAGTCCCTCTAGGCGCGCTCTACTTCGTCCCCGATTTCTTATTATCTTGGCTTCGCAAGAATAATTCAGAAAAACAGAACGCCTTATTCCTAAAAACGCCCTTCTTTTCGATTAATGATCTCTGCCAAATATTTACTAAACTTTTCAACCCCTCGAACATTAAGATGCAACTCATTAAAATACAAATCATCCGCATTAAGAACTGTTTGGGGATTTAAAACAGATAAATTTTTATACTTGTCTTTTAATTTATCTAAATAATCCCTTATTTCTTTATTATATTGACACTGCTCTGCCTGCTTCGCCCAAGATGGCGGGACCGCTGGAACGGTGTAAACAACTTTAATATTGTTTTTTCGGCATAACTCCAACATTACTTCTAGGTATTTCTTGAAAAAAGGACTCACAAGTAAAGCACCCCCACACTGACTGGGCAGATCATTAACTTTAACGGCGTCTCCCCATTCAGGAGGCAAAAATACTCCCCTATACTGAAAAACATAATCAACAATTTGCCGATCAATGGACCCTTTGGATCGAATCCTCCACAATAATTCTGATAAGGTTGTTTTCTTCAAAAAATCCTGATGTTTTAATGTTGGGATAAAAAATTTAACCGTGTGCATCAATCCAAACTCCTTTAAAAAAAGAACGATATTCTCGTTTTTGTAATCTGAAAGAGAAAATAAATAATCACGAATGATGCCTTCTTTTGTTTGTGTCCAGACCATTGGCAAAAATCCAATAAAAATATATTTGGGCTTCTTGGTATTTGCTTGTAAATAGTTCTTCAACATCACATAAGAAGACATCACAGTATGATACGCATCCGTTGAGAAATTAAACGAGGATAATCCTGTAAAATGATCAAAAATCCTTGGATCAATTCCTGTTTGGTTATAACAATCTCCCATGAACAAAATATCAAAATTACTGCCAGGCAAAATGGACACTTCGCTTTTCACCTTAGCAAACACGCCATTTCTAAGGTCTGTATAAAGCTCATTATCAAAATATAATATTACCAACTCAAAAAGCATGACCATTACTATGGCGAGCAATAAGGCCTTGGGCAATTTATTAAAACTGAAAATAAACAAATTCCTTCCCCCCTTCTACTCCCCACACCATCAAAAGATAGAAACAAACGAAATAAAACAAGGCTCTTAAAAATATCGGCCATTTCAAAACAACCATCAGATCATTCCGGCAATATTGGATGGCGTGTATCACTAGGACGGGGGTCACACAGAATACAAGCCCTCGCATAGAATTGACCATATCTACCGAAAAAGGATGTATAAAAATTGCCATCAACATTTGATCGACTTGGGCCATTGAGCCAGCCCTGAAAATCAGCCATCCAATGCAGGTCAAATGGAAAAAGAATATGATTCTTATTAAAAACCATGTCTTGCCTTTGGAAAAAGCACCAGTCGAAAAAGAAAATTTTTTGACTATACTGATCATAATTCGATATGCGATTAAAAGAATACCGTGATAAGCCCCCCAAACAATAAAAGTCCACGACGCCCCATGCCATAGCCCGCCCAACAGCATTGTTAGCAACAGATTTCTATACGTCATTGCAACGGATTGGCGATTACCACCTAACGGTATGTAAAGATAATCTCTTAACCAACTTGAAAGGCTGATATGCCATCTTTGCCAAAATTCAACCGGATTAGTGGAACAATAGGGCCACCTAAAATTAATGGTAATATCAAACCCCATACACTTTCCCAAGCCGCGAGCAATATTAGAATACCCGTCAAAATCACAGAATATTTGAAATGCAAATGCATAAACCGCTATAAGAACCTTCCCGCCATCATATGGTGGTGGCGCTAAAAAAATCGGGTCAACGATTTTAGCCAAATTATCTGCGACAAAAATTTTTTCAAAGAAACCCCAAGAAATCAGATAACATCCTTCATAAAATTGTTCCAACCTTAACACGCGCGGTTGTGAAATTTGTGGCAATAAATCCTTTGCTCTCATGATCGGCCCGGCCACCAGATGAGGAAAATAAATCACAAACAAAACATAATCCCAATAACATTTAGCAGGCCTCATAATCCCACGGTAAACATCCACCGTGTAGCTGATCGCTTCAAAAGTATAAAAAGAGATCCCAACGGGAAGAATAATATTTAAAGCATGTGTGAATTCAAAGGGGAGCGCTGGGAACAACCACGAAACCGCCGCCTCGAGGTTGCCTAAGAAAAAGTTGAAATATTTAAAAACCCCCAAAATACTTAAATTAACAAATATACTCAAAAAAAGAAATTTTCTGCGGATTTTTTTATCACCGGATCCATAAATTTTATTGCTACAAAAATAATCGATTGTAATCGAAAGGAACATCAAAATCAGAAACTTCCAATTCCAGGCTGAATAAAAAAGACAGCTGGCTAAAATGAGCATCCGATTCTGCCAGTGATGGCTAAGAAAAAAATATAGCGTATAAACTATTATAAAAAAAATCAAAAATTCAAAACTGTTAAATAGCATAGGCCGTGCGAGTTGTAATGGTTTTTTTGTACGAAAAAAACGTGTTTTCTATCCCAAAAACTTTTCAAGCAGGAGTTCCCCAAAAAAGCACTTTGTTCACGCTAAACGTAAACAACGGCCCGACCGTCATGGCGACTTCATCTTTCTTTCCAAAATGATCGGAGCACCTTTATTGCTTCTCTTCCAGCGTCGCCGACCTTAAATAATTCCTGTATTGCTTAAAAAAGATAAACCACGCCACAAGAAGGACAAAACTGATGAGGGCTCTGTGAAAAGGGTCAACGGTGAAGTATAAATTAAAAATGATGGCAAACGCGATGCAAAGCCCTGTCCTTGCCGCCCGGTGATATTCACGACGGTTAAATCGAAGAACTGCGGCGCAGCGGGGACAGGCCATATCCCGTGCGATCATATGATTAACGTTAATATTTTCCAGGCATCTTGGGCACAATGCCATATCGATACCACATTTTATGCCAAACAACTGCCAAGTTTTTGCTTTAGCTGTTCCAAATTGACAGGCTTAACCAAATATCCACGCACGCTTTCCATAACAAACACATCCTGCATGTTTTCGTTAGCGGTTAGCATAATAATAGGAATCCTTTTTTCCGGCATCATCTGCAACTCTTGAAGAAAATCGTACCCGTTCATTTTAGGCATTTGTATATCGAGCACAATCGCATCGGGTTTTTCGATTTTTACCGACTGGATAGCCTCCTCGCCATCTTGAGCCATGCACACTTCATAACCGTTTTGCACGAGACCAGCCTGCAAAAACGTCAAGTTCAAGCGATCATCATCGACAATCAAAATTTTTTTCTTCATCAGTGATCCTCCAAGAAAATATTTTCTTTTAAAAACAAAATCCGTTGCGGAAGAACAAAAGTTGTGTAGAATAATTGTTGAAAGGAACTGCCATGAGTTTTAACGACCTGATGAACAAAATCCGCCAGTGGGACAACCGCTCGGCGCAATGGATGATGAGGCATTTTTATATGCTGTTCTTCGAGTTCATCCTGGTCGGTGTGTTCGTCTTTTTTTTCATGAACACCTTCAAGGTCGTTGATGCCAGCAGCAGCATCTCAAGGTACGACGTTGCCGGCAACCTGCTTCTGGCACAAACCATTAATACGTCCCTCATCGTTATTCTGTTGCTATTTAATTCCTTCTGGATGCTCTACATCTTTAACAGCATTCTCCGGCTGCGCGGCGTCCTCAAAAACATTGACTACAATCTTTCCCACCGGCGCAACGACCGTCGTGATACAGACAACCCTTAATCCATTGCTGTCCCAATTAACGTCATTGCGAGCGACCGAAGGGAGCGAAGCAATCGCATGTCGACGGATGGGATTGCTTCGGCCTGAGTGCCTCCCCGGCCTGCCACCTGGCCGCAGCCGGGGCAGGCGCAATGACACTAATTTGGACAGCAATATCCTTAACTACAGAATCAAAAATACTCCTGATACAATTCTTTAAACGAATTGCTCAACTTGACTGTCCAATGCTTGGGCGTTTGGGCTGCCATGATATGGCTCAAGGCGCTCAAAGAGCTCATCTGCGCCAAACCAATAACCCCGGCATAAAGAGCAGAATTATTAAGCCCTTTGGTCAAAGCACCCGTCGTTACGTGTAAATTTGTAGTTTCCTCGATCCGTTCCATGAGACCCGGCAAAAGCGATCCGCCGCCCACCATAACGATCCCGGCGTTCAAATGATGGTAATAGGGGGATTCTTTGATGGCCTTTTGGATATGCCCGACGAACTTCTCCACTTCCGGCTCGATCGCCTGTAAAATCCCTGCGCGTTTGATGGGCATGTATCCTGTCTCTCGCTTGACCAAAATCTCTTCGTCCGTTTCCGTCGACGTTTTCTGCGTCACGGCGTGCGATTTTTTAATGTCCTCGGCAAGTTCCAGCGCCAGATTAAGCTGCGCCGCGATGCTTTGCGTGACATGAACGCCGCCCCACGGGATAAGCTCGATATGCTGCAAAATCCCGTCGGTAAATATCAAAACTGCCGTCGAGGTTGAGCCCACGTCGATAAATGCCACGCCGTCTGTTTTTGCTTTTTTATCCAGGGCCACCTGGGACGCCGCATAACTGCTGAAACACACCTGCCCCAGCTCAAAACCTGCCTGATTGATCGCTTTGGCGATGTTGCGCATGCGCGTTAAATTCGTTATGACCAAAAGAAAATTCGCACCCAGCTTGCGTCCGTACAGGCCGACAGGATTGATGGCGGTATTCACGTCATCAACCTTGAAATATCTTGGGAAATCATGCAGGATCTCTTCCTCCAGTTGAATCCCCAAAAGTCTTGCCTGGTGTTTGACTTTTTTCACGTCCTGATTATTGATCACTTTATTGCCGCGATCCAATAAAGGAATGACCGCGCCGCTTTCGCGCACCGCCACCAGATCCCCTCCCATCCCGACGTGAAGAAGCTTGACCTTAAAACCCGTTTTATGGACCAAACCCTGCACGGCCCTTTGGATGCAATCGGAAAATTCATTAAGATCGCTCACAGCGGAATCTTTGATCCCCACCGTTTTGACCTCATGGACGCCCAGAAGCTCCAGATTTTCAGCGTCCTGGGCGCGCACCAAACTTGCCTTCATGGTCTGAACGCCAAGGTCCAGCCCGCAATAAAATTTTTCGCCATTGAATTTACGCAACATGTGTTCTCTCATTCTCCCTTATTTTCTCCCGACGACCGGTTCTTTAAAACGCAGGTCAATGTATTTGACCTCGCGAAAATTAAGTTTCTTCTGGGTAATCAGAAGCGCCAGCATATCCAGTTTTTGATCAATATCATTCTGATCGAGGATGATCTGAAGTTCGGACCCGATAAAAAAGCTCGTCTTGGAAAGCGCACCAACGTCCACGTCCGAAATAGGATACTTGTTCAAGCTCGCGTTATTCTTAAAGGCCTGGATGGTCTCAATCGCGGTCGTAACCTCGGGCATCGACAATTTCGCTCCCAGCGTAATCCTCAACTTATCCAGTTTCGCATTTTTGATAAGCGGCAAGGAGGACACCGGTTTTCGGTCAATAAAGATCACGATCCCCTGGTCATCGATCGTTAAATAATTCTGTTTAACCAGGATCTGTGCAAAGGCATCGCGCCTTTTAGCGTCCACATAGATAGTATCCGGGAACCGACGCTCGACGCGCAGATCATAGACCTGCGGATACAACGCTCTGATATTCCGGTGCAGCTTTTTAAGGTCGACGGAAAAAATGTTTTGCCCTTTAATCTGGCTAAGGACCTTCGCCTGCAAAAACTGAACATTCGCGTCGGATGTCACGTCTTTAATTCGAAATAGCGGCGCCGTCTGTAAAAACTGCTCAGCGTTGCGGTACGCCCAAAGTCCGACGATCAAGATAAAAAACAGGACAATGCCGTTGCGGATATAAACCGCCGGGATATCAACTTTACTTTTTTTTGCCATAAGCCATCTGAACCAATTTTAAACACACGTCGGTAAAATCCAGCCCGGCCTGCCGGGCCGCCTTGGGGAATAAACTTGTTTCGGTAAAACCAGGGATCGTGTTGATCTCGAGGATAAACGGGCGCTCTTCCAGATCCAAGCGGAAATCAATGCGCGAATAACTTTCACAGCCCAAGATCTGATGCGCCTGCAGCGCAATGTCGGCGATATGCCGCGCCAAATCTTCAGGAAGCGGCGCGGGCACGATATAATCCGTCAACCCTTTTTGATACTTGGCCTCGAAATCGAAAAACTGCTTTTGCGGACGGATCTCGACGATCGGCAGCGCCTGCTTTTCCAGAATCCCCACGGTCAATTCCCTGCCGGGAATAAAACGCTCAACGATCGCTTGGGGGCCGTAACGAAAAGCCTCTTGAAGCGCGACGGTCAAACCTTCTTTGTCGCGGGCAAGATTGACGCCAAAGCTTGAACCTTCACAAGCAGGCTTAACAACCAACGGGAACTGTTTTAACTCTTTGAGGATATCCTCCAGGTCTGCCGACTGGAAATAAACTACCGAAAAATCTGCAACCGGCAAACCATGCGCTTTTAATTTTTTTTGGGTCAAAACTTTGTTAAAGGCACAGGCACTGGCATCAACGCCGGAGCCGGTGTAGGGAATTTCCAGCTCCTCTAAAATGGACTGGATGGCCCCGTCCTCCCCGAATGTTCCGTGAAGGGCGATAAAAGCCACCTGGATGTTCGATCCCCGGATGGCATCCTTGATCTGCCCGCGGTCCGATGTGCTGATATCCAAAGGCACCACCGAACACCCGGCTTTTGTCAGGGATTCGATGACGACCCGTCCGGATCTTAAAGAGATCTCTCTCTCGGAAGAATAACCGCCCATTAAAACGCCGATCGTTCCCAAACCACTGGCTGTTTGTGTCATGATATTTTTTGTTTGCCTCTTTAGAAATCTGAATGGGTAATTATTATCAATTGCAAAATACTGAGCAGCTTTATCGAGACTGCAAGGGACTATGTCCGGGCTCAGACAGTCCTCGTACCTTGACGGTATTGTTTTTATCTGTTGATTTCCTTAGATTAGAGGGATCAACAGATAAAAACGGATTGTCAAGGTACTCGCGCAGATGTTTTCTCCTGGAAGGACTGCCGGAGATTACACGGCGGGCGAGTTCCCTTGGCGAAGCCAAGGTTGTTTGAGCCAGCAGTGTAATCTCCGGCAGTCATCGTTGAGGAAAACATCTGGCTGTGGCCTGTCCTGTGCCGGGCAGGCACAGGGAACTCGCCCGGACATAGTCCCTTGCAGTTCCCCGCAAACTTAATGACCCACTCAAAATTTTAAAGAGCCTTTTATTTCTGCGTTGCCGCGCCCGACGGATGCTGTTTTTGCCACGCCGCGACGAACTGATCCGAAAGCTGGGTCACATCCCCTGCCCCCAACGTCAAGATCAAATCTCCCGGCCTTGCTTCTTCTAAAAGATGATCTAAAATTTTATCTTTCTTTAAATAAATAGCGCTCGCGCCGTATTCCTTCTGGATCTTCGCATACAATTCACGGGTATCGGCGCCTTCGCTGGGTTTTTCGCTCGCCGCGTAAACATCGGTGACGATCAAATGATCGCTTAACTTGAGGCTCTTGACGAAATCATCCATTAAAAGTTTCGTGCGCGAATAACGGTGCGGCTGGAATACCACGACTAAACGTTTTTTGTGAAATGATTTAGCGGCGCTCAAGGTTGCCATGATCTCCGTCGGATGATGGCCATAATCATCGACGACCATCATATCGTCAAAACTCCCTTTGAGCTGAAAACGCCGTTTAACGCCGGAAAATGTTTTTAATGAGGCGCTGATGGTTTCAAAGGGAATATTGAGCTTCAGGCCCAGGGCGATCGCCGCCATCGCATTAAGGACATTGTGCCGGCCCGGAACGACCAACCGAACTTCGCCTAATTTTTTCTTCTGATGATAACAGTCGAATCTTGAGGAATATCCGTCTACCGAAACATCCTGCGCGCAGACATCAAAATGAGATTGAAATCCGTAAGTCACCGAGGAGATATTCTCCTCCGTAACCAACTGTTTTAATCGCGGATCTTCCCCGCAGACGATGACACAGCCGTCTTTACGCGTGCGCTGGATGAATTTACGGTAAGCCGCGATGATGTTGTCCCAATTTTTATAGAAATCCACATGTTCGAAATCGATGTTGGTGATGATGGAATACCGGGGAGTAAAGTACAAAAACGTGCCATCGCTTTCATCGACCTCGGCCACAAAATAAGTGCCGGCGCCAAGATTTGCGTTATACGCGGTATCGCCGTTAATGATCCCGCCGGCGGCCGTCGTGGGGTTCAAACCGGCCTTCAAGAGCAGGTGGGAGACCATGGACGTCGTCGTGGTTTTGCCGTGGGCGCCGGCGATCGTGATGCCGGTTTGCTGATTGACCAATTCTGCCAAAAGCTCGGCGCGCTTGAGCAAGGGGACCTTGCGGCTTACAGCCTCAATCATCTCGGGGTTGGTCACGCGGATCGCTGAGGAATACACAACGCAATGGGCCCCGCGGATATTCTCCACGTGATGGCCGATAAATATGTTCGCGCCTTTCTTTTTTAAAAGCGCGGTCAGCTCATTTTCTTTGACATCGGAGCCGCTCACCTGGTAGCCCTTGTCCAGCAACAACGAGGCAAGCGTGCCCATACCGATCCCGCCGACCCCGACCAAATGATAATGCTTGCTCTTGTTCATGCGAAAACTATTTCACCTGTTCCAGATAATTCAACCACGCCCGGTTTAGATCGTTCCAATTATGAAAACGTACGTACGCAAATTCCATGGCCTCAAAAAAATTCTTTCCTTCCTTGAGCGCACGGCAAAGCCGGACGAATCTGTAATTGCCCAGCTCGCTCACCATGTAATAAACAATACTCGCCGATTCGGCGTAAAACATTTCCACCCGTTCCTTCGGCGAGTCATTATATAATCGCATATTACTTAATTCCGTTAAAGGAATAAATGTACCATTTTTTAACGCTTGTTTGACAATGGTGTTGGTGCCGAACCGTTTGGCCTTTTCCTGATACATGGCAACCCCTTCTTCGAACCACAACGGCACCTTGGCGTCAAGACCGATGAACTCACGAAAAATGATATGCCCCATTTCGTGCGGCAAGGTCGAGTCAAAAAATCCGGACGCCGCGGGAAACGTCCTGATCGTCTTTTGGGCCGCCGACGCCGCCCCGTGCGACCACTGGTACTGCTGGCTATTGTCCGTATAATCCTGCGCATCATGATAAATATAGATCTTGGCGCGGTTCTCCGACATCCAATTCTGTTCGCGGTGAAAACCTAAGTTGGTTGTGATCTCGCGGTAATCATTTTCCGCAGCGCGCTCGACCGATTGGACAAAATCCAAAGGAATTCCCTTATGAAAAATTACAAAATGCGCAGACTTGCGCTCATCCCATTTTTCCCCGGCAGACACAGCGCTGCCAGAGGCGATAAGAGCGGCGCAAAATAAAAATAAACACAGGAATTTTTTCATCGTTTCAACGATACGATCTCCTGAACCAGGCGTTCAGCGGGATTGTTCACAAACAAATGCGCGACACGGTCGCGCATTTCAGGCGGCGTTAAGCCTTCTTCCTGCAAATACCGGATCGCCTCAACCAGCTTCTGACAACTCAGATCTTTTTGCTCAATGACGACCGAAACCCCGGCCCCTTCAAGCACGCGCGCGTTGGCCGCCTGATGGCTGTTGGCAAACGGGTACGGCACCAACACCGACGGAAGGCCGAATGCAGCGAGCTCGCACACCGTTACCGCGCCGGAACGGGCGACCACAACATCCGCCGCACCGTACGCATCCTGAATATTGTCCATAAAAGCGCAGACGTGATGCGGGATGTTCAGGCCCCGATATTTTTCGACGTATGACGCGTGATCCGCCTTGCCCGTCGAGTGGATCACCTGGATGTTCTGATCTGCCTGCAAATATGGAACCGCTTCAAAGAACACTTCATTCAAATACCGGCTCCCCTGGCTTCCGCCCAAAACAAGAATGGTCAAACGGCCAGGCCGAAGGTTAAATTGATTTAACAAGCTGTCTCTGCTCCCGGACGGACGATCAGCGTTGCACGGGCACCCTGTCCAAATGGTTTCACGGTTGGGAAAACATTTTTTGGTTTCCTCAAAAGTGACTGCAATCCGTCGGACAAACATGGCAGACAACCGGTTGGCTTGGCCTGGCATCACGTTTTGTTCGTGAAGCATCACCGGAATCCCTAAAAAACCTGCGGCGAACACAATGGGAAACGAACTGTAACTGCCGAATCCAACGACGACATCCGGTTTAAAAGAACGCACGATCCCCAAAGAACGCATGACCGCTCTCACCATTAAATAACCAAAGGAAAAAATATCAGCCAGTGATTTCCTGTTAAAACCCTCGACGTCCAAAATAATACCGGAGAAGCCAGCCCGGCGTAAACGGTCTTCGGCTGAGGCAAGCGCGCCCGCAAAAACAACCTCGTGGCCTTCGCTTTTTAATTGTTCGGCCGTCTTTAACGCGGGAAAAATATGGCCGCCGCTGCCTCCGGTTGCGAATAGAATTTTCATGACACCACGCTACTGCACTGGAACATGTGTCATTGCGCCTGCCCCGGCTGCGGCCAGGTGGCAGGCCGGGGAGGAGCCTGTGTTTACAGGTGGCGACCTCCAAGCAGCCGCAAGCTCGGCTCGCAATGACGATTATCCATAGCCGTCAATGACGTGCATACAAAAATTAATGTTACACTGCGCTACAAGTCTTGGACACGTGACACGTTTAATAACAACCCGACCGCCGCCATGTGAAAAATCAGGGCCGAACCGCCATAACTGATAAAGGGCAGCGGCAATCCCTTCGTCGGCAAAGCGCCCATGCTGACACCGATATTGACCATCGACTGCAAGCCGAACATCACCAGGATGCCCACGCAAAGATAATAACCAAAAGAATCTGCCGTGCGCATCGCGATGCGCGTGCCCTGCCACAAAAAAATCACGAACAAAATAATAATAAAAAGCGTGCCGCGCAGGCCGAATTCCTCGCCGATGATCGAATAAATAAAATCCGTGTGCGCCGCCGGAAGATAAAAAAGTTTTTGCTGGCTTTTCCCCAGGCCCACGCCAAACAATCCCCCCGAGCCTATAGCGATCTGCGATTGCGTAAGTTGAAAACCTATGCCCTGCGCGTCCTGCCAGGGGTCCAAAAACGCCATGATGCGCGCCAGACGGTAGGAAGCGCTGGCGATCAAATAGACGATAATCGGCACCGCCGCCAAAGCGACCAAACTCAAATGCAAAAGCCTGGCGCCGGCCACGAACATCATCGTCAAAACGATCACTGCTATTTCCACGGTGGTGCCCAAGTCCGGCTGTTTAACAACGAGCAGGCAGACGAACCCCATCATCAGCATCAGCGGAATAAATCCCTGTTTAAAATCGGCAACGAATTTTTGTTTTCTCGTCAGAAAATCAGCGACATAGATGATGACCGCCATCTTCACAAGCTCGGATGGCTGAAAATTGATCATCCCCATCCGGAACCACCGCTGGGCGCCGGAAGTTCTCTTCCCGATCCCGGGAATAAGGACCAGGATCAAAAGGATAATGGAAAAAATAAGAAGCGGCTTGGCATATTTCTGAAGATCGCGGTAGTCCATGGCCATGACTGCCAAAGTAAAAATAAAACCGATCCCCAAAAATATCAGGTGACGCTTTAAAAAGAAGGCATCATCTTTTAATTCCTGCATCGCATAAACGCAGCTGGAGCTGTAGATCATCACAACGCCGATGCAGATCAGGCAAAAAACGGTCGCTGATAAATAAATTCTGTTTTGTCGCATAAATATAAGTTTGCCTCTTTAGAAATTTGAATGGGCAATTATTGTCAGTTGTAAATTACTGCACAGCTTTGTTGGGACTGCAAGGGACTATGTCCGGGCGAGTTCCGCAGCCGACAGGCTTCCGACAGCGGATGAGTCCCGGGATCCGTCGCTCAAACAGTCCTCGCGGCGCATCTTTTTCTAGTAAAATTTTTTTGTAAGCTGCTTGCTGTGGAACTCGCTTTGGGATCCTGGGACTCATCCTTACAGATGGGCCTGTCGAGCGAGGACTGTCTGAGCCCGGACATAGTCCCTTGCAGTCCTTCAAGCCTATGACCCATTCAAATTAAACCAGCCGATTCACGATCTCTTTAAAAACGCGGCCACGGTGTTCGAAGTTCTGGAACATGTCAAAACTCGCGCACATGGGAGTGATAATAACGCAATCGCCTGCCTGAGCTTCCTTGCGTGCGTGTTGAACAGCTTCTTCCAGAGATGCGCATGGCTCGACGGGAACAACATCTGAAAATGTTGTCTGCAATTTTTCGCGCGCCTCGCCGATCGCCAGTATTTTTCTTGCCTTGGATTTGACCAAATCTTTCAACGCGGAAAAATCGATGTTTTTATCCCGCCCGCCGCAGATCATGACCGCCGGCTTGGCCAAACGCTCCAGCGCCCAGCGCGTCGCCTCTGCGGTCGTTGATTTGGAATCATTGATGTAATCAACCCCGTCGATCGTTCGCACCAATTCCATGCGGTGTTCCACCCCTTTGAAATTCTCGAACACCTCTTGACAGACGGATGGGAGAATTCCGAAAATACGCGCAACATCCATGACCGCCAGATAATTCGGATTAGAGTTCGCCCGGCGTTTCTGAGGCGCGTTAAAAAATGAGACCTCTGCCTTGAGAGTCTTCGCCATGCGCCTGATGCGCGGCTGCCGGCAATTTAAGACCGCCCAATCTTTTTCCGTTTGATTAGCGAACAAACGGCACTTCGCTTCAAAATATTCTTTGAGATCTTTGTGGCGATCCAGATGATTCTCACTAAAATTAAGTAAAACACCGACGTGAGGCCGAAACTGGTGCGTGCTTTCAAGCTGAAACGAACTGATCTCCAGAACGACAATGTCTTTTTCCGTCAGATCCAAAACAAAATTCGTGAACGGCCGCCCGATGTTCCCGCACAAACACACCGGCCTGCCCGCCTTTTTTAAGACCTCAGCGATCAGCGTCGAAACCGTTGTCTTTCCATTGCTGCCGGTCACCGCAATGATGGGTGCCCGGCAAAACAGAAAACCCAATTCGATCTCTCCCATGACAGGAATATTTTTGGCCTTAGCCCATTGGATGGGTGCAATGTCCTTGCGCACGCCGGGGCTCAGAATAATATAATCACTGTCCTCAATAAAGGAACGCGTATGCCCGCCGAATTCTTTGGCAACGTCGGGGTGAAGCTCCCTGGCGTCGTTCTGAACCGCCAACTCATGTTTGAATTCCGAAAGCCTGGCGATCCCGCCCAAACGCACCACCATATTGGCGGCGGCAACCCCGCTGCGGGCCGCGCCGAGGATCGTGACTTTTTTATTTTTTAATTCGATACCGGAATGCATAGTCGTTGATGACATAAATTCGCCTTTTTAGAAATTTGAATGGGTAGGTATTGTCAGTTGCGCTACACAGCTTAATGACCCACTCAAAATTTCAAAGAACCAATTCTTTAACGAATCTTTAACGTCGAAAGTGTGATGATCGCAAGAATAATGGCAATGATCCAAAACCGCACGATGATCTTGGATTCCTTCCAGCCGGATAACTGCAGATGATGATGAAACGGCGACATCTTAAAAATGCGCTTGCCCGTCAATTTAAAGGACGCCACCTGAAGGATAACAGACAAAGCCTCCAGCACAAAAACTCCGCCGAGGATGACCAAGAGCAGTTCCTTCTTGATAAAGATCGCGATTGCCCCGAGCGTCCCTCCCAGAGCCAAAGACCCGACATCGCCCATAAATACCGTTGCCGGATAACAGTTGAACCACAAAAAACCCAAACTTGCGCCGATGATGGCCGCACAAAAAATCGTCAGCTCGCCGGAACCCGCAATGTACGGAATAAACAAATATTCACTGAATTGCGCGTGGCCTGTCACATAACTCAAAACACCGAGCGTAAACGCCACCATCAACGTGCAACCGATCGCCAAACCGTCCAACCCGTCGGTTAAATTGACCGCGTTGGATGCGCCCACCACCACAAGAATGATCCAAAACACATACCAGGGACCTAAACTAACAATGATATTTTTCAAAAAAGGCAGGTCAAGTTGAGTCGAAACGTAAGGGTCCAGATAAATCACCGTGCCGATGATCCCTGCTAAAAATACCTGCCAGATCAATTTCGTTCTTGCCTTTAAACCCCTTTTTATCTGTGTGAGCTTAATATAATCGTCGAGCCATCCCAAAATTGCGAGGCTGGTGCAAATAAAAAGCGTTAAAAGGATATACACATTGCGCAGATCCGCCCAAAGCAAGACTGAAATAAGGATACTGCCAATCATAAAGACCCCTCCCATCGTGGGGGTGCCTTCTTTAGATTCCTGAAATTTGTCCAGGCCCGGCGCATCTTCGCGCTTGGCTCTCTCCTGCATTTTCCGTCGGCGTGACGCCTGAATGAACAAAGGCCCGAGGACCATGCACAGCAAAAACGTCGTGACCGCTGCCATGCCGGCACGAAACGTGATATAACGAAAGATGTTCAGGAAAGAAAAAAATTCTCGAAATTCGGTAAGAAAATAAAACATGCTTAACGCACCACATCCTTCATTAATCCCAGCGTGGGATTAATTCGCACAGTGACTTGTGTTCATTGTATTCCACAAGTTACGTGCTCATTAAAAATTCAACGACATTTTCCATTTTCATACGCCTGGATCCCTTAACCAAAACAACATCATTTTCCCGGCATAAGACGTGCACGTAATGCTGCAAATCTTCGACGTGTGAAAAATGTAAAACCACCAGTTGCGGCCTTAAACACTGGGCGCGCCGCATGATTAACCGGGCCCCGTCACCCAGCGTCATCAAAACATCGATCTTGGATGACGCCACACGCTCGCCCACCTCCTGATGAAGGCGTTGAGACTGACGACCCAGCTCCAACATATCCGCGCAAATAAAAATCCGCCGCTTATCCGTCGGAAATGCATCCAGGGCATTGATCGCACTGCGCATCGAAACAGGATTGGCGTTGTAGCTGTCGTTGATGATCCAAACCCCGCGCTTCTTGAAAATCTCCTGCCGGCCTTTTTCAAAACGGAACGTTTTGAGCGCTTGACTGACATTCTTATCAGAAATCTTCAGGATATTGGCACAGGCTATCGCTGCGAGAGCATTATACGTCATGTCCACAGAAAAAGTCTTCAGGAAAAACGATTTTTTATTAACCTTAAAGGAAAGGCCATCGGAATGCCGAATGTTCACATTTGTGGCGCGGTTGGAGGAGCGCTCGCGTAAAGAATATGCGATCAAACGCGCGGAAAGTTTTTGGTGAGGAATAGTTTTTAAATACTGGTCATCCGCATTGTAAATGATGCATCCATCATGACCGATGGCTTTCGCCAGCGTCAACTTCTCTTGGAAAATCCCGGCCAAATTTTTAAGTTTCTCTAAATGAGATTCTCCAATGTTCGTCAAAACCGCCATGGTGGGACGCGCGACCTTGGCCAGCCACGGAATATCTCCGGGTTGATTCGTGCCCATTTCAATGACCGCGGCCTGGTGTTGTTTTTTAAGTCTCAAAAGTGTCAAGGGAACGCCGATATGATTGTTTTGCGTCCCCACGTTCGACAAAACATTGAGCCGTGTCTTTAAAACAGCGGCGATCATTTCTTTGGTTGTTGTTTTTCCAGCGCTGCCTGTGATACCGATGACCGGGATGTCGAAACGCGATCGATGAAATAATGCAAGATAACCCAAGGCCTTAACCGTATCCTCCACGCGGATGACCGCAACCTTGCGATTAGAGACCTTGACCGGACGGTGTACGACAACAACTCTAACGCCACGCGCAACGACTTTGCGGACAAAATCATGCCCGTCAAAATTTTCACCTTTGATCGCGATAAATAGCTCATTCGGCTCAATCGCACGGGAATCAATGGCAACGCCATTGACGTAGGCATTGATACTTCCCTGCATAAGTTTTCCATCGATAGCTTTGAGGATTTCGCGGATCGTAAACATAATATTGTCATTGCGAGCGACCGAGGGGAGCGAAGCAATCCCATCGTCTCGAGATTGCTTCGTTGCCTTTATTAAGCGCATGCTCCTCGCAATGACGGTTCCTATTTATTTTTAAAAAAATCCCTGACAACGAGCCGCTCATCGTAGTCGATCGTGCGGTCCTTAAAGATCTGGTACGTTTCATGGCCCTTACCGGCGATCAAAACAACCTCTCCCTTGCGCGCCATCGCCAGCGCTTTATGAATTGCCTGCGTGCGGTCGACCACCGTTTCAAAATTTTTCCTGGAAAATCCTGCTGTAATCTCGCTCATGATCGCCTGTGGATCCTCACTGCGCGGATTATCGGTCGTGACGATCGAATGATCCGACAGTTCACCGGCAACCTTCCCCATTTGGGGACGTTTGGTGCGGTCGCGGTCTCCGCCGCAGCCAAAGACCGTGATGATCCTGGCGTTGCCTGTAGACCGCAACGCTTGAAGGACATTTTTCAAACCATCCTCGGTGTGGGCGTAATCGATAAAGATAAAAAAATCCTGGCCGCAATCAACCGCTTCCAAACGGCCTGGGATCAAGGTCACATCTTCCAAACCAGCCTTAATGGTCTCAACCGGCATCCCGTCGGCGAGCGCCGCCCCGACGGCCGCGAGAATATTATAAACATTATGAATGCCGATCATCCGCGTTTTTAATTGGAAATCTCCTGCCGGCGTTTGGACCGTCATCGTCGAACCGCCAAAACCAAATTTGATGTCCTTGGCCTTCACCTGCGCCGGCAGCGTTAGTCCGTACGTGAACACGCGGGCTTCGGTCAAACCCACCAACTTCTGGCCGTAGGGATCATCCACATTGACGACCGCAACCGCATTTTTGGAAATGTTCTTGAACAAAAGCGACTTTGCCCGGAAATATTCATCCATGGTCTTGTGATAATCCAAATGGTCGCCGGTCAAATTCGTAAAAACAGCCACGCGAAAATCGATCAAATCCACCCGTCTCTGCACGAGCGCATGGGAGGAAACTTCCATGAACAAATAGTCAACGCCTTCAGCGGCCAATCGGGCCAAATATTTCTGGTTGTCCAAAAAACCGGGAGTCGTATTTTTAGAAGGCACAACCTGATTGCCGATACGGTAATTGATCGTCCCTATCACAGCACATTTTTCCCCAAAATGGTGGGCAATGGATTCAAGAAAATAAGTGATGGTTGTCTTGCCGTTGGTGCCTGTGATCCCGAAGACCCTGACCTTTTGCGATGGATAACCATAAAATCGCAAAGCTAAATCTTCGAGAAATCGTTTGGGATCGCCCACTTGAAGAATGCAAACGTCGGCGGATAAAGCTGGGGCCGGTGCATCCGTTTTGGGACGGACGATGACCTTGGCTCCTTTAGCGACAGCGTCTTTAATATAATCGTTGCCGTTAAATTGAGCGCCGGTAAGCGCGACAAATAAACTATTGGGTTCGGTCGTCCGTGAATCGCAACTTAACGAAGAAATTTCATAGCTGGCAAATCGTTCCTCGATAGGCTCAGTATAAATTCCGGATAACAAATCCTTAAGACGCATGCCCATCCTTTTTAGAACTCATCTCATAAATAGGCAACGCGTCATTGCGAGCCCCACAGGGCGAAGCAATCTCAAATCTCGGCGAATGCGATTGCTTCGTCGCCTGAGGGCTCCTCCCCGGCCTGCCACCTGGCGCAGCCGGGGCAGGCGCAATGACTTGCAGTTGTCTATTTATAAGACAAATTCTAGTCACCATTAGCCTCAAGGGTGCTCAAATATTTTAAAGAATTATCGATCACTTCCTGGAACACCGGTGCCGCAACCGTGCCTCCATAATACGCCGGGTGCGGCTCATCAAAGACAACCACCGCCGCCAATCTGGGATTCTCGACCGGCGCAAAACCGACAAATGAAGCATAAAATTTGCTGTGAGAGTACGTCCCGCCTTCTACTTTTTGACCGGTCCCGGTTTTTCCTCCGACGGAAATTCCCTTGATCTGGGCTTTTTTCCCGGTTCCGTTCTCCACGACCCCTCGCAAAATCTCTTTGACGCGTTTATCCGTCTGCGATGAAATGACGCGATCCACGGCCTGCGGGCCATAGGATTCAATGATCTGGTCGCGGCTGTCTCTGATTTCCTTAATAATGTACGGTTTCATAAAAACGCCATCGTTAGCGATCGCGGCGATCGCGGCCGCCAGCTGCAGCGGCGTGACCGTGACTTCCTGGCCAATGGGAATGGCGCCGATCGTGGTCTTGGACCATTGGGCCGGCGGCTTGAGCCATCCTCCCACCTCGCCGGGAATATCCACGCCTGTTTTGATCCCGAAACGGAATTTATGCGCATATTTATAAAAAAGATCGGGGCCGAGGCGTTGGGCGATCTTGGTCGTCCCTATGTTGCTGGATTGTTCGATCACTTCCTTAAATGTTAAATTCCCGAGCGGGTCATGATCTTTCAAATAATGATTACCGACCTTATAGCTTCCGTTCTCGCAAAAGATCACATCTGTTTCTTTGGCCGTATTCTCCTCCAAAGCCGCCGAAGCCGCAACAATTTTAAAAACCGAACCCGGCTCATACGTGTAAACCACTGCCCGGTTGGTTTTATTCTCGGGATTCGCAGTGGAGGAATTCTCCAAATTGTACGTCGGCTGGTTGGCCAACGCTAGAATTTCTCCCGTCCTGGGATTTAATACGACGATGCTGGCGCCTTTGGCGTTGTGTTTCTTGAAACCCGCCTCAAGTGCGCGTTCGGCGATATATTGGATGGTCTCATCGATCGTGAGGGTCACGTTAAACCCGTCCTGGGGCGCGACATAATTCTTCTCGATCAAAAGTTCCCGTTGGTGCGCGTCGCGTAAAATTTGCGACATGCCTTCCTTCCCTTTTAAATAACGGTCCAGATGCAACTCCATCCCCTCGAGGCCGTTATTATCCACGCCGGCAAAACCGATCACGTGCGCCGCAAGCGTCTTATTAGGATAGAACCGTTTGCTTTCCTTGATGAATTCTATGCCTTTCAGTTTATAGGCTTTGATCTGTTCATAGAGTTCCTGCGGCATTTTGCGTTCGAGCCAAACAAAATATTTTTCTTTGTCCAAACGGCCTTGCACAAACGATTTATCAAACCCGAATTGCCTGGAAAGGATCTCGACGGCGCGGTCCTTGTTTGCTTCGCTCATAGATTTCGGGTTGGCGTATAACGAATACACAGGAAGGTTGATGGCCAAAGGCCTCCCGTGACGGTCAAAAATAGTGCCGCGCTTGGGTTCGAGGATGATCAAACGATTATGCTGTTTCTTGGCGAGATTGGCTAAAAACGCAGAATTAAAAATTTGGATCAAGACCAAACGTACGGCAAATAGGAAGAGGCACCCGATGAGAAAAAGAAAAACAATGCCAAACCGGGGGGAAGATCTGCGGGGGTACAATGTTACCTCTTTAATTGGGAAATCAACATCATATCCCGATTAATATTTGTCCAATGATTGCGCTTCGGCCTGTGCCGTCGAAAATGTAAATAAATTTTGAAAGTTAAAGGATAAGCTGCCAATAGATCCCCTGGAAGGTTTACTAACTTCTTTAGCATTTCCCTGCGAAGATGCCAACTCGAAGACCTTGCCGTTGCCGGCGAATTGCATCACGGATTGTTCATCCAGCAATTTCTGCCCGATGTGGCTGACCGATTTTAAAGCCAGAATGTGATACGTAGCAACTCCGTTATCATCTCTGAGTTTCTGGATTTGGTGTTCCTTTTTTTTCGCCTGATAGGCTAAATCGTAAATCTTCATCTGAAGGTGGATGTACATGAGCGACATCACCGTTATGAAGGCCATGCCTTTGATCAACTTGCTTAATTGCATGCGATCCTTTCCGCGACCCTTAAACGCGCGCTCCTGGCCCGGGAATTGAATTGCGTTTCCTCATCGCCAGGGCGCAACGGTTTTTTAAATACCAACGATATTTTTTTATCTTTTGATAAGGCTTTGAATTTTTCTTTAACGATACGGTCTTCCAGTGAATGGAAGGCAATAACGCCGACGCGTCCGCCAACCTTTAAGTAATCCGTGCACTTGTCCAGGGCGATCTTCAGGGATTCCAGCTCCCTGTTGACGGCTATACGAATCGCCTGAAACGTCCGTGTTGCCGGATGAATCTTCTGGCGACGGTACGAAACCGGAACGGATTTAAAAATAATTTCTTCAAGTTCCTGGGTCGTCTCAATGGGCTTACGTGTCCGATGTTGTGTGATGGCCCGCGCGATCCGGCGGCTGAACCTTTCCTCGCCGAAGTTAAAAATTATCTTTGCAAGTTCCTCTTCCGTCAGAGTATTGACCAGATCGTAGGCGGATATAAATCCGTTCTGGTCCATCCGCATATCCAGCGGCCCCTCAAGACGGAAACTAAATCCCCGCTGGGGATTATCCAATTGAAAACTCGAAATTCCCAGATCAAAGAGCATCCCGTCAACCGCTTCAACGCCTAATCGCTTCAGCACTCCATCGAAATCACGAAAATCGCTGTGCACCAGATCTAAACGGCCGCGGAAACCCGCCAATTTCTCCCGCGCCAACTCCAACGACCGTTCATCACGGTCTAAACCGATCAAATGCCCTGTCGCACCAATCTTCTCAATGATCGACGACGCGTGACCTGCCATCCCCAGTGTGCAATCCAAAAAGCATCCGCCGGCCGAAGGATTCAAAAATTCCATGACCTCCTGATGCATCACCGGCACATGCAGGATCTGTTCGCTCATCAATCTGTCGTCTTTCTCTCTTTAAGAGACTAGACATACGCCAATTCGTTAACTGTTGTTGCAAAGCAAGGAATTTTCTGTTCGGCGACAGCCCTCTCATACACATCTAAAATAGACGCTGTTTCCTCCGCAGATTGAATCTCTTCCCATGTCCCGCGCAATCCGTTGCGAGAATAGACACGGCCTTTATCTTTAAAAATCAAGAACAGTCTTGTCCGGCCGGAATCCTCTTCCTGCGTGTAACAAAACACACATCCGCAACTTGTTAACTCAACCATGTGTTTGAAAATAATGTTCTGCGGTTTGAGTATTGGCATCGTTTCAGGCCTCCTTTACCAGGTTGGCGATACATTTCTAAACAGTTTAGTTTTACAAGTCCATCATTTTCTCGGCTGTTTGCTCAAAGATGCTACTGGACTTGTTAAAAAATTCTTTCCACGTGCCGCTATCCCAAATTTCAATTCTGTTGGAAACGCCGATGATAACGGTCTCACGCGTGATGGCCGCAAATTCCTTCAAATACGGCGGAATAATAAATCTCCCTTGTCCGTCAGGAACAGCCTCTACCGCACCTGAGAAGAACATACGGTTAAAGGTCCTTGCCTCCTGCTTGGTAAACGATAAATTTTTGAATTTCTGTTCCTGCGCTCTCCACTCGTATTCGCTGAACATAAAAATACATTTATCCAGGCCGCGCGTGACAAAAAATTTTTCTATATTATTTTCTTTGGCGACATCACGGAAACGGGAAGGCAAAATGAGCCTTCCTTTCTGATCAATGCCGTGTATGTATTCGCCGTAAAACATTCCTCAATCCTTTATCTATTCTTCTTCGCATTTGAAATGGATCACGATGTGCTTCGAAGCAATAATTCTGCTTATCGAGGAATAATTGCTGCGAAGCTCAAGCATCGATCCGTTGTAGAGCGAAGCAGAATAATTAATAAGGTTTATTATTATTCTCCACCTTACTCCACTTTGCTCCACGTTTAGCCAAAGTATAGTTAATAAAAACCCCATTGTCAATACCGAAAACAACATTTTCTTCGATATCCACATGTTGTGATCATTTAAATCAAACATGTCAATATATAGTGGTATTTATGCTAACTGGCGGGCAAAAAAGAGAGGGGAACAAAAATATTTTTTTAAAATATGCTTATCAAGGACACTACGTGACATGGATCCCCTGCTCCACTAAAGAGCTTGGGACTGAAAATAACGTCTGGCGACCTGTTCATCGTGACGGATCTGGCGGGTTAACTGCTCCATGGAAGAAAATTTCTTCTCATCGCGGATTTTCTTTAAGAATTCTATTGTGATTTCACAACCGTAAATATTTTTCTTAAAATCAAAAATATGAACTTCCAGTTTAACATCCGAATTCTTACCTTCAAAAGAAGGCCTGCAACCAATATTGGCGACTCCCCGAAAACGCCGCCCTTTAAGATTCACGCCAACAACATAAACTCCATGAGGCGGTAAAACATCACAATCGAATTTAATGTTGGCAGTTGGATAGCCAAGTGTTTTGCCGCGGCCGTCGCCTCGCACCACCTTGCCCAAAATCGAAACGTTGCGGCCCAACATTGAAACAGCTTCTTTCAAACGCCCAGACCCTATCAATTCCCTCAACCGCGAACTGCTAATCTTATCCGATGTTTTTTTAATGGGATGCATGTGGTTAACTTTAAAACCATACCTTACCCCCATCTGCGTGAAAAGATCCACGTCGCCGGTACGGTTTTCTCCAAAACGAAAATCATCGCCTACGAAAACCTCCCGGACCCCAAGGCATCCAACCAAATATTTCTTAACAAACTCCTCCGGTTTAAGACGGGCAAACTTTTTAGTGAATTTGATAACCAAAACAATATCCACTCCCAACTCTTCTATGAGTTTTAAGCGGTGCGGCAACGATACAAGATAAGCCGGTCTCTTCTTATGAAGAACTTCAACCGGATGCGGATGAAATGTGATCACAAGGCTTTTCGCTTTCTTTCGTCGGGCACAAGCGACCATACGCCGGATCAACGACTGATGGCCTTTGTGCACCCCATCAAAAATACCGATGGCGGCAACTGTATTAAATAAGGCTGGTTTAACCCTGCCAATGCCGCACATGACTTTCATTGAGATCCTCTAGTTTAACCGAATCCCGAAGGTGAAAATGTCCCACCTGAGTGCGCTCAATCTGCGTGATGCAAGCGCCGCATCCAAGCTTGGTTCCAACATCTTCGGCCAGCGTACGCACATAGGTCCCCTTGGAACATTCCATATAGAAACGTACTTCAGGCATGTTAAAAGAAACCGTATTTAAAACGCCAATATGGATCTTACGAGTTGGCCTTTCAACGACAACTCCCTTGCGGGCCAGACGGTAAAGTCGCTCTCCCTTGAACTTCACCGCGGAAACCATCGGCGGCATTTGCTCAGATTCGCCGACGAACTGCTGCAAAACATCTTTGAATTGTCCTTCAGTAATATGCTCGAACGGCCTTTGTTCAATAACTTCTCCCGTAATATCCGCGGAGGTCGTCTGCGTTCCTAACCTCAGCGTAGCCGCATAAGCTTTATCAAAGGCAACGAATTTATCGAAAAGTTTCGTTGATTTTCCAAGCAGGATCACCAGCACACCGGTTGCCAAAGGGTCCAGCGTACCCGCATGCCCGACGCGGCGCATGTTCAGCTTGCGGCGCACACGGCTGACCACGTCGTGCGACGTGATCCCTGAAGGTTTATTAACAATGATAATGCCGTCCATTAAATGCCTTTAATAATTTCCCGCAAAATTTTCTTGCGCGTTTCTTGCATGCTAAAATCAACGGTGCAGCCACTCGCCTTGGCATGGCCGCCACCGTTGAATTTCAGGGCCAATTGCGCCACATCAAAACTTCCCTTGCTGCGAAAATTAACGCGCGTCTGGCGTACGCTAATTTCATTGAAGATCGCGATGACCTCAACCCCTTTGGTCGAACGCAGCAACCCAAAAATTTTATCCCTGACATCAAAACCATCGGAAAATTTTCTCAAAACATTTTTATGCAACTCAATACAGGCGATCTTTCCGTTGTTGAGAAATTCAACGCTATTGGCAACTTCCAGGAACAGCTTCAGGTCTTTCAAAGGAATGACATCATAGATCCGCGTGTACAGGTCGCTCGGTGAAATACCGAAAGCCATCAATTCGCCGGCGATCCGGTGAGTTTCCGGCGATGTACAATCATAACGAAATGAACCCGTATCCGTCATAATACCGGCATAAATGAGCGTTGCCAGCTCTTTCGACCAACGGACGTTCATCTTTTGGAACAAACCATAGAGAACCTCAGCGGTCGAAGACGACCCGGGCAACACTAAGTTTAGATCACCAAAACGATCATTAGTTTTGTGATGATCAATATTGATAAGGGGCTTGCCGTCTTTGAGTAAAGTGCTGACACTGCCCACACGCGCAAGATCGCCGCAATCCAAAAAAATGGCCGCATCGTAATGGACATTTTTTAGAATTCCCGCTTTTTTGAATGTCGACGCTTTCGGTAAAAATTGAAGCCAACCCGGGATCACATCCTGATTAACGACCGTTACTGTTTTCCCCAACGATCTTAACACGAACGCCACGGCCAAAGCGGACGCCGCGGCATCAGCGTCGGGATTGACGTGAGTCGTAACCAAGAATTTTTTGTGTTTTCGAAATGCCTGAATAATAGGGTTATAGTTCATTCTTGGATTCACCTTCCTTGCGTGTGTTTTTGATCTCCTCCAACGTCTGATCAATCTTCGAGGAATACTCCAAAGAATTGTCGTGGATAAAAACGATCTCCGGCGTATAGCGCAGGCGCACCCTTTCCCCGATCAATTTGCGCACGAACCCGCGGGCGCTGCTTAAACCTTCCTGGACCTTCTGGATTTCCTTACGGTTGGTCGACAAAACACTAAAACCCACACGGGCATAACGCAAATCTTTACTGCAATCGACGTAGGTTATGGTCACGAACGTTAACCGCGGGTCCTTGATCTCGCCGTATTGGATCATGATCCCGATTTCTTTTTTGATCTGTTGATTAACCTTCTCCATGCGTACCATAAGAACTCCTTACCGGCTAATGTGTTGAACCAAACCCTGCGCACAGGCGAGCTGGTCGAATTTAGACAAACATCGACCTTCCACAAGCGCACATAAAACTTCGTCTAAAATGATCTTGTAATTCTTTCCTGATGGAATACCTAAACGTTTAAGATCGTCGCCGTTGATCTGCAACTTCAAATGCCGCCATTGCAACAGATGTTTCTCAATCCTCACGCGCGCCGCAGCGCTTAAAGTTTTCGCACGTAAAAAAAGAAGCTCTTCAACGCTCAACGGCCTCATCGCTTCAAAAGCTTTCCGCAAGGATAAAGCAAGTTTAGCCAAAATCTTTCCGGAAGACAATGATCCGATCATTTTTTTCCTGTCAACGTTCGCAACAGAAAATTTTTCCAAAATCCTCACAACCCGTACAGACGGCATGCCGTCAAAAATGATCATCAGGAACGCCGACCACCTATTCTGAGAGGGACAATCCGTCAAATTCTTATCAGCCCAAAGTAAAATTTTAGATGTCTCCCGCAACAAACGCATGTGCCGCCGCTCCAATTTAAAAGGATGTCCTAAGAAATCCAAAGCCTCCAACTTGGAAAGCCGTCGGAGATTTTTTGACACGTTTAATTCCTGTAAATTCTTTTTGAACTCTTCAAAATATCTTTGCGGCTTGACCGTGGCCGGAGCTCCATTTTTTAAAGATTGCCGCAAAAGGCAAAGCGTCGCAGGCTCAATGCGAAACTGGAATCTCTGTTCAAAACGAACCGCTCTTAAGATGCGCGTCGGATCATCCACAAAACTTTGATCATGCAAAACACGGATGCGTTTGCTTTTAATGTCATTAAGCCCGCCGTAATGATCCACCAGCTGGCCGAAACACTGAGGATTGATCACGATTGCCATCGCGTTGACCGTGAAATCCCGACGGAAAAGGTCATCCTTAATGTTTCCTTTAGCGACAACCGGTAACGCGCCTGGATGAAGATAACTCTCCTGACGAACAGAGGCAAAATCAACGGCACGGCCATTGGGTAAAAAAACGGTTGCGGTCCCGAATTGAGGATAAGCGATGAACTTTCCCGCACAATCAGAAGAAAACTTACGAGCCACAGTTATAGCATCGCCTTCGATCACAACATCCAGATCCAGAACCTTGCGCTTAAGGATAAGATCGCGCACACAGCCTCCGACGGCATAAGCCCGCAGACCATCCTCGTCGGCCTGCGCGCCCACACGGCGCAAGATCCTTGAAGATTCAGCATCCAGCCGATCTAAAAAATTCTTCACGACTATCCTCGCGGATGAAATTGTTTATGAACGGATTTCAAACGCTCTTTATCCACATGCGTGTAAATCTGCGTCGTTGATATATCCGAATGCCCCAGCATTTCCTGCACGGAACGTAGATCTGCGCCATGTTCCAAAAGATGGGTGGCAAACGTATGCCTTAACGTGTGCGGCTTAATATTTTTCTTAATATTCGCCTTACGCGCATAAAACTTAATCGCTTTCCAAATGCATTGACGGCTGATGCGCTTACCCAAACGGCTTAAAAATAATTCTTCTGCCCCCGACGATTTAGCAACAAGCTTGGGCCTCACCTTTTGGCAATAGAGCGCCACCGCTTCCCGTGATTTTTTGCCAATGGGAATAATCCGCTCCTTACTTCCTTTGCCAATACAGCGCACATAACCAACATCGAAATTAACGCTGCCTGTTTTCAAATCCGCCAGCTCGGAAACGCGCATGCCGCTGGCATAAAAAAGCTCGAGGATCGCGTAATCGCGGACCATCTGCGAAGATTTACCGTGGGCTGCGTGGATGATCGCTTCCATTTCCGATTGCGAAAGAACCTCTGGGATCCTTTTCCATATTTTAGGCGTTTCCACCAAATTCGTCGGGTCGTCTTTGGCAAGGTTTTCACGCACTAAAAAACGGTGGAACATCTTGACCGCTGCCAACGCCCGGCAAATGGAAGTGGCTGACAATCCTTTCTTTTTCAAATCATACATAAAAGACGTCACACGGTCGCGGGTAACGCCATCAGGACTGACAACGCCGTTCTTCTTCAAATACTGCGCGTATGTTTTCAAATCGCGCGAATACGCGAGCAACGTATTGCGCGCCAGCCCGCGCTCAACGGATATATAATTAATAAACTCTTCAATCAAATTCTGCATAATCAGTTATTCGCCTAAAAAACTTCCTTTAAGCATTTCTAGTTTAAATTTTTTGTTCACCGTGGCCTGGATACCCCGAATCTCACTGCGTATACGCGCATCATTACGAAATGCTTTGGGCTTTGCGTATTCGTTCCGGATGAATTGGACCTGTTTTTCAACCTTTGCAAGTTCTTCTTGGACCGGGCTCTTTAAAACCTTTTGCATTTCACCCAATTCTTTTAGAGCAGCATCCAAATTGTAGATTACTCTTTTTTCATTGATCGTTTGTTCATAGGTATTGACGAAATCTGAAAACCAAACCTTGAACAGCGAATAGTGCTGGGCGTAGGCGTCCTGAGGGCCATATTGCTTGACCGGATATTCTTCCGGCTCCAGGACCGGAATGAACTTCTCATTAACAACCCGATCCTTCTTCTTCTGACGAGTGAATTTTTTGCGCAAAGGCTCACAACCGGTCAAAAATACAACTACAGCCAGGCACAGCACAAATACCGACAACCCATTACGACGGGAAAAATAATTCATCATCATGCGATCATCTCCTCGAATTGTTTTTGGTTTAATATTTTGACGCCCAACTTTTGGGCCTTTATGAATTTCGAACCCGGATTTTCTCCCGCAACAACGTAATCTGTCTTTGCGCTGACAGAAGAAACCACTTCTGCGCCAAATTTCTTGACCAACTCCCCCGCTTCTTCACGGCTCATGCCGGAAAGCTCGCCGGTAAAAACGAATTTCTTGCCGGCAAAACGGGCATCTGCCGCTTCGAACTTTTCTTGCCTTAGCGCAAGGCCGGCTTTCTTGAACCTTTCGATCAAACGCTTCGCGGACGGCTGCGCAAAAAAATTGACAACGGATTCCGACATAACAGAGCCGATGTCCCTGATCGCTTTCATCTCTTCCTGCGATGTGTTCATTAAACGGTCGATCGTCCCAAAATTCTTTGCCAAAAGCGATGCCGCTTTGATCCCGATATTCATAATTCCCAGCCCGAACAAAAATCTGGAAAGCGGCTGTTTTTTGCTGCGTTCGATGGCGGCCAGCAAATTGTCCGCTTTCTTGTCCTTAAAAAGCTCCAATCCCAAAAGGTCTTCTTTCGTCAACGTGTAAATGCCAGCCAAATCCTTGACGAGCTTTTTATCCAAAAGTTGTTTGACAGCTGACTCACCCAAGCCGTCGATGTCCATGGCCTCACGGAAAGCAAAATGAGCAAGCGCCCGTTCCATCTGTTGAGGGCAGGATGGATTGATGCAACGGTAAGCGACGTCATCGTCTTTGTCTTTGACCACTTTCCCTCTGCATGACGGGCATTGACTGGGAACCTCAAAAACTTTGCTCTTGCCTTTGGCTGCAACGACAACCTTTACAATCTTCGGGATCACATCCCCGGCCCGCTCGACCAAAACGCGGTCCCCGATCTTAACGCCAAGACGTTTGATCTCATCAAAATTGTGCAACGTTGCACGGCTGATGGTCACTCCCCCGCAAGGCACCGGTTCTAATTCAGCGACGGGAGTCAGAACACCGGTGCGCCCCACCTGCACTTTGATATCACAAACAACCGTTGTCGCCTGGTACGCCGGGAATTTATACGCCACTGCCCAACGCGGAGATTTCAAAGTGAACCCCAACGCATTTTGTTGGGCTAAAGAATTCACTTTAATAACAACTCCGTCGACATCATAAGGAAGAGCATCACGCTTTTCCTGGAACTGCCGGCAATATTTCTTCACTTCTTCCAGTGAAACGCACACACGATTGTTAGGATTGACCGGCAATCCTAAATTGCGCGCGTGATCTAAAAATTCACTGTGAGTAGTATATGCGCGGCCGCCTTCCAAGCGGCCAAAAGAATGAACAAAAAATTTAAGCTTGCGTTTTGCCGCGAGCCGCGAATCCAACAACTTTAAAGATCCCCCCGTCGAATTTCTCGGATTAACGAATACTTCTTCCCCATTTTTCTTACGCTCCTGATTAAGCCGGTCAAAATCCGCGTGATCCATATAAACCTCTCCGCGGACCTCCAGAACCTCGGGTATATTTTTAACATCCTTAAATTTTAAAGGAATACTTCGGATCGTCCTTAAATTGTGCGTCACGTCCTCGCCGATCGTACCATCCCCGCGGGTCGCCCCCAAAACAAATTCACCCTTCTCATAGATGAGCGCTGCGCTCACACCGTCCATTTTCAATTCGATTGCGTACTCGACCGACTTTTCTCCCAATCCCTTAAACACCCTTTCTTGCCATTCAGCCAGTTCTTCAAAAGAATACGTATTATCCAATGAATACATCTTGGCCTTATGGGTGACTGTCTTGACCGTGGCGGGAATGGAAGCGCCGATGCGCCGGGTTGGAGAAAACGGTGATTTGAACTTTGGAAATTTCTCTTCGAGCTCAATAAGCTGCTTTAAAAGCTGATCGTACTCGGCATCGGAAACGGTAGGGCTATTATGAACGTAGTATTGTTCATTAAATTTTTCGATCAAACGGGATAATCGCTCAATCTCCCGCTCTGCTTTTTTAGGATCCATGGGATTAAACCATTAGAACACTATTTTAAAATCTTCAAATTGCCCGTCGGTTTTGCAGTAATCAACGTTTATATCACGAATAAAGCCGTCGAAATGGATCTCTACTCTTTTGATCATGGCCTCAACAATATCTTTAGGGCCTTCTGCCCAAAGTTCAACCCGCCCGTCCGGCAAATTCTTGACCCATCCCGTAAGCCCTAAATCAACGGCATAATCGCGGCAGGTATATCGAAAACCAACGCCTTGGACCGTACCGGAGAAAAAAACATGCGCCCTGATCATCGTAAATTCTTTGATGGATGATGGACGAGGGACGATGGACGAAAAAAACCAACGTCTTGCGTCCTTCGTCTATCGTCCCTCGTCCATCGTCTCACGTCCCTCGTAAAAATCGGGAAGGTGGGGCTTGAACCCACGACCTCAACGTCCCGAACGTTGCGCGCTAGCCAACTGCGCTACTTCCCGTAAATCTTGATCTGACAAATTAAAAATACAAAGTTAACAATAAATAAGGCGGTATTTTAACATCACGATGTGCCTTCGTCAATTTATTATCTGACCCCTCGAGGAGTATTTTAGGCTACCTTAACCCTGGCGGGAAACTACCCGTTAAGCCTCTTTAACACCGAAACCGACCTCTGCTTCAGCGACCAGCTTGTCCTTCACAAAAGCTTCAGCTTTTAAAAACCCGCCTTTAGGAACGAACTTGATGGTCGTGATCTCAATGCGCAGCTGATCGCCCGGCACCACCGGCGCATGGAACTTGGCCGTTATTTTGGCCAGATAATAGATCAGATCCTTGCCCTGCATATTTTTACTGTAGTAAAAATAAATGCATCCGGCCTGGGCCATGGCCTCGATGATGAGAACGCCCGGCATCACTTTTTCACCCGGAAAATGGCCGACAAAATAATGCTCATTGATCGATACGTTCTTAAGTGCGGTTAGTTTTTTGTTCGGGATAAGCTCAACGACCTTGTCGATCATCAAGAATGGAAAACGGTGCGGAATGATTTTCTGGATCTCACGGACGTCGAGTTGCATATTCGCGCTCCTTGTTAGCTTGACACAAGACACAGCAGGCTGGGTTCACATGAAAAAATTTGTGGTCATTGCGCCTGCCCCGGCTGTGCCAGGTGGCAGGCCGGGGAACCCCGGAGGGGTGAAGCAATCGCACAATATGGGATTGCTTCGTCGCCCCTGCGGGGGCTCCTCGCAATGACAACATCACTCCACAATTGTGGCATATGACCCAGCCTGCTGTGTCTTGTGTCCATCGATAAATTAGCGTATCGCCAATCCCCCGTCGATAACGATCACCTGGCCGGTGATATACGCCGCCTCGGGGCTTAACAAAAACTCGACACCATCAGCCACGTCGTTCACCGAGCCGATGCGGCCCAAAGGGATCATATCAATAATCTTTTTTTTCTGTTCTTCATTAAATCCGGATAAGATCTCGGTCTCGATAAAACCCGGCGCGAGCGCATTCACACGAATACCGAAAGAAGCCACTTCCTTGGCCAAGGCTTTGGTGAACGCGTTAATGCCGCCTTTGCTAGCCGAATAATTGATCTGCCGCGGCAGGCCGATGACACCGCTCACCGACGAAATATTGACGATAAGCCCCTTTTTTTGTTTCATAAAAGTCACGATGGACGCACGCGTGGCGTTAAAGACACCCGTCAAATTGGTTTCAATGACCTGATGCCAGTCGTCCGGCGACATCATCATGAGCGCCTTATCGCGAATGATGCCAGCATTATTGACCAACACATCCAGACCACCGAACTCAACTTTGGTATCATCGATCCATTTTTTAACCTGCTCAAAATCTTTAATGTCCACACAACTGGCTTTGGCCTTCACGCCTTTGGCAGTCAATTCTTTCTCAAGCGATAGCGCGTGCTCTTGGCTCGATTGATAATTAAAAGCAACGTTCGCTCCCAAATCCGCGAGTTTAAGCGCGATCGCCCGCCCGATCCCGCGCGATGCGCCGGTAACGACAGCTGTTTGATCTTTTAAAAATTTATCTGCCATTTTCTATTCCTCAAATTTCTTGAGCACCATGCAATTGTTATTTCCATTCGGACCGAAACAATTCACCAAAACATGTTTGAGATCGGCCTTGCGCATTTTGTTCGGAACATAGTCCAGATCGCAGATCGGATCCTTTTCCTGATAATTGACCGTCGGGAAAAGAAAATTTTCGCAGATCGCTCCAACGCCGGCAGCGACATTAAATGCGGAAGTTACACTGTAACATTCCCCCACCATCGATTTAACCGCGCTAATGGGAATCTTATACGCCAGATCACCAAATACTTCCTTGATCGCCTCGGTCTCTATCTTATCTGCCGCTTGCGTAGAATTGGCATTCGCGCAAATGTAATCAACGTCTTTGGTCTCCAGGCCGTTCTCTTCAAGCGCGTAACGCATCGCTTCCTTCATGCCCGTGCCGCGCGGATTAAACTTGTGAATTTTAAACGGATCAAAGCTATAACCGAATCCCAAAATCTCAGCGAGGATGCGCGCCCCGCGGGCCTTGGCATGTTCGTATTCCTCGACCGCGATGACGCACGCGCCTTCGCCAAATGTTATGCCATTGCGTCTTTGATCAAAAGGGCAATTGATGAATTCTTCCCCTTCTTTGGATCCTGAAAGATATTTGATCGCGTTAAATCCCAAATACGTCGGCAGACAAAATTCCTCTACGCCGCCGGCATAGATCATATGCGCCCTGTCCCATTGAATGAAATCATACGCATACTGCAGGGCATCCATGGCCGCGCAGAAACCAGTCGAGAGCGTCGTATTAAAACCTTGAATTTTATGCCAGATGGATATTTGACTGGCCGGCGAATTGATAACGGTATTTGGAAAGAGCGCCGGATTGACCGCGCGCGGGCCTTCACGCAAAGTTACGGCGTCGAAATCGGCGATGCTTTTAATGCTGCCCAGTGTTGTCCCAATGGAAACACCGACATCGTCGGTATTTTCAGGCGTGATCTGAAAACCGCTGTCATCGATGGCAAGTTTGGCTGCCGAAACAAGCATGGTTGTGCTGCGATCGAGCGTGCGCAAGCCCTTGGGCCCCATATAAATTTTGGGATCGAAATCGGTAATTTCGCACGCGGTCTTGACCGGATACTCGGAAACGTCAAAAAACGTGATCGGCCGGTAGCCCACCCGCCCTTCCTTTAGGGCTTGCCAATAATCCTCGCGGCCTTTGGCATTGCCGCAGATAATTCCGATACCGGTTATAACGACGCGTTTTTTCATGATTGAACAATTAGAGTTAGGGAGTTAAAGGGTTACTTATAAACATTAAAAATTTTCTGACTCTTTTAACTCTATAACTCTTTAACTCTCTGTCTTAAAATATATCTTGCAAGAATATCTACCTCAATATTTACAAAATCTCCTACCTTCTTTTCCGACATGTTCGTTACCTGCATCGTAAAAGGGATCATATAAACAGAAAAACATAGAGTACGGGCGACCCGGCGGGTCGCCCCTACGGTCAAACTGATACCATTGACACAAATCGAACCCTTGGGCGCGATGAATTTTCTTAACCCCGACGGCATAGCTATCTGAAATTCGACGTAATTTTTATCCCGGATGACCTTTAAGATTTTTCCAAGCCCATCCACATGGCCCGTGACCATATGGCCGCCGAAACGGTCTTGTGCCATCATGGCCCGCTCCAGGTTCACCCGGGAACCGTTACGAAGGCTGCCAAGGGTTGTCTTCTCTAAAGTTTCCTTCATCATGTCAAAGGAAAGAACCTTGCCCTTGATCTTTGCCACAGTCAGGCACACACCGTCGATGGCAATGCTGTCCCCAAGCTTAACGCCTTTGAAAACCTTGGGTGCATAAAGCGAAAACGTGCACAGGTTTCTCTTTTTCTCGACGGCCTCTACGAGACCCATATCTTCAACGATGCCGGTGAACATAAGCCTGGATAAAAATATCCTTTCCTGATTTTCCAACAGATAAATTCTCTAGCCGGACAGATTGATCGACATGGCTCGCCTTAAGGCCAGCCACAGAACTCTTCGCCGACTCATCGCCTAATATCTTGGGGGCGATCCAAATAGCCATCTTGTCCACCAATCCATTCTTAAGCGCACTCCCTAAAACCTGCGCCCCACCCTCGATGAGAATACTTGAAATTTCCTGTTTTGCCAACTCTTTAAAAAGCCATTTTAGGTCGACACGGGAACCCTTCTTAGTCGCCTTCAATACCGTTGCCTTTTTAGACAAAGCGCGGATTTTCTTTTCCGGCGCGTTAGCTGTGACCGCAATAATGACATCTTCAGGCTTAGTGTTTTTAAAAATATTGGCGTTCAACGGTGTTTTTAAATAAGAATCCAAAACGACTTTCTTGATCCGTTTAGATTTTCTGGTTGCATTCAGAAATGGATCGTCGTTAAGGACAGTATTAATGCCGACTAAGATCGCGTCAAAATCATTTCTCAGTTCGTGCGCGAAATCACGGCTCGCTTGGGACGTGATCCATTGGGACTGTCCGTTGGCGGTCGCTATTTTTCCGTCGATGGTCTGTGCAGTTTTGGCGACCACGAACGGCATGCGTCGGGTAATGTATTTGACGAACACTTCATTCATTTGCTGTAATTCATCTTCCAAAATACCGGATTCAACTGCGATCCCGAATTTTTTTAAGATCTCAATCGATTTGCCGTTCATTAAAGGGTTCGGATCCTTCATACCAACGACAACTTTCTTAATTCCGCTTTCAATGATACGCTTGACGCACGGCGGCGTGCGGCCGTAATGCGCGCACGGCTCAAGCGTGACGTAAAGCGTGGCACCACGCGCCTTGTCGCCGGCTTTTTTTAGGGCGACCACTTCGGCGTGATTACCGCCGCAACGTGCGTGATATCCCTCGGCGATGATCCTGCCGTTTTTGACAAGAACAGCGCCGACCATTGGATTCGGGGATGCTGCTCCCCTTCCTTTGGAGGCAAGTGCCAACGCGCGTTTCATGTAATCAACGTGATTCATAAATATCCTTACTGTCCCAATTAGCGTCATTGCGAGGAGCCTGCAGGCGACGAAGCAATCCCTTCCGCCGAGATTGGAGATTGCTTCGCCCTCGCCTTGTTATAGCCGATGGGGCTCGCAATGACAATCCTTACTTGTTCATCCTTTTTTTCAATTCTTCGACGAGCTCATAGGGAATCTGCGTCTTCCCCACATAAGTATGTGTTTTGGCGGCGCCGTGCGCGTCCGATCCGCCCGTCGCCAAGATCTGGTGCTTCTTCGCCAAATTCTTGTAAAACTTAACAACTGTTTCCGAACAGTTCGGATAATACACTTCAAGCCCGCCCAAACCGGCTTTGACCATGGGCGCAATAAGCTCATCTTTCTGCGTATGCATCGGATGCGCCATGACCGCAACCCCGCCGGAATTCGTTATCAACTCAATCGCTTCATAAGGCGTTTGATTATATTTGGTAAAGTAGGCCGGACCGCCTTCGCCAATGTATTTATCGAACGCTGCTTTTATGGAAGAGGCCCAACCCTTTTCCACCAAAGCCGCAGCCAAATGCGGACGCCCGACGGCATTAGAATGAGTCTTCTTGGCCACTTCTTCGAACGTGATATTATCAACGCCAAGCCCCTTAAGCTTCTCGATCATTTTCTTGATACGCTCCATGCGCGCCTCTTGGATCGCGACAAGCTTGTCAACGAGCGGACTTTTTTTATAATTAAATCCGTAACCCAAAATATGAATATCTTTGCCGTTGAGTTCCGATGAAAGCTCAATGCCAGGGATCACCTCCAGCCCGTGCGACTTAGCAGCGGCCATGACAGGCTCTATCCCGTCGATGACATCGTGATCGGTGATCGCAATGCACGCAAGCTCAGCTTTGATCGCATCAGCCACAACTTCTTCAGGCGAAGACGTGCTGTCGGAATAATAGGTATGGATATGAAGATCGGCCCACTTGGTCATTGTGTTTGGGTATTGCTGGGGACGATTTCCTTTTTATGGATCTTATCGAGAATGCCGTTGACGAATTTGCTGGATTCCAGATCGCCGTATTTTTTGGCAAGCTCGACGGCTTCGTTAATGGCAACTTTGGGAGGAATATCGTTGGTGTATTTAAGTTCGTATACGCCTAAACGCAAAATATTGCGGTCGATGACCGCCATGCGTTTTAACTGCCAGTTGGTGGCGTATTCGGTAATTTTGGCGTCGATGATCTCAAGATAATCTTTAACGCCTAAAACAAGCCGGTTGGCGAACGTGATGACTTCTTCGTTGCGTTCTTCTTCGTCTTTTAATTCGCCGTCTTCCCAATAATGGGTTGCGGCTGCATCGATCGGCCGGCGGGTAATATCCGCCTGATAAAGGATTCTAAGAGCACACTCGCGCGCTTGAGTACGTCTTCTCATAGAGCTGACCAACAAACTTTATTCGGATTACACAGATCGTAAACTAAAAACTTAAGACGGATTACACGGATTTTAAAACGCTGATCATTTCTAAAGCCGTTTGAGCGGCATCATGCCCCTTATTATCCCCGCGGTCCAACCGTGAACGCTGATTGGCCTCTTCAACGGTATTGGTCGACAAAACGCCGAAAATAACAGGCTTACCTGTTCTTAACGACACATCCATGATACCATGGGCTGCTTCGTTGGCAACCAATTCAAAATGATAGGTCTCGCCCCGAATGACCGCGCCTAAACAGATCACAGCCGCTACGTTCTTTTTCTGAGCCCATTTCAAAGCTGTGACCGGAATTTCCAGAGAACCAGGAACCCAGGAAATCGCTATCTGGGAGTCTTTGACCCCGTTCCTCTTTAATTCCTTCACGCAGGCCTGAAGCAAACGGTGCGTGATAAATTCGTTGAACCGCCCGACGACGATCGCAATTTTTTTCCCGCTTATATTATTTTTTACAGCCATAGGTTCATCCAAACTATTAAGGCGGGGCTTTCCCCCGCCTCTTCCTAAAATCTGAAATCTGAATTTTGAAACTCGCCCGTCCTGGAACGTCTGAAAGACGGGACAGCCCCTTGACAGTTTTGTTTTTGTCTGGTGATTACCTTACTTTTAGAAAAATCACCAGACAAAAACGGTCCGTCAAGGGGCCAGGGAAACAAGTTTCAAATTCGAATATTTCAACAAACATTCCTTTTGAATCATTCAGATTCCGAATTTGTTTCGGAATTTAGAGTTTCGGGTTTCGAATTTCTTATAACAGGTGTCCCATTTTTTCTTTTTTGGCCTTCAAATATTTCTCGTTCTGGGGATTATGCGGGATCTTAAGCGGCACACGTTCGGCCACCGACAACCCGTAACCTTCCAACCCGACGATCTTGCGCGGATTATTGGTCAAAAGCCGCATCTGTTTGATGCCAAGATCGACGAGGATCTGGGCGCCGATGCCGTAATCGCGCAGGTCAGGGGCAAAACCCAAGGCCTCATTAGCCTCGACGGTATCCATTCCCTTATCCTGCAAATTATAGGCCTTCAATTTATTGATAAGCCCGATGCCGCGGCCTTCCTGGCGGATATAAAGAAGCACTCCTGTGCCGCCGGCGCTGATCGCCTCCATGGCGCCTTTGAGCTGCGGATTGCAGTCGCAACGCAAAGAACCAAACACGTCGCCTGTTAAACATTCGGATTGAACGCGTACCAAAACCGGCACTGTCCCGTCAATCTTTCCTTTAACAAGCGCGACATGGATGGTGTCGTCCAGCTTGGAACGGTAACCGAACATATTAAAATCACCATATTCCGTCGGAATAGTGGTCTCGACGCAACGCTCGACCAACTTTTCATATTTCCGGCGGTATTCGATCAGGCTGTCGATCGAACATATTTTAAGTTTATGTGATTTTGCAAATTCAAGAATGTCCTGGGTGCGCGCCATGGTTCCGTCATCATTCATGATCTCGCAGATAACGCCCGCCGGATAAAGGCCGGCAAGGCGGGTCAGGTCAATGGAGGCTTCAGTATGCCCGGCTCTCACAAGGACTCCGCCGCGCTTGGCGCGCAAAGGGAAAAGATGGCCCGGAGTGACAAAGTCGCTGGGTTTGGATTTAGGCTCGATCATAAGTTTGACGGTATAGGCACGGTCAAAAGCGGAAATACCGGTCGTGATGCCCTGCGCCGCATCCACGGTAATGGCCCATCCGGTATTGCAACGCTGATGCCGGTGGCTTAGGGTCTCATCTTTCATGGGATGAAGATCCAAATGATTCAATTGTTCCTCTTCCATCGGAACGCAGACCAGCCCGCGCGCATATTTGGCCATAAAATTGATGGCCTCCGGCGTCACGAACTGGGCAGCGACCAAAATGTCGCCTTCATTCTCGCGGCCTTCATCGTCCATGACAACGATCATACGACCGGCGCGAAGTTCATCCAAGACTTCAGGAATTGAGGCAAACATGGAGTTCATTGAGCTCTCCTATTAGGAAGCGATTTTTAAGCTGGTTTCGACGGATAATAACGAACAATAATTGGTCAATATATTGGAAATCTTAGGTCTTGTCAAGGGATTTATCCCGCCCTATAATAGCTTCATCTGGACGGAAAAACGCCTTCGAAATGTTCACAAAACTAAGAATTTTAACAACATGCAGCTCGAACAAAAGATTGCCAAAACCTTAATCCGGCGAGGCCTTACCCTCAGTGTGGCGGAGTCCTGCACAGGCGGGCTTTTGACCCACCGACTGACAAACATCTCCGGAAGCTCGAAGTTCCTGATGGCAACCGTTGTCAGTTATTCCAATGCTGCGAAGATGAAACTGCTCAAGGTTCCCGCATCCCTATTGGAAAAGCATGGCGCAGTCAGCGCTCCGGCGGTCAAGCACATGGCCCAAGGAGTACGCCGACTTTTGAATACCGATCTTGCCGTGAGCATCACCGGCATTGCCGGACCGACCGGCGGGACAGCCACCAAACCTGTCGGGCTTGTCTTTATCGCGGCCTGTAGCCGCCGCAAGGTCATCATCCAAAAAAATATTTTCAAAGGCACGCGCCTGCAGGTCAAAACCCAGGCCGTTAACCGGGCGCTCGCACTTTTGGCCAAAATCCTCTGATATGCCTCATACCATCCGCACTTTTATAGCCATCCAACTCCCGGAGAGAATCATCAGCGCCGCGGAACAAATACAAAACAAGCTGAAAACAGCCAACGCCGACGTCAAATGGGTTGAGCCGAAAAATATCCATCTTACTCTGAAATTTCTCGGAAATATCTCAGTGGAAAGGCTGAAGGCCGTTGAAGACATGATGATCAAGTGTGCTTCAAATGTTGCACGTTGTTCAGCGAGGCTCGATGGGCTCGGCGTGTTCCCCAGCCTCGAACGCCTGGACATTCTTTGGATTGGGGTTCATGAAAAAACAGGACGGCTTGCGGCAATGGTCAAAATGCTGGAAGATCAATTAGCTGTTGTGGGATTTCCGAAAGAGGATCGCGCATTCACGAGCCACATTACCCTGGGCCGCGCGCGCTCGGCGAATTCAACAAAAGAGCTGACCGAAAAATTAAAAACCGTCGAAATTCTCGACGGCGATTTTGAGATCAACGAGCTCACGCTCCTGCAAAGCTTCCTGTCCTCTTCAGGCCCAACCTACGTACCCCTCTTTAAAGCTCCACTAAAAATCTAAACGAACCGCAAAAAATTAACGAGGCACAATAATTAGAAATTATTCCCGATCCACAATAAACCCCAATTTCCCCTTCGGTTTCTCGGGCGGAGGTTCCATCAATCGGCGGATGGCTTCGAAAAGGGCAAGGATCTCGTTGTCCTTTTTATCCATTCGTTGTTCCAGCTCAGAAAGTCGTTGGGCCAACTCTTTGTGCGCCGCCAAAATCTCCCGCAACTTCACGAAGGCCCGCATGATCGCGATATTGATCTTGATCGCACGCCGGCTTTTGAGCACGCTGGAAAGCATGGCCACGCCCTGTTCCGTGAATGCGCAAGGCAGATAACGATGGCCACCCCAACTTGAGGTCACAAATTGTGACCTCAAGTTTGCGAACTCTTGGGGTGTCAATTGGAACATAAATCAGCGGGAAACCGGAAGTTGTTTCGCCTAACGGCCTGCAAAAGCGTCTTTGTTTCGACCTGATAAAGCTCTGCGAGATGATGGCTGAGCATAACCTTGTGCCCACGGATCATAAAAATCCTTTGCTCGATAATATCGGATTGTACCTGTGTGTTCATAAAGAATCCTCCTTAGGTTAACTGTAGCGTTAAGCACAAGGGGGATGTGCGCTTACTGGTGACAATTTGTCACCGGTTGAAGCTATTACAATTTGTAATAGGCCAGATTTGTGGGGATCATTCAGCACGCGTTGGGGGAACGCGAAAATTGTTATACTCGATTTCAAAAATATGCCCATCGAATTCTTCACCATCGATGGGTACCTTTTGGACGCTAAAATGATGAATTGCTCCCTATTTTTTCAACCAATCCCACATACCACCGTATGAATACAAATTATTTTTTCCATCAACGCTCCAACAGGGAGTATATTTATCTCTAACTTCATCAATCAAGCGCCACATAATAGGATCTTTCCTTGAAAAAAATACCTAAAATCTTTCGGGATGTCTTTTCTTGCGTAGTTCATTAACCGAAACACTCCTGTATCAGTTACCTCTCTTTCCCAAGCCCCTGGATAAGGTGGCATTCTCAAAACCAACCGCATTATTTTTTTGAATATATTAAAGAGACTTTTCTTCATGGTTTAATATCGCACCTTTGAAAAAATTAGGAATAACTCTCTATTTATTAATCTTCATCTTAAGGCACTATTGGGCGAGGGTAATTAGACAAACCGGATCGCGATCTGCATCACGATGTTGGTATAGATTCCGGCGACAATGTCGTCCAGCATGATGCCGGCGCTGCCTTTGAGGCCTTCGAGCTTATTGGCGGGGTAAATTTTGAACATGTCAAACGCACGAAAAAGAAAAAATGCCGTCCAGAAAACGGCAGGAGTAGCCGGAAGCATGTAAAAGGCGATCATGACGCCCGCGACCTCGTCGATGACAATGCATGTTGGATCTTTCTTGCCGACGACCGTCTCCGCGCGGCCGCTCACCGCAAAACCGATAACGGTCACGGCAAACGCCACCCAAAGATACGCGGCCGGATTTCCCATCAAACAATAACTGATCGCAACACCCGCGATCGTCGCGAACGAGCCGGGAGCAACCGGAAGAAGGCCGATATAAAAAAATGTCGCGAGTAACTTAGAAATATAATTTACCATGATCAAGACCGCTCCTTTAATTTACGAAAATTTAAAAAATAAGAAACGCCAGAGTTAACAGTCAAAAGCACCGTCACAAACATTAAAAAATTAATGAACACGACCCATCCGTTCTCAACCGATACCGACCAGCTTTGCGCAAAACTTGATTTCTCCAAAATAAGAAAAAGAAGCGTCACGCCCACGCAAATGATCTGAAACACGGTCTTGATCTTCCCTGCTCGTTCCGCCGCAATGACCTGGCCGCGGCGCAGGCGCAGCACGCGCGAGGCCGTTACCACAACCTCGCGGATGAAGATCAAAAGGACCATCCACCCCTGCACCACACCCATCTGCACAAAAACAAAAAAAGCAGCCAGGATCAAAAACTTGTCCGCGATCGGATCCATGATCTTGCCGAAATCGCTCATAAGCCCGCGCTTCTTGGCAAAATATCCGTCGAGAAAATCGGTCACGGCAGCGATAGCAAACACCGCAGCCGCGAGGATCATTGTCCCAAGCGAATTCTGTCCCAAAAGGGCGACAAAAATAACTGCCAAGACAAAACGGGACATTGTTAAAATATTGGGGAGGTTCATACCGCTGTGCCGGCTAAATCGTATTCATAGGCATCGGTGATCTTGACATCAACCAGATCGCCGGGCTTAAGGGTTTGTGCGGATTGGACATAAACGCAGCCGTCCACTTCCGGCGCGTCATATTCGCTTCGCCCCAGGCAAGTGCTCTCAACGCCGTTTTGTTTTTCATCGATCAAAACTTTAAGCGTGCGCCCAACAAAGGACTGCTGGATCTCTTTGGAGATCTCCTGCTGCAGCTGCATCAGCTCGTTCATCCGGCGGCGCTTGGTCTGGGCGGGGACTTGATCTTTCATATCATAGGCTGCGGTATCTTCTTCGCGCGAATAAACAAAAACACCGACGCGTTCAAACCGTGATGCGCGCACGTAACTTTTAAGTTCCTGAAAATGTTCTTCCGTCTCCCCCGGCATCCCGACGATAAACGTGGTGCGGATAAAACCGTTCTTGATGCGGCTGCGCATTTTGGAAATGAGATCCTTCGTCCCCTGCGTCGTGATGTTGCGGTTCATACTTTTTAAAAGCGGGTCGCTAATATGCTGCAGCGGAATATCGATATACGGGCAAATCCTGGGAGAACTTGCCATAATATCAATGAGCTCGTCGGTCACATGCGCCGGAAAAGCGTAGAGCAAACGGATCCACTGAATATTTTTCGTAACCTTGACCAATTCCTTTAAAAGCTTGGCCAATGCTTTTTCACGGTAGATATCCATCCCGTAAGCCGTGATGTCCTGGCCAATGATATTGATCTCTTTAACACCTTTGGCATCGAGGCCCTGGACTTCTTTGACAACGGACTCGATCGAACGGGAAACGAACTTTCCTTTAATCTTGGGAATGGCACAAAAACTGCAAGCGTTAAAACAGCTCTCGCAAATTTTTACATACGCGAAATGTTTGGGGGTCAGTTGAAATTGGGACGGCAGATCATCGCGATTTAAGCTCGGCGTCCCGATGAAGGCGTCAACGCCTTCCAATTCTTTAACAAGGCCCTGGCCGTAACGTTGGGCCAAGCAGCCGGCGACGATGACTTTTTTGATCTTGCCCTGTTTTTTGAGTTCGATAAGATCGAGGATCGTATCAATGGATTCTTTGCGGGCTTCTTCAATGAAGGAACAAGTGTTGACGATGGCGATATCGGCGTGTTCTACGTCGACAATGCGGTGGCCGTTCTTCTTAAGACGGCCAAGGATGGCTTGAGAATCGACAAGGTTGCGGGCGCAGCCCAAATTGATGACGCCCACCCTCTGGCCCTGCGAAGCGCGTTGGGTCTGGAAATCTTTGGTGGTGCGGACAATATGGCTGAAATCATTTTTATTTTTTGACGGATAAGCCATCTTTGGTAAACACCACTTTTTTGGCACCGCGGTCGCCGGCCCCAAGCGCGCCCAACATCTTGCCGTTAAGCTCGAATTCTAAGAGGTTAATATTTTTCCCGGAAAGCTCGATCTCGCTAACAGCTTTCCAGGTTTCCGCATCGCCTTTTTTGAGCGTCGACTGGAACACAACCTGCCCATCAGCCTTGACCTGCAGCCAGCCGCTTTTGGTGGCACGCACGGTGAGTTCGATCTCTTTTGAATTTTTATCCGCCTTGGGCTCGAATTTGGAGGGTTCATTTTTCGCCGTAGATTTAACTTCCACAGGTTTCTCTTGAACGGAAACCTCATTGAGCGCGGCAGCCGTTTCTTTTTCCGATGCCGCGCGCTGTGCCTCTTTGGATGCGCGATCTTTGGACTTTGCCTTTTCTTTTGCTGCTGATTTTTCGGCAGCGGCATTGACCGTCTTCTTTTCGGATTTCACAACAGCAACGCGCTTATTGGAACCTGAAGATTTGATTTTTGATGCGACACATCCAACGAACTTGAAAGCCAAAAAAATAACGAAAAGAACGACGGCCACGCGCCCCATCTGCCCCAAACGCTCAGCTGTCAGGTTCTTTTTTAAAAAAGGCTTGAGAACGTCTTTAACAAAATTTCTCGACGGTTCGATAGGCTGAGGAAGTTTGGATTGCCTGGACTGAACCGGCTGCGGTTTGGGCGCGGCGCTCTCTTGCACGTTATATTCTTGCAGGATCTGCGTTTCATCGAGCTCAAGGAACTTCGCGTAAATCTTGATGAATCCGCGGAAATAGAACGACTGAAGTTTGTGGACGGAATACCCCTGCTCGATCGCCTTCAGGGCGTCCAAAGGAATTTTCGTCGCCTCGTGCACCATCTCAAGGGTGATGCCCTTGTGCTGGCGCGTTTCCTTAAGGGTGGACGCTTGTTTATCCTTGTTGGGCGGGTTGGTCATTGGTGTTCCCCATATGTTCGACCATCCATTTTTCGCGGTCGACCAAAATGTCTCTGGCTTTGCTGCCGGCGTAAGGCCCGACGATACCGTTCTGTTCCATGATGTCGATCAGGCGCGCGGCGCGTGAATATCCCAGGCGCAGGCGGCGCTGCAAAATTGAAACCGAAGCCTGATTTGTTTCAATAACAACACGCACAGCCTCATCGTACATCTCATCATCCTGAATGCCGGCGCCGGTGGCGTTCGATGCCTGTTGGTTAGTAATGGAGTCATTATACTCTGGATTCTGCTGCGGCTTAATAAAATCTATGACCCGGCGGATCTCCTCATCGGAAACAAAGCTGCACTGTCCGCGCGTTGGCTTGGCATCCCCTGGTTTCATGAATAAAAGATCGCCTTTGCCTAAAAGATTCTCGGCGCCGTTAGCATCTAAAACCGTTCGGGAGTCCACTTTGGAAGCGACTTTAAAAGAAACCCTCGCCGGAAAATTCGCTTTGATAACGCCGGTGACGACATCCACCGACGGGCGCTGGGTTGCCAGGATCAAATGGATGCCGACCGCGCGCGCCAGCTGGGCCAAACGCGTGATGGCGCTTTCAACCGTCTTGGCTGAAACCTGCATCAGATCCGCGAGCTCATCGACGACAATAACAATATACGGCATGATGCCGCCCTGCTGATGATACCCTTTGATGTTACGCACGCCGGATTTTGCGAGCGTCCGGTAACGGTGTTCCATTTCGCTCACCACCCAATGCAGCGCGCCGGAAACTTTTTTGGTATCTGTAACAACAGGGCACAAAAGATGCGGAAGGTCGTTATATCCGACGAGTTCGACCATCTTCGGGTCAATCATGAGGAATTTGACCTCGGCCGGCGACGCGTTAAACAAAATAGACATAATAATCGTATTGAGGGCAACCGTTTTCCCGGAACCCGTTGTGCCAGCGATGAGTAAGTGTGGCATATCAGCCAAGTCCGCGATCAAAGGCTTGCCGGAAATGTCCTTCCCCAAAGCCAGCATCAATTTTGAATCAGAAGAGCGAAATGAACTTTGCGAGAGAACGTCTTTCAAATAAACAGCGGCGGAAGCACCGTTAGGGACTTCGATCCCGACGCGGTTTTTCCCGGGGATTGGCGCCACAATGCGCACCGACGAGGCGCGCATCGCAAGGGCGATATCATCAGAGAGGGTCGTGATCTTCTGCACCTTGACGCCCGGCGCCGGCTCAAGCTCATAACGCGTAATGACCGGCCCGCGTTCGATATCAGCGACGCGCACGCTGACCCCGAAACTGGCCAGCGTCGTTTCCAGCATTTTCGCCCCGCTCACGAGCCCTTCCTGGATCCTTCCTGAAGAAATTTGCGGCGCGTCGTTCAACAGGTCCAACGATGGCAAATGGTAATCCCCCACCTTCTGCGGCTCAATCGAAACGTGTTCTTTTTCTTTCTGTTGGTTGGGCTCAAAAATCCGGATGATGGGTTTTGCCGGAGGGTCTTTGGGTTCAGCGTCTTTGCTGTCGGCGGACTCTGCTTTATCTTTGATTTCTTTTTGGTCTTTTATTTTGGAAACTTCTGATCTTTCCGATTCAGAGCGGGATTTCTTTTCGGTCTTGTCGACCATTTGTTTGATCTCCTGGGCACGCTTGCGGTCCAGACCCTTTTGCTTTTTGGCGCCAAGCGTTTCACGAAACACGAGGAATCTTTCCCACGTCAAGAAAAGAAGTTCATTGAAAACCCGGGAAACTTTAATAAAAATTGGGGACAAAAGAAACTCACCGGTCAAAATCAAAGCCAACGCTCCCAAAGCTGCCAAGAGAATGTATGCGCCGACGACGCCAAAATATTTGGTGAGAAAATTGGCAACCGTAATCCCGACAATGCCCGCATTCTGAAAACGACTGGCTGTTGTGCCAAACGATGTCAGGCTAAAAATGGCACTGACAACGCACAACAAAACAAAAAAACTGATGAACCTGGCGGTAGAAAAACGAATGACGCGGTTGGTCATCCGGCTCCAGCTCCAAAAAAGCATGAACAGGACGATAATGTAGGAGCTGCTGCCAAAAGTAAAAAAAATGGTCCCTGCGGCATAAGCGCCGAAGATGCGGACCCAATTTTTAGCTGGAATGTTCGGTTGTGAGGTATACCAGGAAAGGTCGGCAGGGACAAACGAAACCAGGCTCGCCAAAAGTATTAATCCCAAGGCCAGGATGATAATACCTTTTACTTCACTAATATGTTCATATTTCATTCGGGTGTCTGTCGTCATTGCGCCTGCCCCGGCCTCGGCCAGGTGGCAGGCCGGGGAGGAGTCCTGATGTTTCCGTTAAGCGACGACGAAGCAATCCCAAAGGCTTGGCGATTGCTTCGCTCCCGCAAGGTGACCTCGGGGGTCGCTCGCAATGACACCTTACTTATTCCGCTTGTTTCTTGCTGAGATTCGCGCGCTTCATCTGGTCGATCTCAATAAGTTTCACTTTAAACCGATCGCCGACCTTGACCACTTCATTCACGTCCTTGACGTAGGTCTTGGAAAGTTCAGAGACGTGAACCAGGCCTTCGCGGCCGGGCATAAATTCAACAAATGCGCCAAAATTCACAACACGTTTAACGGTCGAATCATAAATCTGGCCGATCTCCGGCTCCAGCGTCATTCCCTTGATGAAATTGACAGCCTTGTCCAAGGCATCTTTATCAGGGGAAGCGATCAGGATCTTGCCGTCCTCATCGATGTCGATGGAGGTAACGCCGGTTTCTTCAATGATCTTGCGGATCATCTTGCCGCCGGGCCCGATAACTTCGCCGATCTTCTCCTGAGGAACCTGGACCGTGGCGATGCGCGGCGCGAACGGTGACATTTCCGTACGCGGTGCCGCGATCGTGGCCTGCATTTTATCAAGAATGATCAGACGCGCTTCACGGGATTGTTCAACCGCTTTGATCAAAAGATCGACGGGGACGCTGTTCAATTTAAGGTCCAGCTGGATCGCGGTCACGCCTTTTCGGCTTCCGGCGACCTTGAAATCCATATCCCCGAAGTGATCCTCGAGGCCCATGATGTCGGTGATCAAAACCGCTTTGCCCTCGCCGGAGATAAGACCGATGGATATCCCGGCAACAGGATCCTTGATCGGCACGCCGGCATCCATCAGCGCCAATGTACCGGCGCAGACAGAGGCCATGCTCGATGAACCGTTGGATTCCAGAATTTCGGAAACAACACGGATTGTATAAGGAAATTCTTCCTTCGACGGTAAAATCGCGCGAATAGATTTCGCGGCAAGTTCGCCGTGGCCGATCTCACGACGACCCGGCCCGCGCATCGGTTTGGTTTCACCGACGGAAAAGGACGGAAAATTATAATGCAGCATGAACTTCCGGTAGGACTTCCCTTCGAGCGCTTCAATCATTTGCTCATCGGTGCGGGTGCCGAAGGTCACGACCGCCAGGCTCTGCGTTTGGCCGCGAGTGAACAAGCTCGAACCGTGGGTGCGCGGAAGGACGCCGGCTTCACAGGAAATCTCACGGATATCCTTGGGCCCTCGCCCATCGGCGCGTTTTTGTTTTTCAAAAACGTTGTTACGCACAACTTCATATTGCACGGAATCGTAAACCGCAGCCACAACTCCGGCGGAAATCTCTGTGCCTTTGGAAGCAAATTCCTGATAAATGGTCAGATCCTTGGTCAGCTCATCAAAAAGCACGTTAATCGCCTCTTCCCGTTCTTTTTTGTCGGAAATGCCGCCGTAAATCTCAGCCAAACGCTTTTTGGATAAGTCGCGCACTTTATTGACGAATGCCGGGGCTGGCGTCTTGAGCGTCACTTTTAATTTCTTTTCGCCGACTTTTTTACGCAGCTCCAGCTGAACGGCAAGCGATACCTGAAGACGTTCAAAGCCGAACCGCAAAGCCTCTTCGATCTTAGCTTCCGGGACTTCCCCTGCTTCACCCTCGATCATGACGATACCGTCCTTATTTCCGACGATAACCAGATCCATGGCGCTCGATTGACGCTGTTTAAAGGAAGGGTTAGCAACCAGCTGGCCGTCGATCAAGCCGACGCGCACCGCACCGACCGGGCCTTCGAACGGAATGCCGGAGATCATAAGCGCGGCCGAGGCGCCGATCAAGGCCGGGACATCGGGATCATTATCCGTATCATGGCTTAAAACGGTTGCGACCACCTGAACTTCGTTATAAAAACCTTCGGGAAATAACGGACGGATGGAGCGGTCAATGACGCGGGAGTTTAAAACTTCGTTTTCGGTAGGCCTGCCTTCACGCTTAAAAAAACCGCCGGGAATTTTCCCAGCGGCGTAAGTTTTTTCCTGATATTCGACCATGAGCGGAAAGAATTCCGCGGTCTCTTTGGCTTTGCGGGCCATGCACGCGGTCACCAGAATGATCGTTTCTCCGACGGTGACGGTGACGGCGCCGTGGGCCTGTTTCGCTAATTTGCCGGTTTCAATAATAAGTTTTTGATCCCCAAAAGGGACTTCGACACGCTCTAATTTCATGTTCGTTCCTTCTATTATTTACGCAGATTTAATTTATCGAGCGTTGCTTCGTATTGTTTGGGATCTTTTTTGGAAAGGTAGGACAAAAGACGGCGTCTTTTTCCAATCATGACCAATAACCCGCGGCGGGAATTGAAATCCTTGCCATGGCCCTTGAAGTGCTCATTTAAGCTGTTGATTCGTTCGGTTAAGATCGCGATCTGGACCACCGGAGAGCCCGTGTCCTTGGCATGCGTCTTATGTTGAGTGATTAACTCTGATTTTTTCTCTTTAACCATTACCACTTCTACATCCTCCTTCAATCGTTCTTGTCTTCTCTAAAAATTTAGAATGGGTGAAATTATACTATCTGCCCCACTAATAGTCAAGTTTTAAAAAATAACCCGGATTTTAAACAAGCGTTAAGCCTAACCCAACCTTAGAGTTAAGAAAGTCATCCTTAATAATTTTTAACGAACATTTCCCGGATCGTTTGATATAAAAATACCGCTCCCCACGGCAGGATCTGCAATTTGCGCTTGCCACCCACCCTGGGCGGTTCGCTGCCTGGGATCTCCGCGATCTTAAGTTTCCTTCGTGCCGCACGGATCGATAAGAGCGGCTCCCAGCTGACTCTGGTGTTAAAAAGCTTTTCTTCCTTCTCAAAAGCCTTATCTTTATCCAATCCCAGCTCAGAGATCAGGCTTTTTTTATAGATACGGTAAATAACCATGGCATCGGTGTAGCGAAAACCATGCGGGATATTAATAAGGATGTTGGTAAAGACCCAGTTGCCGAATCCTGTGATCAAATCATCGTCCTCGCTCCTGGCCCCCGGCGCATAGCGGGAAACGATGACCATGTCGTAGCCTTCCTTCATTTTCTTGATGCATTCAGGAATAAGCTCTGGGATCGAATTGCCGTCGGGACTAAAGGTCAGCATCACGTCCCCTTTGATGTAAGGCAAGGCGTCCATATAGGCATAGCGCATCCCTTTTCTTTTCTGGATGACGATTTCATAACCATGTTCTTTGGCGTATTCGATAGTTCCGTCGGTGGAGTTGCCGTCAACGATCAGGATTTGATCAACCCACTCCCTTTTGATCTGAGGCATAATAGCTCTCATGCCATCGATTTCATTGAGGGTAGGAATAACCAGGGTTACTTTCATTTTTTCTCCTCTGTCCGAAAATTAAATATACTGTCACTCCGTTGATAAACGAATACATTGTAACGGGAAAAACTTTATAAAACAAGCCTTTTGGGCGCTCTATTCAACAAAAGGTTGACGGGAAGATTTGATTTGATAAATGGACACCGATTCAAAGGACTTGACCGGCTCATAATTCTTCAAAATCAAATCCGTCACAAACTCAAAACGCTCCCGATTGCGTGGATTGCGGAAATACCATGCCTCGGGGAAGGTGCGGTGCCCCACATGGGTCATGACCACGTAACGCGGTTTGGCTTTTTTAAAATCTGAAACCAATTCCTGAAACCACGGCTCATAAAACCAGGAATACGTGGCGATGGGAAAACGACCCACAAACGGCCGATCAGCCCAAAAATTAAAATTCGCGACTTCCGGGAAACAAAACACCTTCTCCCCAGAATGGGTGTGGAGTTTTAGAAAATCAACCACCCCTCTAACTTCCTCCTCCTGCCAGCGGGGAACGGTGTTGCCGCGGGCTCGCTCAATGTTCAACGCCACGGTTTCCTGTCCTTCCAAAAACGATAAGCCCTTTACTTTCTTTTTATGAAACACGTCCTTCTCGATAAGTTTAAACATCACAAAGCGACGATCAAACCGCTGGATACTATATGCGATCGAAGAAAGGAATACTCCTGCCACAGCCAGATAAACCAGCCGCCGACGCCAAGTCCGTAGGGCACGCGCCGTTACCCAGCGCTCCCAAAGAAACAAAAGGAAGCATTCCACCATAAAAAAATAAATGAATTTTTCCGCCTGCAACGCCATTTCAAAATGATGGCCTTCGATCTTACGGAATGCCGCCGCATACAATACCAAGCCGTAGCTCGCAAGCCCGACCAAAAAAACGTGCGTCACGTTGAGCTTTTTCTGCTGAGCCTTATGAAATAAAAATCCCGCAAAAAATATATAACACCAAAATACAGTCAGGTATTTGAAAAATTTAGTTCCGGGAATACAAGCCAACAAAAATTCCGATAATGTTTCCGGTTTGACGCCGGCAGCGCCGGGGAATTGGCCGTTGCTTAAGGCCACGACCACATACGTTGATTGAAAAAATGCATGCAGAGAATCCGTTTGGATCAAATACAAAAAGTAAGGAACCAAGACTGTGGCAAACCCCACGCAGAACATCCAAAACGATGGCCACACCAAACGTCGTGGACGAATCTGAAAAATCCACGCGAAACCCAAGGCTGCCATCACTGCAAAAACCGTAGAGAATCCCGCTTCCACCGTCGTCAAAGCAGATAACCCGCTTATCATGCCGCACAAAAAAATCCAGCGGCGGCGCCCTGTTCTTAAAAAATAAAAAAGAAGTAAAATGACCAAAAAACCAATCGCGTAGCGCATCCCTCCCCAATAATAATAGGATATCCTGGGAAATGTGCGGGCGATAAACACCGGAACCATGGCGTAAAAAATCAATCGTGACTGGAATAGTTCCCCAGCTAAAATCACGCAAAAAATAAGCGTCAGCACGGTCCCCGCATAATAAAACGTGGGTAATACTGCAGAATTAATGCCAAAAATTTTCATGAGCACTGCCGGCGCATAAAGCTCCAAAGGTCCGCGCAGGAAAAAGAAATCGCGGTAAGGAACAGCACCATGGAAAAGCGCGTTGATGGCTGGCAGGTGGATACCAGTTTCCATCATGATGATTTCATGATGCATATAAAACGGCTGGTACGTGATAAGGACGACAAAAAGTATCATCCATAACACATCCCAACCAGTGGGTTTCTTAAAGAAAAATTCCTGGATACGCGTCAGATTCATCGCTGGATTTTTAGTTCGTAAATGGAGGATAGCGGGGTTTCAGTTTTAAGGACAAACTCTGACTGGATAAATGTCATGACTTCATCATATTTGACGCGGTTGGGCTCAGGACCAAGATAGACCTGATACCAATCTTTCGGCATTTCTTTTTGAAGAATCAAATATTTTATTTTGCCGGATTTCATTTGGTCGACAAACTCACGATGCCAGTTGTCGTTCATCCACGCAAAGGTCGCAATGGGAAAACGCCCCAAAAACGGACGATCGGCAAAAAAATTGTAAATGCCTAATTCTGGATAGGTAACAATGACGTCCGACGGTGCAGTTTGAGTTTGCAAAAAATGAACGATGGCTTCCAATTCACTGGCTTGTTGAGCCGGTACCACGATCCCGCGGGCACGCTCAAAAGTGAGCGTTCTGGATTCTTCTTTGGCCAGGGGTTGCAGGTGGCGGGTGCCCTTGCCCGCGATTGTGTCACGCAGAATCTTGAAAGCGACAAACCGGTGATTGTAACGCTGGATGGCATAACCCAGCGAAGAACCCAAGAGCGCAAGAATAAAAATGTACGCGGCATATTTCTTCCAACGCGCCGACGATGCCCCGGTTAAAAACATCAACAGAAAAATTTCCAAAATAAAAAAATATAATATTTTCTCCGGCATCAGGGCCATCTCGAATTGTGCTGCCCAGATCCCGCGAAAACCGGTATTGTACATGATAAAACCGTACACGCCCAAGAACAGCAAACACAATTCAACAGCGTCGAAACTTTTTCGCCATAAACGCCACGCCACATATCCTAAAAGAATCAAATACAGATAACTCGGTGTCATGTGCTTGAAATTCGTGTGAAAGAAATTGGTCATCGCGATCAACGCTTCTTTAAAGTCGTGCGGATAGATAGAAACAATATGTTGGTCAAAGGTGTTTTGTATATTGGTGATAACACTGACGGTCGCATCAAGGTACGGGATGAGCGCTTGCTGCGAAGCCAAGTACGCAACGTAAGGCACGGCAACAACGGCGCAACCGAGCGCGTACACGCCAGCTGCTTTTAACACCAAAACACGATCCATCGTTTTAAGAACCAAAGCGGCCATTAAAACTGCGCCGATGCCCAAGATCAAATAAACGCCCATCTCAACGCTAGTAAAGAGCGCCATCGCCGTTGTGACACCTGCCCAGAAAATCCAGGACAAACGTTTCGTTTTAAAAAACTTGATAATCCACAGCACGGCCATAAGGCCCCACGCATAACGCATCCCTCCCCAAATCATAAAGACCACGCGCGGGAAGGTCCTGGCGATGAGAACCGGTAAAAAAATATAGAGCATAAACCGCGTCTTCAATAATTCCCGGGCGATCCAAACACACAAAATCAGGCACAAAACATTTCCAAAATAAAAATAACTGTACAAGACCTTAATGTGCGCTCCGAAGATAGACATTAAAAAAGCAGGCGGGTACAGTTCAAATGGCCCGCGTAAATGAAAAAAATCACGATAAGGGATCAACCCGTTTAAAACGCCCTGAATGCCCGGCAAATATATTCCCATTTCAAAAAGGTTGATTTTCCCATCCGCAAAATAAGGATTTATTGTAATTAGGATCGTAAAGATCGAAAGGCAAACCGCGTCCAGAAACGACGGTGATTGCCGAAACCAATATTGAAAAACATTGGCAAAGAAATCTTTGGCTTTTGTCATTATTTTTCCTTGAAAATTACTTATGGTTTCTTTAAAAAATTTCTCAATGACTAAGACTTTGGATCTAAAACTGTTTTCCATAGACGGCAAAACGAGTATGGGGGATCGAATAGATTTTATATTGTTCGGAAAGACTGTTAAGAAACTTAAAAACATCGCGGTGAATAATATAATCAAAATCGTGCCAGATAATGACCCCGTTGCTGGAAAGCATCTTAAAAGCATTTTCTGTGTCGGATTTGACGTACCGATAAGAATGGTTGCCATCAATAAAGACCATGTCGATCTTGCCGTAATAAGGGGAGAAATCAAATTTCTTGGAATCGCCAAAAAGCTCGATGATCTTATGGCCCATAGGGTCATTTTTGTAAACCCGGCGGGCAATGTTCTTTTTGCTAAGCTCCACCACCATTAAGTCATCGTAGGAATAATCCGTTCTGTCTTTGATCTCAAAGTCTGGCGGCAGATCCAGCGTATAGATCTTCGAATCCTCAGGAGCATTGTAAGCGAAATGAAGTGTGGTAAAACCATTGTAGGTGCCGATCTCAAAAATGGTTTTGGGCTTAAGCTGGCAGACCAAAGCCGACAGGATCTGGGTCTCGCTGGGCCGCGTGACGATCGACTCCATATTAAAAACATTGGACCGCACGAAAACCATCTCCCGCTTCATTTGCTGAAAAAACGGCGTCTGTTCAAAATTGTTCAGCTTGCCATGAGAGACCTGGTAAAATTCATTGATCGTCGAGAAAAAATAAAAAAATAACCTGGAGAAATCTTTGGGATGAAGCAGGCAATGAATCGCGATGCGCACACAGGCAATAAAGAAGTTTTTCAGGTTAACCAGATACCAACCAATTTTATTGAACGGCATAACGATCCTTTGGAAAATTGGGCTAATAATTCATTGAAATAAGTATGGTTTAGAATATCATCTGGCAGGCACAGGGTCACGCAAAATCTGAACTCCGTTGGCACGGCTTACTCATTGGATCACCGTCTTGGAATTGCTGGCCGCACCGCTTTGGATGGCTCAAGTACCATCACCCTTAATTTCTTTTGATCGGACATTAAAAGCAGAGGCCCATCATACACCCCAAACGATTCTTGCAACACTCGTTGAATGTCTTGCGTGTTGATTCGCTTTGAATCAGCAGGCTGATCTTTTTCGGTGGTAAAATCCCCCACGACGTTATTAACCCCTGTGTTAAATCCTGCCTGGTGAAAAACCGCATACGAGCGTGTGAAGGGATCCGCAACAGCAGATCCTTGACCCTTCAGGGAAAGAGAAAACCGGTCGTTTTCCTGCGGCTGCTGTGCCTGCGGGAAATTCTTCAAATAAAAAGTCTTGATCTTACGCGGGTCAAATTTTAAATCTAAAGGGCGTTGGGCGTGGCGCACGGCTTGCGCAAACATATCCTGAAGTTCATCAAGGTCTTGTTTTTTATTGCCAAGTGGGCCACCTTCTGTTTGTGTCGTAGCGCTAACATTCAAACTTTCATTGCTCTCTTCTTCCCTATACTCTTCAACAGAATTGTATTTTTTACCTTCCACAAAAATCTCAACACGCTTGGCCTCGGGCGCTTGCTCGGCCCATAATAAAAGCGGCAGTCCGCCCGTTGCCAGAATGCTTACCGCCACGATCATTAAGATTTTTCTGTTTAAAACCATCGTGGAGCCCGCAGAACCCCGACCGAAACGCCTCCCATCCCCAATCTAAAGATGAAGCGTTTCGGCGTCGGGGTAATAATCAAAGATTCGATTGCACAATCCCGTAGCGCCTACTATACTTTAAATATCATGAATGTTTACGTCATCACCTTCATTATTGTGATCGTCCTCGGTGTGGCTGGGATGTCCCTGGGATACCTCAAAGGTATCGGAAAATCATTCCAGAATAACCAGCCCAAGTCCTCCATGCAAGCCTCTTCGCTTGAAGACCAGCAGAAAAAACAAGCCCAAGATGCCGAAGAACAACGCAGAGCGTATATGGAAAACGTTAAACAAAGAATACGCGACAATCAACGCCGATAATTCCGCAAGGGTCACAAGTCACAAGTCACAAGACACAGGTCACAAGTTCACATGCTCGATGCATATTTTTTCTTGTGTCATGTACCTTGTGTCCTGTGACTTCTTTAATGTTCCCTCGACTCCAAAATCCGACGGGTCATCTCTTGCTCATAGAGGAGATCGATTCGGACAAGCTCCCGGGAGCCCAAAAAATGCCGAATAGCAGCTTCAATAGCGCTCAAACGGTTGTGCAAATAAAAATATTTCGGATTAAAATGGGCATTTTTCTTACCATCCATAAACTTCTGTTGAAAGCCTTCTTTTTCTTTATTGGCAATGTAACCTCTAAAATCTTCAACGAGTTTATCATAATCCTCTCGGAGTGCCGTTGGGCTCTTAACTCCTTGCAAGCGGACCAAAACGTAACGGTCAACAGCGGCTTGCGTAAATTTGCGGTCGATCCTGTCCAAACTTTCCTTGGTCGTTTTATAGCACCAAATCAAATAACGGCGGACCAATGCCTTTTCTGGCGCCTTTAATTTTTTCTTTAAAACCACCGTTAGTCCTTTATTCAAACCTAATTACTTTGGGGAGCGTATTTCAATTCACTATTTAAATTCTTGATATCTTGAACCTTGCTGTCGAGAATATTGTCCAAAGCACTTTTCATGGGCCCGCCCCTGGTGTTTAACACAGAAAACAACACAATTACGACTGCGACCGTCAACAGCAGGTATTCAACGACATTCTGTCCTCGACGGCCGTTGATCGACACTCCCTTCATCTTGCCTGGATTATTCATGTCACCCCCCAGAATAGTTGCCATATATTAAAGGTAATCCAAATATAACACATCCGTGATTTTAACTCAACGGACATGCTACTTCTTCTTATTCTTCTTCGCATTAGCACTAGATCGCGATGTGTCCTCCTTCGCTAAAGCTTCGGAGCGATTGCTGCGAAGTTTTAACGAAGCAGAACTTCGAAGCAATATTCTGCTTCTCGAGGAATGATTGCTGCGAAGCTCAAGCATTGATCCGTTGCTAGAGCGAAGCAGAATAAAAACCTCGTCCCCCACGGAAACCGGTTTGGTTACTTTAAGGCCGATGAGCTGGCCTTCTTGGGCAGAGCTCACATCCTCATTTTCTATCTGCATGGAGATCACTTTCTGAACCAGTTGGCCCTTGTTGCCTTTGATCAGCAAATGGTCGCCCTTCTTGATCACCCCTTGATCGATACGGATCACGCACACTTTGATGCGGTCAAAATAATGGGTCACCTCGCCCATACGCAAGCTGAGGGGTTCTATTTTTTTAACGATAGGTGAATGCTTTTTGGGTGAGGCCGATGGTAATTTTTTCCGACGAGAGCTTACAGAAAAATTCCTGGCGCGTGCGGGAGTTTTTTCAGATCCCTTGCGTACTTTTAAAGCCAGTCCCTGCTTCTTAGCCGAAACTGTTTTTTTCTTACTGGCTTTTTTCCTTCGACGGGAAGGCCGGACAAAAATTTTCTTAACAACCTTAAAAAATTTTTTGAGGATTGACATAAGGCATGCGCATCCCTAAACGAAAGATATCCTCCAGAAATTAAAGGATAATTTTTTCGGCGATATCGGCAACAAAAGGTATCCTCACAAAACGTCCCCTTAAGGATTCCATAATGCCCCATATCGACAAGAGCCCGAGGATAAAATACAGCACCTTAATCAAGGGCCACGGCAGGATAATGCTGGCGATAAAGACACCGACCTCGGTTATAAAAAGCACCAACCCCTGCTTGCCGTGCTTAAGGACAAACGGATTATCGCGTTTTAAGACCAATGGAATGATGCACAAAATCGTCAGATAAGACAGCAAGGCGAACATCTTGCCTTCGAGGATCTGCTGTTGAGGATACGGAGGATCGTCAGACACCTTTATTTAATTTCGATCAGCGAATTAATATCTCCAAAGGAATTGCGTTCCTTCATGGTGTTCTGGGGGTCTTCCTGCCACTTTCCGTCGATAATAAACTGGTATTTATAAACACCGGGTTTTAGGTCCATGCTGATCTTCCAAGCGCCGTTGTCATTGGTCATGCGGCAAGTTTCATCCAATGACCAGTCATTAAAACTCCCTGTCACATAAACCGATTGAGCAGCCGGCGCCTGCACGACAAAAGAGGTCTTTAAGATCTCTTGCGTTTCTTCTTTGACCAATTCGCGCATGCGTTGCGAAAGCGAAACACTGGGCTGTTCTTCGGCAGCCGGCTGGGCCGCTGTCCCCTTTTCAAAAAGGATCAATTCCTTGGCCAAACTGAAATAATCTTTGGAACCGCGGCAATATTTATCGTACTTGATAACCGGCTCACCCATGACCGCCGCTTCTTTGAGTTTCACGTTGACATGGATGATGGTCGAGATCAAAATGCTGTCGAATTTTTCCTTCATCTTGGCCAGCATCGAAAAAGAGTGGCGCAGGCGGGAATCGAACATCGTGACCAGCACGCGGCAAGTCACCGGATGGTTCAAGCGGTCGCGGATCAAATTAATAATGTCCATCAAATGATCAACACCCTGCATGGAAAAACGGCTGGTCTCAACCGGGATCATCACCTCATCGCTGGCGCGGATGGAGTTGACCGTCAAAAAGCCCAAGCTCGGCGGGCAGTCGATCAAAATGAAATCATAGCGGTCTTTGATCGTATTAATGACCTCCACCAATTTCAACTCACGGCCGATCTCATCGGCCAGTTCCTGTTCCAAAGTGCCCACGAGGATATTGGAAGGCACAATATCAAAATTCCCGTCAACCTTCTTGATGATATTATCGATCTTGAGCTTGCGCGGAGTGAGTTTGGAGATGACGTTGTAAAGGCTGTTCTGGTCGTCGATGTTAAGCCCAAGGGTCGCGTGCGCCTGCGGGTCCAAGTCGATCAAAAGCGTTTTTTTCCCGATCAGGCTTAACGTGGCCGCGAGGTTGATTGCCGTTGTTGTTTTGCCACAACCCCCTTTTTGATTCGCGATTGAAATAATCTTCATAGTTTTTCTTATCTCCTCATTAATTGGAAAAACTTATCTCATCAACAAGCACAATACCTTTTTTGTTCTGCACGTTCCAGGATTCCAAAACAAAAGACAAATCTGTAACATTGGTAAAATCTGTTAAATTGAACTTTGACAAGGGGACACTCAAACGCTGCCAATTCAATCCTACGTCCTGCAAAAAATACATTGCCTTTTCATTTTTCTGATTAGACAAAATCAGCTTCACAACACCAGGATAACCCTGTTCCATTCCGCGGATAGAAATATTTAATTTACTGAATTTTGAAACGTCTCTCGAGGGAATAGCCAAAGAAAACGCCTTAACAGGCGCATAAGGATAACCCAGATCATAAGTGATACGGATCAAATTATTATTGAGCGAATAAACGATCCGGTCCTTGAGATCAACCTGCTGCCGACTTAGAAACGCCGTAAAACCGTAAAATGAACTCGCCAGGATCAAAAGCGTGATAACGATGTTCATCATCAACCACGCCGCATTAAGTTTCTTTTTTTTGTTTTCCTTGGCACTATTTTTTTTGCCGAGGTAAACTTGGGCTAAATGATCGTAAATTTCGTCGCGATTCATACTTCAACTTCTTTTGGAAAATGTTCAAACTTCTAAGGACAAATTCATCATAGCAAATCTAAAATAAAATCAAACTATAATATTGTTTTTTTATTATTATTTTTTATGAGCGCCCCAATGATCAATATCATTTTTATTTTTTGTCATGCCCGCGCAAGCTGGCATCCAAAAGTTGATTTATCGACGGGAAATCTTAGGATGGATTCCCGCTTGCGCGGGAATGACAACGGGTGGGGTTGATCCATCTTTGCTAATCTCGTATTAAAACTGCAGAAGAAAGGTGGGTGGATCAAAAAAAGTGCCCCGCGTTTTCACGCGGGGCACTTTGTATGACTCAAACAATAACACCAATTAGAAGTTCACGCTAACATTAGCGATCGCTTGCTTAGCAACATCATTGTTCGAAGTAAGAAGCCCAGCAGGATCATAAGCACTGCCAGGGAAAAACCAGCCCATGTTCAAACCGAACTGAACATCTTCGGTGTAGTTATATGTGAACACGGCATCGAATTCATTCCCGAGGCTCAAGTTGGAAGAAACGTTCTTGGCAACAGTATTACCATCCGGTAAACTAGACGCCGCGATAGTACCATTACCAGCCTGAGGACCACCAACTTGACGATCCAAGGACTTATCTAACCAAAGACCTGTCCAGCTGAACTTCGCTGTCACGTCTTCGATAGGATTAAAGGCAGTAGATAATTCAACAATGTGCGAATCAGTTAAATTGTACAACGCATTGTAGATCTTACCGCCACCCTGGCCTTCGTACATTGGACTCCATCCAGTAAATTTATTGGAGGAAGCCTGTGAAGAATAGAGAACATCTGTCGGATTAGAGTCGCCGGAAACGAAGGTGTAAACACCCTGAAGAACCGGTTTATACTTCTCCACATCCTCTTGCTTAACCTGGTAGTTGACAATACCCTGGAAACCAAAGGCATCGCGCTGGATATTATCACCAGCAGCAGTATTGGCCAAAGTACCTTTTTGCCAAGCCACTTCACCCTGGACGTTTAACCCGCTGATAGGATTGGTGCTGGCTCTTAAACCAGGAACATAGATCTTATCAGTTTTATCTCCTGCGGCTGTGTTAACACTGCGGTCAAACTGCGCGAACAAGTAGGCTTCCACAACGCTGTCCATATCATCACCAAGCTGATAATTGGCGTTAATACCGAACAGATCCACGTCGTCATCTTGACCGACAGAGGCGGAAAGACCCCTCGTGTTATTGGCATGGATCTTGGTGCCGAAAATATCGACTGTTAACGGCTTGTAATCCAAGATCGCTCGGATCGTATCGAATGCCGTATTATTGGCAAGATCCCTAGCGACAGTGCTAAGCGGATTGTTGCCGTAGGTCGTATTGTTCGTACCGTTGCCAATGATGAACCCGTTACCGTAGTTCAACTGCATACGGCCAATTTCAACCGTCAACGGAGAATAAAGAAGTTCCTTCATTCTCACATAAGCGAGGTTGATGTTGACGTTGTCGTCATTGTTAGCAGAGGATGAATGATCGAGAGAACCCCATTCTCTTTCATTAATAAGCTGGAGTACGGTCTGAACATTGTCAGAAAGATCCGCATCCACACGGAGAGTGGATTGCGTAATAAAAACTTTCTGATCATAGTCAGAACCAGCTGCACCAGCACCGAAGTCGAACGCATCACGATAAAGATAAGTGGAATTGATATTCCCGCTTACCTTCACGTTTTGAACAGCAGCGAAAGCCGGGGCTGCCATGAAAGCAACCAAAGCAACTGCTAAGGTAATTTTACGTAACATTGTATTCTCCTCCAAAAAGTTTTAGGTTGGCTTCTGCCTAAGAAGCTTCTCCTAATATATGATCACTAGGAATATATATGGCCTAGATAATTGCATCTTTATAGGCCCTTTGCAGATGATCCCCGACGTTTAAAGTTTCATCCCCCCTTTCTGTGTCAGATTGAAATCACCATAGGGTTAAGTGTGCACGTATTGTCACATAGAGATGTATACGTGTCAACAATTTTTCAATATTTTTTTGGAGTATTAAAATTTTATTACGGAGGTTAAAATAGCGCTTTTGGGCCAAAAACTCTGACGGAGAACCAACAGCAACCCTCAAAAACAGGCGTTTCTTTTTTTTAAGCTGAAACGAAAGATATTGAAATAACAAGAGAAAAACGCCCCCGGTCTACTTCGCCCGAATACTTTCGTGTTCGGGCTTCGTAGCACCATCCGCCTGTTGCTTCGAAGCTTCCGCATGAAAATGCGGAAGCGAAGAAGAACGCCCCCGGACCGAATCGAACGGTCAACCTAGGCCTTAGGAGAGCCTCGCTCTATCCAAATTGAGCTACAGGGGCATTTACGAAGGACGAAAGACGATGGACGATAGACGATTCTACGTCCATCGTCCTTCGTCCATCTTTCCACGTTTAATATATATATCTTCCCGATACGGCTCAAGAGACCTTAAATACTCCTCAGGCGCCTCATAACCCAAAATCCGGGCTTCATCCAGATACTTGATCGCTTCCTTATATTCACCAACCTTGGTTAAAAGGATTGAAAGATTCACAAAAGCATCAGTATAATTCGGATCATAGGCCACCGCTGACTTATAAGAGCCTATTGCCTCCTGATTTTTATCCAAATCGGCATAGGCATTACCAAGATTATAATAAGCTTTTGCATGTTTAGAGTTGATTTCTAGTGTCTTCTTATAAAAATCAATGGCCTCCAGCAACTGACCGCTGGATTCACTCAAAAACCCCAAATTAAAATAGGCATCGGCGTATTTGGGATCAATATTGATAACTTTTTTGTAATTTTCTTTTGCCGTATCTATTTGCCCTAAAATATTATACGTCATTCCCAAATAAAAGAAACCTTCTGGGGACTTCGGGTTAGCCTGAGTGAGTCTTTGAGCATAATCCAAGGCCTGATTCAATTGGCTGGTTTGCAGATACAGCTTGATCAAATGCTTCGTAGCCTCGACATCCCCGGGTTTTTGCTCCAAAAACTGCCGAAAATTCCAAATAGCCTGGGCCAAATCGCCTTTTTGTTCAAGGACCAGGGCTGTTTGCCAATAATCCTGCCCGCCTTGGCCTTCGCGCCCGGCGGGCCAGGGGGCGCTTGCCTTCGTTTGCTTGGAAAAACCAAAATCTTTCTTGATCGATGGCAAAAGAACAAAAAAAAGAACACAAAGAATCACTCCTGCAGACCAAAGAGCGTACTTCAATATTTTATATTTTACATTTAAGACCTTATTCATTCAATATTTACACTTTCTTTATAAAATGAAACACGAAAAACGTCGAGTCTCACTACAAAAATAACACAACGTATCCATCCGTTTTAATAGATCAACGGGCGCAAACCTGATTAATCATACTGGATCACGGAATATAATGGAAAATCTTTGATCTTATCTTTGCCTTGCAGGAATTTTAATTCCACCAAAAAGGTGATACCGACAATCTTGGGCTTGAAGCCTTTCAAGAGATCCATGACCGCTCTAATGGTCCCGCCGGTGGCCAAAAGATCATCGACAATCAAGACGCGGCTGTTGGGGCGAAGCGCGTCCTCATGGATCTCCAGCGTGTCTTTACCATATTCCAATGCGTAAGTAATACTCTTGGTCTTATAGGGTAGTTTCCCTTTTTTACGTACGGGCACAAAACCAGCTCCCAGCACGTAGGCCAAAGGCGCGCCGAAAATAAAACCGCGGGATTCCACCCCGACCACATATTCAACCTTCTCTTTTTTAAATTTCCTGGCTAAAAGATCGATAGAATTTTTGAACGCTTTTTTATTCTTCAACAGCGTTGAGATGTCTTTGAAAACAATCCCCTCCTGCGGAAAATTGGGGATATCCCGGATGCATTTTTTTAATTCTTCTGGTTTCATAGGACCTCGCTTTTAACTGTCTGTTCACGATGGACGAGGGATGATGGACGTGGGACGAAGAAACGTCTATCGTCCCTCGTCTGACGTCCATCGTAATTTAAGAATGCCTTATCGAAACCGCCGACTGGCCTTTGATCAATTTAGGATGGATCACTTCTTTAACGGGGAGCCGCGCCTTGCCGTGGCTGATCTGGTAAAGCCGCTCCAGCCCCAAACGCCCCATTTCGACCAACGGCTGGGCGACCGTCGACAGGCGCACGGAAGCAGTTAAATTGATGGGATTGTCGTCAAAACCGACGAGCGACAGATCCTGCGGAATTTTAAGCTTCTTGGATTTGGCAACATCCATCACTTCCAGCGCCATGACGTCAGAAGCGGCAAAGATGGCGGTCGGACGTTCTTTAAGCCTCAAAAGCTGCTCGGCGGCTGCGCGTGCCGGAGTGCGCAAAAAATCACCGTTTTTAACGTAGGTATCGGGAATTTTGATGCCGTGTTTATTTAAAGCGTCATGAAAACCGTCCAAACGCGACTGCCCGGCCTGCGTGTGCAGATCGCCGGCGATCGTCGCAATTTTGGTATGGCCCAATTCAATAAGGTATTCGACAACCTCATACGCGGCCTTGTAATTATCAATGGCGATGAAATTGATGGGCTCCGTGAGCACGTTATTTAAAACAAGCGTGGGCATCCCCTTCATGATGGATTTCTTGACGACATTAAGGTCGCGGTCGATATCGGCGAACAGAATGCCGTCAACGTGGCGGCGGTCTAACAGCGTCGGATCAAGCCACTCGGAATGATCCTGACGGTCAACGATGTGAATAAGAATATCGACGTTCAGGCGGCTGGCGGCCAGATTCACGCCTTTGGCGATCTCACCGGCGAAATAAGAATGAAAAATATCCTGAAAGCGCGGAATAATGAGGACATAAATGTGTTTGCGGCGGATAGCCATAAAATTTATCCGTCATTGCGCCTGCCGCCTGGCCGCAGCCGGGGCAGCCGCAATGACTACTCGTTATTCTTTTCTTGTTCCTTAATAATCTGGCGTAACTTTTTAATGGTCGCCTCTTCCAGTTGGCGCACACGCTCTCGGGAAACGCCAAGCTTATTGGCGATCTCGGCAAGGGTATACGTCTCCCCGTCGCCCAGGCCAAAACGCATCTCGATGATCTTGCGTTCACGTTCTGCAAGCGATTGCAAAATCACCTTCGCGCGTTCTTTATTAAAAAATATTTCCAACTGCTCATCGGGCGCGATCATGCTTTCATCTTCAATGATGTCCTGGACCTGGCCGTCGCCATCCTCACCGATCGGCGCATCCAGGCTCGACATCTTGGCGATCGAACCCTCCAACTCTTTGACTTTATCGACGGAAACCTGGAGTCTCTTGGCGATCTCGCCCAAGCGCGGTTTACGCTTAAGTTTATGCGTCAAACTTTCAATCACCTTTTTATACTTAAGGATTTCTTCATTCATGTACACGGGAACGCGGATCATCTTGCCCTGGTCAATGATCGCGCGCGAGACCCCTTGCTTGATCCACCAGGCTGCGTACGTCGAGAAACGAAAACCCCTGTCAGGATCGAATTTTTCGACGCCCTTCATGAGGCCGATATTGCCTTCTTCAATAAGATCGCTTAAAGGCACACCCAGATTGGCGTAACGCTTGGCAATACTGATGACCAAACGCAGATTGGCGCGGATCATTTTTTCACGCGCAGCTTTATCCCCTTTTCGGATCCGCCTGGCGAGATCAATCTCTTCCTGCGCGGTCAATAAAGGAATGGGACGGACATCTCTAAGGTATGCTTTGATGGAATCCATAATCGTTTGGCGTTTGGCGTCAGGCGTATGGCGCTTGGCGCATGGTGTTTGGCGCGAGACGCGAGGCCCAACGCCTGACGCCCAACGCCATACGCAATACACTTTATCTTAAATTATTTTCTTTTTGTAGCTTTCTTTACTTTTTTTACCGACCCGGTTTTTGTTTTGGCAGCGGCTTTATCGCTCAATGCTGCCTGGGCTGCAGCCAAACGCGCGATCGGAACGCGGTACGGAGAACAGCTGACATAATTCATGCCGACGCGATGACAGAACTTAACGCTTTCTGATTCGCCGCCATGCTCGCCGCAAATACCGATCTTTAAATTCTTTTTGGTAGAACGGCCAAGCTTAATACCTAATTTAACGAGCATCCCGACGCCGTCCTGATCCAAGCTCTGAAACGGGTCATCTTTGAAGATGCCTTTACCGCCATCCTTTTCAGTCGCCACATACACCGGTAGAAAACGTCCGGCGTCGTCGCGCGAAAGGCCTAGCGTCATCTGGGTCAAGTCATTGGTCCCGAAGCTGAAAAATTCGGCAACCTCGGCGATCTGATCGGCCAGAAGCGCGGCACGCGGAATCTCGATCATTGTTCCGACCAAATAAGGCAGCGTCACTCCGGCCTGTTTGATCAAATGATCAGCGACAGAGCGGGTTTGCTGTTCAAGAATCCTAAACTCTTGCTTATCCATGGTCAACGGATGCATGATCTCCGGCAAAACCTTGATACCTTCTTTGCGGCATTTAATCGCGGCCGCAATGATCGCCGTGATCTGCATATCCAAAATTTCTGGATAGGTGATGCACAAACGGCAGCCGCGATGGCCCAACATCGGGTTGGACTCATGCAATTGTTCGCAGCGATGCCTGATCTTGTCAGGGGCAAAACCTGTGATCTTGCTCAACTTTTCGATACCTGCCGCATCTTTAGGAGTGAACTCATGCAGCGGCGGATCGATCAAACGGATCGTCACCGGATAACCGTTCATGGCCTTAAAAATGCCATAAAAATCATTAGTCTGAAACGGCAACAATTTTGCTAACGCTGTCTTGCGGGTTTCCAGCGTTTCAGCGACGATCATTTCCTGGATCGCCAGACGGCGTTCTTCAGTATCGAAGAACATGTGCTCGGTGCGGCACAACCCGATCCCTTCAGCGCCCATCTTGATCGCATTGACCGCATCATAAGGAGTATCTGCATTGGTGCGGACATTGATGGTACGAAATTCATCCGCCCATTTGAGGATCGTGTAATACGCATTAGGAAGTTCCGGCTCTTTCAAAGGCATGTCACCGATATAAATTTCACCGGCTGAACCATCGAGAGTTATAAAATCGCCCTGCTTGATCGTTTTGCCGTTGATCACCATGGATTTGGATTCATAATTAATATTCAACGCCTCACAACCGACGATACAGCATTTGCCCCAACCGCGGGCAACGACCGCCGCGTGGCTGGTCTTACCGCCGGTGGCGGTCAAAATACCTTTGGCCGAGTGCATACCGCCGACGTCTTCGGGGTTCGTTTCTTTGCGGACCAAAATAACAGCTTCGCCCTTGCCGCCTAATTTTTCAGCTTCCGCAGCCGTAAAGATAACCTTGCCTGCCGCAGAGCCCGGAACAGCGTTGATACCACTGCCTAAACGCGCGCTCTTGAGTTGGGCGGGCGCCACTTTATTCGTGTCAATGACAGGATAAAAAAGACGTTCGATATCATCGGAGGAAATACGGTTGACCGCTTGCTCCTTGGTAATGACCGACTTAACAGCAAGTTCTGCATATTTCTTCGGTAAATAACCTTTTTTGACGAGATCGCTGGCCTGGACCTTGGACAACAGCGGCTTGGTCGCATGATCCAAAGCGATACGAAACGCTGCCGCCGGTGAACGCTTGCCTGTGCGGCATTGCAGCATATAAAGCTGCTCATCCTCGACGGTAAATTCCAGGTCCTGCATTTCCTTGTAATAAGACTCGAGAATCGCGCGCACGGCACACAGTTGATCGTACGCCTTGGGCATTTGCTGCTGGAGTGTGGAAAGTTTGAGCGGCGTACGGATGCCGGCGACGACGTCCTCACCTTGGGCGTTGATCAAATAATCGCCGTAGAATGTATTCTCGCCGGTGTTTGGATCGCGGGTGAAACAAACGCCTGTCCCGCTGTTCTCGCCCTTGTTTCCAAAAACCATCTGTACAATATTGACGGCAGTGCCTTTGAGGTCAGTGATTTTCTCAACACGTCGGTAAGTCTGCGCTTTTTCCGCTTCCCAACTATTGAAGACGGCCATGATAGCGCCCCACAACTGCTTCCACGAATCCTGCGGAAAATCTTCACCCTTGTTCATTTTGTAGAATGCCTTAAACTGACCACACAATTCTTTAAGCTTCTCGGCGGGAATATCCGGATCGTTCTTAACACCGATCTGATGCTTCATCTCATGGAGCATGTGTTCCATCGGTTCTTTCGAAAGTCCCATCGCCGTCGCGGAATACATCTGGATAAAACGGCGGTAAGCGTCATAAGCGAAACGCGCGTTGCCGGTCTTCTTGGCCAAACCCTCGACGGATCTGTCATTCAAACCCAAATTCAAAATGGTTTCCAACATACCGGGCATTGAACGGGCAGCGCCGGAGCGGACAGACACGAGCAAAGGATCTTTCTCGTCGCCCAATTTCTTGCCGGTGATTTTTTCAAGTTTCACAACAGCGTCGCGCACTTCTTTTTCCAAGCCGGCCGGAAGTTTCTTGCCGATCTTGTAATATTCTTCGCAGGTCTGGATCGAGACGGTGAAACCGGCCGGGACCGGGATGCCGATCGACGTCATTTCCATGAGGCCGATGCCTTTGCCGCCTAACACATTCTTCGTTAAATCATCGCCCTTGGCTTCCGCTTTGCCGGCGCCGTACGAAAACACATGCTTCTTTGACATCTTTACTGCTCCTGTTTTGTTGTTGTTATTAACCGATAGACGAGGGACGATGGATGAGGGACGAAACACAGGACGAATTATTTCTCGTCCTTTCGTCCATCGTCTATCGTCCATCGCATTATAATCTCTCCACCAGATACCCCTTTAACTGCTCGACCGCAACCCGCTCTTGCTTCATCGTATCGCGATGGCGGACCGTTACCATCTGGTCTTCCAATGATTGCACATCAACGGTGACGCAATACATGGTGCCGATCTCATCCTGCCGGCGGTACAACTTACCGATTGCGGCCGTGTCATCGTACACGCAAACCAAATCTTTCTGAAGATCGTGTTTGATGTTCTTGGCAAACGTGACAATGCCGTCGTTCTTCTTTAATAATGGCAGGATCGCGACCTTGATCGGCGCCAGCTTCGGATGAAAACGCAGCACAACGCGCGTGGCATCGTTGACCACTTCTTCATGATAAGCGTCGACCAGAAATGCCAGCGTTGCGCGGTCGCATCCGCCGGACGGCTCGATCACGTAAGGATAAAATTTTTCATTGGTGACCGGGTCCTGGTACTGAAGGTCTTTCCCGGAAAATTGGGAATGCTGTTTGAGATCGTAGTCGGTGCGGTTGGCGATTCCTTCAAGCTCGGACCATCCGAACGGGAATTTATATTCCACGTCGGTACAGCCGGCCGCGTAATGGGCCAATTCTTCGTCGCCATGTTTTCTTAACTGCAAATTTTCTTTGCGCATTCCCAGATCCAAATACCACTGATGGCGCGCCTTGATCCATTCTTCATATTTTGCAGGAGCATCTTCAGGACGGCAGAAATATTCAATTTCCATCTGTTCAAATTCGCGGGTGCGGAACGTGAAATTCCCCGGCGTGATCTCATTGCGAAACGATTTGCCGATCTGCGCGATCCCGAACGGAAGTTTGCGGTGCATCGCATCGACAACGTTGGCAAAATTAACGAATATGCCTTGCGCTGTTTCAGGTCTTAAATAAACCACTGAACTTGAATCTTCCATGGCCCCGACGTTGGTCTTAAGCATCAGATTAAAACGTCTTAAAGACGTAAAATTCCCCCGCATACCGCAATGTAAACATGCTGGATTTTGTTTTCCACAATAATTTAACATCAGTAGTCGCTCCCAAAATTGACACAATGCAGGATATTGAATTACTGGATCGGGATCGTTTATTTTAAAAGGATAGTCAGGATCAGCTTTTAACTTGTTAACATATTTCTCCTGAACAATTGTTTCAGGCCGCATTCTTTTATTACAATTTTTACATTCCACCATTAAATCAATAAAATTGTCGGTGTGTCCAGAAGCTTCCCAAGTGGTCGGATGCATAAGGATGCTGGCATCCAGGCCCATGACATCGTCGCGATAGTGGATGACCGCCTGCCACCAGGCAGCTTTGACGTTGCGCTTGAGCTCGGCTCCTAGCGGGCCGTAATCCCATGCGCCGGCCAGCCCGCCGTAAATCTCCGACGATTGGAAGATAAATCCGCGACGCTTGCACAAAGAAACAATTTTTTCCATTAAATCATTTTCCGCCATAATAAGTTTTTCATTGTAGCCAAAAGTTAATAAAAAAGCAATGATTGTTTATAGCGTTTGGCGTCAGGCGCCTGGCGTTGGGCAAAAAACAACAAACGTCCCACGTCTATATCTTACGCCAAACGCCTCACGCCATGCGCCCAACGATCAAAACATTCTTCCCACAATAAACGGCAGAACAGACTCCACCCGCAAGATCCTTGGCCCCAGATCAATTGCCTGAAAACCCAATTCCGTGAGCTTGTCCAGCTCGAAATCAATAAGCCCTCCTTCCGGCCCGATGACAAGCGTGACCGGCTGGCGGACACTCACCGGACAGGCGTGTAACGCGCTGGGATGAGCCACTAAAGATACTATGCCTTTGGTCAATTCCGGTAATTCATCCTCGACAAAGATTTTAAAGCGTTTACGCAAAAGCACCTCAGGCAATCCCGTGTCTTTCGCCTGCTCCAAACCCAACACCAGCGGCTCTTGGATCGCCTCCTCAAGAAGACTTGAACTTTGCCAGAAACTTTTTTCCACACGGAAAAAATTCAAAAAAATAATCTTCTTGATCCCAAGGCTCGCGGCGCAAAGCAGCGTCCGTTTAATGACCTGCGGCCGCGGCAAAGCCAGAATGAGAGTTAACGGGATGGGCGACGGCGGCGCTTGGGTCAATTCCACTTCGAGATCAACGGACTGATGGTCAAGCATAACGATGCGGCCCGTACCGATCTTACCGTTAACAAACCCCACGCACAATTCATCGCCGAGCTTGGCTTTGTGGATTTTGAGGATATGTTGGTGCCTCCGGCCGGTAAGCCGCACACGGCCGTCCTCGTCGATAAAGTCTTCTGGAAAAAGTAAAACAAGGTTCATAACCACTCTTGTCATTCCCGCGAAAGCGGGAATCGACTCGCTAAATCGAAAAAATCGCTTATGCTCTCGTTTTCCCGCATGGATCCCCGTTTTCGCGGGGATGACAAAAGGGGCAGGGAGGACAAACTCAACTGTCCGATTTTTTCGGACACTTAATCTTTTAGTTTTCTAAACTCCTCAACATCCATCATAAAGCTCTGCTCGGGGCCGGGGAAGGTTTGATGCTCGACGTCATTTTTGTACTGCTTAACCGCTTCAAGGATGAGCGGGCTTAGATCAACGTATTTTTTAGAAAACTTGGGCTGATAGCGGTCGAAAAGGCCTAATAAGTCATTGATGACAAGGACCTGGCCGTCGCAATGCACGCCGGCGCCGATGCCGATCGTCGGGATGGTGAGTTCCTCGGTGATGATCCGTGCCACTTCCTGCGGAATGCATTCTAAAACAATACTAAAACAACCGACGCGTTCCAAAATGCGGGCATGTTTAATGATTTCTTCCGCTGAGTGCGCGTCTTTTCCCTGGACCTTGAACGATTCCGCCGTTTGCGGGGTCAATCCTACGTGGCCCATGACGGGAATACCAGCCTTGACGATATTTTCGGCGACAAACGGGCATTGCTTGAACCATTCAAGCTTGACGGCATCGCACCCGGCTTCTTTGATAAAACGCTCGGCGTTTTTGACCGCCTGCGACGGGTCGGCCTGATAGGAATCATACGGCATATCCCCCACCAACAGCGCATTTTTAACACCCCGACGGACCGCCTTGGCATGATGGAGCATTTCATTCATACTGACCAGCGTTGTTAAGTCTAGGCCCAGGATCACATTGGCCAACGAATCGCCGACAAGCACGATATCGATCCCCGCCTTATCCAATAGAATCCCCATCGGGTAATCGTAAGCAGTGAGCATGGTGATCTTTTCGCCGCGGGCTTTTTTGGATATGATTGTTTGGAGATTATTCATAATCGGATACCACGGATTTAACCAACAAATGCTTTACGGATTACACGGATAAAAAATCAATCACAAAAATATTTAAACAAAACTCTTAAAAATTTTACTGTTTTTCCGTTTTATTCACCGCCATTCATTCGTGCCATCCGTTAACTTAAATTCTTTGGTTCGCGATTCGTGTCATTCGCTTAAGTGTTCGGTAATAGCCAACGCCGCGCGTTTGCCCGAAGCGATGGCATCGACGACCGCGCCAGCGCCGGTTGTGACATTTCCGGATGCAAAAAATTTGTCCAAAGATGTTTTTCCTGTTTGAGCGTCGACCCAAACAGTATCATCATCATTAAATTTTAAATCGGGTAAAAAACGTTTGAACGCGCCCGACGGTTTTGACCCGGCCGCCAAAATAACCGTGTCCGCTTCCAATACAAATTCGGATCCAGGAACGGCCTTGACCTCCCAATGCCCGCTGGCATCGTCGGTAAAATCCAACCGTTCGCACTTAATCCCCGCAACCGCATGTTCTTTGGTCGCCATAATTTCCAACGGCCGCGTCAAAGATTCGATCTTAACGCCTTCATCAACGGCATCCTTGCGATCCTGCGGGTAGACAGCAACTTCCTCCTCAAGGCCGGGGAAAACGACCGAAACTTTTTTTCCCATCCGCAAGGCCAAACGCGCGCAATCAAAAGCCGTCGGGCCGGAACCAAAAACCGCAACCTTCGATCCCAAGAGCGACGGCGTCGATGTTTTAGGATAACTCGCAGCGTCCAAAATATTCATGCGCAGCAAAAATTCCTGCGCGAAATAGACACCGATTAAATGGCTGCCCGGAATATGGACAGGTTTTGGGCTGCCCGACCCAGTCGCTAAAAGCACGGCCTGATACTGCGATGTCAATTCATCCATGGCCACGGTTTTACCGATGATGGTATTGGTTTGGATCGTAACGCCTAACGATTCAATGGCGTCGATCTCGGCATCCAGCACACGCGACGGCAGGCGAAATTCCGGAACGCCATAACGCAGCGCGCCTCCTGCCTGCGGCAGCGCTTCAAAAACAGTAACACCAAAACCTTTCTTGGCCAGTACGGCAGCAGCGGCCAATCCCGATGGGCCGGAGCCAATGATCGCCACTTTTTTGTTGAGGGAAAAAGGGGGCACTTTATTGTGTCCCCTTTCCCTTGGGCCGCGGCCATTATCAGCAGCAAATCGCTCCAGCGCACGAATGCCGATCGACGCATCCTCATCGTTAAAAACACACGCCGTTTCACACGGGGCAAGGCAGATCCGCCCGCACACACCGGGCAGAACATTTTGTTCTTTAATTTTATTAAGCGCTCCGACGGCGTCACCCTCGCGCAAAAGGCGAATGAAACCTGGGATATCAATGCCTATAGGACATCCCTGCATGCAGGTCGGCTCTGCGCATTGCGGGCAGCGACGGGCTTCTGTTGTGCTTAACGTCTTAGAATACCCGAGAGAAACTTCGGCAAAATTTTTAACTCGCCGCTCTTTGGGCTGCCGGGCGCTTTGAGGTTGCCCCATTCGTCGGTCTCCTTAAAGGCGTCCATGCGGACGCTCAAATATTCAAAATCTACTTCACGGCCGTTAAAATGCGGGCCGTCGATGCAGGCCAAACGCATCTGGCCTCCCACTTGAACACGGCAGGAACCGCACAAGCCGTTGGCCTCAAGCATCACCGGATTAACGGTGACGAAAATTTCGATATTTTTTTCTTTCGCCATTTCGCTGGCCGCCTGCATCATCTCCACGGAACCGATGGCATACACGCGGTTAACGGTTTGTTTTTCCAAAAGCGAGCGCAACAACTGGGTAGCGAGCCCGCGGCGTTCATACGAACCGTCGTTGGTTGTAATGTAGATCTCATCGCAGACAATGCGCATCTGCGCCTCAAGCATCATCGCGCGTTTGGTCTTTGCCCCGACGATACCGATGATCTTATTCCCCGCCTTTTTAAGCGCCCGGCAAATCGGCAGAATTTGCGCGGCGCCGATACCGGTCGCCACGCACACCACCAAGCCGCATTTGTCGACGTGCGCCGGCAAACCCAGCGGGCCCTGGATCAAATAAATTTCCTGATTGATCGAAATGGAACCCAACTGCCTGGTGGTTGCGCCGACTTCGTAAATGATGAGCGAAATCGTTCCTTTGCGTTCATCGGCATCGACGATGGACAGCGGAATCGGATGAGAACCAGCAAAAGGCGTCACCATGACAAACTGGCCCGGCAAAAATTTTTGGGCAATCTCGGGCGCGGCAATGTCAATACGCTTGATGTCTTGATTCAGAAGCTGTTTATTGATAATTTTGAACATATTTGAAATTTGAGAGAGGTAAGAGGTAAAAAACCAAATCACAAACGTGGACAAACAACTATCGATTTTATGTTTTTTCCAAGTTTATTATTTATTTCTTCTCACCCCTTATCTCCTACCTCTTACCTCTTTTAAGCATTTTTTCTAACTGCGCCAACGTCCGCGTATTCGCCACGTCATCCGCCGTAAGCCACGCCCGACGGGCAACGCCGATGCCGAACTTCATATAAGAAAGGTGCTGAGTCGAATGCGCATCCGTATCGATTACAAATTTAACGCCCTGGTTGCGGGCAAAATAAGCGTTGGCCGAATCCAGATCCAAACGTATAGGAAACGCATTGATCTCAAGCCACGTGTTCGTGTCTGCCGCTGCCCGGCAAACTTCCTTAAAATCGATGTTATACGGATCGCGTTTGCCGATGTGACGCCCCAGCGGATGCCCGATGGCGTGCACATATTTATTGCGGCATGCTTTCACCAAACGCGCGGTTAATTTTTCTTTCGTCTGCTCAAAACCGCTGTGCACCGACGCAATCACAAAATCCAACCGCGCCAAAGTGTCCTCATTGTAATCCAAATTACCATCACTGTCTATTTCTACTTCCGAGCCGCAGAGAATTCGAAAGCCCTTGAGCTTTTTGTTAAGACTTTCGATCTCTTTGATCTTCTTTAAAAGGTCTTCTTTGGAAACGCCGCGGGCCACTTTCAGCCGCTCGGAGTGGTCGCTCACTGCCAAATACTCATATCCAAGCGCCTTGGCAGCATTCGCCATTTCCTCGATCGTGTTTCGCCCGTCGGAATATGTGGAGTGTGTGTGCAGATCACCTTTGATGTCATCCAATGAAACTAATTCTGGAATTTGCGGTTGTTCAACCCACAACCGTTCCTCACCAATCTCTTCTCTTAACTCCGGCGGGATAAAAGGCAGACCGAGGGCCTTAAAACATTTTTCTTCGGTATCGCAGGCCACGCGTTTTTCTTTCTCGCCCTGCATTTTAAAAACGCCGTATTCGGAAACCTTCATGCCTTTTTTAATAGCAAGCTGCCTGACCTTCACATTAAAAGCTTGAGAACCGGTTAAATGCATCAACGCCGCGCCGAACGCCTCAGACTCGATGATCCTCAGATCGACTTGAACATTTTCTTTGGTCAAGATGGATGATTTTGTCTCTCCGTGAGCATTGACACTTTTGACCTGTGGCAGGTTCACGAAGGCGTCCATAATTCCGAGGGACGAAGGACGAGGGACGAAAGACGAAGACGACTTTCCTCCGCTATCGTCCATCGTCTCTCGTCTATCGTCCCTCAATGCAACAAGTAAATCAATGTCGCCGATTGTTTCTTTGCACCGACGTAAACTACCGGCCGCTTCAACGCGTTTCACCTCAGGCAGTTTTTTAAGCTCATCGATAAAACCTTGAGCCACATCTGCGGCAACCGCGATCGTCATCCGCTTTTGCCCTTCTTTGACGATGGCAATACCTTCCAAAATATTTTCAATGGTCTTTTCCTTGATCCCCGGCACTCCCAAAAGTTTTCCTTCATTGGCCACCCGCGCCAGATCATCAACGGTTTTAACCTTAAATTGATCAAAAAAAAGTTTTGCCTTTTTAGGGCCGACGGATGGAATGTTCATGACCTCAAGCAAACTCTCCGGCACATCCTGGATAAGTTTTTTGTAAGCCGCCACCTGCCCGGTCTGGATGTATTCAGTAATTTTTTCCTCGAGCGCTTTGCCGATGCCAGGGATCTCCCCCAGCCGGCCTTCCTTGGCCACGATTTCGATATCTTCGCCCAAACCGGCAATGTTTTCAGCCGCTTTATAATACGCTCTAATTTTAAATAGATTCTCATCGGCCACTTCCAGAAGCTGGCCGAAACGGATAAAAAGCTCTGACATTTCCTGATTTTTCATGACGAGTTAGTGCGATGTTCCTATCAGTATCGATCAAAAAAAATAGAAGATAGAGGATAGAAAACGGAAAGGAGAAGTTAGAAAAATTAATTGTCTATTGTTCCTATCCGACACCCTGTCTCCATCCTCTGTCTTCTGTCTTCTCAGGCTGGGTCACATGCCACAATTGTGGAGTGATGTTGTCATTGCGCCTTCAAAAATATTTCCGACTCAACAACCCCATCCTTGAACGTCGTTACCATGCTCTGGGCCGTTAAAGATTCCAGCCCTCGCAAAACGGGCGCCACCACTTCATCGACGTAATAACGGAAATTTTGAGCGTCAACCTTTTGCTTTTCGAAATCATCAATGGCATCCTCCAGATCCGGCTGCTGGGTCTTTAAAAATTCAATATCTTTTTGAACACCGAAAACCCCGCTTTGCGCAGCCTCTACCTGTGACTTTTTCAATTCAAACGCTTGCTGCGGTTGATTTTCCGTCGGGAGTACGGGCTGTTTGACCTGGCCTTGCTGGAAAAGTGTGTCTTTGGTCTCACTGACAACAGCCGAGGCCTGCGCCTGGGACTGAAGGGATTCCGCTTCTTTCTGCAATTGGCTCAGTTGTTCCTGCGCAGCCGTTAATTCCTGCTGTTTCGCCTGCACTTTATCTTTGAGCGCCTGCCATTTTTGGCGGATCGCTTCTTCATCGGAGTTCGCCTGCTGAATTTTTGATGAGAACCAATTGTCCGCCCAATCCACCAGCGTGCGCGATTGCCGGGCGATCTCCCCAATCTTCACGAACGAGACCGCATTGACAGGTTTTTCTCCGGCGCCGTTCATCTCTTTATAAAGAGCCTGGGAAGCCAGCCCCAAGGCCTGGTCTTCCATGACGTCGATGCTTTGTTTAATAAGTTCATCAGAAGTTGCAATCAACAAATAACCGTTTAAGAACGCATAACTTGGCCGAAGCGAACTCATCAGCGGGATCGAGACAAAATTTATTTTAAATTGTTTGTAATCCTCAGCCTGCAAGATCGTCAGCGGCGTGGTTACGATCTTTTTTAATATCATGCCTGCCGCTTTCTCATCTTTGACTTTGAGAAAAAATACGAATTTTGGAACCGGGAACAGACCGCCCACTTCAATGCCTTGTACGTACCCTCCCAACTCCTGGCCCAAAATCGGAAGGATATCATCCTTAACGCTCAGGCCCCAGGTTTGTTCTAGCCCGGCGAACGGTGACGCCGCATCTTGGCCGGATTTTTTCTGGTGCAACGCCATAAGTTTTTCGTAATGAGTTAAAAAATCAAAACAATTCATCCATTGATAAAGGACCGCGTCTTTGGCGACGAACTGGATCGTCGGGTTGTTGGACGCCGCGCACCCGGACAAACGTTTCAACTCCGGGTTGATCTTGGCGGGGTCAAACGTCAATGCCCACTTCGAGCGGATCGGCTTGCCAACCAAAAAAGCGCCGCCATTGGCATCAAGCCCGTCGATATTACTTAACAGCTCCTGAACTTTTTCCTGGGTAAGGCTTGTACCTTGACGATTTTGTTTTTGTCTGTTGATTACCTTGACATTAGAGGAATCAACAGACAAAAACGAACCTGTCAAGGCACTTGCCTGTTTATCCTTTTGCTGTGCAAAAAGCGTATCCCAATAACGCTGGATAAAATCCTTGGTCCTTGGCACATCTATAAAAAAAATACCGTCTGGAAAATCATACATGTGTTTTCTAACCAAAAGAAATCGCGCATCCTTTTCAATGGATTCCCCTTCACCCTTAACCACATCGATGGCTGCGTGCACGATTCTCTCATCCACCGCCGCAACCAACACGTCACCGATAGTGGCATAATAAACAGTTGGGTCAGGTTTCTTTAATTTTACAACCGTGATCGCAACTTTTTTGTAATGGGTGACCTGAATATTCCCTTCCTGACCGTACTGATTCCAGACATTGATCAGTGATTGGGCCATACGTGTTTTAGAATTCAGGCGAGCGATCAAAAGGATCCCCGAGAATGCCTCCGGCCAGGTGCCGTTTGAAAAATGGTCGAGTTGAGGGTAAAGCGCAACAGCCACCTCCCGTCCAAAATACTGTTTGAACACAGGGCTGTCCAAAACACCGACGATGTTGGAACGCCGTTTGTTGTACTGATTGATCTTTTGAGGGCTCACATTCTCATGCTCAAGAAATCTCGGGACATTGATCTTGGAAGCGCTTTGCCAAAATTGGGAAGACCGCAACGATTTCAAATGTTCGTCGACATGGTCAAGCCGCACGAAAACAAGCGCGCCGGCAGGAGTGATCGCTTCAACGGCCAGACGTTTCGGGTGAAGATAAAAATATAATCCGATGCCGAAAACAACCAGAATCGCTGCAACCAGGATCCGTTTATTTCTTGTTTGCCTTATCACTTCGGTCGAAGGTGATATCGCTTTATCTGATCTTGAAGAACGTTTGAGCATTGTCGTTTAAGCGCGCGAGCGCCTCCTTTTCGTCGATATTTTTTAGAGCAGCGTACGCTTTGAGCGTCCGCCACACATCCTTGGGTTCGGCCTGAAATCCATCTTCCGGCTGATTGTAAAACACCGGACTGTCTGTTTCGATCAAGGTGCGCTCGATCGGCGCGTGCGCCATTGCCTCGCGCGACTGCGGGCTGTAAGCCACACTAGGCGAGGTTGAAACGTAATAACCCGCACTTAAAATCCCGTCGAGAATATCCACCGGCCCGCTGTACCAGTGAAACAGCGCGTGTTTAACACCCGCGGATTTCGTCATCTCCAAACAATCTTTCCACGCCCCGCGGCTGTGGATCACGATCGGCAGATCAAATTCTTTGGCCAACTCCAAATGCTTTTGAAAACAATCCCGCTGTTTCTGTTTTTCCTCGTCGTTCTTGCACGCCCACTTGTACCAATAATCCAATCCTGTTTCTCCGATAGCGATCGCTTCTTTAATATTCGCCCGCATAAAGGAAAATGTTTTTTCCAATTCTTCCGGCTTGATCTCGCCGGGATGAACACCGAAGGCGACGTGGACACGCGGGGACGCGCACGATTTCTTAAGTTCTAAATTTCTTTTGAGCGCTTTAAGATCCGTCGAGACCGCGATGATATCCGTCACGCCAGCCGCATGAGCCCGCTCTAAAGCCTTTTCAACGTCGGGAACATGGTCCAAATGAGCGTGGGTATCAATGATCATTTTGTCCAGAGGTAAGAGGTAAGTGATAAGAGGTAAAAACCGTTAAAACACTTCACCGAAATTTTTCGTGCCTTCTTACCTCTTACCTCTTACCTCTTACCTCTTACCACTTACCTCTCTCGCTATCAATTATAAAAGTAACCGGCCCGTCATTAATAAGCGCCACATCCATCATGGCGCGAAAACGGCCGGTTTCCACCTTAAAATTTTTCGTTTTTAATTGTTCGACAAACGCGTTATACATCTCTTCACCCTTTTGCGGATCGGCCGCCGCATCGAACGAAGGCCTGCGGCCTTTGCGGCAATCGCCGTAGAGCGTAAATTGCGAAACCACCAGAAATTCGCCGTGAACTTCCCTCGCCGAGAGATTCATCTTGCCTTGATCATCTTCAAAAATCCGCAGTTCAGAAATTTTTTCAACTAAAAAGCCAACGTCGTTGGCATCGTCTTCTTTGGCCACGCCCAAAAAGACCAGCATCCCTAAACCAATTTGGCCGGTGATCTTATTCTCGACGGAAACTGAAGCCTCTTTGACTCTCTGAAGGACAATGCGCATAAGATATTTTGATTATAGTCAGGGCATTTAGAAGCGTCAATGAATAAAACTGGACGGCGTACGATTGCCATATCAGATTGCTTCGCCCTCGCCTACGCGAATGCAAGCTTGGGCTCGCAATGACGTTTATTAATTTTTATATTAAGCATAAAAACAATAGTCGTCGTTGCGAGGCCCGAAGGGCCGAAGCAATCTTTTATAAGATTCTTTCCTGAGTCAAATTGACATCACCTCTTATTTGTGTTAAAACCGAATAACTCATGGACTTCAAATCAGTTTTATTACAATATCAATTCCCCGCTGAAGCGATCAACGCTTTAACAGCCTCCGGGATCAAGACCCTGCACCCGCCACAGGCTGACGCCATTAAAAAAGGGGTTTTGGACAAAGAGAGCCTTGTCATGGCTGTGCCGACGGCCGCGGGCAAGACGCTCATTGCCGAGCTTGTCATGCTCAAGTCGATCCTTCATGACGGCGGCAAGTGCCTGTACATCGCGCCTTTAAAAGCGCTCGCCTCCGAAAAATATCACGATTTTAAAAATAAATATGAACCTTTGGGCATCAAAGTGGGCATTGCTATCGGCGACCTGGACTCCCCCAGCAAATTTTTAAGCCGCTATCAGATCATTGTGGCCACCGCTGAAAAAGTCGATTCACTTTTGCGATCCAAGGCCCAGTGGCTCATCGAAGCCTTAACGGTCGTCGTGCTGGATGAGATCCATTTCATCAATGACGAATCCCGCGGGCCCACGCTGGAAATATTGACCACCCGCATCAAACAATTGAACCCGAAGATCCAATTCCTTGCCTTAAGCGCGACCGTCAAGAACGCCGATGAAATGGCCGGATGGCTCAACGCCAAATTGACGAAAAGCCAATGGCGGCCTATTCCGCTGCGCGAAGGCGTTTTTTACAACGACCGCATTATGTTCGACAACAGCGCGGTCAAGATCATCAAAGAAGAAGCGCCGGACGAGGTCAGCAAATTATGTTTGGACACTTTGCGCGGCGGCGGGCAGGTCCTGGTTTTTGTCAACTCCCGGCGATCCGCTCAGGCCTGCAGCCGCGAAGTCGCCAAAAGCATCGTTAAAACTTTGAAACCCGAAGAAAAAGAAAAACTTAAAATGATCGCCGATGAAATATTAGACGATCCGGACATAACCAAGGTCTGTCGGAAACTCGCGGACACGATCCTCATGGGTGCGGCGTTCCATCACGCCGGATTAAAGCCAAATCAACGCAAACTCATTGAAGATCATTTCCGCCGCAACATTATCAAGGTCATTTGCTCAACGCCCACGCTTGCCGCCGGCGTTAACCTCCCCGCCCGCCGGGCGATTATCCGCGACTGCAAACGTTACGCGAGCGGCATGGGTTCTGTCTACATCTCAACCTCTGAATACAAACAATGCGCGGGACGCGCCGGCCGGCCGCAATACGACGATCATGGTGAGGCGATCCTTTTGGCTAAAACCCTTTCAGAATCCCACGCCCTATTCGACAAGTTCATCCTCGCCGAACCGGAACCGGTCATTTCCAAATTAGGCAACGAAAGCGTCTTACGCATCCACGTCTTATCCTCCATCGCCGCCGGTTATGTGCACGACGTCAACGGCATGCTGGACTTCATCAGCCACACGTTTCTGTCCTATCAAAAAATGACGCCGAATTTAATTGAGCTCATCGGAAACATCTTTGAATTCCTGCACGAAAAAGGCTTCATCGAAAAAAGCGGGTTCCGGTATTTTGCCACCCTCTTCGGCAGCCATACGAGCCGGTTGTATATTGATCCTTTGACCAGCCTGACGCTGCGCGACGGGCTCAAAAAAATTCATGACGGAAAATCATTTTCATCTTTGGGATTGTTGCATTTGATGACCTGCTGCCCGGACAGCGAACTGTTAAGCGTGGGCAAGGCCGATTATGAACTGCTCGAGGATTTTGCGGAAAAATGCGAGGATGAACTCATCATGACCGAAGAGGATATTGCGATGCTCGAGGATATGTACGCATACCTTTCCACCATCAAGACCACCTGGATGCTCAACCAATGGATCGAGGAAGAAAAGGAAGAGGCGATGTGCGACGCTTTCGGGGTCGGGCCCGGCGATATTTACCGCCACATTGAATCCGCCCAATGGCTTTTATACGCGGCAGGCCTCATCGCCAATCTTTTTGAGTTTAAAAACCTTACTTTTACCGTCGAGCATTTGCGCAACCGCATCCGGTACGGCATCAAGGAAGAACTGCTGAGCCTGGTGAGCTTAAAAGGCGTGGGCCGCGTGCGCGCGCGGCATCTGTTTCACAAAGGGTACAAAAATTCAAGCGAGCTTAAGTTCGTGGACGTTGAACAATTGGCCGCCGTCAAAACCATCGGACGAAGCCTCGCCCGCGACATCATCCAGCAAATCCATTCCCCTGTTTCCAGGAAATCCTTCCAAACCACCCCAACGGAAACGTTGGACACTCCTGGAAACTTCTAATCTATCATTTTGAAAATAAACTGTTAGAACTAAATGGATCGTTGGTTGTGGAAGAAGAATTGATAGGATTGGTCGTCGTTGTCGCCGTGATCGAACTTTTCGCCGTGCACACACCAAAAACCGAACGTTCCTTCTGCACGCAAACTTCCCTGAGGCCGCAATCCGTATCCGCTAAGCATTTTTTATCGGACGACCGGGTCTTCAATAAAGAGCGCGGGTCTTTATTGTCTTTGTCATCTATTTGGCTGTGATAAAAATCATCCTCACACATCCCTTTAAAAGACCCTTGCGGCTTCACGCATACCTGCCCGATCTTACAATCTTGATCAAAAAAACATGAACGATTTTTGTATAAGGGTCCCCTGTCTGCCAAAATATTCTCCGGCGCATAGCCGCTCCCCTGGCAAGCCCCATACAACGCTCCAGGCTTTTTGATACACTGCCCGCCCTCGGGGCAATCCGTATTAAAGGTGCATTTGCCCGCATCACTGATGATGGATGATGGGCCTAAACCGGTCGTGTCTTCCTGTCGGTCGGCAATGGCCTTTAATTGGCATGCCCCCTTGGCCGCTCCTTTGGCCGTCACGCACTTATATCCTTTAGGGCAATCGGATTCAAAAAAACATCCGTTAAAATCCGCTGCCTGAGCTTCCCAAACGCATACAATCAAAAAACAAACAAACAGCATCAATCTTTTATTCACTTCCGTCCTTCCTCTTTAAAGGCCTGTTACTGAAATCTGAACCGTGTCAACCACGCCTTATTAAAACAATCATTGAACGAACCTTGCGGAACGCAAATTTTTCTCAAGGTGAAAAACCAGAAAATTATTTAAAACGTATTTCAATTCTCTTTTGATAGTGGCGGACAACCCTAACTGCAAACTTTTTCCCCATTCATTCTTTTCAATATGAATGATAGAGGCGACCGTTCCGCGGGAAATCAGGGCGGCATCCCCCTGCAGCTGACGGCAGATGTCGCACACCAGCCCGCCCAAGATCATGCTAAAACGCGTCTGGCCCTTGACCTTTTTCTCGCATCTGACGCAGGCATCCAGATGCGGCCGGAACCCTGAATACAAAAGCGTTTTGATCTGAAAAATGTGCACAAGCTTGCTGACATCTTGGGTATTCTGCAAACTGGAAAGATATTGAAGAATGAGCTCGTAAATATCCTCGTTCTTCTGCTCGGCCGGCATGATGGCATCCACAAGTTCGAGAATATAACTGGCCGCGGTCATGCGTTTGATATCCTGGCGGATGGGGAAATAATATTCCTTCATATCGCATTGGCTGACCAGATGGATATCAGAATTGCGGTGCTGATAAAAGACGATGTCATTGACGGAAAATTTTTCGACGCTGCTGCCAAATTTTTTGAAATCCTTGCGGATGCCCTTTAAAACCCCCTTGATCTTGCCGAACTCGCGGGTATAAAAGGTAACGAGGCGGGAAGTTTCGCGCAGATCAAAACTCTTAAGGACAATGGCTTCGGTTTTAACGATCATAAAAAGTCACAAGATATAAGACACCGGCCACAAGAAAACTTAAAACCAATACCTGATGTTTTTGATTACAGTATTATCCAAATTATCTCAAATCGCGATGGGGAATACTAGTGTGTTGTTAGAATTTTTATACTCCAGGAAGGACTTTGTGTCTTGTGTCTTGTGTCTTGTTTAATATTCCCGTACGACGTTCAATAATTTCCCGATGATGACGACGTTCTCGGTCACCGCAATGGGGTTGTATTTGGGGTTGGCAGGATTAAGGAAATATTTTTCGCCTTTTTTGACGAGCCGCTTGATGGTGGCCTCATCGCCCACCATCGCCACCACGATCTCGCCCACTTTGGCAAAATCCTGGCGCTTGATGATGGCAAAATCATTGGCCATAATGCCGGCCTCGATCATACTGTCACCTTTGACGCGCAGGGCAAAGACATCAGGTTCAGGAAAAATAATCTTATCTAAATTCAAATAGCCCATCAAATCTTCAACGGCATAGACAGGATTACCTGCCTGGACGCGACCCAGCACCGGGAGTTGGCACATGGCCTCGCGGATAAGTTCAATGGCGCGCGATTTTCCTTCCGCCACGCGGATGTAACCCTTGGTCGTCAGCGCTCTTAAATAATCGCGCACGGTCCCCGTCGATGAAAAACCGAAATGGGAAGCGATCTCACGGATGGTGGGCGCCATATTCTTGGTGCGCACCTCGGTGTAAATAAATTTTAAAACATTTTTTTGCTTATCGGTAAGGGTGATATTTTCATTCATGGGTTAAATTACCATTCATTTGTGTGGTTATCAAGTATTTTTTAAAATTTTTATGGGCCACTGACTCAATGAAGTTAAAACCTGTTTGACTAAAATTATTATATTATTACAACCCTAAAAGTGTCACCTTCCCTAAAGTCCCTAATTATTTTAGCAAACGCCGCAAGCCTTGCATCGCAACCGCTAAACCGATCAATATTAAAATGGTAGAACTTGCATAGGGAATTTTACGTGCAAAAGCGCCAAACCCCTTGAATCTTTTGCTGGCGTGTTTTACGGAAATAGCGGCAATAGTTCCCACCGTTACTAAGGTGATCGCCAACCCTATACTGAATCCCATCACCAATGTAAAACCCAATGTTACTTTTTTTAACTGCAAACATACCAGGAGCACGGCAAGCGCCGAAGGACACGGCAGCAAACCGCCGGTCAAACCAAACATAATGATTTGTCCGGTCGTGACATGCTGATTAGCCAATTGTTTCTGCACTTCTGCGGCGTGAACACGTTCATGGGCATCACCAAATTCGATATCTCCAACAGGAGCCTGTTCCTCATGATGATGGTGTTCTACAAAATGCACTTTATGCATGTGACCGTGATCACCATGCTTTAACCCTAAAACAGCTTGAAATTCATGCGGCTCAGGCAAATGATCCACTGCTTCGAGATAATTTTCTTGATGAACAAAGCTAAAGCTTTGGCGTAATTTATTTGGACGGATTGTTTCCAAAGTAACAACTTCCTCCGAAGGAACATTCATCGGCGTTTTCCTGGAATCATAAAAATAAAGTCTAAATCGCGGGGGGACACTTGTTTCAAAAACACTGATTTCCACCCAGCCGTGCCCGGTATCAACCATCATGCCTCCGTGTAAACCATCACCATGTTCATGGCTATGGGCTTCTTTCTGCGCCTGACGAGTCCGATAAAGCATCCAACAGGCCAGCCCAATGACCACAATACCTGTAGCAAATTGAAAATAAGGTTCCAATTCCTCCACGTTCAAACGTGAAGAATAATGCAGACCTACAAATGCGAGTATCCAGATAATAGCTGTGTGAGAAATAGTGGCTGATACACCCAGAAGAAAAGCCTGCCAGACTGTACCACGGATTGCCACAATGAACGCTGTCATCATCGTTTTACTGTGGCCTGGTTCCAATCCATGAAGCGCACCCAGAAAAACAGCCATGGGGAAAAATAACCATGCGTTGCCTTGAGCTATGTATTCATTAAAAGAAGGCATGAAATAAAGATCCTCTAAGGTTATTAAACCATTGTTAATATTTTTCTTTTATATGGTGCTGCTATCTTCTTCTCCTGTGCGGATACTGATCGCTTTTTCTAAATCAGCAATAAATATTTTCCCATCGCCTTTGCGGCCGGTATGTGCTGACTGTTGGATGGCCTCAACTATTTTATTGGCCTCTTCATCCGCACATACAATTTCAATTTTGGTCTTTGGTGTAAAGTCCACCACGTAATCCGTTGCATGATGTGGATAGCTTTCATCTTTTTGTTTGCCGAAACCCTTGGCCTCTATAACAGACATTCCCTGAATGTGAATGGCCCTTAACGCGTCAACGATCTTTCTTAACATAAACGGTTGAATATACGCCTCGATCTTTTTCATTTTTAATTCCTCCTTTAAAATTCCACTTCCTCTTTCTCAAACCAGCCGTAAAGAACAGGTAAAACTATCAAGGTTAAAAGCGTGGATGTAATCAAACCACCGATCACAACGACCGCTAGTGGCTTTTGCACTTCTGAACCAGGTCCCGTAGCAAACAAAAGTGGGACAAGACCTAGAATAGCAACAGCGGCAGTCATTAATACAGGCCTTAATCTACGCTCACATCCCGTCGTGATAGCTTCGTTCAAGGCAATACCTTCACGCCTTAACTGATTTATATAGGATACCAAAACAATCCCGTTTAATACAGCAACCCCAAACAAGGCAATAAATCCAACGGAAGCAGGGACACTCAAATACATCCGTGAAATAAATAAAGCCACAATCCCGCCGATCAAGGCAAACGGCAGGTTGATGATAATTAATGATGCCTGTTTCAGGGAATTAAATGACAGATACAACAGGAAGAATATCAACGCAATGGTGATGGGAACAATGATCATCAAACGCTTCATTGCCCGTTGCTGATTTTCAAACGCACCGCCCCAGGCTAAATAGTAACCCGCCGGCAATGTCACTTTCTCTCTTAACTTTTTCTGGCTTTCGGCCACAAAACCACCGATGTCCCGGCCGCGGACATTGCATTCAATGACAATGCGTCTTTTACTGTTTTCCCGGCTGATCTGCACCGGCCCTTCCACCAGGTTGACCTTGGCCAACTGCGACAGCGGAATTTTTGAACCCGATGGGGAATTGACCAAAATATTTTCAATGGTTTCAATGGAGTTGCGGTTCTCCTCCGGGAACCGCACGAGAACATCGAATCTTTTTTCACCTTCGAAAACCCGGGTGACACCTTTGCCTCCGATTGCCGTTTCAATAATTTCCTGCACATCAGCCACATTGATCCCATACCGGGCAATCTGCCGACGGTTGATATTGATTTCCACGTAGGATTGGCCGGAAACCTGCTCTACCCGTAAATCCTCCACGCCTTCAACTTTTGAAACGACTTTTGCAATCTCATCGGCTTTGGACTTAAGAATATCCATATCATCACCAAATAGTTTGATGGCAATTTGAGACTTAACGCCGGAAATAAGTTCATCCACCCTTAAAGCAATCGGCTGGCTGATATTCAAACCTATGCCCGGAATTTCCTCAAGCTGCGCTCGCATCTTTTCAATCAACTCTTCTTTACTTTTAGCGCTTGTCCATAGTTTACGCGGCTTTAAAACCACAATCGGATCGCTTAAATTAGGACCCATAGGATCGGTAGCAATTTCTGCTGTCCCAATCTTTGACACGACCGTTTCAACTTCCGGGAATTTCATCATGATCCGTTGAGCAATCTTTTCAATCTCAACTGACTCTTTCAAAGAAATACTCGGTAAACGAATAATTTGGGGCGTAAGACTGCCTTCATCCAGAATAGGAATAAACTCTGTTCCCAAAAATGGAAAAAGCGCAAGACTTGCAACGAACAATCCCACAACAATAATGATAACCCGTCTTTTTTTCTCAAGCGCATTCTTGAGCATTGGCAGATATATCTTCTTTGTCCACTTTAATATAAAGGTATCTTCCTCTTTACCGCCTTTTAAAAAAAATGAACTTAAAACCGGGGATAATGTTAATGATAGAACAAGCGATGTGAAAAGGGCGATACTGATCGTATACGCCATTGGACTAAACATTTTTCCTTCCATACCCTGAAGCGTAAAAAGCGGAAGAAATACAATAATGATGATGGTAATCCCGAAAACTATCGGGGTCGCAACCTCATTGGCAGCTTCCATAATAATCTGAATTCGATTTTTCTCTTGGTGCCCTTTTTCAGATAAATGCCGGAATATGTTCTCCACCATAACTACCGACCCATCAACCATGATCCCTATGGCAATGGCCAAGCCTCCTAAAGACATCAAATTGGCAGATAAATTCATTTGTTTCATAGCTATGAACGTGACTAAAACCGTAATAGGCAGATTTAAAGCCACGATCATGGCGCTTCTGACATTCCACAGGAAAAGAAAAAGGATGATGGCAACCAGAATCCCGCCTTCCATTAAAGCTTTTGTGACGGTCTCCATGCATTTTTCAACCAGCTCTGCGCGGTCATAAAATGGTTTGATGCGGATGCCGTCAGGAAGGATTTTATTATCGTTGATTTCTTTAACCTTCTCTTTAACTTTGGCGACAATCTCTTTACCGCTGCCGCCCCGGATCATCATGACAATACCGGCGACACCCTCCCCTTTGCCATCGACAACCAGCGCTCCTTGCCTTGTTTCAGGACCAAATTCAACCTTGGCCACATCTTTAACGTAAACAGGGACGCCTTCTTTTACTTTAAGAACAATATCTTCAATGTCCTCCAAAGATTGAATGATTCCAATGCCTCGCACAATGTATTGTTCAGAAACATGCTCCAGGATATTACCGCCGGCATTGCTGTTATTGGCCGCAAGGGCTTCTGAAATTTCCCGCAAGCTCAAATCATATTTAACCAATCTTTGGGGATCGACGATGATCTGGTATTGTTTAACGTATCCGCCAAAAGAATTAATATCCGTGACGCCCGGAATGGTTTTTAAAATAGGCCGTACAATCCAGTCCTGCACTGTTCTTAATTTCATTAAATGATCCACCACGTTTGTTGTGCCTTCGATTTTAGGCTGCTCTAACGTGTATTGATAAATCTCGCCCAATCCACTGGAAATAGGCCCAAGCGCGGGCTCAACGCCACTTGGAAGTTTTTCTTTGGCTTCAATGAGCCTTTCTAAAACTAACTGACGGGCAAAATAGATATCCACATTGTCCTCAAAAACAATGGTGACCATGGAAAGCCCAAATTTGGAAAGTGATCGAAGTTCAGTTAAATGAGGCAAACCGGTCATCTGCACTTCGATGGGAAAGGTGACAAATTTTTCAACTTCAATAGGTGAACGGCCTGGGGCCTCCGCAATCACCTGAACCTGAACGTTTGTCACATCAGGAAACGCATCAATGGACAATTTCTTTAAGGAATAAAAACCAAAGATGCTTAAAATAACAACTGCAACCAATATTAAAAATCTTTGCCGAAGGGCAAAGGAGACAATTTTTTCAATCATGATTATTCCCCTTCCAATTCATCTTTTAAGAGGCCAGATTTGAGAAGAAACGATCCCTGGGTTGCCACTTTCTCTCCAGCATTAACACCCTCGCTGATAGCAACTTGATCTATTGTTTGTGATTGGATCTTCACTTCTCTCATCTGAAATTCCTGATCAGACATCTTTACAAAAACAATCTTTTTATCGCCTAAAGTCTGTACAGCGCTAACCGGTAGTGTCAAATACTCTTGGTCGCTTTCAGAAATAATTTCCGCGTTAACGAACATCCCTAATTTAAGTAAATATTCAGGATTGTAAACGAGGGCACGTATTTTGATTGTACGTGTAGTGTCATCAACCCGTGGAGAAATAAAGACCACCTTTCCCTCGAAGGACTCTTGCGGATAAGCTAAAGCATGGACAACGATCTTCTGGTCAACTTTGATTTTAGCTAGGTCTTTTTCATAGATATCAAAATTGGCCCAAATTTTGGATAAATCGGCAATAGCGCACAGAGAAGATACGGTCTCAACTTTTTCCCCGACCTTGTCAAAATCGGCAATGACAACGCCTTCGTAGGGAGACTTAACATCAATCACAGCATCTTCGTCATCAGGTTTAATACGACAAAGAATATCGCCTTTTTTAACAATAGCGCCCAGTTGGGCGGTATTTTCAACAACGACACCCGCTTTGGGGGCAGCGACATAGTTGGTTTGTTCGACATCCTGCGCGATCTGGCCGGTCACAGGGAGTTTTTCCAGTAACGGCGCTTTCTTGACCTCTGCTGTTTCCATATTCAATAATCCCTGGGAATCCTTGGTCACTTTGATAACGCCATTTTCTTCCCCGGCTTCTTCTTGCGCTTCTTGAACATGTTTGTCTTTATGAATAACCGTCGAGACAATAAAGCCGGCGGCAAAAGCAGTCACAATCGTCAACACAATCTTAAAGTTTTTCATTTCCAAAATCCCCCTTCACGCAGCGAAGTATAAACTGCCCGTTCTAATTCGCTGATGCTTTGATTAAGATTAAACAATCCTTCGTAATACCGGACCCTTGTTTCCGTGGAAGAACGGATCTGGTCCATATAATTGATAAAATCAATCTCCCCTTCCCGATAACGCAAATCTGCCAGACGGATAAGCTCGTTAGCTTCTTCCAGAGACTTCTTTAATAGATCGATCTGCTGCTGGGCAAGTTGGGCATTCAAATAAGCCTCGTATACCTCAAAAGATGCTTGTCTTTTGGAGGCTTCCACCCTGATCTTTTGACTTTCTTTTTGCGCCCTGGCCTTTTTAACTTCTCCCTGATTTAAATTCCAAAATGGTACGCTGACCGATATGAGCGCAGAGTAATCTTTTTCATACTCCACATTGGTTTTTTCAAAACCAAGTGAAAATGAAGGCAGCCTGTTTAATTGTTCTTTGATGAGTTCTTTGTCTCTGGAATCAAGGCGCAGCTCTTCGATCTTAAGGTCGGGGCGTTTTGAAAAGGCAATATCATTGAGCTCTTTGAGATTAAGCTTTAAATCTTCTTCTTTAAGCTCTTCTTTGATCTTAAAAGGATCCTCCATAGGACGGTTTAAGAGAAGGTTCAGCCTTCCCCTATCAACTTGAATGGCTTTTTGAGCGGCCAGATCATTGGCCTCAGCTTTTAACAATTCTATTTTCGCCCGTTGAAGATCATTCTTAAGGGCTTGGCCAGATTGAAAACGAACCTGCACATTGCTAAAGAATTGCCGGAGTGTTTTCAAATTCTCGTCCGCCAATTCCAACTCTTTGTTATCCAAAATGATCTTCCAATAGGCCTTTACTACCTCGACATAGACATCTGCCCAAACAGCCTTTAAAGCTTCCTCGCCTGCTTTGACTTCATTCTTGGCGATCTGTCCTCTTAATAAACGAACACCCGGCGGATCAAAGTTCTGCTTGAAAACGATGCTGTCCAAATTGATCCGGCGCTTGCCCTCTTCATTTTTTTTAAGGCCGCCGATTTCCATTTCAACTTCCGGGTTGGCTAAACTTTTAGCTGTGATCAGTTCTCCCTTGAAAGCATCAATAGACTTCCGTGCCTCCATCATGCGGGGATTATCCTGATAGGCGATATCCAAAGCATCTTTGATTAAAATTGCTTTGATCTCCTCGGCCATGCCGAAAGAAGATAAAAATACAAAAATAAATAGAGAAACTCCCTGAATAGAAACACGCATTGCTTAACCTCATTAATAAATTTGATAATTAAAGGATGATGAAAACAGAGGAGTTTTTAAGCGGAAAAAACGGGCGGTCTTTTAATGCCAAGCCTTGTAGGATTTTCGTAAAAAAAACTATGGGTGGAATGAAAAAGACTTGTTACAGGAGATGCGGCTAAAGAAGAGTACGTGGTCGGCAAAACAACATTGTGAGAACAGGATGGGCAAACTAAAACACAAGCGTGGCTGGATGACTCCTCACAACGACCACTAGAAAATCCGTGAAGCGGCAAACAAGATAAAAAAACCATGATCAATACTAAAACCTTTATAATCTGCATGAAGAAAGTTTATCACTTTGTTTGTTAATGTCAATACTGAATCTTTACCCCAAACATTACCCATGCTATAATTACGGTTAATGTATACCGATTTCTACCAACTCAAAGAAAGCCCCTTTAACATCACCTCCGACCCTTCCTTTTTTTTCGGAAGCTCTGTCCACGAAGAAGCCTTCTCCAATATCCTCTACGGAATTTTATCGCGTAAAGGCATTATTGTCATGACCGGTGAAATTGGCACCGGCAAGACCACGTTATGCCGTGCCCTTTTAAACCGATTGGACGACCACGTCAAAACCGCTTTTATCATGAATCCCAATTTCTCCGACGCTCAGTTATTACAGCTGATTATCCGTGACTTGGGGATTCAATGCCGCAAAACCAGCAACAAACTGGAACTGATCGAAACCCTCAATGCATTTTTATTGGAGCAGACCAGCCTGGGCAATAACGTGGCCATCATTATCGACGAGGCGCAGAACCTCAACATCAAACAGCTGGAACAGGTGCGGCTTTTGTCCAATTTGGAGACCGAAAAAGACAAGCTTCTGCAGATCCTTCTCGTCGGACAGCCGGAGCTTTTCGACAAATTAAAACTTCCGGAGCTCCGGCAGCTTAACCAGCGCGTGACCGTGCGTTATCACATCACGCCTTTAAAATCCCAGGAAGTCAAAAATTATATTCAACACCGCTTGAAAACAGCGGGCACTTTAAATAAAATCCATTTTACGCATGAAGCTTTCGAGGCGGTCTTTCGGCACTCCAAAGGCGTGCCGAGATTGATCAATATCATTTGCGATCGCGCGCTTTTGGCAGGCTTTGTCAAAGACAGCTTCGTGATCGACGACACTATGATCCAGCAAGCAGCACGGGAGGTTCAAAATACATGAGTATCATCAATGACGCATTAAAAAAATTACAAAACGACATCAGCCCCGCTAAACCGGCCGCCGATCAGAGCGCCGCTCAACAACAACCACAACAACTGACGCCCGCCCAGCAAGCCGGCTTTCAGCCCATCCCGTCGCCGGGCGCACAACAAACAGTTTCTTCCCAAACAACAGACCAACAGCCATCTGCGCCGACGGCCCCCAAAGGCAAAGAATCGCGGATCGTCTATATCCTCGGCATCCTGTGCTTGATGATCGGGCTCTTTGCCCCCATCGTCAATAAACAATCCGTCGTCGGGATGCTGATCGAACGCTGGCCCAAACATACCAAAACCAGACCGGCCCGTCAAAAAACTGTTCATCCTGCAATCCCCGCCCTCGTGCAGACACCACCGCAAAAAACTCCCCGATCGTTGATCGACAACATTAAAGCTATGGCATCTCCGACGCCAACTGCCTCACTCAAAGGCCAGATCCTCCTCAACGGCATCATGGCACGCGGCAAACAAAATCTTGCCTTGATCGATGGACAGGTTTATGAACAGGGTGAGGAGATCAATGGCGTTAAAATTATCAAAATCAATCCCAGCAGTATTGTTGTTTTGGAAAATGGCGCTGAACGAACGATTAAAGTGGCGGGATATTAAATCTAAGCGCGATACGTTCGAATGGCTTCCTGGATAAGCGCAATAGGGATATCGCAAACCACCTTAACGCTTCCGATCCGACGGGCAAGCACGAAACGGTTCTTCCCTGCCACGAATTTTTTGTCATGGCTCATCGCCGCCAGAATTTTGGCCTCGGCAATGCCTTTAAACCTCTCCGGCAATCCGATCTTCGATAATAATTGATTTAAACGCCTGGCCTCGTCGCTACCGAACATGCCTTTGCGGCAAGAAATGTGCGCGGCCATACGCATTCCCAAGGCCACGGCCTCGCCATGGTGGTATTGGTTGTAGCGCCCGCCGTTCTCAACGGCATGCCCCAGCGTGTGGCCAAAATTAAGGATCGTGCGCAAACCTTTGGTTTCTTTCTCGTCTTTGGAAACGACGCCGGCCTTGATCCGCGAACAATCCTCGACCACCTTTGTCAGCACGCGCGGGTCCAAAGAAAGAAACTTCGCGTAATTCTTCTCTAAATATTCAAACAGCTTTCGGTCGACGATCACACCGTACTTGACCGCCTCGGCAAGGCCGTTACGGATCTGACGCTTGTCCAAAGTCGTCAAGAATTTAACGTCGCTGAAAACCAATTTCGGCTGATAGAACGCGCCGGTCAAATTTTTTCCCACCGAAAGGTCGATGGCCACTTTTCCGCCGATGGCGGAGTCAATCTGCGCCAAAAGCGTCGTCGGTATTTGAATGTACGGCACCCCTCTTTTGTAAACGGCAGCGACAAACCCGGCCAAATCGCCCACCACACCGCCGCCCAAGGCGATGATAAAAATTTCTTTATTCACATCATACCGGGCGATCTTTTCAATGAGCCCCATGGCAACGCCGGCAGATTTGCTTTTCTCTCCGGCGGGCACGGCAAATGTTTTGACACCGAACCCCTTGGCTTTTAAAACCGCTTGCACCCTGCGGCCATGAATTTTCCCGACGGATTTGTCCGTAATCATAACGGCGTCGCGGCCGATCTTCAAAGAATTCAAAACGCCGGGCAGACGCGGGAGGGTCCCGCTGCCGATGACAATGGAATAACCATTATTTTTCAGACGGACGTGAACGACACTCATAAACTTACTCCCAATAAAGCGGCCAGAGATTTAATGACAGGATGGACAAAATCCAGAAGCCCGAGCTGCAATAAAACCAAAACGATCAAAATACCGTAGGGTTCCAAACGCGCATAGCTATAAGCCAAACGATTCGGCAAGAACCCGGTCACGATCCTCGAGCCGTCCAGAGGCGGGATCGGGATCATGTTAAAAACCGCCAGGACCAGATTAAGCTCCAGCGCCCATTGGAGAATTTCCTGCCACTGTGCAAAAAGGCCTGACCGGATCAGCTGCGCCACCGCAAACGCTAAAACCACATTCACGATGGGCCCGGCAACAGCGACCAGCATCATATCACGTTTAGGATTATTGAGCCGTGAAAAATTGACCGGCACCGGCTTGGCCCAACCGAAGAGAAACAAGGAACGCGTCCATCCGCTCAAGTACGCAAAAAGCAAAAGGCCCGGCACTACGATCGTACCGATAGGATCAATGTGCTTAATGGGATTTAATGTCAGACGACCCAATAATTTTGCCGTCGGGTCCCCCAACCGGTTGGCTGTCCAGCCATGGGCATATTCATGAAGGACGATCGCCGGGACAAGCGCCACACCAACAAAAAGGATGAGTTCGACCATTAAAGGATCAAGCCAAATTTTTTAACGAGGATTACGGAATGCGTTAAGAACGGACCACCCAAAACGGGATTCCCCTCCAAACGGACATTTTTGCCAACAAAATTTGCGGCAATCGAAGGGTCAAGACGAAGATAATAGACGGTTTTATCATCCGTCAGGATTTGGTATTTCACATTTGACGAAGCGTTTTCGAGGGAAATACCTTCAATCACACCATTCACTAAAATCGAAGCGGAAGAAACCGGCGAATCCTGTTGTTCCGATTTTTGAGAAGAAATGGCTGTCACGCGCGTCAATCCCAAACTTTCCAGAGAAGGGATCGTATACGATTTGACTTTAAGAAAATCTTTGCTGATCCAGCCGTATAAACCATCCACCGGTTCTATTTGAAACCAGTCATCCATCTTGCTGACCAAGCGGACATAATCGCCTTTTTTCAACTGGCCGAGGGTGGAAAAATTAACCCCGCGTCCGGCTCGTATGTTCACACGATTTCCAGAAATTTGTGCGATCTGATTTTCTAAAACATTCAAATAATCAACGCGGATATAAGCTTTAGCAGTAACGGGTAACTGAATCCTATACCAATCGTAAAGTTCTTCCAAAACGATAATATTGATCCCTTGGGGCAGGATGTCGATACGTTCAAAATTAACGTTCCCTCCGGCGCGCACGGTCACCTTATCGGAGGTCACTTCGCCCAAAAATGGAAAGCGCTCTTTGGCCCATCCTGACGTCGACGGGCAAAAGAGCACAAGCCATAAAAATATAATTCTGTAGATCATTAGACAGCAGCAGAAGGATTACTTTTTAGCCGCTGGCGCCGCAGCTTTGGCAGCGGCAGCTGGTTTACCGGCAATTGCGGGAGCGGCAGCAGCGCCTTCCGCAGGAGCGGCACCTGGAACAGCTTCAGCAGCTGCCTTCTTCTTCGCTTTAACGCGGACGATCTTTGTTTTCGGCAATGCGGTCACGCTGGATGCGTCCGACCACAAACCTTTTTTCATTAGTTCCTTGATGCGTTCAATGCGCGAAAGAACCGTACGTTGCGCTGAACCGGCTTTGTCCATTTTCAATGACGGGTGTAATGACATTTTACATACTCCTTACTAGACAGTCTTTATATTTGGATTTCAATCTTGAAATCATGACCATTGCTTCATTCTTTTGGTTGAACTTGCCCACGCAAAGAATCGCGTATTTACCCTTTTGCATGACCACCGTTTCAAAACCTTTTTTGTTCAAATCCACAGCGGCCTGATGCGCAAATTTTTTATCAGCGTAAGAGGCCACCTGAACCGTGTACTTGAACGCCGACGCAGGTATCGGAGGTTTTTGTTCAGCCACTACAGCAGGAATGGTCTTAACCACCCCAGTAACAGGAACAGCAGTTTTAGTTGCCGCCTGAACAGGCGTATGAACTGTCCCAACAGCTGTCGCTTGTTGCGTTGCGACAATTGGAATTCCCACCATAACAGATTTCGTTACGACTGCGTCCCTTAATTGGGCAGCCATCACATGCTTGCCTCGTTCAACCCCTAAAGAATAAGCAAAAACAGCCCCCATTATACCTAAAATCGCGAAAACTACAAGATTCTCAGCAGTGAGGCTTACATTCGCTAAAAGATACCGCGGCTTGGCAGCATCATCAGAATTCCCAGGAAAAAGTTCGAACTGAGGCTGTTTGTAATTAATATTCACAGTGTTTGGCTTTCTTTAAAATGATCTGTCATTGCGCCTGCCCCGGCTGCGACCAGGTGGCAGGCCGGGGAGGAGCCGTAAATTTTTTGGTTAAGAGCGACGAAGCAATCCCAAGAAAGATGCGATTGCTTCGCCTGCGGGCTCGCAATGACGTTGGTTAAATTATTTATAAAAACAGAATTATTATAAGCCTAATGCGCGATTAAACTCAAGAATTTTCTAAATTTTTTTTCGCGGGAAAGCTCTAAAAAAACCTCGACGACCTTTGGGTCAAATTGCGTACCGCTGTTTTTGACGAGCTCTTCGATGGCGGCCTCGACCGGAATCTTCCGACGGTACGGACGTTCCGTCACCATGGACTCAAAGGCATCAACGACTGCCATGATGCGCGCACCCAGAGGAATCTGCTCCCTTTTTAAACCTGAGGGATACCCAGTCCCGTCGTACTTCTCACGGTGATAAAGGATAATGGGCAGGATCGGCTGCAAGAACTCAACGGGTTTAATCAAAGCCGCGCTCTTTTTGGGAATATCGCGGATGACCTTGAACTCATCGGGCGTTAGCTGGCTGGTCTTGGAAAGAATATCATACGGCACGTCGATAACACCAGTGTCGTGCAAAATGCTCGCGTACTCCAGGCGTTTGATCCCCTCCTGCCCGACGTGCAAACGCTCGGCCAAGGCCTCAATGATTTTAAAATACATCGGATGGTTCATCGATCCGAAATGCGGGTGCTTGGCCAGCATGTTGCCGATAAAATGGATACTACCCAAAATTGTGCGTTGCTGGTCCTCGTACAGCTGAAGGTTTTTGATGGCTGTCACCGCCTGCTCGGCGAAAACCGCCAACAGTTCACGGTCAAAATCCGTAAAGGCAGGTTCGTTCTTGTTGCGTTTGATAAAGATCGCCCCGCACGTATCGTCGGCAACCAGCGGCAGGCCGATCATGTGCTTCTCGAAAATGGCCACCCCGCGCGTGACCTTGAGTTCCCGGTCGGGCAGGTGTACGAAATCCTTTTTCTTGTCGAGAAAAATATTGATCTTGTTCTCAAAAAGCGCAATCATACTAACATTGCGTTTGACAGGGTCGAGGACATAAACACTGGCGGATGAGGCCTTAATGAACTGACATAAAAGACGCGTCAGGCGAAGCGTCAACTCTTTAACGTTATACGTTGAGTTCACCAGCCGATAGACCATGTGCACGGCCGATAAAATAAGCCGATATTTTTTGATATCAGCGCTTTTATTTTTCTTGGCGATCATCTTTTCTTGCCGTCATTGCGAGCGACCCCGAGGTCACGTTGCGGGAGCGAAACAATCGCCAAGTCTTTGGGATTGCTTCGTCGCCTGCGGGCTCCTCGCAATGACTACTACACCTTTTGATAAGGCTCGAATAACTTTTTATGTTCATCGAGAGCAAAACGGTCCGTCATAGAGGCAATGTAATTGCAGATCGTTTCATATAAATCTTTTCGATGGTATTGTTTATTGCGCTGATACACATTGTAAGGCAGTTGTTGCGGATTATTCACATACACATCAAAGATATTCTTGAGGATCCGTCGGGCCTTGGTCGTCATGCGCTCGACGCGATAATGATGATACAGCTTGTCATTTAAAATTTTCTGCAGATGATTGCGTTCCTTGGTCATTGTTTTGCTAAAACCAACCAAACGTTCCCCTGTTTTCTTGGGCCGTGATAACCGGAAATTATATTCTTTAACTTCCTGGGAACTTTTAAAATCGTATTTCTTGAGGCGTTCCTGGGTGGCCCGCAAAAAATCTTTGGCCTGCATGTCAATGAGCATCTTGACCATTTGATATTTAAACATCTCCTGGTCGGTAAACTTGGACACCCCGCCGATCGCGGCCACCGCCTTTTTCCAGAGTTCGCTTTCCAGAAGGTCTTCTTTCGTGATGCAGCCGGAGGTCAGGCCGTCGTCGATATCGTGATTTAAATACGCCAGCGAGTCGGCAATATCCACCACCTGCGCCTCAAACGTCGGGCCCTCGTCTTTGATGATGCGCTCTTTGATCTCGCGATGTGTGCCGGGATTGTCAAAAACTGTCTGATGTTTAAGGATGCCGATCAAGACTTCGTTGGTAAGATTCAGGCCATCGAAATCAGGGTATCGCTTTTCAAATTTGGTGACAATGTCGAAACTGCGCACATTGTGATTGAATTTTTTACAATCGGCTTCTTCCATGATGGTGTTCAAGGCCTCTTCCCCGGCGTGACCGAACGGCGGGTGGCCGAGATCGTGGGCAAGGGCGACGGCTTCGATCAGATCTTCGTTCAAACGCAGGTTACGGCCGATGGTACGCGCCAATTGCGCGACTTCAATGGTGTGCGTCAGGCGCGTGCGGTAATAGTCCCCTTCAAAAATGACAAAGACCTGTGTTTTGTATTCAAGCTTGCGAAACGCCTCGCAGTGAACGATGCGGTCGCGGTCGCGCTGGTAACAGGTACGCCCTTCGTGGTCGGGCTCTTTAAAGCGACGGCCGATGGAATCCTTGCTCTTCATGGCGCATGGCGCAAGGATCTTGTCTTCTAATTCTTCAATTTCTTTTCTTGTGCGCATCTTTAAACCTTTGATACAACTCTTTGAGCGACTGAGAAATTACTTTAGTCCCACCAACGACCGGCATGAAATTGGAATCCCCCTTCCAGCGCGGCACGATATGCATGTGCAGATGCCCGGGGAACCCGGCGCCGGCGACCCTGCCTAAATTCATCCCGATATTGTAACCGCCGGGATCTAAAACATCGTCGGAAATAAGCTTGATCTCTTCAACCAGATCCATTAACTCTTCCCGCTCGGGCCTGGTCAATTGTTCCAACGCATCGACATGACGGTAAGGCAAAATGAGCGAATGGCCGTTGTTATACGGATAAATGTTCAAGACCGCGAACACAAGTTTTTTGCGGATGAAAATAAAATTCTTGTCATCCTTTTTTTCTTTAAGGACACGGCAAAATACGCAGCCCTTGTGCTTGCCGATCTGTGTGATGTATTTGACCCGCCACGGGGCCCAGAGTTTGTCCATAATGCGTAAGGTGTTCGGCGTAAGGCGTTGGGCGTATAATTTAAGGCCATACGCCAAACGCCCTGCGCCCCACCATTATAGTTTTATAATTTTCCCCTCAATACCCTTCTCCGTCACCATTAAGATACCATAAGAACAATACGGCGCGCCAATGGTATCGTTGGGGCTGCCGGGATTAAAATAGAGGACGTTCCCGATCTTTTCATTGAACGGCTGATGCGAATGACCGAAGACAACAGCATCCACTTTATCCTTTTTAAATTCCTCTTTCACTCGCTCCAGGATCTTCGCAGCCGGCCCCTCCCCATGATAAATGCCAATTTTGAATTTCCCGCACGCAATGATCTCTTTGGCAGGAAAAAGTTTGCGTATGGGCGCCGGGTCCATATTGCCGAACACCGCCTTGACATCCTTGATGCCTTGCAGCATTTTTAAGACGGAAACATCACAAAAATCACCGGCGTGAATAATGGAATCAACTTTTTTAAAGGCCTCCAGGACCTGCGGAGGAACTGGATTGGAATGAGTATCGGAGAGTACGCCTATCTTCATCGGACCACGTAAGGTTTATCGTACAAATGCATCAGGGAATTGATTTCCTGTTCATTCCAGACCCACATGCGCTCCTGCAGCGCGCGGACCCTGGCATTCTCGTCGAGATTCGACAGGGAAACAACAACCAAACGCTGCGGCTTGGGGCCCATGTTCTTGGCCTCAGACAAAAGGGCGTTGATGTCGCCTTCCGTAAACGGGTCCTTGCGCATTGCCACCAGCCACGTCCCTTCGTCACATTCTGTGCACATGGCATCAATGTAAGTACCGGCGATCGACCGCAGCTTCAAAGGCGTGATCTGTGAGAACACCGGCAACTTATAGCGCCGACCGTTCAAATTCAATGATTCATTATCAAAACAATGAAAAAGTTCCACCATGCGTGTGGAAAGGTCTTTTCTCGACGTGACCTGAAAGTCGATAACCGCGCGGTTCAATTCTTCTCTGAATAGCTTATACTGCTTACCCGGCTCAAGATCGATCGCCATGATGCGCTTTTGCAGAACATATTTAAGCCAGTAACGGAACAGTTTATCTTTGAATTGAAAAATATTTCCGTTTTTCTCAAGGATATCGAGTTCGATCAAACGGTTTAATTTCTGATTGACCTGCGTCTGTTTTTGGCTGAGCGCATCCAAAAGGTCTTTAAGCCGGCATTTACCGTTAGCGAGCGCGATCAAAAGCGCTGTCACCGCCCGGTTGCCTTTGCCCTGGCATAGTTCTGAGATCATTAAATCGAAATGACGGCTGAGCGCTCCCCAGGGGTTGAACACCACATCTTCGATCGCCTGGGTGATCAATGGCACATACACTTCCGACTGCTTGTGCACCGCAGCCAAATGGATGAGTTCCCGGCAGATCAAACCAAGGTACAGCGGCTGACCACCAGTAAAGTCAGCCAGAAAACTTCGTAAATGCGAACCGATATGCACGTCGCCCATGGACTTCTCAATGAATTCCTGGCTGGTCACGCCGTCAAAACTGCCAACGGGGATGATCTCAAAGTTTCCAAAAAGAAGCGTCAATTTTTCGGATAAGATCCGGTTGGCAAGCTCCGGATAAGAACTGGCAATGACATACAAACACCGGCGCTGTGTCATGATCTTGTTGCCCATCTCCTGAAAGGCCTCCTCGACCGGAAAATTTTCAAGATCATGGAATTCATCCAGAACGATGACACAAAACTTTCCTGCTTCCGTATTAAAAACCTCTGGCAGCGCGATCAAATCCTGATACGCCTCGTTGAATTTTTTGGCCTTTGTCAATGCCAAAATTTTCTCAACGGCCTCGACGGTCTGAGGGATGAGTGGCCGTGTGATCTCCATCAACACCTTGATCTCTTCCTGCGGCGCAAGATTCCTGGATTTAGCAAAATTAAAAAGGATGCTCTTGATGATCTTCGAGGAGAAATAATCAAAATCGCGGTTCTCGAGATTCAAATAAATAACGATGGTTTCGGGATCGTCGATCTCGGAAATAAATTTCTGCAGGATCGTGCTTTTGCCGATGTAGCGGCTTCCCAGAAGCGCCAAATTCTGGCGGTACCCTTCTTTCAAATCCTTGAGCCTGCGGCCGAGCAAGCTCAAGGCCGCCTTACGGCCGAAACAAAAATTGTGGGGACTTAACGTGTTCATGGCAAATAATACAAAGGATTGTTCGGTTCGTCGAATTTTCGTACTTCAAAATGTAAAAATGCCAGCCGCCCGCTTTTGGCCAAGCGCCCAATAGGCACGCCCCTGGCGATCATCTCGTCGGGTTTGACCATCACGTCCGACTGATGGGCGTACACCGAATAAAAACCATCCAAATGATCAACGATCACGGTATACCCGTAACCGTTCAGATAATCCGCAAAAACGACTTTCCCGTTGCGCGCGGCCCTGATCTCTTCGCCCTCGGCAGCCGCGATGTCAATGCCGCGGTTGACGTGCTGGCCTTTGGCGTCGTTAAAATAGGAAACGATCCTGCCCCGCAGCGGCCAGAAAAATTCATCCGGCTTCCCTTCGGGTTTCTCCAGCATGACCTTTTTAACGTCGGACGCCCCGGGAATAAGGATCAACTGATTCTCTTCGATCACCGCGGCATTAGGGATGCGGTTGGCTTTGACGATGTCATCCAACGTCACACCATACGTCTTGGCGATCCGCCACAATGATTCCTGTTTGGAAACTTTGTGGTACACCCCTTGGGTCTTCTGTTCCACCGACGGTGTTACAGCCGCTGGCGCTGAAGGCGCAGCAGACGGCGTTCCCCTTTTGTGTGACGTCGCACAGCCTGATATAAAAAGAACAGTTAAAATTAAACATAAAACTCGAAAGTAGAAATAAGTTATATCAACGTCATTGCGAGCCCTATCGGCTGACGGTTGGCTAAGGGCGAAGCAATCCCATCCGTCGACATTGCAAGACTCGAGTTTGCGATTGCTTCGTCGCCTTGCGTCAACACATGCTCCTCGCAATGACGTCTCCTTGTGTTTCCATTTCCTTTTTTATCCGAGCGGGGGAAGGGAATCGAACCCTCGCAGTCAGCTTGGGAAGCTGAAATTCTACCACTGAATTACCCCCGCATTAAAGTAAACCAACAAAGGCATATTCGGATTACACGGATTTAACCAACAAATGCTTTACGGATGACACGGATTGAAAATAAAGAAATAAATAGTAAAAAATTCTACGTTATTCGCCATCCGTGTAATCCGTAACCTAATGACATTACTTTTTTAAGATCCGTGCAATCCGTTTAACCGTTGCAGATACGTTGCTAGACAAACAAACATCCCGACAAACTGCAACCCGATCGACACCTAACTTTCGCAATCGCCCAACATTCTCGCAAGTGATCCCGCCGATCGCGAAAATAGGGATCTTGAGCTCACGGGCAACCTTCTGCAAAATTTTCAAATTCATCGGTGTCCGCCCGGGTTTGGTTTGGGTCTTAAAGACCGAACCGAAACCGATGTAATCAGCCCCTTCCCTCTGGGCCCGACGGGCAAGCTCAATGGTCTGACAGGAAACGCCGATCATCGCTTTATCCCCCATCATCCGGCGGGCAATTGTAAGCGGAATGTCATCTTGTCCCAGATGAACTCCGGAAACCTGAGCGATCATCGCCAGATCGACACGGTCATTGATGATCAACGGAATCCTTCCACCGATGATCTTTTTGGCTTTCCTGGAAAATTCCAGAATATCTTTGGCGCAGCCGGATTTATCACGCAGCTGGACAATGTCCACGCCGACACGGACCGATTTTTTCAAAATATCAAGGAGCGTTGCATAACTATTGACCTGGGCATCCAGGATCAAGTACAACTTAGCCTCGCGCAACCATATTTTTTTCGAGCGCATAAAATTTATAACGCAATTCTTTAAGTTTCCTGGCGCATCGCGGATCTAAAAGCTTCGTCACTTCCTCGAGCACGCGCAGGGATTCTTTAACGCGCTGCGCATTGGCGTAAAAAACATCCTGGAGGCTCTCCCGTTTAAATTCGCTGACCGTTGATCCACGGCCGACGTCGCTTTGGATGTCGCGCGCTGTCAGCAGTTCTCTAATATTCAAAGACTCAACCGTTGAAGTCAACCCGTGGCGCAGATCTTTTAATTGTTTCGTTAAAGTTTTGCGGTCAAAACCGTAACGGCAGACATCTTCACAAACGCGCAGGCCTTCTTTGGCGCGGTTGAAGTTCGCGTCCACCATGCGCAGCAATTTTTGTGCCTCTATGTGTTTGCGCATGCCGCCTGATGAGCAATTTCAATGATCTTGGTCGTCGAGAAATTATCAACGAACGTTACAAATTCCACGGTGCCGCCGTTACATTTGACCACGTCCGCGCCGACGACCGGCTTGCCTTTCCAGTCCGCGCCTTTGATCAAAATGTCGGGCAGGATCGCTTTAATAAATTTATACGGCGTGTCTTCATTGAACACGGTCACGTAATCAACGCTTTCCAATGCCGCCAAAACAAAAGCGCGCGCCTTTTGCGGGTTGATCGGCCTGGTTGGGCCTTTCAATCGCCGGGTAGATGCGTCGCTGTTTAATCCCACGACCAAGATCCGGTTGCCTTTTTTGGCTTTCTCAAGATAGCTGACGTGGCCGTAATGCAAAATATCAAAACAACCGTTGGTAAAGGCGACCTTCTTGCCGGCTTTACGCAAACGTGCGATCTCTTTTTTTAATTTAGAAAGACCGACTATTTTGCTACGAATACTCACACTCACCTCAAATGGCTGTAAGCTTTAAGTTGTAAATGCTTTTCTTGATGTATAACTTACAGCTTATAGCTTATAGCTTACGACTTAAAACGCCTCTTCCGCCAGCTGACAGATCGTATGCGCAATGCACAACTGCGATTCCTGGATGCGGGCGGTGACCTTGGACGGAACAATGATCGCCACATCGCACACCGGCGCGATCTTGCCGCCGTCGCAGCCCAAAAATCCGATCGTTTTCAAGCCCAGCGTTTTGGCCTTCTTGAGGCCTTCCAGAACATTTTTGGAATTCCCGCTCGTTGAGATCCCGACCGCCACATCCCCGGCCTGGCCCAAGCCTTCCAGCTGCCGCGCGAAAACAATATCAAAACCGTAATCGTTGCCCAACGCGGTCAAAATGGACGTGTCCGTCGTCAAAGCGATCGCCGGCAGCGAACGGCGTTCTTTTTGGAAACGTCCGATGAACTCGGCGGCGATGTGCTGGCTGTCCGCGGCAGAACCGCCGTTGCCGAAAAAGAAAAGCCTGTGGTTATTCTTTAACGCGACAATGACTGTCTCAGCCGCTTTTTTGATGAGCTCTTTATTGGCCTTGAGCGTCGCCTGTTTGACGGCGATCGATTCCTGAAAAATTTGTTCGATAAGTTTGTCCATACCTACTTCCGTCATTGCGAGCCCCGTCTTTTGGGGCGAAGCAATCGCAAGATTTGGGATTGCTTCGTCGTCACTGCGTGACATCGGGACTCCTCCCCGGCCTGCCACCTGCCTGCCCTGGCTGCGCCATGGTGCAGGCCAAGGGGCCGCAGCCGGGGCAGGCGCAATGACGCTTAATTTTCATTTCGTCGACGAGAAAACCTCAGCAATCGCGAAAAGATCCATGTCAATCGTCTTGCGTTCGCTCACCGCTTCCTCGATATCGACGAAACGGATCTTGTTATCGCGCAGGCTCACCATTTTGCCGAACTTGCCTTCGCTCACGAGTTCCACCGCCTTGACGCCAAAGCGCGTCCCCAGGACCCGGTCGAAGGCCGTCGGCGATCCGCCGCGCTGGATATAACCCAAAACGCTCACACGGGTCTCATAACTCGTTTTGTCTTCAATCAACTTAGCCAAGATCTCTCCAACGCTGCCAAGCCGTTTTTTTCCCTCATTGGCTTCTTCTTCCGGCGAAGGGCGCGTGGGAAACCCGTTAATTTTCGTACCTTCGGAAATAACGATAATGCTGAAATTCTTGCCGCGCTTGTGGCGCTCTTTAAGAGATTCGCACACCTGGTCGATGTCGACAGGAATCTCCGGGATCAAAATGATGTCCGCCCCGCCCGCGATGCCGGCCTGCACCGCGATCCACCCGGTATAAAGGCCCATGACCTCAATAACCATAATGCGATGGTGCGATTCCGCCGTTGTGTGCAAACGGTCGATGCATTGGGTGGCGATATTCACCGCCGTATCAAAACCGAACGCGTAATCGGTACCGGACAACGCATTATCGATGGACTTGGGAACACCAACGACGCGGATGATCCCTTTTTTATGAAGGGCAAGCGCGATCTTGAGCGTCTCCTCGCCGCCGACGGTGATCAGGGCGTCGAAACCGTTACGCTTATAATTGTCTTTGATCGCTTGAACGTGTTCAGGATTATCGAGAGGATTGATGCGGGACGTGCCGAGGATAGTACCGCCGCGGTCCAGGATGCCGGAGGTGGAGCGAAGGTCCAGGATCTTCATGTCGTTCTCGATCAAACCCACCCAGCCGTTTTTAATGCCGGTGATGACATACCCTTCCTGGATGCCTTTGCGGACGACCGCGCGGATCACAGAATTCAAACCAGGGCAATCCGCCCCGCCGGTAAGTACGCCAATTTTCTTCATAGTTAAATCCTTGGTCAGAAGTCAGAGGTCAGAAGTCAAAAGCAACCACTTCTGACATCTGACTTCAGACTTCTGACTCTAATTATGCCCGATATCCGCGAAAAGGCACCGTCGGCGTCGGATCGACTTCGATATCGTCTTTGCCTTTATCTTTTCTGAACTTCGCGTCTTCCATGACGATCTTGACAACGTGGATGCGAATATTGATCTTGCCTTCCAGGCCGATCACATCCTGGATCTTGCTGCGGATCATCTCCTGCAGTTTCGCCGTCATCTCGGGAATGCTCACATCCGTTCTTAAGATCAAACGGATCTCGACATCCAAACCTTTTTTGATGGCGATGATCGTCGGACGGACCTCTTTGATCTCCGGCACGCGCACGGCAATGCGGCGGATCAGATCTTCCATCGCACTTAAAGAAACCGTCACCGGCCCGGCTGGATTATCAAAGGCGATCGTGCGCTCTTTGCGGCGGCGGGCATAGATCAATTTCGCCCAAAAAAGGCTCAAAAGCATAATAAATCCGACAACCCCCGCCAGGATCATGGACAGCTGAGAATCATGATCAATGTTGGTTAAAATCTTAACAACGTCGTCAAGTTTGATCTGGTGAAAGAAAAATAAAATACACAGAAACCCTGTCGAGAATATGATCGTCAGATAAAAAAATACGGCCAATTGGGTTAATAACCACATCATGCGCCCCTTTCTATCCCTTGAATATTAACGTTCACCTCTTTGAGGTTGATATCAACGGACCGCTCGACCGCGCTTTTCACCACATCCTGCACCTGGCGCGCCACGTCCGGAACATTTAAACCATACCGGATGCTCACCTTCATGTTAACGCTAACCTGATTATCCTGGTCGATCGTCACAGTGACGCTCGGAAAATTCTTGTAACCGACCAGTTCAAAAATGCGGCTGATAACGCCAAAAGAAGCGAGCTTAACGCCTTCAACCTCGCCGAGCGCTGATGCCGCAATGTCACCGATCACTTTTTTGTGGATCTGTACGAACCCAATATCTACTTTATTCTCGCGGTTCATAAGTGCGCTCCAATGGCTTCTTTTTCTTCAATCCTTCCCATCTCTTCCAGAAAATGGGTGGTCACGTCCCCAGCGATGAACTTGGGATGGTTCATGATCTTTTGGTGGAGACCGATCGTTGTTTTAATGGGGCTAATATAAAATTCATCAAGCGCGCGCCTCATCGTCGTAATGGCATCCTTGCGCGTTTTGCCGTGCACGATGAGCTTGGCCACCATGGAATCGTAATATGGGCTTATTTTATATCCTGGATAAATGTGTGTATCAATACGAACATTGGGGCCGCCGGGCAAATTTAATTCCTCGATCTTCCCGGGGCAGGGCATAAAATTGTTATCCGGATCCTCGGCATTGATGCGGCACTCGATCGCTACGCCATGGAACTTCACCTGTTCCTGTTTAATCTTAAGTTTCTCGCCGTTGGCCGCCTTGATCTGTTCCTTGATCAGATCAATCCCCGTCACCATCTCGGTCACCGGATGCTCCACCTGGATGCGGGTGTTCATTTCCATGAAATAAAAATTGCCTTTATTGTCTAATAAAAACTCAACGGTCCCGACGCCACGGTAGTTGACGCCCTTGGCCACTTTGACCGCCGCCTCACCCATTTTTTTGCGCAATGCTTCATTCAGGGCCGGCGAAGGAGATTCTTCAATCAATTTTTGATGACGGCGCTGCACGCTGCAGTCGCGCTCGCCCAAATGGATGATGTTCCCGTGATGGTCGGCCAGGATCTGGATCTCAACGTGGCGCGGGCCTTCAATATATTTTTCGATATAAACGTCGGCGCGGCCGAAATTCACTTCCGCTTCCGTCTGGGCCAGTTTGAAATAATTGACCAACGACACGTCGTTGTGGCACACGCGCATGCCCTTGCCGCCGCCGCCCGCCGCTGCCTTGATGATGACCGGGTATTTGATCTTCTGTGCGACTTTGATCGCCTCTTCCTGACTCCCAATGATGCCGTTGCCGCCGGGCGTCAAAGGAACGCCAAGCTTGCGCACGGTTTCCTTGGCAACGATCTTATCTCCCATGCGGCGGATGGCGTCCGGCGTGGGCCCAATAAATTTGATATGACAGGATTCGCAGACCTCGGCGAAATGCGCGTTCTCGGATAAAAATCCATAACCGGGATGGATCGCCTCAACATCAGTGATCTCAGCAGCTGAAACAATGGCAGGGATGCTCAAATAGGATTCGGCGCCGGTGGCCTTGCCGATGCACACGGCCTCATCGGCAAAACGCACATGCAGAGAACTGCGGTCCACTTCCGAATAGACAGCTACCGTGCGGATGTTCATCTCCCGGCAGGCGCGGATGATTCGAAGGGCGATCTCACCACGATTAGCTATTAGGATTTTAGAAAACATGATTTTTAAATTCTGATCGTTGATCGGGAATCGTTGTTCGTTGATCGTAGTCATCAACCGAACAACGATCAACTATCAACGAACAACTTATAATGGTTCTACCACAAATAGCGTCTGACCAAATTCCACCGGTTCGCCGTTTTCAACCACAACCTCTTTGACCTTGCCGCGCACTTCGGATTTGATCTCGTTCATCAGCTTCATGGCTTCCACGATACAAACGACCTGTCCGATCTCAACGGTCTGTCCCACCTCTAAAAATGACGGCGCTTCCGGCGACGGGGCGCGGTAGAAGGTCCCAACCATGGGAGATTTGATCTCGGCTTCGTTTTTCTTGGGCGAATCGCCAGCGGGTAAAGGTGCTTGTGTTGTTTTGGGGGAAGGGATCTTCTCGAGATTATATTGCATCGGTGTTCCCGGCGCGGCAATCGATGACTCCAGGGATGATTTTTTAAGTTTCAACTTCAGGCCGTCGCGTTCGATCTCGATCTCAGCGAGTTCGTTCTCGTTCATCAAAGCGATAATTTCTTTGATCTCCTTTAAATTCATTTTTTCACCCTTTCAACGTAGGTTCCGTCTCTGGTGTCGATCTTGACGATCTCTCCGACTTGAATGAACAACGGCACTTGAACGTTGGCGCCGGTATCGATCTTGGCCGGTTTGTTTCCGGCACGGGAAGAATCTCCTTTAAGGCCAAGATCCGTTTCCGTAATGGTGGCAATGATAAAATTCGGGATGTCAACCTTTAAAAGCTTCTCGCCATTAAAAGTTCCCTGGGCTTCGATATTATCCTGCAGAAAATCAACGCCGCGGCCAAGCATCTGGGCGGAAACAACGTGCTCTTCAAAAGTGGTTTGATCCATAAAATGGTAACCGTCGCCGCCGTTATAAAGATATTGAAGGCGGCGAAATTCCAAAACCGCTTCTTCGAGCTTCTCCGCCGTGCGGTAGGTACGCTCCAAAACGTTCTGTGTCTTGACATTTCTCATCTTGATGCGTACGAAGGCCGAACCTTTAGCCGGCTTAACATGATTAAATTCAACGACCATGTACACATCGCCGTTGATGGCAAGGCCCATACCGTTTTCTACTTCGGTAATTTCACGCGGTCTGATCACTTAAAACCTCACATCCCTTATCTGTTACTAAAACCATGTCTTCGATCCGTATCCCGAACTTACGACCAGGGCCGGGGATATAAACAGCGGGTTCGACCGTCACAACCATGCCGGCCTTGAACACCGCCGGACTTTTGACCGATAACCTTGGGGATTCGTGGATCTCAAGCCCTACCCCATGCCCCAAAGAATGGCCAAAGAATTGCTCTAAATCAAATTTTTTAAAGTGGTTTCGCGCCTCTTGGTCGGCGACCGACACTGGCACACCCGCCTTAATTGTCATGATCGCTTTCGTTTGCGCATCTTTCACAATGGCAGCAACTTCGCGAACAAGAGGCGGTATTTTACCCAAAAAGACCATACGTGTCAAGTCGGACTTATATCCCCTGATATCTATACCTGTATCTATAAGCACCGGCTCATTATTTTTGATCTTCCGGCCGCTCACTTTGGCATGCGGATAGCAGGAATTAGGGCCGGAAGCGATGATCGACGGAAAAGAAAACCCGGCATTGTGTTTTTTAACAAAAACTTCCAGCTTGGCAAGTACCTGTTCTTCGGTCAAACCAGGTTTGATGACCCCACGAAGGTACTTGATCGCTTTATGATGAAGCTTCAGGCAATCCCTGATGGCATCGACTTCTTTTTTCTCTTTGATCTCGCGCAATTTTTCCACGACGTCGGAAAGTTCAATCAAACCAATGCCTTGAGGGCAATTCTTTTGCAGCTCTTTGAACGCTGAAAGTGAAAGATGGCGCTCGTCGATGCCGAGGCGTTTAAATTTCAGGCCGGTCAAGATTTCAAAAACAGCCTTGAACATCGAGCGATCGTACTGTTTGATTTCGATATTCTTCAAGCCTTTTTGCGCTTCGAGGATATAACGAAAATCAGTGATGTAAAAACTCTTGGACGGCGTAACTAAAAGCCAAGATTCCGAAGCGTCAAACTCGGTCAGATAAGTGATATTGACGTCTATGGTGACCAGAAAGGCATCAATGCCAAGGCCGGAAAACTGATTAATGAGTTTTTGGATGCGGGGATTGGAAGTATCCGAAGATTTTGGCATGATTTTCGTTTAAATCCAAAATCCGAATATCGAAATACGAAACAATGTTCCAAATATGAATGTTCAAATGACAAAAACAGGGCGTTTCGAACATTTTAACATTGAATCATTTGAATTTGTTTCGGAATTCGGTATTCGAATTTCGATATTCCCATTATTTTTTAATTAAATTAATCAAAGCCTGCAGCCCCAGACGGTAGCTGTCCACGCCTAAACCCGTAATCTGCCCGTGGCTGGCTGGCGCGATCAAAGACTTCTGACGGAAATCCTCGCGCTTGTAAATATTGGACAGATGAACCTCGACAGTGGGAATTTTGACAGCCGCAACCGCATCACGAATAGCCACGCTGGTGTGCGTGTAAGCGGCAGGGTTGATCAAGATCGCAGCGATGTTCTTTGGACCGGCATGGCCGATGGCATCCACGATGTTGCCTTCATGGTTGGACTGCATAAGCTCAAGCTCAACGCCCTGGGCAGCGGCGATCTTTTTTAGTTCGCCGTTAATCTCATCTAACGTCACTTTGCCGTAAATATCGGTCTCGCGCTGACCCAAGAGGTTTAGGTTAGGACCATGAATAACGAGTATTTTCTTCAAGGAACGCCTCCATTTTCAGAGAGGTAAGAGGTAAGTGAGAAGAGGTATGTAAAAAATACAGTTTTTTATTTTTACCTCTTACCTCTTACCTCTTACCTCTTACCTCTTATTTTTGCGCTTCATCAACTAACATAACTGGAATACCGTCTCTAATCGGATACTTGCGCCCGCACTGAATACAGATGATCTTTTCGTTCTTTAACTCCACGTCGCCCTGGCATGCCGGGCAGGCTAATATCGCTAATAAATCTTTATCAATCATAGGTCACCAGGTCACTAGGTCACTAGGTCACATGTGACTTGTGACCTTGTGACTTTTCAATTACTGCGCTAATCCGGGCTGCTCTTTCTGAAGAATCTCAATAAATTTCATCTGCAGTTCATAGATCGAACCGCCCAACAGGCGGTCTTCCTGTTCGTTGAGATTGCCTTTGGTTTTTTCCTTAAGAATAACTAAGGTATCGATCAAAAACTTGGATTGGGCCAGATTCTTTTCGGTTTGTTGCGTGACAGGATTCGGGATCTCCCCCATAAAAATGAGGGCCTGAAAGCCGAGGCTGGCGATGTAATTTGAAAAGCTCAACTCCTGCTCTTCGCCGCCCTCCTGGGCGTTCTCTGCAGGGGCTTCGGCAGCCGGTTCCTGCCCAAAAATATGCACTTTTTCTTTTTCAACGTTATTTTTCCACGATTCATCGACCTGTTTTTCGCGATCCATAATTCTATCCTTAAATTAACGCGAGTTCAATATAAGACATTTAATCTCAGCGGGTCTAATTCCCCGCAGTTTGCTGCGGGGTCGTTCATTCTTATCGTCATTCCCGCGAAAGCGGGAATCCAAAAACGAGTGGATACCCACTTACGCGGGTATGACACAAAAAAGGCACGCTTACAATATCATTGAGGAGTTTTACTGTCAATCCTTAGCTTGCGCGTCACTGTTCATGGACTTGGAAAGAAATAACGACGTTAAAAGTAAGCTCAGGATACCGCAGGTCCTTGGGAAACGGCGGAAAGGGATCGGCTTCCTTGATGCTCTTAAGGCCGATCGTGCGCAGGTATTGGCCGCCGGTGGTGCGCTCTTCGATGATCTTCAATTCTTTTAAGGTCCCGTCGCTCGTGAGGATGAACGTCAGGTACACCTCGCCTGCATAATATTCGGAATAATTAAAATAGGCCCGCTGCCGGATGCGGCCGCGGACCAACGAATAATAATTCGCATAGGTCGGGTTATTGATCTTCTCAGACTGCAAAACCGGTACCGAAACCGTTTTTTTCATGGCCATGTTCAAGGAACGGTTCTTATCCGGAACCCGTTCATAAATTTTAAGGGTTTCAGGCTGTTCGTTCCGCTCTTTAATGAGGACCCCCGAGGCCAACGGATCTTGGGGCGTGATCTTATCGTTCTTAGTAGGCTTACTATCGGCGGGTTTGTCCTTAGGGACTTGCGTTTCCGCTTTCTTGTGAGCGGTGTAGATCACTTCCATTTTATTGATCCGCATTTTTTTAATGGGCCTCGTTTGAATAAAAAGCGAACTGCACACCAATAACAAATGGACGGACAACGAAATGATGAGCGCCTTATAAAAAAAATCTTCAGTGAAATAGGCGTCATTGCGAGCCCTATCGGCGATAACAGGCGAAGGGCGAAGCAATCGCAAACATCGTCGGATGGGATTGCTTCGTCGCCTGCGGGCTCCTCGCAATGACGGTGTATTTAAATGTGTATTATTCACGGGATGACAACTCCCGCACCAGGTATTTGAAGAACCGGACAGTATCCTTGACGGGGTGGATCTTGCTCTGTTCATCCTGATAGATCGTCTGCACAGGAATAGAATCGATCTTGAACCCCTTGCGGCTGGCCTTAATAAGAATCTCGGATTCGATCTCAAAATTGGTGGATGTCAGCTTGATGTTGCGCAAAACTCCGCAACTGATCAGGCGAAAACCGCATTGGGAGTCGGCAATTCTTTGGCCGCAGACCAAAGAAATCATCCATGACATAAATGTATTGGTCACCATACGCACGAACGGCATACCCTTGCGGTTCTGCATGCGGTTGCCGTTAATCACGCTCGCGCTGGTCAATTTGTAATGTTCGATAAAATTGGGCACGTCTTCTACCGCGTGCTGGCCGTCGCCGTCCATAACAATCAAAGCGTCATAACCGCGGTTAACGATGTGATCGAAACCTTTGTGCATAGCGTTCCCCTTGCCCCCGCGTTCGGGGATGGTGATGACGTGCGCCCCCTTTTTAGCGGCAATCGCTCCGGAATTATCCGTGGATCCATCATCGACCACAACAACATCCAGAGCGCGAGCCCTGAGCTTCTCCACCAGCCCGTCGATGGCCTGGGCTTCGTTATGACAAGGGATAAGGATGCAAATCTTCATAATTTATTAGGGTAACGTTTACGGTAAACGGTTACGAGGCCCGTATCAATCAAGGTTACGTTGACGGCCGTAAATCTTACCGTAGACGATACGGGCAGCGTAACCGTCACCTTAACCTTTTTATTCCAACCAAAACCTTCTGAACATCAGCCACTGGCTGGGATACTGACGGATCTTCGCTTCGATAACTTTAATATATTGGTTTATGAGATTTTTCAAAACGTCGTCGGACACAACTTGATCATCAATAAAAGGCGGATAAACGGGTTTTTCAAAAGACATAGTAAAACTGCCATCGGTATTGCGCATAAGAAAGGTGGGGACGATCCCTGCTCCGGTCCTTAATGACAAGACAGCCGGGCCTTTGGGAAGAAGCGCCCGTCGCCCCAAGAAATCCATTTCCAGGCCGTGCGTCCCGAAATCGCGGTCGGCGACCAGGGCGATCGATTCATTCGCCTTGAGCTTCTCCAGACAACGACGCACCGCAATGCTCGGAGAGACAACTGTAACCCCATTGTCCTTGCGCTGGGCGTTAAAAAGATCGTTGACCAATTTTTGCTTATGCGGCAATGCCACCGCCAGGATCGGGAAACCCAATTTAGCGGTCAAGACCGCGCCTAATTCCCAATTGCCGATATGGGCGGTGATCACGATGGCCCCTTTGCCGTTCTTAAAAACTTCGCGGAGGTGTTCAATATTCTCGATCTTGATATTTTTCGCGATGAACTGTGCATCCACATGACGGACCATACGGAAAAAATCTACCAGGTAACGGCCAAAATTACGAAAAACATCACGGACCAAATATTCGTCGACCTTATCCTGGTTTAAAATCACTTTTAAATTGGATCGTACATTGTCACAATCCGTCGGAGAAAAGGTGTATTGCAGATCAGAAAAGATCGACGCAAAACGGTAGGCCCCCCGCAAGGGAAGGATATTGACAATCAACTGCCCGATCTTATAAAGGAGGAATCTAAACATGAAATTTGGGTAACGTTTGGGGTAAAGGTTACGCAACCCGTATCGGTTACGTTAAACGGTTACGTTTTAAAAATTTGTTGACCGTTACCCCTAAACGTCGACGATACGGGCATCGTAACCTTTACCGTAACCGCTATCTGTCACTGTTACGACCCAACCAGCGCCGCCGGTTTCGGAGGCAATGACAGTACCAACTCGGCGATATCCCTGGCCGCGTGCGGCCTTCCCTGTTCATAGGCGGCCTTACTCATCGCTGCCAAACGTTCAGGTGAATTTAAAAGCTCATCAACCTCGTAGGAGATCTCATCAATATCATCGACCCGCAGGGCTATCCCTTTTTTTATAAGAAAATTCGTATTGTGCATTTCCTGACCAGGAATGGGGTTGATAATGATCATGGGCAGCCCCTTGGCTAAAGATTCCGAGGTCGTCATGCCACCAGGCTTGGTGATGAGCATGGTGGAAACATCCATGAGCTCGTCAACATTACTGGCGTAATCGTAGATGATCAATTTCTTATTGGTCTTGCTTTGTGCCTTCTTAAGCCATTCCATTAATTTTGTATTGACCCCGGAAATCACGATCAGCTGAAGGTCCCTCGGCAATTTAAGAAGCGATTTAACTACTTTTTTAATGGGTCCCAGGCCTTGGCCGCCGCCCATGATCAAAACCGTGGGCGCTTGCGCATCAAGGCCAAGCTTGCGGGCGAGTTCCTTTTTATCCGGTCTCTCGGCAAACTTCATGCGGATAGGAATACCGAATACCCTGATCGCGTCTGCGGCGACCCCTTCCCCAACGAAACGATTTTTCGCATCTTCCGACGGGACAACATAATAATCGACGCCTGGATTCAGCCAATAGGCATGTGGTGCAAAATCCGTGAGGACGCCGATCAGCGTAAAAGGAAGATTGAACGTGGTTTTATAATGAGCCACCATACCGCACGGGAATGCCTGGGTACAGATCACTGTGTCCGGCTTAAACGTCTCAAACAATTTGTCGAGTTTCTTATGGCTATTTTTATTAAGAAATTCTTTAATAAGTTTTGAACGCTTGACGAGCTTGGGGTTATCATACATCTTATCCCATATTTGAGGCATACGTTTGATAACGCCCATGTAGGCTTTATTGACGACTTTCTCTAAAATAGGATACGTGTACTCAAAACCGTTGATACTCATCAACTCGGCATCCGGCATGACCTGTTTGAGAATTTTCTGGATGGCAACTGTGGCCTGCCGATGGCCGGAGACCCTGGTGATGTACATGAGCAAAATTCGTCGGGGTTGTTTCTCCATAAGATCAGTCAGCATAGATTACTCAATAAGTGCAAGCGTTGCGCCGATAGCAGCTTCTTGGCCGGCGGGGACCAAAATTTGTTTTAATATGCCGCTGGTCTCGGCAGAAATATTAAAGGTGGCCTTATCCGTCGCCAATTCCACAAGATCATCGCCTTCCTGAACACGGTCGCCGGGTTTACCGTGCCAACAGGCTACAGTGACTTTGGCAATTCCTTCGCCTAGTTCTGGAACGATGACAGCGTTCATAAAAGTACTGTCATTGCGAGGAGTCCCTGTGTTTCATGTCGTGACGACGAAGCAATCCCAAAGCTTGCGATTGCTTCGCCCAAAAAACGGGGCTCGCAATGACGATTATATTTGTATTAACTCAAAATGCCTAACAAATTGAGCAACCATTCTTTCTTTAACCAACGCCATATCCACCGGAGCCCCTTTTAACTTCGCCATCGAGGTCATGGCAACATCCAAACCACACGGACGGATCATGCTAAAAAGCTTCAAATCGGTATTAACGTTTAACCCCACGCCGTGATACGAAACCCATTTGCGCACGCCGATGCCGATCGAGGAAATTTTGTCACGGCCCACCCAAACGCCTCTTTGACCGTCGATGCCCACAGCCAATATATCAAATTCCGTCAATAAATCAATGACAACCTGCTCTAACTTTTCTAAAAATACCTTCAGATCGCGGCCGTGATCGTTCAAATTAAAAATAGGATACACGACAAGCTGGCCCGGGGCGTGAAGCGTGATGTCTCCCCCGCGATCAATGGGGACAACCTCAACTCCGCGGGCCTTGATATCTTCGACGGGCAGCAGAATATTTTCCGGCTTGGTCATCCGGCCCAGGGTCAGAGTCGCCGAATGTTCGCATAGAATCAAACGTGGATTCTCTCCAGCAATGATGCGATTGACCAGCGCCTTCTGCCGCTCGTAGGCTGTTTGATAATCAATCAAGCCCCAGTCTTCAATAATGCACGATGATTGTTTGGTATTCACATCAAGCTTGTTCATAGGCGCATCATAATATCTTAAATGGACCCAACAATCAAACGCAAAAAAGGGCAAAAAAAAGGGGGCAGAATAAAGTGTCCCCTTTCTTGTTTAAAACGGCGCCAGATGAACCTTCATTAAGCCCTTACTTTATGAAACGTTTCAACAGCTCTCGCTTTCGATTGTTGTATTTTTCAAGCGTTGCGAGCATTCTTGGATCATCTTCAATTTTATGGATCGACCCACTGTATTCTTTTCTGACTTGCTCGTATTCAGCCCCTACTCTTTGGCCTTCCCGCATCTTATTAATAGTTTCAGACGAGTGTGGGTCATCACCGTAATACACTTGAAGCTGTTGAAGTTTTTCAGAAAGAATTCTCTCTCGCTCTCCAAACTGAGCTGCCGATCTTTCTATTTCCGGTTGAATTACCGCGCTAATCCTTTGAATCTCTTCTTCCTTTTCATGATTTATCTGAATAATTTCCGCAATATAAGCCCTTAGTTGTTCCGAAGTAAACTCTAAGTGTAAGCCCTCAGCATCTATCCCCAGCGACTTCATTTCCTCCTTGAAATATTGCAAATCCGCTTTGTACACATGGTCTTCAGCCAAACTTGGCACTGAACCAGACTTCAGCGTAGACGATTTCTGAATCTGAGGCGTTACGGATTCATTTTGTAGCTCTTCTTCCATCTGCGCCTGACGCAGGCGCTCCTTGACCGTTTCGGCAAAGCTTGTCTGGGTTACCAGTAAACACATCAACAAAAATATGATCGTCTTCATCCGGCCTCCATTTTAGCTCAAAGAATAAAGACCAAAGACTGATAAAACCTTCAAAAGGTCTTTTGTCTTTGGTCTTCGATTTTTAATCTTCATTGTTTAATTTTTTACAAACTCCGACAAATCGCCTCGGCCATTTCCTGGGTTCCGACGGCGGTTAGCTGTTCATCAGCTTTTTTAAATCAGACAAAATGCCTGGATTTTCCAAAGCATCAGAAAATTCTTTGACCCATTTTTGAACTCTTTTACGATCTAATTTGGGATAGCTTTGTAAAATAGTTTTTACGTCAATCATGTCTTGGGGTCGGTGAGCGACCATTTTCATGATCATAAGATCTTCGGGTGTCGGCAACGGAATTTCTAACGATCCGATTTTGTGAAAAGCCTTTCGCTGAATACTCTCTTCTTCAAAAGGAAGATAGCCAAAAGAGATGTCGATGCTCACTCCGCTTTTTAGATGCCGCAGCAACAAAACCCGATTTTTTTGAGCAAAGGCAAGCGCGTCCTTTATTCTGGCGTCAAATCCAAATGTCTGTCCTGTCTTAAAGAATTGTTCCCATTGCGCTTCATCGACCATGCCAAGCACATCAATATCCTGCGTTGTACGCGGACGCGTCAACAAAGAAACAGCGATGCCGCCGATAATCAAAAATTCTCCGGAAGAATTTTTAAACCATTCAAGCAAATCTTTTAAAACATCTTCAAAAAGAATATCTTTTTTATGAATGGTCATGTTCCCATCGTCTTTTAAGCGTTATCCAGCGTTGCCTTATTTTGCTTATTTCTCGTTCATCTTTTTTATCGGTAGGCGCGGGATGGAAAGAATTCATCAGTAAACAAAGCTGCTTGAATTTTAAAGGCATCGGGGTTGTCTGAAGTTCCTGAACGTTTACCAATTCCACCTGTTCCCATCTTTGTTTATAGATGCGCGCTTGTTTTTTGGTGAGTTTAATCATCAGAAAACCTCGTTTTCATTCTACAAACTCCGACAAATCGCCTCGGCCATTTCCTGGGTTCCGACGGCGGAAGGATCATTGCGGTCTTGCTTGAGATCGTAGGTGACGGATTTACCTTCTTTGAGGACTTTGCGCACCGCATTTTCCAAACGTTCGGCAGCGCCTGCTTCGTTGATGTGACGAAGCATTAAAACCGCGGAAAGAATACTTGCCGTCGGGTTAACCTTGTTTTTGCCGGCGTATTTTGGGGCTGAACCATGGACCGGTTCGAAAAGTGAAATAGTGTCTCCGATATTTGCCCCCGGCGCAATGCCCAAACCGCCAACGAGGCCAGCGCACAAGTCAGACACAATGTCCCCGTACAAATTCGGCAGAACCAAAACATCATACAGCTCCGGCTTTTGCACCAGCTGCATGCACATGTTGTCGACGATCACATCTTCAAATTCAATTTTGCCTTTGTATTCTTCCGCCACTTCGCGGGCGCACTGCAGGAAAAGCCCATCGGAGAATTTCATGATGTTGGCCTTGTGCACGGCTGTGACCTTGCGGCGCTTATGTGCAACCGCGTAATCAAAAGCATATTTGACGATGCGTTTGGAGGCGTAAACGGAAATTGGTTTAATGGAAATCGCCGAATCTTCACGAATCTGTTTCGGCTGCAAAGAATTCACCTGGGCAATGACTTTCTTAACCGCATCGCTTCCTTTTTCAAATTCGATGCCAGCATACAAGTCTTCAGTATTCTCGCGGAAGATGACCAGATTCGTTTTTTTGGAAACCGCTTTGGTCCCTTCATAATAGATGCAGGGGCGCACGCAGGCGAAAAGGTCCAGCGCCTGACGCAGCTGCACATTGACCGAACGGAAGCCTTTCCCGACGGGCGTAACAATGGGACCTTTGATGGCCACTTTATTTTTGCGGATGGATTCTAAAACGTGGTCCGGCAAAGGTGTGCCGTATTGCTTGATCGCGGCTTCGCCAACCTCCTGCACGTCCCAGTCGATCTTGACGCCGGTCGCGTCCACGCATTTGCGCATCGCTGAAGAAACTTCCGGACCAATGCCGTCGCCAGGAAGCAAACTCACCCGGTGTGCCATATCCACTCCTTTAAAAAATTTATTTTTTGTTATTTAACTTTGTTATTTAACATTGATGTCAACTCATCAATGTTACGCGCATGACTGAGGGCTGTTTCGTAGTTGATCAGCCTCTTGTCGAAGAGTTCTTTGAGGGATTTATCCATAGTTTTCATACCAAAGGCGACACCGGTTTGGATGGCCGTGCGGATCTGTTCTGTCTGACGTTCGCGGATCATGTTGCGCACACCGGGGGTTGCGATCATGATCTCCGCTGCCAGGATGCGCCCTTTGCCGGACGCCCGCGGCACCAATTGCTGCGAGACGACACCCTGCAAAGCGGAAGCCAGCTGCAGGCGCACCTGTTGCTGCTGATAAGGCGGAAAAACGTCGATGATGCGTTCGATGGTTTGCGGCGCATCCGGGGTATGCAACGTGGCCAACACCAGGTGCCCGGTTTCCGCGGCTGTTAAAGCGGTTGAGATCGTTTCCAGATCGCGCATTTCTCCGACGACAATGACGTCCGGATCCTGGCGAAGGCAGCGCTTCAAGGCTTCCGCGAACGAATTCGTGTCGCGGTAGACTTCGCGCTGTTTAATAATGGAACGTTTGTTCGTATGCAAGTATTCGATGGGGTCTTCAATGCATGTAATAACCTCGGCTTTTTCCTCGTTAATGAGATTGATCATAGAGGCCAAGGTCGTGGTTTTACCGGTTCCGGTAGGGCCGGTCAAAAGGACAAGGCCATTAGGCCTGCGGGCCAGGTCCGTGATGATCGGAGGCAAATTCAATTCTTCCATCGTCGGGATATAGATCGAAATACGGCGTAACGCCGCTTCAATGGAACCGCGCTGGATGTGCACGTTCACACGAAAACGATCCATGCCCGTCAACGCCAAAGAAAAATCGAGTTCCTTTTCATCCTCAAATTTTTTGATCTGCTGATCGGTAAGAACGCTGTAAATCGTATTCTTGAGCACATCGCGGGTCAAAGGAGGCTTACTGATGAACACAAGCTCCCCGTCGATGCGCAAAACCGGCGGAGAATTTTCTGTGAGGTGAAGGTCGGAGGCCTTTTCATTAACGGTCAGAAGAAGAAGTTCTTTTAAGTCCATAGCCCTCCTGGGGTCGAGAATGACAAATGACAAAATCTAAATGGCAAATTAAATGATAAAAACTAAATTTAAATTTTAACTTTTGAATTAGATTTGCTATTTGTGCTTTGTTTATTTGTTATTTCTTAACATCCATTCTTTAATCCGCTTGATGCCTTCGGCAATGCGTTCTTTGGATGTGGCAAAGCTCAAACGCATATATCCTTCCGCTCCGAAGCCATCGCCAGGGATGACCGCAACATTAGCTTCATCCAGGATCCGTTTGGCAACCTGGGCGATGGGGCCGAACTGGGAAAGTTCGCAAAACATATAAAACGCGCCGGACGGACGGATATATGTGATCTTCGCCTCATCCAAGAGCGACATCATATAATCCCGTCGGGATTTGAACTCCTGGCGCATGGCGTTAATACTTTCCTCGGAAGCTTTAAGCGCTGCAACGGCTGCAACCTGGCTTATGGATGTCGGGTTGGACGTCGAGTGATCCTGGAATTTCTTGATATAATCCATGATCTCCTGCGGACCCGCGCAATAACCGATACGCCATCCCGTCATCGAATACGCTTTGGAAACACCGTTGACGGTGATCGTCAGACCAAAGATCTCTTTGCCCAATGAAGCGATGGAAATAAATGCGTCATTATCATATATCAATTTTTCATAAATTTCATCACTAACCACAAAAATTTTGTGCTTCACGCAAATATCAGCGATCGCCTGAAGTTCATTTTTCGTGTACATAACCCCCGTCGGATTGGACGGCGAATTGAGGATCAAAACCTTTGTTTTCGGCGTGATGTGCTTCTCAATATCCCTGGCTGTAAATTTAAAACCGGATTGGGGCGTGGTCGCAATGACAACGGATTTGCCGCCGGCGGCCTTGACCATCTCAGGGTAACTCACCCAATAGGGCGATTGGAAAATAACTTCATCCCCGTCGTCGACAAGAATAGCAATAATATTATAAAGGGAATGCTTGGCGCCGCAGGATACAACAATTTGGTTGGCAGAATATTTTAGGGAATTATCTTTGAGGAACTTTTGCGCAATGGCTTCTCTGAGTTCAACTGTCCCTGTGCTGGGAGTGTATTTCGTGAAGCCTTTGTTGATGGCGTCAATGGCAGCTTTTTTGATGAAGTCCGGAGTGTCAAAATCAGGCTCACCCGCGCCGAAGGAAACCACGTCACGGCCTTGCGATTGAAGCTCTTTGGCACGTGCCGTGATGGCGAGCGTCGTTGAACCGACGATATCTTTGACCCTACGATTAACCTTGAGCATGGAATGATGAATCCGTCATTGCGAGGCCCTCAGGCCGAAACAATCTCATCCGTCGACGTTTTGGGATTGCTTCGTCGCCTGCAGGCTCCTCCCCGGTCTGCCACCTGGCTGTAGCCGGGGCAGGCGCAATGACGATAAATTATTTTTCTGTCTTTTTCTTGAAAAACTTCTTGATACCGCCAGCCTTGGGAGCCGCTTCTTTTTTTGCCGGCTCTTTTTTGACCGCTCTTTTTTCTTGCTTATCGACCTCTGCTGCTTTCGGCCCTGCTTCCTTAACCTCAGCTTCAGAGATCGTTGCCGTATCCTGCGCGCTAGAAACTGCCGGCGCATGGCTTGCGGCACCAACCATGTGCACCTGGCTGATGATGGCCTTGCTCTTTTCGGTCAGTTCAAGATACACGAGCTCAGCATTATCCCCTCGACGGATACCAAAAGGAATAATACGCGTATAGCCGCCCATGCGATTCTTGAACCGGGGCGCGATCGTCGCAAAGAGTTCACTGACCAATTGATGATCGCAAAGGATCGCGAATGCACGGCGCTTGTCGACCAACGTGCCTTTTTTGCCCAAGGTGATCAATTTCTCAACCATCTTACGGCCTTCTTTGGCCTTGGCCTTGGTCGTGCAGATGCGTTCCTGCAGCAAAACAGCTTTGCCCATATCGCGAACAGTGGCTTTGCGCAAACTTTGGTTCCGGCTTAATCTATTTCCTGATTTGGCGTGTCTCATATCATTAACTCTTTATTTTCAATTTTTTGACATCAATTTTCATACCCAAGTTCAAACCCATGGCTTTGAGAATATCGCCGATCTCGGTCAAAGATTTTTTGCCGAAATTGCGGAAATTCAAAAGCTCGGATTCCTGGCGCTTCACCAAGTCTGCGATGGTCTTGATGTTGGCATCCTTAAGACAATTGGAGCTTCGCACGGAAAGTTCCAGTTCGGAGATCGGAAGGCGCAGCTTCGAATAAAGGGCTTCTTCCTCGGCGGAGACCTCTTCGACCTCTTCCTCTTCTTCTGGAAGCTGGCCGTAACTTACGAAAACGTCCAGATGGCGCTGAAGGATGTTGGCGCCATACAACAATGCTTCCTTCGGGTTAATAGCACCGTTGGTCGAAATATCGACGATCAAGCGGTCATAATCGGTACGTTGTCCGACGCGTGTATTTTCAACGTAAAAGCTGACATTGGTGATCGGAGTAAAGATGGAGTCAATCGCGATGGTGCCCACTGGAGCGCCTTCTTTTTTGTTCTGCTCGGCCGGGACATAACCGCGCCCGCGGGAAACTTCCATTTCCATATCAAAAGCAATGTCCTGTGTCAATGCCACGACGTGATGGTCGCTGTTTAAGACCTCAACCATCTCATCGCAAATGATGTCCTTGGCTTTAATCTCGCCCTTTTTGTCGGTCTTAATGTAGATCGTTTTAGGGGTTTTGGAATGCGAACGCACAATCAAGCCCTTGACGTTGAGAACGATCTCAGTCACCGCCTCCATGACGCCCGGGATCGTTGAGAATTCATGCTGAACTCCGTTGATCTTGATAGAGGTGACAGCGCTTCCTTCAATGGATGACAACAAAATCCTGCGCAGTGAGTTGCCTAACGTCACGCCATAACCGCGCTCGAACGGTTCGGCCACGAACTTTCCGTAAGTCTGCGTATAGCTGGTTTCTTCGCAATCCAAACGTTTTGGCATTTGGAAATCTCGCCATTTAACACCCATAAGATCCTCCTCATTGGATTCTTAAAAACTACTTGAATTTAAATTTTCGTTTTTCGGTTACGGTGACGATGCCCGTATCGTCTTCGGTTACGTCTTTCGGTTTGACCGTTACCTTCACCCTAACCGATACGGGTTGCGTAACCTTTGCCGGGACCTTTAACGTGAATAAAGCTCAACGATAAATTGCTCGTTGACAGGATAAGCAATATCTTCTCTCGACGGTGTACGCACAACCGTTGCCTTGAAATTATCCGCATCCACATTCAACCAACCGGGAACGGCACGCTCTTTGGTCATCTCAATATTGGTTTTGATCATTTTCGAAAATTTTTCATCCAATTTGAGCTCGACAGTATCGTCTTTCTTAACCAGGAACGAAGGAATGTTCACCCGCCGGCCGTTGACATAAACAAAATTGTGCGAAACGATCTGACGGCCCTGTTTTCTGGACGAGGCAAAACCAAGTTGAAAAATCACATTATCCAAGCGGCGCTCCAAAAATTCCAAAAGCACATGACCAGTAACGCCTTTGGTACGCACAGCCTTCAAAAAATAATTCTTGAATTGGCGCTCAAGAAGCCCGTAAATTCGTTTAACTTTCTGTTTTTCACGCAACTGAATACCGAAGTTCGACAATTTAACACGCTTGAGGCCATGCTGGCCGGGCGCGTATTCACGCCGGGCAATCGCGCATTTATGCGTGTAGCAACGCGTGCCTTTCAAGAAAAGCTTTTCGCCTTCTCGACGGCATAAACGACATACTGCTTCTAAATCACGACCCATTTTTATTTTATCCTTTCACATTACCCGACATTTTCAAAACGAAGACAGATTAAACGCGACGTTTCTTGCGCGGACGGCAACCGTTATGCGGGATTGGAGTACAATCCTTGATCGAAGTAACCATTAACCCTGCCGCCTGTAACGCACGGATGGATGACTCACGCCCCGAACCCGGACCTTTGACAAAAACGTCAACCGACTGCAAACCAAGTTCTTTGGCGCGTTTGGCCGCATCTGCCGCAGCAACCTGTGCGGCAAACGGCGTTGATTTCTTGGAACCGCTAAAACCGACCAACCCCGGCGACGACCAAACAATGGTGTTGCCCTGTTTATCGGAAATAGTGATCATTGTATTATTAAAGGAAGCTAAAATGGTGACAAAACCGCTGGTGACACCCTTTAACGATTTTTTCTTGGCCTTGGTTTTTTTATTGACCATGGCTTGATCGACTTTGACTGGCTGTTGATTTTGTGTTGCCATAAATGTTCCTTTTATTCTGCAATTTTCTTTGGTTGACCACCCTGGACAGACTTCTTCCCTTTGCGAGTACGCGCGTTCGTTTTTGTTCTCTGGCCGCGCACAGGCAAACCTTTGCGGTGGCGGATCCCGCGGTACGTACCAACTTCCATATGGCGGCGAATATTCGACTGGATCTCACGACGGAGATCGCCTTCGGTCACATAACTTTTCTGAATAATACCGGTGATGCGGGAAATTTCTTCTTCGCTCAAATCTTTGGCGCGTTTGTCATAGCTGACTTTAGCTTCATCCAAGATCTGACGCGAACGCGTCGGGCCGATTCCGTAAATATATGGCAATGACGCCTCAATGCGCTTTTCCTTCGGAATATCAATACCTAAAATACGCGGCATAGAATTTTATCCTTGTCTTTGTTTATGTTTGGGGTTGGAGCAAATGACCCTCACGACCCGGTTACGACGGACAATCTTACAATTGCGGCAAATTCTTTTAACGGATGATTTGACTTTCATACTATTTAGACCTGTACGTTATACGTCCTCTGGTTAAATCGTAGGGCGAAAGCTCAACCTTCACACGGTCGCCCGGAAGGATACGGATAAAATGCATCCTTATTTTTCCCGACACATGGGCCAACACTTTGTGCCCGTTATCCAACGTCACGCGAAACATGGCGTTCGGCAATGCTTCGTGAACAACCCCTTCAACTTCTATAAGGTCTTCCTTCGCCATATTATTTTTGACACAACAACTGCCCGCAGTTATTGTGTCAGAATTTCCGGCCCTTTACTTGTGATCGCTATTGTATGTTCGAAATGCGCGGATGGTTTGCCATCTTCGGTAACGACCGTCCATCCGTCGCTTAAAATTTTGGTCTGATAGACGCCCACATTAACCATCGGTTCAATCGCAAAGACCATGCCTTCTTTTAAAACAGGCCCTTGATGCGGCGCTCCGTAATTCGGAATCTCCGGCTCTTCGTGCAACTGCCGTCCGATACCGTGCCCGACAAAACTGCGGACAACAGAAAACCCGTTTTTCTCCACATGCCGTTGAACGGCCGAAGAGATATCCGACAAATGATTGTTGGGCCTGGCCTGTTCGATGCCTTTATAAAGCGATTCGCGCGTGACGTCTAAAAGTTTCTGGCGAACAGGATCTATGTTCCCTATCCCAACGGTGATAGCCGTGTCCGAATAATAATCGTCGTAAATGATCCCAACATCAATGCTGACGATATCGCCGTCTTTAACAACCTTGAAGCCAGGAATCCCGTGAACGACTTCTTCATTCACCGAAACGCACGCACAACCGGGAAATCCGCGGTAGCCTTTGAACGCCGACAATGCGTTTTCCCGACGGATAAGGCTATCAGCCTTCATATCAATGTCTTTGGTTGTCATCCCGGATTTTAAAGAACATTCCAACTCGTGAATAATCAAAGCCAGAATTTTACCAGCTTTTCGTAAAATGTCAATCTCGGCCGGCGTCTTAATGCGAATGGAGTCTTTTGTCTTCATTCAACGATTGCACAAATTGCTCAAAAAGGATTTGGGTGTCTTCATCCCCATCAACGGTCCACAATTTTTTCTGTTTGCCGTAATAATCAAGGATAGGCGCTGTGCTCTCGGTATAAACATTCATTCTTTTTTTGACCGTCTCTTCGTTATCATCAGAACGCTGATATAAAGGCCCGTCACAAACATCACACACATCTTTGACCTTGGGCGGTTTATTGGTCACGTGAAAAACAGCACCGCATTTTTTACAGATCCGGCGGCCGGAAATACGTTTTAAAATGACCGGAAGCGAAGCCTCCATGTTAAGAACACAATCCAAAGACGTTTTCGTCTTTTCAAAAATCCTGTCTAATTCCTGTGCCTGCGCCGTATTGCGCGGATAACCATCCAGCATGAAACCCTGATCAGGCTTGATGTCGTTCGTGAATTTCTGGTCCACGATCCTGGTGATGACTTCATCCGGAACCAGAGCGCCGTTTTCAATATAACTTTTGATCTCTTTTGCCAGCGGGCTATCCTTGCGCATTTCCTCGCGAAGGATATCTCCCGTCGAGATGTGTAAAATTTTAAACCGCTCTTTAATGAGAACTGCCAAAGATCCTTTACCGGCTCCCGGCGGCCCCAAGAGAACGATTTTCATCTTCTGCCCCGGATATGGCCTGTCTTCATGAACCCTTCGTAATGGTGCATCTGCAAATGGGATTCTATCTGTTTGATAAAATCAAGCATAACACCCACGCATATTAGAACGCCGGTACCGCCAAAGAACGATGCCACAAGATACGGAACTTTAAATGACGCCATGATCATATCCGGCATGACCGCGACAAAGCAAATATAAACTGCGCCGGCCAGCGTAATGCGCGTCATGACAAAATCCAGATAGTCAGAGGTGTGCTGCCCCGGACGGATGCCAGGAATAAAACCGCCGTGTTTTTTCATGTTTTCAGCAACATCCACCGGATTAAAAACGATTGCCGTGTAAAAATAACAAAAGAAAACGATCAAAAACGCGTACAAAGCGTAATACCAGCCAACGCCGCGGTGAAGGGTGCTCGCGATATTTTGAAAGAACGGTGTCGGGATAAAACTCGCTAACGTCGCCGGAAAAAGAATCAAAGACTGCGCAAAAATGATTGCAATAACGCCGGAGGTATCCACCTTAAGAGGGATAAATGTATTTTGCCCCTGGGTCACCTGATTGCCGACCATCCGCCGGGCATATTGCACCGGAATACGGCGCTGGCCTTGCGTAATCATAGTGATCGCCAAGATCACAGCGATCAAAAAGAAAACCATCATGACCAAAGTCAAGGGCTGTAATTGTTCTGCCCCGGGAGTTTTTGGAAAAAGCAAAAGCTTTAACGTGACCAGGGCCGTCGGCGCACTCGAAAGGATCCCGGCTGTGATGATGAGCGACATGCCGTTTCCTATCCCCTGCGCCTGGATCTGTTCACCAAGCCACATCAAAAGGATTGAGCCGGCGGTCAACGTGATCATCGTTGTCAGACGAAAACCAAAACCCGGGTCATTGACAATCTGCAATCCCTGAAACGCCTGCGGACTTTCAAGCCAAAGAGCAATAAAATACGATTGAATGAGCGATAATCCCAGCGTCCCGTAACGGGTATACTGGTTAATTTTCTGGTAACCCGCCTGCCCCTCTTTGGACAACTTTTCCAGCGCCGGAATGACAGCCGTTAAAAGCTGCATAATGATCGAGCTGGAAATATAAGGCATGACGCCTAGTGAGAACAGCGTCAACTTTTCAAGCGCGCCGCCGGAGAACATGTTCATGATGCTAAACACGCTGCCGCCGGTGGTCTCAGCGATACGACGAAAATATTCGCTCAAAGCCGCCCCGTTAATGCCCGGGGTCGGGATGTAGCAGCCGATGCGGTAAACGGCAATCATCGCCAACGTGAATAAAATCTTCTTGCGTAATTCGGGTATCTTAAAGCAGTTGGCGATTCCTTTAAGAAATAGAGAAAGCATAAATATCCAAAATTACGATTGAGCGACCGTAAGAAGAGCGATCGCTTCAACTTTTCCGCCGGCCTTGGTGATCTTTTCCTGAGCCGCCTTGGAAAAACCCTGCACCTGGATCGTCAATTTCTTGGAGATGGCTCCGTTGCTCAAAATTTTAACTGGGCGACGGACGCTTCTGATCAGGCCCTCGGCCTTCAAACTTGCAGCATTAACCACATCCCCGTCTTTGAAACGGTTCAATTCGTCCAAGTTCACGATCTGATAAACCGTCGGCCACTTGCTGTTAAAACCGACCTTGGGCATACGACGGATCAAATGCATCTGGCCGCCTTCCAAACTGAAAAGGATGCCTCGGCCGGCGCGGGAACGCTGGCCGGTCTGACCGCGGCCTGAACGTTTGCCGTGTCCGGAACCTCTACCGCGTCCGACGATCTTTCTGCGTTTACGTGAACCTTTGGGTGATTTTAATTCATGCAAGAACATAATTAACTCTCAGTGGGTGCTTGGATTTCATCTGTGGTCACTCGAATTTCGTCTAATGACTTTAAACGTGAAAACCCATCGAACGTTGCTTTAACAACGTTAATAGGATTATTCGAACGATGGCACTTGGTTAAAATATTGGTAATGCCGGCGCCATCGCAAACCGCGCGAATGGGGCCCGCGGCAATAACGCCGGTACCTTCGGAGGCTGGTTTCAAAAGAACTTTGGCGCTCCCGCATTCACCCAAGATCTCGTGGGTGATCGTGGTACCGCGCATGGGTATTTTGACCATGCAGCGCTTGGCGCCATTTAAAGCTTTTTTGATGGCGTTGGCTACTTCGCCGGCTTTGCCCAAACAATAACCAACTTTGCCTTTACCATCTCCAACGACAACGAGCGCGGAAAACGACAAGCGCGTTCCGCCTTTGGTGGCCTTGGCCGTACGGTTGATGGCAACGACTTTTTCTATCAGACCGCTGTCGGACTCCTGCTGTTTCCTGGGGCGCTGGCCGCCCTTGCGGGGACCGCCGAATGATTTAGGCTTGGCGCCGACAGTTTCCTCGACGACAACTTCAACAGTTTCTTCGATGACCGGATCACCGGGATTCTGCACCTTGCGAGGCTTGATCCCGATCTTAACTTCATCTTTTTTAACGAAATCTTTTCCCATAATTTTTATTGATCCTTAAAATTCCAAACCAACTTTACGTGCGGCTTCGGCGAAAGCTTTCACCCGGCCATGGTAAAGGTAACCGCCACGGTCGAAAGAAACCTTTTTGATCCCTTTTTTCAAAGCCTCAGCAGCCAATGCTTCGCCCAATACAGCAGCTCCGCTCACGTTACCCGCATACTTGATCTTGGTGCGGATATCCTTGGCCAATGTAGACTTCCCCAGGAGAACTTTTCCCGTCGTATCATCCACAATCTGGGCCTGCATATTTTTAATGCTGCGATGTACACACAGACGGGGACGTTCCGTTGTTCCTGAAAGGACTTTACGGATACGCTCATGACGATTGATTCTTTTATGTTCGTTAATGCTTAACATAGTTTTATTTGGTTACTGATTTACCTTGTTTGCGTCTGACCACTTCACCGGCATAACGGACGCCTTTACCTTTATAAGGTTCCGGCGGTTTATGCGAACGGATCTCAGCGGCGACCTGACCGACCACTTGCCGGTCAATCCCTTCAATAGAAATTTCCGTCGGTTTAGCCGCGGTCACCTTGACGGACTGGGGAATCACATATTCCACCGGGTGGCTAAACCCCAAATTTAAAATCAACTTCTCTCCCTGAATAGCTACGCGAAAACCGACACCCTGAATTTCCAGATCCTTGCGATGGCCTTCGGAAACACCGTGCATCATATTACGGATCAAAGCGCGCGTGGTTCCGTGATTAGCAGAATTCTGCTTGCTATTGCCCTTGCGAAGGATGTGAACCTTATTTTCCTTTTGCTCAATGGAGATACCGATGGGAATCTGATAAGACAGTTTACCCTTCGGGCCTTCCACCTGTACAGCCTGGCCATTGACAGCAACTTTAACGTTCTTCGGAATGTCTAATGGAATTTTACCAATTCTTGACATAATCACTGCCTCGACAATCTAATTTTTTCATTATCAGCTCGGCATCGCTCAACAAAAATGGTGAGCAAGCCCCGTCTTTTGCGGAGCGCGTCGAACCACTACCATACATAAAAAAGGACTTCGCCGCCGACGTTAAGTTTACGCGCTTCGCGGTTGGTGATGACGCCCTTTGAAGTTGAGATAACAGCCGTTCCTAAACCATTTAAAACTTTCGGAAGCTTATCGCCCGTAGCATAAACACGCAAACCCGGCTTGGAAATCCTTTTGATACCCATGATCGCCGGTTTTTTATTGGCGTTGTATTTCAAATAAACTTTTAAAGTGCCTTGCTTGCTGTCCTTAAGAAGGCGGACATCCGTGATGTAGCCGTCATTTTTCATGATGCCCAAAACTTTTTCAAGAAGTTTTGATGCTGGGACGTCCACGGTTTCTTTTTTCACGTGCACGGCATTGCGCACGATCGTCAACATGTTCGCAACAGGATCGGATAATGACATAATCAAAAACCCTTCTTAATTTAAATTACCAGCTTGCTTTTTTGACACCTGGAATTTCGCCTCTGGAGGCAAGTTCCCTGAAACAGATACGGCAAATCCCAAAACGCCGCAGATAACCTTTTGGCCTGCCGCAAATCTTGCAACGATTATGCTGTTGGGTTGAAAATTTTGCTTTTAAACGTGATTTATTGACTAGTCCTTTTTTGGCCATACATTCCTTTAATTTTGTTTAAACTCGAAATCCGAATATCTAAATACGAAACGTTTGAATCATTCAAATTTGTGTCTTCGAATTTGTTTCGTCTTTCGTGCTTCCCTGGCCTGTCGGCCAAGACAGGCAATTTCGATATTTATTTACTAAACGGCATGCCTAACAAACGCAGCAATTCGAACGTCTGTTCCTTGTTGCCACCTTTAAAGACAAATGTGATATCCATCCCCTGCGTACGATGATCACGGGCGCCAGCATCGATCTCCGGGAAGATACCCTGATCGGTGATTCCCAATGAATAATTACCCATGCGGTCGAACGCTTTTTTGGAAACGCCGTTGAAGTCGCGGATACGCGGCAAAGAAACGCTCAGCAATCGATCTAAAAATTCATACATGCGGTAACGGCGCAAGGTGATCTTGCAACCGACAGGCAAATTTTCGCGCAATTTAAAATTTGAGATGGCTTTTTTGGAACGGGTAATTGCTGATTTTTGGCCTGTGATCATCGCCAAATCTTGCGCCGCTCTCTCGAGGATCTTGATGTCGCCGATCGCCTCCCCGACGCCCATGTTGACCACGATCTTCTCAAGGCGCGGAACAGCCATGATGTTATCGATCCCGAACTTCTTTTGCATTTCGACAACAACTTCTTTACGATATTTTTCTAATAAACGCGGAGCCACTTTTCTTACCTCACCTTTACTGTCATGCCCGCGAAAGCGGGCATCTCATCACTAACTCATTGTGGATTCCCACTTTCGTGGGAACGACTTGAATTACATTCAAGTCGTTTAAACAACTTCCCCTGTTTCCTTGCTGACACGAACCTTGTTGCCATCCTTTAAAAGCTTGGCAGCGATCCGTGTCGGCTTGTTGGTTTTTTGATCGACCAACATCAATTTGGACAGATGAATGGGCTTTTCCAATTCAACGAAACCGCCCTGCGGGTAGGTATCGCTTTTGCGGACCGCTTTCTTGATGACGTTCACCGACTCAACGATGGCGCGCTGTTCTTTCGGAAACATCTTGACAACTTTTCCGGTCTTTCCTTTTTCCTTACCAGAAACGACCATAACCTTATCATCTCGTCTAATGCGCAGCATATTACACAACCTCTGGAGCTAAAGAAATAATTTTCATGTATTCCATATTACGCAACTCGCGTGCCACAGGACCGAACACGCGCGTTCCCCGGGGATTACCGCCATCGTCAATGATCACGATGGCGTTGGTGTCAAAACGGACATAGGTCCCATCCGAACGGCGGATGGGAAATTTTGTGCGCACAACAACACCTTTGGCCATCTCGCCTTTTTTGATGGCTGAATCAGGCGCAGCCTGTTTGATGTTCACTTTGATAATATCGCCGACCTGGGCCCAATGTTTTCCCTTGGCATTTAAAACACCAATGAAAGAAGCCTTGCGGGCGCCGGTATTGTCGGCCACATCTAAAATAGACTTAAGAAAAATCATTTCGCTTGCTCTTTCACTGGCGTCTTGACAATCTCATTAATCACCCAGCGTTTTTCTCTGGAGATCGGACGGGTTTCCATGATGGTCACAACGTCGCCAGTCTTGCTGTCATTTTTCTCGTCATGCGCTTTGTACTTGACCATGTGCTGGACCGGTTTTTCGTACTTCGCGTGCTTGGCCACCCAAACGACTTTCACCACGCGGGTTTTCTGCATCTTGTCAGAAACCACGGTCCCGGTTAAAAATTTTCTGCGGTTAACTCTTTTTTCCATTGTCTTGTCTTTCCCTCTCGCTGAGTATCGTCAAAACACGCGCAATGTTCTTTTTTAACGCACGGAACATCGCCGGCTTCTCAACCCGCCCTGACTGGCGCTGAAAATTTAATCCAAAGATCTGCTCTTTGAACTGCTTTTCCTTCTGTATCAATTCTTCGCTGGATAAACTTTTCAATTCTTTGATTTTCATAGCTCAACCCTTACCTGTAGTAAGTGCGTTTTATTCTTTTAAACGCACGAACTATGAGTGACCAGCACGGATCACAAATTTTGTTCTGACCGGCAATTTGAACGCAACCAGGCGCAACACCTGTTTGGCGAAATCTTCCGGGATACCACCCACTTCAAAAAGAATCATTCCGCGCTTGGCAACCGCCACCCAATGGTCCAGATCGCCTTTTCCTTTGCCCATGCGGGTTTCCGCCGGTTTCTTGGTCACCGGTTTATGAGGAAAAATATTGATCCACATTTTACCAGCGCCGCGTAATTTACGGGCGACAACAACGCGGGAAGCCTCAATATGGTTTGACTTCACAAAACCATTTTCCAAAGCTTTCAAGCCGAATTCTCCGTAGCTTAGCTGATTTCCGCGCGTAGCAATGCCGCGGGTTTTCCCTTTTTGTGTCTTGCGATATTTAACTCTTTTGGGCAGCAACATAACGCGTCAATCTCCCTTATGACTTTACTTCTTGCGGTTGCGGGACAACGGCCGCCTGCATTTCTTCCTGTTCAGGCTGGTCGAAGATGACGTCGCCTTTATAGACCCAGCACTTGATCCCTAACAAACCATAGGTCGTCACGGCTTCGGCAAATCCGTAATCGATATCCGCGCGCAGCGTCTGCAGCGGGATCTTGCCTTCGCGATAAGTTTCAGTACGCGCCATTTCCGCACCGCCTAAACGGCCGGAACATTTGATCTTGATGCCTTTGGCTCCCGCAGCCCTGGCCTGTTCGATCGCGCGTTTCATCGCCCGACGGAACGCAACACGCTTCTCCAATTGAAACGCCACATTTTGAGCAACCAACTGCGCATCGATGGCCGGATTCTTGATCTCCTGAATGTCAATACTGATCTCTTTCGGCGTGATCTTGCCTAAATCTTCCTTCAAGCGGTCGATATCCGCGCCGCGACGTCCGATGATAACACCCGGACGGGCGGAAAAGATCTTCACTTTGATCTGCTCGGCCAAACGCTCAATCACGACCAACGAAACAGCAGCCTGAATGAATTTCTTTTTAATATAATCGCGGATCTTATAATCCTCGAGGATATTCGTGGAAAAATCTTTGTGATCGGCAAACCAAAGGCTGCGCCAGTTCTTGGTGTAACCGATACGTAACGAAATTGGATTAACTTTTTGACCCACGATTATCTCCTATTATTTAGTTGAGAATGTTTGTCATTCCCGTCCCCACTCTTGTCATTCCCGCAAAAGCGGGAATCTATGTGGGGATAAACTCCAGCGGGAATCCATACAGGTGTTATTGGACCCCCGATTAAAACATTCGGGGGTGACATGTAACTCCACATTAGAGATGTTTCTGGTACATGTCATTTAGTCTTTAAATCCAATTCAATGGTTAAATGCGTTGTGCGTTTTAAAACCGGTGTTGCACGGCCGAACGATGCCGCACGAAAACGTTTCCACATCGGGCCGCTGGTTGCTGTCACGCGGGAAATAATAAGCTGGTCTTCCGTTAAGCCCTTTTGTTTGGCATTGCTGATCGCCGAATTCAAAACCTTCAAGACTCTTTCCTTGGGGCCTTTATTGACATGCGTCAAAAGCACCTGGGATGTTGAAACATCTTTGCCGCGGATCAGATCAATAACCTGACGGACTTTTGTAGGCGTAACACGTAAATATTTTGCTTTAGCTTGGGCAATCATAATAATTTCCTTAATGTCTTTCGGTAACGGTTACGCTGCCCGTATCGTTTTTGGGTTAAGGTTACGGCTAAACCGTTAGCGTAACCGAATGCCGATACGGGTTTCGTCACCCTTACCCTAACCGTCTTATTTTTTTGCCATGGCTTTTTTGGCCTTGATGCCGCCATGGCTTTTAAATGTTCTCGTTGGAACGAACTCGCCTAATTTCAAACCAACCATATTCTCGGTGATAAAAACCGGAACGTGCTTGCGGCCGTCATGGATCGCGAAGGTATACCCGACGAATTCGGGAACGACCGTTGAACGGCGAGACCATGTCTTAATGGGCTGTCTTTGGCCGGAAGCAATGGTTTTATTGAACCGGCGCATCAAAGACTCTTCCACATAAGGACCTTTTTTAACTGAACGCGACATATTACTTTGTCCTTCTTTTTACGATATAAATATTGGAATATTTTCTCTTCGACCGGGTTTTATAACCTTTGGTCGGTTTGCCCCACGGAGTGACCGGATGCGGATTGCCTTGAGGTGTTTTACCTTCCCCGCCGCCGTGCGGGTGATCGACAGGGTTCATAACAACACCACGGGATTGAGGACGACGGCCCCACCAACGGCTGCGGCCTGCTTTACCGATTGAGATCGTTTCGTTTTCCACGTTGCTTAACTGACCGATCGTCGCACGGCAGTCAATAAGAACCTTGCGTACTTCGCTGGAAGGAAGACGGACGTGAGCTTCATTGCCTTCTTTGGCGATCAATTGCGCGGAAGTTCCGGCGGCACGGACAATTTTTCCGCCGCGGCCGGGCTTTAATTCAATATTATGAATAGCTGTACCTAACGGGATCTTGCGCAAAGGCATACAATTGCCTGCCGCAATATCCAATTCCTGAGTATTGGAACTACTGATCACATGACCAACCTTTAAATCTACCGGAGCCAAAATATAAGACTTAACCTTATCCTTGGCGTACTCGATCAAAGCAATACGAGCCGTGCGGTTGGGATCGTATTCGATCGCCAAAACAGTCGCGGCATCATCAATGCGGTCACGCTTAAAATCAACCAAGCGGTACATTCTTTTATGGCCACCGCCGCGATGACGGCTGGTGATACGGCCGTAAGAGTTACGCCCGCCGGTTTTCTTCAAAGGGGCCAGGAGAGACTTCTCCGGATAGCCTTTCGTGATCTCTTTAAAATCAGGAAGCGCTGCGTGCCTTAATCCGTTTGTGACTGGTTTAAATCTTTTGATACCCATGAGTCCCTTTATTACTAACTGTCTAGGTTAAGGCCACGGTTACGCAGCCCGTATCGGTAATGGTTACGTTAACGGCCGTAAACTTTACCGTTGCCGATACGGGCATCGTAACCCTAACCGTTACCTTTAAATTATGTCGTTTCTATCTTCGAGCCTTCTTTAAGCGTGACAATAGCTTTTTTCCAATCCGAGGCATAACCCAGCTGCTGACGCACGCGCTTGGGTTTTCCGGCAACGATCATGGTGTGCACGGCATCCACTTTTACCTTATAAATTTCCTCGACGGCACCTTTGATGTCAACTTTGGTGGCGTTCTTGGCAACATAGAACGTGTACTTGCGCAAAGTTTCCTGGCTGGTGCCTTTTTCGGTCCGGATCAAATTTTTAACGATATCAAAGCAGGTAATCATTATTGAATTCTCTTTAGTAAATTCTCGATCGCGTTCTTGGTGGCGAGAACGGTTTTATTCTTTAAAACATCATAGGCGTTCACATCAATGGAACGGGAAAGGCTCAACGACGCAATATTACGTGATGCCAGAATCGCTTCACTGCCTGCCCCATCAAACAAAGCCAGAACTTTCCCCTTTAACTTGAACGTCTTTAAGATCTTGGCAAAATTCTTTGTCTTAGCTTCAGTCAACTGGATATTTTCGACGCACAAAATTTCATTGGCCTGGTATTTAGCATTCAAAGATGCGCACAGTGCGGCAATGCGGGTCCTTTTAGGAAGGCTATAGCCGAAGTCACGCGGATGCGGCCCGAACACAACGCCGCCTTTATGCCAAAGCGGTGAGCGCGAAGAACCTGCGCGGGCACGGCCGGTCCCTTTTTGGCGCCACGGTTTTCTTCCGCCGCCGGAAACCTCACCACGAGTTTTGGTGCTGGCATTCCCCTGACGTCGGTTAGCCAAGTACATCAACACCACTTGGTGAATGACAGCCTCATTGACCTTGCCGCCAAAAATTCCGTCGGGAAGCGAAACACTTCCTGTTTCTTTACCTTGAATGTCATGAACTGTGAGTTTAGCCATAAATACCTGACTTTTAATTTGTCATTCCCGTCCCCACTCTTTGTCATTCCCGCGCCCGTCCTGGAACGTCTGAACGACGGGCCAGGGAAAGGGGGAATCTATGTGAGGGTAAACTCCAGCGGGAATCCATCTTTGTAGATCCCCGTTTCCACGGGGATGACACGGAAAAACCGTGTCATTTTTTCGCACCGGCAGCCTTAACCGTACCGCCTTTGGCAGCAGCCTTGCTTTGCTTCATCGGGTTTTTCTTCGATTCAACAACCTCACGCTTTTCGTCCAGCGAGCGGTAAGCTTTCTTCAAAGCCTTATTGACCGTCAAATAAGCATTTTTATGGCCCGGGACGGCGCCCTTGACCAAAATCAAATTGTTCTCGGCGTCGACGCTCATAACGCGCAAATTCTGTGTCGTCTTTTTGTCCATACCCATATGGCCCGGCATGTGCTGTCCGCGATAAACGCGCGACGGATCGGAGCTCGCGCCAATAGAACCAACGCGGCGATGGTGCATTGAACCGTGAGCCGCGGGACCACCGCTCCAATTCCAGCGTTTCATACCGCCCTGAAAGCCTTTACCGATGGTCATACCAGTGACGTCAACGAAGTCGCCCGGCTTGAAGAGATCAGCCTTGATCTCCTGCCCAACAGTATAATTTTTGTTATCGGTCGAGGCAAATTCCTGGACTTTACGTAACGGATTGATACCGATCTTTTTAAAATATCCTGACCGCGGCTTGTTAAGCAAAGATTCTTTGACCGCCTCAAAACCCAAAACCACTTTCATAGGGTTCTCTTTAAGCCCTAATACATAACACGGACCAACTTCAACGGCAGTGACGGGAGTGATGTTCCCTTCATTGTCGAAAATCTGGGTCATAGCTATTTTTTTCCCAAGCAAACCGCGAATCATGACAATCTCCTACTGCTTAATCTCAACATCAACGCCGGCAGGCAAGTTTAATTTGCGCAACGCTTCCACCGTTTTCGAAGTTGGATTGATCAAATCGATCAAACGTTTGTGCGTTGCCAATTGGAACTGCTCGCGTGATTTCTTATCGATCACCGGTGAGCGCAAGACGGTATACAACTCTTTTTTCGTCGGCAACGGAACCGGGCCACACACCTGGGCGCCGGTGCGGATCGCGGTATCGACAATTTCCTGCGTCGACTGGTCAATGAGACGATGATCGTAAGCTTTTAATTTAATTCGTATTTTCTGCATAATTTTCCCAAAATGTAGTAAGAGGAGGGTTTGAAACCCTCCCCTACACATTAATTTATTTCAACACCTCGGCAACAACACCGGCACCGACGGTCTTGCCACCTTCGCGGATAGCGAAGCGCAATTCCTTCTCCAAAGCAACCGGTGTGATGAGCTCAACGATAAGTTCAACGTTATCACCGGGCATGCACATTTCTGTGCCGGCCGGTAATTCCGCTGTTCCGGTCACGTCGGTCGTTCTGAAATAGAACTGAGGACGATAACCTTTAAAAAACGGTGTATGACGTCCGCCTTCTTCTTTGGTTAAGATATAAGCGGTTGCCTTGAATTTCGTATGAGGCGTGATGGAACCATTGGCCGCTAAAACCATGCCGCGTTCCAAAGAATCTTTATCAGCGCCGCGCAAAAGCAAACCAACGTTATCGCCGGCCTGGCCTTCATCCAATTCCTTGCGGAACATTTCAACGCCGGTAATAACCGTCTTGCTCACTTTTTCACGAAGGCCGACGAGCTCGACTTCTTCGCCGACTTTGCAACGGCCGCGTTCGATCCTGCCGGTGGCAACCGTACCACGGCCGGAGATCGAGAACACGTCTTCAACCGCCATCAAGAACGGTTTGTCCAACTCACGGACCGGCGTCTGAATATACTCATCGACCGCTGCCATCAGATCCAGGATCGGCTTGGTTTTGGCAGCATCGCCGGTATTGTTCAAAGCTTCCAAAGCGCTTCCGCGGATGATCGGGGTCTTTTCGCCGTCAAATTTGTACTTGTTCAAAAGATCACGGATCTCCATTTCAACGAGGTCTAACAATTCTTTATCATCGACTTGATCGCACTTGTTCATGAACACAACGATGCGCGGAACGTTAACCTGGCGGGCCAAAAGGATGTGCTCGCGGGTTTGCGGCATTGGGCCGTCAGCAGCAGACACGACCAGGATCGCGCCATCCATCTGGGCCGCACCGGTAATCATGTTCTTGATATAGTCGGCGTGTCCCGGGCAGTCAATGTGCGCATAGTGACGACTAGCTGTCTGGTACTCGATATGCGAAATATTGATGGTCACACCGCGCTCTTTTTCTTCAGGAGCGTTATCAATGGAATCATAACTGCGAAATTCGGCCAAACCTTGTTTGGCAAGTACGTTGGTAATGGCAGAGCTCAGCGTCGTCTTGCCATGATCGACGTGACCGATGGTCCCGATGTTAAGGTGCGGTTTATTTCTATTAAATTTTTCTTTTGCCATTGATCATTCCTCCCCTTTTTTTTAATTCTCTATCTTAAAATAACGTGTTAGCTGACTTTCTTAACAAATTCCTGACGTGAACCGATGATCTTCTCGGCGATACTATTAGGAACTTGAGCGTAAAATGAGGGCTCCATCGAGAACGTCCCGCGCCCTTGGGACAATGAGCGAATAGCGTTGGCATAATTGAACATTTCACCTAACGGAACATCGACCAGCGCTGTTTTAAGTTTACCGCGGTTGCCGGATTCGTTGATCTTGGCACGGCGGGTCAACAAATCGCCGATGACAGCGCCCCAGTAATCTTCAGGAACAACGATCTCTAACTTCATGATCGGTTCTTGAAAAATAGGCCCTGCCTTCTTGAATGCATCCTGGATAGCCCGTTTGGCGGCAAGCTGAAAAGACATTTCATCCGAGTCAACGTCATGGTAAGAACCATCCACCAAAGAAACTTGAAAATCAGTCACCGGATAACCGGCTAAAACACCATTTTGCGCGCCGATCTCAATGCCTTCAAAACTGGGCTTGATGAATTCGCGAGGGATCGCACCGCTTCTGATCTTATCAACATAAACAATGCCTTGGCCGGGCTCCAGCGGTTCAATGTCAATCACGACGTGGCCGTATTTACCGCGGCCGCCGCTTTGAGAGATATATTTTCCGACGACGCCGGTGACTTTTTTAGTGATCGCTTCTTTATAAGCAACTTCCGGACGGCCGACGTTGCATGCCAGATTATATTCGCGCTTCATACGATCGACGATGATCTCCAAGTGCAACTCACCCATCCCGGAGATGATCGTCTGGGATGTTTCTTTGTCGTACTTAACGCGCAAGGACGGATCTTCATCTAAAAATTTACGCAAAACCTCGCCCATTTTATCCTGGTCCGCTTTGGTCAACGGTTCGATGGCCAGGGAAATGACCGCATCCGGCGCTTTCAAACCTTCCAGGAGCATGGGCTTATCTTCAGCGCACAATGTGTCGCCGGATTTGGAATCTTTCAAACCGACTAGCGCCACGATCTCACCAGGACCGGCAGAATTGACGATCTCCTGCTTGTTGGCATGCATCATGAGCATCTTGGCGATCTTCTCACGCTTGCCGTTCGAGGAGTTCAGATATTGCTGCCCCTGCGCAAACCTGCCGGCATAAATACGGGTATAAAAAATCTTACCGACATACTTGTCTGACGCGATCTTAAACACCAAACCGACGGGAGATTCATTCTCGTCAGGTTTGCGCGTGATCGTTTCTTCTTTATTATCAGGATTGTGACCTTTCATGGGGGGAATATCGAGCGGTGAAGGAAGGTAATCGACAATGGCATCAAGAACCATTTGAACGCCGCGGTTTCTCAATGCGGTCCCAACAAGAACGGGAACAAATTTACAGGCGATGACCGTGCGGCGGATGGCCTTCATGATCTGTTCTTTTGTGGGTTCCTTGCTGTTAAGGAACATATCTGCCATCTCATCATCAACTTCAGCCAAACGTTCAATCAGGGTGTGACGATACTGCTTGGTTTTATCTTTGAACTCTTCCGGAAGAGGCAGACGTTCATACTCCAGGCCGTCTTTATCGGTATAATTAATATATTGTTCATTGATGATATCAATAATGCCTTTGAAATTGTCTTCTGTTCCGTCGGGAAACTCGATGCCAGCGGCGTTCGCGCCAAGGCGTTCGTGCATTTCGCCGAGGACTCGGTCAAAATCAGCGCCCAAACGATCGATCTTGTTGATAAACGCAATGCGCGGAACATTGTATTTGTCTGCCTGACGGTATACGGTTTCCGTTTGAGGCTGAACGCCGGAGCAACCGCACAGCACAATAACGCAGCCATCCAATACTTTTAAAGAACGCTCAACTTCGATCGTGAAATCAACGTGGCCGGGAGTATCAATGATGTTAAGGCGATGATCATTCCAGAATGCGGTCGTGGCCGCAGACATAATGGTAATACCGCGTTCCTGCTCCTGCGGCATGAAATCCATCGTGGTATTACCGTCATCGATGTTCCCCATCTTGTGGATGGTCCCGGTATAATAGAGAACACGTTCCGTCGTGGTCGTCTTACCGGCATCGATATGAGCGATGATCCCGAAATTTCTAAATTTGCTGAGGGGTATGGTATCTGCTGCCATAAATTAATTCTGATCTAAAATAATAAAAACATTAATAATCAAATTTTCCAAAAACACTCAAGTATTTTATTAGGTTTTACCAGCGTAAATGACTGAACGCGCGGTTGGCCTCGGCCATCTTGTGGGTTTCATCTCTCTTTTTAATGGCCGGTCCTTCGTTCTTGTAAGCGGACAAAAGCTCATCCGCCAATTTGACCATCATCGGCTTGCCTTTTTTCTTGCGGGCGTAATCACGGATCCAGCGCATCGCCAATGACGAGCCACGAATCGGAGAAACATCCACGGGAACCTGGTAGGTTGCCCCGCCCACGCGACGGCCTTTGACCTCGAGGCGAGGGCGAACATTATCGATAGCTTTGTTAAATGCCTTCAGAGGGGTCTCTTCAGTGGTTTTATCCTTCATCAAATCCAGCGCGCCGTAAACGATGCTCTCAGCGATGGTCTTTTTACCTTTTTTCATTACAATGCTGACAAAACGGGCAACCATTTCACTGCTATATTTCGGATCGGGGATCGTAAATCTTTTTTCTGCTCGACGTCGTCTCATTACTTGGCTCTCTTAGTTCCGTATTTTGAACGCGATTTTTTACGATTGTTAACGCCGGCCGTATCCAGCGTCCCGCGGACGATGTGATAACGGACACCAGGCAGATCTTTCACGCGGCCGCCTCTCACGAGGACGATCGAGTGCTCTTGAAGATTGTGGCCTTCGCCCGGAATATAGGAAGTCACCTCGATGCGGTTCGATAAACGGACTCTGGCGATTTTACGCAATGCCGAGTTCGGTTTTTTCGGCGTCATCGTCTTGACCTGTAAACAAACACCTCGACGCTGCGGACATTGGGTCAACGCCGGAGATTTACTCTTCTTGACTTTTGCTTGCCGTCGTTTTCGGATCAGCTGCGATATCGTTGGCATATTTAACCATTTCCACTTTTTCGTAATATTTTAAACCCGTCCCTGCCGGTATCAAATGACCGACAATGACGTTTTCTTTTAACCCACATAAGAGGTCAACTTTACCAGATGCTGCCGCTTCTGTCAAGACTCTTGTTGTCTCCTGGAAGCTCGCGGCAGAGATGAAGCTTTCCGTCGTCAAAGACACCTTGGTGATGCCCAATAACAGCGGTGTCGCAGACGCCGGTTTTCCTTTTTTCTTGATGATCGCCTCATTCGCTTTCTTAAAGATATTCTTGTCGATCTGCTCGCCGACCAGAAAATCACTGTCGCCGGATTCATCGATGCGAACCTTCTTAAGCATCTGGGAAATGATAAGTTCGATGTGCTTATCGTTGATGCGAACGCCCTGCAAACGATAAACTTCCTGAACTTCATTCAAAAGATACTCTTGCAAAACTTTGTCCCCGCAGACGCGCAAAATATCCTGCGGAACGACCGGGCCGTCGGTCAGTTGCTGTCCCGCAAACACTTTGTCGCCTTTATAAACGTTCGGGTGTTTGCCATGAGGAATGGTGTATTCCTTGGTCATGCCGGTCGGGCTTTTAACGACGATGGTGCGCAAACCTTTTTTGTCCTGGCCGAATTCTACGAATCCGTCGATCTCGCTGATGACCGCCGGGTCCTTCGGGCGGCGCGCCTCAAAAAGCTCGGCGACGCGCGGAAGACCGCCGGTGATGTCGCGTGTTTTCCCGATGCTGCGCGGGATCTTTGCAATGAGCTCCCCCCCCTGCACGGTATCTTTGTCATTGACAAGGATGTGAGCGCCCACCGGAATGGAATAAATCCCGACAACTTCTTTTTTGTCGTCGGTAATAATAATCTGAGGATGATATTCCTGCTTATGTTCGACGACAACACGTTCGGTGACGCCGGTCACAGGGTTTTGTTCTTCGGTGACCGTCACATCTTCTTTTAAGTCCTCAAATTTCACCATACCCTTGACTTCAGTAATGATAGGAATCGTATATGGATCCCATGTCGCTAAAATGATGCCCTTGTCAATAGCCGCGCCATCGGCAAACACGAGCGCAGTACCCTGCGGCAAAGCATAGCGTTCATACTCACGGCCGTATTCATTATTGATACTGATTGCCCCATTACGGTTAAGAACAATATATTCTTTGCCCTTTTGAACGACGCGTAACTGATGATATTTGACAAGGCCTTTATTTTTGGTTTTGATAAACGACTGCTCGATCGTACGGGACGCTGTACCGCCAATGTGGAACGTCCGCATGGTCAACTGCGTACCAGGCTCGCCGATACTTTGAGCAGCGATCGTTCCAACGGCTTCACCTAATTCGACCATGCGGTGCGTTGCCAAATTACGGCCGTAACATTTAATGCATGTGCCGCGCGCCGCTTCGCAAGTCAGAGCGCTGCGGATACGTACCTTCTCGATGCCGAGCTGTTCGATCGTGTCGGCTTTTTCTTCGGTAATTTCATCGCCGGACATAACAACCTGCTGATCAGTCACGATATCAACGATGTTGTCCAATGCGACGCGGCCGACAATACGTTCCTTAAGCGTAACGATGATTTCATCGCCTTCAATGATGGCAGAAACAGTGATGCCGTTTAAGGTCCCGCAATCTTCTTCGTTGACGACAAGTTCCTGAGCAACGTCGACGAGGCGGCGGGTCAAATAACCGGCGTCGGCTGTTTTCAGAGCGGTATCCGCCAACCCTTTACGGGCACCGTGTGTTGAAATAAAATACTCCAATACGGTGAGGCCTTCGCGGAAACTCGCCGTGATCGGGTTCTCAATGATCTCGCCCGACGGCTTGGCCATGAGCCCGCGCATGCCGGATAGCTGACGGATCTGAAGTTTGGAACCGCGCGCGCCGGAATCCGCCATAATAAAGACCGGATTGAATTGATCCATTTTTTTGAACACCATGTCGGAAAGAATTTCCGTCGTATGCGTCCAGACGTCGATGATCTTGTTGTAACGCTCGCGTCCGGTGATGATCCCTTTGCGATACTGGTCCTCAATCTTGGCCACTTCCCCTTTGGAATTGGCGATGACTTTGGCCTTCTCTTCGGGAACTGTCAAATCAGACATGCTGATCGAAATACCGGCTTCCGTCGCCCTGATAAAACCAAGCGCCTTTAACTCGTCCAGCAACTTGATGGTCAAATGCTGGCCGAACCGTTTAAAGCAGTCGGAAATAACGTTGCCAATCTTCTTTTTATCCATGAGATCATTGACAAAACCAAACCCTTTCGGCAGAACTTCATTGAGCATGATGCGGCCGATGGTGGTTTCGATGATATTCAGTTTCGATTTTGGGAGCGCGGCTTCTTTTCCCTTAGCCTTGCCTTTGGCTTCGCTGGCCGCAATGACCATGGAAGGTTTTTCCTCTCCCCAAACAGACCCATCCAGGCGTAATTTGATGCGCGTGTGCATATCAACAAGATTGTCAGCATACGCGATCAAGGCTTCCTGGTTATTGGCAAATAAATGGCCCTCACCCTTGGCGCCGATTTTTTCCTTGGTCATGTAATAAAGGCCCAAAACGATATCCTGGGTTGGGGACATGACCGGTCGCCCGTCGGCCGGAGAGAACAAATTGTTAACGGAAAGAAGCTCCAAACGGCATTCGATCTGCGCTTCCAAAGAAAGCGGAACGTGCACGGCCATCTGGTCACCGTCGAAGTCCGCGTTAAAGGCGGTACAAACGAGCGGATGCAAACGGATCGCCTTGCCTTCAATGAGGATCGGCTGGAACGCCTGGATACTCAAACGGTGCAGCGTCGGCGCGCGGTTGAGCATGACGGGATGATCCTTAATGACCTCATCCAGAATATCCCAGACCTCGATCTTGGCGCGTTCGACCATGCGCTTGGCGCCTTTGATCGTGTGCACAAAACCTTTTTCGCGCAGCTTGCGGATAATAAACGGTTCAAAAAGTTCAAGCGCCATTTTCTTCGGCAGACCGCACTGATGCAGTTTCAATTCTGGCCCGACGACAATGACGGAACGCCCGGAATAATCCACACGCTTACCCAACAGGTTCATACGGAAACGGCCTTGCTTTCCTTTAAGCATATCGGACAAGGATTTCAAAGGACGGTTACCGGAACCCAGTACCGGGCGGCCATGACGGCCGTTATCAAGAAGAGCATCCACCGCTTCCTGAAGCATGCGCTTTTCGTTGCGGATGATGATCTCCGGCGCATTCAAATCAATTAATTTTTTAAGACGGTTATTACGATTGATAACGCGCCGATAAAGATCGTTCAGATCGGATGTGGCAAAACGGCCGCCTTCCAAAGGAACAAGCGGGCGCAGATCTGGCGGGATCACAGGAAGAATCCCCAGGATCATCCAATCCGGGTTGTTGCCGGAGGCCTTAAAATCCTCAACGATCTTTAAGTTTTTGGCGATCTTCTTGAAGTTAGTTCCGTTAGGATTGGAGTTTTCCAGATCCTTCCTTAACTTTTTGCACAACGCATTAAGGTCGAGCTCTCTTAAAAGGTCCCTGATGGCTTCGGCGCCAATTTTGGCCTTGAACGCACCGCCGTGTTTGACCAGGGCATCCTGATATTGATCCTCGGAAAGAAGTTCCTTTTTCTTCAAAGTAGTTTCGCCCGGATCGAGAACCACGTACTCTTCATAATAAATAATTTTTTCCAGGTCGCGAAGAGCGATCTGCAGCATGGCCGACAGGCGCGATGGGACAGCTTTGTAGAACCATATATGTGTGACCGGGCACGCCAAATCGATATGCCCCATGCGTTCACGACGGACCGACGAACGCGTCACCAGAACGCCGCAACGGTCGCAGGTGATGCCCTTGAACTTGATCCCTTTATATTTTCCGCAGTTGCATTCCCAATCACGGATAGGCCCGAAGATGCGTTCGCAAAAAAGGCCGTCCTTCTCGGGTTTGAGTGTGCGGTAATTTAAAGTTTCTGCTTTTTTAACCGGACCGGTCGACCAGGAAGAAATAATCTCCGGCGAAGCGATCTTGATCGTGATGCGGTCCTGGTTCTTGATATTGATTTTGCTCATAGACAATTATTTATCCCGTCATTTTTCCTCATTTCCGTTCAGAAGGAAATGACGAGGCTCGTCGTTTAAAAATTACCTGCCTGCATCAGGCAGGAACGACGGCCTTTTTGTCTTCAGTTTCTTGTGCTTCATCGACTTGTTGAGCTTGAGCGTTTTCCGCTCTTTCGAACCGTATATCCAAACAAAGTCCTTGCAACTCCTTAACAAGAACGTTAAATGACTCGGGAGTTCCCGGAGCCAAGGCCTGCTCACCCTTAACAATGGCTTCATAAATGCGGCTGCGGCCAGTCACGTCGTCGGATTTAACTGTCAACATTTCCTGCAATGTGTAGGCAGCGCCGTAAGCCTCAAGCGCCCAAACTTCCATTTCCCCGAATCTCTGGCCGCCGAAGTGTGCTTTACCGCCGAGCGGTTGTTGTGTAACCAGCGAATACGGCCCGATGGAACGGGCGTGAATCTTCTCATCCACCAAGTGGTTGAGCTTAAGCATGTAAATGGCCCCAACGGTCACCTTTTGAGCGAACGGCTCGCCGGTATGCCCGTCAAAAACAACGGCTTTGCCGTCTTCCGGCAATCCCGCTTCTTTAAAATGCTGACGGATCTCTTCTTCGGTCGCGCCGTTGAAGACCGGTGTCTCAGCGTAAAATCCGAGCGCGTGTGCGGCCCAGCCCAAATGGGTTTCCAGCAATTGACCGACGTTCATACGGGACGGAACACCGAGCGGATTTAAAATGATGTCCACTTGACGGCCATCCGCCAGGAACGGCATGTCCTCTTGAGGAACGATGCGCGAAACAATACCTTTATTCCCGTGGCGGCCTGCCATTTTATCGCCAACCTGCAATTTGCGTTTGGTGGCCACATACACGACCACACGTTTTAAAACGCCGGCGGGAAGTTCATCACCCCGACGGACGCGGTCGATCTCACGGGCTTCTTCTTCCACGAGCTCAGCGACCTTGTCGTTATAAAATTCCAACAGCTGGCGTGGTTCGCTGTCCTCTTCAAGGTCATCCACCACAAGACGGTTGACTTTCTTTTTATCGATGCCTAAAAGTTTGCTTAACTTGGCGTCTTTCTCATTGATAATGAACTGGACCTCCTGGACATAATAATCTTTGATCTTGACGACCGCGACCGATTCCTTGGACTTATCTTCCTTGGATTTGCGGCCGCGTTCGTTGCGCTGAAATGATTCCACGTTAACGACAACGCCTTCAATGCCGGGAGACAGCGTCAATGATGTGTCTCGGACATCAGCAGCTTTCTCACCGAAAATAGCGCGCAAAAGCCTTTCTTCAGGAGAAAGTTCTTTTTCACTTTTTGGTGTGACCTTGCCGACGAGGATATCACCGGCTTTCACTTCAGCGCCGACACGAACGACGCCGTCTTCCATAAGGTCTTTAAGGGCATCTTCCCCGACGTTCGGGATATCGCGCGTGACTTCTTCATTCCCTAAACGGGTCTCACGGCATTCACACTCGAAACGCTCGACGTGGATCGAGGTAAATTTATCAGCCGCAACCGCTTTTTCATTAATGAGGATCGCGTCCTCAAAGTTGTAACCGCGCCACGGCATAAATGCGACGATGACGTTACGGCCCAGGGCCAAACGCCCGTCTTTAGTGCCGATCCCGTCGGCGATGATCTGCCCGGCTTCAACCTTCTGGCCCAGCTTCACCAAAGGCGTCTGATGAACGCAGGTGTTCGCGTTCGAACGCATAAAATTTTTCAAAGGATACGATATTTTTCCGACAACGATCTCGCGTCCGTCGACCTTGGTCACGGTGCCGTTATCTTTGGCCACCACCATAACGCCGGAATCGCGGGCAACCTTCTCTTCCATCCCGGTCCCGACATAAGGAACTTCCGTTACCATTAAAGGCACGGCCTGACGCTGCATGTTAGAACCCATAAGCGCGCGGTTAGCGTCGTCGTGTTCCAAAAACGGTATCAAAGACGCGGCCACCGAAACCAATTGTTTCGGCGAAACGTCCATAAGCTCTACTTTATCGGGATGTACTCTCGGAAAGTCGGTTTTATAACGGCAGGAAACGTCCTTGTCGATGATCGTACCGTCTTTATCGAAACGGGTGTTGGCCTGAGCAATGTATTTGTTCTGGTCAACATCCGCCGTTAAATATTCAAACTTCTTCATGATCTTGCCGTCGACAACTTTACGGTACGGTGTTTCAATGAAACCCAAGTCATTGACACGGGCGCAGGTCGTCAAGGACGCGATCAGACCGATGTTCGGCCCTTCCGGCGTTTCAATAGGGCACACGCGACCGTAGTGCGTCGGGTGAACGTCGCGAACTTCAAAACCAGCACGCTCACGGGAAAGACCACCGGGGCCCAAAGCCGACATTCTGCGTTTATGGGTCATCTCCGACAAAGGATTGACCTGGTCCATAAACTGTGACAGTTGGCTGCGGGCGAAAAAATCCTGGATCTGATTGGAAAATAAACGGGAGTTGATCAAATGATGGATGGTCAAATTCTCGAAGCTGCTCATGACCACGAGACGTTCCTTGATCGAACGTTCCAGACGCGATAAGCCGATACGGACCTGGTTCTGGACCAGCTCTCCGACGGATTTAATGCGGCGGTTACCCAAGTGATCGATATCATCCGTTTCACCGCGGCCTTCACGCAAACCGACGAGATAACGAATAACCTCAACCACGGTCCTGATATCAAGAACACGGTTGTCCAAAGGAACTTCCGTTTTTAATTTACGATTAACAATGTGACGGCCGACCTTGCTTAGGTCATAACGCTTGGGGTCAGAGAACAAACGAAAAAAAAGCGTCTCAGCGACTTCTACCGTTGCCGGCTCCGTCGGACGCATCTTGCGGTAGAAATCCAAAAGGGCTTCTTCCTTCGATGTGGTATGATCTTTTTCCAGCGTGGGTTTTAATTTATCGAAGTGATCTCCCAGCATCTGCTGCATGGCCTCAGGGCCGGAAAGGCCCATGATGCGCAAAATTTGAGAAGCCGGGAAATTACGGCGGCGGTCAACAAAGGCAACCAACACGTCGTTAAGGTCGTACTTGATCTCGAACCACGCCCCGCGGGAAGGGATGATGCGGCCGTAGTAAATGCTTTTACCCGTCGGATGGGTTTCCTCTTCAAAGGAAACGCCCGGCGGACGTTGAATTTGGGAGACCACGACACGTTCATCGCCGTTGATGATGAAGGTCCCGGTATCGGTCATCAAAGGAAAATCGCCAAAATAGACTTCCTGTTCTTTGATATCGACCGGAGTCACCAGGCGAAGCTTCACTTTTAAAGGCGCGGCATAGGTCATTCCGCGTCTTTGACATTCGTAACGGGAATATTTTTCCTTGCCGAGCGTGTAGCCGATGTACTCGAGGCGGATCTGTCCGTCATAGCTTTCCAGAGGAAAAACTTCACGGAATACTTCTTCCAAACCCAAATCCGCACGCTGATCAAAAAGGATATCACGCTGCAAAAAAGCCGCGTACGATATGGTCTGAATGTCTAAGAGCTGTGGAACCTCGAAATTGTCCTGGAATTTACTAAAATTCTTGATCTTTAGTTTTCCCATATCTTCTTTCGATAATTGATCGATGATCAATGAGTGAAGGGTTAAAATCAGCGTCATTGCGAGCGACCAACAGGAGCGAAGCAATCGCATAGTTCATGTGGCGATTGCTTCGTCCCCCGCGAATATAACTTGGGGGGACTCGCAATGACTTCGATTATTGAAGTTCTACTTTAGCGCCGGCAGCCTCAAGTTTCTTCTTGAGTTCTTCGGCTTCAGCCTTCGGAACGGATTCTTTGACTACTTTCGGAGCAGCTTCGACGAGGTCTTTAGCTTCTTTCAAACCTAAATTCGTCATGGCACGCACTTCCTTGATAACGCCGATCTTGTTGGCGCCGGCTTCTTTAAGAAGAACGTTGAAAGAAGTTTTCTCTTCGGCAGGAGCGGCAGCAGCGCCACCACCAGCGGCAGGGCCGGCCACCATCATCGGGCCAGCTGCCTGAATTCCCAAATCAGCTTCCAGCATTTTGACTAAATCAGCAGCCTCGAGCACCGTCAGGCCTTTGATCGTAGTTGCGATTTCCGCTAATTTATTGTCTGACATCTTAAGATCCTCCCTTTTTTTCACTATACTGTTTCAAAATTGATAACAGATCACGACTCTTTGCATTTAATATATAAGCCAGTTTGGAAGCCGGAGATTGCATGAGGGACAGTAATTTGGAAAGAAGAACTTCTCGGGAAGGTAAGTCGGAAAGACGATGGACATCGGTCTTGCTTAAGAAAGCCCCGCTAAAAAAACCGCCCTGGACGGAAAAACCTTTACACTCTTTGGAAAACTTAACGAGGATCTTGGAAATTTCTGAAGCATCCGAATCGGTATGCACCAGCGCGACCTGGCCCTGGATATTGTTGGACAACTCTTCAATCTTCATTTCCTTGAGCGCGATGCCGGCGATCTTACTTTTGGTCACTTTCATCTTGGCAGCCTTCTTGCTGAGATCCTTGCGCAAGACGTTCATCTGCGAGGCTGAAATCCCGCGATAGCTGACCAAAAACGTGTTCTCTTTTTCATCAACGCCCTGTTTGATAGCGCCGACTAATTGTTTTCTGAAAATTTCTCCGACCTTCATAGTGTCACCTTTATTCCTGGCCCCATGGTTGTCGAAACGGCTAATGTCTTGATCAAATTTCCCTTAACGCTGTTGGGTTTAGCATGATTGACCGCATCGATGACCTGAGTTGCATTCTCAACCAGTTGATCTTCGTTGAACGATCTTTTGCCGATCCCGACGTGGATACCACCCTGCTTGTCGGACTTGAATTCAATACGTCCGGCCTTGAGTTCATTGATCGTGCGCACAACATCGGTCGTGACTGTCCCGGCCTTGGGACTGGGCATAAGGCCGCGAGGTCCCAACACTTTACCGAGTTTGCTGATCTCGCGCATCATGTCAGGTGTTGCCACAACGCAGTCGAAATCCATAAAGCCGCCAGTCACCTTAGTGACCAGATCTGCTCCGCCGACGTGATCGGCTCCGGCGTCCTTGGCTTTCTGCACGTTATCACCGGTACAGAAAACAGCCACGCGCACTTTTTTACCGACCCCGTGCGGAAGCGCCACCGTGCCGCGTACAGCCTGGTCGGTCGCTTTTAGATCAATACCTAAATGAAAATGCAGCTCAACGGTCTCATCAAATTTCACCTTCGGGAATTTCGAAATATTTTTGAGGGCATCGCGCAAAGGAAGAGTCACCGTCGGATTGACGAGCTCTTTAGCCTGCTTCATTCTTTTACTCAGTGTTGGCATATTGAGTATTCCTTAAGAATAACGTCTGTCACTTTATGAATTACAAATAAACAAAATTCAAATAGCAAATATAATGATAAATGTCAAATGACAATAGATTTTAAAGCGGTTTGTTTTGATGTTTATTATTTAAAATTTCCTTTGCTATTTAAATTTTGTCATTTGTCATTGCGTAATCTTTTCTCTAAAGTAAACTAATCTATCCTTTAATTTCAATACCCATACTGCGGCATGTTCCGGAAATGACGCGAATGGCCTGCTGCAAATCCGCCGTGTTTAAGTCATCCATTTTTTGCTTGGCAATTTCCTCGACCTGTTTAACGGTCAGGCTGCCGATGACTTCCTTGCCAGCGGTGCCAGAGGCTTTCGCCAATTTGGCTGATTTTTTGATCAAAGCCGCACTCGGAGGAGTCTTGATCGTGAAATCAAAAGACTTGTCCTTGTAGACGGAAATGATAACCGGCAGCGGAAGCGGATCACGGCCCTTGGTCTTATCGTTAAATTGCTTACAAAAGGCCATAATATTGACCCCGTGCTGACCGAGCGCAGGACCAACCGGCGGCGCCGGATTTGCCTGACCAGCTGGAACGTATAATTTAATTTGTGCGATAACTTCTTTTGCCATAATCGTACTCCATATTGCGTCATTCCCGTCCCCGCTCTTTGTCGTTCCCGCGCCCATCTTGGAACGTCTGGAAGACGGGCCAAGGAAAGCGGGAATCCACGGCGGGGATAAACTCCAGTGGGAATCCATATTGGACCCCCGCTTACGCGGGGGTGACATAAAAATTAAATCTTTTCAACCTGCCAATATTCCAGCTCGACCAAGGTAGCACGGCCGAAAATGGAAACACTGACCTTAAGCTTCCCACGGTCCGGATAAACTTCCATGACCGAACCATTAAAATTCGCAAAGGGCCCTTGGGAAATACGCACGGGCTCACCGATCTCAAAAATAATTTTCGGCGACGGCTTGGATTCGGTTTCCACCGTGCGTTTCAAAATATTAGCGACCTCGGCTTCCGTCAAAGATTGCGGACGACGGCCCGGCCCGATAAATCCGGTGATCCCAGGGGTGGTTTTCACCAGATACCAGCTTTCCTTGTTCATATCCATTTTAAGAATAATGTACCCAGGAAAAAATTTTCTGCTGGAAATGCGCTTCTTGCCCCCGCGGACCTCAGAAACCTGTTCGGTCGGAACAACGATTTCCTCTATATATTGCTTCAAGGCGGTTGTGGCCATGCGGCTTTCCAACCCTGCCTTAGCTCTCTCTTCTGCACCCGTCTGAGTATGAATAACGTACCATTTCATAAGCGTTCTTATTTATTAATCATGAGTGATAAAAATTTTGAAAGAACGAAATCCGTAACCCCAATAAAAACCGCCAAGGCAATAGAACTGATCAAAACGATCCATGTGGAATCCATCAATTCTTTTCTCGTCGGCCAAGATACCTTTTTAAGTTCTACCAGTACTTCGACGACAAATTGTTGTATTTCATTACGATAACGAAATATCAGGGCCACTAAAATAGCGCCAACGAATATTCCAATTATCTGACCTACAGACCATGAACCCATTTTTATTCTCGAATTCCGCAGGCCAGGCAGGAATCGAACCTGCAACCTTCGGTTTTGGAGACCGTCGCTCTACCAATTGGAGCTACTGGCCTATGAATCTCCCCTGTACTTTGTCAATCTTTTCTGACAAAGTGCTCGCCGAACCGCGGGCAAAAAACCACTACCCGACGATCTTTCCGTGCGCGCCCCAAAATTACTTTTTTGTTTCCTTATGGGGAATGCGTTTGCGGCAAAACCGACAATATTTATTTAACTCAATTCGCTCAGGTTTTTTCTTTTTATCTTTGGTGCTGCTGTAGTTGATGCGGTTGCAAACCGTACACTGAAAATGAATGATTTCTCGCATTGCCAAATCTTCTTTTGAAGCTGAAAGTTAAAGCCCCCGACCGGAATCGAACCGGTGGCCTCGTCCTTACCAAGGACGTGCTCTACCGGCTGAGCTACAGGGGCAAAAATATAAAGCTAAAGTATATTTACGTCCTATGTGTTTGTCAAGTCTTATTTTGTTCCCAAATAAATGGTAGCCGTTTATTTGGGAACAAAATGCATATTAATGATTTAAGGCTTTACATAAATCTTTATACAAGCCTCAAAAACCTCCGTTTACCGACCTTTAAAACGCCTTTATGAACCTGGTCGCGCTCATTTTCGATCAATTTTCCGTCGAGAGTGACCGCTTTTTGCGCAATCAGGCGCCGTGCTTCGTTCCTGGAATTGACCAATTTCGCTGCCATCAAAAGTGACACAACATCTTCATTTGCCTTGAGTTTATGCTCTGCAATATTATCGGGAATTTGGTGCTGGCTGAACGTTAATTCAAACTGGTCGCGCGATTTTTTGGCTTCGTTTTCTGTATACAATTGCTCAACGATCTTTTGGGCCAAACGCAACTTTGCTTCTTTGGGGTGCAACGCTTTTACATCTTTGACATCAGCGTCCGTCAGCAATTCATAATAACGCATCATGAGCTCATCAGAGATCGACATCACTTTGCCAAAAATATCCTCGGGCTTTTCATTGATGCCAATAATATTCCCGAGAGATTTGGACATCTTCGAAACGCCATCCGTTCCCTCGAGAAGCGGAGTCATAATGACGACCTGCGGCTCTTGGCCGTACGCTTCCTGCAACTGACGGCCCATCAAAAGATTGAATTTCTGATCCGACCCGCCGAGCTCAACGTCTGCTTTCAAATGCACCGAATCATACCCCTGCAAAAGTGGATAAATAAATTCGAGCAGGCTGATCTCTCGTCCCGATTCAAAACGTTTTTTAAAATCGGCACGTGCCAGCATTTGCGCAACGGTAGAGCGCGCGGATAACTCCAGAAGATCCTGTGTGGTTAATTTCGACAACCAATGGCTGTTAAAAACGACCTGGGTTTTCTTGGGATCCAGGATCTTAAAAACCTGTTTCTTATAGGTCTGCGCGTTGGCCTCAATCTCCTCACGGCTCATTTTCCGACGGAGCTGATCCCTACCGGTAGGATCCCCCACTTGAGCCGTAAAATCCCCAATGAGAAAAAACACACAATGGCCTAAATCCTGAAACAATTTAAGCTTATTGAGTAAAACTGTATGACCCAGGTGAATGTCCGGAGTTGTCGGGTCAAAGCCGGCTTTGATAACAAGCGGCTTTTTGTCTTTTTGGCTTTTGGTGAGCTTCTTCTCTAGCCCCTCGGGATTGATAACCTCTACCGTTCCCCGAGTGATCCGTTGGATAATATCACTCACGCGCATAAAACTATAACCGGGCGCTCACACCAATTTTCATCTGTTCGACGTCGACCTTGATCACGCGGACCTTGAGGCGATCGCCGGGTTTCAATGCGGTCGCCTGCTGTTTGTCGATCTCGGAAGAATAAACAAGAGCCTCAACTTCCTCTTCAAGCTTTACAAAAACGCCAAAGTTGGAATTCATAACCACTTCAGAATCAACTTCGGTTCCAACCGGATAGCGCTCGGCGATCTCTGCCCATGGGTTGCCCAGCAACTGTTTTAAACCCAGTGTGATCTTGCGATTATCTCCGTCGACGGCTAGCACTACTACCTGGACTTCCTGGCCTTTGGTCACGACTTCCTGGGGATGATTGACCTTCTTGGTCCAGGACATGTCGGAGACGTGAATCATCCCTTCCAGGCCGGCCTCAAGTTCAACGAAAGCCCCGTAATCTGTGAACCCGCGGACAACACCTTTGACCTTGGAACCAACCGTGAACTTCTCGCCCGCGGTCTTCCATGGATTATCGCCCAACTGTTTCATCGACAGGGAAATGCGCTTATTGTCTTTATCCACATTAATGATCTGAACTTCGATCTCATCGCCAAGCTTGAACATCTCTTGAGGATTGACGAGTTTTTTCTGCCAGGTAATTTCGGAGGAGTGAAGAAGGCCTTCAATACCCTTGTCGATCTCGACAAAAACGCCGTAAGGCATGATATTGACGACTTTCCCTTTGACTTTGCTTCCCGTCGGGAATTTGTCATATACGGCTTCCCACGGATTGGAAACAATCTGTTTGAGACCTAACGAAACTTTAGAATTTTCTTTATCAAAATCCAGGATCATGACCTCGATCCTATCGCCGATGGAGACAACCTCAGACGGATGGCTGATGCGCGACCAGCTCATATCGGTGATATGAAGAAGTCCGTCCACGCCACCCAGATCAATGAAAGCGCCGAAGTCCGTGATGCCTTTAACAGCGCCTTTTCTGCGTTCGCCTTTGACCAATAGTCCCCAAAGTTTTTCGCGGACCTCTTCACGTTCTTTCTGGACCATTTCACGGCGGGAAAGGATCAAATTGCGGCGCTGCTTGTTCATTTTGGCGACCAGAAAACGATACTTGTGCGCCATGATCTCGTGATTGGAAAGGCCTTTAAATGCGGAAAGCGACATCGGAAGGAACGCTTCAACACCGTACACATCGACGATATAACCGCCTTTAACAACGCGGACGATCTTCCCTTCCACGAGGTCGCCCTCATTGATTTCATCGACAATTTTCTGCCAGCCTTTGAGTTTTTCGGCTCTTTCGAACGAAAGGACCAATCGGCCGTTGTCATCTTCAATGACCTCGATCAAAACCTCGATCTGCTGGCCGATCGCAACATCATCACGGCCTCTAAATTCCTCGACGGGAACGAACCCCTCGGATTTAAAACCGATGTCAACCACCACTTCCTTGTTATTAACGGCAACGATCGTGCCCTTAACAATCTCGCCTTCCTTAATATCCTTAAGGGTACTGGCGTACAGCTCGTCCATCATTGCGTGATTATCACTCATTTTAGATTTTTCCTCTTCTTCTTTGGGATTCTTTGCGTTCATAGCCCTTTCAGGTAGAAACAAAGTGTTTAATTATCGCAAAATAATTTGTTTTGTCAATAGAATTTTACCGTTCCTTAAAGTGCTTTAAACGCTTACAGTTTAAATCAAACAAGAATGAATCTAGAGCGCATTAAAGTGGTAGAACGACTCAACCAATTGGTATGTTCGAAGGCACCGGAACATGAGCAATCCCCCTAACCCGACGATGAGAACCAGCCAGACTAGCCTCCGGGAGGCAAACGCCCTGAGCATATGCACCGAACAAAGCACGATAGCGATAATACCAATGGGTGTTAACTGGATCAAATAGCGATTCGACACTTGAAAACCGTTGTGGTTCTCTGTGGCCGCCATCAAAAAAAGCATGGCAGCGCCAGCCAGCACCATCAAAATGGTGAACGTAAAATACCCTTTGATCGCGGCCATCGGCTCACAACGATAAAAATTTTTAAAAATCCGCTGCCACGGCGCAGCACACCCTAACAATAAAAGGCCAAATACACCCAGGATCAACATACGGTCCAAAGGAATATTAGCTTTGATAAGCTGCAGCGGCGAATCGAAAAACCAAAATCCAAAATGCGACGCCCGGCAATGATAATACATCGCAATGAGAAGCGGGACCGCCGTTGGTAAAATATATTTTCGAACATCCTTTTCGCACCAAAGCCACAAAAGCGCGGAGGCAACGGTGATTTGGATCACGGATAAGAAAACCGTGAACGACATAAGAATATGGACAACCGTCAAAGAACGCCAAAATTTTATTGAAGGCTTTTTGTCCTCAAACAAACGCAACAACAAAAACGCCTGAATGGTCGTCAATAAAAACCAAAGCGCGTACGGCCTAGACTCTACGTAGTACGCCCAAACCATAAACGAAGATACCGCCACCATCAGAGAGTAGCCGGCAGTCAGCCAGCCGTAATGCCGTAAGAAATAACGGAACATCAACAGTAATGCAATAGACATGAAAATAACAGGCTGGATACGCAGAAAAACCTGCGCATGGATATCCTTATAACTCCAGTCGTGATACGTCCACGGATGCGGGATGTTATAGCGAACAATATCACATAGAACTTTTTGAATAAGATAGAACAGCGGCGCATTATTGCCCTCAGTGATCTTCCCGTTTAAAATCGCTGTGTACGGAATATCGTGAATGCTATAAACAAATGAATTAATTTCATCGTTCCACATGGGATGATGATGCGCGAGCGCAAACCCCAAACAAAGTAGCGCAGCTAAAACCACGAAACACGAACCATTGATTAAAAAAGAATTCGTCTTATTCATAACACAATAGAGAGATTTAAACGGATCCCGCAAAAATCACACGGCCGGCAAAGCGTAAACAGCATCCATAATTTTCCGGGAGGCTTCTTCGTAATTTGCCTCATCTTTTAGCACAAGCGGCCGGCCAAAACGCACGCGTATACGCCCGCGTTTAAAAAATTTCGCACCCGGCGGCAAAACTTTTTCTGAACCGGCGATATAAACGGGGATGACAGGCACGTTTTTCTTAAGAGCCAGGAACCCCGCACCGGCTTCAATTTTTTTCTCTCCCGACGCCCCATGGCGGGTTCCTTCAGGGAACAATAAAAGCGGCAGTCCGCGGGCGAGCCGGTCCAAACTTTCCCGGATAGCTTTTTTATCAGCAGTATTGCGTTTGATGGGAAAGACGCCCAGACGCGGCAGAATAAAACCTAGCCAGGGATTACGAAAAAGCGTATCGCGCGCCATATAACTCAACCGCCGGCCGGTCACGATCCCCATGATCATGGGATCCAAATAACTAGTGTGGTTACACACCAAAAGAAAAGCACCTTCTTTGGGAACATTTTCCCGGCCGTGGAGATCCACGGGAAAAAACAAGAAACTTAACAATTTAGTCCCGAAATAAGCGATCCAATAGACCATAAAATGAAAACACATAGTCATTGCGAGGAGGAGCTTGTGTTACACTTGGCGACGAAGCAATCTCATGCGCCAAATTTTGAGATTGCTTCGCCTCACAAAAACCGCTCGGCTCCCCGGCCTGCCACCTGGCCGCAGCCGGGGCAGGCGCAATGACATTAATTTGCCATTGTTATTTACAACGAAGCTTCCAAGAACTTCCTGCCGAACTGGATGAGATCTTTGGCTTTCTTTAAAGATTTCGCCTCAGAATAAATACGGACCAGAGGCTCCGTTCCCGAAGGACGGAACATCAGCCAACTCCCATCCTCACAGGTAAGTTTAACACCGTCAAAATCTTTCACATTAACGACTTTCTTCTCTAATAGGACAGGGATGGTCTTGATCTTATCCAAATCGCAGGCGCGGCGTTCGATCGTTAGGTCTAAACGTTCGTAATAATAAACGCCGAATTCTTTTTCCATGGCCTGCAAAAGCTGCTGGATGTTTTTCTTTTGATAGACCATCATCTCAACTAATAAAAGCCCGGCCAAAGAGCCGTCGCGTTCCGGGATATAATTCGGCAGGCCCATACCGCCCGCCTCTTCCCCGCCGGCCACGATCTGCTGGGTGACCATTAAGTCCGAAATATACTTAAACCCAACTGGAGTTTCATACAATTTAAGATCCAATTTCCTGGCAATGTTGTCGATCATCGTCGTGCCGCACAAGGTTTTGATGACCCCGCCTTTGACCCCACGGTTCCTGACCAGATGCAGGATCAAAAGCCCTAAGATTTTCTGCGGACTGATGAATTGGCCGCCCGGCGCGACCGCGGCAATGCGGTCGGCATCGCCGTCTACGACCAAACCAAGGTCCCATTTTTCCTTTTTCAAACGATCCATCAGCGCGACGAGATATTCCGGCACCGGCTCGGGTTTGCCGCCTTCAAAGGAAGGATTAATGTCGCTGCGCATGATCTCAAGACGGATCTTTGTGCCTTTAAGCATTTGTTTCATCAGTTCGCCGCCGCTGCCGTGCATGACGTCCTGGATCACTTTGAATTTCGCGTTCTTGATCTTCTTAAAATCGATATAATTGCGGATAAAACGGACATAATCCCCTTTGAAATCATGAATGACGACCTGCCCGTCTTTTTGCGCTGACTCCAAATCAAACTTTTTGACATCCGATTTCCCAAGATAACTTTCCACAAGATCGGTGATGTCCTTACCGGCGGCGCCGCCTTGAGCGGTTTTGATTTTAATGCCGTTGAATTTCCCGGGATTGTGGCTGGCCGTGATCATAAGGCCGGCAACGCTTTTTTTGCGCGTCACGCCAAAACTTAACGCCGGCGTTGGAAGGGACGTGTCGGATAAATAGATCTTGATACCGTTGGCGGCAAGAACGCAGCTGACGATCTCAGCGAATTCCTGCGCCAAAAAACGGTTGTCGTAACCAACACAAACGGTTTTGGCGCCGTTGATATCCTTGTTGACCTTTTCCCTTGTCATGTCAAATCTCCGAGCATCGTCGATAGCGTGCATCGGAGATTTGACACTGTGTTTGGTAGAAGGAAGGTCAACAGCGTGCCGGTTGATCCATTCCGCGATCGCCTGCCCGACGATGGCGACATTTTTGAATGTGAACGTATCGGCAATAACGCCTCTCCACCCGTCCGTTCCGAATTTAATTTCCTGAGCCTCAGCTGTCATAACACCCCTCATTATTAATTTTTGTATATGTTCTTCTTGTAAATGTAATCCACAACTTGTTCATGAGTCAGATAACGGATCGACCGCCCACGATGCCGGCAATGCCGGATGAACGACGAAGAAATTTCCATGCCCGGAATTTCCATAGATTTGAATTTGATGGAATGCCGTACGTGGGGTTTGTATCCCGGGCGATTGACCCCGACGAACTTGACCATTGTGATGAGCTCGCCGATATTTTTCCAGGTGTTCAGGCATTCGGCAGCATCGGTTCCAACGATAAAATAAAACTTTGTCCCCCGAGGGTATAACCCGCGGAAATATTTGACCGTATCAATGCTGTAAGATTTCCCGCCTTTTTTAATTTCAAAATCAGAGACCGCAAAGAACGGATTGTTGCGGATGGCGAGGCGTATCATGGCCAAACGGTCTTTGGCCGGAGCCAGTTCGCGTTCCGTTTTATGCGGCGGATGGGCACAAGGAACGAAGATGGTCTCGTCGAGTTTTAACTCAACGCCCACTGTCTGCGCGGCAATAAGGTGCCCGTAATGAACAGGATTGAACGTACCGCCGAATATTCCTACATGTTTCACGTTCTGACCTGGCCTTGCCCAAGGATTTCGTATTTATAAGTGGTCAAACCTTCCAATGCCATCGGCCCGCGGACATGCAATTTATCCGTCGAGATGCCGACCTCGGCGCCAAAACCGAACTCATACCCGTCGGTAAAACGCGTGGAGGCGTTCGCGTACACGCAAGCTGAATCGACACTTCGTAAAAATTCTTCCGCTTCCTTTTTATCTTCGGTCACGATCGCATCCGAATGATGCGAGCCATAATGATTGATGTGTTCGACCGCTTGGCCCAAACTGTCCACAACACGGACAGACAAAATCAGATCAAGATATTCCGTGGACCAATCCTTTTCCGTCGCTGCTTTGACGCCTTTCTTAACGATCTTGCGCGTCAGCGAATCTCCCCGCAGTTCTACACCAGCTTTCTTTAACTCATTCGCTAAAACCGGCAAGAACCGAATGGCGACGTCGTTGTGCACCAAAAGCGTTTCCATGGCATTGCACACGCCAGGACGCTGGACCTTGGCGTTCATGGCGATCGCGTGCGCCATGTTTAAATCTGCGTGCTCGCTCACATACACGTGACAGACACCTTTGTAATGTTTGATGACCGGGATTTTCGAATGCCCGGCGACAAAACGGATCAATTCCTCGCCGCCGCGAGGAACGATCACATCCACGTATTCTTCAAGCTGCAAAAGATGGTTGACCGCCGCGCGGTCCGTTGATTCGATCAGATTAATGGCATTGACCGGGATCTTTGTCTGAGCGAGCGCTTTTTTAAGCACGCTAAAGATCGCCTTATTAGAGAAGATAGCTTCCTTGCCGCCTTTGAGGATCGAAACGTTGCCGGATTTCAAACAAAGCCCGACGCAGTCGCTCGTCACATTCGGGCGCGATTCGTAAATGATCCCAACGACACCCAGCGGAACACGAATTTTCTTAATGACCAGACCGTTAGGGCGCTTGAGGGTTTCCAAAACCTCACCGATCAGATCTTTGAGTTTGATCGTTTCCAAAAGCGAATCCGCCATAGCGGCGATCCGTTTTTCATTCAAGACCAAACGATCAACCAGGGCTTTGTTTAATTTGGTTTTTTCAGCAGCCTTAATATCTTTTTTGTTTTCTTTGATCAAATAATCCTGATGCGCACGAAGGGCATCGGCCATAAGCTTAAGCGCTCTGTCCTTCTCGGCGGATCCGACCGGCGCAAGCTGGTAAGAAATCTTTTTGGCCTCCTGGGCCATTTTAATGATCTGCTGCTGTAAGCTCATATATTTTGCGCTATCGTCATTGCGAGCGACCCGCCAAGCGGGGCGCGAAGCAATCTCATCGTTCTTTGGGATTGCTTCGTCGGCACACCCGTTATCCGCAAGCCTCCCCGCAATGACTACTCTTGTGAAATCACGAGGTGATCGCGGTGAACGATCTCCTGCTTTCCTTTTTTGTCGTCGATCTTATGCAGATCGCTTGTTGAATAGTTCGTGATCCCGCGCGCGAACGCGTTATTTCTTTCATCACAGATCACAACAACATCATCCGCTTTAAAATGTCCTTCGAAACGCACAACGCCGGGAAGAAGCAAACTTTTGCCGCCTTTTAAAAGAGCGGCTTTGGCGCCGTCATCGACGACAATTGTGCCTCTGGGCTTGGCACCGAACGCAATCCAATGCCGATTGGCGATGGTTTTCTTTTCTTTCTCGACGAAATAGGTCCCGACTTCCTCGCCTTCGATCAAACGCACCAAAATATTTTCCGTGCTGCCGGAGGCGATCACACAGGGAATCTTGGCATGGCTGGCCATGTGAATGGCATCTATTTTCGTCGTCATGCCGCCGCGGGCTATTTGGGTATTGGCAGTTCCCGATGACATTGTTCTTATTTCAGGCGTGATCTCGAAAATTTGTTTGAACACTTTCTTATTTTGGTCATGAAATCCTTCTACATCAGAAAGGATGACCAGAAGATCAGCGTTCACCAATAAACTGGCGACCAACGCCGAAAGCTTGTCGTTATCCCCGAATTTAATTTCTTCCGTTGATATAGTATCGTTCTCATTGATAACAGGAACAGCGCCTTGATCGAGGATCGCATTTAACGTGTGCTGGGCGTTCAGGCAACGGTTGCGATTGCTGAAGTCATCCCATGTTAAAAGCACCTGCGCGCATTTCAAATTTACTTTTTTGAACAATTCCCGGTAGGTGTGCATGAGGACCGTCTGGCCAATCGCGGCCCTGGCCTGTAGCTGTGCCAACCGGGAAGGGCGTTTCTTCTCGCCCAATTCACCCATACCAAGAGCAATAGCACCTGAACTGACTAAAATTACGTCAATGCCTTTATTGCGAAGAATTTTAATCTGTTCGATGAGGGAACGTAGATTGGATTCACGGATTTTGAGTGTTTCATCCGCGATCTGGCTGGAACCTAACTTGATGACTAGCCTTTTGATCGGCCTGGGGAATTTTCTCGACATGGAGCCCCTGACATTTTCTAAAAACTTAGCCTTGCGTGGCGGAATCCGTCCAGCTTCTTTAATTTTTTGAAGCGGATAAAATCGCCCGTAAATGATCGACTAATTCATCCAATCCGGTTTTATCCTGGGCGGAAATTGGAAATATTTTTTCTTTTTTGTATTTGCGTTTGAACCGTTTTAAATTTTCTGCTGATTCGGGAAGGTCCATTTTGTTCGCGACAACGACCTTCACCTTCTGGGACAGATCTTTGCTGTATTGGCTCAGCTCTTCGTTGATGTTTTTATAATCATCCAGCGGATCACGGTCTTCACTGCCGGACATATCGATCAAGTGCACCAAAATTTTGGTGCGCTCGACGTGTTTCAGAAACTGCAAGCCCAAACCCTTGCCCAGATGCGCGCCTTCGATCAAGCCGGGAAGATCAGCGACGACAAATCCTTTCTCACCGGTCTTCTCATCCTCGACGATCCCCAAGATCGGCTGTTTGGTTGTAAACGGATAATTGGCAATTTTGGACCTGACTTTGGAAATGCTGGAAATGAGCGTTGATTTACCCGCGTTGGGAAATCCGAGGAGGCCGACATCGGCGATCAGCTTGAGTTCCAACCGGATGTTGCGTTCTTCACCTTCCGTCGGCGGAGTCACGACATCGCGGAAGCTGTTGCCTAAACCGCCCTGACCGCCATTGGCGACCACAACGCTTAGGCCGTGCTCAGAAAGGTCCCGGATCAGAAGGTCTGTGTCATCATCCCAAAGAACTGTCCCGACGGGAACTCTCAAAATACATTCTTCGCCGGTCTTGCCTTTTTTACCCTTGCTGCCGCCGTGGCCGCCGCGCCCGCCCTGATAATGTTTTTTAAAACGGAAATCCAAAAGCGTCTGCAGGCCGCGGTTCGCGACGAAACTCACGTTGCCGCCGTTACCGCCGTTGCCGCCGTCGGGCCTGGGGTAACGCATCCAAAGATCCCGGTAATGGCTTGCGCATCCCTTCCCGCCGTTGCCGGCCTTGACATAGATTGTTGCCTGATCAACGAAAGCCATTTTCTTTACCAAAAAACTTAGAGTCAGTAGTCAGTAAGTCAGTGGTCAGTAGGTTTTACTTTTGACTACTGACTTACTGACTACTGACCCTAATTTACCCAGAAATTTTCGTAATGCTCAACGCCGTCAGCACCTGGCGATGGCCGCGCTGGCTGGATGAATTTTTGCGTTTGCGGTACTTGAAGGTAAGGACTCTTTTTTCCTTCTGTTCACCCACTATTTTGGCCGCGATCTTCACATCTTTCACGTACGGCTTGCCCACGCGGACATCATCCCCGTCGACAAACAACACGATCTTATCCAGGTCGATGGATTTGCCGGCCTCAAAATCCAGGCGCTGGACATTGATCACATCGCCCTCTGACACCTGATATTGAGCGGCTCCCAATTGAACAATTGCAAACATGACGAACCTCCGTTGATTTGTGTCATACCCGCGTAAGCGGATATCCACTCGCTTTTGGATTTCCGCTAAAATTTACCCCTTTGGATACCCGCTTTCGCGGGTATGACAAAAGAAGCGGGAATGACAATAAGATTAAATATCTTATATCGAAAACACATTAAATAAGAGCCATTATTTTATCGGGGAATCCAGTAATGTCAATCTATCTTTACCCTTCCCCGGCCTTCACAATAAGGGCATTTATGGAATTTCAGGGACTCCACCGTATTGCCGGTGCGCGCGCGGGTCATTTCCACCAATCCCAAAGGCGAAATGCGGTTGACCTCGGTCTTGGCATGGTCCTGAGTCAACGCCTCTTTGAGGGCATTGAGGACCTTGCGCTTATGGTCTTCCCGGTTCATGTCGATAAAATCGATAACAATGATGCCGCCCAGGTCGCGCAAACGCAACTGGCGGGCAATTTCCGGCGCCGCCTCCAGGTTCACCTGGAACGCGGCTTCCTCAGGCGTCCCCCTGCTTTTAAAACGGCCGCTGTTAACGTCAACGACGACCAACCCTTCGGTCGGTTCAATAACGACATAGGCGCCGGATTTCAGAAAGACCTTCTGGTCATAAATCTTATCAAGTTCATGCGCAACGCTGCGGTCGGCAAAGATGGGCGTCGGCGCCTTGTGCAGCTGGATCTTGTCGACCATCTCTTTGCCAATCAACGTGTGTACGAATTTGCGCATTTTCTGGAACTCTTCTTCAGAGTCAATGACCACGCGGCTGATATCTTCCTTAAGAAAATCGCGCACGACTTTCGAGATGAGATCATATTCTTTGTAGATCAAGGCCGGCGCTTGTTTCTGCTTGGCCAATTTCCTGACGCGCTCCCACATCGTGACCAAAAATTTGGCATCGCGCATGATCTCGCGCTGGCCCTGGCCTTCAGAAGCAGTGCGGACGATAAATCCGCCGGTCTTGACGAAACTGCATTCACGCAAAATTGCGCGCAGCCGCTGGCGTTCCTCGGCGCTTTCAATCTTTTTGGAAATACCGCTGTGCTTGTCAACAGGCATGTAAACAACGAACCGCCCGGCAAGCGTGATGTGGGTCGTCAGGCGCGCGCCTTTGGCGGCAAACGGGTCTTTGACCACCTGCACCAGAATTTCCTGGCCCTGTTTTAACGACAACGGCTCGGGCCTGCGCTGTTTTTTCTCTTCCTTTTTTTCCGGACGGTTGAAAATCTTGTTGATGATCTTGCGGGCGCCGGAGACTTCCTCTTCAACTTCTTCGAGGTCGTTTAAAAACGGATGGTCAGCGTCGGTGAGATACAAAAACCCGTTTCGCTCCTGGCCGATATTAACGAAGGCGCCGTTAATGGAAGGAAGGATCGACTCAACACGGCCTTTATAAATATTGCCCAGCAAGGACTGCTGGCGGTCGACCTCGATATAAAAATCGTCTAATTTCCCATCCTGAAGGATCGCGACCCTGCGCTCGCCTTCAGCGATGTGCATCAAAATTTCTTTTGCCACTCTACCACCTCAATGTTAACCGGTTGATACTTACTTAAACCTACTTCATTGTCCCCCCATTGATTTCTTCGAAATCACGTCATGGGGGATACGTGAACAACAGATATCATCTGTTGTTCACTTGCCGGTTGAGGCAGCATTGATGTCGGGAGTGATGATATGAGGCGTCAAGAAAATCAGAAGTTCCGTCTTCGTTTTCGTTGTTGCACTCTTGCGGAAAGCCTGTCCCAAAAGAGGGATGTCCCCAAGAATCGGAACCTTTTTCTTTGTTTCCGTGACCTGATCTTTGATCAGCCCTGCGATCACGAGCGTATCCCCGTCTTTGATCATAACCTTGGTGGTCGTCTCCTCCGTGCTTAAGCGCGGCAATGACGTATTTTCCACGGTCACGAAGTCGAGGATCGCCGTAATTTTCGGCTGCAGATCGATGGTCACGAACCCTGCGTTATTCACGTGAGGTGTCGCCTCAAAAATAATCCCGATATCCTTATACTGCCAACCGGAAACCTGTAGTTTCGCTTGTTGTTCATTGTACGTATACGTTGGGATCGGATACTGGCTCCCAACCACAATTCTGGCCATCTGATTGTCCAGCGTGACAATCTTTGGATTTGACAAAATGTTTGTGTTCGAACGCGTCTTGAGCAATTCCAATACGGCGCTGAAGGTCGAGGCGTTCAGCGTTCCGAAGGCAAAATCCGTCGCAGCTGTTGCAGGAAAACCAGCCGTCAGGAACTCTGAACTGTCCTGAGTATGAAATGGAAATGTGATCGGGCGTTTCGCGCCTGTAGCCGTTCCCTGAATGGTCCAGTCAATGCCCAAATTTTCAGTATCAGTCAATGTTGTTTCAACAACTTTGACCTCAATGATCACTTGCGGGGTCACGGCGTCCAGGGCCTTAACAACGTCCCCGATCAAATCCACATTGCCCTGGATGTCGGTGACGATGAGTGTATTGGTGCGCTGGTCGAAATTGATGGAACCCCGGGGGGTTTTCATCTTTTCAATGGATCCGATGATCTCGGAGGCTTTGCCGAAATTTAAAACAAATGTTTTGGTCTCGAGCGGTTCCTGCTCGGCCAAGACCTGCGCGTCCTCGCGGCGCTTCTTCAAATTTTCCACCGTCGTGACGCTGATGATATCCCCTTTGCGTTCATACGCGTAACCATACGTGGAAAGAACGACGTCCAAGGCCTTCTGCCAGGGAACGTCTTTCAGTTGGATCGTCACTAAACCCGTCACCTCCGGCCCAGCCACGACATTGACCCCGCTGTTGTACGCCAAAACTTTCAGAACGTTCTTGATGTCCGCATCTCGAAAATCAAGGGACACCAAACCATTCTTTTTGGCGACCTCTTCAACGGCCGGAGTTGGATTCTGGGTGTCCGACGGCATTTGCTCATTCGCAAGAACGCTGTTCTGCGCAAAAGCTGCTTGAGGTATGCCCATGAAAGTCAAGCCAATCCCTAAAGTCCATATGGCTACTTTCTGATTCATTACTCACCTCCCTTTTTCAAATTTAATTCAAATATTTCGTTCCCCTTGGACAACAAAATCTTTTTAGGCTCGATCTTTTCAATTTTAAAAAGCCCAACCATATCACCGGACTGAACAATCGTTCCATTGATGATCGCCGTATAATGCCCGTTGGCATCAAAAACGATGCCTTCCAAAACCATGTCGGAAACCGACAAATCCTGGCCGTAACTCACAATCGTTCCGCTGGCGGAAATGAGCGGCCAAAACGGATCGCGCGCGCCGTGGTCATCATACGCGTACGCGATTCCCGAAAAAAAACACACGATCAGTATGCTTACGCCTGTCAACCGATGCATCATTTCCCGGGCTTTCCCTTCGGATCCTCTTTTTTCGCTTCTTCGGAGATAACCGCTTTAACCGTCAGCTGTATTGTGTGCCGTGCCGTGTCCTTGGGGTTCGCCATGATACTCAAACCCCCGACGTTGTAAAAAATTTTATCCGTTTCCAATTGAGCGAGAAAATGCCCAAGATCATGATACGAACTTCTGGCCTGGATCAGAATAGGCAAGGCATAATACTCCACATCCTGTTGTTTGGCAAGCAGCTCTTTCTGATCTTTCATGGGCATAAGCTGATCAATCTTAACGCCATACTGATTAGAGATGCGCGAAATATCATCCAAGATCAAGGGGACTTCCTGCTTGGAACGAATCCTGATTTTGACCTCATTAATTTGACTGCGGATCTTCTCCAGTTGGGCTCGGTTCTGGTCGATACGCGCCATATCACTCTTAACACCCCGCAAATTCTGGTTAAGCTCGGAGATCTGCCCGTTCATTTTGTTTAAAGAACCCACCAAAGGCCCAAACAAAAGAAAATGATTCAACAAAAATACCAACGCCAATACCCCACCCAAAATGTAATAATGATACTGGGGGTCAAGTTTTTTCAGCTTCTCAATAATCGGGTCTAGCTTGATATTCATTTGAGCTTCGCTAAAATGGTAAAGTCCGCCACTTCAAGAGCATCATTCTTTCGACGCTGAATGTTATCCACTTCGATGCTTTCGAAATTCTTCATGAATTCCGGGTCTTTTTTCATATTCGAAACAAAATTCCCAACGTTCATCATCTCGTTCTGTTCCTTGGAAACAGTTGTGCCTTCAATAAAAAGCTGGCTGTCTGTGAGCGTGATTTTGCGAAGCCAAATGCCTTTGGGAAGGCTGTCACTCATGACGTTTAATTTTTGTGACCACAACGCGGCTTGGCCGTCCATGATATCTTTCATAGATTTGACTTCTTTTTGAACGTCCTGCAGATCTTTTTTCACCATGTCCGTCGTGGTTTTGTCCGGAAGGACCGCCTGCCATTTGGATTTGACATGATGGTATTCGATAAATTTGGCGACCTTGACCATAAAGACAAGCGCGTCAACGAAGAGCAACAAGGCAAGGATCCCCCCTCCGACACCCACCATCACTTCGCGGGGGATATTAAAAATACCACCGGAGAGAAGTTCGCTCCGGCGCCGTTTTCTCAATTGTTCGGGAACAAGATTAATATCAATCATATTGACTTAACGCTAAACCGATGGCGACACTCAAACGAGGCGACTGCTTGAGAACTTCGTCTTTCGATACGCCGGGGGCGAAGCTTACGCCGGCGAACAAATCCAATTTGCGCACGGTTAGATCCAGATGTTTCTCAAACGCTGCTTCAAGGCCCGGCATCATCGACCCTCCACCCGTCAAGAAAAGCTGATCCACCTGGACATTTTTCTCAGTAATGAAATAATCCAGCGACAAACGGATCTCAGAAACCCAATTCATGATGGTCGATTCGCACACGTTAAACAAATTTTCCTGTTGATCGCCCGGATTATTTTTAAGGCGTTCCGCCTCCTCGAGACCGAGCGCCAAAACATTGGAAATACGCTTTGTGACTTCCTGACTGCCGATAAAAATATCGCGGGTAAAACGCGGGGTGCCGTCCTTGAGGATCATCAAATTGCTGACGGAATCTCCGATATCCAGGATCGCTTTAGCACAATTTTTGGTTTTATCTGAACCTTCGCCCAATTGATCTCCAACTCCCAATTTCTGGTAAGCATTGGCCATGGCAATGGCATTGATCGTGACCTGCTGCGGTTCCAAACCCGATTCCGTCAAAATTTTGATGCGTTCATCAATCATTTCTTTTTTGACCGCGGCAATGAGAACAGCCATTTTTTTGTCTTTGCTTTTAGAATCCAGAATGGAGCAGTCGGTGTAAATGGAACTCTGATCAAATGGAAAATATTTATCGACCTCAAGGGCGAAGGATTTTTTCAGCTCACCAATCGACATCCGGGGCATGTCGATGTAACGGATCAGTGTGCCTTTGCCGGAAATAGCGGTAACTAAAGTTTTGCTGGCAAGCGTGTGTTTACTTAATAAGGCTCGTAAACCTTGGGCTACTCCGGCGGGATCCAGGGGCTCAACCCCCCATCCCTGAATTTCATACTTCTCACCCATCTGAGCCAACTCCACAAACTTACATGAGTTAACCCCTATATCCAGGCCAACCTTTGTAACGCCTTTTTCGTCGGGGAAAAGTCTTTTGACAAATCTAAAATAGCTTTTAAGCCATTGATTTAATTGGTCCAACGAATTCATAATTGTTTATATTTTAACAAAATTAATAAGCAAAAGGTGAAAAAGATTAGAAATCTTTGAAGATAATTTAACAAAAATTCAAACGAAAAAAAGGGGACACTTTATTGTGTCCCCTTTTCCTTCGTACTAAACAAGAAGGGGAGGCTTTTTAAGCCTCCCCTTTGTCCTGCCATCACTCATCCAATCCTTCGACTTTGCTTTAGGATTTCATTACGGTGTCAAAACACCACCGGTCGAGATAGTGTAGGTTGTCGTACCAGACGTACCAACCGTAACCGGTGTCGCGGTAAACGAATAACTACCTGCAGCAAACGTACATGCAAACGTATAACCGGAAAGCGTAGTGCCGCAATAAGACGTATTCAGATACGGCGGAGTCGCACCGGTTAAGGACGTTTGGTTACCAGGATAGTTACCCGAGTTGGATGTCCCGAATGTTTCTGACGCCGTCGAGAGGGATCTCAACGTGGCTTTCGCCAAAGCGTCGTTCGCGGAGATTTTCGCTCTTAACAAGTTAGGAATAGCGATCGCGGCCAAAAGAGCAATAATGGCAACAACGATCATGATTTCAACGAGCGTAAAACCTTTTTGATTTCTAATGCGTTTCATCTTCCTTCTCCTTTTTTGGTTTGGCGGGCTTTGGGTCTTGCATCAGGAGATCGGAAGAACGAAAAATAATGACGGTTATTTCCCTCTCACTGACGTCTACGGCCCTGGCCCTCACGTTAAACAAAAAATCGAGCTTCGCCTCCTTTCCTAAAATCTGTAAATATAACTAAAAAACCCTATTCGGTTCAAGGAATAGGGTTCTTAATCCGATACGGCAGCTGGCTATCCCAACATCCATCGGGACCCTATAGTTTTGCGCCCCATCCTTACGAATGGTTTGCCTTGAACATATCTGAAAACGCTCCAAAGAACGAATTGCAGGTTAAATATAACACCTAAAACCTTCTATGTCAAATGCCCTCAAATTACTCAAATTACCTTAGCCGGCTTCACTTCTTGCTCCAATTGGGCCTTCTTTTTGTCCAGAGAAACCATCTCAAACCTTAAATTGGCCAGCTGCGCCTTTAAAAGCTTATTTTCATTTCTCAGCTTACCAATGCTCTCCTGAATTTTTTTCTCATCGCCAGAATGAGAAACGGAGGGATCGCTATTATATTGATTTTCAATAGTCTGTAATAATTTTGAATTTTCGAGATGCTTTTGGGCCAATTTCTTGACTTCAAAATCCAGCTTTTTAAAACGTTCCTGGCTGGACAAATCCCGATACGAAACAGGATTGCGAGGATTTTTTGATGACTGGCCGCTGAGGATATCCCGTCGACTTTTAAGCATATCCCGTTTGGCCATCAGTTTGGGAACGCTCAATGAAGAATCTGCATTTAAGAGTTTCAAATAATCCAGCCTTTGTTCCAGTCGCTCTTTTTGGACAATGCTGTCCTTTAAACGTCTGTCCAACTTTTTCTTTTCGTTGATGTACTCTTGCAGATTCCTGGCGTTTTGCGACTGCCCTTCGCTCGTGCCTGCAACCGCCAAACGCTCCCAGACACGTTGCTGTTCTTCTTGCCCGGCTTTCAGCTGCTCTTTTTTCATGGCAATTTCTTGATTCGCGTTCACCAGCCGATCTTTAATTTCATCTTCCTTAACTTTAGCCCTGCCCATGGCGGCCTTGCTTTTTATTTTTTCTTCCCAATCTGCCAAATCCTTGACGAGAAGTTCCCCGTCTTTGCCGGCCGCTTGCCGACGGCGTTGAAGCTCTTGGATGTTCTGCTGCAAAACACGGTTATGCTCGGCCCACTCGACGTTCGCCTGAACCAAACGATCGACACTGTTGTGCAGAACCTGAAATTCTTTTACCAGATCATCAGAGGAGCGTAGGCGGTAATCACGGCGCTGGGCCCACGATGGGACAGCTGCCGCACCAACGGCGCACAACAATATAAAAAGAAATAAAACACGCTTGGCCATCATGCTCACTTGGAATAACACCTTAACCATTAAGGATCTGCGTGATATTGAGGATCGGCATAAATAATGCAATGACGATAAAACCGACGACAATGCCCAAAAAACCAATGATCAAAGGCTCGATCAAACTGGTCAGACCGGACACCGCCGCATCCACCTGGTCGTCGTAAAATTCGGAGATCTTCAAGAGCATTTTTTCCATCTGGCCGGATTTCTCGCCGATCGCGATCATGCGGGTGACCATCGGCGGAAAAACTTCGCTTTTGGACAACGGCCCGGCGATCCCCTCGCCTTCGCGGACGCTGCTCTGGACGTCGACGATGACCTTCTCCAAAAGTTTATTCCCGCAGGTTTTCCCGACGATCTCCAACGATTCCAGAATAGGAACGCCGCTTTGCATGAGGGTTGCGAGCGTCCTGGAAAAACGGCTGATCGCGACCTTGGTAATCAGAGAACCAAAAATCGGAATCTTTAAAAGCGCACGGTCGATCATCAGCCCGCCCTTTTCGGTCTTATGAAAACGCATCAAAGAAAAACTACAAATGACAATAAACGCGATATAAAAAGGCAGCGCTCGGGAGAACGACGAGCTGAAATCAATAAGCATCTTCGTCATAAAGGGGAGTTCCTTACCGAAGGAGCCGTAGATCGACGCGAACGTGGGAACGACTTTGACAATGAGGACGGTCGTAATAACGAGCGCCATCCCAACGATGACCGACGGATAGATCAAGGCAGATTTGACCTTGCGCACCAATGCCGCGGTTTTCTCCAGGTACGTCGAGATGCGTTCGAGGATGGCGGTTAACACGCCGCCCGTTTCTCCGACCCGGATCATATTGATATACAACATATCGAACACCTGCGTATGTTTGGCAAAAGCCCCTGAAAGACTCGTCCCGAATTGAATGTCGTCCCGGATCTGCACGATGACGTTCTTAAAACCCGGATTGATCGTCTGCTCCTGCAAGGCGTCGATGGCCTGAATGATGGGAATGCCGGCATCGATCATCGTCGCCAGCTGCCGCGTAAAAATAACCAGGTCTTCCGCCTTGACCCGGCGGCCGCGTTGAGAGGTTTTCTTGACAGCGGCCGCTTTTTTATCTTCTTCGATCGAAATGACGGTGAGCTTGCGTTTACGCAGCTCCTCCATGACGACGCCCTGGTCGTTGGCTGCCATTTTGCCCGTGACATTACGCGCGTCCTGGTCTTTGGCCACATATTTGAACGTTGCCATAAATATTGTCCTTTCGGGTTATCGTCATTGCGAGCCCCGCAGGGCGAAGCAATCTCAAATCTCGGCGGATAGGATTGTGGTTCGACAGGCTCACCATCCTTCGAACGATCCTGAGCGAAGTCGAAGGACTTCGTCGCCTGCGGGCTCCTCCAATGACAAAAATCTAATAACAGCGTGCGATGGCTTCGGCAATTTCCGTTTTAGTGGAAATGAAGATGGCCACCTGGCACGAGGTTAAAGATTCCAATTGTTCACGCAGCTCATCGGTCAAGGGGTTGGTCATCACAACGCTCACGACATCGCCGATGCGATCGAGCGGGATCACATGGTGCTTCCTGGCGACATCGACGGGGATCAGCTTCAACACCGCCGGGTCAATGGCGTATTTATTGACGGAAATATACGGCAGCCCGCACTGCACAACCAACGCCACCACGATATCGCGCTCATCGAGATATCCCAGTTTTACCAAAATTTCCCCCAGAAAGCTATGTTCATTAGCCTGGATTTTAAGCGCCTCATCAAGCTGTTTCCGGGTGATCTTATGGCGTGCCATGAGGATTTCCCCGATCAAGGGACGGTCGGATGAAGCCATAACAATCTCCTGTAATTATTTAAATTCTATAAGGTAACGGTTACGCTGCCCGTATCGTTTAAGGTTAAGGTCACGGCTTTATCGACGTAAAACGTAACCCTGCACCGTAACCGATACGGACGGCCGCGTAACCGTCACCAAAAGACCTGAGAACCAAATTCATTGTTCCTCCGAGGTGACGCGAAAGACCTCGGCTACTGTCGTCTGCCCTTCACACAGACGTTCGATAATATCGTCATAAAGAACCTTCATGCCTTTGTGTTCGATGGCATAGTGTTTGATGTCGTCGGACGATTTGCCTTTCAAAAGCATCTCGCGGATGGGGTCGTCCATTTCCAGAATTTCGGTGATGCCCAAACGGCCGTGATAACCGGTGAAGCGGCACGACTCGCACCCCTTGCCCTCATAAAACACAGTGCCTGGCTTGATCTTGTGTTTGAATTTTTTAAGGGCAGCGTCAGGGATGTCGACCGATTTTTTACAATACGGGCACACCTTGCGGCACAAACGCTGGGCGCAGACCATGACCAGGCTCGAGGCCACCAGAAAAGGCTCAACGCCCATGTCCACCAAACGGGTCAAGGCGCCGGCGGCGTCATTGGTGTGCAGCGTCGAGAAAACCATCTGCCCGGTTAAGGATGCCTTGATGCCGATATCCGCCGTATCCGCATCGCGGATTTCTCCCACCATCACAATATCCGGGCTTTGGCGCAAGATCGCCCTTAGCCCGGCGGCAAACGTTAAACCAATGTCGGTCTTGACGTCGATCTGCGTCAGACCTTCGATCAAATATTCCACAGGATCCTCGACGGTAATGATGTTTCTGTCAGGGGTGTTTAATTGATTGATGATGGAGTACAAGGTCGTCGATTTTCCGCTCCCGGTGGGGCCGGTGACCAGGATCATGCCGAACGGTTTGACGATATTCGCCTGCAGGATCTCAATGGCGTGCTTGGAAAATCCAAGTTTCGTAAATCCCAAGGAAAGATTCGCCTTGTCCAAAATACGCATAACGATCTTTTGCCCGTGGGTCGTCGGCAAGATTGAAACGCGAAAATCCACCTCCTGAGAAGCGATGCGCATTTTAAAGCGGCCGTCCTGGGGAGTTTGGGTCATCGTGATGTCGAGCCGCGCCATGATCTTGATGCGGATGACGACCGCCCCTTCGCTTTCCTTCGGGATATTTAAAATATCCTGCAGAATCCCGTCGATGCGATAACGCACGCGCATGTCCTGCTCGGACGGTTCCATATGAATGTCGGAAGCACGCTGCTTGATGGCCTCTTTGATGACCAGGTTCACCATGCGGATGATGGGCGCTTGTTCCCCCGCATCGGCATCCGACACGCCGGCCTGCGCGATACCGCCGTCGGAGACGATCTTAAAATCCTCAATGTCGATATCTTTGCTGATCTGAGCCACACTCCTGGAACCTTCGACCCCATAAAAATTATCGATGGCTTTGAGGATCTGGCTTTCGGTGCCCATGACGACGTCGACATTTTTACCCGTCACGCTCTTGATATCGTCGATGGCGAACACATTTAACGGGTCGGAAATGGCAACCGTGATCGTGTCCCCCAGCTTGGAAATAGGAATGATCTTGTACTGCCGGGCGATCTTCTCGGGCACGGTTACCTTTAAGCTGGGGTCGAACCGGTATTTGCCAAGGTCGATGGAGGGGATGTGCAGTTCGCGCACCAAAAGGATCATCAGATCCCTTTCTGAAATAAGGTTACGCTCGATCAAGGCCTTGCCCAGGCCGATCCCCATTTTTTTCTGCCACTCGACGGCATATTCAATATCTTCCTCCTTGATATTGGGGATCTTGGCAATGGCTTTTAAGATGCGTTCACGAACGGTTTCAAGCATAAGCGTATTAAGTTGCAAGGGTCTGAAGTCTGATGTCAGAAGTCAGAAGTCAAAAACAGGAAAAAAAGAAAATAACAGAATGAGAAAACTATCATTTTTTTCTTTTATATTTTCAATCTTTTCCCACTCCCTTTTTTTACTTTCCTCTTTCTTCTTTCTTCTTACTTCTGACCTCTGACTTCTGACTGTTTAACCTCAAACCAACCCCTCATCCGGCGCGGTGACGCGGACCACTTCTTCCAGCGTCGTGAGGCCGCGGGCGGCTTTGATAATGCCGTCTTCGCGCATCGTCACCATGCCCTCCTGGCGGGCCAATTGTTTGAGTTCAATTTCACCGGACCCGATCAAAATCATTTCCTTGACCCTCGGCGTCAAAGCAAAAATTTCCGTGATCCCCACGCGCCCGCTGTAGCCGGTATTAAAACAATGCGGGCAGCCTTTTCCTTTATAAAATTTGAGATCCTTGCCGGGAACAATCTTTCCGACCAAAAGCCGGTCGTGCAGCGTTTTGGTGACGTCGTAAACTTCTTTGCACTTGGGACAAACGCGGCGCAAAAGCCGCTGGGCAACGATACAGATCAAAGAAGAAACGATCAAGAACGGCTCAACCCCCATATTGATCATGCGGGTGATTGAGCCGGCCGCGGTCGTGGTGTGCAGGGAGCTCACCACCAAATGTCCGGTCAAGGCGGCCTTGACCGCGATGTCCAGCGTTTCACTGTCGCGCACTTCGCCGATCATGATCACGTCGGGGTCCTGGCGCAGGATCGAACGCAGGGACGTTGTAAACGACAGTCCCACGTCCGCGCGAATGTTGACCTGGTTAAACCCTTTCATCTGGTACTCGACGGGATCCTCGACCGTCACAATATTCTTGCCCGGGGAATCGACGAACTTGAGGACCGAATACAAGGTTGTGGTCTTGCCGCTTCCCGTTGGGCCGCACGCCAAAATCAGGCCGTGCGGGCGCACGCAGCAGTCCTTGAGCCTTTGCAGGGAAAAGGGCTCGAACCCGAGTTTTTCCATATCGACCATTTCCAGATTCTTGTCCAGCACGCGCAGAACGATCTTTTCCCCCATCGCCGTCGGAAGGACGCTCACGCGGAAATCCACCTCGCGATTGTTGGCAATGACCGTCTTAAACCGGCCGTCCTGGGGCAAGCGGTGCTCAGAAATGTCAAGGTTCGAAATGACCTTGATGCGCGAGACAATGGGAAAATGCAAAACCTTGGACATGCGGTCGATCTCGCGCAGCATCCCGTCGACACGGTAACGGATCCGCAAACTGTCTTCCATCGGCTCAATGAACACGTCGCTGGCTTTGGCCAGGACCGCCTGCTGAATGATGGTGCTGGTGAGCTTGATGATCGGCGCATCCTGAGTCAGGCTCTCGATCTCATTTCTGCCCATGCCCCGGGAGCCGTCCTTGACGAGCTCAAGGTCTTCGGTGTCTTTAATGTCTTTGATGATCTGCTGAAAAGTTCCGCCCGTGTCCGTCGTGAAATAACGCCCGATGGCCTGCGCGATATCTTTGGGACGGGCCACCACCGGGTTGACCGCAAGGCCGGTCAAGGCCTTCACATTATCAATAGCAAAAATATCCAAGGGGTCCACCATAGCCAAGGTGAGATGATCGCCGATGCGCGCGATCGGAAGGACTCTGTATTTAACAGCAACCTCTTGAGAAACCAACTGCACGACCTCGGCGGGGATCTTCAGCCGGGAGATGTTCATCAAAGGCAACCCGAGGCCTTCGCTTAAAAGATTGGTGAGCTGGTCTTCGGAAATAAGATTGAGCTTAATGAGGACTTTACTGATCTCACCGCCAAACTTTTTTTGCTCCCCCAACGCCTGGTTGAGCTGTTCGGCGGTGATGATCTGGTCGCGGATCAAAATCTCCTGAAAACGCTCTTTGAGTGAAGACATTATTCAACGCGAATTGGATGCAACGAAAATTCGAAATTCGAATATCGCCCGCCCTGATACGCTCAGACGGGCCAGGACAGGCGATATTTGGATTTCGTATTTGACATGAGCCCAACCCTATGTCGAACTCATGTTATTTATTTGATGTATAGTATTTGCTAATAGAGTTATTGATATCGGTTGTGGTCGACACGAACGCCTGCACCGTGCATCCGGTGATCAGTTCCACATCCTCGGCAGCCTGGACGTTCAGGGGGTTTGACATCGCCAGGGTCAAACTTTTACCAATCTTATCGATGGGGATCAAACAAAACTGGCGGCACACATTCTCGGGAACGGTCTTGATGACCTCCGGATCTATTTCGTAATTGGAAAGAGGAAGATAAGGGAATCCGTATTGAGCAGTCAAGGCCTGGGCAATGTTCTCTTCCGTCGCGTAACCTAATTTTACGAGGACCTCGCCAAAAAGCCCGCCGTTATTTTTTTGGTGATCGACAGCCTCCTGGACCTGCGCACGGGTCACGACCCCCCGCTCCACCAGAAGCTCACCCAGGTGTTTATTGGTTGTTTTACGGAAATGTTTCATGGGTTGGAAATTATTAGTCGTTGTTCGGGAATCCTGATTCGTTGTTGGTTGTTCGTTGTTAGTTGTTCGCAGTCGATCAACGAACAACGAGTAACGAACAACAATCAACGATCAACGAACAATAATTTACGTTTTTCTTTTAATATTATTATTTATTCTTACGCTGGGCTTACTATACTCAATGCCCTGTGCTTTGTCAATTCCTAAGGTTTAAAAAATTGACCGTTTTTTACTAAGATTCAACAAAAACCCCAGCATCACCGCAAACACCATGAACGACGTACGCCCATAACTGACCAGGGGCAGCGTGATCCCCACCACCGGGAACATGCCCATGACCATGCCGATGTTAATGACCGCCTGCAAGGCCAGAATACTGACAATACCGACGGTCACAAACTGCCCGAATTGTTCTTTAACACTTTCCGCGATTTTAAAACCGCAATAAATCAGCACACTATAACAGGCCACGACAAACATAGAACCCAAAAGCCCCCACTCTTCCCCGATCACCGAAAAAATAAAATCGGTGTGCCGTTCCGGCAGAAAATTAAGCTGGTTTTGCGTGCCTGAAAGCCATCCTTTGCCCACCAGCCCGCCGGACCCGACGGCGATCTTTGACTGGATGATCGTATACCCCGCGCCCAGGGGGTCGATGTTGGGGTTGAGAAACACCAAAAGGCGGTCCTTTTGATAAGCCCGAAGGACGTGCCAACCGAACGGCATCGCCACCAGGCACGCGCCCAAAAACCATCCGAAGATGCGCTGGTTGATACCGCTCGCGTAAAGCATGATGATAAAGATCCCCATCACCAACAGCGCGGTCCCCAAATCCGGCTGTTTGAAAATGAGAAGCATCGGGACCGCCACCAGCAAAAATGGAAAAATCAGGTCCCACCACACCGTTAAAAATGAACTGCTCAACGTGAACGCAAGCCGCGGCCGGCGCTGGCTTAAGTAACGCCCGAGCATCAGGATCAAGGTCAGCTTCATCAACTCCGACGGCTGAAAGCTCAAACCAGCGATCGTGATCCACCGCGTTGCACCGAGGGCCTCCCTGCCTAAAAAATAGGTCAGGACCAAAAGGATCACGTTAATGGCATAGAGAGGATAAGCGATCTCAAAAAATTTCCGGTAATCGAGACGGCTCAATACATACATGAGCCCCAGGGCGATAAGCGCGCACCACAGCTGGTCAAAAAAAACGCCGCGGTCGACCCTCGAGTTGTTGTAGGACGCGCTATACAGCGCCATCAAACCCGAGGCCATGATGCACATCGAGGAGATCCAGATTGCTTTTTTGAGATTCTTGTAGCCGATCATATAGTGTATTGAACCCAACTTCGAATTACACGAATCTTAAAATATTCAGGACTTTAAAACGGATGACACGGATACAACAGAAATATAAAACTACTGTTTGTACTTATTTAATTTTGAGCTCGCCAAACTTTCATCCGTGTAATCCGTTCACATCCGTGTCATTCGTCTCAACGAAAACACGCATTATCCTTGCACACCTTATTCGAATGGAACAAATATCTATTCTTCGCCACCCACCGGTAAACCATGGGGCCGACGATGCCCGAGCCCGGAAAGTAAAACAAAAACACCGTCGGGTAAAGCATGGGCAGGGTCAGGCACAAACGCCTGAACACAAAAAATCCGCCGTAGAGACCGCCATTGGGTTCCACCACATAGAGCTGGCTGGTTGCTTTTTCTTTGGTCAATTGGGGATGAAGCGACGACAAATCCGGGTGCGTTTGAAAATCAAGGTACTCCAGCGTCGCGTAAAGATCCATAATCTTCAACTTACGCACGCTTTCCCGGCAAAACCCGCAATGCCCGTCGTAAATAAGTTTCGGCCGCGGCGCCTGTTGGTTGTACTGACGCTTCCCTTCGATCCAGCGCACGATCCCATTGGGGTTTATGAACAAAAACATTTGCGCCGGGAACAAAAAGAAAAAGATCGCCGGCACATCCAGGGTCAAAATAAGCATAATATGAAAAAATACACCAGCGTAAATGGCAGAAATACGTGTGGCCGGAATAAACCACAAAAACCCTATCAAAAATTCCACGGCAACGATAAAGATCCCGATCGCGTAGCAAACTTGCGGATGAAGGGCAATCCAATCCCTGAAAAGGAAATACTTCACCACGCCCGACGGCGGATAATTCATCAGATAATAAATGGGATTGCCATGGATCCAATTGCCCTCAGCGGTTGTCTTGTAAAGCGCCGTGTAAAAAAACGTGGCTGCGATCTGCATCTGCAAAAGCCGCTGGATAAAATATGGGCGCGGCCTCTGGTATGGCGTGGGGTGTTTGGCGTACAGCGCATCGATAGAAAAATAATCGCCGTGATACGGCGTCAAGCACATCAAAAAAAGCGTGACCAGTAAAATGTCCCACGACAGCGTGCCGATAGGAAATGAATTCAGGGCGTAAAAATAATAACAGCACGCGGTCATGACAATACAGCTTACCTGCGACCAAAACCCGATCAAAAAACAGAACCAGCTCAGGCAAAACAGGGCCACGAAAAATACCACGAGCGTGTCCGGGCTTTTCTGGACGAGCCTCAAAAAATCCATCGTGAAAAAATTCCCGTTGAGCGTTTTTAACGCCGTCGCAAAATAGTTATCGTCCAGATGGAAAAAGGACGGGATGACGTGAAAACCCGTCGTCAATGCCGCGAAGATGCGGAAGAACGACAGGCCGATGGAGGAGCGGTCATCTAAGAATAGGCGGTTCCAGAGTTTAAGCATAATAGATCCCAGGGTCTGAAGTCAGAGGGCAGAAGTCAGAGGCACGAAGCAGGAAGAAAAAAACAAAATGAGAAAACCATCATTTTTTATTTTATATTTTTCGATTTTTTCCCACTCTCTTTTTTTTACTTCCTTCTTCTTACTTCTTACTTCTTACTTCTGACTTTTTATCATTCGCACTGATAAACCAAATGCCTCTCCTGCCGCATCGGCTCCTTGGTCAAGGACGGATACTGCACGTACGTCACCAAAAACTTTTCAAAGTACGGGAACTTGCGGTGAAGATACCGGCACGCCTGCGGCTGCATCTGCGGCGACAGGATCGTTCCCATGACACCGCGATGAATATTATCATAACCAATATCGCGCGTTTCCAGGATCTGGTGCGGATCAATGAACTGCGGCGGCTGACCGGCGTTCAAACCGAACACCTCCGTGACGCCGAACTGATCACCGACATTATAGAACATGATCCATCCTGCCGGCGGGAAAAGGAATTTTACTTTGGGAAGCTGGCGGTGGGCCCAAGGGTTTAAATAAAACGCACGCAGCGATTCGTAATGAAAAACGCCGAGCCAGAGGATGACGAACATCGAGATCAAAGCATTACGTACTGTTTTATTCATAACACGAAAAACCCCAGCTGCTTGAAAATCCCAGCTGCTGACTTTCTTCGGAATCCCAGCTGCTGACTTTTTTAAAAAAGTCAGCACCTGACTTATTCTAGAAAAGCAGCAGCTGACTTATTCCTTTTTCCTTTATTCCTTTATTCCTTCATCACTGAACATGCTTGATCTCACTTAATATCTTTTCCAATCGTTCAAGTTCTTTTTTACCGTAGCGCAGAGTCAATTGCCTGGTCATAAGGAAGGCTGATCTTTCCAACGCCGATCTTCAATACGCCGACGACATCTTGAATATCCCTGGAGCTGCTGGCAAATATCTTCATGGCAACAAAATCTTCAACGCTGATGATCTTAACCGAAGCGTCAACAAAAGATGCCGTAACCGCTCTGTCAAAAACATCCTCGTTCATCCCCCGGATCCCGGTCAAGAGATCAACGCGATTTTGGAATTTGTCCTGGACATGGACAACGGAACGAATGGGGTCTTGGGCATCGCCGCGTCTTAATTCGATTTTAGAACCGTCTTTTTTTAACACGGCCGTCAGCCGGCCCAACTTTTCTTCATGCCCTTCAACGGAAATAACGGCATCGGCGTCCAAACTTGCCCTCACAAAGCCGTGGAAAGAAGCGGCAAACGCGCCGATGATGGCATAGGGGATCTTCCATTGATCCAAACGCTTGATGACTTTTAACAATAACAGTGAGGATTCGCCAGGACCGTTGATTTTCATTACGCGGAAATCTTTTTGGGGTATGTTTTTGAGGATGCGAGCCGTTTGCGCAGCGCGTTTCCTGCCCGGTAAAGCTGATGAATCAGACGGGAATGGTTCAAAAAAGCGACAAGCCTTTGTTCCGGCGTCATAGCCTTATGAAGCCTGATCAATGCCTCATGATCTTTCTTTAAAATGTCGGATGTCATGGCCTAAATATATCACAGAAACAAAACCCTTACAATACAAACCCCCCTAGACAAACCCCCCTAGAGGGAAAAAGCGTTTAGCGTTGAGGCCCAAACGCTAAACCCCGGAACTTGCCTGTTTGTTTCAACTAAATATAAACATCCGCACGGCGAGGCCTGCCAGAGAAACACAAGCGATGTAATACCCTAACTTTTTCCGGCACATGATCATAACACCGCCGGCCAAAAGCCCGACGACGCACAAAACCGGAATGACCGCGTTTAACATCACGATCACTTTCCGGAATGGATTTGCCTGCGCTTGTAAATCTGAATAAGGGTCCATTTTAGAAAATCCCAGGCGCTGACTTTTAATTTTGTTTATATTATTTAAATAAACTGCACTTTTAATTTTTTCCCAAGCGCATTAGCCGCTTTTTCCAATGTCAAAAGCGTCACCGAAACATTATTCGGGTCCAACAACCGGTCTAATTGTGTCCGGCTTTTGATATTCATCCGTTTGGTCATGCTCTGTTTCGAAATATTTCTTTGTTTCATTGTCTTTGCTATTTGAAATGCAATAATTCTTTTGATAGCGCCGGCTTGAGCCTCTTCAAGAACGCCTTCTTCCTGTAAGAAGTCATCAAAATTACTTCCCATATGTTTGTTATTCATGGCTTACCCTCTCCCCTAACATCTTTTAAGCGTTGTCTGGCTAATTGAATAGCCCCTTTTGGCGCTCTTTGACTTTTTTTAATGAAACCATGCAACAAAACGATCCGGTCCGAATGAACAGTGATCAAAACACGCGCTATCTTCTTATCCAATTCTGTTCTGACCTCCCAAATGTCTTTTTCCAATTTCTTGACAACCGGCATTCCGATAGGCCACCCGTATTGGGCAGTTTTAATATCTTCTCCTATCAGCTTCTTTTCAACTTTGGATAATGCCTTTAATCACTCTCTGACAGGTTCATTGCCGGTATCTGTCCTGTAAAAAACGGCTTGTAACGGCTCATTTCTTATCATCACATTTCAAGTGTACCATTTTTGGTACATAGTTTCAAGGGTTTCTAAAAAGGGCTGGCGCCTGTTTGCAATTTAAGCAGAGACTCTCTTTCTTCTTCGAAACAGCTTCGGGTTGGCTTTTGCGAAATTCAAGACCCAGTCTTTGAACATCCACCCCTGATGGAATTTAAGATAATAATACCCGAGCGTTGAAACGATGAGCGCGCCCGAACAATCGGTGATCAGGTCCTCCATCGTGTCCACCAGCCCGCTTTTTTGCATATTTAATTTTAAAAAAATGTCCATCGAATATTCGTAGATCTCCCAGACAGCACCGAGAGATACGGCAAAACAAAAAGCGAACAGGACCACCAGAAACGGCTTGGCCTGCACCAGTTTTTTCGTGTACAGCACATAGGCAATAAGAAACCCCACAAACCCCAAAATAAGGCTGGAAAGAAAATGCAAGGCCACATCCCACCACCAGAACTTGTTGTAATAACCGGACACCTCCCCCAGAAAAATTGTGCCGTAAATAAAAAAGACAATGCTGGATTCAAGTTCAATGGGAAGCACCAGGCGGGAATTCTTTTCGATGATGGCGGGCAGAAACGTAAGGATGAGCGTCACGGCGCTTAAAAACGCGAGCATCCAATGGGAGGACAACGCGTTGATCACAATCGATATCAACAAAGAAAAACGCAGGCCGTAGGAGATCCATACCTGGGCGCTATCGAGAAATTGGTCTAGTTTTTTGGGGAGCATTATTTTTACCGTTTGACACCGTAGGCGTCCGGAATAGAGAAAAGTCCCTATTTTAGAGAAAAGTCCCTATTTTACACAGCAAAGGTGCTGACTTTTTAGAAAAAACCAGCAGCTGATATTTCGCAAAAAGCTAGCAGCTGACTTTTCGGAACTACACCCTAAACATCAGCCTGACCCGGCGCCGCGGTCCGTCGTAGGTCAATACCCCGTAGCGCAGCACATCCCTCCCGATCAGGCAATCAATGCTCCAGCCCTTCAGGCTCGCCTCCAGCACCCGCACGAGCCCAACGTACGTCCTGGCATCGAACGCCAGGGAAATATCGTACTCATTGCGGATCTCGGAAACCTTGCTGGACGTGTAAACCTCCACCCTGCCGCGCGGAACGAGTTTAAGTTTGCGGATGACTTTATGGCTGATGGCGGTGGAGTTCGAACCGGTGTCCAGAAGGGCCAAAACGCTGATCAACGGGATCTTCTTGCCTTTGGCCTTTAACGCCTTGATCGTCGCTGCCGAAGGTTTCAAGATCACGCGGCATACAGGCCCGCGCTTACGCAGGTAAGGCAGTTGGAGAGTGAAAGAAGAGGGCATCTAACGGGATCGCACGCGTTGGTGAAGGATATGGCTTTCGTCTTTTTTACGGACTTCCCGGATGAAAAACGGCACGTTGCCAAAACGTTTGAGGCCCTCCACCAAGGCCTTTTCGTACGAACAAAAGAAATCAACGACCTCTTTGTTCTTGATCAGGACAAACTTGTGGCAGTGGCGGCGGATGAATTCCCCGCGATGGTCAAGGTAGACCTTGTATTCTGTCTCCAAGAGTGTGCTCATAGGCTCCGTCGGATAAAGGGTTGACTTCAAACCCGGTTTCAGTATAGCACCATCTCCCCCCTCGGCAAATCATTTTTGACGCCGAAGGTGTAAGCCGAAGGTGTAACATCAAACTCTAGAGACTCGGTAGAGATACAGTAGAAACTCGATAGAAATTCGTCGCCGCTCACCAAACATCATCACAACGCATTTCTACCTTCTCACCCTCAGAGGGTGAGAAGGTTTTCGCTGGAACCCAAATTGACCATTTTGTTGGCGCCAACAAAATGGTCGGAGATGTTCTGTCCCGAATTAAGGCAGGCGAGCTTTGCCTTGTCAATGACCTTCAGAAAATTGCGCCACTCGTCGTAATCCAGGAGCTTCTGGATGTCGCGCGCCATCCAGAAATTCCTGGATTTCTCGCTGCGCACCGAATCCGATACGCACCATTTCGAGGACATCCTCGAAATGGTTTTCTACGTTTTGATGACTGTTTTTACATGCCTCCTTAGCCTTATTGACAACTGGAATAAAATGCCTGAATTCCGAGTATCCGAGTATTTTGGAAAGATCTCTTGCAGACCAAAAATCTTGGGCCTGCTGATTGATTTTACGGATACTTTCAAAAGTGGATTCGTGTGTTTTCTGCATTTGGTCGGACATAATATTTCCCCCTTTGGTTTTTCCGGTGTGCCTGCCTGCTGGCAGACAGGATTGGGGGGAAGCAGAAGGCGCATAGACGAGATTATATTACCACACATCGACGGTTTTGACACCAACGATGCGGGTTCGATGCTAAGTCTCTTTGAAGTTGCGTTTCATTTAATTTGGGTTACGGTGTGTGGCCCCGGAATTTTTTCAGCATGCCTGTCCCCGAATGGTGACTGTCACCTTTTTTTTCAAATGGTCAAATGGTGACAGTCACCATTCGGGGACACCTCTGCCCTTTGATCGTAAATCGTTGATCGTTGTTCGCAGTCGATCAACGAACAACAATTACAGCGATTTACTATTTTCGATTTTCCTGGATATCTTGCCTCACTTTAACCTATAACTCCCCTCGCAGGGGCTTAGTCAACACTGTTTCTTATACCCCGCCGTCCGCCATCCGTCAAGTGCAGCGCGCCCTCACGCCGGGCATTCCGGCAGCTCCAAGAGACGCTGCGGGACATCAGCGTCGGCCTCGGTCCTAAGGTATTTGCCGCCGAGACCTTGGGCGACGACGACTTTCAAAACCGAACCGCCCTCGTCGATAAAAAACGCCCATTGGCCTGACTCAATGCCCTCGATGGCTTTTCGCACATGAAGTATCCAGCGGCTGCCGTCGAAATTAAAGCCGCTCACAAAGGTGATGCGTTCGCGCGTGTCCGTCCGCTCGTTTTTAATAACATATTTAATCTCGTAAACCGTGGCTATATTTTGTTCATCCAATCCCCAACCTCCTTTGCTAATTTAGCGTGCACAGGCGGATAACGGGGATATTATAATGGAATTTGGGCGAATGAAACTGTCTTGAGAATGGTTCGTACTGACTTTTTGGAAACTGGGGGAATAAGCGTCGCGCGTGATGCGTGGATCGTATCTCGTGAAGCGTTGTTCGTGAATCGTGAAGCGCATCTCGAAAATTTCGGGGGCATCCCCTATTAAAAAATTCAGCATAAAAAAACAAAGGTGATAGCCACCATTCGCCATTCGTGGACACCTCTGCCCTTTAATCGTAACTCGTAAATCGTTGATCGAAATTCGTTGTTCAGGAATCGTTGTTCGTTGATCGTGAAAACGAGCAACGCCTTCGAACAACGAACAACAATTACCTCACATCTTTCTCGAATCCCAAACCTTACTTCCGAAGCGGCGTGCCGTCGGCATGGACCGGCCGTTGATCGGGGGGGATCGTCTTCCCAGGGTGCGACGATCAGAATTCCGGTGACACCCGAACCTTATTTAATCCGGGTTATGGTGTGTGGCGTCAGAATTTTCATTCTCCGAAATAAAATTCAATCCTTTACGTTTGATCTAAACGCCCTTGCTTCTTAGGGCTTGGAAAACTCTCGTTGCTGATAACCTTCTTGCCCGTACGCCGCTCAATGTCTTTTCTGGCCTTTCCAGCCACGCCTCCGCCCTGACGGGCAACCTGGCGGTTTTCCGGGAATGTCTTCGGTTCCTTGACGTGCGATATCTCGGTGGTGCTTGCCTCGGCCAGCATGTTCAAAACCAGCTCCAGATTAGAAGTCATATTATCGCGCAGGTTTTCACCTTTAAGCGCTTTGAGTTTCTTGTAATCCTTTGTTTTCATGCCCGCCCACGCAAAGGTGATGTCATCCGTCAAGATTGCAAACTTACCAGGCCCGGTAACCCCGCGCTTGAGCCATTCATCGGTCAGGATCTTGCGGATCTCGATCGTCTTAAGCCGCATATTGACCCAATCCGGCGAATATCCTTTTTTGAGGTAGGTCTGCATGGCGCGCTGGATGGCACGCTCAGGATCAACAGTTTCCTCGATGCGTTCATAACCGACGCGGGCAAGCCATAATTTGAACGGCTCGGCGTTGGGGGATGGAACAGATTGGATGATCCGGAACATGATTTCAGTATCCGCAGCATCGGTCAAATAATATTTTCCGTCGGCCGCCTGCATTTTCAGTTGGTTACATTTTGTAACCACCTCGCTGCCTTCTTTCTTAAGGCGGTTTTTCAAAACCTTCCAGTAGCTGCGTGAATTAGGACTCCCGGTAAGGGCCTCGATCACATCAACAACGGAAAAGTACCACTTCTCCTTCACATCATCCCAAATACGGCGAATCTGTTTTCCCTGAAAAACGGTTGGAGTCATAAGGCTGGTTTGTTTGTTCATAATATTCCCCCTTCAGTTGGACTGGTTGGATTAAGCCGCGCTTCTGGGGGGAAAACGCAAAGAAATTAAAATGATATTACCACACGGATGTTATGCTTATGCACTTGACTCCAGTACATACAATATATTGTGGTTTAAAAAGTTAAGCATTTCATTATTAATACCCCATGTGAACAAACGACCCCGGCCGCAGATTGATGCCGTATTCCAGATAGGCCTTAAGGCAAGAGAGCATGTGCATCCAGCCCATGCAATTGCGGTAAGACGACGTGCGGCCTTTGTTCGTCGGGCGCCAGCCGGATTCGGTGACAAAGACGGTGGTCTTCGGATCTTTCCAGCAATCTGCCTTCGGAAATCACAATACACAAATCACAAATTACAAACAAATTACAATTCCGAAATCACAAGCACCAAACATTTTGGTCATTGTATTTTGTCTATTCAGGCTGGGTCACATGAAAAAATTTGTGGTCATTGCGCCTGCCCCGGCTGTGCCAGGTGGCAGGCCGGGGAACCCCGGAGGGGTGAAGCAATCGCACAATATGGGATTGCTTCGTCGCCCCTGCGGGGGCTCCTCGCAATGACAACATCACTCCACAATTGTGGCATATGACCCAGCCTCTATTGTGTATTGTTTATGATTTGGGGTTTGTTATTTCTCGAGATCCTTTTCCGAAAACACATCCGCCGTAAACACCTCAACCGTTGTTTTCTGGTCCTTCCAACAATCGCCAGGTAACCCCGCCTTTTGCGAACACAACTGGCCCATAAATTCATCGAGCCCCCACCCGGTTTCAGTGGCGACCTGCGGGAGAAAAACGCCGTGATTAAACGGCCCGCGGCTGACGATGACGCCGTGGATGCCCAGCTGAATTTCTTTTTGCGGATCAGAAATTTTCTGCGGCACGGAAAGCACCGACACTTCCACTTCGATATCTTTGAGTTCCTCAGCGGTCACCGGCGGAAAACGCGGGTCCTGGGAGGCGGCTGCCACTGCCATATCGCGCACGGTCTGCCAAAGCGGCTCCTGCCCGATGATGTTGCCGATGCATCCGCGCAATTGGCCATGTTTGGTGAGAGTGACAAACGCGCCCTGAATTTTATTTAACCGCGGATCAGCTTCTTTGGCGCCGGGAACTTTGCCGGTCTTAACAAAAGTGTCCACTGTATCGCGGGCGATCGCGATGAGGCGCTTCTTATGCTGCGCACTCAAAGAGTTTTCAGTCCCTAGGCCCCCAGTCTCCAGGGTCCCAGAACGATAAAAAATGATCGACGAATATCCGACCACGCGGCTGTTGTCGCCGGTCACGTCCCCCGAGTGCGCGTAACGCAAAAGCTCAACGCCGTTCAAGCCTCTTAACTGCGCGTAAAGAACGCCCACCACCACCGACGTGAAACCGCAGGCCTCCATCTTTCCGGAGATGATCCCGTTCCAGAACGCCTGCGCGTCCTTGGCTATAATGGCCTTGAGCGTCCCCTCATCCATAGGCCGGGCAACCCCGCCCGCGTGATAATGCGAAAGGTCCGTGCTGATGAGGACCAGAACGTCATCCCGCTCACCGATGACATCATTTAACGCTTGAGCGAATTTTTTACACACCTCCAGGTTGGGATTTCCCATCAGGATGGGCACAATTTTAACGCCCGGAAAATTTTTTTGTATAAAGGGAAGTTGAACTTCCAATGAATGCTCGGGGGAAAACGCGCCGGGAAAATATTGAAGGTCAGGGTCTTCTTTTCTGAGCGCGTCGGCAAGGCTGGAATCCACGTCCAGCGTTCCCAGCGGCGTTTCAAATTTTCCTTTGGGCCAAATGGACGCGCCTTCAAAAGCGTGGAAATGGCTGGGGCCGATGACGACGACCGTCGTATAATGATTTTTTTGAACCGCTTTATAACCGTACGCCGCCACCCCGCCGGAAAACACATACCCGGCGTGCGGAGAAATGAGAACACCCACCTTTTTGTCCTGAGGAACATCTTGGACGGAGCCGAACGCCTCGTCGATGAATTGACTGATCTCCTTAGGATTGGCAGGATAGAACTGGCCGGAGACGTTGGGTTTTTTGAGGAAATCGTCGGCGTGTGCGCGGGGGGTCATAAGCATTGCTCCTGTAAGGAAAAGGATAAGATATTTGTTCATTAAACCCCGCTTCTTAGCGTTGTTCGGGAATCGTTGTTCGTCGATCGCAATTGAACAACGAGCAACGCCTGCGAACAACGATCAACGAACAACTAACAACGATCACCATCTCGCTAAGAATCCTTACTTTCTAAACCATCCGTCCAAGCTAAATCTCTCCACCGCCTTAACATTCTTCAGTGCCCAAACCAGCAAGAGAAAGAATAAGCTATCCATGACGATCGTGTGCTGCGGTTTTAAAGAAAGGAGCGCCCCGAAACAGCCGCATTCGTCGATCGGCAAATGGCGGATCAAGGCCTGGGCAATCGTGAGGATAAACACAGCGAACATCGTAAGCGTAATCTTCAAGGCCGGGGCAATCCAAAGGCCCAGCACCAGGCAAAGCCCGACGAGAAATTCAACCCACGGGAAAATATGTGCAACCGCGGCATCCATCCCCGGCGGTAAAAGTTCATAGCTTTGCAGGACGTAAAGGAAGTTTTGCCAGGGCCAGATGAGCTTCTCAGCGCCGGAGATGACGAAGATGAGGCCTATGAGAATGCGGAGTAAGGGAAACATAGATTAACGGAATACGTTGTTCGGGAATCGTTGCTCGTTGTTCGCAGACGATCAACGAGCAACGAACAACGAACAACAATACTTGTCATTTGACATTCTGTTGCGTCGGCACCGCGCCCAGAAGCCGCTCGACTTCTTCCATCATCGGCTTCACCCCGACGAACATTTTACCATTGATAAAATACGTGGGCGTCGACTGGATCCCCAAGGCCACACCGGCGTCTTTTTCCGCCATGATCTCTTTACGAATGTCATCGTTGGCTACACAGGACTGGATCTTGTTGGCATCGGCCCCGATATCTTTGATGATCTGCACAAACGCCGGCTGGGCATCGAACAGGCCTTTCCATTGCGCTTGGCGTTCAAAGACCGTGCTGAGGTACGGCCAGAACTTACCCTGGCGGGCGCTGCATTGGGCATATTTTGTAGCTCCCATCGAATGGACGTGCCCGCCCAGCGGAAAATATTTCACTTCAAGATAAATTTTGCCGGGAAAAGTTTCGAGATAATTGTGGATCTGTTTTGCGCCGTACGCGCAGGCAGGGCATTGAAAATCCAGATACTCAACGATATGCACGGCTGCCTTCGGATCGCCGGCAGCGCGGGCAGCAATACTGTCTTGAGCGCCAACTCTTCCCCAGAGCACGTATTTGGCCAGGAAGATGGAGCCGGCAGCGGCCACAAGAATGATCGCGGCGACCAGCGGCTTGGAGAAACGGGGTGTTAAAGATTTTTTGGATGAAGGAGGCATGTTCGAAATAACTCTATTAAGTAAGAAGAGGGAAGTAAGAGGTAAAAAATAAAAGAGATAACAGAACAAAATATTTTTAAAAAACCTTCTATCGGTTTTCTTCTTTCTTATTTCTTTCTTCTTACCTCTTACCTCTTACCTCTTACTTCTTACTTCTTACATCTTACTCTAAATTCTTCCACTTCGACGCTTACCCGTCCCCCGCCGCCCAACTCACCTCAACCACCTTGCCGCCCAACTGCGGCCCGGCATCAACGAGAAACTTACCGATCGGCGTATTCGTAAAATTCTTGAAATTCCCAATGAACATCGCGCCAAGTTCCAGAAGCATTCTATCGTACGCTTCCTTGTCAGCCCACATGTTGCGCGGGTTGAGAAGTTTAGTATCCGCCCCTTTAACCGCTTTAGGGATCTGCAAATTGAAAATCGGTGTAGACTCGAACTCGCATTGATCCAGGCTTCCGTCAAGGATCGCATCAATAGCAACGCGGTTCTCTTTCAAAGGAATGCGGTAACCAACACCGTATTTACCAGCGACCCATCCGGTGTTCAAAAGGTACGCCGATGAATGATGTTCCGCCATTTTTTTAGCAAGGATCTCGGCATATTTCGTCGGGTGCACCAGAAGAAACGCCTTGCCGAAGCATGCGGAGAACGTGGCCTTGGGTTCTTTGACGCCGAGCTCGGTGCCGGCGACCTTCGCCGTGTAACCGCTCAAATAATGGTACATCGCCTGTTCCTTCGTCAGCTTCGACACCGGCGGCAGAACGCCGTAAGCGTCGCAGGCCAGAAAGATGATCTTCGACGGATGGCCGCCTTTGGAAACTGGCTTGATGATATTTTCAATAAATTCGATCGGGTAGGAAACGCGGGTGTTCTCGGTCTTCTTGCCGGAGGCAAAATCAATCTTGCCGTCGGCAGCGACGTCGCAATTTTCCAAAAGCGCGTTCTTGCGGATGGCGGCAAAGATCTCCGGTTCGCGTTCACGGGTCAGGCCAATGCATTTGGCGTAGCAGCCGCCCTCGAAGTTGAACACGCCCTGGTTGTCCCAGCCGTGTTCGTCGTCGCCGATGAGTTTGCGTTTGGGGTCGGTCGAGAGCGTTGTTTTACCCGTCCCGGAAAGGCCGAAGAAAAGCGCGGTGTCGCCTTTGGCGCCCATATTGGCCGAGCAATGGAACGATCCAATGCCTTTGAGCGGCAAAAAATAATTCATGATGGAGAAGATCCCTTTTTTGATCTCTCCGCCGTACCAGGTGCCGCCGATGACCGTCATGCGTTCTTTAATGTTGAAGGCCCCGAACACTTCCGAGCGCATGCCGTATTTGGCGAAATCCTTGCAGGATGTTTTGCAGGCGTTCAAAATGGTCCAGTCCGGCTTGAAATTTTTGATCTCGTCTGCCGTTGGGCGGATGAACATGTTCTTAAAAAAATGCGCCATCCAGGCGACCTCGGTGACCAGGCGCACGCTCATGCGCGTGTCCTTGTTGGCGCCGCAAAAGCCGTCCATCACGTACAATTTTTTGCCGGTTAACTGCTCAATGCATATTCCCTTCAGGTAGTTCCAGGCCTCGACGGACAAAGGCTTGTTGTCAGAAGAAACTTGCGCGCCCGCCTCTTTCCACCACACATGATCCTTGGATGTTTCTTCAACAACGATATATTTGTCCTGGGGCGAACGGCCGGTGAACTTGCCGGTATCAACCGCTACAGCACCGAGCTCGGTCACGACGCCGCGGTCGTAGCCGGTCAAAGACGGGTCGGTCTCATGTTTGAAAAGTTCGTCATAAGACAGGTTATGAAAAATTTTAGCCCAGTTTTGGATTCCGATGGTTTTGAGATTTTGTTCGTGCATAGCTGTCTCCATTCTATTGTTATAGGAAAATACCGTCTGGTATTTTTCCTTATTATTGCTGGTAACGTTCCGGCCCTTAAACCGGATGGAGGAAAACTTAAACTTTCTTTTGAATTAACAGTATACCGAGAGAACTGATCCGCAGATGGATTTTAATACTGACTTACGCCGAAACTCTAATCAAAGGCGACATGACCATTTCGGTCACCAGTCTCTTTTGACCGCCGATCTCATAATTGACCTCATATTTATGCGCGGCCTTCAAAGGATAATCCACCCCGTTGATCACGGAATTGATGTAACTTTCAAAAGTGGTCATTTCCAACGGTGCATAACCGAGACTGATGAGTTCATTTTTAAAATAGCCGGCAATGATATTACACAACGCACCGCACGCGTCTTCCACCTCTTCTTCTTCGTCATCATCGATCTCAGGATAGTCCAAGAGATGCAACAGATGGGACAAAAAGGCAACCTCGATGTAGGAAAGCAAAACTCCCACCGGTTTGTTCAAATCCATATCTTTTTTATTTTTGTAGAACTGGATCGCCGACACGACCGTCGGCGCATTGAACTTTTCCATGGGATCCACACGCATACGGCGCATGAAGTGCGTGACCGGCTTTTTTTCAATGATCGGTTCCCGAGAAAATGAAACCTCGGCTTTCTCACGAAATATTTTGCGCACCGCAACCGCCAGCGCCAAGGACATCGTAAAAAGCGCTGAACCGTAATCTTCTCTGAGAAGGATCTTGCGTTGGCCATAGCTAAGCCTAAGGTTCTTGGCATGCTTGACCATTTTGCTAAACAGACTGAAGCTGTTCTCTTCCAACAAGCGCTCCTTCAAACAAAATGCGAATTCCCAAGGGTGGTCTTATTTCAAGAAACGCTTAACAACTTCGACCATCTGTTCAGGCTTATAAGGCTTGACGATATATCCTGCTAACTTGGGATTGACAGAATAAGCCAGCTTTTTGTTCTCATCTGTCCCGGAAGCGGTGACCATAATGACAGGAACATCGGCGACCGCCGGAACTTTGGCGATCCCCTCAAGAACCTCGATCCCGTTCATTTTGGGCATTTGCCAGTCCAAAAGGACAACGCAAATATCCTTGAAATTAGTCGCCAGCATATGCAAACCCTGCTCGCCGTCTTCCGCCTGAAGGATCTCGTTTTGGATCTGGGCCTTCTGCAAAATACGCGTGAGAAGTTTGCGGTCTAATGCTGAATCATCGACGATAAGTATTTTCATCATTTCACTCTTTTGTTAACTAACCAAAATATAGGAAGCATTTTAAATCAAATTGCCTTTTATGTCCACAAACTTTGCTGAAGGGCCAAAGCCAGCTAATCTTTGATCTTGAAGGCCTTATTAAAAATCTTCGGCTTCCACAACCACAGGCCGGAGATGACCAAAACAGGCACAACCAAAAGCCGGACCGTCCAACGGAACCAATCGTATTGGCTGAAAGGCGAATACACGTAACAGAGCACGATCAAGCCGAAAACAATATGGACCCAGCGTTGGATGGTACGGATACGCAACGGATTCGGCATAAAAACCTCAACTGCGCAGGGTCAGAAATTTAAAGTCAGTAGTCAGATGTCCGAAGTCAATAGTAAAAAGAAAAATGAAAAAACATTATCTTCTGTCTTTATGTTTTCTTCCTAACTTCCTTCTTCTTACTTCTGACTTCGGACATCTGACTTCAGACTTCGGACTTCTGACTGCAATCATTCCTTCATCTTCAATTCCGTCCCATCCACCGGACAGAACTTGGTATCGGTGGTAAACGCGCGCCCGCATTGCGGGCAAAATTTCTTGTCCATGTGTTCGCCAACGAGCATCCCGCCGACGGTCCCAACGGCGCCGCCGATCGCTGCGCCTGCAACGCCATGATCGCTCTGATGGCCGATGATTCCCCCTAAGGTCGCACCGCCCAGGCCGCCGACGGCAGCTCCCTTTTGGGTGGTGGTGCATCCGACCGCGGTGATCACCAATACCATCGCCACAAAAACAGAACTTAATACTCTCATAGTGCCCTCCCCTTAGGTTAAAAGTCAGTAGTCAGTTCAGGCTGGGTCATATGCCACAATTGTGGAGTGATGTTGTCATTGCGAGGAGCCCCCGCAGGGGCGACGAAGCAATCCCATATTTTGCGATTGCTTCACCCCTCCGGGGTTCCCCGGCCTGCCACCTGGCACAGCCGGGGCAGGCGCAATGACCACAAATTTTTTCATGTGACCCAGCCTGTACTGACTACTGACCTACTGACTCTAAATTCATTCCTAATTTACACTAATTCACCGGTAATTGCGAAACACAAAAAATCTTTTCTCTCCGGCCGAAAGTTTAAGTTTTCCTAAACTCACCTTGTTGAGCGGATGCCCTTCTTCGCCATAGGTCTGGACAAAAAACTCGTACTCATTCGGGTCGAGAAGCAAACGGGCGACACGGATCTGGGCGGGCAAGGTCTGCCAGCTCCTTAGATCCGAGCGTTCGGATGAAAGGTTGTACAAGCTCGCAAAAACACTAAAGACCTCTCCCGAAGTTTCCCCGTATTTCTTCTCGATCTGGTTTTCCACGGCTTTCCCGGCGAAATATTTGGCTGCCGGGCGCAGCAGGGATTTAGCAAAGATCTGCACCCGACGGTATTCCAGAAGTTTCGCGGCCAGCGTTTCGATGTTCTGCCCGACCTGCGTGGGCTGCACAAAAGCCAGCTGTTCGCCGCTGACGGCCAAAAATTCTGAAGATCTGATCTGGGTGTACCGGTTAATGAACTTGGGGAACGATATCTGCGTCACGTGAGTGACATCAATGGGAACAGGAATTGAATTTGAGATCTTGATCGGTGAGAAACCAACGTACTGGATCAAATACACTTCCGCTTTTTGATTTTTATCATCCAGCGTTACCAAGGGCGTATTCGGCAATTCACGACGGTAATGCGCAAACTCCTCCCCACCCATAAAATGCGCAAGCGTTAAAAAATTCTCTTTGAGAAGCGCCGGCGCCTCAACGCCGTAATTCTTTTGAAAATCATTCACGTAATCGTCATACGCCTTGGCATAGGAAATGAAGGCGTCGTTCAGATCCGCGGGTGAGCCGTTGACCTCGTACAGGATGCCCATAAAAAACCGGCCGAAGGCATCCTCTTTGTACATATTTTTCCCGGCATACAGCGCGTTGACGAGATTCAATTTGGAATCCATATCACGCGCCTCAACCAATGCCTCGTTGTAAGACCCAAGCATGACATAATTCATCGCCTGAAAAATATTAACGAGCGTATATTCGTAGTCCTCCCCTCGATACGGAGCGCTGTAATCGTTCAGCGCCCAGGCGCTGGCAAGCTTGGTAATCGACTTCGTGTAAAGCTCATCAAACCTGTGCTGGGCCTCGGCGAACGCGTGGATGCTTTCCTGGTAATGGCCGGCACACTGAAGAACCATGCCGCGGTCGAGCCAATACAAAAGCTGGTTATTCTTGCCGTACGATTGGGGATTATCACCAAGCGCCACGATCGCCTGGTCCAATTTCTGGGCGACGACGAGGCTGTTGACGCGGGGCTGGACTTCAAGCGGCCCTGCGCAGGATGAGAGCAAAAAAGAAAGGGCAACAACCAAAGGAATTGCTGCCCGGCGAAAATTGAATGGTTTGATCATAGCAAAACGAAGGAAGCAAGAAGTAAGAAGTAAGAAGTAAAACATCCTGTCGCAACCCGTTATTTTTTTCTTCTTACTTCTTACTTGCCGCGTTCCATAAGATCGTTTACACTTTTTGTTCCACGACATCGTTTACACTATACAATGATCTCTACAAAAAGGAGATCATTGATGGATAAAAAAAAGCAAGACAGATGAGAATGAAATCAACC